>Ga0209310_1000008_pt1 | contig 571549 bp, 517 predicted proteins | sample AD_UKC030_MetaG_FD_184415 | JGI IMG/M metagenome (GOLD analysis project Ga0209310, IMG submission 184415) | Active sludge microbial communities of municipal wastewater-treating anaerobic digesters from USA - AD_UKC030_MetaG (SPAdes) (version 2) | ecosystem: Engineered > Bioreactor > Anaerobic... | reverse complement strand
TTTCTGAATTGCATTTTGGGCGGAGCAATTCTGGGTGGGGGGCAGAATGCTCCGCCCAAAAACCCCGAATCCGAATTTTCCGCTCAATTTTCCGCCGCCGCTTCTTGCCGCAATTTAGGAAATTGCGGCTATTTTGAAATTTTGATTTTTACCTATGTATTTTTTAAGACTTTCCCAAAAATATATGTATGTGTTACGGGTGGCTTTAAAAGTGTCCCCACAAATGGTTTTTTATTTAATTCTTTTATATTTAAAATTTTATAGTTATTAGCTTTATAAAATTTAATTGCCCAATCAGCCTTTTTCTGAGCTTCTAGCGCGATTGCATCTATTCCTAATCGTTTTGCTCTTTTTTCTATTTCAGAAAGTAACCCGCTTCCAACTCCTATTTTTTGATATTTTGGCAACACTTGAATCATACTTATCCAAAGAATACCATTCTCTTTAAGATAATATCTCATGGTGCCAACTATTTTATTATTAATCGTAGCTATTAGAAATTTTCTCGTTTTTGCTGATTCTGCAAGATCTTTTTCTGATGCCTTTCCAACACAAAGCATCGTACATTCACTGGGTGTAAAAACGGACATGTATTGTTTGGCTTCTGAATTTTCTACTCTCGCAAATTCTTTATATTCAGATCCTTTTGGTTTTCTAAATTTTATTTTAATCATTTTCATTTTTATCCATTTTAAATATATCAGAACGACAGGAAAAAGTAAATAATTTAGGAAAATAAAAGTGATTTTTCTCTGTGGAAAAGTCATTTATTTAGCCGGCTAAACCCTAATATTGCACTCAAAATTTTGGCTTAATAAACGAATATTGACTTTGCCGGCAAACTGTGCTATTATGTATTTAGCATTCGTGAGGGCTTTGGCTCTCTCGCGGTCAAATGTTAAACTGCAGACGAGTGCTACCAGATTCTTTCTGGTTTTTTTATTCTTCAAAATCAGTAGAGCTTAGTTTTCTTTTCTTGTTTCCGTTGGCATCAACAAACTCTATCCATGACGGGTACATGCTATAAAAGAATTTAACTCCGCCTTCAATTTCTTTTACAACCACTTTGATTCTCACTTCTTTTATAATAGCTACAAAAACATAATACCGAACCAACTTTGCTCTTTTCTCCCAGCGAGAATTTACTTTCTGACGAACTAACATATTTCTCTCGTCGTATTCTTGTAGGGTGTGTGACTTCGTAATAATTTCAGGAACTAAATGTAATAGTCTCAATCGATTGTATTGTTCCACTTCGGATCTACCACGATTCCAAGATTTGAAAAGCAGGTGTTCAAAACCTTCATTATTAAAATGCACAAAATCATCTAAATAAGGGCATTTAATTTTGCCAATGTTTTTGTACATTTCTTCGGCATTTTCTCGTACCGTTTTGAACTTTTTCTCATCAAATTTTGGATTTTTGTTTTCCATGATTTTATTATAACATAAAAGTTGGCATGAGAATATCATTGTATTTTGCTCTGTTTTTGCATAATATGTAACTAATAAATAAACCAAAATTTTATGACAGAAAAATTTGATCCAAGTAAACCAGAGTATAAGAAAGTCGAGGATTTACCAGAAGATCAACAACCACGATTTGAAAATGTTGAGGGCGGTGGTTTTGTAAATAAAGCCGCTCTTGAATTGTCCAAGGAAGATGCTCAAGAAAAAGCAACGAAAATTAATGAATGGGTAAACAGTAAAAGGAAAGGTAAATACAGTGAGCTTGATAATCCTGAATCTTCCATGGTATTTGAAAACAAGATAGAGACTTATGATATTCTTAAGCAAAGATTAGAAAAATTCGATGACATTACTGAAAGAGTTGAAAATTTAATATTGGAGGGGGGTGATTTTGATGTTTTGAGACCCGGATTTTGGAAGGATATGGTAAGAGCAGAAATGGAATTAGATCCGGCGAGAGGAGGTCTTTCTTGGAAAATAGCCATAGACATAGGCATAAGAGACTCTCATATGTTTTTCTCTAGGATTATAGCACTTGATATATTCCATTCTTTGAAAAAAAAGGGATTACTTGACGATAATGATAAGAAACTGTTTTTAAAATCTATGCCAGTATTTGAGTTAGATAGCATATATACTAGGGGTCGTTCATTGTCACCCACAGCCCTTCTTGGCTACGAAAATGAGCTACTAGATTCTTTAGAAAAATTATCACAGCGCGAGAATAGGGATGAAATAAATAAGGAGATTAATGAACGATCGCGCATTCATAGATCGATCTTTGACCTTCATAGATCATGTAATCGCCATTTCTTTGAAGACTCTGGGTTCAGTGATATGGATGAATTTATTAAGGATGGAATGGGCGAAAAACAATTCAGGACCTATAATTCATTTAGATCGGGCATAGACAAGTCGCTTATAGAATATGAGGAACAAAATGAGTTTAAATATAGATCTGGACTCGCGGGCTGGGACGATTCTTATCCAAGAAACGCATTTACTCGTGGTATGGGCGATATAGATGTTTTTATTGATTTGGCAAAAGATGCTAAAAATAAAACTGAAAATGAAATAGAGCAAGATAAGAAAAAATCAAATTAGCCAATTGATAATTATAAAAGAGCGTCCAGCAGGGCGCTCTTTTCTTTCCCCTTAAATAGTCCTTCATCTCGCAGCTCCGCTGCGCCCCTCTAAATATAAAAACCTTGAATTTATATTCCTTAATAAAATTATATTTTTCTTATTATCATTTTTCTATTTTAATAGTTGGTCTACTTTTGTTCCGATAGCTTCAGCTAATTTCTCAATGGTAGAAAGAGTGAGATTTCTCTTGCCATTTTCAATTCCACTAATAAAAGAACGATGAACTTTTAGTTTTCTCGCAATCGTTCCTTGTGATAATTTCTTTTTTGTTCTTATTTTTTTTAGATTTTTTCCTAATTGTGATGCTATTTTTGACATATAATTATTATCATTATAAATGTTGTTGCATTATTAGACAATGTTGCATTATAATGATACATGGATATTTGGGAGTCCTCATCATGCGCGCACGGGAGGGTGGGGCAAGCATGAAAAAATCAAATTTCAAAATAGCGAGCCAATGGGATTGGCTCGCAAGAAGTGGCGGCGGAAAATTGAGCGGAAAATTCGGATTCGGGGTTTTTGGGCGGAGCATTCTGCCCCCCACCCAGAATTGCTCCGCCCAAAATGCAATTCAGAAATTCAGTTTTTAGATTTGAAAAAGGTTCGCGCATTTTCAATTAAAGCCCATTAATTAAATAAACGACGACTAATTTCGTTGTTTTTTTATTAAACTAATAATGTATAATAAAAAGAATAATAAACATCAAAAATATGAAAATAAAATTCATGGGAGCTACCGGCAGAGTAACAGGTTCTTGCTACCTTATCGAATCTGAAGGAACAAGGATTATTATTGACTGCGGTTTGTTTCAGGGTAGCGCGGCTGACCGAGGAAAAAACATGGAACCTTTTGCTTTTGATGCCAAAACTATTGATGCCGTTATCGCTACACACTCGCATATTGACCACATTGGGAGAATCCCAAAATTAATCAGAAGCGGATTTAACGGACCAATTTATTCGACTGATCCAGTAAAAGATCTCGGAATGATATTTTTGAATGACACTTTCAAACTAATGCGCGATGAGTCCAGACGCGATCCCGAGAGGATGATTTGGGATGAAGATGACCTGAACAAAGCGCTTTATTTATGGCAAGGAACTGATTATCACAAACCGTTCAAAGTTGGTAATATGCTTTTGGAATTTCTGGATGCGGGGCATATCCTCGGATCTTCAATGTTAAAAGTTTTCGCTGAAGGAAAAACCGTTATTTTTTCTGGTGACCTTGGTAACCCTCCTGCCCCAATAGTTGAAGACCCGGAAAAAATTGATCAAGCAGACTATATCATCATTGAGTCAACTTATGGCAATAGAGTACATGAAAAATCAGAAAAAAGGATGGGGGAACTTGAAAAGGTTCTTGATGAAGTGGAAGAGAAAAAAGGAGTACTGCTCATTCCCGCTTTCGCGCTGGAAAAAACCCAGGAATTACTTTATGAACTGAACGAACTTGCAAACCAAGGGAGAATCGGCAAGATAAATTTTTTTATTGACAGTCCATTAGCAACCAAAGCTACTGAAATATATGCCAAGTACCCAAGGTATTTTGACAATGCCGCAAGAGAAACCATCAAAACTGATCATGATATATTCAATTTTCCGGGGCTGATAGTCACAAGAACCGCACAGCAATCAAAGACTATTGAGAGAGAAAGAAAACCAAAAGTAATTATCGCCGGATCCGGAATGAGTACGGGAGGAAGAATTCTTGGTCATGAACAGTTATACCTGCCAGATCCGAATAATATCATTCTTTTTATCGGTTATCAGGTAAAAGGTACTTTGGGGCGAAGAATAAAAGACGGAGAGCCAGTTGTGCGTATTATGGGTAAGGAGGTAGAAGTGAGGGCTCAAATCCGCGAGATATCCGCTTACTCATCTCATGCTGACCAGCCAAAGTTAATAAATTGGATAAAAAATATTCTGGAAAAAAAGAATATGCCAAAAACTGTTTTTGTAACCCATGGTGAGCCGGAAGCAAGTAGTGAATTTGCGAAAAAGCTAAAAGAAGAGCTGGGTGTTAATGCATATATCCCAAAGGAAAATGAGGAAATAACACTTTAATTTAATCAAGAATATTGCACAAATCAGAATAATATAATATAATATTGATATGAAAAAAATCAGTTTAGCATTAGTGTTTCTGACACTATTTTCTCTTTTATTTATACCAACGAATAAGGTCTTTGCTGCGCAAGAAAAACAATCCTACTTATTAAAAAGTCGTGATTTTGCTTTGACCGAAGATGTTTTTAACGAAACTGGTGTGGCTAGTTTTGAAAAAATTAATGAACTTGGTATTTATGAAATTAATGCGACGGCCGACCAAGTAAACATCCTATCAAAAAATATCGCGACGGTTTATATCGAAAAAAACCAGAAAGTGAAGATTTCAGAAGCCCCTAATGATCCTGGATATTCACTGCAAACATATCTGCAAAGTTCAAATATAATAAACGCATGGAACACTTCGACTGGTTCACAATCAATCATTGTTGCCGTTGTAGACACTGGTGTGAACTACAACCATGAAGACCTGCGAAATATGATGTGGGCCAATTCGCAAGGTTTTCATGGGTATGATTTTGTAAATAACGACAATGATCCGATGGATGATAATCTGCATGGAACTGCTGTTGCAGGAGTGGTCGCAGCGCAAAAAAATAATGGATTGGGTATTGCTGGAATTGCCAATGTAAAAATTATGGCAGTAAAAGCCGTTCCCGCCTCTGGTGAAGGTGATGTGGTAGATCTTGCTCGCGGGCTTACTTATGCAGCCGATAATGGCGCCAGGGTTGCCAATGTTAGTTTGGGCTTAATGGAAGAAAGTACAACTCTGGATAATGCCGTAGCCTATGCAAAAAACAAAGGTTGCTTAGTGGTGGCTGCTACAGGAAATAGCCACAGAGTCTTGGTAGATAATCCGGCTCGTAATCCTGATGCTATTGGCGTCGGTGCGCTTGATGCGAATGGTTATAAAGCATCCTACGCAAACTATGGTGATGGTATTGGACTTGTTGCTTTAGGAGACAATATTTATACAACCAGCTGGATTGTTTCAAACCAAATTAACCACTATCAATATCTAACTGGAACTTCTTTTGCAACCCCACAGGTAACAGCTACTGCGGCACTTCTATTATCCAAAGATCCATCTTTAACGACAGAACAAGTTAAAAAAAGAATTTTATCAAGTGCCAAGAAAATTCCATCTATGTCTGGTGCCTTTTATACTATGACTCTTGGATATGGAAAACTCGACGCTTATAGCGCTCTAAACTATGATACTATCGCTCCGTCTCTCAATATTTCTTCTTTTTATAAAGCAGGAAATGGCAGTTACAGCATAAATGGTGCGGCTATCGATGACACAGATGGAAACGATATTTTGCCAAACGTCACCAGTAGTAATATCTCTACCGTTCGATATCAAATTGATGGCGGCAGCAAATGGTATGTTTTAAATAGCGACCCAAAACAATCATTTAATGTTGGCATAAAAACTGATAACTTGGAAGCTGGCGATCATACAATAACCTTCGAGGTTTATGACACTTCAGGAAACAGAACGGTAAAGACATTAAACACTCGTGATGCTTCTGCTCTTCCAAGTACTTTGATATCACAAAACCCAAGTGATTATGAATATCAGCTAATAAGCCAAAGCCCATACCCAAATATTTCTGCGGGACAAAAAACTACTATGAGTATTGCCTATTTAAACACGGGTAGTGCTACTTGGACCAAGCAGAGCGTACACCTTGCCTCAACTCATCCAATGGACAGAAATAGTATTTTTACTGACACTTCTTGGCTTTCAAGCAACCGCATTGCGATGCAGGAAGATGTCGTGGCCCATGGAGAAATAGCACATTTTAATTTTACTTTTAGCGCCCCGACTGGAATTAGCGGTCAATACAATGAATATTTTAATCTTGTTGCTGAAGGAATTAGCTGGATGAATGACATTGGTCTTTATTGGAAAGTGACAATTGAAAAACAGTCTTATCATGCATCTTATATTGGTCAAAGCCCTTATATAATAATGAATAGAGGAGATCAAATTGTCTTCTGGGTTGAATATCAAAACACCGGCGGAATAACTTGGGATTCATCAGTTGTTAAATTAGGTACCGCCAACCCATTAGATCGTACAAGCAGTTTCTACAACCCCATTTCTGGATCAGGATGGCTATCCCCGAATAGAATCATTATGAGTAGTAACTCTATTGTTCCCGGACAAAATGTGAGGTTTAATTTTTCGGTAAAGGCTCCAAACGCAGCCGGGGTTTATAATGAATATTTCCGTCCGGTTGCTGATGGATTTAACTGGATGGAAGATAATGGGCTTTATTGGAATATCATAGTTAAGTAAACGAAAAAGCGCCTTACGGCGCTTTTTCGTTTACTTACCTTTTGCCAAAACTATTGCCCAAACACTTTTTGCTCCATTTATTTTTAAAACCTTGGCGCATTCTTCCAGCGTTGCTCCGGTTGTCGTGATATCATCAACCAATAAAATATTTTTATTCTGTATTGTCCGTAGGGATTGATAGCTATCAATCCCTACATTATTAATCTCAAATACATCTTTTAAATTCTCCAATCTTCTATCTCTATCTAATTCCATTTGCGGAGTTGTATATTTATTACGTACTAGGATTTTCTTCTCAATTTTAATATTTGATTTTTTCGCAATAACTTTGCCTAAAACCTCAGATTGATTAAACCCTCTCCATGCTTTTCTTTTTTTATGCAATGGCACCGGTACAACCATGTCAAATTTTAATTCATGATTCATAATTCCTAATTCATAATTTAATTTTCCATTTATAATTTTCCCTAATATCTCCCCTATATCAAAAACAAAGCTATATTTATATTGGTGAATCGCTTCTTTGAGGACTCCTTCGTTAAAATTCGCGCAAATAAAAATCCCATCAAGCGCAAAATCTTTTTTGCACCTGTCACAAAATTCTCCGTATGAAGTAGATCTTCTGCACTCCGAACAAAAGGGCTGTTTTATAATATCAATAGTTTTGAGACACTGCTGACAAATCCAAGACCCCTCTGCACCGCAACCAAGACAACAACAGGGGAATAAGAGATCAAACAAAAAGTTTCTTAAGATAATATAAATATCTTTTAGCATAAAACTATTCTAACATATTTTACAAAAGGGCTTATTTATGCTAAATTATATATAGCAAAAAATACCTTAAAAAAGGAGTAAAACATCATGACAAAAATTGCAGTTATTACACTAAAAAGACCAGACGAACCCAAAAATGAAACCAACAAAAAAATTATCGAAAGTATTGACAGCACATTTAACCCAATAGGATCCGGCGGGTATGCGGTTAAATACGATGGAGAGAAAAAAAGATTTATCTTTATTCAATGCGACTGCGCGCCAGCCAAACGTTTTGTCGCATACTTAAAAGAAAGCGCTATTGAGTGCCAGTTCGAAATTTTGGGAGAAATCGCCTTAGCGCTTGCAAAATCAGATGTACCTTTTTCTGTAGATACAAAAGAGGTTGAAGTCGAATTTGCATCCTAAATTGTTCATTTTTTAGTAAATTTAAAAGGGACCTCTAAAAGGCCCTTTTTTGATTCATTGCTTTTTTGTTTTCTATTGTTCTATGTAATATATCCCAATTCGGATATTTCTGTTCGTACTAATATTCCCGATTCCAGTTCCTGTATAGAAATATTTTAGTACATCCTGATAACTCTTACCCTCCGCTGCCAAGCCTCTCGCGCCACGACCAGACATACCAACGCCATGACCCAACATTGGGTATCCAGCAGACCATGGATCAGGCACAGAAACTAACCACGGATAGTCACTCTGTTTTGATCCCCAAACTTCAGAAATCGAGCGGGTTCTCCCATCACTTTGCGTATAGTAGGGAGTTAAAACTGGATTACCATTATAAGTCACTACTTGCCCAGCTGTATCAGATACTGCTCTTGGAATATTTACAGCGCGGGCTGAGAAATTGTAACCCTGATAAATCTGATCATCGCCATTACCATTGCGCGAGTTTTTGAGAGTAATAAAATCATCCGGCCATCTGCCACCCCTTTGCAAGTGATAATAAATGTAGCTGCGCTCCGCAATAACTGCTGCCTTAATATATTCATAGGGACCGCTTTCGAGAGGTTCAGAAACACCTTTGAGGTAATCTTCAATATTTAGATCATCAATAACCCAAAGCCGACTATTTTTTGTGCTATAACGTACTTCTATAGCCCCCTTGAATTTATTATCATTTATCGAAGTATTCCATGCTGGTCTGTCAGAATAGTTATCAAGAGTCAAAATGGTTTGTGCTGCCCATGGGACAACTCTCACCCAACCATCCGCAAGTATAGTTTGACCTTTATAATTAAAATAATGTTTTCCATCTTTATAAAATGCGTCTATATAATCACCAGCACCACCTTCAGCTAATTTTACTTCGGGTCCATTTACTACGATAAATGGACCACTGGCTGAAATTCTTACCGTTTGCGTACCTGCGGGAATACTAGTTAGCGTTCCGGTTGTAGGAGTATTTGTCGTAACTTGAGTATCTTGTTGAGTTGATTTATTTACTGTAAATTGCCAATAAATTCCTATGTCATTAAACCATGAAACACCATCTCGCACGAGAGTAAAATACTCCTTATAGACACCCGGTGTACCCGGAGCTGTAATACTAAAACTAAAGCGAGTCGTATTACCAGGGTAAACAATATTATCATTCAAAGAAATGCGATTAGATGAAATAAACGCGCTGGTTCTATCACGTGGGTTATTTGTAGCTAAACGCACAGGAGATAAAGAATTTTTTTCCCAATTTGTATCTCCGGTATTTTTCAGATCTATCCAAACCTGAACAGTATCGCCGGTATTTAAAGTTAGATGAGGACTTTGTGAAACATATGCAAAAGCATCTCCTATCTTAGGTGTAGCAGGCAAACTGACAACTGGTGGATTTGTGATTGAAATATTTATTGGTATAACAACCCCAAACCAAGCAATATTTTCAGCAACGAGTTTGAATTTTTCTATATAGTTACCAACATCTTTACTTGAATTAATCGTGAAATTGAAATTTGCTATTCCTCCCGGCGCAACCTCCGTTTCTGCAAAAGCAATTCTGTTTGTACTCAACCAATTAGTATCAGCAAAGGTACTCACCCGATCCATTGGTTCAAACGTCCCAAGTCTGACTACGCCTTTTTTCCAAGTAGCAGCTCCGTTATTTTTCACCTTTATGTTTACATTTGTACCAATGCCCTTTGCAACGCTTATATCGTTGCCTTTATCGATTAATTGCATTGCATAGGGATCGGATGATGTTGAACTAGATGAAGTTGGAACCGCTGGAGCAGAAATATTAATCGCCCAATAAAGCCCGATATCACTCATCCAACCAACTCCATCGGCAACAAAGCCAAAATATTCTTTGAAACTTCCGGCCTGGTTTGGCGCAGTTGCTGTAAACTGAAATCGCGCATTTTCTCCCGGAGCAACTTTAGTTTGCTGCATTTCAATACGATTGGCTGATTTCCAAGAAGAATCGGCAAATATACTTGCTCGATCCGCAACTCTCAATGTACCCAGGCGAAGAGTGTCTTTGTACCAATTGGTCTTGCCAGTATTTTTTATCTCAATAAACACTTCTTTTTTATCTCCGGTAACCATATCAAGATACGGACTTTGAGTAATAATTTGATAACTATAATCAGAAATATTTTTGCTATAAACTTTTTGTTCAGTAGTACTTATCAGCTGCCCACTTGGAGCTTGGTTTACAAGACCAAAAGAAACTTCAAGATCAGAACCACCTTCAAGTAATGGGTTGGCTGTTAATTTAAAACTCTCTCTGTAATTACCGGCTGTTGAGGGGGCAGTTATTTGAAAAGAGATTCTGCCAATGCTCCCAGCTGTTACTGGAAGCTGGTCAAATGTTCCAACACTTGATCCGGATTCCCAATCCCCAGAAGTATAATAGGAACTACTATTGCCAAACTTGGTTACTAATTTTAACCCCGTATTACTTTGCCAGTTCTCGCTTCCGACATTTTTGAATTCCACCCAAACTGTTCCTTTCTGACCTGGCTGTAAAACCAAATCGGCGCTTTTTGCATTAAACTTTGCCCTGTATTGCGGCATCACAATATTAAAAGTCGTTGAGAAATTTCCACCCGCAATAAGCGCGCCATCAATCGTTGCGCTAAAAGCTTGGTTTACCGTTGAAGTGGTTGTTGGAGCAGAAACATCTACGCTAATAGCTACCGTTTCTCCGGGTTCGATACTCCTACCTGAATTCGCAAGATTTGCTACAACAGAACCGCCATTACTGACAATATTAATACGATGTGAACCACCTCTTAATATCGGTGCATTTCCATTGTTTTTTATACTGACATTGAACTTGCTGGTATCACCGCCAAAGATCTTTGTACCACCATCAGCGGAAATGAATTGCGCGTTTACTTGTTTTGATGGATAAGTAGCTAATTTGGTCTTTGCTCGATTTTTTATATCTGTAATTTTGGTATAAATATTTGTTCCCGGGCAAAGAGTGGCATTGAGGTCTCTGTGACCAACAACTGTAGAAATCGTTTTGTCTTTCAGATAAACCATTCCGGTAGGATCAATTCCATTTTGAAAAGATTTATAGGCAATTAGATCTGCAAGCGCTTGTGTCTGCTGTTCCGTAAATTCACGTGTTGTATAATCACCCATTACCGATATACCAATAGTACCATAGTTATAACCGGTAGTATGACCAGCCACTACAGAACCTCCGCCAGTTCTACCCTCATAAATATTCCCATTAAAATCAATGACATAATTGTAACCGATATCACCCCAACCATTACTTACCGCGTGTCCATAATAAATATTACGCATTAAGCTCGCCTGGTCAATTATACCCGAACCCGCGTCCCCAGCCGTATGATGAATGATAAACGCTTTTACTTCGCTATATTCCGGAGTCCAATTCATATAGCTTTCATTTGCTCCCCAAGCTGATCTGGAAATTATTTTTGGACCCAAACCGGCGCTATCCGCTGAAATTTTAGTAATAAGTGGCGCAGCAGAAGCGTCAAAGATACTTAAAGATATAGAGAAATTTTTTCCAATATCTTGCGCATCAAATACTGCTTTATATTGAAGGTAGCTATCTTTGTTTGCATTGAACACATCCCCATAATAAAAATTTGCGTTAGGGGTATTATCCGGGCCCATATCACTTTCGGGGGTTATAATTTGCCAGTCGCTTAAAGAACTTTCTGTTTTACCTGATCTTAAATATATCTGTGGGTTATATATATCTTTATTCCAAGAACTTGCAACCCCAGTAAAAGCAAAATCGCTCTTAGATATTTTGGAAATATATTCTGTACTACTTACTATAAACGAATACTCAATTTTCTGGTTGGGGATATTCTGTGGATCACTTTGCGCTTTTGCTGGAACACTAACCAAGCTCGCGCTAAATATGAGAGAGATAAGAATAAAAATATAAGCTATTTTGTTTCTCAATTTCATGATTATATTATACTATTTGTATCTATAAATGTAAAATCAAATACTTATTTTCATGACAAGTATTATAACATGGTTATAATAAAAAATAGGAATTGCGTTTTTCATTTGATGTACTATAATAAAGACAAATAAATATAAAAAATAATCAAGAAAAAATCTATACCAAATTATATAGTAGGATTTTTTCTTAAAAGGAGGAATTCATGAAGTGCTTGTAGAAAAATCTTTTTTCCAAAAAGATTTTGCGGAAAGCACGGAGTGAATTATGACGTATGAGTAAAAGTGAAATTGAAAAATTTTTTTCTGATGATGATGATTTTTTAGGATTTGGCAGAAACACACATCTTGTAGCAAGCGATGATGACACAGATGTTGAAGAACCGGAAGGCCAATTATCAATCGATATGTACCAAACCGATAATGATGTGGTTATCAAAGCTCCTGTCGCCGGTGTCGACCCAGAGGATCTAGAAATAAATGTTAATGAAGATTCCGTCTATATTAGAGGAAAAAGACACGAGGACCGCAAAGAAGTTGGTGACGACTATGTAATACGTGAATGCTACTGGGGATCTTTTGCAAGGAGTCAACCGCTTCCTGTTGCTGTATTAGCTGACAAAGCTGATGCTTCAATTAACAAAAAGGGGGTTTTGACCATCCGCATTCCAAAGGCAGTAAAGAATAAAGGAAAGACCATCAAGGTAAAGGCGGAATAACTTTTTAAGAAGAAATAAAAATAAAATACCAAATAAATGAAAGCTACAAAATACATAGTTTTTTTGAGTGTTCTTTTGGTTATATTCGGTTCAGGATTGAGTTGCGGGAAAAAAACCACTACTACAACACCAGACAACGGAACGACTCTAGTAGAAAATACTGATACTGGCGCTACAAATAGTTTGGTTATTTGGGGGGTTTTTGATAGTAGTGATACCTGGCAGCCAATAATTAAGAGTTTCAATAAACAAAAAGGTTACACAGACACGAAAATTACATACGTAATGAAAGATTACGCGGATTATGAATCAATGCTTATTGATGCCATTGCTTCGGACAATGGACCCGATATATTCTATGTGAGTAATAGCTGGATTGGAAAACATAAAGCAAAGATGGTCCCAGCAAAAGACACTATTATTTCTGTTGATGACTACCAAAAGAAATTCTTTCCAGCAGCTTATGAAGACTTTGTTTTAGACAAAAATATTTATGCATTTCCTTTATATAGTGACAGCTTAGCGCTTTTCTATAATTCAAGAATGTTTAATAAGGCCTCTATTGTCGAAGCGCCCGCAACTTGGGATGATGTCATAAAAGACGCTGAAATCCTAACTCACCCAATAGTTAATTATGACAAAAAAGGCCGCGTGACAAGCACAGTAACCCAACAAGCAGACGCAGGCATAGCAATGGGTTTGACAAGTAATATTTCCCGTTCTCAGGATATAGTATTGGCTTTGATGCTACAGACTGGAACAATTATGAATTCAGAAGATAAAAGAACTTTTACTTTCAATCAATTCCAGAAACAATCTGGAACAGAAGAAATAAAACATCCGGGAGCGAGTGCCTTAGATTTCTATACAGCTTTTGCAAATGGTAATGAAAACAACAAATGGTCATCTGACTTTCCGTCAAATATCGAGGCTTTTGCTAATAGCAAAGTAGCGATGATGATAGGATACTCATATATGATACCGCAAATAAAAAAGATCAACCCAGATATTAGTCTTAAAGTTGCTCCATTTCCTCAGATAACGGGTGCCCCAAGTAATATCACATTAGCAAATTATTGGGGTTGGGCGGTTTCTCGTAATTCTAAAAATCAAGGATTGGCTTGGTCTTTTATGAAATTTGTTTCTGACCCAGCAAATATAACGCAGTATCTCACCGCAACCAAAAAACCATCCCCACTTATTAGCATCAGCGGTGGAAGTGATAAAGTTTTTGAGACACAAAAGGAATATGCTAAGACTTTTTATAAGGGTAATGGTGAAGCGTTTGATAAAATAATCATTGATATGATTGACTCTGTTACAAAGTATGGGGAAAGTTCTCAAAGCGCGCTGGACACTGCTGTCAGCCGAGGCAATGATATGCTGAAAAAATATTATTAGAATAATCAATGGCTACTAATCTTGATTTTAATAGTATCGTCTCTGGAACAAGCCTGACCGATATTAATTTCAGTACAAATTTTCTTGGCTCGCTTTATTCTGTTACTTATTGGCTGACTTTGCTTGCCTGTCTTATATCATTTATGGTTGCTACCTTGATGTATATTAGCAGCAGTGGCAATCCAGATAAAATTAAAAAAGCGCGTAAATATGTAGAAGCAGGCATTACCTCATTAATAGTGGTGGTAGGAGCAAGAGTTTTTTTTGGACTACTGAGTGGAGTTCAAGAAAAAGCCTCGGGGCAAACCAGTTCAGCAGCAATTTTTACTTTTGCTGGTAAGACTATGGGAGATATATTATCACTGGGACTTGAATTTGGATTTGTGCTGGTTGCGCTACTGATCGCTTGGGGTGGAATCAATTATCTTTTTTCCACAGGCAATCCGGATAAAATTAAAAAAGCCACCGCCATGATTACTTATGCCTTGCTTGGGCTGGTAGTCCTGATACTGTTTTACGCTTTATCACAGTTTATTATCAATTTTATCGGTTATAATAATGCTAATATCAATCCAGCAAGCAACCCCAGCGCAGTAGAACAACTTCAAATAAATACCCCTGGCTCAACCACAACAAGCCCTTGAACCTAACGAATATACGAATGGTGTTTTATAAAGATATTGCAAAAAAAGCAATTTATAATAAAATAAAACCAAAGGTCGAAAACCATGAGAAAAGAAAACAAGAAATCAAAAAATATAACAAATAAAAATAATAATTTAGCCCCATTATTTATTGGGGATAATAAGGAGATTTTATGTCAAAACGAATTAAATTAATTAGCACAAGCATCTCTGCGTCTGCAATACTTTTTGCAAGCAATAAAGCCTTAGCAGTTGAAGGATTTGTTGAGGAGGGGGGCTTAGCGAATTTTGTAAACACCGCTCTTAATGTGCTGTTGGGCGCCGCAGGCTTTGTCGCAGTTATTTATGTAATTATGGGTGGCTTTAATTATGTTACCTCTGCTGGTAATCCGGAAAAGGTAGCGACAGCGAATAAGACTATTGCTTATGCGATTATTGGTGTAGTAATTATTGCCTTAGCTTTCGCTCTAAAGTCATTCGTAATGTCTAAGTTGGGAATTACTGGCGCAGGAGAAGGAACGGATTTTTTGACCCAATAACAAGTATTTAACTAAAAAATCCCTCCTTTTGGAGGGATTTTTATTTGAGAACTATTTTACTGCTTTCGCTAATTTTGATTTTTTGCGTGCTGCATTATTACGATGAACCACTCCAACCTTACAGCTTTTATCAATTATCTGATAGGCCTTTGAAACTAATTCTAGGAGACCTTTCTTGTCCATTCCTTTTTCAACCGCGTCCTCCACTGCTCGGATCGCTTTCTTCATTTTGGATTTATAAGACAAGTTTTGGGCTCTCTTTTTTGCTGATTTTTTGATGTCTTTTATAGACGCCTTTAAGTTTGCCATTTTTATTATTTAGGTTATTTTTTCTATTACTGAATAATTTTAACATAAAAAACGAATTGTATCAATGTTTTTCAAGATAAGTCTACTCTTTAATACTTATAACTTACCTGCTTACCGCTTATTTGCATTTGTTGTATAATAAAAAAATGTCAAAGAAAGAAAAAAAACGAGCCTTCTGTGAAGAGTGCGGGTTGTCGGCAAACCATCATTTTCATACATGGACAGAGTCTATAATTGAGGCAACGCTGCCAAATATCCTACCAAAAGGATTTGAGAATCTGGTTGGATCTGTATTTGAATCACTCCTGTCACTGCTCAAGGTTGTACGATATGAAAAAAACTTCGAACCCGAATTATTACCCCTTAAATCAAGGGTTTTGTTGGAAGAGGCAAAAAGTCGGGGCTTGAACGCAGCGCTGCAAAAAGGACCCTATGGATATACTGGAAACATAAAATTAAGAACGGATTGGGAAAAGAATTTCACATTCCGTTGGCTTCCATTAACCAATTCTTCAAAGTTCAATATCGATGATAAAAACCAAGTAAAAAGAGTTTTAAAAAAGGAAGGTTTTCCGTATGTACAGGGAAAGAGTTTTTGGTTTTTCCAAAAGCGAAGAGCTAATCTATTTGCGAAAGAAGCTGGTTTTCCTCTCGTTGTGAAACCCAGATCAGGATCTGTGGCGCGTCATGTGGCAACAAACATAAAATCTCTTGATGAGCTAGAAAAGGCCATCCACAGCGTCAATAAATACTCATCTAGGTTTATCGTAGAAAAATATATTCCTGACTCTTGGGTTTATAGGGCTACTGTAGTTGGGAACCAAGTATTTTGCGTAAAACAAATTCCCGCAAATATCGTTGGTGATGGGGTTTCAACCATTGAAGAATTGGTCGAGAAAAAGAATACTGACCCAAAAAGAGATATTGGCACAAAAACCGATCGGCTTTATCATGATATTAAGTACAGCGTTAACCCAAATTTAATTCTAAAAAGGGGCGGCATTGTTTACCTACAGAAAGATCCTTTTATGAAATTCGGAGGCGAACTGGAGGAAGTTACGGGAACGATTCATCCCGATAATCTAAAGTTGTTTCGCGATATTGCAAAGCACCTCGATTTAAAACTGGTTGGGCATGGATTTTATCGCAAAAGATATCAGTATTCCTTGGAATGAGCAGCCTTGTGCCATTTTGGAATTAAATAGTTTGCCATGCATAGAGCTACATCATTTCCCAACAAAAGGAACCCAAAGAATGTAGCAGGGGCTTTACTAGAAGAAACAATAAAAGAATATAAATGAGTAACTATTTAATTTTTTTGGCTCTTTTATGTCTGATTATGGTTGGTTTTCTCATCCTCTATATTTTAGTTCTTATTGACCAACTAATGGGACATACATTACCAACAAGCTTAAAAGCAACTGAAAAGATAATTGAGGTTATCAAAGAGATAAACCCGGACGCAACTAATTTTTATGATCTTGGATGTGCGCGTGGAAGATTTGCATTAGCTATTAAAAAACAACTTCCAAGCATTGAAGTTGTTGCAATCGATAATAGCAGGCTGCGGATATTTTTTGCGAAAATTCGCGCTTTAATTTTGCACCGTAAAATCAAATTTATAAAAAACGATATATTTAAACAAAACCTTTCCGAAGTAGATGTGCTTTATTCTTATCTCTGGTATGATTGGTTGCCCCCACTAGAAGAAAAATTGAAAAAAGAATTAAAAAAAGGATCTGTTGTAATAACCAACACATCCTGCTTCCCAAATTGGAACCCCATCCAAACAATAATTCTTAATCCTCAAAAACCAGATTTCGAAAAACTATTTGTCTATATAAAATAAAGAACGAGCCACCGGCTCGCCCCTACATTATAACTTTAAAACTTTCAACTTTATAACTATTTATTCTCTTCTTCCACCATTTCTCCTTCTTTGACCTCTTGAATAACCAGATGATGATCGGCACCAGCTGTTTTTATACGTACTGTAACCTCTTTGTTCTTCTCATGATTTACATAGATTTGAGTTAAAATACTAAAAAGCGTCGTTGCAATCCAATAAAAAACCAAGCCGGCAGGAACACTCAGCGCCAGAAAAATCGTCATTACTGGAAATATATATAACATTTGTTTTGTCATAGCAGCTTCTGGCCCAGCGTTTTTTGAATTATTAGACGGAGTTGTCATAACCCCAAGTATATATTGCCCTATACCAGCGATTATCGGTAATACATATTTTTCTGGACGTGATAAATCTAGGAATCCAAGAAACATTGGACTAATTTTTTCTGGAAGATGGATAAAACTATAAACCATGACTGGGTTTATTTTTGTTAACCCCTCGCGTAAAACCCGATAGAGCGCAAAAAGTATCGGCAGTTGAATTAATACTGGAAGACAGCTTGAAAAGGGGCTTATGCCATTTTGCTTATAGAAGTCCATCTGAGCTTTTGCTAGAGCTTGCTGATCGGTTTTGTGGGTCTCTTTTAGTTTATTTAGCTCCGGGGCTAATGTTTTCATCTTGCGTTGCGCCCTCGATGCTTTAAGACCGAATGGCAAAACTATCAAGCGAATGATTACCGTAATCACAATAATAACCAGACCGAGGTCGTGGCCTGGCATAATATCATACAAAAATAGCAGGAGATTTAATAATGGTCTTACTAAAACCTCATTCCATAAAAAAGACATGCTTCATTTTTAATATTATTTTAATTCATCAATTCCACCCTTACTCCAAGGATTGCAACGTAATATCCTCCAGTTTGCTAAAAAAAATCCTTTAAAAAAACCATATTTTTCAAAAGCTTGTTTACTATACTCTGAACAGGTCGGGTAAAATCTGCAATAACCTTGCGGGAAACAGTGTTTCAACCATCCATGATCAGGGGAAAGTGTTTTTTGATAAACACTAATAGCTATTATAGCAAACTTTCTTGGAATTTTATGTACTTTTCTTAAAAACTGCATCTTATCTGATTATCCCTGCTTTTTTTGCCAGCAAAAGAAATTCTTTTTCAAGTTCTTGGTAATTACTGTCTTCTGAGCCTTTTTTTAATACCAATGAAATCCATACTCCCGAAATAAGCCTGCCTTGGTTGAGTCTAATTATTTCGCGCAACTGACGTTTCTTTTTATTTCTTTCCACGGCTTTTGGTAATATTTTATTACTGACGACTATACCAACTCGAAAATCTTTAGCGTCTTTAACAACTAAAACACGCAAAGCAAAAAAGGTTCCAAAAAACACCTTTCCTTTTTTATATACCAAGTCAAATTCTTTATTCGTTCGAATGCTTTTGGAAGCCTTCATAAAAAACATTTTTATTTTTTATCACTGACAGAGATTCTCTTTCTACCTTTAGCGCGCCTCGCGGATAAAGTTTTTCTTCCATCTTTCGTTTTCATTCTTTTACGAAAACCGTGTACTTTTAGGCTTTTTTTCTTTTGTGGCGCTTTTGTTCCTTTTTTCATTTCTTTTGAAATTTAGTATTAGATGATTTTTTACTCTACTAAGTATAAATTTTTAAGAATGTCTTGTCAACAGGCTGTGGATTTTTTATAAAAGCTGTGAATTGTATATTGTAATCTGTGTATAACTTATGTTACTATGGAATTAATCATTTAGATTTTTTGTTAAAAAATTTTAGGATGGACATCGAAAAACTCTGGTCAACTTGTTTGGGTGAACTTGAGGTCTTATTATCAAAGGCCAATTTTACCACGTGGTTTAAAGAAACTGCCATTATTAATATTAAAGATGACACAGTTGTAATTGGAACACCCAATGCATTTACTAAAGACTGGCTACAAAAGAAATTTCACCAAGAAATTCTCTCTACTCTCAACCATCATGTTGGTGATGTAAAGAAAATCGAATACATACTGCATAGCCAAGGATCAAAAGGCATGGCACATACTACTGCCCCAAGGAAAGAAGGGTTGGCTGACAACATTAATAATGGATACAAAGAAACTAATAGTATCGATTATGGCGAAAAACCAATTACCACCGAAATTGGACAGCTAAACCCAAAATATTGCTTTGATAGTTTTGTTGTTGGGGAATCAAACCGCCTTGCCCATGCGGCTGCTCTGGCTGTTTCCAAAAACCCTGGCGTGACATACAACCCATTATTTATTTATGGAGGGGTTGGCCTAGGAAAAACACACCTAATGCAGGCAATAGGAAACGAGATCCACAGAAAGGATAAGAAAAAAAAGATTATTTACACCACTTCGGAAAAATTTACTAATGAATTTATTTCTCTAATAAAAAAAGGCAAAGCGGAACAATTCAAAAATAATTATCGCGGTGCTGACGTATTATTAATTGATGACATCCAATTCTTAGCCGGTAAGGAATCTACACAAGAAGAGTTCTTCCATACATTCAATGACCTCCATAGCACATCAAAGCAAATTGTCATGACCTCCGATAGACCCCCAAAAGCAATAGCTGCGCTGGAAGCTCGTCTTGTCTCACGTTTTGAGTGGGGGATGTTGGCAGATATCAATCCGCCCGATATTGAAACTAGGATTGCTATATTGCAAAACAAAGCTGCGGAGAAATCACAAGACATTGATGACGAAATCATTAATTATATCGCAAAAAATATCCAAAATAATATACGCGAACTGGAGGGAGCGCTAAACAGAATCTTGGCTCATTCGGAACTAAATAATAAAACTCTTTCCTTAGATGATGTAAAAGGAATATTGTGCGGGTCTTCTTTTAATGATAAGCAAAGGAATGTTTCACCTAAGGATCTTTTAAGACAAGTGGCTGATTTCTATGATATTTCGGTTGATGAGATATTGGGACAAAAAAGAAACAAGGAATTAGTTTATCCGCGCCAAATTCTTGCATATCTACTGCGGGAAGAGCTACATCTTTCTTTTCCTAAAATAGGCAAAGAATTAGGAGGTAAGGACCACACAACAATAATGCATGCTTGCAGCAAAATTAGCCAGGAGCTTTCATCTAATGATATAATCAAACATGAAATTAATAGTATAAAAGAAAGATTTTTTAGATAAACATATTTTCAACAGCCATTGTGGAAAAGTGCATAAATCATGTGGATAGATTGTTTATAAAAAATCAAAATGGTGGATAAAAAAACTCTTGCCAAAAATCTAAAGTTTTTTATCAACATACTTCCACTACTTTTCACCAATAAAAATCAAAACAAAAAATATTTCTCAACAATTAAACACCCAAACAAAAAGACCTTTAAATAGAATTTTTTAAAACTTACTAACAATATCCACAAACACTAATACTACTATTACTAATTAAATTTAATTAATATAATTAATAATAATTAAAGGTCTTAATAACAAAAAGAGGAATTTATGAAAGTAACTTGCGTACAAGAAAATTTAAATAAAGCATTAATTCACAGTTCCAGAATAATTTCAGTTAGAAGCTCATTGCCTATTTTAGATAATATTTTAGTTTCAACTGATCAAGGAAGATTAAAAATTTCTGCTACAGACCTTGAATTAGGTATTAATTATTGGATTGGTGCAAAAATAGAAAAAGACGGTTCAATTGCAATACCATCTAGATTAATAACTGAATTTATTTCTAATATCAAAGAAGATAAAATTAATATTAGTGTCGATAATAATAATGTTTTAATTGAAGGTGAAAAATATAATGCGACAATAAAAGGTGTTAATGCGGAAGATTTTCCATCAATCCCAGATATCAGTGAAGAATATACTTTTACAGTAACATCACGAGATTTAATGAACGCGATTAATCAAGTAGCCTTTGCGGCCGCAGCTGATAATACCCGACCAATACTTTCTGGAATATTTTTTAAAATTGAGAAAGATATTTTAAAAATTGTCGCGACAGATAGTTATAGATTAGCGGAAGAGAAGGTTAAAATTACAAAAAATGAGAAGACGAATAAGAGTTTTATTGTCCCAACAAGAACGATTAACGAAGTAGGTAAGATATTAAAAGATGCAGGAGAAAAAGTAGATATTTCTTATGATGAAAATCAAATACTTTTCAATTTTGGATCAATTCATCTTGTCTCAAGACTTATTGATGGCCAATATCCAAATTATGAACAGATTATACCAGCTGAATTTGAGAATGAAGTAATTGTTGATAAACAGGAATTGTTCAATGTTTGTAAAGTAGCAAGTCTTTTTGCAAGAGAATCAGCGAATAGTATAAAAGTCAATGTCTCTTTTGAAAAAGGCAAAGAAAAAGACGAGAAAGGAATTCTTTCTATCATCGGTCAAGGGGTTCAGGTTGGTGAAAGTGTTAGCAAAATACCAGTAAAAAGTAAGGGAAAAGAAATCGAGGTGTCTTTTAATGCTAAATATATTCTTGACGTATTATCTGCAATACCTGAAAAAAATGTCGAAATTAAATTCAGTGGTGCAAATAGCGCGGGGTTAATAAAAGGTGAGGGGAAGAATGATTATCTTTATATAATAATGCCGTTGAGGAATTAAACAACAAAGCAAAAAATCAAAAAAACAATGGATAGAATCGGAAAACTCACAAAAAGTGTTTTGGTTGGAAAAAACTTAAACAGAGCCGCCCAAGCGGCTCTTGTTTGTCATGAAGCAGAAAAGGCTTTAGAGGGGTTATTTGATAAAGATTTTTTAAAACAGGTTAAAATAATATCCTCTCGCGATGATTGTTTGTATTTAAGTACAACAGGTAGTGTTTATTCACAGGAGGTTAATTTAAGAGAGAAAGATATTTTAGACGCAATAAATAAATTACTTCAAAATAAGTCAATAACAAGGATTCGTTTCAAGAGCAAAGCTAAGGAATATTAATATCCAATGTGAACAAAGTCGCCCATATAATCACTCTGCCAAAGATCTCTCATTCCTCTAAATACCTCATAGCGCGAATATTTTTCGTCAGCAAGACCAGGGCTTTTTTGACCGTTTGAAAGCGTTTCTTGACCATGGAAATAGTCAACGTCTTCTTTCCGGAAAGTACCCATTATCGTAGGGAAAAGGTTGGGGTCATTTGTTCTCGTCGGTTCATCTATTCGCAGCATATCTTCAATGAGTCGCCGTATATTTATTTGTGCCCAGGAAGTTAAAAGTTGCGGCATCTCTTCTTCTGCTCTACACCATTGAGTTGTTGGACCACCGGCAATAAAGCTCGGGTCTCCAGGGCACGTCATCTGCATTTCTATTTTCGAAAATCCAAATACTAAAGTGTAGACAAACATGGCGGCAGCTATATAGAGACCTATCGGACCCATGGTAGCGGCAAATGATCCTGCGCTAACTGATCCTGCGGCAACACTAGCGGCGATTTGTGTCATAGCCAGATAAGCAACACCAACACCAATTGCAGCTGACAATGTTCCGGGTGGCACCCCAAGCTCAGCATCTGCCTTCATCAGTGCCTTACCAAAAAGTAATTGAACAGCAACGAGGAGAAATTGTGTCGGAGACATGTTTCCAGCTGCAAATTGCTTATAGTTTGAAATAAGCGACCCTGTTGTCCCCGAAGGAAGACCAATTTGTTTGTCTATTAATCCATATACCTGACCCTGTATAGTGTCTTTACTAAAACCAGGGGTGCTAAATTTCCCAGTAGTAAGATAGCTAAAGAGATTTTTTGCTGTGTCTGGGGGTAGTTCAATACCGAGCTTTTTGGATAAACCTTGGTCAACAAAACTGAAGACAGTATTTTGGATACCTTCTCTGCTGGCAAAACTTTCCTTGAGCTTATTAATATCACGAGTTTCAGTGAACGAATTAAGCGCATCCATAATGTAGGCGTTGTTGGTTATGTCTGGTCCCAATACACCCGTAGTACTTATCGCATAATTAATACCACAAGCCAAAAGCATATTATTTCTATCTTTATCATTGCCGCTAAACATTGCAGCAGTAAACCCGGGTAGTATTGGGGTAACACCGCGTACTTTAAACGTAGCCATTAATTGCGCATCCATATAACCATTGATCATATTTTTCCGCGCAATAGATTTTATATTAACAGAGTGGTCTAAAATATATTGATTCTCGGCGTTTTTATATTCTTTTAGGTCATTTGGCAAAAGTGGGATACCATTTTTTTCTATATAATCTTGTGTAAAGTCATCTCTCATTTTTGATTCTTCACTTGCAGTAAGTTTGCTGCGCAGCCCCATTGCGGCGGCAACATCCTCATAATTTAATTGGAATCCCGCAGGTATTATCTGGGAGTTATGCCCCTCCTCGTCCAGTTGTGTGTTTGCGCGGTTTACCATGTTTGTGATACTCATGGCGGTAAAGATCTTCATGTCGCCTTTTTTCAGATTTTCTAGATCTTTGTCTGGTAATTGGATTCCAGGCACTATCACGTCTCCCTCAGTAACCTCCCCGGTATCAGGGTTTATTATGTCTTGTTTAACTGCTGTAGTATTCTCAATAAAACCTTTGAGCGTAGTGTTCAAAATTAATTGTCCGCAGCGGCTTCTGTTATTTTTTACAAAATTAACCATCTCTTCTTCCGATAGGTCCTTACTTCCTATTGGGCAGCTGTCTGCTGCATCTGTTTTTATCTCGGCATCGCCAAAATAAAAACCCGGGTTTAAAATATCGGTCGGTATATAATATTGGAAAAGAGTCAAAAGTTCATTTAGTCCAGTGTCTTTTTCACCGAATATTTTTTCAGATAATCCGCGCAGTCCCTGAGCGAGAAGTATCGATGGCGCCTCATTGGGATATTTAATGAGGTTTTCAATTGTTCCTGTCGTAAAGCCAGCCTTATCATCGAGATCAAAGCCACTTACTGATTGTAAAGAAGCAAAAAGCGTGGCTTGTTTTTCTTTATCTTTCCTTAATGATTTTGGATCTTTGAGTGTTTCATAAACATTTGTTAGCAGGTTGGCGTAACTCATTATTTTTTGAGTTTTCGGATCATTCTGGTCTCCCATTCCTCCGCTTACTAGCGAAGCCGCAAGACCGGTAAGAAATCCGGGTTTAGCGACTTGAGTGAACGCGGATTTTCTCACTAGCTCAATATAGTCAGTAATACTAATTTCTTTTTGTAGTAGCGCTTTAGTTGGAGTTGTGCTTCCTCTTGGCGTTTCAACGTTTAATATTTCCAATAGATTATCTACCGTTGTGGATCGCGAAATATTTGTGGTCTGACTCCAATAAGGAGAATTAATATCTTTTCTAAAAACAGAATTTTTCAAAAAAGTTCTTAAGTTGGCTTCCGACTCGCTGTAATTGGTATTAATTCGAAATGCTGCGGCAAATTTGGCGACACCATTAGCTTCCATTATCGCTTCGAGTGAAGAGTCTTTGGAAAATGTTCCTGGTATCAGACCGAGTGTTTGTTCTATTTTCTTTTGAGCGAGATTATCGGTAAACTCTCCTTTTATTTGGTCTATTCCTGCGCCGAATTTGGTTCCTTCAAAAACAGAACCCAAACCAACCAATATTCCCATTTCTTTTTCTGACATAGATGTCATAAGGACTTTGGTAAAAAGGGTTTCAGGATTTTTTATACCGTAAACAACATCTTCTGGTGATAAACCATGCCGGTTCAAAACATCTTGAACATTTTCCGGTAGAAATTGTTTGACCGCTGCGCTAGTTGCTTTGTGTGTTGCGTATGCAGTTTGAACTCTGTGTGTGTAGTCTGTAATACTAATCTCTCCCTTAAAAAGTTTCAATGTTGTTTCGGGTTTCAAGCTGAAATATGAATCGTCTGCCAAGAAAGCATTATAGGCTGATGATTGTTTTCCTTCGCTTGTCGTAAAATCAAAGTCTTTTATTGCTTTCAGGTTTTGGAATTGACCGTCAGTAATCTGGAAGGCTGCCAAGAGATTTTTTTCTGCTGATGTCATCCAGCTGGCAGTATTGGCTACCAGGGTTTTTCTCCATGTGTCCCAAGTAAGACCAGCTGGCAGGGTTTCTGGCGCATTCATCAATGCGGCAATATTGAGTTTTACATCTTGAAGTGTACTGCCAGCAAACCATCCGCTTTTCAATTTTTTTCCAGGGTCAAGCCTGCTTTCAATTGTCATTTCTCCCCATGCGTCACTACCGTTGCCCTGTGAAAGAATTCCAGTTATCTTATCTTTATTTGCCTCCAACATATCCTTTGTTTTTGTACCACCGTTTGCCAAATCAGTGGCAAATTCCAATACCGAATCCTGGCTAATACCAAGTTTTTCCATGGTGCTGATAGTTTCGTCATCAAATAGCTTACCATAAATAAAAGTCTTAACCTCATTTTGAGAGTATTTCTTATAAACAATATTCTTGAATTTCTTCAAGGTCATTTTCCCCTGGAAAAGTTGCGCTGTTGTTCCGACTGGAATTTTCAATTGTTCGTCCAGCGTTTTAGCGACGATATAAGCAGGCGAATTTAATGCAAAGCCATTTTTTTGTAGAGATTTTACTGTGTTTTGTGTCGTATCTTCCAGATCAAATCCAAATTTTTGTAACATGGCATTTTCAGAATCCTTCATTGTTTGTGCATCATATTTAGCCATGTTTTTCATCAGGTTGTCGTTGTTGAGGCGCGCGATATTTTCGACTACCTGAGTCAAATTCGCGCCCGATAGCCAGCCTTGCGGGAGATCGGGGTTAGGATGAATCTCATTTAATGTTTCCTCAATTTTTGTTTGTCCGAGGTTTTCGGATGTATTATCAGATATTGTAGCTTGGGAGTATACGTGCATATACTCAGCAAGCTTTTCTTTTCCGCTCGCCTCAAGAATACCAGAGATACAACTATCTATAGTTCCTGTCTCATCATTTTGGATGGTGCAATCAGCGCCTGGATCGTCAATCAAACCGTCTGTTGTTCCCTCAGGCAGATCCATTCCCTCATCCATTGTCTTCGCTCCAAGCTTTAGAGCAACCCCTATATAATCGCCCTTTAAGAGGCTTTGTATGTCATCATAACCAATTCCATATCCACCGATATTTAAATTTAATTCTTTTGAAATTATATCTCGGCCTTCTCCTTCAAGATGGCTTTTGCCAACTATAGCAGCATATTCATTTGGGGTTAAAGCTTCAACAAAAAGATCATATGTTGAACCCTCATCAATTCCTAACTTTGCGTCGGTATTTTTGAAAATCGAACGGAACCATTCTTCGCTTGTTGCGCTGATTGGCAGTTGGGTTTGGATTTCTTCATAGCTATTATCTGGAGCGAAATATTTGTATAGCGTCTCTTCCCCACCAAGGTTATATATTAGTTCCGATAATTCAGTGCCGACAAAAATCCCACTTGGCATTTCGAGTATCTCCTCTATTTTTGCAGCTCCAATACCCGAACTATCAAATAAACTACCCTGTGCTTTAGTTGTCGCCGAAGGACTCACTTCTGGTTCAGGAATGTAATCAATAGGATATTCTTCTTCACTATTTGTTGCTTGGTTTGCCAATGAACCGCTCGGCAATTCCAATGAAGACTCTAATTTACTCGCGCCAATTTTTATGATTTGATTTGAGGGGTCGTTGAGAATATCTTTTATATTTAGATCGGAACATTTTATTCCAAGAGATTCGCTTTTCTTTCTCTTGGTTGCCATTTCTTCGGCGGTGCTATTATCTCTTAGCGCGTTTGCCTGCTCCATGGCTTCTTGATCCTGCAGAACCGCAATACTATTTTCATACATTTTAATTTGGCTGCTGGCATCCTGCCCCATTATTTTTTTTAGTTCCTCAATTTTCTTATTACTAGCATCTATTTGGGTTTCAAGAAATTGCATCCGAGATAGCGCCCGTGATTTGTAGTTATTATTTTGCTTGTAATCTGCATCTTCAATTTTATTTTCTCCGACAGTATAAAAAACATCTGACCCGCTGTCCGTTCTGAATATTTTTGATACTGAGTTATTTGGTAATCCAAGCAACTGGTTCAATGGGTCCTCTGTAATTACCGTGAATAAATCCGAATTGCCAAATGTCCATTTTCCATCAGTTAACTTTCCTCCTAATAATATTAAATTAGCAGCAAAATTCGCCATTTCTAACTGGCTTTGTTTTTTTTCTTCAGTATAGTCATTAAATAATTGTTTCTTGTAGATTTCATATTTATTCAGTGCTCTATTGAAACCATCGAGATTTGCCTGAATTTCTGAGGCATTTTCGCCATCGATTCCTTCCTCAATATTTTTGGCGAGAGTAATCTGAAGAGCATCTATGCTACTGGGGCTGGACAGACTGACCGCGCTTCTTACCCATGAAATCTTTTCCAGTCGTGAAGTATAATCACTTAGGTTATCTTTTTCTTCTTGTGTGGTTTTTTCTCCTTTGTCTCTGATAATCTTTATTTTTTTCTCAAGATCCGTGATATTGTCCAAAACATCACTGATGCGCAGGAAGGTTAGTTCTCCAAGCTGTTTGTCTTTATATTCAGTTAACCACATTCTTATTTCTTGTCTTTCTTCCTCGATATCAGTTAGTCTTTTCGCCACCTCATCAACCCCAATATCATGAAAAGTTTGAAAATCCGACCTTCCATTTTCTGGGAACAATCTTGCGGCGCTACCTTCTGGGATATCAAAAGCCTCATCTTGTTGGTTTTGCTGGGTATTACTTGTTTGCATTAGGTAACAATCATTTTCAGAAGAAATAAGATTTGCGTTTCGGTTAAACATTCCTCCGCACCGACCAAATATATTATCACTACTGACTTTTTTTATTTCTCCGACAGTATTGTGGTTTTTATAATTCGATACTTTTGCTTGGATAATAACTCTGCCAATTTTTTCTTTATATTGAATAGGGGACTCTTCTTTATCCAAGAGTTTTTGAGTGTCGCCATCATCTATTGGTAAGCTCAAAATAGCATCTATTTGCCCCGGATCATTAGCAAAAATACTATTAAAACTATCACCACCAATTTTTTCCTTGATAGAGTCAATGTTGTTGCCAGCAAATGTACCACCTGCAAGATTAAGAGTTTGTTCTACAATAACTTGCCCAATGTAAGCAAAGATCGTATCGTTTGCGCTCATATAGTTTAGTGAGCCAATTCTTATCCCTAGATTTTTTTCAATTTTTCTCTTGCCGACACTTTCAAGTATCTCCGCAGAGGTATTTCCACTTAAAGATAGCGCTTCTATTTTCATTCTTTGGGCAATCGTTTCCCTTCCTATGTTGCTGGTTATTTCTTCAGGATTATCTATGTTAAGAGCGCTTTCGGGTATATCAAGGCAGCTTGAAACTAGATTTCCTCCCAGATTAGAAAAGAATTTTTCTGATGAAGAATTATCTTGAATTGGATCAATTTTTATTCCAAGTTCTTCGCCAAGAGCCACAATACCAATAGTTTTCACAGCATCATTCAGATTACTGCCACGGATGTCGTATTGAGAGAAATCGTAGCCGGTGTTTTCTGCGATTGTTGAATATAGTTCGCTCAAGGCTTGATTTTCAAAAAGCGTTCCAAATGTGTTTCCAGTGCTGCTGTTCGATGTTCCGAAAGCATCAGACTTACCAAGTTTTGTTGATTGGTCAACAACCATAATATCAACTGGCGGGCGAGGTTCTGTTTTACTCATCTTCTTTATAACTCTTTTTTTGTAGAGTCTTCTTTCAGCATAGTCAATTCCTGATATATCAAAAGCCTGTCCCTCGAAATGGGCGCTGACAACTTCCTCCGCATCTTCTGGCTCATACCATTCTCGGTCAAACTTTCTTTTATTGCTGTCGTACTGGCTTTTTATTCTCCTAACCTTAATCTTTCTGTATCCTGCTCCACCGAGATTTCTTGGGGTAACAAGATAATTTAAAGCTTGGACTACTCGAATATCAACCTCATTATTTCTAATATAAGCCAGGTCTGCTGCCGGTATTACTAACTTTGCGGTTGATCCTATGGAAGCTATAACCGTTAGGCGCCCGATATCTTTATCAATTTCTTCTATTTCGTTTTTATATTTTGTCTTTTCGCTTTCGCTGAGGCTGTTTTTCCATACTTGAACTTTTGTTTTCAAAGCTGTAATGCCTGCTGGGCTCTGATCGTCAGCCGTATTAAGGGCTAAAATAGTAGATTGTAAATCTTGAGTCGTTTCATCAATAACCTGTTCATCTAGATTCACCTCATTGCTTGGTATGTTACTTGTTCCGTCTTCTTTAATGTCAATGCCTGTTTCATCAACATCGCTTTCTGATTCTGCATAAACTGTTGAAGGAAGGTTGATGGGAACAGCGTTTTGTATTCCTTTAACAGTACTAATTTTAGTCATCAACCCTTCGGAAATATCATTAACAGCTTCTCTTTTCATATCTTGATCACCTGTGTAAGCTTGGACAATATGTAGGGCAGATCGCTGAGTTGGGTTATTGAGATCAGCTTTCTGTGGCGCAGTCTGTCCGGTTGATCCATTATTGATGCTGCTTATAATTGCAAAGAATATAATGGCAGTCATGCCAAAAATCAGAAGTATAAGAAAGGATATAACTTTAATTGAGGTCGATATTGTCTTACCTGCTTTACTGTATATTTTCTTCAGTTGCTCTCCAGCGATCGGGACTTTTTCAGCCGTTTCTAGTGCTTTTGTTCCTGCCGTTCCGGCTACTGCTGTAGCAGCTGCTTTGGCTGCGGCTCTTCCCATTGCTTCCTCATCTTCGGGGGTTGTTGCGCCTTCCATTGCTGCTTTCCCAGCGGCCTTTGCACCTTTTGCATAATCTTGTACATCGCCAGCTGGTCCTCCTCCGGCTTTTCCTGCCGCCCCGCCAACTGCTTTCCCTGCATTACCACCAATTGCACCACCAGCCCTTCCCCCCGCAGATCCACTCGAAGCAATTCCCCCAGTTGGGCTATTCGCTGTTTTGCCGACTGTTGGTATGCCGGTATTTGCGCCAGAAGAACCACTCGCTTGTTTTTGGAGTGCGTTTGATGACGCAGCTTTTTCAGCTTCAGGAGTTTTTGATGTCTGGCTTTTGTTTTGGTTTTCTTCTTTTTCAGGCATGAACAAAAAATTATAAATAAATAAAATATATTTTTATACGCAAAAATAGATAGACGCACTTGTCCATATTCATTGTATCCAAAAACCCGGCACAATGTAAGTAGCTTTTTAGCGTTTTTTTAATAAAATTTATTTTTTTTAAACGAGAAAAATGTTGCTATATTTAGCCAAATATAATATAATTGGTTCGATAGCTTTTTACTTATTTATTTTTTTGTGGAAAAGGTTATTAAAAAAGCAGCAGTTTTAAAAAATAAATTAAAAAAAAGGGGGAAGGAAATGAAAAGGATTTGCGGGTTTGTTTTTCTGTTTGCTTTCTTTTTTGGGGTTTACGCCATGGCCGAAAAAGACAACAAAGATTACGTCAGTAAAAGTGGCGCTATGGTAAACAAGGAGTGTTCTGGCTCGTGGGAAAGTTCGTGGTCATGTCGGTACTATCTTCGAAACGTAACACAAAAATCAAGAAAACAGATATTTAGTATTTCCGGTGAAAGCGTTCCAAGATCAGAAGTTACATGGGATCCGGGCGGACGCTATATCGCCATAGCAGGATCGGAAAATTCTCGGGAAGCATATCTTTTTCTCTATGATTTGAAAACCGGCAGCGGGAAGATAGTGGATACATTCAACAATAATGATCCTGTGGTAGACAACACCATTGGATTTATTTCCGAGAAATATCTTTCGAAAGCGAAAGAAAAATCATTCGTTCCTTATCCGGGTTTTGTTCGTTTTTCTGATGGATTGCTTACCTATTTTCACTTATCACTAATGGGTGAAGCTGATTGTGAGAGCGGGTGGAAAGCGACAAAATTCCAAATAAATCTTGCAACTGGAAAGAAAGTATCTTGGAAAGAAAGAGAACATACGGTTCGCGCGGATATTGCGATAGAAAACTGTCCGTAAGAAAAAAATCCAAAAAGGAGAAAGTGAAATGAAAAGAATTATTTTGTTTGCTGTGGTGCTGTCGATTATTTTTGGAGGGATTGCAAGAGCCACAAACTCTTCTTATCCCTCACCGGACGGGAAGAAAAAAGCTGTTCACAACTGCAAAGAAGCTTATGAAAAGAGTGTATGCGCTGCCAATAATACTATTCAATATAAGACTGTCTGTACTTTTCATATGAAGATGAATGGGCAAAGTTATCTTATAACCGATGGATATTTCTTTGACAAAAAAAAGGAATATGCGAAGTACCACACCCTGTTTATTGGTAAACCAGTATGGTCAGCTGACAGTAGATATTTTGTCTTTCTGAAAGTCGGGACTCCACTCCATGACTCAAATGTAACTTTGTATGACACTGAAAAAGGAGGAGTATTCGGAAAGAGCATTATCTCTCCCGGCAGTCATGAGGGATTTTGTGCTCCTGATAAAAAAGGTGATGTGTCATATAATCCCGAGGGAAAGATTTTTATGCACAAAAACTCTTTCTCTATATGCATTCAAGACTACCAATCTGGGGTCGATGGCGGCTTTAGCGATGGCGCAAACACAACGTTTTATGACGCGATTATGTATGAGTTCTCATTTGAAGGAAGACAGATTTCGAAGCGTGCGATCAAGGTATTCGAAAAGGTTGAGTATGCGTCAGAATATGATTCAGAAGGGAATTGAGTAACAAAGTTTTTTTAAATCAAAATTTTAGGGAGTCCTCACGGGCTCTCTATTATTTCATGAATAGGGTAATAATTGCGATATTTAGCCAAATATGGTATTATTATTTTATAGCTTTTTATTACATTTTCTTTTTCAAAAAGAAAATTCAAAAATAAAGCAGTAGTTTTAAAAAACCAGAGAAAAGAGGAGACTGACTATGAAAAAAACTGTTGCGATAATGTTCTTTATATTTGCATTGATGTTGAGATCAACTGATGTGCAGGCTGCAAAAAAAATATCTGAGTTTCTATCTCCCAATGGGATGTGGATGGTCGCGGTTTTCTGTGAGCCGAGTGACTACTGTTATATTGGCGTAAAAGAACTTGCAGTCAAAAATAGCAAATTTAAAGTTGCTGCAAAGTTCAAAAAGGATAGCCGTTTTATAATCCAAAGCACAGCGAATATTTTATGGTCACCCAATGGTAAGAATTTTATTTTTGATGGTCTCGATAGCAATGATGATCTTATGACAACAATTATTGTTATCTATAATATTGGAGCCAAGAAGATTAAAACGATCGAGAATAGTAATATCGACACATTGCCTATACTTAAGGGTAAATTTTTTTCATACAAAGTGATTGATCAAATCGTGGATAATAGCAGAAAGTGCCCTAATCAAGTTTTGTACAAAGGAAGAAATGTGGTAAGAGATTTCTCGGGAAATCTTATTAAGCAAACCCCTTATGAGAGATGTGGAGAGGGGGCTGGTTGAAAAATTAAATTTACAGTTCAATAGGATAGGGAGCCGCAATTCGACTCCCTATTTTTTATTCACAGGCCTGCGCTCGGAGATATACATTTCTTTTGATATCAAAGGCCTTAACCTTACTTCTAGTTGTAATTCTTACACTTCCACCTCCAGGGTCACTACCACCTGATTCAATGATCCTTGCTGAACCATCAGTGTTTGTTGAAATAAATATTACAACGTGTCCAGGAGAAACAATTAGATCACCAGTTTTTAGCTCCTTGGGACCGGATAATCTACGTAAAAGTGAGTTACCTGGCAATGTTGCTGTAGTATTACACCACAACCCTCTTTTGTTTTCTGGGAATATTCCTGAATCCCTATATACTCTACTTACAAAACCAGAGCAATCAATTCCCAAAGAGCCCACCCCTTCGCGACCATTCGAATTTGTTCCGCAATGTCCATTTGGTGAACCAGTAGGTTTGCCTTGGCTATATGGTATCCCAATATATTTTTGAGCTTCGGACATTATTCTTTCACTGCATTTTCCGGAAACAAGTGGTCCGATAGGGCCATCAGCAAGTGCTCCTGCGATTGCAACACACTGACCTTTACTAGTAAGATTTGCATAATTAGTTTTCATTTCATTACCAGCCTTCACTGCGGCTGTGCAGAGGTCTTTTTGGGTGGCAGAATATGTCGATGATCCGGGTTTTAAATAACATCCTCCATTATAATGATAAATATATGCGCAATAAGCTAATTGAATTCCCGTAGCACCTTTACAATCTTTAAAACCTTGTAGGTCTGGGTATCCCATTGTTTCAGAGAAATACCTTGCGCCAGCATATAAAGATCTTTCAGGATCAAACCTTGCGTCATTAGAAGGTGGTGGTTTGTCGGTATAAATAGTTCCGAATGGCCAAGTCTTGCCTTGTGGGTCAGTACCACCATGGAATTCAACCCATTTTCTGTTTTGTGCAGTGCTTGTCAAAAATTGTCCCAGTCCTGTAGCGGAAGAAGGGTTATATGCATTTGGTTTCCAGCCCGACTCTACCTGAATAATAGAAATTAATAATGCTTGGTCGCCCCCAAAATATTTATCAGACGCGTCTTTTATCCAGCCTGGAAGATTTGGGTCATTAATGTAGCGAGATGTATTAATTAATCCTGTGCTACTGCAGCTTGATGTGTTTCCACCATCATAAATATATGCACCAGCGGCTGCATCCGGTGGCGCGCCAAAAGCTTCTTTTGATGCTCCGCAGAGAGCATCTTTCGCTTCTTGTGAATTACCCGTCAAAACGACATTGAAGAGAAAACTTTTTACACCAGAACAAGGCCCGCCGGAGCGGGAAAGTATTGATAATAAAAAAGCCAACAGCATTACTATAATAGCAATGTATAAAATTGCCGGCAGTAAACAACAGAACAGGCCGCTTTTTGCATTATCATTCATGAGATTTAATATAATATCAATTATTTAAATTTGCGATAGGAGTTGAGAAAATTCCCGTGTCACCAATTAAATAAACATTTGAAACATCATTAATTATTCCGGTGATTGTCTCAGGCAATCCTTCTTGATTGATTTGGATTGTGATTTTTTCACCGGTTGTTTTAATTTTTACTAACTCCTTATTGTCTGTTACGGCAATTACTGTATCATCTGATAACCAAGTGCAGTTCGTTATTTTTGCTTCTGCTCCAGTATCAAGCAGCGCGGAACCGGCCTCTTTTTCAAAATCATAAATACTCAATTTTGCTCCGGAATTAAATATGATCTTGCTAGCTGACGGTGAAAACAATGCTCCGTAAGATATATTGTCAGTTGAAAGTTTTGCATTACTTCCGCTTGTTGATCCAGAAGGAGTTTCAATATTGGTATTTGGGTCGATCTCGGTTTTAGTTTCGAAATTATAGGCGAAGACGTTCGTTTCTCCGCCAGGATTATCTGCAAATATTGCTATTCTTACCCCATCTGAAGACCAGATTACGTCCGGATCAAATTGAATGGTTTTGATATCAACGATATTTTGGTAGTTAGTACCGTCGATATTTGCTATCGCCAGTGTTTTTTTGGTTCCATTATTATAATAGTATGCAATCTTGGTGCCGTCAGGTTTGAATGTAATGTTTTTTATATCTGGGCTAAGAGGTTTAACGTTTACATTTACTACATCTTTTCGGTCAAGATCAATCACCCAATTCATTTCCGTTCCTTCGCCGTATTGTTCCTGAAAAGGAAGTAATGAGCCATTATTTTGTTCAGAATTTTTGATTCTTACAGCTGCTTGTCGATATGTTTTGGACCATGTGATTTTTTTGATATCAGGCAATGAATCCGCCAATATAACTGTTTTTTTATCATCGGAGTTATAATTATACTCCTTAATTGATGTCCATTGTTCGCCTTTTTCCAGATAAATAATAGTTCCCAATTCAGTATTAATAATTGGGCTCATTATATTCTGTTCAAGTACGGGGCTGAAAGTCAAAAACTGTGAGAGATTATAATTCACACTGCTGGATCCTTTTACATTAAGTGTTTGTTTCAAGGTTGAGTAGCCATCTTTCGAAATAGATACGGAGTAGGTTCCTTTTTTAAGATTTAGGACTAATTTACCGTTTTTGGCAGCGGCATTGGCAGATCCGGGTATTGAGATATTAGCTTCAGGCGGATTTACGTTAATAGTTACAGAATATTTTTTTGTATTTAAATACAATAAATATCCTGCAATAGCGAGCGCGACAACCACAACGGCTATTATTATACCAATGATCATTTTTTTGTTGCCTGAGCCTTCGCCGCTGGATCTTGAGCTGGCCATTCTTTTATTGAAAGCGTCGATACTAGAGGCTTCTTTTGGCGGTATTGGTGTGCTTGTTGGTGCTGATGTTTGTGCCGGATTATAATAAAAAGAACTGCTTTCAGATGCAGGTTTTGGAGAACTTGCAGTACCATTCAAAAGATCATCAATATTTTCTGCCGGTTTGGGGTCTGTGGATAAGTTTCGTACTGGTGTGTTAATTTCTGGCGATACCGGGATATTTGGGGGAGTATCACCTGATAAACCAGTTTGGTTTGTTTTTATTTCATCTTCCATTTTTCCTCCTTTTTGTAAGCGAAATCTATGTCGCTATTTTTTGTATTTTTATATATAAATCAGGTATATAAAGCCATTTTTCTTTTTTTAACACCAAAGCAAAGAAAGACGGCAACTCTCTTTTGCCAAATTATAACACAAATATTTAGAATATTGTACAATGATTATTCTTGACTTTTTCATATTTCTGTGATACAATGATCTAATTTTGAAAAATCAGTTAGATGGTTTTTCGAAATAAAAACAAACACACATATGACAACCAACACATTACAATTTGCGCTTAACGAGAATAAAAGAATTAAAGATCTTGCTGACAGTATCGGAAATCTTACCAAGATGAAAAAAATGTCAGATCTTTCAACGCTGCGTCCAGAAGACATCCTTGTACTTTTTCAGCAAGGTAAACTGAAAGAAAAAGACACGATGTTTTGGCTTGGTGTATTAGCGCTCAATGCTGAGGAAAAAGCCAAGAAACATGAGATGTTGGCTACAATGGATGAACTGACTCAAGTATATAACCGTAGAGCATTTATTGATAATATTTCCAAAGAATTGGCACGGTTGCGAGCGAAACATTTGCAAATCGAACAATTACTTTCTGAACCGATTACATTAACTATTATGATGGTAGACATTGATCACTTCAAACATGTTAATGATAGATATGGTCACTTGGCAGGAGATATGGTTTTGCGCGGTGTTGCCGGTACGCTAAAAAATCAAGTCCGCGAAACAGATTCAGTATTCAGATTTGGTGGCGAGGAATTCGTGATATTGCTTCCTGATACCCCAAAAGAATTAGGCGTTGAAGCAGCAAAAAGAATCATTAAAGCAATTGAAAATAATAAGTTCACGATTAATAAAAGAACTGGAAAAGAAGTGCGCGTAACAGCAAGTATCGGTGTTCACTCTGTAGAGGGACGCGATATAGCAAACGTCAGAGTTACTGATATGCTGATACCAAAAGTTATAGCCAAGGCTGATGAAGCGCTTTACTTCGCAAAAGAAAATGGCAGAAATCAAGTTGTTCTATGGAACAAAGCAATGAAAAAATAATAAACAATTAAACAATAAATCAAATGAGGGAACTCTGAAATTAATCGGGGTTCCCTTTTGAATTTTGAAAATTTGGATTTGTTTGGGATTTGTGATTTAGGATTTGGGATTTTCATATCAAATGGTCTCTTGTCTTTTATTGCACAGTAAGTATAATAAATATTGAAAGGCAAAAGGGACAAGAATGTAACCTTATTTTTGCTATATTTGTGTATAAAAAACAAACACACAATGAATTTTCAAAAAAAAGGAGGAAAAAATAAAAGGGTGTTTTTGATACTGACAGTACTTTTTGTATTGTCTTTTTTTATATCCCTGATCATCCCTTTAAAAGCAAGTGCCGCGGAGCTAGCGCCGATTTCTCTCAATGACCCAGGAACACTGGAATATTATTCAGGCTATGGCATCAATGATGTAACTGACGATAATCTTACCGCAGTAAACACTGCAATAATAGCTGCGCAAGATGTTAAAAAAGCAAATTTAACTACGGACGAAGCACAAAATGTTGTTGATGAGATAATAAAAAGCAGCGAGGAGTCGGTACCGCCGATATCGGTTAATGATAATCCTGGAACTCTTGAGTACTATGAGAATAATGGAATTACTGGTGTAACAGAAGAAAACCTTAGGGCTGTTAATACTGCAGTAATAGCAGCGCAAGATGTTAAAAAATCAAACTTAACCAAGGCCGAAGTCCAGGCAGCAGCTAAAACTGCGGCAGTCAAAGGCGGTTCGTCAAGTAGTTCCGGCGATGCTTCCAAATGTCCTGATGATGTTTCTGGAATGGATTTTATGGGTTTGATGAAAGACTTTAAACAATTGCCAAAGAATATGTTTTGTAAATTTTTTGATATTTTCTTATTCCCACCGCGCTTACTTGTTAATAATTTCCTAACTACTGATAGAATGTCAAATTCTTTAACCCTGCCAACTAATATTGCAGCCGGTAATTTTGTGATTGAGATGTGGACGATAATTCGCAATATTATAAATGTTCTATTTATGTTGGCTTTTATGATAATGGCTCTACTGAATGTGTTAAATACTTTGGGCTTAGGATCGGTCTTGGGTCAAAAACTTGAAAGCTGGCAGGTAAAGAAAATGATACCGGCAATGATTGGTGCAGTAGTGTTGGTTAATTTCAGCTTGTCTATTTGTAATCTTTTTGTTGACGCTTCGAATTACCTTGTCGGTCTATTTTTACAAAGTTCCGGATCTGGTGGTATTGCTGAGGGCATAGACCCAATATTTAATGGCGGTTTTTCCGCATTTATGGTACTTGACGGCGTCGCTTTAGCTGCAGTGGTAGTAAAGGTTATCGCGATCTGGGCATTTACTATAGTCTTGTTATATACTTGGATGATTTTGTGGGTGAGGAAAATAATAGTACAACTTCTCTTCATTTTTTCTGCTACGCCGTATATAGCAAATGTTATTCCTTTCAAACAAGTTACTGATCTCGTGGGAAAATGGACGGGATATTTCGTGCAATGGGTTTTTATGGGCCCTCTCGTGGCATTGTTTCTATATATTAGTGCAAAGGCGATTAGCATTACCGGCGATGTTGTGCCGACTATCGATCTCGGTATCGACCCAAATGGTATTGAAAAAGGAAACTACAATCTTACACAATTAATATTAGCAATTATTGTAATTTATATTGGTATTACTATGACAATGAAGATGTCAAAAGAGGCAGCTACCGTAGTGGATAAAGGAATCAGCGCAGCGACCGGTGGGAAGGTGAAGGGTATGGGAGATGTTCAAAAATGGGCGGGAAGTCAGGTAAAAAGAGGATCCGAGACAAGATTAAAAGAAGCGGCAAAAAGAACAGATGAAGACAACAAAACAATGCGTCAAAAAATTGGTTCTGGTTATGCAAGAGCCGTGTTAGGAGCAAAGGAAATTCCGAAAAGATATGAAGAGCCGCGAGCTGCCCGTGCAAAGGCTGCCGAAATGGATTGGGACAAATATAAACAAAACAACCTTACTGGCCCAGCATTTAACGATAAAATGTTCGCTGAAGCAAAGAATAGAGGGAATTATCAACCTCGCGCCTTAAGTAATGCTATACTTGATCCAAAATTAACTAAGATCGAACACGCAGCATCATTAAAAGTATTGCAAGATAAAGCAAAGGGGATAGGTGTTATGAGCGATCAGGAGCAAATGACCGCAATTAAAGAACTAGAAAAACTACGTGGTCAAGGAATCGATCCAGAAGGAAAACTACCTATATGGAGTAACTTTAAGAATTATAGGGAGCTCACAGGGAAGAAACCAACGGTAGACAATTATTTCAAGGACGAAGCGGCTATAATGAGCTTGAGCGAAAACCCAGACATTATTAAAGAGTTAGATTTAAACAAGTTTAGTCAAGAAAATAAAAACGCCGTTAGCAAGGTTTTAGAAGGGAAAAGGAATGAAATGAAAGCAAAAATGAAGGAGGTTGGGAATTTAGGAGCATTAGAAGACGATGATTTAACAGATTTATTGAACAAGATAGAAAAAAATGAGGATATAAAAAGTTATTTTGGTAATAATGAAACAGATGCAAAAAATTTCCGTCAAAAACTCGCTATAACAGATGAAGCAATTTCACATGGGAAGATTATGGGATTAGAAAGAAAACTGACCGGCGCAATTAAGAATAGCAATGTTCAAAGAATGCGCGCAGAAATAAATGACCCCTCATTAATGATGGCATATGGTGGTGATGAAGAAAAGTATTACGAATATTTAGAATCATTTGCCAACTCAATAGAGGGGGCTTCTCCAGAGAAGGCGTTTGAACTTGGAAAACAATTTTATCCCGATATAGCTTTGGTAGATAAAACGAAACCAGAAGAAATTAAGGCGAGCGGTGAAAGAATGAAATTATATGCAAATGAGATGAAGGAAGTGCTAAATTGGCGCAGACCCGATTCTCAGGGTGGTAGCGAGTCAGATAGGAAAAAATTTAAATATGCATTAAAAAAGAAAAGTTCAAATCTATAAATTGAGGCTAAATCTATGCCAGATCAATATAAAGTTCCACAAAACCTGGATGTCGAAGATAAAATTATTGGGCCTTTCACGCTCAAGCAATTCGGTTTTTTGGTTGGTGGAGTTCTGCTGATTTATGTTCTTTACACAATTCTAATGCCGATGTTTGGTTTAATGGTTGTTATGATTGTTGATGCCCCGGTAGCCGTTCTGACTATTGCGATAGTTTTTGTGAAGATTAACGAAAGACCATTCCTTACTTTTTTGGCATTTCTACTTGGATTTGTGAAAAATCCAAAAACGATGAAATGGCAGAAAGCTTCAAAACTCAAAGACTTTGGAACTATGGTGAAGGCAAGTAGTGAGGAAAAGGAAAAACAGAAAGAAATGGCAAAACTTGCGCGAAGCGGTGTGGTAAGATCGCGATTGAATGAATTGGCATTAACATTGGATACAAAAGGTTGGAATGCGGAATCGAACGAAACAGAAGGTAGAGTTGCCTCTCCAGGGGTAGTGCAATCGGCATTGAGAGAAAATGTGAAAGCGGATACGAATCTAACAGAGTTACCTTTGGATTAATAAGAATTTGCAATTGCGTAAAAAGATAAGTGTTGTATAATAAAAAAAAATTTCAAACAAAAACAAAATGGCAGTTCAAGAACAAAAACAAAAGGGACAGGTAGAAACTGCTCCCGCAAAACCCGGTTCGACTCAATATTATATTGATATAGATCATTTTGAGGAGGGCATTCTCGTAATGAAGGATGGAAGTATGCGTATGGTACTTTCCACTTCTGCTGTTAACTTTGAATTAAAATCAGAGCTGGAAAGAAACGGAATTATTTACGGTTTCCAATCATTCTTGAATTCTCTCGACTTTCCTATTCAAATAGTAGTCCAATCGCGCAAACTTGATCTTGAAGGATATCTGGATGGATTAGCAGAAAATTCCAAAAAAATTAGTAACGAATTACTAAAAATTCAAATTCGCGACTATATTATATTTGTGCAAAATATAATACAGCAGACAAATATTATGCAAAAAAGATTCTACGTTGTTATCCCGCACTATCCGAATGCTTTCAAAAAAGTAGGAGCGGTCGGAAGGAGTTCTTCTGCAGGAAAAGGAGCTATTGCAGTTGGGAGTTTTGCTGATGAAAAAAAATATCTGATTCAAAAAGCTGAAACAGTAGCAATGGGTCTGCAAGGAGTTGGGGTGCGCGCAATTCAGCTTGATACGCAGGAATTGATTGAACTATTTTATGGTGTTTATAATCCCGATCAGAGTACGGCGCAAAAATTAGTTGACGCATCACAATTTGAAACAGAGGTGATTGAAAAAATGCCGAAAGAAATGAATATCTAGATGGGGAAGAATTTAGAATACAGAATCTGGAATTTAGAATAACGAATAAAGGATTTAGAATGGATATAGAAAAAGAGAAGATTAAAAATTTTACAGATTTAAGAACTTGGCAGGAAGCGCATAAATTAGTTTTAATGATTTATAATGCCACAAAGGATTTCCCAAAAGATGAGATGTATGGTTTAACAAGCCAAATTCGAAGAGCAGCTGTTTCAATATCTTCAAACATAGCTGAAGGATTCACAAGATATTCATATAAAGAAAAAATTCAGTTTTATTATATCGCTAGCGGTTCCGTAACTGAAGTCCAAAACCAAATAATAGCAGGAAAGGACATTGGTTATCTAAATCAAGAAGTATTTACAAATTTATATAGTAAAAGTATAGATGTTCACAAATTATTAAATAGTTTAATAAGAGGATCAAGAAACCATTCCTAATTCGTTATTCTAGATTCTAAATACTAAATTCTATTCTATGGATGATGCAAAAAAAATAATTGATTCAATATTGGCACCGGCGACAAATAATCCGCCGGTCAATACTGGTATGGCAAATCCAACTGCCACGGCTCAGCCGATGCAGCCTGTTCAAATAAATACAACTTCAGTGGGCGCGCCTGCTCAGGTTCAAACTGAGCCATCCCCAGTAGCAGCTGCTCCACAAAAAAAAGGTTTTTCTCTTTTTGGTTCAAGAACTATGTCAATAGATATTGGAAAACAAAAAGAAGAGGAAAGGTTGAAAAAAGAAGCGGCGAAACGTGAAGAAGAAGCTCGAAGAACCTATGAAAAAGGTCTTGCTTCAATCCGCGACCTGATAGCTCCATCTTCTGTGCAGATTACTCCCAACTATATAGTTATCAACGATCTTTTTATTCGAACGTTATTTATTTTTAATTATCCAAGATATATTTTCCCAAACTGGCTCTCTCCTTTAATCAATATTGATCAGACGATGGATATTGGGATGTTTATTTATCCGCGTGATACAAAAGGAGTTTTGGATACACTGCGCAAACGTTCCGGTCAAGTACAGGCGGCTCTTCAAAATGAGGCGGAAAAAGGATTGGTTCGTAATCCGGAATTGGAAGGAGCTTACCAGGATATTGAAGAATTGCGTGACAGATTGACTCGTGGCGAGGAGAAACTTTTCCAATTTGCAATTTATATTACTATCTACTCTAAAACTTTGGATGAGTTGGATATGTTGTCAAGCCGTATCGAATCCCAATTAGGCGGTTCATTGATTTACTCAAAACGCGCTGGTTTTCAGATGAGTGAAGGTTTCCGCTCAACAATACCTTTGGGAAGTGATCTTTTGGATGTTGCCAGAAATATGAATACTGGCGCACTTTCTACTGCTTTCCCATTCGCTTCAATGGATCTGACTAGTAATGAAGGAATTATGTATGGAATCAATCGTCATAATAATAGTTTGATAATATTTGACCGATTTAGTCTCGAAAATGCCAATGCGGTAGTATTCGCAAAATCCGGCGGAGGGAAATCATATTCAGTAAAACTCGAAGCTTTGCGCTATATGATGACCGGGGCAGAAATCATTATTATTGATCCAGAAAACGAGTATAAAAATCTTTGTAAGGTTGTGGGAGGTTCGTTTCTCAACATGAGTCTTTCTTCTGATGACCGTATTAATCCTTTTGATTTAACAAAATTACCCGATAATGCAACCGAAGCTGAAGCAGAAGACAATATCCGGAATGCCCTAATTACTTTAAAGGGTTTATTCAACCTGCTTTTAGGCTCCATGAACCCAGAAGAGGATGCGATTGTAGAAAAAGCATTAGCTGATGTTTATACAAGCAAGGGGATTAGCAAAGATCCACAAAGCCAAAAAAATCCGCCGCCATTGATGTCGGATTTTCACGAGGTTTTGAAGAAGATTCCTCAGGCTGATTCTATTGTAAAAAGATTAGACCGTTATGTTACCGGTACTTTCTCCAATTTCTTCAACCAGCCCACTAATATTAATATGAATAATCCTTTCGTGGTGTTCAATATTCGGGATCTTGAAGCCTCTTTTCGACCAATTGCCATGTATATGGTATTGGATTTTATTTGGTCCAAGATCAAACATGAGAAAAAGAAACGCTTATTAATAGTTGACGAAGCATGGACAATGATGGAGCATGAGGATGCTGCCAGATTTATTTTCTCAATTGCCAAAAGAGCTCGTAAATATTATTGCGGTCTTACCACTATTGCGCAGGATGTCGAGGACTTTCTGGGAAATAAATATGGCAAAGCTATTATAACCAACTCATCGCTCCAATTGCTCTTGCGTCAGTCGCCAGCCTCCATTGAAGCTGTAACAAAAACTTTTAATCTTACTCAAGCTGAAGCAGCGCTGCTACTTGAATCAGGTGTTGGCGAAGGCCTTTTCTTCGCGGGATTGAACCATGTCGCAATAAAAATCATTGCTTCCTATACTGAAGACCAAATTGTCACAACCTCGCCAAAACAGCAAATCGAACAAGCTGCTGCAGCTGGAACCACTTTGGAACAAACGGAAAAGACATAAAAAATAGTTCCAGAATTATGATCGCTATTTTTATTGATTAGCCCCACATATCTATGCGGGGCTTAAAAAATCCTATCTATTTTGCTTATTTTTTGATTTTGAGGTAAAATATGAGTATTATGAGTCGTTAAATATTTATGAATATGTTTTTATAAATAAATAAACCTATGGTAGATCAAGACTTAGTAGATTACATAAAAAAGTATCGCACACAATTTGACATGGATCAATTAAGAAAAGGGCTCATGGACCAAGGTGTTGAATATCGTGATATCAAGGAAGCGCTTGATTTTATTGATCAGGAAAAAAGAGAAAAAATAGCCGAAATTATCAAAGGTGATGATATTTTTGGTGAGGAAGAAGAAAAAACACTTCATAAAAGAAATATCATGAAAGAAGTCCGAGGAATGGTTGAAGGTGTTGGTGATAAAATAGGAGAGGGAGGTTATAAAGAAAAGATTTCCGGGGCTTGGGATAGTGTATCTTCATCGTTAGGAGTAAAAAGAGATGACAAAACGCTGTATTTCGATGCTATTCGCTACGGTGCTATATCCTTCCTATTTTTGACTCTAATTGAAAGCATTTTTCGTTACTTGGGAGGTAGAATTGTCATACCACAATTAGTTACTCAATTCAAAGATTTCTGGTATGCAAATTTCCCGGACATTTTCCTTTCAAAGATATTTACCTTTGATTTTTTATTGGGGATGGCTTGGAGTATGGTTGTTGGTGGAGTTCTTTCATTTATCTTCGTAAAATTTTTGGCAAAAATTTGGCCATTTAAACTGTGGCATAAATTAAATAAAAAGGTTTTTGCGTTGTTTTTGATTTTTGAATTGATTTTTGGTTTTGTTTTTGCGGTATCTTTTTCGGAAATAACTTTCAAACATATATTAGGATATCTGGTTGTCTTTGTCGGGATAGTATTGGCATCTTACCTATCCAGTAGTTACTTTGCCACCAATATGGAAAGAAAACACGAGGAGAGGATAAGGGAAATCATCAAGTAAATTCAAAATTTAAATTTTGCTCTATGAAGAAGTTAAAAGAATTAGTTCGTAAATATACTCCGAAGTTTATTTTTTCTCTTTATTATTTTTTATGGTCAGCTCTTGCTGCAACGATATTTCGTTTTCCCGCCAAAGAACTACTCGTGATCGGTGTTACTGGTACAAATGGCAAAACTACCACGGTAAATGTCATAGCCCATGTTTTGCAAAGCAATGGTATCCGTACTGGCATGCTTTCAACTGCCAATTTTAAAATTGGAAACAAAGAATGGGTAAATAAATCAAAGAACACTATGCTAGGACGTCTATCTCTCCAAAAGATGTTGCGTCGCATGGTGAAAGATGGCTGCAAGGTTGCGGTAGTGGAAGTTTCTTCCGAAGGAATCGCATCACATAGAACCTATGGTATTGATTTTGATATTCTTGTTTTTACCAATCTTACACCCGAACATATAGAAGCTCACGGAAGTTTTGAAAATTATAAAAAAGCGAAACAGAGAATTTTTGCAAAACTCGCAAAAAGTAAGAGAAAAAAACTTATCGGTTTTGATGCGAATCAATTGCGCAAAACGATTATCGCAAATATTGATGACAAACACGCAGAAGATTTCTTAAGATTTGATGCAGAACAAAAAATTGGTTTCGGTATAGAAAAAGACAGTTCTTTATTTGCGCAGAATATTATCAAGGCTGATATACCAACCCAAAGTAAAGAAGGGATTAGATTTAATCTGAATTATGGGGAAGACAGGTTAAAAATTGAATCAAAAATTTTAGGAGCCATTAATACATATAATCTTCTTGCTGGCGCATCTGTTGCGATGATTTTTGGAATATCCGCAGAAAAACTAAAAGCATCGCTTGAAAGTTTTTCTGGAGTTGCTGGTAGGCTTGATAGAATAAAAAGCAGTAAGGGTTATGATGTGATAATCGATTATGCCTTAACTCCGGACTCACTTCAGGAGTTATATAAAATAATCCGTGAGATTTATACCGGCAAAATAATTGCTGTATTTGGTTCCTGTGGAGGCGGAAGAGATAAAAAGAAAAGGCCGTTAATGGGCCAGATCGTTTCTGGATATGCTGATTATTCAATACTGACAAATGAAGACCCATATTTTGAAGATCCGTATGAAATAGTTCATGACATCGAGCAAGGATTTAAAAATAATGATAAGATCGAGAAAATGGATTACGAGATAATTTTAAACCGTGAACAAGCAATTGAGAAGGCGCTGCTAATGGTACAAAAAGAAGGTGATGTACTAGTAATAACCGGAAAAGGTTCCGAAACCGGTATGAATATTGCTGGCAAGATACAACCTTTCAATGATAAAGAAATAGTCATGAAATACATCAAATAGCAAATTTTCAATTCTCAATTTTGCAATTTTCAATAAATTTTCAATGATTTAATTTTCAAACATTGAGACATTGCGTCATTGATTGAAAATTGAAAACTGAAGATTGTAAATTTTTTAATCAACTTTTATGCGTAAAAAACGTTTTTTATTAATAGACTCTAATGCCTTAGTGCACAGATCATTCCATGCTCTTCCTCCACTTCGAACAAAAGAAGGGCTAAATATTGGCGCTGTTTATGGTTTTACTTCAACACTGCTCAAAGCTGTCGAAGATATAAAACCGGATTATATTGCGGCGACTTTTGATATGGCGGCGCCTACCTTTCGTCACGAAGAGTATAAAGAATACAAGGCAACGCGTGTCAAAGCGCCTGATGAGCTCTATGAACAAATTCCTTATGCCAAAGAAGTTTTGGGCGCTCTAAATATTCCAATTTATGCAGTTGCTGGATTTGAGGCAGATGACCTGATCGGCACACTTTGCAAAAGAATTGATGACAAAAAATTAAACATCGATACATATATTGTTACCGGTGATATGGACACGCTTCAACTCGTTGATGATAATACACGTGTTTATACTTTAAAGAAGGGTATTAAAGATACCATTATTTATGATACTGATCTTGTCGAACAAAAATATGGTTTTGGACCCGATAGGGTTATTGATTACAAAGCTTTGCGGGGCGATCCATCGGATAATATTCCGGGTGTAAAAGGAATAGGCGAGAAGACAGCGACGGATTTGATAATTAAATATAAAACGCTCGATGGAATTTACGAGGCAATAAATGATAACGTTTTTTCTTTTAGCAATAGTGTAAAAGATAAACTTATCATGGACAAAGAAAACGCGTACATGTCAAAGAGACTGGCAACTATAGAATTAAACGTTCCAATCAAGGTTGAGATTGAAGATTGCTGTACTTATGATTTTGACAAAGCAAAAGCAATCGCAACTTTCCAAAAATTTGAATTCCGATCTTTGATGGGGAGGTTGTTGAAACTAATTGATGGCGTGAATAAAGAAAATAATAAAACAAAAAATCAACAAAACAAAGAATCGGATGTGAATTATATTTTAGTAAATACCCAAGAATCTTTCGATGATTTTTATGATGAATTAGTGAAGCAAAAAGAATTTGCTTTTGATACGGAAACATCTTTTTTGGGAGCAATGGAGTCAGAACTAGTTGGGCTATCTTTTTCATGGAAAGCAAATACTGCATATTATATTCCAGTGGGACATATTGCCGTAGGGACAGAAAATATTCTGCCCGTACAATTAGAAAAGAAATTCGTTCTTGAAAAACTAAAAACCATTTTTGAAAATGAAAAAATTAGAAAAATTGGCCAGAACCTCAAATACGATCTGCTTGTCATGAAAAAATCTGGAGTTGATGTTGAGGGGGTATATTTCGATACCATGATTGCTTCTTATATTATCAATCCAATCGGCCGTGGCCATTCACTCGATGTTTTAGCTTTCTCCGAGTTCGGTCACGAAAACATGAAGATTTCTGAATTAATCGGAACGGGTAGTAAACAAAAATCATTTGCTGAAGTTAGTGTCGAAGATGCATGCAAGTATTCAGGAGAAGATGCTGATATTACTTGGAGACTCTATGAAGTTTTTAAGAAAAGATTAGGAGAAATAAAAAAGACCGAAGAATTATTTTACACAGTAGAAATGCCATTGGTAAAAATTCTTACCAACATGGAATTTTGGGGAGTAAAAATTGATGATAAATTCCTAAATAAATTATCCCGAAAAGTTCAAACTCAAATAGACGATCTTTCAAAGAAGATTATTAAATTGGCAGGAGAAGATTTTAATATTAGTTCAACTCAGCAATTAGCAGAAATTTTATATAAGAAATTAGGAATTAGTACGCAGGATGTGAAGAAAACAAAAACTGGCATGTCCACTGCAGCTGATTCGCTCGAGAAACTTCGCGATGTGCATCCGATTATAAAATTAATTATGGAATATCGCGAGTTAACAAAACTTCAAAGCACATACATTGAAGCTTTACCAAAATTGATAAATGAATTTGATGGCAGGGTTCATACGTCATACAACCAAACAATTACTTCCACCGGTCGCCTATCTTCATCCGATCCAAATCTACAAAATATTCCAATTCGTACCGAGATTGGAGCGGAAATCCGCAAAGCATTTATTGCTGAAAAGGGAAAGAAATTTCTCATCTTTGATTATTCGCAAATAGAGTTGCGCGTGGTTGCTTCGGTATCAAACGATAAAAAAATGTTGGATGCATTTAATACAGGCCGCGATATTCATACAGAAACTGCATCAGCTATTTTTGATGTTGAGGCAGAAAAAGTTGATAAAGATATGCGCAGAGTTGCAAAAGTTGTAAACTTTGGAATTATCTATGGAATATCTTCATACGGACTATCTCAGGCGGTAGAAAAAACTCCAGCGGAGGCGGGGAGATTTATCGAAGAATATTTCCGCGAATATCCATCTATTAAAAAATATATGGATGACACGGTTGTCTTTGCAGAAAAAGAAGGTTATGTCGAAACGCTCCTTGGTCGTCGTCGTTATATTCCCGATATATTATCGGGCGTTGCGCAAATCAAACGCGCCGCAGAGCGCATGGCGATAAATATGCCAATCCAAGGAACGGCAGCTGACATTATGAAACTTGCGATGATTGAAATTGATAAACAAATTCTATCGAAGAACAAAGATATAAAAATGATTTTGCAAGTGCATGATGAATTGGTATTTGAACTTCCCGAGTTGGAAATTGAAAATTGGAAATTGAAAATTAAAAAAATTATGCAAAATGTTTTTGTTCTCAAGTGCCCTTTAATTGTAGAAGGCAAAGAAGCAGATAATTGGGGAGAGAAATAATTACATACAAATTTTAGCAATCAGTAGATCAATTGCTAATTCCGGTTCCTTTTCTCCGGTTTTCATTTCAAAATCCGTCTGGCATATTTTGTGATAAATTTCTTTGATTTTATTCATATCAAAACCCCGAGATTGTGAAGTAGTTTTTTTATAAACAAATGGGTGCATACCGGTTTCTTTAATCACATCGCCTTCTCTCAACTTTTGTGCTTGCGCTAATTTTACCAGCAATAGATTCCTAAAATGAAAAGTGATCATGCCAAGAATGGAAATCGGATTTTCTCCTGTCTCGACAAGATGTTTAATAATTTTCTGTGATTCCTTCAAATCCTTTTTTGCTAATGCATCTGTCAGGTCAAATACTCCCTTGTTAACATTTGCCTTAACTAGATTGAGCACATCGTCAGCGGTAATTTCTTTTTCTTGGAATTTATATGCAAAAAGTTTTTTGATTTCATTATCAATCTGTCTTGTGTTTGGTCCGACGAGAGTTGCAAGTGTGTTAATAGCGCGTGAATCCATTTTGTATTCGCTGGACCTTATTTTTTGTTGGATATATTTCGCAATATCAAATTCTGATATTTTTTTAAATTCGAAAATATTTTTTGCTCTTAAGCTTTTGATGATTTCATCGATATCCTTATTCTTAGTTTTTTTATCGCCCAGATTTCTATTTTCATAAATAAAAAAAACAGATGTGTCCGGAACTTTCTTGATTAATTCAATAAATTTTTTGCGGTCATCTTTTTTTAATTCCGTTAATATCCCCTCGAGAATTATCATTTTCTTTTCACTTAGAAATGGTGCTGAAACTACATCATTCATAATTCCATCGAGATCAATATTTTCATTATTATAAACAGAAATATTTAGGTCACCATATTTTTTTATGAAACCTTGTTTAAAAAAATTTAATTTTTCACGGGCAAGATAGTCATCTTCGCCGTGAATGAGAAAGACTGAATTCAATTTTATAATTTTTAATTTTTTAATTTTTAAATAAACGGGGAAAATCTTAATTTTTAAAAATTCGAATTTAAAATTTATTTATAAAATTAAAAATTCAAAAATCAAAAATTAGAACAATCTGTTTAACTTGCGCAAAACTTTGTATAAAAAATACCACTTTTTTGAAATCACAATATCATATGTGCCTGGATAATCAAACTGCTGACCGCCAAAACCTTTTTTAAATCGTGTTACGCCTGACCACCTATGTTTTGGTGAATCATCAGGAGCAATACCCCAGAAATCATAGTATTCATATTCGCCTACTTTCGCATCCTTTATCGCTTCCCATTGAAGTAGATAGGGGGCCATGACATTACGGTACTCGTTTGCTGAAGCACCGTGTAGATAGGAAACAGTGTTGCCAAAAAAAGAAACAATATTTGCGGCAATATACCTTCCTTCATATTTTGCCAAATACAAACGGATAATCTTATTTGTACCTAAGACTTCAAGTAATTTCTTGTAATGCTCGAGAGAGTGCGCTCCGAATTTATCACGAGCAGAAGTTTGCTTCATAATATTGTAAAAAATTTGAGCTTTTTCAGGATCAGTAGTTACTTCGATTCCAACCCCTTTTTTTATTGCAAGGTTAATATTGTAGCGAGTTTTTTGTTTCATTTCAGAGAGGAGAGCATCTTCACTCTTGGCCAAATCGAGAATCAGAGTGTTTGCAGGATTAAGATTTATTGTCTTCACCAAATTGGGCATTGAGCATTGAGTATTGGGTATTTCCAGTGGTTCAATTCGTATAAATATTGCTGATTCTTTTTTTGCAAGCTCGGTCGCTTTTTTGATAAAATCTGAATTTAGCTCACGCGGTCCGCGCGGGCAATATAAATAAGACATTCCCTTTGGCAGAGGGTTTTTTATGAGAAGCGCATCATCAACCCAAAAAGTTTTATTACCCAAAGTCTTTTCGAATTCTTCCCAGGATTTCGATTGCAATAAATTAGTCAGTTCCATGAGAGAATTATAGCATTTTTTTCTTAAAAATAAAACCGTTCCTTAAGTGTACAGGAACGGTTGGTGTTATTGAAGAGTTTTCAGCTTTTTATAGCAGGATCTTCTTCAAGAAAACGACCCTGCTCATCTCTAAACTTTTTGCCCCCATATACCCAATTATAAATAATTAAATAACAATGAATTTTGGGATTAGTTGGGGGTATGCCGTTTTTTATATACCATACATGGAACATTTCCAATGCGGATACATCTGCCAATGATTTATTAATGTCTTGTGCCGCCTTTTCAATATCCTCAGCTTTCTTTCCTGTGATAAGCAAGCGCGATGGTCTTTCATCTTGGTCTTGGTTGGATCCAGTAATGGCTGCCACTATTCTTCCTAACTCTTTGGGGTTGTTTAGGATATCCTTAGCAGCGCATCTGAGTGTGTCTTTATTATGCATTAGTATATACCTCTTGAAATGGATTTAGGTTATTCGTCAGACACAGCTCTTTTTTAAAGGTGCTTGCGATATTCACCTTCCTTCTCTCTTTTATTTACTAATCTCACTTTAACATCTTATTAGTATTAATTCAATATGAAAAAATAGCAATTTCTGGGGAAAAAAATAACACTCCGGATTGCGAAGTGTTTTTTGTTTAATCAGGTCTTGTTACACGCCTAATTTTCGGGGGTAGTACAGGTGATGAGGTAGAGTGTTTTATCAATTTTCTTTTGGTCGATCTGTGTTGCAAAAATTCCTTTGGAAATCAGATGTACTATTAGTTCCAAACTGTTCTTCGGGTCGGTTATGTGACCTTGTACAAAAACGCTGGTCGCCTCACCTTTTTTGATCATTTTTACGATGGACGCTATTTTCTCGGATAAATAGTTCGGTTTCTCAGTGTTTTCCATATGATCGGTATTTATCCAAGTTCCTTCTTCTGGCAAGCGTATTGCATCCAATTCAACCACCATCCTTTTCTAGACAAGTTTTATTTTTTAACTATCTTTCTAAAAGTACTATATGTTATAATATTAGCATACTATTCATAATAAATCAATAATTAGCCAAAAAATGCGAATATTAGCCATTGAGACATCTTGCGATGAAACATCAGCCGCTGTGTATGATACTGCAGAAGGTTTGTTATCAAATGTTGTGGCAAGTCAGATTGATATTCATAAAAAAACCGGTGGTGTTGTCCCAGAGGTTGCGAGCCGCGCTCATGTGGAACAGATTTTACCTGTTTTAGACGAGGCTTTACAAAAAGCAAAGACTAGTCTTAAAAAAATCGATTATATTGCAGTTACTCATGCGCCAGGATTAATTGGATCATTGCTTGTTGGAGTAAATACCGCAAAGATGGTTTCGGCAGTGCTTGATAAGCCGATTCTACCAATGAATCATCTGGAGGGGCATATTTACGCCAATTTCATAGACAGGAACAAAAACTTTAAGTTTCCTGCGGTTGTTTTGCTGGTATCTGGCGGTCATACCTCGCTAATTCTCATGAAAGATCATGGAAAATATAAATATCTAGGCGAAACGCTCGATGATGCAGCGGGAGAAGCTTTTGACAAAGTAGCTCGGGTGCTGGAACTGCCATATCCAGGCGGTCCTAATATTTCAGCCGAAGCTGAGCGTTATCGCAGACAAATTTCCAATTTCCAATTTCCAATTTCCAATGAAGTAGTGGCTTCGCCACAACATAAAGAATTAGGGAGTGGAAAATTTTTCCCGAGATCAATGATGGACTCGAAAGACTTCAACTTCTCTTTTTCCGGGCTAAAGACTTCCGTCCTTTATAAATGGCAAGATTTTATAAAAAATAATTCTAAACCCTCTACCCTAAACGCTATACCCTTATTCTGTTATGAATTTGAAGAAGCGGTGGTAGATATTTTAACAACAAAAACCATAAAAGCTGCGGAAAAATATAAAGCAAAAACAGTTTCTATTTGCGGAGGGGTTGCAGCCAATAAAAGGTTAAGAGAAGAAATTGGGGTAAGGGTTAAAAATAAATTCAAAAAAGTTTCTTTTTGTGTTCCGCCGATAGAGTACTGTGGTGACAATGCGGCGATGATTGCTGCTTGCGCGGCATACCAGTTGAAAAATAAGAAAAACAAAAAATCTTTCAATCTTGATTTTGAAGTAATGTCGAATAAAGAATTATAATTTTTGTAAACAAAAAGCGCACTTTTTAGGTGCGCTGAATTTAGTTTTTATGTCGGGACAACCTCTTTCTTTAGTGCTTTTCTTATTCTTGAAACAACTCGAGAAATAAAACCTTGTTTATTTCTTAAAGCTTGCGTCATATCAATCGCATAAATAGCAACAATAATTTTTTTATAACTTTCTGAACCATCTGGGTTGCTGGATAGATAAGCTGCATGCTCTTTAAACTCTATACTTTCGATAAGTGCGGGGACTGGAGATAGCGATTCGCAAACTTCCCGTTGCAATCCCACGGAAACCGCAATGGTTTCTTGCATAGTTTGAGCTTCAATGATTATTTGGCAGGCATTTCCTTGTCTTAAAATATTTAATATTCCCGTGCTAATTTCACTAAAGTAACTATCCGCCATATCCCCAAAACATAATACGTTAAATGTGATTACCCCAACTGGTATTCCTACATACTTGGTGCTTTCACCTTCATTTTGCATGATAGTTATCCTCCGAGGTATTTTTTAAAACAACGTTTTATGGTATTATACTAAGAGTTTATTATAAAAGTAATAAAAAAACAATAATGAAAGAACTTGCCAAAGCATACAACCCGAAAGATGTTGAAGAAAAAATATATAAAGCATGGGAAGAAAGCGGATATTTTACACCAAAAATTGATGCGAATAAAAAACCATACACTATAATTCTTCCACCTCCGAATGCGAATGCGAACCTGCACGCGGGGCATATGATGTATGTTATTCAGGACTTTCTTATTCGTTGGAAAAGAATGGCAGGTTTCTCTGCGCTGTGGCTTCCGGGAGCGGATCACGCAGGGTTTGAAACGCAAGTTGTGTATGAAAGAAAATTAAAAGAAGAAGGCAAGAGCCGCTTTGATTTTACGCGAGAACAACTTTACAAAGATATAATGGATTTTGTTTTGAACAATAAATCTAATATGACATCACAGTTGCGGAAGGCAGGTTTTTCGCTTGATTGGACTCGTGAGAAATTTACTCTTGATCCAGATATTATCTCTAGGGTTTATAAAACATTTAAGAAATTAAATGATGATGGGTTGCTTTATCGCGACAGCAGGCTTGTTAATTATTGTACTACGCATGGTACGGGGTTTTCCGATCTAGAAGTACAGCACGAAGAACAAGAATGCGGCCTTTATTATATTAAGTGTAAAGTGAAAGACTCAGATAAGTATATTACGGTGGCTACAACACGTCCGGAAACCATTCCAGGGGACACTGGCATCGCTGTAAACCCCAAAGATGAAAGATACAAAGATCTGGTCGGTAAAACTGTTCTAAACCCATTTAATGAAAGAGAAATGCCTATTGTAGCTGATGATTTTGTTGATTTAGCGTTTGGTACAGGTGCGGTAAAGCTTACTCCTGCGCATGATGAGAATGATTTTGAAGCTGGTAAACGTCATGGAATGCCTCTCATTCAAGTAATCGGGTTTAATGGAAAAATGACAAAAGAAGCGGGGGGACTTGAAGGATTAAATGTTAAACAAGCTAGGGAAAAGATAATGGAGATACTAGAACAGCGAGGATTGGTAGAAAAAACAGAAAAATACAAAAATGTTATCGGAAAATGTTATAAATGTGGGACTGTGATCGAACCACTTCCGCTTTCGCAGTGGTATATCAAGATGAAAGGTCTCGCAGAAAAAGCTATAAAGGTTGTTAAAAATGGAGAAGTGAAAATTATTCCTGAAAACTATGAAAAGGTTTATTATAACTGGTTGGATAACATTTATGATTGGAATATTTCCCGACAAATAGTATGGGGAATACGAATTCCTGCGTGGCAATGCAAAAATTGCGGGCAGTGGTTGATTACCGAAGGTGAAACACCCGAAAAATGTAAATGCGGTTCAACTAATCTTGAACAGGATCAAGATAGCTTTGATACCTGGTTTTCTTCGGGGCAATGGCCTTTTGTTACCCTTGGTTATCCGGAAAATGAAGATTTCAAATATTTTTATCCGACATCAGTAATGGAAACTGGATATGATATTCTTTTCTTTTGGGTTGCTAGAATGATAATGTTAGGGGTTTATATGACCGGTAAAATTCCTTTTGAAACAGTATACCTGCATGGAATGGTACGCGATACGGCTGGAAAGAAGATGAGTAAATCAAAAGGGAATGTTGTGAACCCAATGGATTTAATCGAACAATATGGGGCAGATGCAATGAGGTTCTCTTTGATTTATCAGGTTACTGGGACACAAGATCTTCGCGTTGCCGAAGATACATTAAAGATGGCAAAAACATTTATGAATAAAATTTGGAATGCAACGCGTTTTGTTCAAATGAAACTCGGGGATTATGAACAAAAGGGGGAATTAAATTTTACTGAAAATACTGATGCAGATAAAGAGATTAAATCAAAGCTTGAAGAAATAAAAAAGACCTATAATGAAGATTTAGAAAAATATCGCTTTGGCCAAGCAGCCGAATCAATCTATCATTTCTTTTGGCATGAATTCTGTGATATTTACATTGAAAAAGCAAAAAATCAAATTCCCTATCCATTGCCAGAAAATCCAGATGAAAAATTGATAAAAGAAGCGCGAGATAATCTATTGTATATTCTAAAAGAATCTCTAATTATGCTTCATCCGATTATTCCATTTATTACTGAAGAGATTTATCAGATACTACCGATTGAGAATAAAAAAGAATTTTTGATGATAGAGGACTGGATTAAATAATTTAAAAGAAAAAATTCCGATAAAAATCGGAATTTTTTCTTTTACTAAGTAGCTGGGGTGAGAATCGAACTCACGACCTCAGGCTTATGAGTCCTGCGCTCTAACCAACTGAGCTACCCAGCCAAATTCGGGGGGGAGGATTCGAACCTCCGACCTTCGGGTTATGAGCCCGACGAGCTACCGGACTGCTCTACCCCCGGTTGCGTTGCAATTTGTTTCGTTAGCTTTCATAAAAATTTATTAAAATTTTTCTTACAGCCACTTCACAATTGCTCCTTTTACGAAAGAATCCTGCTAAATATTTTAAAGGTGTAGATTCTTTCGTGCTAATATTTATTAATTTCCTACTTGCGTTGGATTTGAAAGATTTTGGATTGTTGCCGTAATATCATTTTTATCTGTGAAGAAAAATTCAAACCATTTTAAGGGATTTGGTTTTTTGTCCTGTGTTTCTTGGAACTTTTTTTGTTCAGCGATTAGTTTTTCCCTTTCAGGGTCAGTTCGAGGAAGGGCATATACTCTTTCGCCTTCTTTCTGGTATCCTAGTTTTTCCCTCAAAACCTTCTCTGCATAAGCGTTTGTACTATAATACAATATTTTGCTCTGTTGATCAAGGTTATCTTGCGATAGCCTATTTATTTCATTAATATTATCTTGGCTCTGTTTGTTAATATTATAATTTTTATAAATAATCCCAAGCAATGAATACAATACCAACCCAATCATAATTACTGTCCCAAATATGACTTTTGTTAACCTATTTTGTTTTTTTAGAAATCTTAAAATTTCTTGCATAATACTTTTTTGTTTAAATGCGCGTGGATGGACTTGAACCATCGACCCCCACCTTATAAGGGTGGTGCTCTAACCACTGAGCTACACGCGCGCACGTCGCGATTCGCAAAATACAATACTTAAAAAGGCATTTAGCAATGCTATTAAATATATTAACAAAAAGTGATGGAAAAATCAATTATGGAGTTAAAAATGAATTTTGCGTAATAAACTTCTGAATATCCTCAACTTTTGCATGTGGTAATTCGTATTTAATAAAGTTGCGGAAAGTAGGTGTGTCTATCTCAAAACCTGAACCATTAATACCGAGAAAAATATTTGTTGCAGTGATGGCGGTTTCGATATTTTTTTCTATAAAAGGCCTTCTTTTTGAAATACCAAAGAAAAGCGCGGCCGCTTTAGCATTTTTGTCGCGAAAAATATCATTATTGCGTATATAATTCATGAGTTTCTTTAAAACCAATGAATTTGATACGCCGTGTGTTCCGTGAAGTTCATCAATAATTTGATTGTGAATATATAATACTTCCTGTGGAGATAGGTAATTCATAAATAATGATTATTAATTTTGGATCTTATTCAGAGACCTTTTCCAGGTCTTTTTTATATCTTCGGATAAATTCATCGATTCTTAATGCCCTTTCTTCTTCGAGCTTGAAATTCACTACTGGCTCAATAATAAACCTGCGATTTTTTGCATCAACGCTGACGAAAACATTATCACCAATGTCGATCGACATAGATTTTAAAACTTTTTTTGGGATTGTAACTGCGGCAGAAGAACCAACTTTAATTATTTTGTTTGACATAGCTATTGGTTTAGTATTATTTTTTCTTATTTAAACGATAATAAATTTTCAATTTTCAGTTCTCAATTTTCATTGTGGGTATCGCTTCGCGATTATATTTGGGATATTGGATTATTGAAATATTGATTGAAAATTGTAAATTGTAAAATTGAAAATTTCATTGTTATTATAATATCATTCTAACCTTTTTACTTGCAAGAGCTTTTTTGCAAAAATAAAAACGTTCCGAATTGTAAAAATTCGGAACGCAAATTTCGTAATTAATGTAATTATCTATCGAGCCACACAACAGTACTTTTGTGGCCATTAGCATCTTCACACCAATACGACATATTATTTTTTTCCTTAATAATGAATGTGTCTTTCCACGTTGGTTTTGTCGGGTCATTGAAGGATTCAACGAGCCGCTTTTTCTTCTTGTCGTTGTCTTGCGCGAAAAGCTTTAAGCAACTGCTCGGTTTATTGCCCATAGCTATGATGCGTACTTTTCCATTAACGACAGAATGGTCTTCAACAAAATCAGTAAAAAACGGTGAAGAAAAGTCGGGTTGTTTCAGCGTGACGTTTTCGTCTTTTTCTGATGGTGATATCGAACTTTCTTGTGCGTGATCTTTCATTTCTAATAGAACAGGAATGTAATTATGCAGTATTACTAGGAGAAAAAATGACCCTAGTATCAAAATCAAAGTGCCAATTCGTATTTTTGTTTTCTCGTTCATTTCTATAATCTCCTATCAAGTTTTTTCCCTTCCAGCTGGAAGGTTGGTTGCAAAAAAAATTTCAAAGTACAAAAAACCTTTAGTATTATTAATAATATCACAAAAAAATGGCTTTGTCAAGCAACTTTATTGACAAATCATTATTTTTGATGTATAATAATATGATTAGAAATATATATTTGATATTTTATCAAATTTTGGCTATAATAACGTAAGATAAGCAAATAAGTAATAAGCAGTTAAGTTGCTAAGTTAATTGTATGATGATAAAAAAAGAGTTAAGTCCAAAACAACAAGCGATCGAATTAATCAAAGCGTCAAATAACTTCTTAATTCTTACGCATGTTAGACCTGATGGGGATGCTCTCTCCTCTTCCTTAGCTTTCAAAGCAGTATTGGAAAAAATGGGCAAACGCGTTGATTTAGTAGTTAGCGACCCAATAAGCGAAGACTTCAATTTTTTGCCAGGCATAAATACCATTGAAGATGATATTAGTGTCAATCGCGATCTTGTGATTAGCATCAAAAACACTCACGGTACAGTTGGTAAAATTACATATAATAAGAGAAATGATAAGGTTGTAGACCTTGTCGTCAGTCCACTCGAGGGAGAAATCAGACAAGATGATATATCGCTTAATTTTGGTAAATTTAATTACGATGTTTTGGTGGCTCTTGATTCTACGGATTTTGATAGGATCGGAAGTGTTTATGCGGAAAACAGGAGTGCTTTACAAAATATTCCAGTTATAAATATTGATCACCATGTTACTAATAGTAATTTTGGCGATATAAATGTAGTAGATGTCTCTGCAACTTCAACTTGTGAACTAATTTTTTCATTTATTGAATCTCTTGATAAGAGCTTTATAGAATCAGAGGTTGCCACATTATTACTTGCAGGGATAATCAGTGATACTGATAGATTTCAGAATGGAAATACAACTCCAAAATCATTAACAGTTGCGGCGCAATTAATTGCAACTGGGGCAAGACGTACCGAAATTATTACTAATGTTTTCAAAACGCATCCAGTTTCCACATTGAAACTTTGGGGTAAAATCTTATCGAATGTAAAAGAAGATAGGCAAGCAAAAATTGTTTGGTCTACTGTTTCGTATAGGGAAATAGAAGAAGCCGGATCAAATGAGGGCGAGACTAGTGGGGTTTTAAACGAATTACTCTCAACTGCGCCAGATGCAAATGTTATACTTTTGATTGCTGAAAGAAGCCCGGGATTTATCGCGGTTTCGATGAGAACAAATTCTGATAAAGTACTACTCGATAAAATTGCATTATCATTTGGCGGTGGCGGACATAGACAAGCTGCGGGATTCAAAATTGAAAATAGCACTGTAGAGAATGCTGAAAGGGTAGTAATTTCAAGAATAAAAGAATACTTACTTGGTCCGAAAGATCGTTCAAATAATGTACAGAAAAAAACCGTACTAGTTGATAACAATAAAACGAACGGATCTTTTGTTTTTGACCGCAGGCATGACGATCCAAAACCAAAGCCAGTAGTTGAGAACAATCCAAAAATCGAGCCGGAGATCGCAAGAGAAATTCGTGAAGATTTGAAGAAAAGAAATATAGTTAGTGATGATGACCTGTATGCACCTGCGTTAGCTGATTTTCAGATTGATACACCAAAAATAGTTGACGACAAAACATCTATTCTTTCAAAAATAGTTTCAGAAAAAGGGAAGAAAAAAGATGATTCGCTTGATTTTGCAAAAATGGAAGCGGATCTGAAACAAAAAAACGGAACTGCTGTTCCAGATCCTGTGATGGATGATTATGATGAAGATTACGAATAATTTTTTATTAAGTTTGACTAAAACGTAAATCTGTGCTATAATGGATACAATATTAAAAAGGTCTCAAGAATTTTATAATAAATAAATAAGCTTTTATGTTGACTACAGAAGAAAAGAAAAAAGCGATAAAAAAGGTTGTTAGCGATGAAAAGAACACTGGCTCTGCTAATGTCCAAATCTCTCTATTAACAGAGAAGATTTTGAAATTAAACGATCATCTAAAGAAAAACATCCATGATTTCTCTTCAAAAAGAGGATTGCTGAAAAATGTCGGACAAAGAAGAAAATTATTGAAATACTTAAAGAACTCTGACCCGAAGAAATACGAAGAAGTTCTAGCAAAACTAGGGCTACGTAAATAAATTACAATTTTTGAATTTTTAATTTTGTAATTTTTAAATAAATATATATTAATAATCTTTAGTGTACGTTGAATGACGGAAATAGAGATTGGAACCAATAGATTTGATCTCAATCCCTATATCTGTCACCTGCCTATCGGCGGGTAAAAATGTACTCTCGAAGAAAAAAGGAGCTCTTGTTTTAATATTAAAAAACAGGAGAAATTTATGAAAAAGATAGAGAAATTCGCTATTGATTTTGCTGGACGCAAAATCGAAGTTGAAACAGGACGCTTGGCGCATCAAACCAATGCCGCTGTTACTGTTCGCTATGGTGATACTGAGGTTCTTGCAACCGTAGTCTCTCCAAAGCAAAAAAGAGAAGGGATGGATTATTTCCCATTAACAGTTGATTATGAAGAAAGATTTTATGCGGCTGGAAAGATTTCAGGTTCTAGATTTATAAAAAGAGAAGGCAGACCATCAGAAGAAGCGATTCTAACATCTCGTATGATTGATCGTCCACTTCGCCCACTATTTCCAAAAGGATATATGTTCGATGTTCAGGTTGTTGTGACCGTGCTTTCGTACGATCAGGAAAATGGTACAAAATTTCCAGCATTACTAGCTGCTTCAATAGCATTAAGTATTTCTGATATTCCATGGAATGGACCCCTTGGTTTAGCTCAAATCGGGTTAATAAATGGTGAATTAGTTTTAAATCCTAGTGAACCGCAGCTTGCAAATTCTGATCTTGATTTAGTAGTTGTTTCATCGGACAAAAAGGTTGTTATGATTGAGGCTGGTGGCAAACAAGTTCCGCAAGAAAAAGTTGTTGAAGCAATTGAGCTCGCTCATAACAGTATTCAACCAATTATTGCTTTTCAAAAAGATATTATTAGCAAAATCGGTTTAGCAAAAAGAGAATTCGATGACGAATATGATGCTGCGCTTTATGAAGAAGTTAAAACCAAATATGCAGCAGATCTTGCTACCCTATTTACTTTGAAAGAAAAACTAGAAAGAGAATCTCTGTTCAATGCAACAGTTAAAAAAATTAAAGAGGATTATGTAAATAAGCAAGAGTCTTCCTATGCTGCTGCAATGAATGAAAATGTAAAAGCGAAAAAAGCTGCAGAATATTTCGACTTGGCTTTTCGTGAGATAATGAGAAAAAATATCATGGAAAAGGGCGAAAGAGTTGATGGGAGAGCTCTCAATGAAGTTCGTTCTATTTCTGGTGAAGTTGCGGTTTTGCCTCGTGTTCACGGCTCCGCGATATTTAATCGTGGTTACACTCAGATTTTAAATGTTGTTACTCTTGGTTCAACCGGAATGAAACAAATTCTAGACACTATGGAAGAAGATGACACCAAAAAAAGATATATGCATCACTACAATTTCCCACCTTACTCTACTGGTGAGGCTCGTCCATCTCGTTCACCTGGAAGACGTGAAATTGGTCATGGTGCACTAGCAGAAAAAGCATTATTCAATGTACTTCCAACTGAAGAAAGTTTTCCATATACAATGAGATTGGTTTCCGAATGTATGTCTTCCGACGGTTCTACATCAATGGGTTCAACTTGTGCATCTACTTTATCTTTAATGGACGCTGGTGTACCAATTATTGCGCCAGTTTCTGGTATTGCGATGGGGATTATTACCGATGAAAATGATAATTATAAAGTTTTGACTGATATCGCTGGTACGGAAGATCACAATGGCGATATGGATTTCAAAATTGCAGGCTCTGTGAACGGTATTACGGCAATTCAACTTGATGTAAAAAATCTTGGGCTTACAATCCCAATGATTAAAGATACTTTCACACAAGGTTTTCAGGGAAGGATGTTTATTCTTGAGCAAATGTTGAAAGCTATTGATAAACCAAGAGCGGATCTGTCTCCATTTGCGCCACGCATTGAAACTATTATGATAAATCCAGATAAGATTCGTGATGTTATCGGACCTGGGGGCAAAGTTATTAACAAAATTATTGATGATACTGGTGTTGAGATTGATATCGAACAGGATGGTAGGGTCAATATCTGCGCTGTAAATAAAGAAGCTATCGAAAAAGCCAAAGCAATTATCGAAGGCCTAACTGCAGATCCAGAAGTTGGAAAAATTTACAAAGGGAAAGTAATTAAGATTATGGATTTTGGTGCTTTTGTAGAAATCATGCCGGGTAAAGAAGGCTTGGTACATATTTCTGAAATATCAGATTCACGTGTAGACAAAGTTACTGATGTTTTGAAAGAAGGACAAGAAGTTACCGTTGTTCTAAAAGAGATTGATAGCATGGGAAGACTTAATTTATCAATGAAACGTGTAGGAAAATGAATTGAATCTAGAATATAAATATTCTTAGAATAGTTCTATGGAAAATGGTAATAAACAAATTATAAAAGTTGGGATTGGGGTTATGATTGTCAAGGATGGCAAAGTTCTACTTGGAAAAAGAAAAGGATCTCATGGAGATGGAGAATATGCTTTTCCAGGAGGACATTTCGAATATGGAGAGTCTTTTGAAAATAGTATTTTGAGAGAGGTAGCGGAGGAATGTGGAATCAAAATTAAAAATCTCAGATTTCAAATGGTTTCAAATTTTAAAAACTATATGCCAAAACATTATGTGCATATAGGCTTTCTTGCTGATTGGGAAAGCGGAGATCCGCAATTATTGGAGCCTGAAAAATGCGAAGGTTGGATTTGGTATGATATTGATGATCTGCCATCACCATTATTCGGTACAGCGCCAATAGCGATAGAAAGTTATAAAACAGGAAGAGTATATTTTGATGCGTAAAAACAATTAATCAATAAAACAAGAAAGCAAAAAAACAACACTAAATTAAATAATTAAAAAATTAAGTTTGACTTAGAAATTAAAAATTAGAATTTAAAACATTATTTAAAAATTATAAAATTAAAAATTGTACTAAAAAATTTATGGAAAGAAAAAATCAAAACAGAACGAGCGGACAACAACAAAATTCTCCGCAAACAAGTTCTAAAGCGCAGCCATTGAGAGCTTACCACGCAGGTGGTGGCAGTGCACCTCAAAATGGTTCAAGACCGCAAGGTCAAGGTGGTCAAAAAAGACCCCAAAGATATAATAAAAATAAATATGATGGTTCTGGTTCAGCGAGCCAAAAAAGCGTTCGTTCGGTTCATGGAATCACCACGCGTCCGCAAGGACAAGGTATGGTACGCAAAAGCTCTTATATGCCAAAACGTGCCAAGCTGAAAATCATTCCTCTTGGGGGATTTGATGAAATTGGTAAAAACATGATGGTTTTCGAATACGATGACCCACTCTTGCCTGACGGGGGTGACATTTTTATAGTTGATATGGGATTTGCATTTCCGGAAGATGATATGTATGGTATTGATTATGTTATACCAGACATTACTTATCTTGAAGACAAAAGACATAAAATAAGAGGATTGGTAATTACTCACGGACATGAAGATCACGTTGGTGGTATTCCCTATCTTCTGCCAAGAATTGATATGCCAATATTTGCTACGAAATTAACAGCGGGGATGATTGAAAGAAAACTTTCTGAGCATCCCCTACTTCGTAACAAAAAAGTTGGTGTCATAGATCCAGATGAAACATTAAGATTGGGCGTATTCCGCATAGAACCTTTTCGGGTTACACACTCAATACCAGATGCTGTCGGGTTTATAATTCATACTCCATATGGAGCAATCGTTCATACGGGTGATTTCAAAATTGATCCGACTCCAATTGATGGTAAGGTCACTGACCTACCAAAACTGGAAAGAACCGCGCAAACCAACGGTGGAATATTAATGTTGATTTCAGATAGTACCAATGCGGAGGAGCCAGGTTATACGCTCTCTGAAAAAATCATTGGCGAATCTTTTGAAAAAGCTTTCAATGTTGCTCGCGGAAGAATTATTATTGCTACTTTCTCATCTTTGATTGCCAGGGTTCAACAAATGATATGGGCGGCAGAAAAATTTGGACGCAAAGTTGCAATCTCTGGACGCAGCATGCAAAACAATATTGAAGTAGCTATGAAGCTCGGTTATCTTAGAATCCCAGATGGGCTTTTGATTGAGATTAAAGACATGAAAAAATATCCTGATGATAGGATAGTTATTATTAGTACGGGTTCCCAAGGTGAACCATCCTCTGCTCTTGCGCGTATGGCTGCTGGTGAACATCAGCAAATTGAATTGAAAAAAGGTGATACGGTTCTCATCTCATCAAAACCAATACCAGGAAATGAAAGATCGGTCACAAACACGATTGACGATCTGCTTCGTCTTGGAGCAAATGTTATTTATGATAAAAATATGCGTGTGCATGTTTCAGGCCATGGTTGCCGTGAAGAATTATCTAAAATGATTCAAGTATGTCGACCGCGTTATTTTCTGCCGGAACATGGTGAATATCATCACATGGTAGCGCATAAAAATCTTGCAATAGCAAATGGCGTTAGAGACGATAACGCATTCGTTATCGAAGACGGAATGATTATTGAAATTGATGAAAATGGCGCTAGGGTTGCAAACCGCAGAGTTCAAACGGGATTAGTAATGGTTGATGGTTTGGGTGTTGGTGATATTGGCAATATTGTATTGCGAGATCGTCAGGCTATGGCGCAAGACGGAATATTCGTATTAATAGTTACAGTGGATCGACAAAAAGGTGAAATGGTTTCTTCACCTGATATTATTTCGCGTGGATTCGTCTATATGCGAGAATCTGAAAAATTAATTCATGGCGCCCGGTCCGAAATAAAAAGGATTTTTTCACACCATCATGGCAAGGATCCATTCAATTGGAAGGCGATAAAAGATGTTCTGAAAGAAGAAATTGGCACTTACCTTTACAAAAATACCAAAAGAAGGCCGATGGTTATACCAGTCGTGATAGAGGTCTAAACAATTAAGCAAAAAAGCAATAAAACAATTGATTAAAGTGCAAAATTTAGCTATAATGCAATGGATTTTTAAAATAATATAAATAATAGTTAATAACTAAAAAAGGAGTAAAGATGTTACAAAATTTTATCTATGGTGCAGCAGGGATCGCATTATTGGGGATTATTGCAGGACTCATTCTCTATTTTGTGCTTGCAAAGCAAGATGCAGGAAACGAAAAAATGAAAGAAATTGCAGGCGCGATTCATTCTGGAGCAATGGCATTCCTAAAAAAAGAATATAGCTATCTAAGTGTGTTTATTATTGCGGTTGCTGTATTACTTTTCTTTTTTGTAGCGCATAAAACAGCATACGCGTTTTTAGTTGGAGCGATTTTTTCAATAACAGCTGGATTTATCGGAATGAAAGCGGCTACTCGAGCAAATGTTCGAACAGCGCAGGCTGCTCATAAGTTTGGGCAAGGTAAAGCATTACTTACAGCTTATGCTGGTGGCGCGATTATGGGTTTAGCTGTAGCATCTTTAGGTTTACTTGGGATCTCTTTGTTTTACTATTTATATATTGCTCGTGGTGGAAATTTTGCTGATGCAGAAACTATCACCGGCTTTGCATTCGGCGCAACCTCTATTGCATTATTTGCCCGTGTTGGTGGTGGTATATATACGAAGGCTGCCGATGTTGGGGCTGATCTTGTCGGTAAAGTTGAAGCTGGAATCCCAGAAGACGATCCACGCAATCCTGCAGTTATCGCTGATAATGTCGGGGACAATGTAGGAGATGTAGCAGGAATGGGAGCGGACATTTTTGAATCTTATGTCGATGCGATGATTGCAACGCTCGTTATCGGTGCAACTAGCGCGATATTCGTAGACATGAGAACTGAAGCTATAACATTACCAATTATTTTATCTGCAGTTGGGTTATTTTCATCTTTTATTGGTATTGCTTCAATGTTAGTTTTAAAATCTATTAGTTCTCAAGCAGCGCTTCGTTATACAACATACTTTGCAGCCGCAGTATTTTTGCCAGTTTCTTATTATATAATCAGTGTTTACTATTCTGCTATTGGCAATCCATTAAATCTATTTATTGCAGTTACCTCCGGTTTGGTTGCTGGAATTCTCATTGGTCTTGTTACGGAATACTATACTTCGAGTAAGCCTGTGAAAAAGATTGCTGAAGCTTCACAGACGGGTCCTGGAACAAATGTTATTATGGGCTTAGCAGTTGGGATGGAATCAACAATTTTACCAATTCTAATTATTGCTCTTGCTATCGCAGTAGCTTCAGGCGTTGCTGGATTATATGGCATCGGACTGGCAGCTGTAGGAATGTTGGCAACCGTTGGCGTCACTATGACGGTAGATGCTTATGGTCCAATTGCTGACAATGCAGGAGGAATTACGGAGATGGCGGGATTAGGTGAAGAAACTCGTGCAGTAACTGATTCGCTTGATTCAATCGGAAATACTACCGCAGCTATTGGTAAGGGATTTGGTATCGGATCCGCGGTTTTGACTGTGGTGGCTTTGTTCGCGGCATTTGGCGCGGCGACAAAACTTGATGTTATTGATATTAGCCAGCCAAGAGTTATTATCGGAATGTTGATTGGTGGTATTTTACCTTTCTTCCTTTCTGCCGCTACTATGAAAGCAGTTGGAAGAGCAGCTAACACAATGATAAAAGAAGTCCGAAGACAATTCAAAGAAATTCCAGGGCTGATGGAAGGAACTGCAAAACCTGATAGCGCAAAATGCGTTAGTATTTCTACTGGCGCAGCTCTCAAAGAAATGATTATTCCAGGATTAGTCGCAGTTTTGTCTCCGATTCTAGTTGGAAAACTTCTTGGAGCGCAAGCTCTCGGAGGTTTACTTGGCGGCGCGATTGTTGTCGGAGCTTTAATGTCATTCTTTATGGCAAATGCAGGCGGCGCTTGGGATAACGCGAAAAAATATATTGAAAAAGGAAATCTAGGCGGTAAAGGATCTGATACTCACAAAGCAGCAGTAGTGGGTGATACGGTTGGCGACCCATTCAAAGATACATCCGGACCTTCTGTTAGTATCTTAATTAAATTGCTTGGTGTGGTTTCATTGGTAATTGCATTGATACTTTAAGGAAAATATTAAAAAGGAACCCCCAATCGAGGGGTTCCTTTTTTGTTGATATTTAATTTACATGTGTTATGATATTTACAGCGAGTGATTCGTATGATTTTTTGTATTTAACTTACTTGCTTACAAACTTACTATTTACATCTTACCAAAAATGGCAAAAAGACGCACAGCTTCCCGCAAATCGAACGGAAGAAAAACAAAAAATAAGGAAAATGGTAAAAATTCTCGAAGCAGAAAGAAAGATAATCTGGACGCTTTTGAATTTTCCATTAGTCCTGAAACTGCTATGGAGATTACAGCTATCGGGTTACTTCTAGTGGGAATACTTTGTTTCTTAAGTATATTCGGTGTTTTCGGTATTGCCGGAACTGCAGTTAATACGATTTTGCATCAAATCTTTGGTTGGATGGTGCCGGTTACTGCACTGTCTTTTATGGTTTTAGGATTTTTAAGATTTTATCCTGATAAATTTAAAATTGGTCCGGCTACCTATCTTGGGTTTGTAATGTTCAATGTTTTCCTACCATCAATTATTCACATTTTTATTGATGCCGATAAAGCATATGAAACAGCGCTTGACGGAGCCGGTGGAGGAATGATCGGCTATTTTATTGGTACCATCCTCAAAAATTCCGTATCATTTACCGGCGCTTTTATAATTCTTTTAGCATTTCTTATTATTTCAATATTAGTACTTTTCAATACAAGTTTTCGTCGCCTTCAGGATAAAATTGAAACTGATGCGGCATATAGGGCAATTGGAGATGGTTCTATTAATTCTAGAAAAATTGGAAATATTAAAATTAATATGCCAGATTCAGGAATGAAAGACAAAGTCAGTGGTAAATTGAAAATAAACCTGCCTATGGGAATGTCATCAAAAAATCAAGAAAATAAGAAAACAACAAATCAAGAGGAAAATAAAAAAGAAGAAACAACCGAACATAAACAAGTGCAAGATTTTGATTGGAAATTTCCATCACTCGATCTTCTTGAGGAATCAAAATACTCAGTTGATTCAGGAAATGTTACTGGTAACGCAGAAATTATTGCGAAGACTCTTTCCCAATTTGGGATAATGGTAACAATGCAAGATGTAAATGTCGGTCCAACATTCACGCAATATACTCTTAAGCCACATGAAGGAACAAAATTATCAAAAATTACAACACTCCAAGACGATCTAGCTTTAGCGCTAGCGACTCATCCAATTCGTATCGAAGCTCCAATACCAGGGAAATCTCTTGTCGGTGTAGAAATTCCAAATAAAAAAGTGGCGATAGTTCGTCTCAAAGAAATTTTGGAATCAGGAGAATACCGCAGCGGTGTGGATCGTGGTAATCTGGTTTTTGCGCTTGGCAAAGATGTATCAGGCAAACCTGCTGTTAGTGACCTTTCAAAAGCACCGCATATGTTAATAGCGGGAGCCACCGGTTCTGGTAAATCAGTTTGTGTAAATGCGATTCTGGCGAGCTTTCTTTATCATTATTCGCCAAAGGAATTGAAACTAATAATGGTAGATCCAAAAAGAGTGGAAATGACAGGATATAACGGCATCGCGCATCTTTTGACTCCTGTAATTACCGATCCGGATAAAACTATCAATGCTTTTCGCTGGGCAGTTTCTGAAATGGAAAATCGCTACAAAGTGTTATCCGAAAGCGGAGCGAGAGATATTGCTGGGTATAATAAAAAATTAGGAAAAGACGAAGAGAAGATGCCTTACATTGTTTTGGTTGTAGATGAATTAGCGGATGTGATGTTAACTGCAGGACAGGAAATGGAAGGATTGATTGTGAGAATCGCGCAAATGGCAAGAGCAGTTGGATTGCATCTAATTCTTGCAACACAAAGACCTTCTGTAAATGTTGTTACTGGTTTAATTAAAGCCAATATTCCTACTCGTGTTGCCTTTCGTGTCGCTAGCCAGATAGATAGTCGTACGATTCTTGATATGGCTGGAGCAGAACGTCTTATTGGAAAAGGAGATATGCTGCTGATGGCAGGAGATGGGCAAAAGCCAAAACGTATCCAAGGAGTATTTCTTGAAGACCGCGAAATTCAAACAATACTTGATGATATAAGAAGCCAGCATGAGCCGGAATATAATGAAGATGTAATCAAACCACATAAAGCTCCGGGCACTGGCAGTGGAGGAGTTCCCGGTGGAGCTGGTGGTGATATTGATGATGATATGTATCAAGAAGCATATGATGAAGTAGTGAAGAGCGGCAAAGCATCTGCTTCATTACTACAACGCCGCTTGAGAGTTGGTTATGCGCGCGCAGCACGATTGCTTGATTTACTTGAAGATCAAGGAGTAATCGGACCAGCTGATGGCGCAAGACCTCGTGAAATATTAGTTAGTCGCGATGATGGTGGAACTGCTGGGATCTATGAGGATGATTGGGGAGAAGACAAAGAAGAAATTTAAATAAAAAAATAGGGGCTAGCCCCTATTTTTTTAAAATCAATTATTTCAGAAAATATCCAATAAAACCTGAAATTGCTACAACACCCAAACCCATTAAGATCTTATATCCAAATTCCTTTTTTCCTTGCATGAAGGAGTAAATAGTTTTTGCTAGCATATTAGTTGCGTTTACGGCGGCGAAAGTTAATAGTGCTGACTTAAACGTAATAGCTTTTCCAGCTAATTCCGCAAGGTTGATGAGGATTGCATCAAGTCCGGCAAAAGCACCAATCATTGAGCTGATTAAAAATCCTGATTGTCCAAAGAATGCTAACGCGGTTTTCGTTACAACACGTACTACTATTAATAGAACCGCGAATTTTAGAGCTGGCATAAGAGAAAATATCTTTTCTTCCTTTTTTGCTTCATGTTTACTATCTCCTTTATTCGTACTTTTTCTCGTAAGAAAATATACACCAGTAAGCAAGGAAGCCAAGCCGATAATAATTATCGTCGGAAATAAATAAAAAGTAAGTTTTGCGTTGAGTGGTGTAACAAGAAGAAAAACCTGCGTCATACTTGCTGCGTTGGCAAATAGTGCTGCTCCAACTAATCGATCTAATTTTGAATTAGCATGGCTCTTTACTGCTAAGGATTGGATTGCTGAGGTGGAAGAAACTACGCCAGCTGCGGTACTAGCAATAACTAGACTTTGTTTTTTACTCATAAGACGTCCAAGAATGTATCCTATTACATCTATTCCTGTGATTAAAGCTACAATAAACCATAGTCTGTAAGGATTTAATATTTCCATTTTTGCAAATATACCCAAGCTCAAGTTTGCTGAATCCAATAAAGCGTTTATTCCTGGTATATCAGTGATAAAAAATGCTTTATTTGGTAAGAAAGGCAAGATTACTAAGGCGATAATCGCATAACTGATAAAAGATTCAACTTCTTTGTGCGATATTCCAAGTGCAAATTTTTGCGTTTTAATTTTTATAGAAAGAATCAAAAGAATCATTACAAAAATAGCAATTGTGAGTTGCGTTGAAAGAATATTTGTTACAAGGAAAAAGCCAATTAAGAATGTAAAAACAGCAGATATCTCGGTCGTTAAGCCCGTTCTTCCAGTTATCGAAGTTCCTACAAAATAATAAACTACAACTAATGCGCACATAGTTCCCGCTATGAGTAAAAATATATTCGGTAGGTTCTGGTCAAGGATTAGACCCGACAGAGCACCAAGAAGAGCGATTAATGAATATGTTCTTATGCCTCCAACACTGCCGACATGCTTAATATTGTCCTTGCTTTGGCTTGACTCTCTCTCGAGTCCTATTAATCCACCAAAGACTACCGCGAGTAAAAGTTTTATAGGTAATGAAAAAATCATTTTTTATGTTTATTTATATTCAATATTTAAAATTATAGCAGATGTTTGAACAATATCAACAACTTGTGGTAAAATATATTTATGGCAGATTCATCTTTTGATATTGTCTCTCAATTCGACCGTCAGGAATTGGTAAATGCACTCGATCAAACCAAGCGAGAACTTGGTTATCGTTATGATTTTAATAATTCGCCGTATGAAATGAACCTTGAAAAAGAAGAGCTGGTTATTCAGGCAGAAGATGATTATAAGATGAAAGCAATCACAGATTTGATACTCGCAAAACTAATCGCCAGAAAACTTGATACAAGGGTTTTAGATATGTCAGGAGAAAATGAAAGAGCGGGTGGAAATACAGTTAGAAAAAAAATCAAATTGGTTGCGGGGCTCAATCAGGAAAAAGCCAAGGAGATTTCCAAATACATTAATACAGGTTTTAAAAAAGTTAAGGCTTCTATCCAAGGCGAAGAAATCCGCGTTAGTTCCACTTCGCGCGATACTTTACAGGAGGTATTAGCAGGATTAAAAGCTAAAGATTTTGGTGTCCCACTTCAATTTACGAATTATAAATAAAAATATTTCTTAAGTTATAAACAAAAACAAAACTAAGTTCATTCTTTGATTAAAAAAAGAATGAGAGAAAGGATTAAAAATGAACCCTTTTTTACAAAGTGATTTTCAAAGTAATTTGAATAAACTGAACGACGTTGGAGCATACAACAATTTCCAAGATAGTAGCGGGTTAACGGCTGTGGCAGGTGTGTTTGGAATAATGGCGGGTGCCTATATGGTTTTAGTGATTCTGACGATTATCGCATTGTATGTTTTATCAGCTCTATCGCTATATAAGATATCTAAAAAAACTAATATCGGGACACCCTGGTTTGCCTGGGTACCAATTCTAAATTCTATTTTGATGTTAAATATTGCCGGTCTCTCTGGTTGGTATTTGTTCTTAGTACTTATTCCAATGTTCGTTCCTATTCTGGGGTGGATAGCTGGGGTTTTAATGATGGTTTATGTTTGGATGAGATTTGCGGTTGCTTGTAAAAAACCGGATTATCTTGGGCTTTTTGCCGTTGTACCACCACTTTCAATTCTTCTGTTATTGTATTTTGCTTATAGTAATGAACTAAAATTAAAATAATATTAATTTTAAGTTAGTAATTGGGGGTAAAAAATGGCACATGGTAAATTTGAATTTAAAGGTGATGGGATATCTTTTCTGTGGCTATGTATATGGACAGGTTTTTTGTGTTTTATTACTATTGGTATATATTCGCCTTGGGCATATTGTGAAATTGAAAAATGGAAAGCGAAGAATACCTACATTGATGGTAAACAGCTAGTATTCAAAGGTACAGGCGGTGGGATATTCGGTACATGGTTGCTGATATTTTTCCTGTCTTTTATAACCTTGGGTATCTATATGCCTTGGGGCATGTGTCGTATTATTAGGTGGAAAACAAATAATCTATATTATGCTGATACAGGGGATGTTGAAAAAAATTGATTAGCTTTCAAAAATACCAGAACCATACTTTCGATATAAAAACGGTCGCTTTATTGGCGGTCGTTTTTTTATTAATATATTTAACTTGAAAATGCATTTTAATTCATTTATTATCAAGGATATAAAGCAAGATGATATATTTATAATTAATAATACTAACAAATGAAAAAAAAGACCTCTCCAAAATTAAAATTTATAAAAAGTTTCATACCGAAAAAGAAGAAAGAGAAACAAAAAATCATTGGCATTGAAAATGTTCTGCAAATATTGAAAGCCAAGAGAGCTTTTGTTGTTATTTCTATCGTTGCTGTTATACTTGTATCTCTATCTATGTATTACCCGGTCTTTTTAAAAACAAAAGCTGAAATTGTAATAAATAAAGTTACAGCTGGTAACCTTGAGAATAAATAGAATATATAACACATAAAAAGAGGTCTCAAAAATGAGGCTTCTTTTTTTTGCTTTAATCTGGTAAATTAGAAATATAATAAAAAATTAGGGGGGCAATAGGAGGTTTTTATGTCAGGCAAAAAAGACGAAAAAAAAGAAAACGAATCCGTTGAATCTAGAAACGATAAAGAAATGGGGGCAAAGCAAAAAGCAGTTCGCCTCGCTCTTGATCAGATTGAAAAACAATTTGGTACTGGGTCTATAATGAAATTAGGTGAAGTAAATAAGGTAGATCTTGATGTTATTCCTACTGGTTCGCTATCCCTTGATTTAGCACTTGGTGTTGGTGGAATTCCAAGAGGAAGAATTATAGAAATATTCGGGCCGGAATCTTCTGGCAAAACTACATTGTCTTTGCATATAGTGGCTGAAGCGCAGAAAAAAGGTGGGATCGCAGCTTTCGTTGATGCCGAGCATGCGCTCGATCCAGAATATGCAAAAAGAATAGGAGTAAATATTGATGATCTTCTTGTTTCTCAACCGGATACAGGTGAGCAAGCCTTAGAGATTACCGAAACTCTAGTTCGTTCCAATGCCGTAGATATTATAGTCGTAGATTCTGTAGCCGCTCTCACCCCTCGTGCTGAAATAGAAGGAGAGATGGGAGATAGCCATATGGGTCTTCAAGCAAGATTAATGTCGCAAGCTTTACGAAAAATTACAGGGGCAGTTGCGCGCAGCAATACGATCGTGATTTTTATCAACCAAATTCGTATGAAGATCGGTGTAATGTTTGGAAATCCAGAAACAACAACCGGTGGAAATGCTTTGAAATTTTATGCATCTGTCCGTATGGATATTCGCAGAAAAGAACAAATCAAAGATGGAGAGAATATTATTGGTAATCATGTAGCAGTAAAAGTTGTTAAAAACAAGGTTGCCCCACCATTTCGCACCGCAGAATTCGATATTATGTACAATGAAGGAATCAGCAAAGAAGGAGATCTGGTGGAATTAGGAGTAAAGATGGGGATTATTGGTAAGGCCGGAGCTTGGTTTGATTATGGAGAGACAAAACTTGGACAGGGGAAAGAAAGCGTAAAGCAACTTTTGAAAGAAGATAAAAAGTTAGCAAAAGAAATTGAAAAGAAAATTTTAGCAGCAGAAAAAATATAAATGCTTATCACAAAAATTGAAGTTCAGAAAAAAAGAAAAGATCGTTACAATATTTTTATTGATGATGAATTTCGATTTGGGTTGGATGAAGGAACATTCATAAAACTTGATCTTAGAAAAGGAATCGAGATTACGCAAGAGGAGATTGAGAAAATTGAAAATGAAGAAGTGAATGCAAAAGCATTTAATGCAGCAGCGAATTTTTTGAAAATTCGTGAGAGAAGCAAAAAAGAAATTCGTGATAAATTAAAAACAAAGGAATATTTAGAAAATGTCATAGAAAAAGTTTTGGAAAAATTAGAACGACTTGATATTGTAAATGATAAAAGATTTGCGGAAATGTTTGTTCGCGATAGAATGAAGTTAAAACCAAAAGGGAAAAAGGTTTTAAAAATGGAACTAATGCAAAAGGGAATCGATCGAAATACGATAGACGAAGTCTTAGGTGATATGCTGGGCGGCGAAAATGAAATTGAGCTTGCCAAAAAAGTTTTGGAAAAAGCTGAGAAAAAATATTCAGGATCTGAGGAAAATATTAAGCGTGATAAAATCGTCAAATACATGCTTGCAAGAGGATTTAAATATGAGATGATTATTAGCTTATTATCTTGTTAACTTGTTAAGAAAAGAATAAAACAAGATAATAAACTAGCAAGATAGCAAAATTCTAATACCATAATAAATATTTAAATAAAAATAAAACATAATTATGAAAAAAAAGTATTTTAGTCGCACCAAAATAGTTGCTACCATCGGACCTGCATCGGGCAGTAGAAAAGTATTATCGCAAATGATAGATGCTGGACTTGATATCGCACGCTTTAATTTCTCACACGCGCAATATGATATTACAAAAAAGTGGCTGGAAGATATTCGTGCTTTAGCAAAGAAGAAAAAAAGAAAAGTAGAAATATTACAAGACTTACAGGGGCCTAGAATTCGTACTGGTGCTGATGTGCCAAAAAGAGGAATAGCTCTAAAAAAGGGTTCAAAGATTAATATAGGGTTTGGTAAATACAAAAAAGGATTTCTACCTATTGATTATAAAAATCTAGTAAATGATATTGATATTGGGACTTTTATTTTTCTCTCCGATGGAGTGATTGAATTGGAAGTTATAGAAAAAGAAAAAAATAAAGCTTTGGTTAAAGTCTTAGTTGGTGGGGTTGTTTACGCCAGAAAAGGTGTTAATATACCAAACGCTCATCTAAAAATTTCGCCAATTACAGAAAAAGATAAAGAGGATATAAAATGGGGCTTAAAAAATAAAGTTGACTACATTGCATTATCCTTTGTAAAAGGTCCTGAAGATATTGTCTATCTTCGATCATTGGTAAAAAATAAAAAAATTAAATTAATCGCAAAGATTGAAAGACCTCAAGCATTAAAAAACTTACGTAGAATTCTAAAAGTTTCAGATGGGGTGATGGTAGCCAGGGGAGACCTAGGAATTGAGATAAGATTAGAAAAAGTCCCTGCGGCGCAAAGGAAGATAGTGCATATGGTCCACAAAAAACGTAAAATAGTTATTATTGCAACTCAAATGATGGAATCAATGCTAAACAATCCTCATCCGACAAGGGCGGAAGTTTCCGATATTGATACCGCAGTTTTAGAGAAAGCAAGTGGAGTGATGCTTTCCGAAGAGACGGCAATGGGCAAATATCCAGTTGAAGCGATAAAAATAATGGAAAAAATTTGCCAGCAAGCCGAAAAAGAATAATGGCCTTATAAAGCCATATTGACTAAATATTGAGATTATGATAGAATGAATAAGTTGTTTTATTTAATGATATTTAGTTCATTAAGAATTTGCAGGGGGTGTGGCTAGGACTGCTATTGGTTAAATCGTATACATCCGGATTCGTGCGAATTTCCTGAGGTTTGAGAGCCCTCGCGAAATTGACGAATTTTCGTTTATAAATACGATTATACTCTGTAGCATTCAGCCCCCCTCTTACAAATGCAGCGAGAATACCATAACTATTTTACTAGTAAAAGCTGTGTTTATAAGAGGGTAAAAAGAAGAAAAATAAAAATAGGAGGTGGTTATATAGAAAAAAATGACTTTAGTATGACGATTTTGCGTTTGAAAAAAATTTAAAGCGAGGGCTCTCAATGAAGCATGTGAAAAGTGCAGAAAGTTCAGCATCTCCAGTAGATCCCATGGTCATGACAGTAGGCCTGCCGGAAGACGAGAAAATGGAAAATTTTGTCGAAAAAGCGGTCGAAGTTAATAGTGCTATCGTATCCGCACTGAAGACCGGTGTGAGCAGTCTCTACGGCGATAAGCCTGCCAAGAAAGACTGGCGCAAAGATCTTCGGCGCGAATGCAAGGTGCTTGATCCGTCAGGAGAATTGTTCAGGACTCTTTCAAAGGCTGTTGGGATGGGAACAGTTAGTTTCCCGGAAGTCAGCCATAAAGTGCAGTGAAAACTAAAACTGCTCCGAATTCAACAAAACGCCGGACTCAAATGGGTCCGGCCGTTTTTATTATAATCGTTTTATAGTAAAATGATTATACTGGAAGGTTCGCATAGCGGCCTAGTGCGCCATCTTGGAAAGGTGGTTTGTTCGAAAGAGCATCAAGGGTTCGAATCCCTTACCTTCCGTTTATTTTTCCCTCCTTAACGAATCTGTCAAAATATGGTATACTTTGCTTAGCAAAAATTGCTTCGCAATTTTTGGAGAGGTGGCCGAGTGGCTGAAGGCGACGGTTTGCTAAACCGTTATACGGGTGAAAACCCGTATCGGGAGTTCGAATCTCCCCTTCTCCGTTTTGACAAATAGCTAAATTAGTAGTATTTTATAGGTACTAAAAATAAAAATAAAAAAGGAGGGTATCATGGCAAAAAAAGATAGTTGTTGTATGCTAGAGGCTACAGGGGTGGGTATAGCATTAGGTCTATTTATGGGCGGGTTTCACCTTTTGTGGGTGATTTTAGTAGCTCTAGGTGTTGCGCAAGCAATCTATGATTGGATTTTGTCTTTACATTTCATCTCACTAAGTTATTCGATTGGCAGTTTTGAATTTTGGACAGCATTGGAGTTAATCGTGTTTACTGCCATTGTTGGTTTTATTGGCGGGTATATTTTTGCATCGATCTGGAATTACTGCATGAAGAAGAAATAATTGAAAATAGGAAAGCGGTCTGGCAAAATGCCAGACCGCTTTTATTTTTACTTAAAAAATGCTATAATAAGGTTGATATAATTAATAACTAAATATGGAAAAGAAATCTTTTACTGCAGAAGAAGCATTGTCTATTGGTGAGCAACTTGGTATCACTTGGGACAAATTTGACGTTGAACAATTTCGCATGGGGCTTGATGTTGAAATTGAACACGGTACAATTGAACCTCATACAAACGTAACTGGTGATGACTCGGTCATGACTGGGAAAATTGCTCTCGCCCATCTTAATGAATTTGCGGATTACTATACAAGATTGGAAAAAATGGAAAAAGAAGCAGACCAATTTTGGGGCAAGAAAGAGTAATAATTTTTTATAATGGATCAAGTTGATGAGGTAAAAAAGAGAGTTGATGTGGTGGATCTGATCTCGTCATATTTAACTTTGAAAAAAGCCGGCAGAAATTACCGCGCTTGCTGTCCTTTTCACAAAGAAAAAACAGCATCTTTCATGGTAAGTGGTGAAAAGCAGATTTGGTATTGTTTTGGGTGCAATCAAGGTGGTGATGTTATCTCCTTTATCGAAAAGATCGAAGGATTAGATTTTCCTGCAGCATTAAATCTGCTTGCCGATAGAGCGGGAGTAGTGTTAGAAAAAACTAGATTTGAAAACAAAGGCGTTAAAGATCGGAATTTCCAGATGGTTGAAATGGCGCAAAATTTTTTCTCTTATATTTTAAATGAACACAATGCTGGATTAGAGGCAAAGCAGTATTTAACCGAAAAAAGAAAACTTTCACTAATAACTTTAAAGGAATTTTCCTTGGGTTATGCACCAACTGGTCCACTACTGCTTAATGATTTTTTAGTAAAGAAAGGATATAAGCAGGAAGAGTTGATGAAGATGGGGCTGATCACAAAAAACTCATATGGCAAAGTAACTGATAAATTTCGTGAAAGAATTATTTTTCCAATACGTAATACTCAGGGAAAGACGGTTGGTTTTGGTGGCAGGATTTTTAAAGCTCCAAAAGATGAGCGTTTTACCCCTCCAAAGTATCTCAATTCTCCGCAGAGCGATCTTTATGATAAAAGCTCAATCGTATACGGGCTTTATGAGGCAAAGGATACAATCCGCGAAAGTGATCTTGTTATTATTGTTGAGGGATATATGGACGTAATTTCTTCGCATCAAGCGGGCGTCAAGAATGTGGTTGCTTCTTCTGGTACCGCATTAACTAGTGAACAAGTAAGAATATTATCACGTTATACAAAAAATATTGCTTTTGCTTTTGATACAGATGAAGCGGGGCTTTTGGCGACAAAAAGAGCTTTTGAACTAACAAAATTTGAGGATATTAATATTAAAGCTATAGTTATAGAAGGAGCAAAAGATCCGGATGAATTAATTCAAAAAGATAAAAACGAATGGATAAAAATTAGCAAATCACCCGTTCCTATTTTGGATTTTTATTATAATAGTTTACTGAAACAAAATAATGGTGCTAAAAGTACAGAAGATAAGAAAAACATTTCAAAAGAATTTCTCCCAATTATAAGAAGTATTGCAAATGATGTTGAAAAAGCACATTGGATAAAAAAAATTAGTTCAGATATGAATGTGAATGAAAAATTTATTATTGATGCTCTTGATAAAATAAAAGTTGCAGGTGAAACACAAAGGAAGGTGGAGACAAAACAGGGGGATAGTTCCGTAAAACTAAAAATATCAAAAGAATTATTATTGTTAATTTTTTTAACTCTTTATCCAAAAAAAATTAGCGATTTCTTTAATAAGGTTAAAGCAGAAGATTTAGAGGAAGAAAATAGTAAAAAGCTTTACAATATTCTAAATGAGTGGCAAAATAAGGGTGCGAAATTACGTGAAGAAATTGACTTTCAATACATAAAAAACAAAATGAAACTAAGCCGAGAAGAGCAGGTTGACTTTGATTTGCTTTTCTTTTTGGCTCTAAGTTTTTTTGATGGAGTAGATGAGAAAGATATTACTTTAGATATTGATCTTTTAATAAGAGATGTGTTAAAAAATAAGAAAGAGAAAAGACAAAGAGAAATAGAATTGGAACTTGCACAAATAGATAAAGTAAAGGATAAAGAAAAAATAAAAAAACTTTTACGCGAACTACAAAGTTTAATTTAATATAATCATATTATTAAAATTTTTACATGGTCAAAAAGAAAATAGTTAGTGATAACTCTCAGCAAAAGAAAAAAGAAAAAGTAAACCCCGAGATTGAGGCTTTGATAGAGAAAGGAAAAGGGCAAGGTTTTTTAACTCAAGATGATATTTTGAGTGTTATCCCTGATGCTGAAGGTGATGTAGAAAAATTTGATGAAATTTATTCCATTATGTTGGAAGAGGGTATTGAAGTAATGGAGAGTGGGGACGAAGAAAGCCTTGATGATGAAAGGCTTAGTGAAGAAAATATCTTGGAAGAAATAAAAAAGCAGGAAGCGACACTCGCTGATATTTCTACCGACTCTGTTCGTATGTACTTGCGTGAAATCGGCCGCATTCAACTTTTAACAACGGAGGATGAAATTGAGTTAGCAAAAAAAGTAGAGAAGGGCGATGAAAGAGCAAAAGAAAGATTGATTGAAGCAAACCTTCGTTTGGTTGTTTCAATTGCAAAGAAATTTGTCGGTCGCGGTCTTCCTCTTCTTGATCTAATTCAAGAAGGAAATTTTGGTTTAATGAAAGCAGTAGAGAAATTTGATTACAAGCGTGGTTATAAATTTTCAACTTACGCGACTTGGTGGATTCGCCAAGCGATTACGCGCTCTATTGCGGATCAGGCTCGCACAATTCGTATTCCGGTGCATATGGTTGAAACGATTAATAAACTAAATCGAGTCCAAAGGCAGCTTTCGCAGGAATTACAGCGTGATCCGACACCAGAGGAAATTGCAGCTGAAATGAATATGGAAATAGAAAAAGTTCAACATGTTTTAAAAATTTCTCAAGGTACAATTTCACTTGAAACTACTGTCGGCGAAGAAGAAGATTCGCACCTTTCAGATTTTGTTCCAGATGATAAAAATATTGCACCGGATGAAGCGGCAACGCATCAATTGCTTCGTGAACAATTACGCGGAGTTATAAAATCACTCTACCCAAGAGAACAAAAAATTCTAAAGATGAGGTTTGGTTTGGAAGATGGTAAGAGCCATACTTTGGAAGAAGTGGGGCGTGAATTTGGTGTTACCCGTGAGCGTATTCGTCAGATTGAAGCAAAGGCGCTTCTCAAACTTAGAAGAAACCGCGAAAGTAAGAAGTTGAAAGAATATTTAAAATAAGGTATAATATTACAGATAATGTACCAAACTCAGAGGTAGCTCAATGGTGGAGCAACCGGCTGTTAACCGGTAGGTTGTGGGTTCGACCCCCACCCTCTGACAGGGACGGTGGGGTGATTTCCGACCCATCCCTGTCAGGGGCCTTTAAATATAGTTAGTTGTAAGTTAACATTGCATTTGTAGAGAGTTCGACTCAGGGGTAGCTCAATGGTGGAGCAATCGGCTGTGAAAACATAAAACGCAGCCCTCGTTGGAAACAGCGAGGTGAACTTCTCGGGATAACGGTGAAGGCTAAACCCGCCTTGGGTGGGCATGCTAATACCGTGGGAACTCCGCTTTGGCGGAGAGCGCCGTAGAGACTAGATACCGAGATGCCTAAATTCTATTTTTAGAACACGGCAAAGATATAGTCCACGCTTTAGCGAAAGCTAGGGATTAAGTGTAACCGATAGGTTGTGGGTTCGACCCCCACCCCCTGAGTCGAGCTCTTTACTCTGTAGTTTTAACTACCGGGGATGGGTCAATGTAACCGTTACCTGAAACAGATCTCGTTTTCAAAATGAAAAAATTAGTTAATACAAAAGAAAAAACCCCTACAAATCAACGAATATATTCAGTTGATGTTTTAAGGGGTTTTTTAATGCTTTGGGGTACAGTTGGCCTATCTTTAATTTTCACGAAATATGCGGAACTTACCCAAAGCTCTTTTTGGTTAAATATCAATAACAGTTTATCAACCCATGCTGATTGGGTTGGGCTTCATCTTTATGACTTGGTTTTTCCAGGTTTTATTTTTGTAATGGGAGTTGTAATTCCTGTTGTTATTGATAAAAGAAAAGATAAAGGTGATAAGTTTTGGCAAATTATCCTTTCAATTCTTAAAAGAACTTTACTTTTAATCTTAATTGGTTGGTTTCTTAATGGTGTTATGAGATTGGAAGGCTGGGAAAGTTTCCGCATCTTAGGAGTTTTGCAAAAGATTGGTATTACCTATTTTGTAGTTTCAATTTTGGTCTTATTTCTAAGAACTCGTTATCTAGCAATCTTAGCGGTTCTATTTTTTGCTCTTTATTGGTGGTTTCTAACTTTTGCCAATACTCCAGGGTTTGGAGCTGGAATTCTTACACCCGAAGGAAATTTTATCTATTATATTGATCGTATTTTCCTATTACCTAACCAATTGCTTTATAAAGGGTTGGGAGATCCGGAAGGAATATTATCAACTATCTCAACTATATCTTTGGGGCTCATGGGAGTTTTAATTGGAAGGTTATTGCAGATGAAACTTAAGATTGAAACTGCTGGCTATATTAAAGCGGGAATATTGTTTTTAATTGGAATAATCCTTTTATCTGCAGCCTATATTTGGGCACCATATTTACCTTTTATTAAAAAAATTTGGACTAGTTCATATATTTTAGCTAGCGCTGGTTGGATGACTTTTGCACTTTCATTTCTGTATTTAATTTTAGATGTTTGGAAAATCAGATTCTGGGCATATCCTCTTGCGGTTGTTGGTTTCAACCCGCTCTTTATGTATGTGACAATTGCGATAATAGATTTTGACGGAATCGCTAGATTTTTTGTTGGAGGCTTGCAACCAATATATATTGCTGCTTTCCCACTCATCCTTGCTATTGCTGCTTTTGGGGTTAAGTGGTTTATTCTGGCTTATATGTATCAAAAGAAAATCCATATAAAAATTTGAGATGAAAAAGATAAAAGAAATATTTGAAAAATTAAACCTTAAGCGAACACTGCTTGATTTACTGTCAATTGCCGTTGTTCTTGGAATTCTTTTTGCTCTTATTGGGTTACAAAAATGGGCACAGGGGGTTGATAATAATGAAATTGATTTTGGCAAAATGGGACCAGTGAGAATTATCAATATGGGGAGCGGGAAGTATCTTTCAGCAAATCAAAGCATTACAAGTGGTACCCCGACCAGTCAATTTTCAATGGATGAGATACATAATCAAGTCTGGCAAATAGAACAACAAGGCGAGGGTTGGGAAATAAAAATAGTTAATACAAATTATTGTTTGGAAATTGATGAGGCCTCCCGATCAGATGGAGCGATAGCTCAACTATGGGATTGTGTTGGTGCCCCACAACAACTTTGGAATATTGAAAAATTAGATAAAGGCGTGTATGAATTACACCCTTCTTATAATAATAAATGCCTTGAGATTGGTGATTCATCACCTGACGAAGGAGCGGCTGCTCAACAATGGAGTTGTGCTGAAGTGATGGGGCAGAGATGGGAAATATTCTCGGCTCTGTACTAATTTAATCAAAACAAATCTAATAGAATTAGAGATTATGCCAGCTTAAGGTAAATACTGTGTTGTATGTGCTTGGATTATATTTTTGATATTCCCATGGTCTGTAAGATATTATTTGAATCCAGTTAGCATTTTCGCTATCTAGAATCTCAAATGCCCACTGATCTTCACCAAAGTCACCGACTAAACCAGTAGTTGCGGCAAAATGAGTGTGGTCCAACATTCTTACTCTATCTGATAATGAGAATTCAGGGTCTCCAAATACATAACCGCCATCTCCAGGATTTGGTAATCTTACAATTACAATGTCTCCAGCTTTAATATTATTCAAACTTGAATGGGGATTAGAACCTTTATCATAAAAATAATAATTCCGATCAGCAACAATGTTGACACATGTATACCAAATAATATTTCCGTAAGGGTCAGGAGATTCAAATTCAATTTTGCTATACCCATCTTTAATCACATCAAAAGTATATGTAACATCATCGGTGTTCCGTGTATATTTTAATATAGAATTGTCATATTTTAGACTGCTAATGTAATAAGGAACATTAAGTACTAATCGATCGCCTTTTTTTAACTTGTATGTGGTAATACTTCTATTACTTATTACGGCATCGTTATTTGTAGGGGTTAGCACATTGACCCCATTAATTTCTTCTCGATTCAAAAGTTGATTTGAATACGGAATATCGTTTGAATCGAGAACTTTTATCTCCCAATAAATGCCAATATCTTTCATCCATGTTACACCTTCTACAACTGGGGTGACATATTCTCTATAAACACCGGGTGCTTGGGGAGCCCTGAGATTAAATGTGAATCTAGTGTTCCAGCCCGGCTTTATCCCATCGGTATATATGCTAGCGGGTCTATTTACAGAAAGCCAATAACCACACCCTACGCATGATGATGGGATATAATAATTAAAATCACTTTGGTAATCCTTGCCTCTAGATTGAGGGTCATATTTAGAGCCAGTCCCGAGATTAACAAAGCCGGTAGACGGATCGTCTATGCTTCTGGGAATGCCGGAATACCAAGTTTGTGTTCCCGTATTTTTTACTTCAATCCAAACAGTTCTGATTTCTCCTGGTTGCATTGTAATGATTTCCGATGGTTGCTGATCGACCAATTCATAATCATAAGCCTTTACCACTGGTTTCTTTGTAGTAGCATTGACACTATAAATTGGAACAAATATGATGCTAGCAAAAAAGGCTATAAACATTAGTTTTAAGAACTGTTTTTTCATTTTTGTGAAATTAATAATAAATGGCAGAAAAACTATTTTAAATAATCTATTTGATATTTAATGTAAACACCTCAGCGGTAAATCCACTTAAATCTGGTGCGGTTTTAATTGTTATATTATTATTTGCATTTACATCTAAGACTTCAAATACCCATTGTTCTTCTGCCCAATTCATTAAACCAATATCGCCAACCATCCGAGAAATAGGGACGAGATTTTTCTCCTGTTTCATTTTTATTCCTTGAGAGGAAAGTATTGGATTATCATAAAGATAGCCTTTATCAAAAAACATTCCGTCAGCCCTGTTGCCCACATTTTGTATTCTTACAATAACAATATCTCCATTTTTTGCACCATTTAATTTCTGCTGCAAGCCGGCATCATAATAATAGTAATTCCGATCAGCTATAATTGAACTATAAAAATTGTTACCGCTTATACCGGTAAAACCGCTACCTATAATTTGAAAGTCATAAACCGTTTGGCAATTTACCGAATTATAACAATAATTTGATGGTGCGGTATATTGCAGAATACTTGCATCGTAAGTTAAGCTATGTATGTCATCGGAATGAACCCGGACAGTATCTCCAACTTTTGATTTTAAGAGTATTTGATTGTTATATAAATCTATAGTTTTATTTTGCCATTGATCTGTAACTGTAATCTCCCAATAAATTCCAATATCTTTCATCCATGTTATCCCATCTACTACAGGAGTGAAATATTCTCTGTAAATTCCTGGGGTATAGGGGGCTTTCACTTGGAATTGAATTCTAACATTCCAGCCCGATTTAATAATTACCAAGCTTTGTACTCCATCTGAGAAATACCCAACCCTATTCACGGAGCTATTTTCAGAAATAATATCATTAATAAAATAATCTGCATAATCATGGCCTCTGTTTTCTGGATCATAAATAGAACCAGTGCCAAGGCTTACGGGGTTTTGTGCTTTATCATAATTATTCCAAGTTTCTGTACCAGTATTTTTCAATTCAAGCCAAAAAGTTTTAGTTTCACCGGGATCCATTGTAATGGGAACAGATGGTTGCTGGTCAACTAATTCATAATCATAAGCTTTTTGGTTAACGTTCGCTGCTTTCACAGAATTGGTCGGGATTAAGAAGGCAAGTCCTGATAGAAAGAATAGAATGCAAAACAAAGATTTTTTTAACATATTTTTTAGTTTAATAAAATTATAGATATGATAGCATGAATGTTATTGTTTGTCAATTTCTGGCTTATTTACGCTATTTATGATTTTCTCATCCTCTAATGATATCTGCTTATTATGTAGTACCAATTTTGTTTTTAGATCTGTTAGTAATTCCCTTTTCTCATCCTTTGTTCCTTCTCGGAGGACGTACTTGGCGTACGCCCTAATATTTTGCTGGTCTGATTTAACTTTTTCTTTTTCCAGGTATTGATTTCCGAAGAGCACTTCAGAAAACCTATTGTATTTCAGTATTTCGTTTTTGATTCTATCACTGATACTTCTTTTTCTAAAATTCATTTTATCAATCAGCTTTACCATCTGTTCTATCAATTCTTCTTCGCCGATAGGTGGTTCATGACATTCTCGTTCGATCTTCTGAGTGCAGTGATAGTAGACATGTCTATTCATACCCCCATCTTTTAATTTTCTGAATCTCTCATCTGCAATGATAGTTCTACCGCAGGTTCCGCATTTGATTAGTTTTGTAAATTCAAATTCCTTTAATCCAGGTCTTGCCTTGGGTGCTACTGCCATATTGGCTCTCACCTTTTCGAATAATTCCTTGGTTATCAATGGTTCATGAGCTCCTTTGTACCAGTTGCCTGATCCCTCAGGATACTCAAACTCTCCATAATAAAACGGTGTCCCAAGCGTTCTCAATATTCCACTAATAGTAAATCGATGACCTGTCCTGGTCTTAAAATCTTTTTCATCTACGAGCCATCTATACAGATCTCTACCGCTCCAGTTCTCATAAGCTACTTTTTCAAACATCTCTCTAATAATGGGAGCCCGAACGGGATCAAGGAAGATCTTCATTTTTCCCTTGATCCCGATATATTCATTAAGATATCCGAGGGGGGTCATCCCTGGGCGATAACCCAGCTCACATTTAGCCCTCAATCCTCTTTTTACATTCTCACCTTTATTATCATTTTCTAGCTTTGCCTGAGAGCAGAGGATCATTAGCATGAACTTCTCATTAGGAGAATTGGTGAAGGATTGACCGTTAGTTTTAATCTGTTTCAGATGTCCCTGATCCATAAGATCTACGACGGTTCCCAAATCTCCGGCATTTCTGCTTAACCTGTCCGGTGCCCAGCTTAAAATTCCATTAAACAATCCGGCCTTAATATCAATCAGTATTTGGTTGAATACTGGCCTGCATCCCGAACTCTTAGCGGAGTGGGACTCTCGCCTTACATCCACCACCTCCAGCCCTTCTCTTTGGGCTGATTCCAGCATCTCTTTGATCTGGGAATCAATAGATAATGCCTGCCTCTCATCATCTTCTGTTGATTTTCTAGCGTAGAGGCAGTACCTCACCTTAGTATCCTGCTCAAAACTGACCCAGTTTTGGCTCCCAGTTTCTCTTACTGGGCTCACTAAATTGCCACTTATTTTACCCATATATTCCTTGTTACTAGTATAGTAGTAAGGAGAGTACCGCTAAGGGGTAAGTAAGTCCAGACTTAAAGCTGTAGACAACTCTTTTTCAAAAAGCCCTAAAAACTCCCTTTTAATTTGGTGTAAGGCGATATTCTGTTACAAAATCATCGCCTCTAAGCACAGTGTGTTTACTATAATGATACCCCTCAGGTATGGAACCATGACCGTCAGTTTCATCTGATGAACGACAAAAAGCTAAAGAAATAATTTCTTCCGGAGGATTATTAATCGTTCTTAAGATAGCGATAGTAAAAGAATCCACCAAGTCATCATGCTTTTCAACCCCAAAACCCAAGATTTGTTTTATCAAATCTTCTGCGCCTCTTTCTGGGAACAGAATAATTCCTTTTCTTATCCAATCAGATGTCATTATAAGTCGGGTTCTTTTGTCCATACCACTTATCTTAACTCCCTCTGCGTTAAGATTATTATCTTTGAAGTGTTGAGTTAGATAGCCTTGCAGCATCACTTCTTCCACGCAATATAGATTATTACCTCTCCCGCCCAAACTTTGAGAAAGAGTAACTCCAGTTTCTAATATTTGTGAAAAAGTTAACCTATCATTGATAGGATGCGGTAAAACATATATTCGCATCTTTTCGTCTTCGCCGATTATTTTCATGGTTACCATCGCTGTACAATCAGCGCTATCCTTTTGCGAGATTGCTAAGTCTATCCCAGTGACATAACTCCATGATTGATTTCTCAGTGGCTCTGGGATTTTGCCAGCATAATAATGGATGTCCTCTTTGTTTATTACGGCTTCTCGATCATCGATTATTTGGAGCATGAATTCTCTAGCAAAAGAGAATTTATCCATTTTTTTTCTTTCTTCTTCAATTGCTTCTTCGCTTGGGTATTTGCCCGGCCAAAGGATTTTACCATTTTCATCGATCATGGGGTATTCTCGGTAAATTCCTGATCTTTCACCACTTTCTATTTCTTTCTTTAATCTCATCAATAGACAATCTTCGTGGGTTAAATTACCAAATACTATTGTCCTGGTATTTTGATCCCCCAAAGGCATGATTTCGCTATTGAACCATTTATATATTTTATCCCGTCCCTCTCTAGTTTTTACTGAGGTGGTATCCTCTATATCATCGCACAGGATTAATTGGGGGCGAGTATGCCCATGGATCGCGCCTCGGAAGCTTTGTTCAGAAGATAGAGCGGTAATCCTTGCATTCAGTTTGGTTATTACTATCGAAGCGGAATTCCACTCATCTTCTTCAAATGGTCCCAAATCTTCTTTCAAAAGAGTGTTAGATTCCAATGCTCTCTTGATATTTTTGAAGTGAACACGAACCTGTTCTTGGGTTTGGCTTACAAGTACAACAAACTTTCTATTTTGTTGTCCAAGAATTGCCCATATTGCATAAGCCACAGTAAGAATTGTGCTTTTTGCCGATGACCTGAAGGCGGTAATCACTGCGGTTTTTATTTTTTCATTTTCCGCAATTTCGAATAATTCGTTATGAAATTCTGCTATTGGGTATTCTATGTAATCTGCAAAATAAACAATAAAAAACCATTTGAAACTTTTGCGACACAATTCTGCTCTAAAAATTGGGTCCTCAGTAATGCGTTTCATGGTTTTATTGTCTATAATGTTGTTTCTGTAATTCAATCTTTTACTCATTGTCTTTTATTGGAATATTGTCTTGGGCTGATCCCTTTTTGCTATTATTGGGGATCATTAATCCTATGGCTTTCTTTATTAAAGCCTCCTGTTCCTTACTGATTTTTCCATTATTGATTTTGTGGTTAGCCTCAATTTCTATCCTAGTCTTATACAATGGATGATTGTGGTTTAACCAATAAATCAGCCCTGTTATATTCCGATCTTTAATCGCTGATATGATCTGCGTTTCAGCCATATCATTTATAAGGAGCCTTCCTTGTTGAATGGCTTTATCTGTATTTCCCTTGAACTTCTTACTCTCTTTGCACATTCTGTAGAATGTAGCCCTGCTTACGCCACTTTTGTCGCAGGCTACTTGGATAATTGGCATTTTGGAAAGTTGTTCCAATAATGTTTTCTGAACCTTACTTTTGTTTATCATCCTTCACCTCCTTTTTTGAGATCAGTTTAGCTTTCTGGCCTGTTAGATTTTCCCAGCGCTTTCTAATTACTTCCGCATATATCGGTGATTTTTCCATAAGATAGCATCGACGCTTCATTTTTGTTGCCGCTATTAAAGTGCTACCGCTACCACCAAACGGTTCTAAAATTAAATCATTTCTTTTGGTCAGTATTTTTATATATGGAATCAATATCTCTGTTGGTTTCGTGCCAAATATAATTCCTTGGCCCGAACTTTTCTCATCAGCAGCATTAAATTCGATAAAATCAGTTGGGCAATATTTCTTTCCTTTTTCGTATGATTCCCAAGCTGGTTTTCCGCTTATCGCGTAAAGAGCTGTTTCATATTCATTTTGCAATTCCCTGTTCTCTTGCTCAAAATTAAATCCCAAGTCCTTATTGGTACCAACCATTGCTATGTCATGCTTGTTAAAGAGCTTATATTTTGATGAGAAATTTTGAACACGATTTGGCAGGTGCCAAACAATCATATTCTTTACCTTCCAGTATTTTTCCATCTCATTCCATATGGTTCGAATGTTTTTCCAGTTCTCATAAACAATGATGTGAAAATCATCTTTTTGAACTTTGTGAACGTTAGTCATCCATTTTTCCGTAAAGTCTTCAGGCAAAAAGTCTGTTTCAAGATATTTTCTGTCTCTTTTATATCCGAACCCTTCAATTGCTTTGCCATGTTTTTTCTTTCCCTTTAGATAATCAAGAATATATGGCGGATCCGTCAAAACCATATCTGCTTTTTCTTTCCCCATCAGCGCTAGCATATCTTCTTCTATTGTAGAGTCTCCACAATACATTCTGCTTCCGCCAAGATCCCAGAGATCTCCTTTTTGGATTTCAATGTTCTTAATATCCAGCTTTTTTAATTCTTTTTCTAAATCAAACATTTCCGGCGTGTCCTCAACCTCAAATATTCTATCCAAATCTTCGGATGAAAATCCAAGGTCTGATAGAAAATCTTCTCCGAAACTTTTTAGAAGATCGAAATCGAATTCACCCAGATTTTTGTTTAATCTGATGTTTAATTCTTTTTCTTTCTCAACGTCTGGGATATCGAGATACACAACCGGTACTTCGTGAAATCCTAAATCTTTGGCGACCTTTAATCTAAAGTGGCCCCCAATTACGATTTGTTCTCGTCCTTGCGCAATGTTTACTATGATTGGATCCACTAGCCCAAATCTTGTTATGCTATCCTTAAGCTGTTTGATAGCATCAGCCGACCATCTTCTTGGATTATATTCAGATGGTTTAAGTTCTTTGATGGGAACTTGAATTACTTTTAACTGATTTTCTTTTAACATGATTACCTCCTTGTTAAAATTATTAATATTTTTAAAATAAAAAAAACCAACAGAAAAAAGAGATCCTTTCTATTGGTTTGGGATTTTTTTGTTAGCAGACCCTAATTCAAGTACGGGATGTATTGACCACTTAAAACATTAGAGTTGCTCTCCGTAAATTTTTAATCTAAGTGTATTATAGGCAAAATAATTGTAATAGTCAAATTGTTGTTAATCCCTGATTTGTGATGTATATAAATGTGAGTCGATACGGGGATTAATAGCTTTACTTTAACGGTTTTGCATGCTAAAATGATGCTAACAATTTAGTTGCCTAACCCCTGCATTACATCTGTAGGATATGGCAAAAAATCCGACCAAGGTAGAAAGCTCTCCATCAGAGCACCTTGGTCGGTCATGCCTCGAAAGGGGTGTGGGTGGCGCAAGCCATCGCTGGTGGGGAGCTTTGTGTTTTCCACTAAAAAATATAAAAACCGACCAAGGATCATGTTACAAAAATGTAATATAAAATTTAGCAATAATAATCTTAGTATTAAATACCGCATATTTTTGCGGTGTTTTTTATTAGAAAGGAGAATTTATGAAGAAGTGTCCAAAATGTGCAGAGGAGATACAAGATGATGCCCAGTTTTGCAAACACTGTAAATCATCTTTAAAAGGTGCGAAGTCAAAAAAGAAAGGATGTTGGATTGCACTGGTGGTGGTGATAGCTATAATCACGATCCCAATGATAATGGCTAATAATAGCTGGAATGAAGCTGTTAAGGAGCAGAGCGAACAAGTTGAGAAGGCTAAAGAGGAGAGGGCCGAAGCTACGGCTCAAAAATTAGCTGATCCAGAATGGCAAAATTCAAGAGCTGGCCAAATCTGGAAACAGCACCCTTTATGGACCGTTGAAGAATGCGAAGGTGTTGCAAATGGGAAGATATGGGTTGGCATGAGTTATGATATGCTTGTTGAATCGTATGGTAGCCAACCCGACTCTATTAATCCATCAAATTATGGTAGCGGGACTCAATTGCAATGGTGTTGGCGTAGTTATAGTCCCTCTTGTTTCTATGATAGAGATGGTGACAAGATAATTGATAGCTATAATTAAATAAAATATAAGAAGAGACAGGAGTACTTAGTTATGTCAAAGAAACTAGGGCGAAAGGTAAAAAGAATAAAGAAATCAATCAAATTCAAGTATGTTTTTGTAGGAACTCCTGATGTTGAGGAGCGGATGAAAAACATTTTTAACATTATCTTTTCTGAAGTGGTTGCTAAAATGCGTTTAAAAAGCCAAGAAAACAAACAAGGTAAATTATAGATTCTATAATCTGTAAATTTATTGTAGAATGTAGTTAAGGCATTACTTAACCTTATATTATGTCTCAACTTCAAAACAAACATACAAATTTATCTACTGCCATTCAAGCCCCTCTTTTTGGCTTTGACTTTTTTGGTAAAGAAAGGGCAAATGAAGCTACCTTAGAGGTGAGCAAAATTGAAAAGGTATATTTTTATCCCAAGACACAAAACATTGAGGGCAAATTTCAAATTCAGAATAGAAGGTATCTAGGTAACAAATTTAAACTGATAAACTTTATAAAAGATATTGTAAACGAGAAGTGCGGGGAAATCACATCATTTTGTGATATCTTTGCAGGAACAGGAGTCGTTGGAGAGGGATTTAATGATAAGAATATAAAGGTTATTAGTAATGACATTCTGCTTAGCAATTACCTTCCGCTAAAGACATTCCTTGACGCAAAAAATGTGAATATTGATGGTTTAAAGAAAAAGATCAATCTTTTAAATAGCATTAAGTCCAATGATGATAACTATTTCTCAAAATATTATGGTGGCACTTATTTCACTATAGAAAATGCAAAAAAGATTGGTGCTATAAGAGAGAAAATAGAGTCAATAGCTGAAAGCGATGAGGAGAAGTTTGCCTTAATAACATCGTTGATATATGCAGCAGATAAAGTTGCCAACACTGTAGGCCATTATGATGCATATAGAAAAAATCTTGATAGTATTAATCCGTTAGAGCTTTTGGCGCCAACTATCAATTTGGAAAATAATACCAATAACGAGGTTTATAGAGAAGATGCAAATACACTTATAAGAAAAATAAAATGCGATGTATTATATATGGATCCACCATATAATTCACGTCAATATTGCGACTCTTATCATTTATTAGAAAACCTTGTTGAATGGGGAAAGCCAGAAGTGTTTGGCAAGGCGAAGAAAATGGATCGGACACACTTGAAAAGCCAGTATTGTTTAAAGAGTGCTAAAAAAGCATTTGAAGATTTAATAGAGAATGCAAACTGTAAACACATTTTAGTTTCCTACAATAACACTGGTGAGAAAAAAGACGGGAGATCTAATTCAAGAATTAAGGATAGTGAAATTGTGAACATATTAAAAAAGAAGGGCGAGGTTGAAGTATTCGAAAGAGACTACAGGGCATTTTCTACTGGCAGAAGTGAAACTGACGGGCATACCGAGAGAGTATTTTATTGTAAGGTTAATAATTAACTATGAAAAAACCGTGGTCAATATCAACAACAGTTAGAAACCCCGAGCGTTTACGGGGTTTTCTTAAAGTACTCAAAGAATCAGAAGGGGAATCTTTTGGATCAGAAAATCAAATTAAATATCAGATTCTATTAATAAAAAATAAGTTATATAAACCAACCGACCTAACCAAAGAGCAAGAGAGTTATTTTGACGATATAGAAAAAGAAATGCCTTTTGCAGTAGCCGAAAGAATTTTTCATAACCAACATTATGAAGATCCTGCAATGAGGGGAAGAAATTCTGTGGCTCCATTAAATAAGATGGGGTTTTGCATTGCTAAAAATTCTGCCGAGCAAATTAAGATAACATCTTTGGGGAAATTATTATTATCTGAAGACTATGATCTGGGAAATGTATTTTTTATTCACTTTTTGAAATGGCAATTACCAAATCCTGATAGTAAAACATTTTCTGAAGATGATGGATTTAATATAAAGCCCTTTGTGGGAACACTACATCTTATCAATGAGGTAAATAAAAGATGGGAATCTCTTGGCAATAAACCAGTTGGGATTACCAAGGAAGAGTTTTCTCTTTTTGTGCCAACATTGATAGATCATAAAAACATCGGAAAGCAAGCGGATGCGGTAGTCGATTTTAGAGATGGACTAAGAAAAATAAAAGACGAGAAGGAAAAAAGAAAATATCGAGAAAAATATAAAAAGAATTTTGCCAAAAAGTTTCTCAAAACAAAAAGTGTAAGAGAGGTTGAGCTATTGCTAAATAATCTCAAAGATTATGGCGATAATGCGATTAGGTATTTTCGTTTGACAAGATATATTCATATAAGAGGCGGAGGATTTCATATTGATCTAGAGCCGAGGAGAGAAATTGAAATAAAGGCATTACTAAAATCAGATAATGCCTCACCAATTGTATTTGAGAATGTTGAGAAATATCTTTCTTATATTTCTGACATTAATGAACCAACATTGCCGTGGGAAACAGAAGATAACTTGATAAAGATTGCAACTAAATTGGAAAGAGACAATAAAGAATATCTTGATGCTTTAGTGAGCGAGGGAGCGAAAGTACCTATCTTTAGTTTCAAAGACATCGGTGTATTAAATATCGATCAGCTCAAAAAGTATATTGAAGATCTAAGATTATATCGAAGAGAATTACAAAACATAGAAATTCATGATGAGTCCCAAGACTTGGATAAAGTTAGGGAGTATATAGATCTATTAAAAAACATCTATCAATCTGAATCTAAAAAGAGTATTGAGTTGGAGAGATTGGCTACCTTAGCATTGAATGCTTTAAACGATGCTATAGACATAAAACCCAATTATCCGGTTGGTGATGACAATGAGCCGACATTTACTGCTCCAGCAAATAAGCCCGATATAGAATGTTTTTATGAAAAGTTTAATTCTGTTTGTGAAGTTACTATGTTGGTGAGTCGTGATCAGTGGTATAACGAAGGACAACCAGTAATGAGACACCTAAGAGATTTTGAAAATAGTCATTCTAATAAAAATACTTACTGTTTGTTTATTGCTCCTAAATTGCATCAAGATACGGTTGAAACTTTTTGGATGGCCATCAAATATGGATATAAAGGAACAGAACAAAGAATCATTCCTTTATCCATAAATCAACTTGTAAAAATGTTAGACACTTTATTGAAAGTAAAAGAGAGCGGAAAATTATTCAAACATTCTGAATTACTTGAATTGTATAATGATGTAGTCGAAATAACAGGAAGGGTTAGTAACTCCGAGGAATGGCTAGAAGAGATTCCACAAGTTATAAATAGTTGGCAAAAATCTATTTTATCTAAAGCATAAAAATGAAAAAGAATATTATATATCAAGGTGATTGCATAGAAATTCTAAATAAAAAGATTGACGCGAAGTCAATCGATTTAGTTTTTGCAGACCCACCATATAATTTATCTGGCAATGCTTTGAAGTGGAAAGGAAATAAGACTGGTGGTGATTGGTATATGGTAAATGAAGATTGGGATAAAATGACCGATAAGGAATATCTGCAATTTACAAATGATTGGATTGCTGGTTGTCATCAAGCCCTTAAAGATAATGGATCAATCTATGTATCCTGCACACATCATAACTTAGCTGAAATTATGATGGTTCTAAAAAAACTAGGTTTCAAAATCAACAATGTTATAATCTGGCAAAAAACAAATGCCATGCCTAATATGACAAAGAGAGTTTTTACTCATTCAATAGAATTTATTGTTTGGGCGGTGAAAGGTAAAAATTGGAAATTTAATTATGAAGATTTGAAAAAAATAAATCCTGATAAACAAAAAGATGGCTCAATAAAACAAATGAGAGATGTTTGGCAACTACCCTTGGTGCAAGGCAAAGAAAGATTGAGAGGCGCAAATGGCAGAGCTGCACACCCAACTCAAAAACCCGAAGAACTTCTACGAAGAGTTATTATAGCTTCATCAAACAAGGGAGACATGGTACTCGACCCATTCTTGGGGAGTGGAACAACTGCTTTTGTAGCAAAGAAGTTAGGAAGAGACTGGATTGGGATTGAGAAGAATGAGACCTTCGCAAAACTTTCTAAATTAAGATTGCATATTTAATATTGTTTGTTGGATTAACGAAAGAGGCTTTGATAGCCTCTCTTTTAATTGTTTTTGGGCATTTTTTATGATAAAATCAGTATAATAGTCTGCAGAACATAATATTATTTCATGAACACTCATTTAGGATTAATACGAATATGATTAAACCTAACTGGCCTGTATTCGAAGCAAAATTTAGTGAAAATCCTCAAAGTAATTTTGAGTGGTTTTGCTATTTATTATTTTGTAGAGAATATAAAAAAGATACCGGTATATTTCGTTATAAAAATCAATCTGGTATAGAAAATGATCCAATTAAAGAGGGAGAAGAAATAATCGGATGGCAAGCTAAATTTTATGGTGATTCTTTATCAAAGACTACATGTAAGACTGATATTATTAATGCTCTCGAAAAGACTAAAAGAGATTATCCTGATATTACAAAGTTTGTTTTTTATACCAATCAAGAATGGGGTCAAAATAAAGGTAAAGAGCCACAAGGAAAAACAGATGTTAAGAAAAAAGCGAATGAACTTGGGATTAAATTGGTATGGAATATGGCTAGCTATTTTGAATCCCCGTTTGTTTCTACAGACAATGAAATTATAACTAAACATTTTTTCAGTTTAGATAAAAGTATCTTTGACCTGATAAAAAACCAACAGGCTCATTCCGAAAATATTTTGAATGAGATACAAACCGCTATTACTTTCAACAATCAAAACATCAAGATAGACAGGAGCGATGATTTAGAAAAAATAAAAATCAGCCAAGAAAAAGTATTGATTCTAAGTGGTGTTGGTGGAGTCGGGAAAACAGCACTCATCAAAGATTTTTATGAGAAAACAAAAGATAAGACACCTTTCTATCTTTTTAAGGCAACTGAGTTTGAATTAAGAAATATAAGTGAATTTTTTAGAGGTTATAGTTTCCAAGATTTTTTGGATGGGCAAAAAGAGGAAGCAGATAAAATTATTGTGATTGATTCTGCGGAGAAGTTGCTAGATTTAAAAAACACGGATCCTTTTAAGGAGTTTTTATCTATTTTAGTAAAGGAAAACTGGAAAGTTATTTTTACAACCAGAGATAATTACTTAGAAGATTTAAACTATCAATTTTTCGAGATATATAAAATTGCACCCCTAAATATAAACATTCAGAATTTAGACTTAACGGAATTAAGCTCTCTTTCCGGTACATATAGTTTTGTACTTCCCAATGATGAAAGATTAGTAGACCTTATCAGAAATCCATTTTACCTAAATGAATATTTAAAGTTTTATAAAGAAGGAGAACAAACCAACTATACAGAATTTAAAGATAAATTATGGAGCAAAGTAATTATTAAATCTAAACCTACAAGAGAACAATGTTTTTTGAAAATGGCATTCCAAAGAGCAACTGATGGACAATTTTTTATTATTCCCGCTTGTGAATCAGGTATCTTGGATGAATTAAAAAAGGATGGGATTTTAGGATATGAATCACCGCATGGATATTTTATTACGCACGATATTTATGAAGAATGGGCATTAGAAAAAAATATTGAAGTAGAATTTGTTAAAAAAACTGATATTAAGACTTTCTTTCAGAGTATAGGTAGCTCACTGCCTTTACGTCGAGCATTCAGAAAGTGGGTATCTGAAAAATTATTATTACAAAGTAAGGAGATAAAGGAGTTAATCAAACAAGCTATAAAAAACAAAAATATAGAATCATTCTGGAAGGATGAGATACTAGTCTCTGTTTTACTTTCGGATTTCTCTTGTGTGTTTTTTGATTTTTTCAAAAATGAATTATTGGGTGTGCCTGAAAAAGTCGTTAAATATAACAATTCTTCTAAGGTTGTTCAGTCTGTAACCGTTGACTATAAATACGAGGAGAGTTTATTGCATAGAATATTTTTTCTACTAAGAATTGCTTGCAAGGAAGTGGACAACGACTTTTTTAAACAGTTGGGAGTTAAAAACTTAAATATTTTTTCTTTAAAGTACGTTTTAACGAAGCCAAAAGGACAAGGGTGGGAATGTCTTATAAAATTTGTTTTTGAGAATTTTGATAAGTTAGGTAATCAAAACATCCATTTCATTTTGCCAATAATTCATGATTGGACTAGTAAATTTAAGGAGGGAGAAACTACAAAATATTCTGGTTTAATTGCATTAAAGTACTATCAATGGACTATAAAAGAAAATATTTTTATTTCTGACGATGGTACAAAAAACAACTTATTGCAGACAACTCTTTATAGCGCCCTTGAAATTAAAAATGAGCTAGAAGAAATTTTTAAAGAAATTGTAAAGAATAAGTGGAAGAACCACAGAGATCCATACTATGATTTGTCTGAAATGATTTTAACGAAGCTTGAAGGTGTAGCCGTTGCCAAAACTCTTCCCAAGTATGTATTGCAACTGGCTGATTTGTTTTGGTCATTTACTCCGAAAGAAGATCGTTACTATAGCCGCCCTGGAATAGGTATGGAAGAACATTTTGACATGGAAGATGAGCATTTAGATTATTTTCCTGCTAGCTCATATCAAACTCCCATTTATTGGCTTCTACAATCTTCGCTTCAAGAAACAGTAGACTTTATTTTAAAATTCACGAATAAATCGGTAGATTACTTTGCTAAAACTGAATTCGCTAAATATGAAGTTGAAGAAGTTGAGGTATTTATTGAAAAAGATAAAACAATAAAACAATACGACAGCAGAAATGGAAGACTTTGGAATATGTATAGAGGATCATCGGCACCAGCGCCATATGTTTTGCAATCTATGCATATGGCATTAGAAAAATTTTTCCTTGAAAATGGAAAGGCTGCTGATTCAAAAACATTAGAGATCTGGCTGTTTCATCTTATTAAAAATTCAAGGTCTACCTCTATCTCGGCAGTTGTAACAAGCGTCGTGTTGGCATATCCTGAAAAAACTTTTAATATCGCTAAAATTCTTTTCAAAACAAAAGATTTCTTCTTTTGCGATACAGGTAGATTGGTTTTAGATCAAGGACACAAAGGTATGCTTCAATCGTTGAAAGCATTTGGTGGCGGTAACTCAAAAAACGAATTTCATGAAGCAGAAAGAATACAAGCCTGCGACGATAAACACAGAAAATTGTCTTTAGAAAATTTGTTCTTGAATTACCAATTATTTAGAAGTGAAGGTATAGATGAAGAAGATTTAAAAAATAGACAAAAGGTATTATGGAAAATATTGGATGACTACTATAAAAAACTACCAGATTCATCAGTGGAAACAGAGTCTGATAAAACATGGAGGCTTTTTCTTGCAAGAATGGATAGAAGAAAGATGAATATTGCTTCAGAAAAAAACGAGGATGGGTACTTAATTAGTTTTAATCCTAAAATTGATCCGAAGCTAAAAGAATACAGTGAGAAATCACTAGAAAAAAGTTCTGAGCCAATGAAGTACGCTCAGCTGAAATTATGGGTAAATTACAGAATTAGGAATGATGAAAATTATAAGCAGTATAAACAATACGAAGATAATCCGAAGCTCGCACTTAAAGAAGCTAAAGAAATCATTGCAAAATTAAAAACATCTAAAAAACTAGAGTCTTTTAAACCCCAACACTCAGAAGAAGAAGGTTTTTATCTTCTTAATCATTCTATTCCAGTAGAGGTTTGTTCCGTACTGATAAAGGACTTTTGGGATAAGTTCACAGAAAAAGAAATAGATCTTTGCGCGAGCATGGTTATAGAAGTGGCCTCTGTATCTTCTGACCCAAATTATCAATATCGAGCAACTGACGGGGTACAATCAGCAATTTCAGTACTGCCAATTTTACTAGAAAAACATCCGGATAAAAAAAGAGATATTAAGGAGATGTTGATATTTAATCTATTTAATTACTATCCAATTGATATCGCTGGCACTGGTTTTAACACTTTTGCAATTATTGCCATTCAAAAACTATGGGATATTTCTTTTGAGGATGCACAATCAATTCTAATTGGTTATTTATTATTAAAACCTAAATTTGACGCACTACAAGAAAAAACCCGCCAAGAAAATTACAGAAAGCACAAATATAACATACGAGACAGTGGCATAATGAAGAAATTTTTGAGAGATAGTAATGCTGATTTAGACAAGATTTTAGACGATCAATTATTGATAAGCGACATAAAAGACGTTGAGAGTATAGATCTATATACATTAAAAACTGCCTTTCAGCTAATTCCACTTAAGACAGAACGCGAGGAACATAAAACAATAGTTAAAAAGATTATCTCTGCTTTTGCTGAAAAAATTATTTCAAATAACAGAGAAGATAGAGTTGATTATAAAGTTAAACACGATTTTTTGAAGAAATTAGCTTATTTTATTTTAAGTTCACCTAAAAAAGAAATTTCGGAATACCTAAAGCCATTTGTTGATAAATTTAACAGTTCAGAAGCAATTGCTGATTTGTTCGAAGAATTTATATCTGCCGAGGATTGTTTAAACTCTTATGAAAATTTTTGGGAAGTTTGGGGTATTTTTAAAGAAAAAATAATCGATATGTGCAAAAAAGGTGATGGACATCGGTATGTTAGTAAAGTTGTAAAAAGTTATCTTTTTGCTCAAAATCCTTGGAAAGAGTCGGTTGTTGAGTGGCACACACTTAAAGATGAGAACAAAGCCTTCTTCAAGGAAATTACGGAAAAACTTGGTCACTGTTCGTCTGCTCTATATGCAATATCAAAATTGCTAAATGATATTGGAAGCCCCTACCTAGACGATGGAATATCTTGGCTTTCTGGTATGCTAAAAAATAACGATAATCTATCAAAGGCAAAATTTGAAGTAAATACAATTTATTACTTAGAAAATCTTGTCAAAAAATACGTTTATAAAAATCGTGAGAAAATAAAGAAAACAATGGATTTAAAGCAAAATGTTTTGGTACTTTTAGATTTCCTAATTAACAAGGGTTCAGTTATTGGTTATATGTTAAGGGAGAATGTTTTATAAAAAAGAATATGGCAACAAATGAGATTATTGAAAAATTAGTAAGTTTTATAGATACACACCTGCCATTTAAGGAAGAGTGTGAGGTAGTATATTTGATGGCAGAAATTAGGAAGTTAATAGAATCAGAAAGCAAGCAACAAATATATAATACCCTGTGGTTTTATTGTAATTGGGTTTTGCATCCGCAGAATAATAAACAGCCAAAAAATATTCGGGATATTATGGAGCGAATTGATAGTAGTGTAGTAAAAAATGAGACCGAACTTGCTATCGATAAAAACGAACATCTTAATTTCATTGGGCTAGATGAGCTAGGTAGGGAAATGGTAGGGCTTTTCAAGGATCATGGTGTATCGGTGAGACTAGTTTCTGATCAGAATAACTGGTATGCTTTTTTTCATCAATTGTGCCAAATACTTACTTATCAACCTATTGTTAAACCAACAAGTAAAATAGACTCTTTTTATATTGAGATGAAAAAGGGGCGAGCAGTCATTTGGATTATAGAGTTTAATGACGAAAGAGGGAAAATAGGATTCAATAATGGTTAATAATATTAAACTTAGTAAAGCTGATTATGAATAACGAAGAAAGAAAGGTAATTGAAAATTCTATAAATGATTTACTTAAGGCAAAGGATGATTTCTCTTTATTTGTGGCGAATTATGTTAACCAAACGACATTGTCACATTTAGATTTTCTTAAAAGTTTAGCTGGAATAATAATTGCTTTTTTAAGCATAGCGTATCTGTTAGACATCGTTGGTATAAATAAATTTTCTATTCTATCTTTCTCCTTTTCTATTTTTTCTATAATTTTTATTTCTTCATATATAAAAGAATATATTGATGATGCTGAAGCACGACTAATAAGAGCAGAAAAAACATTCGAAGGAGAGTCTAAAAATGGTATAGATAAAGCTGTAGAGGCATTAGAAAAAAATGATGCTTCAATATATTTTAATTATGCCAGAGAACAAGTTCAAAAGAAAAAACCTGATTTAGAACTTAGCTATGTTGGTGAAGTGGTTTTGTTTCTTTTTTATAATTCATTATTTTTTACAATAGTATTATTTTTAATAGGTAAATTACATTTAAATTACCTTGATAACAATTGGACAATCTTGATTGTTTTAGCGCTATCTTTTATTTTGAGTTTTCTCAAGTGGAGTCTAAAGCCAACACAGTGGCTATCAATAGCAATCCTTTATTTTAAAAATAAAAAACAATTGAAAAAATAAATTCTTTATAAATGATCACCTACCTCAAACCAAAAATATACTATAGCGATCTCTATGATGAGCATACTGTTGAGCAATGCAGAAGAATTGAAAAGAATTTTGCAAAAGAGGTAAAAGAATATACTGGTGAAAAAGCCTCAGCTCACAAGTATGTTTGGAAACTATGGATCTATTTCACAACTGGTGAACGATATGTAAGAAAAGAATCTGTGATTGCAGAATGGATGGAATCGGATAAAGCAAAAGATGATAAATTGAGAGATACTGAAGCCCCATCCCCAATTCCTTGTTTATTTTGCCAAAACGAAATGGATCAAGATGGCAGGAAATATTTGTCTAGCCGAGAAAAAGCTGATATCGATTTAGTATTATTTTTCTATCAATGTCCTAAGTGTGATAAACGAAGAGCTTTTTGGGAAGATGGCAAAGAATTTGAAGCAAAAAGTGATTATTGTAAAAAATGCGGAGGAATATTAAATGTAGAATTTAAAGATTCCAAAATAAAGATGAAAACAATTTATAGCTGTCCTGATTGTGGTGATAGAAAAGAATCAGTTCATATTAAAAACAAAGACACGGATAAGAAGGATTCAGATTACTTACAAGACAAAGAAAAATATTGTCTTAGCGATGAGGAAGGATGGAAGTATATAAAGTTCAAACAGGATATGGCAACGGTTAGTAAGGATATAGAAGAGATGAAAGAAAAAGAAAAGAATAAACATATCTACGATGCAGTTGCAAAACTTCAAAAACTCAAAGTTTCCGACCTCGAAAACCTTTTAAACAAGAAATTAAAAAAAGAAAATTACAACAAGCTGAAATTTATAAATACAGAAATTATCGATACGGTTATAGTCTCATTTACCATTCAGGATGAAAAAAGCGGTCGAGAGGAGTATAATAGTAGAAAGGACTTAGAAAAATTGATCAAGAAAACTCTTTTAAATACCAACTGGCAGTTAATGAGTGAAGGTGTGAATTATAGGCTTGGTATTTTATCAGGGAGACTTAAGGGATATGAGAGAGAAGAAGATCTTATTAAATTAGTTAATAAGCAGATAAAATGAAATTATAATTATGGACATTGAAGCAATCAGGAAAAAATTTAGAGATTCTTTTGAGCTAGAAAGCAATGGATTTATCAATCCAGTTTTTCTTAATGATACAAAGATAGGCTTTAGTGCTAGAAAAGATTGTGATGAAAAGATACTGAGAAAAATCAAGATTTTAGAGGGCAAGAAATATACAACGCTTATTCATATTATTCTTCCTGATGATAAGGTAGGGCTAGAGAGTGATAAAGTACCATTAAGGGTCAGAGCTTCCTTTGATCTAGTAGGAGAAGACAATAGTACATATATTATTGATGACAGATATATAAAGAGGAAGAAATTTAAACCGATAGACTTAATATCAAGAGATGATTATTTTTATGATTTAAAAACTAATATATTCTATAAAAAAGGCAAGATTGCATCTGGTAGCGATATAATAAATGAGATATATTCTCTCCATATTAAACCAACTAAAACATGGAGAGGAATGTATCTGAGAGCAAAAGTAGCATGGAAAAATCTCATCTCATATTTAATTGAGCAGATTGCGAATTTATTAGTTTTGATACTTTTATTGATTTCTGGCAGGAAAATTCCATATGGTCGTATTTCAAGATATCTTGAGGAAGCCTTTAAGAAAAATCCTGCAAATAAGTTTGGTCAAACAGAAGAGTCATTAAGCCAAATGAAGATTGCAGATAGCGAGGTAGAATTCTTTGGATTAAAGACCGAGCCAGTCCCAATATTCTCATATAGTTTCATCCACCTCATTGTTTTTGTTGTTTTTTATTTCTTAAATTATAGACCTCATTTATTAAAGGTTATTTTTTCAAACAACTTTCTGACTATAATATATGTAATTTTTTCATTGATGATTTTTAAAAGCTTTTTGCCGAGCTTTGCTATATCTCTAATAAAAAAATTAGATAAAATTTCTGGAAAGATATATAATAGAGAAATAAAGATTTAATTTTTAAAGAATGAGAACTATAATAACTTCTTACAAAAACCCCGACCTGGATGGTGTTGCTTGTGCATTTGCTTATTCTGAATTATTGCGATCCGAAAACAAAGATGCTACCGCGACTATTTTTGGTATACCTCAAATAGAAGCTCAATTTGTAACGAATGCTTTTAATATTCCAGCCCTTGATGACGTTGAAAACATAATTGAGCAATCAGACAATATAATCCTTGTTGATACTAGCAACTTAAATGAACTATCAAACAAAATAAATCCTGAAAAAGTGATTGAAATTATTGATCATCGCAAGATAAACGATGCATCAGAGTTTGCCAATGCAAAAATACAAATTGAATTAGTTGGTTCAGCCGCAACTCTAGTGGCGGAAAGATTTTACAATAGTGGACTAAATACTTCTAAAGAGTCAGCTACCCTTCTTTTTTTGGCAATTGTTTCTAGCACCGTAAATTTCCAGTCTAAAGTAACCACTGACAGAGATTGCAAAATGGCTGATTGGCTCAAAACTAAATTTGAACTTTCAGATAATTTCATTCGCGATATGTTTATCGCCAAATCATCATTTGATCGACCACTAGAGGATATCATGATCGATGATTTGGCCAAGTTTACTTTCAACGGAAAAACAATTGGTATCGCCCAGTTAGAAATAGTAGGAGTTGATGATTTTGTTCAAAAAAATATGGAGTTGTTGAAGAAGGCTCTTGAGGAAATAAAAAAATCAGAATCATTAGATTTGGTTTTTATAACTTTTATAGATTTAGTTGACGCATATAATGAGTTTTTTGCTGTTGATGAGGATATGCAAAAAGTTTTAGAAATTGCATTAAATGTTAGATTTGATAATGGAGTTGCTAAGCAAGAAGGTATTCTCATGCGCAAACAGATAATACCTCTTGTAAAAGAGGTATTAGAAAGTATTTAAAACTAACAAATTAATTATGGTAACTATAACTTTTGAATCCCACGGAACAACAATCGACAATGAAAAACATCTATCTTCTGGATTGTATGACGTTGAATTATCAGAACTTGGGGTTGAACAAGCAAAAGGGTTAGGCAAACGATATGAGAACGAAAGTTTTGATGCTATTTTTTGTTCTGATTTACAAAGATCATATAAAACAGCAGAAATAGCTTTTGGTAATAAATTTCCGATTATTAAAGATAAAAGATTAAACGAATGTGATTATGGAGACCTTACCCAACACTCAAGTAAAGAGGTAGAAGTAGAAAGAGGTAACAGAATATCAATTCCTTTTCCTAATGGTGAAAGCTATGAACAAACAGCCGAGAGGATGAAAAGTTTTCTACAAGACCTATTAAAAAACTATGATGGCAAAAAAGTTATGATTATTGGCCACAGAGCTACTCAATATGGATTGGAATACTTAATAAACAAAGTCCCCCTCAAAAAGGCCGTAACCGATCCTTGGCAATGGCAACCGGGGTGGGAATATAAATTAGAAAATCTATGATATTAAAAGGCAAAAAAACAATTTTAAGACCACTACGAATGAGCGATGCCCCTCGCTTTGTTAAATGGTTGGCGGATCCGGAAGTAAATAAATTTGCCAATCGGCATGGTGTAACACTTGCAGAGGAAAAAGAATGGATACGAAAAGCAAAGAAAAATAAAGAGGAGATGAGCTTTGCCATTGATACAAAGGATGGCACACACATTGGCAGTTTATTATTTTTCCCGATAGAAAAAGATCTTGGAGCAAGTTTTGGGATTTCAATAGGAGATAAAAATTATTGGGGGAGAGGGTATGGGAGTGACGCAATAAACACCATTCTAAAATACAGTTTTGAAAAATTGAAGTTTCATCATGTGCGATTAGCTGGTAACGGGGTCTTTGATTACAATCCTCGTGCTATCAGAGCTTATGAGAAAATCGGATTTGTAAAAGAAGGATTGCTTAGAGAAAGATTTTTTTATGATGGTAAATATCGCAATATAATTCCAATGAGTATATTAGAAAGTGAATGGAGAAAGAAAAATGGAAAAATATATTCCAAAACTAAAAAACTGGCATAAAGATTTCTTATGGGGTAATCTATTTGGGTTTTTATTTCAAATTATCATTCCCCTTATTGTCTTCTTTTTGTTTCCTAAATTGGAAGGTTTGTCGGCCGAAGGAACTCTTATTGGGAGAATACTTTTTGAGGGAATATTTGGTTGGACTATCGCCTTTATTTCTTTTTTAGTAGAAACACATACTTATATGCTCGGCATTAAAGCGTCAGTAATTACTATTATTTTTTGGGGGTTGATTGGAATTTTATTTGGTTTAGTTATAAGAAAAATTAAGAATAGGAGAAAAAACAATGAAGAACAAAAAACTTTTTAAAAAAATTTTAATCATCGTTCTTGCGATTATTGTTTTGGCTGGAGCTATTATTGGTGGAATATATTATTATAAACAACGAGTTCTGCTTAATAAAACAAACCCACAAGCCAACTCTATTGAAAAAACTAATACTGCACCAGAAAAGCAGAAGATTTTTCCCCAAGGCGACCATAATCTAATCTTTATTGATGAAAATAATTCCACAACAACTATAAATGTCGGTGATACTATTGAGATAATTTCGCCTAATGATGGTGCTACGCCGATTTATGACAAAGGCATATTGCAGATGGTTTCCGCAGATCTTTCGGGGACATCTAATATCAATCACGCTCTTGAAGCCCAAAAGAATGGTACAACCACCTTTAGTAAAGGAAATTTCTCGGTAAATATAATTGTTAAAGGTTCTAATCCAGTTTCGACTGATAATAATCAAACCAATACCAATGATAAATTAAGTAATACACAAGAGGGTTGGGTTAGAAAAAATATTGAGAATAAACTGAGTTTAATAATGCCGGTTACTGCGGAACTTACTTTAGACAACACGCAATACAGAATCAACGACAAAGAACTGGGAATAATAGACTTAAACCTTCTAACAGCCCCCTATCAGTTTGACCTGATAAGGTCGGATACCGCAAAAGATCATGGTGATTATAATAGCTATCAGTACCTTAAGAGCCAAAATGGGATTGACCTTTATTACACTACGACATCGACGAGCGGGGATAATACTCCAAATTTTTGCGTTGTTGTATCTGAAAAAATAAGTTTGAGCATGCTCGGTATTTGCGATAACAAACTTGAGCCAGGAGCATTCTTTAGAACAACCGTAGATTCAATAATCTTTTATTAAGACAGAATTTATATAAGGCTAAAGGGAAGGGCAAAAAGGCTAAGAAACCAAAAGTAGACAAACCACAAGGTATGCTACAATATATATAGTAAGTCAAGCAAAATGAGACAACCCCTTTTTATAGTGTCTCATTTGTCTCATTTTCAGGTTAAAGACCCCGACCCACCCCCGTCAGAATGACCCACAGGAAAAGCCCTAACATTGCCTGTTAAAGGGGTTGCAGACCCGTATGCGGAGTTTGGTACATTATTTTATTTTTATAAAATTACTGGTATAATAGGTAGTAATATCCAAATCTAATAGTAGAATATCTCAATATGCAAACAAAACATCTAACAATTATGTTTACGGATATGAAAGGGTTTACAAGCCGTACATCCATTCATACTCGAGAACAGCTTGAGGAATTATTAGATAAGCAAGAAGAATTAGTACGGCCGATTTTTGAGAAATTTCATGGGAATGTTGTTAAAACAATTGGGGATGCTTTTATGGTTGTTTTTGATAGTCCTACCGATGCGGTTTTATGCGGAGTAAAAATTCAAGAAGAGTTAATAAAATATAATGTGAAGACGGATGATGAAAATAAAATGGAGATTAGAATTGGTATTAATAGCGGTGAAGTCAATATAAAAGGCGAGGATTATTTTGGCGAAGCAGTTAATATTGCATCTCGAATAGAGTCGATCTCGGAAGCAAACGAAGTTTATTTTTCCGAATCAGTTTATCTTTCAATGAATAAAAATGAAATTCCTGCAGTTGAAATTGGCGTACGTCATTTGAAGGGTATTCCAGATGATATTAAAGTTTATAAAGTTTTACGAGAACATTCCGAAGTTGAGAAGATAAAAAATGAAAGAAAGTTGAAAGCGCGAGCCTCTAATAGTTTTTCAAAAACGACTGGAGTGATTTCAAAGGACAATGAACCAAAATCTGCCCCCATCCAAATTATAAGAATGATTTTATATTTTATTGGTGGTTTTGTTGTATTAATTTTATTAATTGTTATTATTATGTGGGTTTTTAAAATTTGTCCCCCATCAGGTCCTTGGATGATGCCTCCATGGTGTTCAAAATAATTTAAGAGTAACAAATATTTTATGGATGATCAAAATGTAAAAATAGAAAAAAATGAAAGACAAGCGCAAAGTCCAAGACCAGCAACTTGGCTCGGATTTGATGCAAATGATGTAGAAAATGTTACTTTAGTTAAAAAAGGAAGGTTATGGGGTACGCTGCGCCGTGGTGATAGGTCTGTGGATACAGAAGATCCAAAAGGTGGTTACATCCCAGGTCGTTTTGTGAAAATAAAATTTCAACGTGAAGATAGTTCCTTTGATGATTCATTAGAAAGAATTGTTGTTATAACAGGCAGTATTACAAAAAAGTTTTCTGAATTTTCAAGAGAGGAATTAAGATCTCTTTTGATGGAATGTGAGTCTGGAGAAGAATGCTTTGATTATATTCGTTCAAAGTATAGTGATTTCAAAGCAGATGAAATAGTTACTGCTGTGAAATTTGAATATATTGAAGATTTGAAGAACGCAGAGGATTTGCTTCGTACAGGCATTTTCAATATTGCTAAATCGCCAATGGAAAATCCTCAGGATATTAATGCTGATAAATATACGCTACCATTATTAGCAAAAGACTATCCTGCGCGAACAGCGCGCTTATGGAATAGCGCCTATAAGCACTTTGGTATTGATACAAAAAATGTTATGATGATAGCGAATCCAGATGATGTTGAATATATATTAAAAGTTTTGAAAATTGATGATAAATATCAGGGTGGAGGATGTGGAGTTGGTTTTAAAGAAAAAGCATTTCGATTTGTTGACGAATTAGATAATAAGGTTGCGGCGATAAAATCTTTAAATTACGTAAAAAAAAATGCGGAAGGAAAATTGATTGGGTATAATACGGATGGAGAAGGATATGTTAAGGGGTTGGAAAAATTATTAGAAAAAAATGGTGACGTAATTCGAGGTAAAAGAGTATTAATGATTGGCGCTGGCGGGACTGCGAATGCTATCGCTTTTGCTTTAATTGATAAGGGTGCAAATATTTTTATCGCAAACCGTACGATTGCAAATGCTGAAGAACTAGTGAAAGATATTAATAGTTTTTATTCACTGCAAGAATCGGAAAGAGTAGCGTTTGGTGGTGAGGATACAATAGCTTTCAAAGCTGCGCGAGCCGATATTATTGTTAACGTTTCAAGAAAAGGTGAAATTGGCGAAATGCAAAACTATTGTGCTTTAGCGAAAGCTGAAGGGGATATCACAAAAAATATTTCTGAGTCGGAAAAGGTATTTAATGCTTTATCTAGAGATTGTATTATCACAGATGTAATACTTAGAAAAGAAGGTGAGGATACGCCATTAATTCATATGGCAAAGGAGAGAGGATTAAAAACTCAGAATGGATTGCCGATGGTTGTATACCAAGCAGCGATAATTTTTTCCAAAATCTATAGTCTTCCACTTGATGAGGTAACGAAAGTTATGGAAGAAGTAGAAAATTTAGATTTTTAATAAATGAAAAACAAAAAATATATAATTGGTAAAAAAAATTTTAATGGTACAAAACTCGATAAGATTTTTTTTCCAAAGGATAAAATTACCAAAAAAGATCTCATTGATTATTATGTTAAAGTTGCAGTACTGATGGTTCCTTATATAAGCGGTCGTCCCATAAATATGATGAGGGCGCCAAATGGGCTAACTGGAGAAATTTTTTATATGCAGCACAGGCCGAAATATTTTCCTTCATGGGTCGGCTCTTTTATTGTAAAAAAATTTAGAGGTAGTGTTGAACATGTTGTTTGTAATAATCTTGCAGTTCCTGCGTACTTGGCTGAAGAAGGTTTTATAACTTTTCATATTTGGAATAGCAAAATAAATAATTTAAAAAATCCTGATCGTCTAGTTTTCGATCTTGATCCACCAGAAAGGACAAATAATTTTGACAAAGTTAGAAATGCTGCTTTTATAATTAAAGAATTTTTTGACAGAATAGATGTTCGAACTTTTCTCATGACAACAGGATCCCGTGGTGTGCATGTGGTTATCCCCTTGGACGGTAAAATAAATTTTGGGAAAGTAAGAAAATTTGCAAAAAAGGTAGCTGAGATGTTGAGTAATGATTTTCCTGATCAGCTCACCTCACTGATTTCTAAAAAGAAAAGAAAAGGAAGAGTATTTATTGACTATCTTCGTAATTCATACGGGCAGACAGCTGTTGCGCCATATTCGGTAAGGCTTAAAGAAGGTGCGCCGATTGCAGCGCCAATTAGTTGGGACGATTTAATAAAGAAAAAATTTAATTCTCAAGAATTTAATATAGAAAATATTTTTCAAAAAATTAAAAAAAACGGTGATGTGTGGGCTACAATGAGTAAATACAAATATAATATAAGCGTTTTAAATAAAAAAATATCCCAAAAGCGTTCTTTATAAATTTATTTTTTTGGGGTATAATGATGCCATGGATATTTTTAGTGGTGACAATTTGATTATATTAATTAAAACTGTGGGGTATCTTGGTATTTTTGGTATTGTTTTTGCTGAATCAGGTATTATGGTTGGGTTTATGTTACCTGGTGATAGCCTCCTTTTTACGGCAGGCTTTTTAGCATCACAAGGTTTTTTAAATATTTTTGTACTTGTACCATTGATATTCTTCGGAGCAATTCTCGGCGATAATTTTGGCTATTATCTAGGGCATAAACTTGGTAAGAAAGTTTTTACAGAAGAGCGGAAGAATAAATTTTTAAAAAAGGAAAATTTAGATAAAGCAGAAGAATTTTATAAGAAGCACGGAATTAAAACAATGTTATTTGCACGTTTCATTCCTTTTGTGCGTACCTTGGCTCCTCTTTCTGCGGGTGCGGGTAAAATGGACTACAAAAAATTTTTATTTTTCGATGTGATTGGCGCTTTTCTCTGGTCATCTTTAGTAACATTAGCTGGTTTTTTCCTTGGTAATATAGTCCCGGATATTGATCGATATATTCTACCTATAATAATTCTAATAGTCGTTGTTTCATTATTTCCATCAGTTGGCGTATTTATACGTGCTAAAATAATAAAATTTCTTATAAAGAAAAGATCTCTGAAATGAAAAAAGAAGGCTTTATTGTTATTAACAAGCCAAAGGGAATTACTTCTTTTGGCGTTGTTGCAAAATTGAGAAAAGTTACCGGAATAAAAAAAGTAGGGCATTGTGGGACTCTTGACCCTTTGGCTACTGGTGTTTTGATTTGTGCAGTTGGAAGGAGTGCTACTAAAAAAATTTCAACTTTAATAAACAGCGATAAACAATATATTGCAGATATTGAGCTGGGCAAAACCAGTAATACATATGATATGGAGGGAGATATTAAAAAAAAGAACATAAAAAAAATTCCAACGCGATTTGAATTAAAAAATATATTAAAATTTTTTACAGGAGAGATTTTTCAAACACCCCCAATATTTAGCGCAAAAAAGATCGAGGGCAGAAGAGCATATGAATTAGCACGTAAAGGCGTTGATGTTAAAATGAAAAAAAATAAGGTTAATATTTATAAAATTAATTTAATCTCATATAAATTTCCACATATTAAATTAAAAATAAATTGTGGCAGTGGTACATATATTCGTTCGTTAACGCATGATATTGGCAAAAAACTAAAAACCGGAGCTGTGCTAATGGATCTCAAAAGAACAATGGTGGGTAATTTCACCCTGGAAAATGCATTTAATCTAGATGAACTAAATGAAAAAAATATTTTCAAAAATATTTTTAATTTAGGAAATTAATTTTATAAAAAAGTACTTGCAATAAAATTTAAAAGTTATATATTTGTAGTAATATCTTACGAAATCGCGTAAGACAAAAATAAAAATAAATATTAGTAAGGAAACTACAATGCCAGCAAAAAAGAAAAAGAAGGTTGTTAAGAAAGCTGTTAAGAAAGTTGTAAAAAAGAAAGCAGCTAAGAAAAAGAAGAAGTAGTTCTTTATTCTTCTGAAACAAAAATCCGCTATCAGAATTGAAAGCGGATTTTTGTTTTATTTTTGTTGAAAAAAGAGTAATATTAAATTCATGAAGAATATATTTGTTAAAATTTTTAATTATATTGGAAAGGTGGATATATCCATATTATTTTTATTGTTGTTTACATTTTGCCTTCCTTTTTTTAAAAAATTAAATATTTACTCAGATTTTTCTTTTCTTGACGGAAGATATATAGATTATCTTACCTATTCAGTGTATGTTTTTGATTTTTTCTTATTGCTTATATTCATTATTTGGGTCATAGAAATTATTTTTAAAAAAGAGGAACCCATCATTTGTAATTGGAAGATAACTTTGTCTTATTTGGGAATAATCGTTTTTTCTCTGACATCTATTTTTTATAGTACTGATAAGTTGATTAGTTTATACTATATATTTATATTAGTTATTCTTTATGGTCTTTTTCTTTTTATAATAAATAGATTAAAAAATAAGAATAATTTATTTATATTTTTTAACACTTTTGTTCTCGCAATGTTTTTACAAAGTATTATTGCGATTATACAATTTATAAAAAATGGCTCGATTGGTTTATCAAAAATCGGTGAGCAGATTTTATCCTCAAAAATCGATGGTGTTGCAAAAATAATGTTCGGAGCGGCAAAACATATAAGGCCTTATGGGACATTTTCACACCCCAATATATTGGCGTTGTTTTTGGTTGTGGCTGGTATTATAGCCTTACACTTATTATTTAATTACAAAGATAGAATCTATAAAATATTTATTTTTATTTTTTTGGTATTTATTTCGATAGCGTTATTGCTTACTTTTTCGAGGGTTCTTTGGCTGCTTACATTTATAACTTGGGGAATTATGTTTTTTAAACAAATTAGGTTCAATACCAAAAAGTTTAAAAAACTTTTACCTTATTTTTCATTAATTGTAGTTTTAGTTGCCATTATCGCCGCTTATATTTTCCCCGCAATTTTATGGAGAATAAATCCTTTTGATCAGACCTTTTGGCAATCATTTAACGATAGAATGATAATATTTGGAAAAGCATGGATCATGATAAAGAGCCATTTTCTAGGTATCGGGATTGGTAATTTTGTTATTGAAGAAGCATATCTTTTAACCGGTTATCCTTTATGGATGGCTGAGCCAGCTCATAATACCTATTTTTTAGTTCTAGCTGAAATAGGCTGGTTCGGCTTACTTAGTTTTTTATCATTTATATATTTATTAGGACGCAACATTAAAAAAGTTCCTTTATACTTAAAATGTATTTTTTTCGTGGTGGTTATTTATATGTTTTTTGACCACTGTTTCTGGGATATAAGACAATCTCAGATACTTGCGATGATATTTTTTGCTCTCGTATATATACATGGTAACATAGTGGATAAGGAAGCAAGATAAATTGAAATTATCGCTTTTCTATGCTAAAATATATTTATATTACTAGTAATTTTAAACATGCCTTCAAGTCATCATAATCAGGTTTCGAAAATATTGGATATCATAATAAATCTCAATCCTCAATCAGTTTTAGATGTAGGGGTGGGTTTTGGTAAATATGGTTTTTTATGTCGAGAATATCTTGAGCTTTGGGATGGCAGAGAAGAATATAAAAAGTTTTTAAGAAGAGTCGATGGTATTGAAGCCTTTCCAGAATACTTAACCCCTGTTCACGATTTTGTATATGACAATATGTATATAGGTAATGCTGCGGAAATACTTGATCGCAATGAACTTAACTATGACCTCGTTTTGCTAATAGATGTTTTGGAACATTTCGAAAAAGAGCAAGGTGTAGATTTAATAAAAAAGATATTAAAAAATAATAGAGGTGTTCTTATTTCTATTCCGAAAGATATTGGGTTACAAGAAGATGCCTTCAAAAATACATATGAAACGCACAGGGCAAATTGGTCGAAAAAGGAATTGTCAAAATTTGGTGATCACTATTTTCGTTATGATGATGCAAATAATATTGTTTATATCGGTTCAAAGGAGGATGTTTCAAAAATAAAAAAGAAATACCCTTTAAAATTACAGGTAAGGAAATTTATTATGAGTATTCCTATTTTATCAAATCTTCTTCGTTTAATAAAAAAAATTTTAATTCGTAAATAATCTATGGCAAATTATACTCGGAGGGTTGCTTTAAATACGATTATCCAAGTAATTGGCAAAGCTATCACGACTGTTATTTCAGTTGTTATGCTAGCGTATCTTGCGCGTTATCTTGGTGTGAATGGATATGGTGATTACACGACCGTTTTTGCTTTTCTAGGATTTTTTTCCATTATTGCAGATATGGGTTTTTTTACTGTTGCAGTGAGGGAAATGGCAAAAAATCCTGATGATTCGGAAAAAATAATGGGGAACATTTTTACGTTGAGAATATTTTTTGCCATTATTTTTTTGGTTGTAGCATCTGTGGTTGGTTATCTTGTGCCTGCCTATAGTGCTTCTGTGAAACTTAGTATATTCATAGGATCTTTTTTCAGTTTATTTGTTTTATGCAATCAGCTTTTTGTTAGTATATTCCAAGTTAAATTACGTATGGATAAAATGGTTATCAGCGATGTTATAGGAAGAATTACTCTATTTATTATGGTTATGGTTTCTATAAACATGAAGCTTTCACTTGAATATTTTATTTTAGCAAATGTTATCGCAAACTTAGTTATGTTTTTAGCTTCATATATAATGTCTAAAAGATTTTTTTCTTTTAAACTAAAATTTGATAAAAAATATTGTGCGCATATATTAAAAGAGGCGATTCCTTTAGGGATAATTATTGTTTTAGGTTTAATATATTTTAAAATTGACACAATTATGCTTTCTATAATGAAAGACAGTAATGCTGTTGGTATCTATGGTGCACCTTACAAAATTTTAGAAATTCTAATTACGATTCCAGCAATGTTTATGGGATCAGTATTTCCACTGGCAGCAAAATATCTAAAAGACGGTGACTCTCGTTTTGTAAACAGTTTTCATACTTCTTTTGATTTTATGTCGATAATGGTTTTTCCTATATTGGTTGGTATATTGTTTATTGCCCGTCCTCTTGTTATATTAGTTTTGGGTGTAGAGTTTACAGCATCAATTACGGTTTTGCAAATTTTAATTTTTGCTGTATTTATAATATTTTTTAGTAATATTTTTAATTATTTTATTTTAGCTTCGAGTTTGCAAAAAAAACTTGTTTGGGTATATATAACTAGTGTTTTGATTAATATTTGTGGTAATCTTTTGTTAATCCCTTATTACTCCTATATAGGATCTTCATTCTTAACTGTTTTTACAGAACTTTTTGTTTGTATTTCGGCATATATTATTGTTTATAAAAACTTAAAACTTGTACCTCGGTTTAATGTATTTCTAAAATCCTTCTTTGCTTCCTTGGTAATGGGTGGCGCATTATATCTATGCAAATCGTTGAATTTATTTATCGTTATAGTTTTCGGTGCTTTTATTTATCTTATAGTATTATATGCTATTGGTGGAGTAAAAAAAGAAATGGTTTTTAAATTATTAGGGAGATAAACATTAATGGGTAAAAAACCAAATGTGGTAATTTTTAAATTCTCATTAGCTCTTGGTGGGGGGGAAGGGTTCAACTTTGTTATTGGAAAAAAGCTTAAAGAGCTCGGTTATAGATTGAAATTTTATTCTAATTACGTTCCGCTTTTAAAACAATTACGAAAAGAAGGAATAAAATGCACGAAAATTTATTGGGGTAATGAAGTGGGCGCGAAAAGATATCTACCATTATATTTTCTAATGTTACCTATTAATATAATTCAGTTTTTCTTTATATTTGTTATTAATAGAAAAAAAGACAGAAAAAATATTGTAGTTTTTCAAAGCTTGAATGAAAAAATATTTGCAACGAGAGTTGCCAGACTTTTGGGTTATAAAGTTTTTTGGATTGAACATCTTTCAATTCGTCCTTGGCTTGTAAAAAGTTATTTTAAAAAAGCATATATTAAAAAATCGAGATACACTAATAAAATCATTGTTATTTCTAAGTCAGTAAAAGATGAAATTATGGAGGATTTAAAAATTGATCCGGGAAAGATAGAGGTCATTTATAATGGAGTTGATTTAGATAGGTTTAAGGAATTTGATCTCAAGATAATTGAGAATGAAAAAAAGAAAATGGGTTTTTATAAAGAATCTCGAATCATTGGTTTTGATGGAAGGTTACATAATGAGAAAGGTTTAGATACATTAATTAATTCTTTTTATAATTTATCTCGGCGGTTCGAGTATCTTTATCTTATGTTGGCGGGAGATGGTCCGGAAAAAAACAGATTAGAAGGATTAGTTCGCTCATTAGGAATTGAGAAGAGGGTGATTTTTTTAGGATTTAAAAATAAAGATGAGATACCACTTTTTTTGAATATGTTGGATGTATTTGTCTTGCCTTCGAAGGTCAGAGAATCATTTGGCATCGCAATTATTGAGGCAATGGCCGTAGGGAAAATTGTTGTTGCTAGTGAGATTGGTGGTATCCCAGAAATTATTGAAAGAGGTGTGAATGGTTTTCTTTTTACGCCAGGTAGCGAAAAAGAGCTTACCGATTACTTATCCAAAATATTATCGGATAAAAAATTGAAACAAAAAATTGAGGGTAATGCTCTGCGAAGAGTTAAAGAAAAATTTAGCTTAGATGTTATGATGAAAAACTTAGAAGGGATTTTTGATAAATGATAATAGGAATTGATACGCGAATACCCACAAAAAATAAAACAGGTGTCGGATATATTCTAAACAATATATTACCTTATATAGTTCGTTTTGATAAAAACATCAAGTTCTTTTTTCTTGGGGAAGGTTTTGGAATTAAAGAAAAAAACGTAATGGTTTTAAGGCTGCCCAGAATAATTCAAAGAGGATTTAATTTTTTATGGAAATATGTTTTTTTTCCATCCGCGAGGATCTTAATTGGTAAAACAAATTCCTTTTTTTTCTCAAATTTTGTAGACTTTCCAGTAAATACAAAAAAGAGGATTCTTTTGATTCCCGATCTTTCTTATATAAAATACCCTCAATTTTCTGAAAAGAAAAACCTTCAATTTTTAAAAAGATATGTCGGTTCTGCGGTAAAAAGAAGCAATAAAGTGCTTACTATTTCCGAAAATGCTAAAAAAGAAATTATTGAATATTATGGTATATCGCAAGAAAAAGTGGAAGTGGTTTATCTTGGATGTCCGGAAGATATCAAAAAAATTACGGACAATGAACAAATAGAGAAGGTAAAGACTAAATATGGAATTCTTGGAAGCTATTTATTTTTTGTTGGGACACTAGAACCAAGGAAAAATATTGAAGGAATTATTAAAGCTTATAATATTCTTCCGGACGATTTACAAAATAAATATAAACTGGTTATTTCTGGAGGCAAGGGTTGGTATTATGATAAAATATTTTCAACGGTCGAAAAGCTAAACCTTAATGACAAAGTAGTTTTTACTGGGTATGTTAGTGAACTTGATAAGTCTTGTTTATATAGTGGTGCTTCACTATTTGTTTTCCCGTCTTTCTATGAAGGTTTTGGTATGCCTATTTTGGAAGCATTTAAGTGTGGTGTGCCTGTGGTAACTGCTGATAATTCTTCATTGCGGGAAGTTGGTGGAGATGCTGCGCTATACTGTGTAGCGGAGGATATAGAAAGCATAAAAGTTGCCATTGAAAGAATTATTATTAATTCAGATATAAGGGAAGATTTAATACAAAAAGGATATAAACAATTAGAAAAATTTTCTTGGGAGAGTTCTGCAAAAAAAATATTTAATATTTTAAATTCGTAATTAATTTATATGCTAATAGCTTTTGATTGTCGGATAATTAGAGATAAAAATCCAGCGGGAATATCGCGGGTAGTATTGGAATTTCTGAAAGAAGTCTTGAGTGCAGATAGAAAAAATGATTATATGTTGATTTTTGATGATAAAGAAATGAAAGATTTTGTTTTATTCTATTTGAGATATATAAAAAAGACTGTAAAGGTTTTGATATTACCATTTGGTATTTTAAGTTTTGACAACCTATTTCAACTTCCAAAAATTCTAAACAGGAGAGAGATCGATGTTTATTATGTGCCATATTATTTTACATCGCCGTTTATTAGAAAAAGAACAAAAGTTATCTTGACTGTTTTTGATTTGATGCATTTCTTTTATCCATATTTTAAAATGAGCCTTACACGAAAGCTTTATCATAAAATTCGTCTTGCGCCAAGAATTGTCCTAAGAAGGGCTGACAAGATTGTTACTATATCAATTAATACTTCACGCGATCTAATAAAGATGTTTCATGTTCCGTCAAGGAAAATAAAAATGATTTATATGGGAGTATCAAAGAGTTTTCGTAAAATTGATTCACGAAGCGCCAAAAGGCTTTTAAAAGAAAAATACGGAGTTAATAAAAAATATATATTATATGTTGGTCGCAACGAACCGCACAAAAATATAAAAGCTTTAGTATTGGCTTATGTAAAATTGTCAGAATATCTAAGAGAAGAGTATAAATTAGTTTTAGTTGGTAAAGAGGACGAGAGATACAGTGAAGGAGTTAGACAATTAATCAAAAAATATTCAATAGAACCCAACGTTACTTTTACGGGTTATGTTGATGAATCAGAACTGCCATATATTTATAGCGCGGCAAGTGTTTATGTACAGCCATCCTTCTATGAAGGATTTGGTATACCTATTCTAGAAGCTATGGCTTGCGGTGTTCCTGTTGTCAGTTCAAACACAGCCTCACTTCCTGAGGTAGGCGGAGAAGCAGCATTATATACTGATCCCTTTGACGTTGCGAAGATGAGTGAGCAGATAAGAAAGGTATTGGAAAATGAAGGCTTGAAAGATGAACTTATTGAAAAAGGCTTTAGCCAAGTAAAAAAGTTCAGTTGGTTTTTGGCAGCAAATAGCTTGGTCGAATGTTTTAATGAATTAGGAGGAAAAAATGATATCAAAAATTAAATATAAGGGGATAATTGAATCCGCATACATATTATTCTTAACTGCTATTTTTTTCTTACCACTTGAACGTATTGGTAGCTTTGCTTTTGGCAGCATGAATATTCGGCTAAGCCAGATATTGGTTATATTAATATTTATAATTTACATTTTTTACTCATTATATAAAAAGAAATTTAATATAAATTTACCTATCCCATTATTTTATTACACTTTGTTTCTATGCGTTTGCCTTTTCTCATTATATTTTGCTCGCGACAGAATGAGAGGTGTAGTTGTGATTTGTTTTCTCGCATTTATGACTGTTGTGCCGTATATGACCGTATTTGTAATAGATAATAAACTAAAATTACAGAAAACAATTAAGGTGTTGTTATCTTCTGCCGTTGTTTTTTCCATTTTTGGTTTATTCCAATTTGTTGGCGGTATGTTTGGTCTACCGAATGCAATAACAGGATTATCAGAAAGATATGATAAATTAGTCCTTGGTTTTCCAAGAATTCAATCTACTTTTATTGAACCATTATATTTTGCTAATTATCTAATGGTACCAATAATGGTTGCACTTTTCTTTTTGATGAAAAAAGTTGAAAAGAAAAAGAGCTGGTATTTTGTTTTACTTTTCTTATTATTTATTGGAGTTATGGTTTTGACGATCTCAAAAGGCGCAATAGCTTCTCTTGCGGTTGTGTTGGTGTTAATTTTTATATTTCAAATTAGATCGATATTCAGTCGTACGAATATACCTTACTTGTTGGGCATTATTACATTTCTTGTTATAGTCACGGGAGGGATGTACGCTGTGCTACAAAGCTCCATAGATTTTGAAAAAAATTATAAAAAAGTTTACGATGTTTTAACGGGTGGTTCAATCACTGAGCGGCAGGAAGCATATGACGTGGCACTTGAAGCTTTTAATGATAACAAGCTCATAGGAATTGGTGTAGGAAATTTTGGTCCATATTTTGCTGGTTATCCTACGAGTGCACCAGATTATGGCTGGGCTATAGTAAATAATCAATACCTGGAAATATTGGCCGAGCTTGGCCTGACAGGTTTTATGGTATTTTTTATTTTTATTCTCTCAATATTTTATTATTCGTGGAAAGCTTATAAGAAGACGAAAGATTTGTTTTTACGAACAACATTATTAGCATTAAATTTTGCTTTTATAGGAATAATGATTCAATACCTAACATTTTCCACTTTGTATATTATGCATATATGGGTTTTAATAGGGCTCATACTTGCGACGCAGCAAATAGTTTTTAAACAATCCAGTAAAATAAGTAATTAAGCGACAGCAATATCAAATGAAAAAATTAATTCTGAAAAATCAAATATCAAGATTCTTTAACCTAAATAATTTAATTTATTTAGTATTATTTTCTTTGCCACTCTATTTAATTAAATTTAATATTTTTAGTGTTCCCACGACAATCTTAGAGCTGGAAATATATTTACTGGCATTTTGTTTTCTTATTAGCGCTTTAAAAAACAAAAATATTAAAAAATCTATAAAAGATTTTATTAAGAATCCTTTTTTTATTTCTTGGCTGATATTTTTTATTGGGGGGGCGACATCAGTGTTTATTTCGCCTGATAGAAGAATTTCTTTAGGAATCTTTAAAGCATATTTTTTTGATGCAGCACTATTATTTTTTGTAGTGTGTTCGGTTATAAAAACCAAAGCAGAAATAATTAAATGCTTTAAGCCTTTAATACTTTCGGCGGTAGTTTTATGTTTGGTTGGACTAGTACAATATTTTTTCTTTCCTAGCATGCTTCAGGACGGCAGAATTAGATCGATCTTTGCATCACCGAACTATTTATCCCTATATATAATGCCAATATATATTTTGGCACTCTCATTTCAAAAAGTATCAAGGAAAGAAAATAAAAAAATGATACTGCTATCGATGCTGTTTTTAGCAACAATTTATTTAACTTTTTCGCGTGGAGCGTGGCTCGGATTAATTTTGGGGATAGTTTTTATTACTATCTATTCTCTTTCTTTAAAAATAAAAATGAAATCAAGGTTTGTTATTCCATCATTGTTTCTTATTGGCTTTCTAGCTTCTTTCTTTTTTATAATCAAAGGTTCATATTCATTTGGTTTAGTTCCGAACAGTCGTGTAGAACAATCAGATAATATTCGTAAGGAAATCTGGACAACATCACTTGATATTGGTTTGCAGCATAAATGGTTGGGAGTTGGTCTGGGCAACTTTCAAAATTATTTTAGCGAGTATACAAAAACGAGAATAAATTATCCGGAATATATTACGCCCAATGCAGTAACGCCACATAATATATTTCTAAATATTTGGTTACAGACAGGACTATTGGGACTATTGGGATTGCTATGTATCTTAGCAATATTTTTTCTGAGATGTTTACAAGGCGTAAAAAAAGAAGCTGTTATTAATCTGGTTTTAATGTCTTCAATGATAGCAATAATAGGTCAAGGCTTGGTAGATAGTTCAATTTGGAAGAATGACCTAATATTAATGTTTTGGTTTTTAGTTTGTTCGGCTTATATAATAAATAGAAAAGGAGAAAAAAATGGAGAATAGCAAATATATTATCGGCATAGATGCGCGTCTTTATCAGATACCTGGAGGCATTGGGCGTTATAGTAGAGAATTAATCACTGGTCTTGAAAATGTTGATCGAGAGAATGAATACTACGTTTTCTTATACAAAGAAGGCTATGATCTATATAAGCCAAAACACCCAAATTTTCATAAAGTACTTGCGAACGTTGGCTGGTATGGGTTTCGCGAACAACTTAAGATGCCAAGAATTTGGAAAAGTGTAAAACCCGATTTAATGCACTTTACCCACTTTAACAAATCTATTTTTTACCGTAGACCATATGTCGTTACAATTCACGATCTTACCTATTCGATTACTGCGAAGGAGGGAATAAAAATCTCAAAGCTTCCACCTTTTATTTATGAAGTTAAACAATTTGTATATGAGAGGGTGATAAAAGATGTGATAAAAAAAGCGACGAGAGTAATTGTTCCTTCGTATAATTCCAAAAAAGATATATCAATAGCTTATAAAATCAAGAATGATAAAGTAGAAGTTACTTACGAGTCAGTCGATAAAAGCTTCTCCGTCGCTGAGAAGGCTGAGGTATTCAAAATATTGTCAGAAAAATTCAGTCTGAAAAGACAAGGATATTTTGTTTACGTTGGGAATGCTTCTCCACATAAAAATCTTAAACGATTGATTCAGGGTTTTGATATTTTGAGTAAAGAAAAAAAAGATATTAAGTTGGTTTTGGCTGGAAAGCGAGAAAAATTTTATGCGGCACTTGAAGATTGGGTTAGAAAAGATAATATCGGAGACGGGAGGATTATTTTTACGGGTATTGTTACAGATGATGAGCTTCAGGCACTATTGGCAAACTCCTATGCATGTACATTCCCATCTTTCGCAGAAGGATTTGGAATTCCACCGCTAGAGGCAATGGCTTCGGGAGTACCGATTTTGACTTCGGCAACTTCTTGTCTTCCGGAGGTTTGTGAAAATGCAGCAATATATTTTAATCCATATTTACCGGAAAGCATTGCAGAAAAAATGAAGATGATTTTAGAAGATCATAAGATGCGCAAAGAATTTATCGAATTAGGGCTGAACCATATTAAAAAGTTTTCTTGGGATAAAATGGCTGAAGAGACACGAGATATTTATTTAAAGATATTAGAAAAGAATAAAAAATAATTCATGTTAAAAAAAATAAAAAATTTGATAAAGTTTTTATCGAAGGCTGTATTGGTTGTTGTTTTGGTTTGCATATTATTATCTCTTTTTTCTCTAATTTATTTTAGAATGGGATTTAAAGACCGTGTTATTCCGAATGTATTTTTTTATGGCACAAAGATGACAGGGAAGACCGGAGAAGAGGTATATAAAACAGTTAGCGCAAAAAAAGCAGAGTTACAAAATCAGATCATCTTGGGATACGAGGATAAAAGCATTAATGTAAAAATCAGCGATATTGGTTTTTCTTGGAATGACAGTAAGACAGCGAGAGATATTTTGTATGTTGGGAGAGAGGGAAACTATTTAACAAATCTTGAGGTCTGGGCAAGTTCTTTTGTACTTAAGAGAGATATTGAAATGGCATATGAATTTGATTCCGATGTGCTCAGTCAATATTTAAAAGAATTAGCCACATCAATAGATAAAGAATCTGTTGATGGAAAATTTGAAATAAAAAATAATAAAGTTGCAGATTTTGTTATTGGTTCAAACGGAAAAAAACTTTTGATCGACGAAAATGTTGAAGAAATAAAAAATGCTGTTATTACTCAAAAGGGTACGGTTAAATTAAATATCCAGGAGGTTAAAGCGCAAAATGTAGATGACATGAATAAAATGGGTATTAAAGAATTGGTAGCTACTGGTCAGAGCAGTTTTGCATATTCTCCTCCAAACAGAATTCATAATATTGACGTTGGTGCGCAAGTATTTAACGGCATATTAATTAAGCCAGGTGAAAATTTTTCTTTCATTACTTATCTTGGCGAAGTGAGCGCTAAAACTGGATATCTGCCAGAGCTAGTTATTAAAGAAGATAAAACTATCCCTGAATATGGTGGTGGTCTTTGCCAGGTTAGTACAACTTTTTTCCGCGCTGCAATAAATGCCGGTTTTCCAATCGTTGAGAGAAGCGCTCACGCTTACCGTGTAGTTTATTATGAACCAGCTGGATTTGATTCAACCATCTATCAGCCAAAGCCGGATTTAGTTTTTACTAACGATACAAAAAACTATATTTTAATTCAAACAAGAATTTCTGGTAATGATTTATTTGTTGATTTTTATGGAACTAACGATGGGCGCAAAGTTGAGGTTAGTAAATCAACTGTTTATAATTTAGTTCCTCCGGGTGATCCAATCATGATTGAAACGACGGAGTTAAAACCAGGTGAGAAAAAACAAACAGACACAGCACATACTGGTGCCGATGCTTACTTCACTCGCAAAATTACATATTCCGACGGAACTGTAAAAGATGATCGGTTTGATTCACACTATATTCCTTGGAGAGCAAAGTTTCTAGTAGGAAAAGAAGAACCAAAAACACCGGAGGTAACACCACCGGAGAGCCCAAACTCAAATAATTCTCCTGACACAACTCTAGTAAACCCCTAGACTTTTTTGGCTCTAATAACAAATATATTTACAATATTTTAATTTTGTGGTATAATTTAGCTTGAAAATGTTCGCAGTTTGAACATTACAAATCTATCCCCTAAATGGGAGAAAGGTGGTGCTGATCATGGCGAAGAAAGAAAAAATAGCCAAGATCGGTGGCATTTCGGCTGAAGAAGTAGCTGACTTGCAAAATGATTTTTGGACTAAGTCCAAACGCAAGGGGTTTTGGGATGAGCTTAAACTTTTTTTAAAACGGCAAAATCCCTTTGCCAAACATGGAGACATCACCGTTCCTGAAGGTATGAAACCTGAGTTGGCAATCAAGGTTCTGGGCGCGTACCAAAATGGAACAATTGAGAGTTTTATCGAAAGGGAAAAGCTGCTGGAAAAGTGGCAGCGTTTCTATCGCAAGATCTTCGGGAAAGAAATTGACTTATCTAATCTTGAGATTCCAGATGACCCCGAGGACTTCCGCTGGCTCATTGTCGTTCTGAAAGGGCTCACTCGCAACGAGCTCTTCGCCAAATGCAAAGAAAAATTCGGCGCATGGCGCTGGAAAGATGATCTGGATCGAGAAGTTACCTCAATCCGCACCACCGAAGAAACCTATGCGATCCGAGCGCGCGATCGAGTGGAAGCAGACGAGGAAAATAAAGGTATCTCGCTCGACGCTTGCCAGAAAAGCGATGACGTCCGAATACGGGAAGGCATCACCCTCGAAGAGCGACTCGTGCTTGAGCTCTTCTACTGGTGGGAAACCGGAAAGCATCTGGACATTAATAGTTGGACGCTCTGTTCGGGTTCGCGCTATCTCGACGGTTATGCTGTTCTCGTCCACTGGTACTCCGATGACGAGCTCAGCGTGTTCTGCACGAGTGCCGATAATGGCAATGGCTCTCTGCGTCCCCGCTCCGTAGTTTCTTTTGAAAAGCTGCCTGAGGCAGCTTAATCCCTGAATCCTGAATCCTGAATTCCTGAATTAAATTGAACCCAATCGTTTTTTGACGAAAGGGTTCTTTTTTTGTATAGTTATTTTGGCTAATACAATCGGTTTGATTTTAGTTTTTCAAACTGAGATCAAATATCGATTTGCCGTAAAAAAGAAACTGCTTATCTGATTCTGCGCGACATATATTTTTCTAAAGATATTGGTCGGAAACTTAGATCTTCAAAATGGTTTGAAGAGAACGCAGGAATCTTGAAAAAACTCTCGACTAAGCTCGAGTCAAGAAAGCCGGTGATTTACAGAAGGAATCAGATATATTTCGGGTTCGCGCTATCTCGACGGTAATGCTGTGATCGTCAACTGGAACTCCAATGACAAGCTCAACGTGAACAACACGAGTGCCGATAATGACAATGACAATCTGCGTCCCCGCTCCGAAGTTTCTGGAATTGAGAAGTCTCGTTTTATTCTGGGGCTTCTTGTTCTTTTTGAGGCGAGATCGAGACGATCCACTTGTAAGTCATTTTCGAAATCACCTGTAACTGATTTTGTAAATCCATGCATTTCTTGTAATCAATTATTTTTAATTCTTCCAACAGTGTAATCAGCTTTTTTAAAATCTCTATTTTTATTCTTGCCTTTTGAATTATATCTCTTTTTAATCCCTTAGGCGTTAGGGCAGCTTCAATCATTTTTTTTAAACATCCAAGGGATTCATCCTCAATATTTTTGCCGACTCCAAAACGATCGTGCTTTGGTAATTTCTTGCACATAGTATAAATATCCTTATAAAAAATCATCATTTTATGAATGACATCGGGGAGAAAAAAATCGGCAGTTTGGTTAGTGGCGCTAGTCATGATATTTTTGTTAATATTATTTCAATAGAAAACCTGTATCTTTCTTGGAAAGAATTTAAGAAGGTAAAAATGAGCAAATGTGATGTTCAAGAATTCGCGCTGAATCTCGAAAACAATTTATTTCAACTTCACGATGAGCTCAAGTCCAAAACCTACAAACATTCCTATTATACCTCTTTTTTCATCAACGATCCAAAAAGAAGACATATCCATAAGGCCTGTGTTCGCGACCGCATCGTCCATCATGCTATTTACAGAATTTTATATCCGATTTTTGATAAAACATTTATTTACGATTCTTATTCGTGCAGAAATAATAAAGGAACACATAAGGCGGTAAATAGATTGCAAAAATTTATTCGTAGGGGCAGACCCCCGTGTCTGCCCGGATCTAGGCGAACACAGGGATTCGCCTCTACAAAATGCCGACCAATAATCATTAAATGCGATATCAAAAAATTCTTCGCGTCTATAGATCATGGAATATATTGTTTGATCTCATAAAAAAGAGAATCGAAGACGAGGATGTTTTATGGTTGATTAAAGAAGTAATTGATAGTTTTGCGGAAAAACAAATCGAGAGAGAGAGAGAGAGAGAGAGAGAGAGAGAGTACAAAGAATTCGGCTCGAGGAATTCCGTTGGGAAATCTTACATCCCAATTATTTGCTAATATCTATCTAAACGAATTGGACCAATTTATAAAACATAATTTGAAAATCAGGTGCTATGCAAGATATTGCGATGATATGGTGATCGCGAATTATGCGGATTTGGGCGAATTATCTCGAATTGAAATTTTTCTTCAGGAAAATTTAAAACTTCAGTTGCATCATAATAAAACTATTATCTGCAAGCCGAATCAGGGAATGGATTTTTTGGGATATGTGGTTTTTCCTCATCACAAACTTCTTCGAACTAAAACTAAAAAGAGAATGTTTAGAAAAATTGAACAAAAAAGAGGGTTATTAAATAAAGGGGGAATCACTCTGAAAAACTTTCGTCAAACGGTAATGTCATATATGGGAGTTTGCTCGCATGCAAAAGCCTTTAAAATAGAAGAAGGGTTGCGAGATATTTATAGAGAAGAATATAGAAGAGTTTCTAAAAATAAATAAAAGATACGCTGATGGTAATAACGCTAAGTATTTATTTTCTTCAAAACTTTTTCCCATTCTTTCTCATTCTTCTCATGATCATAACCAATTAGATGTATAAGTCCATGCAAAAAAGTATTTTGCAATTCTCTGTCGGGAACCTCTTGCGGGCAGATGTAGATATCGCCTAAGATTAGTTTTTGGCTTTTGGCTTTTAGCTGTTTAGAATCTGTAATATCAATTGGAAAAGATAAAACATTCGTTGGTTTGTTTTTCTTTCTATATATATAGTTAAGTCTTTGGATACGTGCTCTGCCGACGAGAATCAAATTTACCTCAACCGGATTTTTGATTTTCATCTTTTTTAAAAAATTTTCCAAAGTAAACAAAAAATACCGAGATGGTATTTTTTGTTTTGTCTTGTTTATGAAAGAAAAATGGTTATTCATTATTTAGATAATTCTTCTTTAACTATTTTACTGACTAACCCACCGTCGGCTTGGCCTTTTATCTTTGCCATAACAGCTCCGATTGCTTTGCCCATATCAGCGGGTGATAATGCGCCAATCTCTGTAATTGTAGCCTTAACGACTTCGCGGACAGCGGGCTCATCCATCTGTTCCGGAAGATATTTTGATAATATCGCAGCTTCAGCATTTTCTTTTTCCACTAACTCCGGTCTGCCACCTTGTTCATAAACCATTGCTGATTCTTTTCTCTTTTTCACCTCCTTAGTAAGTATATCAGTAACATCACCTTCTTCAAGAGGTTTTTGAATTTCGATTTCTTTATTTTTGAAAACTGATTTTATCATGCTTAGTAAGTTTTTTTTCAAATCATCCTTTGCCTTGAAAGCTTCAATAAAATCCTTTTCAATTTGCTCTTTTAAATTCATATTAATACATTAATTTTTTTATTTTTTCTTGTTTGCGGATTCTTTTTCGAATTGCCGAATTCCTACGCTTCAATTTTGGGACATCTTTTATGCGAAACATTTCTTCGCGGGCACGCGTCAGCACCCCTTCTTGTTGGAGGATTTTATTGAATCTTCTCATTAAACTTTCAAAAGACTCTTTTTCTTTTCTTTTTAGCTGAGCCAAGGAAATCACCCCCTCTCATTGTTTTTAGTTATTACTCATTTTATCATAAAAAAACCAGATATGCAACTTCGCGTCTTTGCATGAACATCGCCAAGACAAAGCGAAAATGGCTAAAAAAGTAATTTTATTGATAAAATATTTTAAATAATATATAATAGAAAATGTAGTTTCTTAATAATAAAATTGAAAAGGGAGAAAAACCATGGAAATAATTTATGCGGTTTTAGGCATATTAGTTGGTGCACTAGTAGGATATCAATTAAGGAAAAGCCTCGTATCAAAGAAAACCAAATTAGCAGAAGAATCGGCTAATAAAATTCTGGAAGACGCAAATAGTGAAAAGAAAGAAATCTTATTAAATGCGAAAGACGAATCAATAAAAATTATTACTCAAGCAAAGGAAGAAGAGAACAAAAGAAGAGAATATTTAACAACCCTTGAGCAAAAAATTCTAAAAAAGGAAGAAAATATCGAAAGAAAGTCACAAGAGCTCGAGCAACAAATAAAAGATGTTGTTGCAAAGAAAGAAGAAATTAAAAAATTAAAAGAAGATCTCGACGAAGTATACAAAAGTGAAGAAGAAAAATTGCTTCAAATTTCAAAGATAACAAAAGAAGAAGCAAAGGATATTTTATTGGAAAAAACAGAGAAAGAAATTGGTCCAGAACTTGTAAAAAAGATTAAAGCTATGGAAGAGGATGCGAAAGAACAAGGTGACGAAAAAGCAAGAGATATAATTAGTAGTGTAATTGAAAGATATGCAGCGGATTATACAACCGAAACTACTGTAAATACAGTTTTAATTCCAAGTGATGAAATGAAAGGAAGAATTATTGGGCGAGAAGGTAGAAACATTCAGGCTTTTGAAAAGGCTACGGGAGTAGATTTAATTGTTGATGATACTCCGGAAGCAGTAGTGATTTCTTCTTTCGATCCAATCAGACGTCAAGTTGCAAAAATAGCTTTAGAGAAATTAATTTATGACGGCAGGATCCATCCGGCAAGAATTGAAGAGGTAGTTGAAAAAGCAAAGAAAGAGGTTGCAGCAAAAGTAAAAGAGGCGGGCGAAGCAGCAATTCTCGATCTTGGACTTACTGGTATTCCACCAGATTTAGTACGTGTTTTGGGAAGGCTAAGATATAGAACGAGTTATGGCCAAAATGTTTTAAATCATTCATTGGAAGTCGCAAAGATTTCAGCAATGTTGGCGGCGGAACTTGGTGCTGACGTAGGAATTGCAAAGAAAGCCGGCCTTTTCCATGATATTGGTAAAGCTCTTGATCAGGATATGGAAGGATCACATATTGAGATCGGTTGTGATATTGCAAGAAAATTTGGTTTTAGTCCAGAGATCATTCATGCTATTGAGGCTCATCATGAAGGCGTAGAACCGAAAACAGTTGAAGCTGTCATCGTGAAAGCTGCTGATGCTATTTCTGCTGCACGTCCAGGGGCAAGACGTGAAAGTTTGGAGAATTATGTCAAGAGATTAACAGAACTTGAAAATATTGCAAACTCATTTGAGGGTGTAGAAAAATCTTATGCGATTCAGGCGGGGCGTGAGGTAAGAATTATTGTAAGGCCGGAAGAAATCGATGATCTTGCTTCAATAAAGCTTGCAAACAATATTGCAGCAAAGATTGAGAAAGAGATGTTTTATCCTGGTCAGATCAAGGTAAATGTGATTCGTGAAACAAGAGCCGTGGAATATGCTAAATAAAGGCAAAAAAACAGTTGTCACATCTTTGTAACTTTGTTATAATGGTTAGTATACAGAATTTTTAAACATACATAAATTGTTTAAAAATAAAAAATAATATTAAGGGTTTCAAACGGTTCTATTAAAAGTACGTTTGAAATAAGGGGAGGAAAACATGATCAATAAGGCAGGACTAATCGAAAAGGTAGCTCAGTCAACTGGTTTGTCAAAGAGCACATCTGGAGTAGCTTTCAATACGATTTTTGCTACGATCACGAAAGCTTTAGCAGGTGGTGATACTGTTAATATTGCAGGATTTGGCAAATTCGAAGTAAAAAAGAGAGCTGCAAGAATGGGTGTCAGCCCAAGAAAAACAACTGAAAAGATCAAAATCCCAGCTGTAAAAGTTGCAAGATTCAGAGCTGGAAAAGTTTTGAAATCAGCAGTTAGATAATTTTTAATAAACTATCAAACATTCATTCTATATAAAAACTCTCTTGGTTTTAATTCTCGAATAATCGAGAATTAAAACCAAGAGAGTTTTTTATTTAACGTCCTCACCAAGAATCGAACTTGGATCTAGAGCTTAGGAGTCTCTTGTTCTATCCGTTGAACTATGAGGACAACACTGTCTATTTTAACCTATTATTTGCTCAAAGTAAACTTTTACCCTTTTAAAAATGAGTTTTTTTATCTATAATATATCTATGGTAAGAAAAATTGATTTTAGTAAAATTAGAAAAATAAATTTAAAAGATATCAAGAAAGAGGAAATCGAAAGAAAGTTCCGTAAGGCTTTGTATTCGCCATATTTTTATCTTGTGCTTGGTCTTTTTATTGGTTTACTTATTACAGTACAATTTAGAACGCAAGCTTCCAGGCCTTTGAATCCAATTGCATTTTATAATCAACTATCCGATGTAAAAAATGAGTATAGCACGAAAAAGGAATCTCTTAGCAAACAAGTCAAAGAACTACAAAAACAAATAAATGATAAACAAAATTCTTTGTCAGATAAAAATACAGTAGTTCTTTTTAATAGTATTAACGAACAAGAATTGATTTTTGGCGCTAATTCAATAAATGGAGAAGGTGTGATAGTCACTATTTCAGATGGTCCTAATCAAATTAAAGATGATTTTAGTAAATCACTGACTCATGCTGCTGACCTACGCGACATAGTGAATTTGCTTTGGTATGCGGGCTCTGAAGGAATATCAATTAATGGTGAAAGGATTATCTATGATACTTCTATTGATTGCGTTGTCAGCACAATAATGATCAATGATGGTAATTATGTTCCACCCTTTACAATCAAAGCTATTGGAAATAAAAAGGATCTTTATGATACATTAAATAATTCTCGTAAACTGATAGATATAAAAAAGCGTGCCGATAAAAAACAAATCAATTTTGATTTACAAATGCAAAATGATATTAAAATTGAAAAATATTCAGGTGCTATCCCAAAAATTAATTAATTATGGTGCAAAAAATAAATAAAATTCAATGGTTAATGATTGTAGTAGCATTGCTGCTGGGTGTTTTAATTGTCAAACAAGTTCGAGCAGTAAAAAGTAGTAATGGCATGACAAAACAAGAAAACGTTATGGCACTTTCTTACGAAATTATAGAAAACTCAAACAAAATCTTCGATCTTCAAGATGAACTTATCTCTCTAAAAGCGGAGAACGATAGTTTTTCAATTGATATAAAAGATAGAGAAAAAGCCAAGGCCGATCTTCAAGAAAAAAATCAAAATTATCGCCTGCTTAATGGTTTGGAAAAAATAAAAGGAAGAGGAGTGGAGATAACAGTTAAGGGGGATATTGTAACCGAAGAAATGGTAGATTTAATAAATGGTATCAGAAACTCGAAGCCACAGGCTATTGCAATAAGCGGGAAAAGAGTTCTTAACCGTTCTTCATTTATTGTAAATGGCAAACAACTGGAGTTTGATAATAATAAGTTTAATTTACCTTTTACAATTCAAATAGTCGGAGATTCTGGCGCATTAAAGGAATCGCTTGATAGAAATGGTGGCATCCTAGATATTCTAAAGAAAAATTCTTTTGGCAAATTAGATTTTCAAGTTGACGTAAAAGATGTTATAGAACTAGCTCCGTACGACAAAAACATTTCTTTCCGCTATGCAAAGATTACTAACTTCTAAAATATGGAAAAGAAAAAAAAGTTTATCAATCAAGAAGACGATGAAAAAGTTTTAAAAATTATCCGCCGGCATCTTTTCGTTCTGTTTAAAGAAAATGCAATTACAATGTTGCTTTTGATGATCTCTTTTATAGTAATGGCGATGTATTTCAGATATAATATTTGGGTTGTGTTTGTTATCGCCTTTCTCGTTTTTTTCTTCTGTGTTATATCGATATTCTATCATTACTTTACATGGGAAAAAGACGTTTATATTATTACAGACCGTAGAATCGTTGATGTTGACCAAAAAACGCTTTTTGCTAAAACTCAGAAAGAAGCTTTTCTCAATAAAATTCAAGATGTTACAATGGAGATTACTGGGGTATCAGGATCTCTATTTAAATATGGAAATGTTTTAATAAAAACTGCTAGCGATAATTCACTAACTCTCGATGATGTGCATCGACCAGAGAAAGTTCAAAAAATAATTTTTGATCTTATTAAACAGAAAGAAAATAAAAACAATGAAAAAACCGCTGAGGATAATAAATTAATGGAAAAAATGGTGGAGATGATTAAGAAGGCAGTAAAAGAGGAATAACTATTTAGTCAGAACATTTACCAATTGATATTGTTTAACCTTTGATGTAAAGGCTTTTGCTTTTTTTAATTTAAATTCTACTACGCCATCTATCTTAGAAAATATTGTAAAATCTTTTCCATAATCTGTATTGTCTCCAGCTCTGTATCTTGTGCCACGTTGACGGATAATTATTCCGCCTTTTTTTACACTTTGACCACCATAAACTTTGACGCCAAGGCGTTTTGCAATACTATCTTTATTTTTCTTAGCGCTTCCGAGTGCTTTCTTATGTGCCATACGTCTAAACTTCACTTACATTTCGTGAAGTTTCTCCTTTTAATTATTTTCTTTCAAAAACTATGATTTCACGTCCTACAATTTGTTCCGGTCTTGAGTAAATTATTGAATTTATTTTGCCGTTATATTCCGGTAGCAAATTTAAATCAAAATCCAAATTTTGTATAGGACTTAAGCTATTATAGCCTATTTTTTTGGCTTCGTCAATTACGTTTAGATGATAGTGCTTTTTTCTTAAAATATAAAAAGGTAAGGCCAGAACAAGATATGAAATATTGATAAGATGAATATTTTTCAAAAAAGATAAATATTCATCTTCTAATTCTTTCGTAATAACGAAAATTTCCTTTTCTGTCACTCTTTCTGTTAATGGTGGTCCGAGATAAACTTCAGAAACTATTGCATCAGGAGTTTTTGGAAAGTCTTCTTTTTTCAATTTAAGTGCATCCGACTGAAATAACAATTCTTTTGTATTAATATCTAAATTATATTCTTTCTTTAGCCAACATAGGTTTTGTTGCGTATCATAAATTCTATCTCTCGATAAATCTGAACCCAGAATTTCAAAGCCCATTAAGGCAGCTTCCTGTAGAATTGTGCCATTACCACAAAAAGGATCATAAATAATTGGCTTGCAGCTTTTGGCTTGATTAGATTTTAAAGGAATAAGGTTAATCATTATTTGTGCTATCTTTGGTGGCAACATTCCTGACTTTGCATTCCTGCGAGGTCGGTCATAATCGCGATGAGAGTATGACTCATAATCTTGAATTGCGATAGTTTTCCCCACATAAATATCTTTACCATTTCTGATAACTACAAAGTCTGCGCCTTTTTCGATAATACCATTATTTTTTATTTCAGGCGCAGAGAGCGACTCTTCTTTTCCCAAAACAAACCGAGAGTTTATCCCGATCGTTTTCAGGTATTTTTTTATTTCAAATCCGATATTTTTATTTTTTATTCCATAAAATGAAATTCCATATGCAAATTTTGACCCTTTAAAGCTATTTGATATATAACCAATCATAGGTCCAGCAATTTCACTTTCTTTTGATGTTCCAAATACCCGCGCAATTTTTACGGTTCCGCCTAATTTATCTAAGAAATTTTGGACATTTTCTATTTCTTTGTCAATCTTGATTATAAGGGTTTTTGTTGATATGCTGGTGATAACAAAAACAAAACGATCTCGTTTTAAAACAGAGACGATTTCAGCGATTGATAGGGTTGGGTTTTTCCCCAAGATGAATGCGTAAAGCATAGTTTTTTGACATTGATATTTTTAATACAAAAAAATGAGCGAAGAAATTATAACTAAAAAATCAGGGTTTATTCACTTACACCTACATACTCATTATAGCTTACTTGACGGTTTGAGTAAAATTCCGGATGTATTGGATAAGGCAATCGAGTATGGAATGGATGCTCTTGCTATTACCGATCATGGCACAATGTATGGAGTTATTGAATTTTATAAGACCGCAAAAAAGAAGGGTATTAAACCGATTATAGGTTGCGAAGTATATGTAGCTGCCAGAGGTCATCTCGACAAAACACCCGGGATAGATAATGAAATCTATCATTTAATATTATTAGCAAAAAACGAGCAAGGTTATAAAAATCTAATTAAATTAGTTTCCATTGCGCATATGGATGGATTTTATTATAAGCCAAGAGTTGATAAACAATTACTACGTAAATACTCTGAAGGGTTAATTGCGTCTTCTGCGTGCATGGGTGGTGAGGTTCCACGTTCGATATTATCCGGAAATCCTGAAAGAGCGGCCAAAATTGCATTGGAATATGAAGAGATTTTCGGAAAAGATCATTTCTATTTGGAGTTGCAGCATCATCCTACATTAACAGAGCAACAAAAAGTTAACGAAGGTTTAATTGAAATTTCAAAGAAAACAGGTATTGGATTGATTGCTACAAAAGACTCTCACTATATAAATCCGCAAGATCGCAAAGCCCAAGAAGTTTTACTTTGTTTACAAACCGGTAAAACAATGGATGATCCAACCCGAATGGAAATCGACGCGGATCTATCGCTGCCGTCTGAAAGTATTATGCGAGAAGATTTTTCATATATTCCCGAAGCTATTGATAATACACGAAAAATTGCAGATATGTGCAATCTCGAAATAAAAATGGGAGAATTATTTTTGCCAAATTTTCCAATTCCCGAAGGTTATACAATTGAAAGTTATTTGGAAAGAGAATGTTACATTGGAATGTTAGAAAGATTTACAAAAGAAAAAGAAAACTGGAAAAACCTTAGTGATGAAAATCTCCGCAAAGTGCTAGAAGAGAAAATTGAAAAAGAAAAAGTCGAAAGACTTGATTATGAATTAAGTGTTATAAAAAATTCAGGTTATGCCGGATATTTTCTTGTGACTGCGGATTTCATTCAATGGGCAAAAAATAATGGTGTTTTGGTAGGACCAGGACGTGGGTCTGCAGCCGGAGCGATAGTTTCTTACGTGCTCAATATTACAGATCTGAATCCGCTCGATTATGATCTGCTTTTTGAAAGATTCCTCAATCCAGATAGAATATCTGCTCCCGATATTGATATGGACTTTGCAGATGAGAAAAGAGGAAAGGTGATTGAATATGTGACCCAGAAATATGGCGCTGACCATGTTGCGCAAATAATTACTTTTGGTACTATGGCAGCGCGAATGGCTGTGCGTGATGTTGGACGCGTTCTTGGTTTTAGTTATACCGAAGTTGATAAAATTGCAAAAATGATTCCAGAAAAAATGAATCTCAAAGATTCAATTGAAAGCGTAAAAGAATTAGGCGATCTATATAAAAATGATGCAAAGATTCATGAAATGTTAGATCTAACTTTAAAATTGGAAGGTGTTGCGCGTCATGCCTCTATGCATGCGGCGGGAGTAGTTATTTCGCGTGATCCAGTCACTGATTATGCACCGGTTCAAAAAGCACAAAAAGGAGACATATCCGCAGTTACGCAGTATACAATGAATCATCTTGAAGATGTTGGACTTCTAAAAATGGATTTTCTAGGATTAGCTAACTTAACTATCATCGGAAATGCGTTACGCATAATTCGTAAAGTTCACGGAGAAGAAATTGACATTGGGAATCTTCCGATGAATGATGAACAAACATTCCGATTATTACAAAATGGTGAAACTACAGGTGTATTTCAGCTGGAAAGTGATGGAATGAAAAAACACATTAGAGATTTGAAACCAACTGTTTTTGAAGATATCATCGCTATGGTAGCCATGTATCGTCCGGGCCCAATGCAGTTTATTGAATCTTTTATTAATCGTAAAAAAGGAAAAGAAAAAATTACATATGAACATCCAAGTATGGAAGCAGCCCTCAAAGATACTTACGGGGTTACAATATATCAAGAGCAAGTAATTCGTCTTTCAAAAGACATGGCAGGACTCACGGGTGGTCAAGCAGACACTCTCAGAAAAGCTATTGGTAAAAAAAATGCTTCGCTCATGGCGAAAATGAAAGATGAATTTATAAATGGCTGTGTAAAAAATTCTATAGAAAAGGAAATTGCCGAAAACGTTTGGAGAACCTGGGAAGCTTTTGCCGAATATTGTTTCAATAAATCACACGCTGCTTGCTACGCAATGATTGCTTATCAAACAGCGTATCTAAAAGCTCATTATCCGGAAGCTTTTATGGCGGCTCTTATGACTTCAGATAAGAGCGATCTTGATCGAATAGCAAAGGAAATTGATGAATGTCGAAGTATGGGGATTGAAGTCAGTTCTCCGGATGTAAATGAAAGCTTTATGACATTTGCTGTTGTGCCTAATGAAAAGAAAATCCGTTATGCGCTATCAGCTATAAAAAATGTTGGTGAAGGTCCGATTGAGGTAATAGAAAATGCGAGAAAGGAAGGCGGAAAGTTTACGAGTCTCGAAGATTTTGTAAAAAGAACTGCGAGCAATGAAATAAATAAAAAATCTTTAGAATCACTTATCAAATGTGGAGCATTAGACCAATTTGGCGAAAGAAACAAAATGCTTCAATCTCTTGATAATATACTGGGGTTTGCTCAAAATATACGAAAAGAAAAAGATTCGATGCAGATTGATATTTTTGGTAATTCTGTGGGAGTGAATGAAATAAATAAAATTACATTAGTCGATGCGCCAGCTGCGACGGAAAAAGAAAAACTCGATTGGGAGAAAGAATTATTGGGAATTTATATTTCTTCGCATCCTTTATCTCAATACAAAGGTTTTATCGGTACTACTTTTCGCGCGATTGGGGATTTGAAAGAAAGTGATGAAGGGAAAGATGTTCGTCTTCTTGGTGTTACGGCAAAAATACAGAAAATTACAACTCGTAATAATGAACCAATGCTTTTTGTAACTTTTGAAGATTTTATGAATCAGACTGAGCTTCTAATTTTTCCAAAAGTATATAGTGAAAATCCTGGATTTTGGGCAGAAGGTAAAATATTGGTTGTAATGGGAAAAGTTTCGACAAAAGATGGAGCTATTAAGATTTTGATAAATAAATATGAGGAATTTAACTCGCAGTTAATTAGCGATTACGAAAAACCAGTTCCTCAGACACCCGATAGATCAGCCTTTTGGAAAAATAAGAACGAGAATAATTCTAATAATCATCCTGCAGAGAAGGTCGCAGAAAAAGTTGAAGAACAATTTCCTGACGAGAATTTTAATTCCAACGAAAAACTTTATATTAGTTTTGATTCAATAGTGGATATTGAATTATTTAACCGCATTAAAAGGATTTTGTATAAATATGAAGGACGTACGCCATTAGTTTTAGTACTCAAAGATGCTGACGGTAAAGAACGCAAAATTCTTACATCATTTAAAATCAGAAATGATGAAACAATGAAGAGGACTTTAACTATGATTTTAGGTTATGAGCCAAAAATTGAAGTGAGAGGTTAAAAATATTGTAAAAAACTCAAATCTGTGTTAAAATCTATAAGTACTTGGTTTTTTAGCCCTATTTTATTAATTTTGAAAAGAGGTAGAAAATGAATCCAACAATTGCATTAGTAGACAAAAAATCACTTAAGAAATCCATTCCCGATGTTACAACAGGTGATGTAGTTCGTGTTTCTCAGAAAATCCGAGAAGGCGCAAAAACTCGTTCCCAGGTATTTGAAGGTATGGTTATTGAAAGAAGTGGCGGTAATAGCATTACTGCTTCTATTACTGTTCGTAAAATTGCGAGCGGAGTAGGAGTTGAAAAAAAGTTTTTATTAAATAGTCCAAACATCGAGGGTATAAAAGTTTTAAGAAGTTCAAAAGTCAGACGTAAGAAAATATTTTTCATGCGGGAATTAACTGGTAAGGCTGCAAAGATCAAAGAAAAGCAAAGAAAGATGATGCAAGAAATTGGTTTGAAAGAGGATGAAGTGGTTGAGAATGCGGAGACCACTGAAGACTTAGCACAACCAGTTGTTGAAGAACAGGAAAATAATGAAGCGGTTAGTGATGAGGCAGTTGAACAAAAAGTGGAAGAGATTGCAGAAGTGGAAGCGCCTATCGAAGAACCAGTAGTTGAAAATAACAATGTTGAAGAAAAAACTGAATAAATCTATTTCAAAAAAAGGAAAAGGATTAAAAAAGATAAACTTTGTTAGACATGAGGAAACCCTAAATAAAAAGGGTTTCTCTTTTGTTTGCGGTGTTGATGAGGTGGGACGTGGTCCTTGGGCTGGACCGATTACTGCAGCAGCCGTTATAATTGAAAGAAATGATTATAAGTTTACAAAATTAAAAAAACTTGGCATCAGAGATTCGAAAAAATTAGATGAAGAAAGAAGGGAAAAGTTTTATGAGATTTTAACCTCCGATTCGGGAATCGATTTTGCTTTGGGATGGGCCAGTGCAAAAGAAATTGATAGGCTCGGGATGTCTGAAGCAAACAATTTGATTTTCAAGAGGGCAATCAAAGGATTAAAAACCAAGCCTGATTATGTCTTGAGTGATGGCTTTATCGTCAAAAAGTTAGGATTGAAAAAAGACAAAGTTATAAAAGGTGATAGAAAGATTTTAACAATTGCAGCAGCGTCAATAATTGCTAAGGTTTCACGCGATAGACATATGAAAGAGCTAGCAAAAAAATATCCGTGTTATGGATTCGATAAACATAAAGGATATGGGACTAAAGAACATCAAACAATGATTAAAAAATATGGAATTTGCTCCGAACATAGAAAGTCATTTAAACCAATTTCACAAATAATTCAAAATTCAAAAATCAAAAATCAAAATGACAATTCAAAAATCAAAAAATAAAACACAAAAAAGAATTTTTGGTGATCGAGGAGAAAGTATTGCGTGCGGCTATTTGCGAAATCATGGCTATGATATACTAAAGCGCAACTACAACTGTAAATTTGGTGAAATTGATATCATCGCGCGAAAAGAAAAAAATCTTATTTTCGTCGAAGTTAAAACAAGAACTGGAAATTATTTTGGTGAACCGCAAGAATTTGTTAATTTTCAAAAATTAGAAAAAATGAATATGGCCATAGATTTTTTTATAAATGAATACGATGTGCCGGAAGACTATATTTTGAGGATAGATGTGGTGGAAATACTTTTTGATGAGAGTGGTGATAAATATAAGCTTAACCATATAGAAGACTTTAATAATTAGAAAAAAAGTGTTAAAATAGAATATATGCAAAATTCTGGAAATACAATTCGTACTCGTGCGGCACCTAGCCCTACAGGCTTTATGCATGTTGGGAATGCTAGAACTTTTTTATTTGAATATTTATTTGCAAAAAGTGTTGGAGGAGAATTTCATCTTCGTATTGAGGATACTGATCAAAAAAGATATGTTGAAGGAGCAGAACAAGTTGTATATGACACATTTAATTTTCTTGGTCTAAAGTGGGATGGCGAAGTAATTAAGCAATCTTCACGTCTTTCAATATATAAAGATTATGCTCGGAAATTGGTAGAACAAGGAAATGCCTATTTTTGTTTTTGCTCAGAAGAAAGACTCTCGCAGCTTCGTGAAGAACAAGAAAAAAATCATCAGCCGACTGGTTATGATAGGAAGTGCAGGGATTTACATGCAGATGAAGTTTTGGAGAAAATCAAAAATGGCGAGTCGCATGTTATTAGACTAAAAATGCCGGAAACTGGTAAAATAGTCCTTAGTGATATGATTCGAGGGGAAATTGAATTTGATCTATCGCTTGTCGATGATCAAGTTTTATTAAAAGCCGATGGTTTTCCTACATATCATTTAGCTGTTGTGGTTGACGACCATATGACAGGAATTACTCATGTGATTCGCGGAGATGAATGGGTTTCTTCGATCCCAAAACATATATATTTATATCAATGTTTTGGATGGGAGCCAACTAAATATGGTCACCTTTCAGTAATTCTTGGAAGCGATAAAAAGAAGAAGCTCAGTAAACGCGATGGTGCAGTATCAGTCGAAGCATTTCGTACTCAGGGGTATCTTGTAGAGGCAATAATCAATTATATAGCGCTACTTGGATGGAATCCGGGAACAGAAAGAGAATTTTTTACTCTGGCTGAATTAGAAAAAGAATTTAATATTAAAAGGGTTCAAAAATCACCAGCAATGTTTGATATGGAAAAATTTAATCATTTCAATGCCCATTATATTCACGAAATGAATGATGTGGAATTGCTAAAAAAAATAAAACCATTTTCAGAAATAGATTTTTCAAAATATGCCAATGAGTTCCTACAAAAAGTGATTTCGGTGGTTAAAACGCGCATGGTGACATTGAAAGATTTTGACGTCTACTCACACTTTTTTTTCACATGGCAGCCACCTAAAAAAGATATGATAAAATTTGCCAAAAGTGATTGGCAAAATACTATTTTGGGATTTGAAAAAGCAATAGAAAAATTAGAGAATCTAGATGATTGGAATACGATCGAAAAATTGAACGAAGTATTGCTGAGTGTGGTTACAGAAAATGGATTGAAAAATGGAGATGTTTTTTGGCCCATCCGCGCTTCGCTTTCGGCTGAGTCAGCTTCACCATCTCCTACGGAACTTCTTTGGGTTTTGGGTAAAGAATTATCATTGAATCGGCTTAAGAAATGTTTAGTAATAATTAAATAAATATGTTAAAAGACATCGCGAAAGTATTAGTTGGGGCACTTATTACGAAAATGTGCTTTTTAATTTGGTTGATTGCCGCAAATATGCTTCCAATACAGTTTTTAGGTTTAGATTGGAATTTTACACCCATAATGATTTCGATTTTGACTGAGTTTATTGTTGCTATTTTGTTAATTTATTATGCATGGATTAGAAAACCAAAGATAAACTATCAAGAAAACAAAGAATCAACAAAACAAAAAGAATAATTAAATAATCATCGAATTTTTTGTTTAATTGCTTTTTGATTCATTGTTTATTTGTTTAATGGGAGATCGTCTAGTGGTAGGACAGCGGCCTCTGAAGCCGTTAACCCTGGTTCGAATCCAGGCCTCCCAGTTTCCGCTGAAAAATTAAATTCCGAGGGATTTTTTGGCCGAATTTCTGAAATTCCGAATTAAATTTTTCCAGTATTTTCCACTCATTTTTGAGAGAAATGGTAATTTCTCTATCCCGCAGGAGCGGGTTCGAGCCGATCTTTTTTAAGAAATTTTTCATTTCTGAAAAATTCTTATTCAAAGATATAATCTTGGCTTGTTTAGCGTCTAAAATATAAGTTCTCGCACGTTCGAGCCAGCAATTGCCCTTTTGCTCAAAAACCTTCAATTTTTCTTGAATGTCTATTTTTTGGTTGAGCACGGTTTGCTTTTTAGCAGTGTATTCGTCTTTAGAAATTACTTTCTCCAACATGAGGTCAAGTAGATCTTGAAGTTTCTCGTCGTGTCCTGCGATTTCGTTTTTCATCTTTTGAGCAAAAAGGGCATCAGATTGGGCGGTGTCCTGTTTTTCGTTATTTAATGTTTGAATCATGTCGTCAGCCCAATCTGGATTCAAAGAAACTTTTTGAAGTGTTTCGCAAATGTTTGTGGCGAGAGATTCTTCGCGGATGTAGGGTTGAAAACACTTTTCGCGCTTCTTGGTGCAATGATAATAATTGTGACCTTTTTGTATTTCACTGGTTATAGAACATCCGCACTCGCCACATTGAAGCAATTTGCGAAATGGATATTCTATCACGCTTTTCGTAACTTTGTGTGATTTGGTTTGCATAATCTCTTGGCATCTATCAAAAAGTTTCTTTGAAATTGCTGGCTCATGCTTTCCTTGATGTAGTTCACCCTTGAACATAAATGCTCCGTAGTAAAAAGGTGAACTTAAAATAAACTGAACATTGGAAACTGAAAGCGGTTTATTATTGCGAGAAGTCAAGCCAAGATCATTGATAATCTTTCGGAGAGATTTCAGAGAATGGTTTCCTGTGGAGTACATTTCAAAAAGTTTTTGAATTAAAATAATTTTTGCTGGGTCGGGAATTATTTTGTGATTTAGCTTGTCATTGAGATAGCCTGTGGGAGCTACTCCGACTTGTTCTCCGTGTCTTACTTTTTGTCTTAGGCCTCTTTTGACATTCTCCGAAAGATTATCAATGTAATACTTTGATTGCCCAAAAGCGATTGATAACATAAACTTTCCTTGCGGTGTGGGATCGAACCAGAAAGTCGGAAATTTTAGCGCTGTGATATGTCCTGTATCAATGAGATAGATAACTCTGCCACCATCTACAGAGTTGCGAGCAAGACGATCAGGATGCCACGCTAAAATTCCCTGAGCTTCTCCTTTTTCCATTCGCGAGAGCATATTATTGAAAATAGGTCTGCCGGGTTCTTTGGCCGTTTGGGATTCTATAAATGTATTTACAATTTCAATATGCTCTCGCTCCGCAAGTTCTTTCAACTCTGTGATTTGAGCTTCAATAGAAAGAACTTGTCTTTCCGGTTCGTCTGTTGATTTTCTTGCGTAGATAAAATATTTCATATTTCCTCCTTTTGTTTAATCGCTTTTGGGCAAAAGATCGGCTCGAAAAAATTCGTGGAAAATACTGGAAAAATTTAATTCGGAATTTCAGAAATTCGGCCAAAAAATCCCTCGGAATTTAATTTTTCAGCGGAAACTGGATTTAATGGACGAAATCCGAACTTTTTTTCAAAATAATCCGGATTCCGAATGAATGAATTTGCGGGGCGTCCTGTGGGGGGGCAGGATCGCCCCGCCTGAATCCCAAAATCCAAAATTTCCGCCGCCGCTTTTCACACTTGCCCCACCCAACCCGTGCGCGTGTGATAAGGACTCCCTTGCAAAAACAGGGGAGATAATGTATTTTAATAATAGGATTTTACTATAAGATAACTTATTCAATACAATAATAGCATACTATTATTATAATACAAGTATGAAAAAAGAAAACAAAATAAGCAAGAACATTAAAAGGCTCAGAAAGACCCAAGATTTGTCTCAGGATCGTCTTTCGAAGCTAGCGGGGGTTTCTTATAATTCAATTATCAAAATTGAAAACAGCGCCATAACTAATCCCACTATTGAAACTCTGCAAAAGATTGCAAATGCATTAAAAGTACAAGTAGATGATTTAATAAAATAATAAAATGAAAATAGCATCAGCATCAATTATTATTAAAGATAAAAAAATCCTTCTTATTAAGAGGTCAGGTCGAGAAAGGGTATTTCCAGATTGTTGGGCAAGCCCTGGCGGTAAGGCCGACGAAGGAGAAACTCCTGAGCAAACCGCCATTCGAGAGACCAAAGAAGAAGTTGGTCTTGATTTTGAACCAACGGAACTTGTTAAGACAGGTCCATATATGGTGGGAACAAATGAAATGATTCTATATCGTTTTTATGGAAATTGGTCTGGAGATATTAAGATCCAAAAAGAAGAAGCGGATGATTGGAATTGGTTTTCTTATGAGGAAGCCATCAATCTTAAATTAGCTTTTGATTGGCATGAAGTAATTGAGATATTACATGGGAAAGAACTACTTTAAAAAAAATAGAAATAAAGAAAAGAAGCTGTTTATGGTACAGCTTCTGAAACCGGGAACTTGTAATTAAATGGAAACGGTTTTTAAGGAAAACCGTTAAACCAGTAAATTATTAGGTCATAATTTCTTTCAAAGTTGCGATAAACCCTGACTTTGAAATACAATGGCCCCCAACAACCGTTTTTATAACAATGCCCTTGCCACTACCGTCGTGCTCATAGCAACTTTGAAATTTTGTTGCATACTTCAACTTCTCTTCCTCACTTAACAATGCATTGAGCATAGCCACGATAGCCTTGTTAAGGCGTCCCACCATGTCATTTCCCTCATTAGTATCAGCACAGCACATACAACCTATCTCTTTCGAGTGTACTTCTGTGATAAAATCTACAATCAGAGCTAGTTTCTTGTTCATTTTAGTTTCTCCGCGTTTTTAGCCCGCCGGCGTAGATTTCGTCCGCGATAGGCGGTACGAGGGTTTTTTGTTTGCTATTGTGAAGGTTCGTCTTGCAACCGTTATTTCCATCTCTCATCTTTACGAATACATTATAGCACAAATCAAAGACGTTGTCAATACTTTTGTCACTGATTTTACACACTGCCAATTCAATATATTCCGTCAATTACCCTGTAAAAATACACTGTTGACATCAGGTTAAATACAAAATATAATGCTAGTGACGAAAATAATGTCAACACTATGAGAACAATAGTTCCGCTATTAGAACAACTCGGCCTTAATGATAAAGAGTCAAAAATCTATTTATCTCTGTTAGAATTTGGTCCTGCAAACATTACTCAAATTGCTTTAAAATCAGGTATTAAGAGAACTACAGTATATTCATTTCTAGATACTCTAAAGAATCGAAGTTTTATTATTGAAACTGCCGTAGGCGGAAGAAAGCTATATGATGTAGCTGACCCCAAGGAATTAGAACGAGTTATTGAAAAACAAAAAGATATTGTGAATCAAATTACACCTGATCTCAATAATATTCTTGGTCAAAGAGAAGATAAGTCAAAACCAAAGGTTAGATTCTACGAAGGGGTTGAAGGAATCAAAAAAGTTTACGAAGACACGCTTAATCAGCCCAGCGGTTCTGAGATTCTAGCTTATGCTGGTTTTGAAGAAGCATATAGAATCATCCCGGAAAGTTTTTTGAAGTCATATGTAAAGAGAAGGGTTAAAAAGAAGATTAGTGCGCGAGGTTTATTACCATTTGATAGTTATTCAAAAATACATATTAAAGAAAACAAAAAGGAATTGCGCAAAACCATTGCCTTGCCTGCTGATCAATTTCCGATGACTAATGAAATTAATATTTATCAGAATAAGGTTGCAATTATGTCTTTTCAAAAAGATAAGATCGGAATCATTATAGAATCCGAAGAAATCGCAAGCAACCAAAGAATAGTATTTAATCTTCTCTGGGATGCTCTCAAAAAGAAATAATCGAATCGCTTTGTTCTCTTATTGTTTTTTGTTATAATAAAATAAAACAATAAAAGCGGCGGCGGAAATTTTGGATTTTGGGATTCAGGCGGGGCGATCCTGCCCCCCCCACAGGACGCCCCGCAAATTCATTCATTCGGAATCCGGATTATTTTGAAAAAAAGTTCGGATTTCGTCCATTAAATCCAGTTTGAATAAAAAAATTCTAATGAAAGAAATTACCTCATTTAAAACCTCTTGGGATCTTTCGCCACTTTTCAAAAGCGATAATGATCCAAATATTGAAGTGGAAAGAAAAAAGTGCGAGAAGGTAGTTGATGGTTTTGTAAAAAAATGGAAAGAGAATAAAAGATATCTTACAGACCCAAAAAAACTGAGAGAGGCTCTGGATGATTACGAACTTTGGATGCGGAACTATGGGGCTAACTCGCGGGAGTCTTTTTATTTTTTCTTAAGAAATAGTGACAATCAGCTTGATGGCAAAGTAAAGGCAAAAATGCAAAAAGCCGATGATTTGATGGTGGAACTAATTAATAAAATGAATTTTTTTATTCTTGATATAGGAAAGATTGATTTGAAAAACCAAAATGTTTTTTTAAAAAATAAAGAGTTGCAAAAATACAGGCATTTTCTGGAAATGATTTTTCGTGAGGCGAAGTATTATCTGAGTGAAGCGCAAGAAAAAATAGATAATCTTAAATCTCAAACCGCGTATAGCAATTGGAAAAATATGCGTTCCTCATTTATTTCTAAGGAACAAAGAAACTGCATTGGTGAAGATGGAAAAAAGAAAATAAGAGGATTTGAAGAGTTACTTGCGTTAGTAAGCAGTAAGAGCAAAAAGGTTCGTAATGAGGCTGCAAAAAATGTAAATGATATTTTAGAAAAAAATTCTGATGTTGCTGAGTGGGAAATTAATTCAATTTTACAAGATCTGAAAGTCGAAGATGAATTGCGCGGTCGTGATAGACCTGATCTTGCTCGCCATATTTCTGATGATATTGAGAGTGAGGTTGTTGACGTTTTAATCGAAACAATCGAAAGAAGATTTGATATATCAAAGAGGTTTTATAAATTAAAAGCCAAACTTCTTGGTGTTAAGAAATTAAAATATCATGAAAGAAACGTCCCAATTGGAGAATTGGATAAAAAATATAGTATTTCTGAAGCGATTGAATTGAATTATAAAGTTTTGAATGGTCTCGATAAACAGTTTGGTAGTATCTTTAAAGATTTTGTTGAAAACGGAAGAATAGATTTTTTGCCAAAGAAAGGAAAAAGAGGAGGGGCATATTGTTCCGACAATGGTATAAATTTACCAACATTTATTTCTATGAATTTTACCGGAAGATTAAATGATGTCACAACTATGGCTCATGAAATCGGGCATGCGATTAATGATAAGTTTATGAAAATGGCGAAAAAAACCAACGCGCTCCACTATGGAATATCGATGGCAGTTGCCGAAGTCGCTAGTACCTTTATGGAAGATTTTATTTTTCACAGGTTATTATCTGGTATAAATGATGAAGGACGTTTTAGTCTTCTAATGACAAGGCTTAATGATGATGTTTCAACGATTCAAAGACAAACGGCTTGTTATATTTTGGAAAAAGATCTTCATATGCAATACCGCAAGACTGGATATTTGACAAAAAAAGACATTGGAAGGATTTTCCAAAAAAATATGAAAGCGTACATGGGGTCATTTGTCGAGCAGTTATCTGGTTCACAGAATTGGTGGGTGTATTGGAGTCACATTCGATATTATTTTTATGTGTATTCATACGTGAGCGGTATTTTAATTTCCAAATCATTGCAAAATCGTGTGAAGAAAGATCCAAATGAAATTGAAAAAGTAAAATATTTTCTTTCAGCTGGAAATTCTGATTCGCCCAAAAATATTTTCAAAACAATTGGTATTGATATAACAAAAAAAGAATTTTGGAACGAAGGGTTGGATGAAATGGAAAATCTTTTAGAAGAAACTGAAAAGCTTGCCCGAAAACTTAGTAAGATTAAATAACCATTTGTCTTGAGTTATTTTGTGCTTGGTTATAAAATATAATAAATAAATATTTTAATTTAGAAATATGGTAGAAGATAGAAACCTCGACACGATTTTTGAAAAAAAGAAAAGTGGGAAATGGAAAAAGATATTATTATTAATTTTATTTTTATTAATAATTTTGTTTGCTTCGGCGGTTATCGCACCTATGATAGGTGGACGAAGCGGGGGCCTTATTGCAAAAGAAAGAACAGCTACTACTTCAACAGTTGATATCGTTGGTACTGGCGCGAAAGATAGTGAGAATCTTTCTGTTTTTGTAAATAAGATAAAAATAAAAGATATTACCAGCGACGGATCGGGAAGGTTTTCTTTTACTATTGCTCTAAATGATGGGAAAAATACTGTGGAGGTTACCAATTCGGCTGGTAGTGTTATATATAGAGAAGTTATTTCATATGTGTCTCCTGCTCCAAATCTTGATATAATTTCACCAAGTAGTGGTGAGACAGTAAATAAAAATGAGATCTTAGTCAAGGGTAAAACAGATGATGGCGGGACAAAAATTTTTGTTAATGATAAAGAAGTTCCTGTTAAAGAAGGATTTTTTGAAACGACTGTCTCATTAACAGAGGAAGACAATACGATAAAAGTAGTTGCGGATAATGGTATGAAACAAACAGAGAAAGAGATTGAAATTAAATATGATGAGGATGCAAATGGTAGCAGTAGTGCAAGAAATAGTCCAAGCTCGAGTAATTCTGATAATTTATCAAGTAGTACCAATAATAATTCTACTCAAAATGGTGCTTCAAGCGGGGATAATAATTCATCAGATAATTTGCCATCAAATGGTGGTCAGAGTTCAGAAGAACCTTCACAGCCAATAACAATTTATCCATCAAAAGTTATAATTAGCTATCTAAAATATGCTGCCGATGTTGGAAATGACGGAGGTGATGAATTCATTGAAATCCGAAATACTGGAGATGAGAGTAAAGACCTAACTGGATGGTCTGTTTCTGATTCGGATGGACATGGTTTTATATTTCCTTCCTTTATTCTAAACGCTGGAGCTACTGTCCGAGTAAACACAGGGAAAGGTGGTTTTTCATTTAATACAACAGATAGTGTTTGGAATAGAGTTGGAGAGCCTGCAACACTAAAAGATTCGGCCGGCAGAACAGTAGATATTTATAGTTACTAATATTAAAACGTTTTTTTCAGGGGGGATAGACTTGGGGATATCTTTTATCAGATTCATAGAATTAATAATAAAATAAGCAGTAAACATTAAGGATCGAATAGCAGCTCACATAATGCGAAAATTCTGGTATATTTTTTAGCCATAAGAGATAGGATTTAAAAATAGCTTCAAAAAGCTATTTTTTTATGGTCTTTTTAATTCCGTAATTAATAGTTAGGTATTAGTATGGTCAAAAAATATTTAACCTGTAAATACTTTGACTTACAGGTTTGCTACAGGTATAATAAGGTTAGCAACAGGTTTGATTTGGGGAAAACCAAAGTTGCAATATGGTTTAGTTTATTAATAAAATAACAGTAAGTCTCTCTTAAGAGAGACAAGCAGGAGGTCAAAATGGCTTATTCTGTAAAGAGCAAAAAGAGTGGAAAGGATTATTTCCTACACTCAAAGGAAGTTACCTTAAAGGGTGGCAGAAAACAAGTAATTTTCTGGTTTTCTGGAAAAGACAAAATGAACCCAAAATTCGCTCTTGATGATCTACCAGCAGGAATGAAAGTTATTGAGAACGCAAGAACTGGTCTTCCAATGGTTAAGAAGAAATAGTTTTATTAGGATGGAAGCTTAAAGGAGCTACTTAGTTTTAAGGAGCTCTTTTAAGTTTATAAAATATGCGGATTTTTTCAGATTGATATATAATATATTTGTAGGGTCTTAATATTAAAAAACGTTTTTATGAGTAGAGAACACCACTATAGATTCTTTGTGCATCCTGAAAACATTATCGGGGATATTTTTGTAAATGAGAATAAAGATCTAATTAATCAAGTAAGAAAAGTTTTTAGATTGAAAAAAGGCGGTACTATTAGTGTCTTAGATAATAGTGGGTATGAATATCAGGTTCAAATAGAAGAACTGGGGAAAAATATGATTCAGGGGAAAGTTATCGAAAAAATGCTTAATAAAACAAATAATAATAGGAAAATTGTGCTCTATATGCCATTGCTTAAAGGCAAGAATATCGATCTTATTCTAGAAAAATGTACTGAAATAGGGGTGGATGCATTTTGCCCGATTCTTTATCAGAACAGTGTGATAAAAGCTTCTGGAGTAAAAGAGCGTTGGAAAAGTATTGTACGCGAAGCAAGTGAACAGTGTGGAAGAAATACATTGCCTCAGATTAAAGATCCGCAGAATCTCAAGAATATTTTTGATGCTGTATCAAAAGATATAAATATAGTATGTGAAGGTCCTTTAAGTCCGAGCATTAGTGAATTAAAATTTAATAAAGATAAAAATATTAATATTTATATTGGGCCAGAAGGTGGTTTTAGTGATCATGAGTTAGATCTGATGCATAAGAATAGCTTCTTCTTTTGTTCATTAAATCAAAATGTCTTAAGAGCAGAAACTGCTTGTATTGTATCTCTTGGATATTTGGTAAATATGTGGTAAAATAATGACATAGTGAAAGCAAACAAAAACAAAAAATGCCTTATAGTCGGTCGTTTTCAGCCGTTTCATAATGGTCATCTCTATGTTGTTCAGAAATGTTTAGAAAATTTTAAAAAAGTAATAATTGGAGTAGGAAGTTCACAAGATGATTATACTTTGAAAAATCCGATGACTTTCTATGAAAGGGAAGAAATGATAGAAAGATTTTTTTCTTCTCATAAAATAAAAAAGACACGGTATTCTATTATTTCTCTTCCCGATATAGCTACCAATTCTCTCTGGGCAGACTATGTGGCAAAAAGAGTTGGAAAATTTGACGAAGTAGTTACTGCTAGTCCTTTCACTAAATTACTTTTTATGGATAGTGGGTATCGTGTTTCCGAACACTCCTTGTATCAAAGAAAAAAGTATTCAGGGACCGAGATAAGAAATAGAATATTAAAGCATAAGAATTGGGAAGCATTAGTTCCTTTATCAACATATACGTATCTCAATAAGTGTGGTATTCCGGATAGAATTCGAGAGTTATTATCGACTGATAACCCTTATTTATAAGCTTTGGCCTCATCGTCTAGTGGTTAGGACGCCAGATTCTCAATCTGGTAACATGGGTTCGACTCCCATTGGGGCTGTTAAATGCCTTCGTTAATCTATATTTGAACCCGATTTTGCTATTTTTCAATATTGATTTAATCGATCTATTTATGAGAGAATACTACTATATATAGTAGGTTTTTGGATTGGGATGGAGATATGAAAAATAGTTCGAAAAGACTAAAAAAATTAGTTTTAGTTCTGTGTTTGTTTTCTATTGGGTCTTTATCGATGGCTACTTTTTTATTACTGAATCCATCCAGCGCGGCTATGCAAGAACCAGATTCGCGTTTTGCAGTAAACGCTTTCATATTAAATCGTTATAACTGGGAAGAATGGGATAAGCCAATACAATCTTTAAAAAATCTCAATGTTGGCTGGGCTCGGGAAGAATTTGTTTGGTCTCAAATAGAACCGAGTAAAGGAGTTTACGACTGGGCCTTTTATGATAGAGCATATAGTAAAATATCAGAATCAAATATCAATGTTTTAGCGATTCTAGATTATAGCGCTCCTTGGGCAACTTCTGACCCAAAAAGGGCAGATGCGGACAAATACATGTCCAATATAGATGACTGGAGAAATTATGTTGGCAAAATAGTTGACCGTTATGGAGGAAAAATTAAATATTGGCAGATATGGAATGAAGAAAATATTTCAATTTTTTTAAAAACGGATCAAGGTGTTTCTGATTATTATTCTTTACTCAAAAATGCTTATGAGGTGATAAAGTCAAAAGATTCAAGCGCAAATGTGGTCTTGGGCGGTACATCAGGCGTTGATGTCGGGTATCTAAAAGCGCTAAGAGATTTGGGTGGGTATAATTATATCGATATCTTAGCTGTTCATCCATATAGACTCGATTTCAAATCTCCTCCTGAAAGCGGGTTGATTCAAGATATTATAAAAGCAGAGAAAATCGCGGAAGAATTTAACAATAAACCTATCTGGTTTACTGAACTTGGCTGGCCGACAGATTCTACTGAGGGTGTGAGCGAAGACATTCAAGCAAGTTATCTAGTGCGTACTTATTTAATGAGCTTTGCATTTCCAGATATCAAAAAAATATTTTGGTATGATTTGAGAGATGATGGGAATGATAAAAACTATCGGGAGCACAATTTTGGTATTATAAAAAGAGATTATTCTCCAAAAAAATCTTTTTATGCTTTTCAAAATCTAGTAAAAATTCTTCAGTATAGCCAGTTTGGAAAAATTAATAGGAACGGTGAAGGTGGTATATTCGATTATTCTTTTTCAAAAAATGAGGAGAATATAAGAGCTGTTTGGAAAATTAATGGCAACAGCCAGATGGTAATAGACGATCCAAATAATAACATTAAAATATTTGACTATATTGGTAAAGAGTTGAATATTCAAAATGATCATGGAGTGAAGAATCTAACCATAAGCGATTTTCCTATTTTTATTATTAGCGGTAATAAGACGAGCATTGAAAGTAGTATTAGTTTTAGCCAAAAAAATTCCTATGAATACATAGCCCAGTCACCGCATATTAGCCTGAAAAGCGAAGAGGAAAGGCAAGTATGGTTGAAAATTAAAAATACTGGTGATATGGTATGGAATAATGATCAGGTAGTTTTGGGTACATGTAGAAATATAGATAGAGGATCTGGTTTTTTTGTTGATGGCAATTGGCTTGCAATTAGTAGGCCTGCGAGAATGGAGGAACTAACTGTAAAAAATGGCGAAACAGCAACATTTCGTTTTAGGGTAAAGAGCAATGGGTTAATGGATGGCACTTATCGAGAATATTTTTGTCCATTAATTGAAGGGTTTGCTTGGATGGAGGATAAAGGAGTATATTGGGATATAGAGGTTAGTAATATAGATCAAGAAGATAAAACAGGCGATCAATTTGGATATAGCTATACCTATATTGGCCAATCTACAAATCCTGTTTTAAAAAATGGAGAAAAAACACAACTTGTCTTAAAACTTAAAAATACTGGTTCAAGAAATTGGGAAAAAGGTAGTTTTAATCTCGGGACCTCGAGAAATAAAGACCGAGTGAGCGAACTTTCTAATAATTGGGGTTATCCGAACCGAATATTGCTTGATCAGAGTTTAGTTAAACCTGGGGAGATTGGTACATTTACGGTAAATTTATCCGCAAATGATAAAAATGGCGTATTTAAGGAATATTTTAGGCCGGTCGTTGAAGGAGTCGGTTGGATGAGAGATATAGGAATATATTGGAAAATTAGAGTAGATTCTTGAGCCAAGTTGGAATATAATGATTAAGCTATGATATAAATTTCATAAAATGAGCCTATATAGGAAATACAGACCGCAAAAATTTAGTGAAATCATTGGCCAGGAGTATGTTGTTAAGACAGTTCTTGGTGCGGTTACGTCCAATCAGATTGGGCATGCTTATATATTTGCTGGTATCAGAGGGACTGGTAAAACTACAATAGCTCGAATTTTTGCGAAATCCATTAATTGTCTTGATGCCCAAAACGGAGAACCTTGTGATAAATGCAAGATTTGTCAGGAAGTAAATGGTGGAAGTTTCCTTGATTTGATTGAGATAGATGCTGCAAGTAACCGCGGTATTGATGATATCCGGGATTTAAGAGAAAAGGTAAAATTTTCCCCAAATATGGGTAAGTACAAGGTTTATATTATTGACGAGGCCCACATGTTAACTGAGCCGGCTTTTAATGCACTGCTCAAAACTCTTGAAGAGCCGCCGGCTCACGCTGTATTTATTCTTGCTACTACGGAAATTCACAAAATTCCAGCAACTATTCTTTCTCGTTGTCAAAGATTAGATTTTCATAAGATAGAAAATGGGAAATTAATTGAAGGAATAAAGAAAATTGCGGAAAAAGAAGGAATAAAAATTGATGAAAAAAGTTTGAAAAAAATTGTTGCTATTTCCGAAGGATCCGTGAGAGATGCGCTTTCATATCTTGACCAGGTTAGTTCTTTCTCTTCTGGTGGCGAGATTACAATTGATTTGATTGAAAATATTTTAGGTTACTCACGAGAAGAGAATATGATTAAAATTCTCGATCTAATTAAATCAGGTAATATCCAAAGTATTATAGAGTTTATTAATATGATTGAGGAGGAAGGAAGAGATATAGAAAACTTTGTAAAAGATTTTATAAAATTTTTACGCAACATTCTAATTGCAAAAATTGACAAAAATGGATTCAATGTTTTTATTGATGAGAAAAAAGTTTCAGATATTGCAGCAGAAGTTTCATTTTCATTTGTATTAGAATTAATCGAATCAATGAACAGAGTCTTAAAGGGGGGAAAATTTTCTTTTATTCCGCAACTTCCTCTTGAACTAGAAATGGTCAGATTTTTAAAAGGTGGCGAATCTGTGAACACGCAAAAAGAAAATGAAGTCAGGGAAGACAGAAGTGAAATAAAACGAGTTCAATCTATTGTCGAGGAAGAATTAATAGATGTAGAAGACTTTGTTGCTGAAAAAGATATTTCTCAAAATATTAAATCCGAAAACAGCGCTTGGAAATTATTTTTGGATAATGTAAAAAAAACAAAAATGATTTTGTATATGGCTTTGCAAGGCTGCAGTATGGAGGAGGATGGTTCAACAATTAGACTTTTAGTTTGCAACCCATTTTATTTCGATAGAATTTCAGAGAGAGGAAACAGTGAAATTTTAAACAAAATTGCCCAAGAAACATTTGGAGTTGATAAAAAAATTGCGATAATTAGATCCGATAAAAAAACAGAAACAAAACAAGATCTTATTAGTGAAGCTCTGTCAGTCTTTGGAGGGGAGATTATAGAGTAAAGAAAAGGGGTGAAAGATGACAGCAAAAAAAGAGTCAAGATCGTCTCTTGACAAAATTCTTCCACATAATACAGATGCTGAGGAAGCTGTTCTTGGTTCTATTTTTATTAATAATGAAGGCCTCTACAAAATTATTGATGTTGTTTCTCCGGAAGATTTTTACAGTATTGCAAACAAAGAGATTTATGATGCTATACTTACTTTATTCAATGAAAAAAGTCCAATTGATCTCGTGACTGTTACGGAAATTTTAGAAAGAAGAGGGCAGCTCGATAGTATCGGTGGAGTGACATATTTATCACGAATAGTAAACAGTGTTCCGACAGCTTCACATATCGTTCAATACGCTTCAATTGTAAGAGAGAAGAAGATATTGAGAGACTTAATTGTAACTGCAAGTGAAATATCTGCTTTGGGTTACAATGAAGATGAAAAAATAGATATAGTTTTGGACAATGCAGAACAGTTGCTTTTTGGAATTTCACAGAAAAGCTTGAGGAAAAATTTTATTTCTTTACAGTCAATGCTTTCCGAAACATTTGAAAGAATTGATGATATTCATAAGAACAAAGGTCAGTTACGAGGTGTACCGACTGGATTTGATGATCTTGACGATATCCTTGGTGGTTTACAAAAAAGCGATTTAGTTATATTGGCTGCACGTCCTTCTATGGGAAAAACGAGTTTAGCTCTAAATATGGCATTGAATTCATCAATTAAAAACAAGGCAAGCGTTGGAATATTCTCTTTGGAAATGAGCAAGGATCAATTAGTTGATAGACTTATTTCTTCTACTGCCCGCGTGGATGCATGGAAACTGCGAACTGGCAATCTGGCTGAAGAAGATTTTCCAAGAATTGGTGAAGCAATGTCGCAGCTCAACGAGGCGAAAATATATATTGACGACACTCCCGGTTTGACTGTCATGGAGATGAGGGCGAAGGCAAGAAGATTGAAAGCGGAGCAGGGTTTGGATATGATTATTGTCGATTATCTGCAATTAATGGGTGGAGGATCTGAAAATAGAGTTCAGGAGATTTCGGAAATTTCCCGATCACTCAAAGGTCTTGCTCGTGAGCTGAATGTTCCAGTCATAGCTTTATCACAGTTGAATCGTGCACTTGAGGCAAGACCAGATAAAAGGCCGATACTTTCAGATCTTCGTGAATCAGGTTCTATAGAACAGGATGCAGACGTTGTAATGTTCGTATTTAGAGAAGACTATTATGATCGCGATACAAATAGAAAAAATATTGCTGATATTTTAATTAGAAAACATCGTAATGGTCCTACCGGTGAAGTTTCGCTTTACTTTGTGAGTGATCAAATGAGATTTGCAAATCTAGATAAAAAACACACATAAAAATAAAAGGTAAACATGATAGAAAAAAGCAAATTATTAGGCGCTAATTGGAAGATCGTTGATGATTATTTAAAAAAAGAAACTGCTGATGGCACGAAACTTGCGGTATTAGAAGCTGATAAGGTTTTTATCGATACAGTAAGAAAAAAAGGTTATAAAGTTGTTTCATTAGAAGATAAGATATTTCTAGCAGTTAAGGAGATGAAAAATCCCGATTCATTTCTTAAAGCGCGTGATAAAGTATTAAAGTTCAGGAATGAATTAGGTTTTGATCTCGAAGATCCATATACCGGAGGAGAAATAATTGAGACTTATAAGCAGGGAATAGAAGATCTTTTATTTGGCGTTATTGATGGGAAAAAATATCAGTCTTTAAAATATCGTTTTTGGAAGCCATATTTTCTATTTTATTCTAATAAGAAAAGTATCTATCGCGGGCTTGTCTATTTTATTTTTCTAATATTGTTTTTATTGTTTATTGCTGATACTCAATTAGGGAAGAACCTTTTTGATTCAATTATTGATAAAATCCATCTAATAATCAGGATTATTCTCGTAATAGTATTTATTATCTTCGCTTTAGCCTTTTTTATTACTCTTTCAATTATATTTATTGAATCTCGAACGAAAAGAAAGGCAGTAAAGAAAGAAATTTAATATTGTGGATAATCTGTGGATAAATGTTCTGGTTTATTAGCAATAAGATGCGGGAATGATTTGTTATTTTAGAAATTTTGCATTTGAACCTGAAAAAGGATGGTAATTAGTCAAGAAAATTATTGACAAATAAGAAAAAAAATAGTAATATGTAATGTACAAAACATAAAAGAAGAAGAAAAAGGACCTTAAAAAAGGAACAGAAGATTTGATAGGAAGAAATGCCTGTAAGTTCTCCGATTTATTGATATTTCTTCCTATCAAGAATTCGTTTTTGATGGGGATGTCATGTTATGCTTTAGGATTTTTTAAAGTCCAATACCTTTTAAATCTATCATTAAGATTTATAAGGAGGGCAATCGTACCTTGAATTAGACAATTAGACTGAAGGTACATCTTCGGTCTGTAATATAAGTAGAACAATTCGATGAAAGTCGAATTACATCAAACCTTTGTTCTCAAAGGTTATAAATGCGCAATTGATACCTGTGAAAGGGTTATCTGCGCGACACCCTTCTTGTAAAGGTCTTAGTGTTAGTTATATAAGAAGGTAAATAAAGCATGGCAATATGACAGTTCTTTCTCCTTGTGGCGCCAATAGTCACTTTATCTTCTTTTGAAGTTATATACCTCGGCGCCAATCCTCAAAAAAGGCGTCGATTTTGCTTTTTATACTCCTTTTAAGCAAAACATAGCTACTATAGCTCAGACGCCTTTTAAATTTGGTAAAAATAAATAGCGAACCGTTTTTACAGGTTCGCTATTTTTGTTTTATATTTTTCTTATTAATTTACACATAAGTTGGACGAAGATCTTTTTGCGTAAAACCAGTATATTTCGTTGCGAGTGCTTTGATATATGCTACTAATCTATCACGTTTTGAGTTATTGAGTTTTTCATAAAGAAGAGAACTTATTTCAATGATAGTGTTTTCATCAAGATCAGGTTTAAGGATGTGTAATGCTTCATGAATCAACGTTTCTTCAGCAGGAAAAATTCTTGGGTTAATATATATAATGTCATTTTCATAATCAATATACCCAGCTTCTTTTCCAGTTCTATTTGAAATAGCTATCTCAAATTCACCAGAAGATAAGAGTCTAATTATCCTTTGGAAAATAAGCTCAGACATGTTATTCTTGTGTTCTCTTAAGGCTTGATATTTAGTTGTTTGGTTGTTACTTGATTTCATAAAATTATATCATTGTATCATAGAAACAGATAATTGTCAAGGTTATTTACATATTATTAACCTGTAAAATTAATAAATTTGCTTAATTAAGCCAATAAATAAAAATTACAAAAAAACAATTTTCGTAGTTTTTTTGATGCTTTCTACATAATTTCGGGTAGTTTATTTTGAGTTCAAATTGATCGTGGTGTCTTTTATAAGATTAAAGTTTTTAGAGAATATCGTTTTCCCATTATCTTTTATTTCTATTGAGGTTTGCTGTTTTATTATCCCGGCCTGTTTTTGGATAAGAATAGAATAATCTTGGGACGGTTTTTTCATTCCTGGCAACCTTGGTAATTCATAAAAAATCTCTGAAACCACTTCTTCTCCGGGTTTTATTCTTTGCCAAGCACCAACCACTGTTTTTCCGTGTTCAATAGAAATGTCTAAATCCTTAATTTCTGCCTTACCGAGATATTCGCTTGACCTTTCTTCCAGATAGATCATGCCCGTTTTACCATCCCGTTTAATAGAATCATTTTTTTCGAAGTTTTTTATATCAATAACCTTCGAACCTTGAGGAAGATAGAAGCGCACATAGCTATAATTTATTCCGCTTGGCCAGTCATAAGTGCCATTATGTTTTCTGGTTAATGTTACCTTATGAGTTATTTTTCCATCATTACTGATATTTACCTGATGATTTATTACTTCCTCGATTAGTCCATTCGTTTTTTGGCCACCGATGTTTGCATTAATATAGGCAAAATAGTCGCTGTCAGAATTTTTTATTGCTCCATCAATGTCTATACTAGAAAAAATACTTTGTATATCTGTATTTGGGGAATAAAACTGAATATGCTTTTCTTTGATATTATCTAATAATATTTTTGTAATCTTGCCCTTGTTATTTTTTTCGATTGAAAAAATCTTATCTAAGAAAAGGGGAGCAAATTCTCCCAAAAATTTTTTCGGATTACCATCTTGAGGGTTGTAGTCAATGCTAGTTTTGTATTGAGTAACTGCTAGAAAATTATCTTTATCTATCAATGTATTATATTTAGATATTTTAATCGGTCCTGTTATTGCAAGTAAGTCCAAAAAAGGTTTAGTATCTATTGCAATAACGCCGTCAGGTGTAAAGCCGCCCTCAGTTTCGTACATATTTATAATATCGCTAGCAGAAGTTAGAAAATCAGGATCCCAGTTTGCGTTCCGCATGTAATGTCCCGGATCCATTTTTGATAAAGGTTCAGGAGGCGTGAAATTTTTTGTTTGTTGCCCATCAGCATTGTAAATGCTATCAATATATATTTTTTTTATCTTAGCATCCCGAACTGTAATAATTCCGTAAGTTCCGATAAACCCACCAGTTGGGCGTAGTTCCGTATTATTTTGAAAAAGTATAAGATATTTTCTATCATAATCCTCACCGAGAAGGGAGTTAGCATTTTTGCTAGCAATCAATCCGGAGTTATAATAATTTAATATCTTGTCCGCGTTTTCCTTGAGAGTTAGAATGTATTTTTGATTATTTAGATCAAATTTTGATTCATCGAGATTATTGACCTTATTCTTAATTGATAAAATTTCGGGTTCAAGCTTTTCTAAATCAGAATTTAATTTTTTCATTCTTGCGAATACATCACTGTTAGTTGAACTAGTATTGATATCAGAAAAATTTAAATTCTTTGAAAACTCCAGGTCTGTTATTAGTACGTTTCCGATTTTCGACATTGAGTAAACAATATCTAGTAAGTTTGAGTTGTTTGCAGTGTCATCTTGAAATTGCGAAAATTCATCAAGAAATAAATTATCTTGTCCAAGATCAGATAGGCTTTTTTTAATTACTTCAATGTTTTTCTGAATAATCAATAACCTTTCTTTTGTTTGATCGTAATCACCACTTTGAATAAGCGGATATACCATTTCTAAATCATTAATAGTTCTCTGAGTCTGTGCTTTGAGGTTGGATGTAGTATTTATAATTTTTATCGGTACAATCGAAAAAAGGAAAATCATTATAAGGCTAATAATGATTTTTGCTGCTTTACTGTAGTTTTTTGTTTTTGCTATACCATCGATATCTTCTAACTTATCAATATCATAGAATTTTTTTGAAAGTATATCAGGCTTACTATTAGTTAATTCTTTAAGATCGATATTATAGTCAGGCGTATAAATTTTTTTCGGCGTATTCAAAAAAATTCCATCAATTATTTTATTTTTTATATCATGGTTATTGTTTAAATAAAAATTGTTGTTTTCACTTTCCTTTAGCATTATTAGAAATTATACTCTGTTTGTAATAAAAGTTGTAGACGATTTTTATAATTAATTCAGAATATAATTTAATGTCTCTTTGCCAGAATGATCCCATTCATTTTTTGCAATCAATGCCATTTTCTTTTTTAAAATAAAACTAAGTTGCAAATTTGATTTAATGAATTGTATCGACTGAGCAATATCATAAATACTATGAGGATTAACTAAAATAGCTGAATTCTTAACAATCTCAGGTAAAGATGATGTAAATGAAGTAACAGTAGGAAGAAAATGGTGCTTTGCCTCCAGCACAGGTATTCCAAACCCCTCATAAAATGACGGATAAATAAAACATTTTGCATTGCTATATAAAATTTGTTTTTCTTTGTCATTTATAAAACCGGTAAATGATATTTTTGAGTATAAGTCATTCTTATTTATTTTTTTAAATATTTTTTTGTAGGCCCAACCTTTTTTCCCGGCAATTACCAATTTCATATCGGAATTTTTTTGGATTAAGCTATATGCGTCAATGATACCTTCAATGTTTTTTCTTGGTTCCAGAGTAGAAATAAACAATATATATTTATCCTTTTGAACACCATATTTTAAAAATACTTCGTTGGTTAAATGTTCATTTATTTCTTTTTCGAATGATGCACCATTGTATATGACTTTTATTTTTTCTTTTTTAATTCCGTAAATATTCTCTAAATCATTTTTTGTTGATTCTGATACGGCAATTATCTTATCATAATATTTACAAACACGCCGAGGGTTCATTTGCCAATGCCAAAGATTTTTTTTCAAAGAAAAATATTTCTTATTTTTCTCAAATGATAAGTCATGAATGGTTACGATCTTTTTTACTTTTTTTGAAAGCGGTATATTCAGAAAGTGAGGTGAAAAGAAAACGTCTAAGTTTAATATACGATCAATTTTTGGGAAGGGGAAAATCTTCCAGACCCATTCCAAAATTTTATTTGGAAAATGGTAAATCTTTATTTCAACGTTTTTTTGATTAAATTTTAGAATGGTATAATCAATTCTTCTAAAAGAATTAAAAAAAATTACATAGTGGTTTAATGAATCGTTATTTATGATTTCATGAACTATGTGATAAGCATAGGATGGTATTCCGGATCTTTGTGCATCTTGTAGTACTCTTCCGTCGATACCGATGCGAAGTGTTCCATTTTTATTCATATTTGTAATTCTGATATACTTGAAAACTATACTACAATGATAGTTTTCTCAACATCCTTCTTGTCAAGAAAATCATTTATATATGATGCAGCTGTTATCGTTGTTTTCCCATATTTAACGACAAGAATCGAATTTTTTATTATTGAAAATAATGGGAATGCTTCAGAAGATACATTAAGTGAAGGAACACTAATTAAAACCACATCTGCCTCTTTTTCTAATTCACTTAAAACCTTTTTTATATTTGCTCGTTCAATAGTATCGGAAGCATAAGAAAGTTTAATTCCCGATGACATTATACGTAGATTTGCCTCATCAGTTTTTTGAAGATATTTATCTATATTACCTTCATCAAAAAGAAACTCCGAAAAACCATATTGATTTTGTTTATCGAAATATTCATGGATTGATGGATTGTCAAAATTAGTGTCAACCAATATTGTCAACTTACCAGAACGAGCAAATGAAAGCGCTAAGTTTGCAGACAAAAGAGGTGTTATTTTCTGTTCGTTGATACCGGCAATTATCGCAGATAGTTTGCCTTTTGTGTCATCAATTAACATATTAGCACGTAAAAAACGAAACTTTTCTGCGGCCTTTGTGTCGGGGTTGATCAGTCCTTTTGTTTTTAGGGAGCGCATTGAAATAAAGTCTTTGCCAAATATAGCGCGTACTCTTTGTCCGTTATTAATTTTTGGACTCAAATATTCAACAATAAATACACATGTAATTCCCAGTACTAAAGAAAGTATGAAAGCAATCATTAGGTTCAGTGGTAAGTTTTGTTTTATCGGTGTAGTGATTGGCTGTGAGCTTACAATTTCAAAATTCGCTGCTGAGTTTGTAACCATTCCAAGCTGGTTGGTTTTATCTTTAATCATTGCAATAACACCATCAGTTAATTTTTTCGATACCTCCTCATTGTGATCACTAATAATTAATTCAATGTTTTGTGGTGGAACCTTGCGCGCATAAATATTTCCTCCAAGTTTGTTTGTCTCATTAATATCATAGCTAATGCCGGTTTTTTGATATATTTCGGCAACTATATTTGAACTTTTGATCCAACCAAGTATAGTATTGATAAATAAATCTGAAGCTTGAATAGAATAATATCCACCGTATTGATATTGATCAGAGCTTTCTTTCATTGCTTGTACCGTTAGAACAGATGAAGTTTCAAAATTTGCTTTAGATTTTTTTGTCAATAAATACGCGCCAACAATAAAAATCACTACGATAATTATCATCAAAATAATTCTCTTTTTGATAATTTGCATTATATCTTTTAGTTCCATAAAATTAAATCCCTTTCTATATTACTTTAATTATTTTTAATATTTAATTTTTTCTAAGTGTTCTTCCCAGGCTTTCTCAACATATTCTTTGATATTTTTCTTAAAAATTTCAGTGTCAAACCTTAATGCATGTTCGCGGATTTTTACAGAATCAAATTTTTTGTGGTCAAAATTTTGTACTGCCTTAATAATCGCATCCGGTGTTTGCTCGTCAAAGAAAACTCCCGTTTCATTTTCTATTACTGTCTCGCAGGCGCCTCCAGCGCGATATGCGATAACTGGCCGGCCGGCCGATTGCGCCTCAAGAGGAGTGATTCCAAAATCTTCTTCTTGCGGAAAAATAAAAGCGCGACAGTGGGCATAATATCTTTTTACATCGGCATCAGGAATCCTCCCAGTAAATTTAATTTTTTTATTTTTCGCCAGTTTTTTTAATTTTTTCAAAGCTGATCCTTCGCCAATAATAACAAGTGGCAAATCCAATTTGTTGAATGCTTCAATAACGATGTCTGTTTTTTTATAATCAACTTGTCGTCCAACTACTAGGTAGTAATCTTCAATTTCGCTTTCATCAACGGGTTGATAAAGACCAGCATCCACTGGGGGATAGATAACGTCTGTGTCTCGACGGTAGTATTTTTTTGTTCGATTACGTATGTAGTTTGAAATAGCGATAATTTTATCAGGACGTTGTCCAGCATTAAAATCCCAAATTCTTATGGCATGAAATCTTCGCTTAATATATTTTTTTAAAACGCTATCAATAATACCCACCTTTGTTATCCGCATTTCTTTTATATATAAATACATGTAATCCCATAGATAACGTGTAGGCGAATCAAGGTAGCATATATGTAATGTTGCCGGTTTGGTAATAGCACCTTTCGCAACAACATGGCTATTTGAAAAAACAATATCGTATTCTGATAGATCGAACTGTTCTATGGCATGAGGCATTTGATTTAGATAAAATTGCCATTTTCTTTTTGCCAAAGGCATTTTTTGTAAATATGAAGTATGAATTTTAACATCTTTAAACTCCCACATTTTTTTCTCATTGAAAATCAAAGTATAGATCGGTGCTTCCGGCCATATTTTATGAAACTCCATTATGCAGCGTTCAGCACCGCCCCAATTCGTGAGCCAATCGCAAACGATTGCAATTTTCGGTTGTTTTTTCTCCTTTTGTTCCATATATGAATTATAGCAAAAAATAGCCTTTTTGCCAAATAAATTAGGGGTGGGTTTAAAACCCGCCCCTACAAAAAGTCTAATATGCTCCTTTGCGGAAGAGAACAACCCAAATAGTTTTTAGGATTATTATAATATCTAAGAATAGTGACCAGTTTTCGATATAATAAACATCAAGCTCTACCCATTGTTCAAAGTCTACATCAGAACGTCCTGAAACTTGCCAAAGACCTGTAAGCCCTGGCTTTACCCCGCCGACTCTTTTCTTTTCTTCTCTTGTATATCGTGCTACTTCTACGGGCATTGGGGGACGTGGACCAACCAAACTCATCTCACCCTTTAAGACGTTGTAGAATTGAGGTATTTCATCCATGGAAGTTTTTCTTAGGAACTTACCAATTTTTGTTACTCTAGGGTCGTCTTTCAATTTAAACATGTTGCCGTATTGTCTGATAAATTGTGCATGACGCGCTTCAGCATCGGCATACATGGTTCGAAATTTATAAACTTTATAATTTTTGTCTCTTCCCACTCTTTCCTGTTTAAAAATTACTGGACCTTTGGAAGTTGTTTTTATTAATATAGCAATTAAAACCTGAAGTGGAAATGAAAGTATAATTCCAACTAATGCACCAAAAATATCAATCATTCTTTTAAAAACTCTACCCCAGCCATCAAGGTTGCTTCTTTTGATTTCGAAGACGGGTATTTTTCCAAAAGTATCTGTATCGTTATTCTTTGAGTAAAGAGCGAACAGAGAAGGAACATATCGAAAGGTTATTCTTTTATCTTCGCAAAGATGAATGATGTTTAGATTTTCTTGTGGCCCAAAGGGTTCTGTTTGGATTATCTCATCAGGTTTTAATTTTGTAACGATACTGCCAAGTTCTTTCATAAAACCTACAATAGTTGCCTTGCAATCAAGCGATTCCATTTTGTTATCAGTTTTTACTATACCAATAATTTTAAATCCCTTACCAGGATGTTTTTCGATGTCATCTATTATATCTTTCGATGTTTTATTGGTTCCAATGATTAAAACTCTTTTTATCCCTACACCAAAACGAAAAAGAATCCTACGTGTTATCAAAACCAAAGTACGTAAAAATGTTGTTATCAAAATTATCAAGACCAAAGAATATAATATAACGAGACGCGAGAAAAATGCTTCTTTGGTAAAAAATATGATTGTAACGAAAAGCATTAAAGCAGTTGGAGTAGCAAATAATATTCGATAAAAAGTTGGGCCAAATTTTTTATTGATTTTTACATTATATAAACCAAAAAAAGAAAAAACTAAAACCCATATTGGTAGGAAATAATACAGAAATGCAAGGTATTCCTTAAGAGGTGGAATATAAATAATATTGAATGGGTCAAGATGTTTACGGATATAGTATGCAACCACAAAACCAAAAACTGCTGCAAAAAGGTCAAGTGGTATAGTAATTATTGTAAAAAAAAGTTCAGATCTTTTCATTAAATATTCAGGTAAGTATTAAGCAGGCAAATAATTAGGCATATATTCTCGCCGAAGCGAAGGTTTTGAGCAAATCTATAAGCCGGGTTCTGTATCTCGATAAATCGAGACGATGGTCATCTATCTTGTTCTTATATTACTATAAGAATCGAGCGAAGGTATTTTCTATAATCCAGCAAGAAAACTGTTGATTATAAAAAACTTTCCCTTCTTGCACCAGGTGGGGTTTGCCTTCTTCAATGTCACCATTGAAGTAAATGGGGTTCTACTCCCAACTTTTCATTCATCCTTACGGAAGCATTTGTTTCTGTGGCACTATTCCCTTAACTTCATATTAAAGAGATTTTTCCCGGGGGAAATAGCTTCAATATTTACTTTAGGTGGCCGTTAGCCATCACTATTTTCTTGAGGTGCCCGGACTTTCCTCTCCTAACTTTAAATTAGGAGCGATCATCCAATTTACTCAAAACCTAAGCTAATTATACAATAAAAAAGAATAACAGTCAATTTTTGGCTTAAGGTACTAAAAAACCCCGATTTCTCGGGGTTTTGAATCTTTATTTCATCGCGTTTTGAATGAATTTTTCAAATTCTTCAGCCGGATATGCGCCTACGACTAATTTGCCATTTATTAGAAATGCCGGAGTGCCCTGGATTGTCGTCTTTCCTTTTTCTATGATTTTTCCGCTGTCATCAAGAGCTATTTCGTCAAACTGTTTTCCTTGCAAGTCAGCAACTTGTTTATTGATTTTATCCAATATGTTTTTATTAACATATATTTTTTTGAATTGATCTAAGTCTAACCCCAATTTCTTTGCATAAGAATAAAAATCTTCGTCTTTCAAGTTATTTTGGTTAGCAAAAAGCAGTTCATGCATTTCCCAAAACTTCCCCATAACTCCAGCAGCTTCTGCGGCTCTGGCAGCAGGGAGCGCGTATGGGTGAATAGAAGTCAAAGGAAAGTGAACAAAAGTAACCTGCATATCATCTTTGTATTTATTATACATTTCTTCGATTGTGTCATTTCCTTTCTTGCAATATGGACATTGAAAATCCGAATATTCAATTATCTGGACCTTGCCATTTGGGTTTCCTTTTACCCATTTTTGATCAAGGTTTGGTATCGCGTCAGAAGTTTCTTTCGGTACAGGAGTTTGCTCGCTTTCTTGTGTTTGGTTGTTGCTTGCGACTGTATTTGTCTTTTTTCCGGTAACAACGAAAAGAATAATCGCAGCAACTACGATTACGACTAGGAAAATAATTACGGGCAGGTACTTCTTAAGGTCTTTCATGTGATCCTTTCTTAAAATTAATTATATATTAACATTTTTCATTCTACTACGTAACTCAATTTTTTTCAAGATATCACTTTTTCCAGTTTGAATACTTGCATCCGCAATAGTTTTGGCGATAAAACCCTTCATTCCTAGAAATCTCGCATGATTTCTTATAACCATCTTCTTTTTTCCAATCGGCTTCTAAAAATTTTAGTCCGAATTGATTTGCAATTTTATTACCAATCTCATTTATTAGTTTAGAATTTTTATGAGGGCTAATAGAGAGGGTAGTGGCAAAATAATCAAATCCATTCTTCAAAGCGAATTCGGCAGTTTTGGTTAATCTCAGCTCAAAACACTTCTCGCATCTTTTCCCGCCTTCTGGTTCGCTTTCCAGTCCTTCTATATATAATTGCCATTCTTTTGGTTGATACGTGATTTCAATAAATTTTATTCCATTTTTTTCACAATATTTCTGACATTCATTTTTTCTTTTCTCATATTCATCGGCAGTGTCAATATTTGGATTGTAATAAAAAACAGAAACATCAAATGTTTCTAATAACTTAAGTACGTATGCTGAACAAGGAGCACAGCAGGTATGGAGGAGAAGTTTTTGCATAATATAATTTTAATTCGGAATTTCAGAAATTCGGCCGGAAAATTCCCAAAAATCGCGAATTCGTTTTAAAACTGCGGGACCTGGATTCGAACCAGGGTACCAAGCTTCAAAGGCTTGTGTCCTACCGCTAGACGATCCCGCAATAATAAATTAAAAAACAATAAAGCAAGAAAACAAACAATCAAATTATCCGCTTCGCGGACTTATTTAATAATTTCCAAACTATTAATATACAGCCTATACATATAAGAAGGTCAGAAAGATTAAGGTGTGAAAAGTTGAAAATGTTAATATAATCTAACACGCAACCAAAACGTATTTTATCAATCAAGTTTGAAACTACACCTATTAAAACAAGAAAAAAATAAACTAACAAATCATATGATTTGTTTTGAAGTAAGATTATCGCAAGGATAACTGAGATAAATATTACCACAATTTCAGAATAATTAAAAGGGATTCCAGTTATAATGCCAAAATTCTTCGATAAATAAAAATCAAATAAAAGAACCTCTTTATTTGTTGTCGGGTTAGTATAAAAGAGGTTTTTTATTATTTGATCTGCAGTTGCTATTAAAATAGATGGTATTATATATAGAAACGCATTCAACTTATTCTTTGACACTTTTTATTTTCTTCCTTTATTTTTTATATTTTTGAATCGAGAAAAGAATTTTGTGATTTTATTATCTTTCTTTGATTGGCATGCAATACAAAGTGTTGAAGAAGGAGAAACCGCAAGCCTTTCATCTCCTATATCAGCCCCGCAAATTTCGCATTTTCCATAATCACCAGATTCAATTTTGGCTAAGGCCTTAATGACTTGAGTAAGAAGCTTTTCAATATTCCTATCTAATGCAAAATGTATCTCGTATTCCTGAAGCTCGGCTGCGTTTTCTTCGTCCTTTGAGCCATATTCAGGGTAAACGGGATTAAATTTTTTCCCTTTCTTTTCAGCAACATTGCTTAGTTCCTTCTCCAACCTTATTTTTTCTTCTTGGAGCGCCTTCTTTATTTTGGCTAAAGATGCTTTTTCCATATATGTATCTTTAGTTGATATTATATCTCCTGCTTCTATTTTACTATATTTTTTAATAAGTCAAAACATTTTTAAATTTACAGGGTTAGAAAGGTGTGTTATATTGAAATAAACTAAAATAAAAAAGATGGAAAACATTTTTATCCAATTAGGTTGCGAGATATTTTTTGCCGCTGCTTTTGGTATTATAGCCAAAGTATTAAGGCAGCCATTGATCATAGCATATATTTTAACCGGCTTTATTCTTGGCCCCTCTCTATTTGGAATTGCCCAAAATTCCGAGGTTATTAATCTTTTTTCTACTATAGGTATAGCATTCCTTCTTTTTATCGTTGGAATGGAATTAAACAAAGAGAAATTGACTGATTTAGGAAGGAATACTATCATAATTGGTTTGATACAGATGGTTGTAACGGCTTTTCTTGGATATATTCTTTCGTTATTTCTTGGATTTGAAAATACACCAAGTGTATATATAGGAATAATTTTAGCATTTAGTAGTACAGTAATAGTAGTAAATCTTTTAACAGAAAAAAAATCAATATCGACGGTATATGGGAAAATGGTAGTTGGTATATTAGTTTTGCAGGATATTGTTGCTCTTCTTGTGTTAATGTTTTTGTCCGGTTTAAAAGGTGGCGATGGTTTATCAATTCTTACTTTCGGAGAAATTATTTTAAAGGGGGCTTTAGCGGCAGGTATAGTTTATCTAATAAGTCATTACATAATTGCGAGAGTTTTTAAATACCTTGCTCATTCACCGGAACTGCTTTTTCTCGCTAGTATTGCTTGGTGTTTTGCTATTGCAGGACTTTCAGTACTATTAGGTTTTTCAATCGAAATGGGGGCATTTCTTGCCGGTATGAGTCTTGCAAATCTTCCTTATGCAGAAGATATTACTCTCAGGCTTTCGCCACTACGCGATTTTTTCTTGATATTATTTTTTATTACGCTTGGCATGCGTGTTGATTGGTCGGGGGTTAGCGGTTATGTGACCCCATTAATATTCTTAGTTATCTTTGTTATCCTTATTAAATCGTTAATTACATTGATTACTATGGGTTCATTGGGTTATACACGAAGGACAAGTTTTTACACTGCGGTATCATTATCACAAGTCAGTGAATTTTCTTTAATAATTGCTGGCATAGGTTTATCTCTTGGTCATTTTGATAGCAGTATCGTATCTTTAATTATTTTAGTAACAATAATAACAATCCTAACTTCTTCTTATTTAATAACATTCTTAGGTAATATTTATAATGTACTACAAAAACAGTTAGGATTGTTCGAAAAAAATGGTGTAGTAGAGAAGAAGCAAAATGTACTAAAATTAAAAGATCATGTAATTATGTTTGGTTATCATCGTTTGGGCAGACAAATATTAAATACATTGGAAAAAATTTCTAAAAAAATCATAATAGTAGATATTAATCCTGATGTAATAGAGGATTTAAGATGTAAAGGTAGAAAGTGCATTTACGGTGATGCATATAATCTAGAATTAATCGAGCAATTAAATATTAGTAAAGCAAAAATGATAGTAATAACTTTTGGAGGTTTGAAAAGTAATTTATTTTTAATAAAAAAAGCTCGGGATATAAATAAAAAAATTAAAATCATTACTACTGCCGATCATATTCATGAGGCGCTAAGTCTTTATGATGCAGGAGCAGATTATGTGATTGTCCCGCATTATATAAGCGGTGAGCATGTTTCATATATATTAAAAAGTATTAATTCAAAGAAAAAAAGTTTAGAAAAGGTCAAAAGATATCATATTTCTTCATTGAAATCAGTTCTGAAAACATAAAAAGTATCATTAAATTAGATAAGTGGTAAAAAGATCAACAATAAATAAGAAGTCTGGTAAAAATTCAAAAATAATAACCATAAAAATAAATACAGCTGTATTTCTTTTTGTTGTAGCAATAGCAGCCTTAGGTTTTTTCTTTCAGAACTTGACTACAAACACTACCGCACCAGTTTCTGTACCTACTCAGGAAGATAATAAAATCATCGATAACGGTACAAGGCAAGCAAACCAAGGAACAAAAATTTCAAATTTGTTGCCTTCAAAAGAGGAAGTAAGAGGAAAGACATTTTCTTATCAGTTCGATTCAAAAAGCAAATCACCGACGCTAAATATCGGTGAAAAAACAACTTTGTCATTAAGTTTGCGTAATACGGGAAATGTTTCTTGGATATCAAATGATGAGGGAATGTTTTTTTTGGGAACAAGCCATGAAGATGACAGGAAAAGCGTATTTTTTAAAGATGGTGAAAAGGGCTGGGTTGGCGCAAATCGGATAATGATGGATAAACCCGTTGTAAAACCTGGTCAGACAGCAAGCTTTACTTTTGAAATCACCGCGCCAAATAAAAGTGGTATTTATCGGGAGTTTTTTAAACCATTAGTAGAAGGATTTAAGTGGTTAGATGATAAAAATATTTTTTGGGATATAACAGTTCGTGATCCAAAGAATAAGAATGAGCAATTGGTTATAACAGTTGATGGGAATCCTGTAAAATATATAAAAGTTAATTTATCACAGCAAAGATTATATGCTTATGAAAATGGAGTAGCGCGTTATGTTTTTATTACCTCTACGGGGATGTCAGGAATGGATACGCCTACTGGTAATTTCCAAATCTATAACAAATTCCCGGTACAATACAGCCCTGAATATCAGTTATATATGGATAATTGGATGGCTTTTACTCCTTCGGGTTCCCATGGAATTCATTCTTTGCCGTATTGGGTTTACAAAAATGGAGCCCATGTTTATGAGGGAGAAGGGCATCTCGGTACTCCTGTTTCTCATGGTTGTATTAGAGTGAGTTTGGAGAATTCAAAGATTTTATATGATTGGGCTGAAGTTGGGACAAAAGTTATTGTAGAAAAATAAATCGCTAATTTCTCTAAATAATTACTAATTTCGCGAACCGTCGCTAATATTTTGTTGTTGCCTTGAGGGGCGTTTTGAAGTATAATGGTTGGGTAAGAGCTGTTTAAGTTCTTGGTTTGTTTCTTTGACTTTTAATGTAAAAATCAAAGATTAAAAATCAAAATGACAGTTCAAAATTTAAAATGTCTCGATCTGATATTTTTGAATTTTACATTGTCATTTTTATTTTTGATTTTTTAACTTTAATTTATTTCTTATGGTCAGCGCAAAAGAAGGAGCAAAAAAATATACTGCGGAGTCGATTCAGGTTCTAGAAGGGCTCGAGCCAGTACGGCTTCGTCCCGGGATGTATATCGGTTCTACTGGTATTGCAGGACTTCACCATATGGTATGGGAAGTACTGGACAATGCGGTTGATGAAGCAATGGCAGGATATGCCACCGAGGTTTTGGTTGAAATATTACCAGGTGATCGGGTTGCTGTTACTGATAACGGGCGAGGTATTCCGGTGGAGATCCATCCTCAAACAAAAAAGTCAACTCTTGAAACTGTTCTTACCGTTCTTCATGCCGGGGGTAAATTTGGTGGCGAAGGATATAAAGTTTCTGGTGGTTTGCATGGTGTGGGTGTTTCCGTAGTTAATGCCCTGTCAACCTTCATGCGCGCAGAAGTTGGACGTGATGGTAAGCGCTATTCTCAAGAATACAAGGTTGGCCATGCTACTGGTAGATTAAAAGAAGAAGAAAAAACATCTTGGACAGGAACAAAAATTACTTTTGAACCAGATGCTTCAATATTTGAAACGACAAAGTTTTCATTCAAAACTATTGCCGAGCATTGTCGTCAGACCGCATATTTGAATAGGGGATTAAATATTACGGTTCTAGATTTACGTGAGGAAATTGAATCGGAAGGCGAAAATGAATTTGGCAAGAAAGGTAAAGTAAAATATCCAAAAAGAAAAGAGACATATTATTTTGAAGGTGGAGTTTCTTCTTACGTTCTTCATATTAATAAGAACAAGGATCAATTAAATTACCCGCCATTTTATGTAATAAAAAATGTTGATAGTATGACTATCGAAGTGGCCATCCAATATACAGACGCTTTTAATGAAAATGTTTTAACTTTTGCTAATGGTATTTATACACCAGATGGCGGAATGCATCTGACTGGTTTTCGAACCGCTTTAACGCGCGCGTTAAATGATTATGCTCGAAAATCAGGCTTACTCAAAGATAATGATGATAATCTTTCCGGCGATGATGTGCGCGAAGGCTTAACTGCTATCGTTTCTCTAAAACATCCTAATCCTCAATTTGAAGGACAAACAAAAGCCAAACTCGGAAATCCGGAAGCTCGGACTGCTGTTGATTCTGTGGTTGCTGAAGGACTTACGATTTATCTAGAAGAAAATCCGAGCGAAGCTAAGAAAATGATCGAGAAAAATGTTTTAGCAGCCAGAGCCCGTCTTGCAGCTAAAGCGGCTCGTGATACAGTTATTCGCAAAGGTGCTTTGGAAGGAATGACATTACCTGGAAAACTAGCTGACTGTTCTTCAAAGAAAATGGAAGAATGTGAATTATATATAGTAGAGGGTGACTCAGCTGGTGGATCGGCAAAACAAGGCAGAGATCGAAATTTCCAAGCGATACTTCCACTTCGCGGGAAAATATTAAACGTAGAAAGAGCCCGTCTTGATCGCATGTTGGCTTCAGCTGAAATTCGTGCTTTGATTGTTGCATTGGGAACCGGAATCGGTGATACATTTGATGCCACCCGTCTTCGATACAGCCGAATTATTATTATGACAGATGCCGATGTAGATGGTGCGCACATTCGGACATTGCTTTTAACTTTCTTTTACCGCAACATGATGCCGCTGGTGGAAAATGGAAATATTTATATTGCACAGCCACCACTTTACAAAATCACCAAAGGAAAAGAATCAAAATACGCATATAGCGATGATGAGAAAGAATCAATCATGCAAGAAATGGGTGTAACGGCTGAACAAATCCAGGTTGTTGACGAAACTTCCGAGACTGAAAGTGCGGAAGTTGAAGTTGAAGAAATCGAGGGCGAAAATATTACTGAAGAGAAGGGCATTAAAAAATCAAAGAAACTTTCAAAACCAAATATTCAACGTTATAAAGGCTTGGGTGAAATGAACCCGCAACAGCTTTGGGAAACCACCATGGAGCCAAAGAACAGAATTCTTTTGCAAGTTACAGTTGAGGATGCAGCCAAAGCCGATGAAGTTTTCACAACATTAATGGGTGATGAAGTTCCGCCCCGCAAACGTTTTATCCAGGCGCATGCAAAAACGGTAAAGAATTTGGATATATAAAAATTTTATACATAAAATATGCCAGAAGAAAAAGATCAACAAAATTTGAACGAAGAACCAAAAGAAAAGAATTTAAAAGCTGTTGAACCAACAGTTGATGATTTGAAGTACGGTTATATCAAACCAAGGGAATTGGTTGAAGAAATGCAAACCAGCTTTCTTGATTATGCGATGAGCGTTATTGTTCAAAGAGCTTTGCCTGATGTCCGTGATGGGATGAAGCCGGTGCACCGCAGAATTTTATATTCAATGAACGAACTTGGTCTTCGTCATAACGTAAAATACAGAAAATGTGCTACCGTGGTGGGGGATGTTCTTGGTAAATATCACCCGCATGGTGATTCTGCTGTGTATGAATCATTAGTTCGTATGGCTCAAGATTTCTCGATGCGCTATCAATTAATCGATGGTCAGGGAAACTTTGGTTCAATGGATGGAGATGGTGCAGCGGCGTATCGTTATACCGAAGCGAGAATGAAAGCAATCTCAGAAGAAATTCTTGCGGATCTTGATATGGATACAGTTGATTTCGTGGATAACTTTGATGCAACGCGTAAAGAACCACAAGTACTTCCTGCAAAAGTTCCAGGATTGCTTCTTAATGGTTCAGAGGGTATTGCTGTTGGTATGGCAACCAAAATTCCGCCACACAATCTTGGGGAACTTTGTGACGCGATTAACCATTTGATCGATAATAAAGAAGCGACAAACGAAGACTTAATGCAATTTGTTCCAGGACCGGATTTTCCAACTGGGGGATCAATTTATAATGCAGAGGAAATTAAACAAGCATATACAACTGGAAAAGGAAGAGTGGTAATGCGCGGTGAAGCAAAAATCGAAGAGGGCAAAAAGGGTGATTTCAAAATTATAATTTCTGAAATTCCATACCAAGTAAATAAATCCACCTTAGTTGAAAAGATCGCGACACTACATAAAGAAAAAAAGATTGTAGGGATTTCCGATCTTCGCGATGAATCAGACAGAGACGGAGTCCGCATTGTGGTTGAGTTAAAAAAGGACGCCTATCCGCAAAAGATTTTAAATTCATTGTATAAAATGACTTCTCTGCAGGATACTTTTTCAATAAATATGTTGGCACTCGTTGATGGTATTCAGCCAAGGGTTTTAAATCTTAAAGAAGTATTAGAATATTATATAAAACATAGAAAAGAGGTTGTCACCAGGAGAACTCAATTTGAATTAAAGAGGGCAAAAGATCGATTACATATTTTGGAAGGTCTAAAAATTGCTCTAGATCATCTTGACGAAGTGATTGCAACGATCCGAAAATCAGCGGACAAAGATGAAGCGAAAGCAAACTTGATGAAGAAATTTAAGCTTTCTGAAATTCAAGCTCAAGCAATTTTGGATATGAGACTCTCTGCTTTGGCAGCACTTGAACGCAAGAAAATTGAAGACGAATATAAAGAAAAATTAGCTTTAATAAAAGAGCTTGAGGCAATATTAGCAAGCGAGAAGAGAATCATGGGGATTATAAAGGGTGAAATGGATGAAATGAAAGAAAAATACGGAGACAACAGGAGGACAAGAATTGTTAAGAAAGCCATTGGTCAATTCCGGGATGAAGACCTCGTACCAAATGAAGAAGTTATTGTAACGTTATCCGAAGGTGGATATATAAAAAGAATGCCGATAAATACTTACCGCACACAATCGCGTGGAGGTAAGGGCGTGATTGGCGCAACAATGAAAGAAGAAGATAGTATTGCGCATATTACTACAACCATGAATCATGATTACCTTTTATTCTTTACAAATAAAGGTAGAGTTTTCCAAACGCGAACTTTTGAAATCCCAGTTAGTTCTAGAATTGCAAAAGGACAGGCTGTAGTAAACATAATTCAAATTGGTAGTGATGAAAAAGTGACTTCCATGATTACTCTCAAAAACCCAGAACAAGAAGGGTATATGTTTATGATTACAAAACGTGGCACGATCAAGAAAACCAAGATAGCTGATTATAAAAATGTTCGCAAGTCTGGTATTATCGCGATCAAACTAGATACTGGCGATGAATTGCATTGGATAAAGGTAACTAGTGGAAAAGACGAAATAATGATGGTAAGCTCTCATGGTCAGTCTATTCGTTTTTCAGAATCTGATGCCCGTCCTATGGGTCGCGCTAGCCGCGGTGTAAGAGGTATGAAAATGAAAGGTGATGATTATGTAGTTGGCGCCGATGTTATTACTGAGGGAGAAAAAGGATTGAAACTTTTAGTTCTATCCGAAAACGGTCTTGGTAAGAAAACTCCAATCGAAGAATATAACGTTCAAAATCGTGGAGGATCAGGAGTTAAGACTGCTAATGTTACTGATAAGACTGGAAAACTAATTGGTACCAAGATTGTTGATGATTCAAAAGATGCCGATCTAATATGTATGTCAAAAGAAGGCCAAGTTATTCGTACACCGCTCAAAGATATCCGAACGATCGGCCGCTCAACTCAGGGAGTAAAAATAATGAAAATGCATGATGGAGATAAGATTGCTTCTATGAGTATAATATCAAATGAAGAAAATGATGAAGCGAGTAAAAGTGATGCGGGTGAAAAGAAGGTTGAAAACGTAAAATCACAAAAGGAAATTAAAAAGAAATTAGAAGAAAATTTAGAAGAAATGGAAGATGCAAAAAAGATTAGTGAATTAGAAAAGATCGATGAAGAATTAGAAATTGAGGGGATGATCCAAGAAGAAAAATATCACAAGAATGATAGTAAGACAAAGAAAAAAGAAAGCAAAAAAGCTGTTAAAGAAAAAACAGCAAAAAAAGGAAAGTCTGTTAAGAAAATCAAACCAATTGCTAAAATTAAAAAAGTTAAAGCAATTAAAAAGCCAGTGAAAAAAATCGCGACTAAAAAACCGGCGAAAAAGATTGCAAAGAAAACCATTAAAAAACCAGTTAAAAAAGTTAAGACAGTTGTAAAGAAACAGTTGAAGGTTGTTAAGATAAAAAAACCAAAGATAGTTGCAAAACAAGTGCCAAAAAAACCAGAGGCAATAGACTTCTTTTCAGCAAATACATTTAAGAGAACAAGGCTTTAGTAAAAAATTCCCCCGATATCATATTGGGGGAATTTTTTACTTGTTTTTTGTAAAGGTTAGTTTTTTATGATATAATAGGATTAATATCAAATTGATGTTTATATATTTTTATTTATGAAAATTTCTGATATTGCAAGAAAACTTGGAGTTTCAATTAAGGACGTTCGTGATAAAGCGAAGGATCTCAATTTTGTAATTGCGCAGAAATCAAATACGATGGGTGATAAAAAAGCAAAAGAGTTTATTGAAGCAGTTAATCAAGAAAATAAGAAAGCAAAAAAACAAGAGATTAAAGAAGAAGAAAATCAGGAAGAAGTAAAAGAGGTTGGAGTAAATGATCAAAATGCAATTGAAATACCAGAAGTAATATCGGTTAAAAATTTCAGTGAAAAATTAGGATTGCCAGTTACCAAGGTCATTACTGAACTTATGAAAAATGGTGTTATGGCATCATTGAATGAAAATATTGATTTTGAAACTGCAGAAATAGTTGGTTCAATCCTCGGCTTTGTGGTAAAAAAACAAGAGGAGTCTTCTAATAAAAAAATAAATGGCGATATTAATAAGAATATCGGTTTAAAAAAAATTACTCGACCACCAGTCATCACAATTATCGGTCATGTTGATCATGGTAAGACAAAACTACTTGATTATATTCGCAAAACGAATGTTATTGATACTGAGTCCGGTGGTATTACACAGCATATTGGTGCATATCAAATTGAGAAAAAAGGAAGAAAAGTTACATTTTTGGATACGCCGGGTCATGCAGCATTTTCTGCAATGCGAGAACACGGAGTCCGCATCACTGATGTTGCTGTTTTGGTTGTAGCTGCAGATGATGGTGTAAAACCGCAAACAAAAGAATCAGTTCGCTTTGCGCAGGAAGCAGGTGTGCCAATCGTTGTTGCAATAAATAAAATTGATAAGCCAGAAGCAAATATTGAAAAAACAAAAAGAGAGTTAGCAGACATAGGACTAATTCCAGAAGAATGGGGAGGCAATACTGTCATGGGAAACGTTTCTGCAAAAGTTGGGACTGGTGTTGACGAACTTCTTGATTTGATACTACTGGTGGCTGATATGAAAAAGATTGAAAGTTATGTCGATATTCCTGGCAATGGATTTGTAATTGAATCAAAAATGTCGACGAGTAAAGGACCGATCGCCACGGTATTGATTCGCGAAGGAACATTGAAAATTGGTGATGCTGTTACTATCGGTAGAAACGTATTTGGTAGAATCCGCTCGATGACTGATTACAAAGGAAAAAAAGTAAAAGAAGCCAAACCGTCTGACCCGGTAAGAATTACGGGGCTATCAAATGTTCCAAATTTTGGGGAGGTTATGGAGGTAGAGAATTCTTTTTCCTTTGCGAAAGATAAAATTGCAAAATATAAAAAAGAATCTTCGATTAAAAAAATATCTCAGGGTGTTTTTAGTTTATCGACAGTTTCCAGCGCTTTGAAATCGGGGGAGTTAAGAGAGCTAAGATTAATCATCAAAGCGGACGTAACAGGATCTCTCAAAGCGATCCGTGACTCACTTGAATCTTTTAAATTCGAAGAGGTAAGTATAAAAATAATTAATGACGGAATTGGTGATATAAATGATTCGGATGTGAAGATGGCAATTGCAACTCAAGCTTTAGTTTTGGGTTTTCGTGTAGGAGTTACAGCACAGGCAAAGAAGATGTTGGAAAACAATAATATGAAGGCAGAGATATTTGATATTATTTATGAATTAATTGATAAAGTAACTTTATCACTCTCTGGATTGCTGGAACCAGAAGAGATAGAAAAAGAAATTGGTAAAGCGCAAGTTCTAAAGGTTTTTAAAGATGGTAAGAAAGATAAAATTATTGGTGTAAGGGTTACGAATGGTAAATTGGAAAAGGATGGTATGGCTAGATTCTTTCATGGCGAAAGTTTTATTGCTGAAGGCAGAGTCGGGTCTTTGAGGATAGTTGATAAAACAGTAAATGAAGTTGCAAAAGGAATTGAATGTGGAATGAATATATTTTTTCATATTACAGAAGATGAAAAAGTTATAATAGTTGAGGGCGATACTTTAGTTGAAACAAAAAAAGAAAAAGTCCAAAAAGAACTAATAAAAATAGAATAGTTTTTTGTCATTATTTTTAATATGGGCTTATGAAAAAAATAGGAATTTTGGGTCGCACCAATGTTGGTAAATCTACTCTTTTTAATCTTTTGATTCGTGAGAAGAAATCTATTGTTTCTGAAGTAGCTGGGACTACGCGCGATTTTATGGTAGGCGATATAGAGATTGGTGGTCAAAGGCTAAAATTAGTTGATTTTGGCGGCTTTGACTTTAACGTTAATGAAAAGATTGAAAAAAGTGTCCAAGAAAATATTTTAAAAAATATTAAGGATCTAGATTTGATTCTTTTTTTGGTTGATGGTAAATGTGATATCAGCGCGGAGGATGAAAAAATAGCTGAAGTTTTGAGAAAGTCAAAGAAACAAATCATCTTAGTTGTTAACAAAATAGAAAGTGCAAAACTCGAGGCGAATGTTTTTGACTTTTACCAATTTGGTTTTTCTGACCTCATTGCTATTTCGGCGGCTAATAATAGAGGAATCGATGAGTTAAAAGAATTAATTGCAAAAAAAATAAAAATCCGGAAAGCAAAAAGTTTATCTAAAAAGATTAAGGATATTACAAAAATCGCGTTAATAGGGAAACCAAATGTTGGTAAATCATCGCTATTTAATTCCATATACGGTAGCGAACGCAGTATAGTCACAGATATTGCCGGTACTACACGTGACGCGGTGGATGCAGAAATAAAAATCGAAGGAAAGGAATATCTTTTTATTGATACGGCAGGATTGCGCAGAAAAGGGAAAATTTCCGGGATATTAGATAAAGCTTCTTCATATAAATCAATCAATACGATAGATCGCTGCGATATAGTATTATATATAGTAGATTCAAATTCATATGCTACAGATTACGATGTGAAACTTTTGAGTTACGCCTGGAAAAAAGGGAAAAGCATAATTATCGTAGTAAATAAATGGGATATAAAGGCACCAGATATGACGGAGAGCAAATTTAAAAATATTTTAATAGCCGATAATAATATATTCAAAAACTTTCCTTTTGTTTTCGTCTCAGCAGTAAAAGGTTTTGGTATTGATAAAATGGTTGCACAAATCCAGAAATTAGAAAAAGCTTCCGAGATAAAAGTAAAAACTTCCGTATTAAACCGTGAAGTTACCAGGATTATAAATAAATATAGCAGTTATGGCGCAAAGCTTTTCTATGCTACACAAGTTGGAACAAAACCATTAGAATTTCTGTTTTTTATTAATAATAAAAAATTCTTTCAAAAAAGATATATTGATTATATTGAGAAAGAATTAAGAGAAAAATACGATCTTTTCGGAGTCCCTATATTTATTAAAGTTAGAGAAAGAGAGCGATAATTTATTATCAATACTATAATTTGGCTTTTTTATTCTTCCCATTGATTCAATTCCTGGTATATTAATTTTGATACCAAAAAAATTAATTGTTTTCCATGGCTTTATTTTCATATAAAACCAAGCATGTCCGGTTATATTATTCTTATTTATTGGACCAAAAACCCTTGAATCAGAGCTATTAGTTCGATTATCTCCCATAGCCCAATATTCATTACTTTTTAGTTTTACACTGCCGTTTCCGATAGTAGGTGTGTCTGGACTTAAATACGGCTCTTCGAGCTGCGCAGTTTTTTCGTCTTTTGTGACTGAATATCCACCACCAGCTGATTCAGTTTTGTATTCTATTGTTTCTCCGGGAAGGGCAACTATTCTTTTTATATAGTTCTGATAAACATTTTGCGAGACTGGTGGTTTGAAAACTATTACATCACCTCTGGTGGGTAGTCGAAATTTATAGCTGATCTCGTCGATTAAAAGATATTCACCATCTTTAAAGCTTGGTTCCATGGATTTACCCTCAACATAAAAAGGTTGTACCAAGTAAAACCTAATTAAAAAAGCTATTGCAACAACAAAAAAGAGCGTTTTTGCTATATCCCAGACAAAAGAACTAGTTTCTTTTGCCTCTCGATATAAGCCACTCTCTTCAATTTTCTTAATCTCATTACCAATTTCTTCTATTATTTTTTCCCCACCATTTTCCTTGGCCATTATTCATTTGTTTTTATATATTACAAATATATTATCAGAAATATGTTTTTTATTAAAGGGTTTTTGATTGATTTGGGATTTGTGATATAATGTATATATAAATACAAACCACATCATATTTATGATGAATGTTTATTTTTATGCTTCAAAAATATAATTAATCTGGGGGGTAGTAACACAAAATGGAAGAAAGTTTAGAGTATATAAAACCAAATAAGAGTAGAAAATATATAATATTTTTTATATTTATATTTTTATTAGCCTGTGTTTTATTTTTTGGTTTTCGCGCATATGGTTTAACAAAAAAAATGATTGTTTCCAAATCATCAAATGCATCGCCGCTTCTTTCCGGAGATGGTGATATATGGAATAACAATGCGGCTATATCAAAATTGGAATATGGCGATCGAAGAATCAACGTACTTTTGATGGGTATTGGCGGAGATAATCATCCAGGTGGAAACCTTACTGATACAATGCAGGTAATTAGTATTGATCCGAAAAACAAAGAAGCGGCAATGTTATCGGTTCCGCGCGATCTGTATGTAAAAGTGAAAAATTATGGCGGTACAAAGATTAATGCCGTATTGAGCTTGAATAATTCTGATTATGCTTCAACTGGTTCGGCAAAAAATATAAATAAGGAAATGGACTTTAGTCTGGTAAAAAGTACAGTTGGTGATTTTCTTGGGGTCCCAATTCATTATTGCGTGCTTGTAAATTTCGATGCTTTTAAGAAAATTATAGATATTGTTGGCGGGGTTGATGTAAATGTCAAGGAGGATCTTTATGACCCGCTTTATCCAGATAAATATGTAGCCGGTTATGAAGCCTTTTATTTAAAGAAAGGCGAGCATCATTTAGATGGGGAGATGGCTTTAAAATACGCGAGATCTCGTGAAACTACAAGTGATTTTGATAGAGCTAGGAGACAGCAAGAAATTATTATTGCATTAAAAGAAAAGGTAAAGCAGAGAGAAAATCTTGTTAGTCCGACAAAGATTTCTCAGATTTTAAGCGTTTTAGCCGATAATATTAAAACGGATTTACAGCTTTCAGAAATCAACGGATTAGTGCAAATAGGAAAACAGATTAGCTCTAGTAAAATTCAAAACAAAGTTTTAGATGATTCCGCTGACGGAGTTTTATATGCTGATAAATATGAAGAAATGTATGTTTTGGTTCCTAAGGATAGTACATTAAAAGAAGTGCATAGCTTTATTCGTCAATATTTTAAAGACCCATTATTTGCTGAGGAAAAAGCAAAAGTATTGGTTTCTGGTTCAGTGAAAAATGTTTATAAAGAAAACGCGGTAATTAAAGAGCTTAGTGGTTTGGGTTATAACTTAGTGAGTAGCCCAAGCATATCAGACACCACTACAAATACACAAACAAATAGTACTGAGGACAAAAAATATCCAAAATCATTTATTTATGACTATTCAAATGGAAGTAAGCCAGCGACAATGGATTATTTGAAGGCTTATTTTGGCAAAGATATGCCAGTTATTGTATTGAATGAAAAAGATAAAAATTATGACATTGAAATAATAATTGGTGACGACTATCAATCAATTGTTAATAAATGAGAAAATCATTAGCAAGAACAATTTTATATTTTTGGTTCTTAGTATTAATTACCTATGTAGTTGGATTACAATATTTATTTTTTAGCGGTTCTATTGGTGGAATGGTATTTTCTCCGGATTATAATAAATACTATGTATTTATCGATCTTATTATTTTCTCTCTATATTTTTTATATATCTATATTTTTGGTTCTTTCAAAAATAAGGATTTGTTCAAAATAATCCCATTGTTATTAGCAAATCTAAGTTGTTTACTGTTAATATTTCTTTCTTCAACAATCTTATTTAACTATATAGCCATAATTTTATTATCATTAGCAATATTATTATTATCGCAAGGGATAATAAAGGCCAAGGACGAAAGCAACAGCTTTTTAGCTGACACATCATTGTTTATTATAGCGTTTACTTTGGTTTTTAATTTTTTAGTAATTTTTTACAATTCTTTATTACCCTATTGGGCAGTTTCAATACTTGTAACTATTCTTTTGGTACTTATAATGATATATAGATTTCTTAGCTCTGGTTATTCTTATAAAAATTTATTTGTTTTGCTTTCTGCTACGGCAGTCATAATATTTGAAGTGATAGTATATTCTTTCTTTTGGCCGATAAAATCACTATTAATAAAAAGTTTAATTGTTTGGTTGATTTACTATTTACTTACGGGAATATTTACTATTATTTTAAAAGATGCGCAAAAACGCAAACTTGTGGTATATTTTTCCGTATTTATATTAATTTTTATTTTATTATTTGCTTATCTAATATTTCGAGGGGTAGTAAAATGAGAAAAGAAGTATCTTCTTTTTTTAAAGTCAAAAACAAAAGAAAAAAAATCATTTTAGCAATCATTTTAATAATTGCTTTTATTGTTATAAATGGTTTATGTATTTATTTTAGGAAAAGTGCTGGTCATTATCTTTCCGTTATTGAAAAAATTATACCTTACCCAGCTTTTTTTGTAGGCAAAGAGTATATTACTCTTGATGAATATAATAGCAAAATAGATTTAAATAAAAAACTTTATGAACTTTCATACAAGATGGATTTTGGTAATAGTGAAGAAGGGAAAAAGAACCTGCAAGATTTAAGAAAAAAAACGAAAGAAGAGATTATCGAGACAATAATTATGGAAAATGTATTGAGTTCTTCCGGTAAATATATTTCCAAAAAAGACATTAAGGATGAATTTGACAAGGGCATCAAAGATATTGGAAGTGACAAAGAGATTAAAAATATACTAAAATATTCTGCTAACCTTAAGGAAAGCGATGTTCAATGGAAAATCCAGTATAATTTGCTGAAAGATAGTATCAGAGATAATGTACTATATAGTTTAAAATTAAAAATTATTGCGGTAAAAACTCTTGATATAAATAATAGCCAAGATTGGGAAGTATCAAAACTGAAAGCAGAAAAGATTATTGAAGAGTCAAATAGCAATGCAAATTTTTTTAATAATTATTTTGTTTTGGATAATGACAAAAATGATATTATAGTACAAAATTTTGGTCGTGAATATTATACTATAGAAGATTTACCTAAAGAATTTCGAAACGCATTTCTTTCACTAATGCCGGGACAGATTAGTGCGCCTCTAAAAACTGATTTAGGTTACTATATATTAAAGGATGAAGGGCAGAAAGGTTCTTTTAGAGGAAGTTTTTCCGATTTTATTCAAGATCAAAAAAACAAAACTAAAGTTGTGTCATTTATATATTAATTATTGAAAAAGAGAGTATGTTGAGGTATAATATATATTGTTTTGTGGACCCGTAGTGAAGAGGCCTATCACGTCTCCCTGTCACGGAGAAGATCACCGGTTCGAATCCGGCCGGGTCCGTTCAAAATATGCTTAATAAGATCAAATTAATACTTTCAAATTTCTTTGTAAAAGGGTTGCTACGTAACTCTTTTTATAGCTATTTAAAAGCAAAGATTAGGCAGATCGGTAAGTATTTTTTTATCCTTATTTCTTTGGTTATTGCGGCAAATATAATCACATGGTTTGTATGGCTTGGAAGAATAATTAATTCAGGATTTGCCATTGAGAGTCATTTTAATGTTATACTAAATTTACCATTAATACCGCATTTCTATTCTTTACTTTTTTTGAACACATTCATTTCTATTGTGAATATTGTACTTTCATTTGCTATTTATAAAAAAACAATTTACATTTCGTATTTATTCTTATTTTTTACATTTTTATTAAATATCTCAATTTTAGCAGTTACGGTTTTTTATATTGTCAGCTACAAATTATGAAAAAAGTAAATAAATTAAAAAGGTTTTTAGAAATATTCCCGGGGTCTGTCGCCTGGCTGATTTTATTATGTCCTTTTATTTTTGGGTTCTGGCTACCACGGTGGTTGGCTTATTTTATCATTGCCTTTGATTTTTATTGGTTAGTTAAAGCTTTTGCGATGAGCGGTTATTTATTAGCGTCCCATTTCCACATGAAGCGTGATGGTAAAATTGATTGGTTCGAAAGATGTAAAAAACTCGAAGATCTAGAGGGATATATTGTCGAGAAAACTGAGGAGATGTTTCGTTCCCGGTTTCTCAATAGGAGAAAAAATAAAGAGGAGCTACAAGAATTAATTGCTTTGAATGAAATGCCCGATAGCTATAAAAAAAAATGGAAAGACATATACCATGTTGTAATGTTGCCGCATCTGAAAGATGAATTTAGGATTTTACAAAGCGCGATAAAATCAATAGCGGATGCAAACTTTCCAACCGATAAAACAATAATTGTTATCGGTCTTGAAGAAAGAGAAGAGGGTAATGAAAAATTTGAGCGTGCAGAAAAGGCTATTAAAGAATTTAAAAAAGATTTTTATGATATCTTTTATACCGTGCATCCTGATGGAATAGTGGGGGAGTTGAAGGGTAAAAGCGCAAATACAAAATGGATGGGAAAGAGATTGCAGGAATATATTGATAAAAAGAAAATCGCATATGATGATGTGATTGTTTCAGTTTTTGACGGTGATACTAGAATTAGTAAAGAATATGTGGGTTGTTTGGTTTATAAATATCTCATCAACACAAAGAGAACAAAAAGATCTTATCAACCAATACCATTATTTAATAATAATATTTGGGAAACACCTTTTATTACTCGTACAGTTGCGCTCGGTTCATCTTTTTGGCAAATGATAGAAAGCTGCCGACCGTATCGATTGATAAATTTTTCATCTCAAGCTTCGAGTATGAAAACACTTGTAGATATTGATTTTCAAGACGAAACTATTGTGAGCGAAGATTCTCGCCAATTCTATCGTGTGTTTTTTAAATATCATGGTGATCATAAAGCGGTGCCATTATTTACACCTGTCTTTATGGATGCGGTTACGGGAAATACATTCTGGCAAACATTAAAATTTCAATATTATCAAAAAAGACGTTGGGCATGGGGCATGGAGAATTTTCCATATCTTGTTATTGAATCGATCAAACACAAAGAAATACCCCTTTGGGAAAGATTCATTTTGATTAACAGACTTTTTTGGGGGACAGTCGGCTGGTCAACAGCATCTTTGATAATTGCTTTCGCGGGTTGGATGCCGCTACTACTAAATAATGATTTTCGGAGTAGTATACTCGCTTATAATTTACCTATAATGGCTCGAAATATATTAAGTGTAACTTGGTTAGGAATATTTATTACCGCCTTTATCGGATTTACTCTTCTGCCGCAAAGACCAAAAAGATATAAAAGATGGAAATATTTAGAAATGCTTCTGCAATGGGTGGTAACACCGGTTACAGGAATTTTGTTCGGTTCAATTCCTGCGCTTGATGCGCAGACTAGAATGATATTAGGTGGAAAATTTAGGTTAGGGTTTTGGGTCACGCCAAAAAAGTATGAAGAAAGGGATTAACCAATTATTGTTGATTTTTATGTCTTTTATTGATATAATAATCTAAGTTGCAATTTGTTGTTGCGGTTTTTTAAGTATTTGCATTACCCAAAATTTTATATTATCGGGGAGTAGCGTAGCTGGCTAGCGCGTCCGGTTTGGGACCGGGAGGTCGCAGGTTCGAATCCTGTCTCCCCGATTTATGCGGGTGTCGTACAATGGTTAGTACATTAGCCTTCCAAGCTGAGGATGACGGTTCGATTCCGTTCACCCGCTTTTGATAAATTAGTAGTTAACGAAATTCCAAAAAGAAATTTCTTTAAAATTTTTGTTTAGGTTTATAGTGGACTACAATGTGCGAGTGTAGTTCAATGGCAGAACGCGACCTTCCCAAGGTTGAGGCGGGAGTTCGATTCTCCTCACTCGCTTTGGTTTTTGATATAAATATTATTACAGGATCAATCGTTCTTTGCCTCCTTAGTTCAGTGGCAGAACGGTGGTATCGTAAACCATAAGCGTCAGTTCGATTCTGACAGGAGGCTTTGTCCTCGTAGCTCAACTGGATAGAGCACTTGGCTTCGAACCAAGAGGTTGTGGGTTCAAATCCTGCCGAGGACGTATGGTGGCTATAGTTTAGCGGTAAAACATCAGTTTGTGGTACTGAGGTCAAGGGTTCGACTCCCTTTAGCCACCTTGAGCGCCCGTAGCTCAGGGGATAGAGCGACTGCCTTCTAAGCAGTAGGCCGCAGGTTCGAATCCTGCCGGGCGCGTTTATGAAAATTAATAGTAAAGTCTTTGCAAAAAATGTTTATAAAATAGTTAATCAAATTCCAAGGGGAAGAGTGATGACTTATGGTCAAATAGCCGCTATAATTGGTCAACCAAGATGTGCGCAATATGTCGGGTGGGCGCTTCATTGGGCGGATCAGAAGAAGGTTCCTTATCAAAGAGTTTTAAATCGTTTTGGTGGATTGGCGGCTGGTTATCCCGATGGTGGGAGAGATAGACATAGGTTTAATCTAATTGAAGAGGGAATAAAAGTGCGTAAGGATGGAACGGTTGATTTAAAAAGATATTTATGGTGGCCAGAAAAAATTAATTTTGAAGTGATTGCTGACTTTTTGAATAAAATAGATAAAATTAAAAAATAAGTTATAGGCTCGTAGCTCAGTTGGTTAGAGCATCTGCCTCTTAAGCAGAGGGTCGTGGGTTCGAGTCCCACCGGGCCTATTTGTGGCCTCATCGTCTAGTGGTTAGGACGTCAGCTTTTCAAGCTGAAAACCAGGGTTCGATTCCCTGTGGGGCTGTTAAGTAAAAAAACTTAGAAATTCTAAGTTTTTTTACTTTGGTAAAACGTGATTTTCTGCTACAATATTTTCATGTCAAATAAACCGAATTTTCTGAAACAAGAGACATTAGAGCAATACAAAGAAGAAAGCGAAAAATATCGCAAAAGATTTTTGAATAAGAGAAATATTAATATATCTATTATTATCATTTTTTTTATCATATTTAGTTCTGCTATTTTTTATTCTTTTTTTCCCATATTTTCGATTCGTTATAAATTACAAGCAAGCTCTCTTGAAAATGGAATTCAAAATAAAATAATCGGAGACTATTATCAAATGGAAAACACGAATGGTAAAACTCTGCCTCTTAAAAATATATCTAGCATTAGTAGTTCAGATATTAATTCATTAAGAAATGATATTGAAAAAGAGTTATCGAGTTTAAGTGGAGAATATGGCATATATGTAAAAAACCTTAAAACTCAGGAATCTTTAGATATTAATAAAAATAGAAAATTTACTGCTGCGAGTCTTGATAAGTTATTTGTTGCAGCCTCTTACTATACATTAATGGAGGACAGTTCGAAATCATTAAATGACAGTTTATTAATTACACAGCAAAATTTTATAAATAACGAAAAAGGTAATAAAATTAAATTAGGTGGCGAATATAATACAAAGGAATTAGTCCAATGCCTGTTAAAGCAAAGTGATAGTAATGCGTATTTAACTTTGGTTGACGAAATTGGATTGGATTACATAGATAACTTTATCAAGAATAATGGTTTTAATGATACGGATTTTATAAATAATGATTCATCACCTGAAGATGTAGGAAATTTTTTGGAAAAACTTTATAACAGAAAACTTTTTAATGATTCGAGATCTGATGAAATGTTAAGTTTTATGCAAAACACAATATTTGAAGATAGAATTCCTTATTATCTGCCAAGTGGTATAAAAGTTTCACACAAGATTGGAACATGGGACGGAACTTATAACGATGCAGGTATAGTTTATTCGCCAGGAGGTGATTATATAATTGTGGTTATGGATGATGGAGCAGATAATGAGCAGGCAGTAAATTTCATCCGTAAATTGTCAGAGATTATATATAACTATTTTAATTGATAGACTTTTAGGGAAGTACATCTTGCAAGAGCTCCATTCTTTCATTGCCGTTTGTGAAACGCGGTTGAGAATAATCATAAAGTAAAGTCGTGAGAATCTCTATTGAAATTAATTTCCCATTATAAAAAGTAAACCGAGGAATAATTCCCTGTCTAGTTGGTTGCGACCACATTTGATCAAAAAAGAAATTACCTAATCCATAAAAAATTATCTTGCCATTATAGAATTCTATTTTTTGTGGCTGATGCGCTTGGACTCCAAAGACCAAGTCAGCGCCAAAATCAATAGTTTCACGAAAAATGTTTTTTTGTTCCGGTAAAGGCTGTATGTTGTAGCTCTCTGTGAACTGATAATCAACAATTACGAAATCGGCTTTTTGTTTCGCATTTTTTATATCCGCCTTTACTTTTTCTATTTCGAAAAAATTTACACCCGGTCGATCACCATTTGCAATATTTCGGTAAGCCTTTCCGTTTAGAGAATCAAAATAGGCATAGCTCAAAAAAGCAATTTTGGCATCGCCGATAGTTTTGTATAAAATTTTTGCGGCATCATTTTCATTTTTGCCACCACCAAAATATTCTAGTCCAGCATTATCTATATGTCCGATCGATTCGAGAAATTTATCCAAGCCAAAATCTGTTTGGTGATTTCCATTGAGATCTACAATATCAGCCCCGATTGCTTTTAATGATTCTAAAGATTTTGTTTTTGCGCAAAGCGTGAGATCGTCGGCTGGATTTTCTGGGCAACCGTCAAAAAAAGAATTCTCACTGCTAACATGAGTTAAGTCAGCTTTTTTTAATTCATCCATTACTGCTCTTGCAGGGTAGATAGGATCGTTTTTAATATCAATCATTTTTTGTACGGTTCGGCTGATGGCAGTGACACCCGTCATTACTAACTGGTTTAATTTATTTGCGTTTCGGTTTGTTTCTGTTTTCTCATTCTTATCACTTTTTATTGTTGAGATGATTTTCGGATAAACTAATTTTGACGATTCGATATTTTTATCTAGAATATTTTGGTTATTAATAAAAATTATTTTTAGATTTGGGGTTAGTTTGTCAAAGGGGATTAAAGCGATATCGTCTTTTTGTATTTTAGCAGAGAGTTCATCTACCGAATTAATACTGCTTGCATTAGGCTTGGTCTTAAAATAACTTTCTAACTCCTTTTGATTTTCTGAAAGAACATATACATTTTTAAAAATATCCTGTTTTTCTGTAAAAACTTTTTTTAAATTATCGGAAGATATATTCTCATTTAAAGAACTAAAACTTGTTACGGGCACGAAAAATTTTTCGTATTGAATATTATTACTCGTAATAATTTTATTTATAATACTACTTTCTTCTTGAATAGAGTTTAAATTTTGTGTAACAGCTTTGGTTTGATTTTTTGTGCCCAAAATAGTATTATTAGTAGTATATATAACGACTATAGCTATTAATGGTATCGCCAAATAGATTATGATTTTTATTTTTTTCATGATATAAACATCATAACATATTTATTTAATCTTAAAAGACTTATGTCTGGTTTATTAAAAGAACTAAATAAAGAACAGTTAAAAGCCGTCACTACAATTGACGGTCCTATTTTGATTTTGGCAGGTGCCGGAAGCGGTAAAACACGAGTCATTACGTACCGTATCGCATACCTTATTTCGCAAGGCATAAGACCTGAGAATATTTTAGCTGTAACATTTACAAATAAAGCTGCAGATGAAATGAAAAAAAGGGTAGCCGAATTATTGGGGTTAAAAGATGTTAAGAATCTATGGATTGGGACTTTCCATAGTATTTGCGCTCGCATATTGCGTCGCGAGATTACTGTCTTGGGATATGAAAGGAATTTTTCTATTTATGATACTTACGATCAAGCGCAATTAATAAAAGACATAGAAAAAGAATTAGGATATGATGAAAAATCATTAAATCCGAAAGCGGTGGCTTCAAGAATCAGTGGAACCAAAAATGAAATGATATCTCCCGAAATATACCAAGCGAATTATGTGAATTCTTTTTTTGAGGAGAGAGTAGCTGAAGTATATGTAAAATATCAAAAAAGATTGAAAGCGGCGAATGCGTTGGACTTTGATGATCTGATTTTAAAATTTATCGAGATTATGGATCAGTTTCCTCAGGTCCAAGAAAAATACCAAAAAATATTTCAATATATATTGGTAGATGAATATCAGGATACTAATAAATGTCAGTACATGCTAATTAAAATGCTAGTAGGAGAAAGAGAAAATATTTGTGTGGTGGGTGACCCTGACCAATCTATCTATAATTTCAGAGGAGCTGATATTCGGAATATTTTAAACTTCGAAAAAGATCATCCGAAGACAAAAATATTTATGTTGGAAGAAAATTATCGTAGTACAAAAAATATTTTGGATTGCGCCCAAAAATTAATTGAAAACAATACACAACGAAAAGATAAAAAATTAAAAACCAAAAATGATGGTGGCGATCCTGTTATTATTTTTCAAGCTTTTAACGAAAGAGAGGAGGGTGAGTACATAGTTTCGCAAATTGATCAAATATTGAAAGCTGATAAAAAGACTGGTCTTAATGATATCGTAGTTTTTTATCGTACGCATGCGCAAAGCCGTGCATTGGAAGAAACTTTCCTAAATTTTTCTGTACCATATAGAATTATCGGAGGTGTCGGTTTTTACGAACGCAAAGAAGTGAAGGATCTATTAGCATATCTAAAGATAATAAATAATCCTGCTGATTTTGTTTCCTTAAAAAGAATCGTAAATGTTCCAGCGCGCGGCATTGGAGATGTTGCATATGCTAAGATTGGTAAATTACAAAGTCTCGATGATCTAAGCGATGAATTTATTAACGAATTAGATGCAAGGACAAAGAAATCATTAGGGAATTTTTCAAAAGTATATTTAAAACTTAAGGAGGTAAGTAGTAGAGTAGTCGTATCTGAATTGATTAACGAAGTAATTAAAAATATTGAATACAAAGAGTATCTTATCGATGGTAGCCACGAAGGTGAAGGTAGGTGGGAAAACGTAAAGGAACTTTTGTCAGTTGCAAAGAGATTTGATGGTTTAACTCCAAATGAATCTTTAGAAACTTTTCTACAAGATGTTTCATTAATAACAAACGCAGATCAACAGGACTATATTAAAGATTCTGTTTCTATGATGACTTTGCATTCTGCCAAGGGCTTAGAGTTTAATTATGTTTTTATTGTTGGTATGGAAGAGGGGATTTTCCCTCATTCACAGAGTATGACAGATTTTAAAGACTTGGAGGAGGAAAGACGTCTTTGCTATGTTGGAGTTACTCGTGCGAAAAAAAGAATATATCTACTCTACGCGAACAGCCGTATGCTTTATGGGGGGATACAAAGTAATCCGCCGTCACGATTTCTAGAAGAAATGCCGCAGGAATTATTAGAATATAAAAAATAAGATGATATACAAACCCAAAAAACAATTAGGACAAAATTTTTTGATCGACAAAGGCGTGATTGAAAAAATAATTAAGCTTGGCGGTATTACAAAAAATGACACTATTCTTGAAATTGGACCAGGGCAAGGATCCCTGACTTATGCGCTGTTTTCAAATGCGAGAAAAGTGATAGCGGTAGAAAAAGATGAGAAATTATCTCGTTACTTAATGGAAAAGTTTGAAGGAATAAAGAATGTGGATTTTGTGAATGAAGATATACTTGAATATTTAAGAAAACAAAAAATCAAGAAAACAAAAAATCAAGAATATAAGGTTGTCGGTAATATACCATATTATTTGACTTCACATTTAATAAAAGAGTTATTGGCTTTAAAAAATAAACCAACGGATATAATTCTAATGGTACAAAAAGAAGTTGCAGAGAGAATGACCGCAATTCCTGGGGAAATGAATATATTAGCAATTTCGATTCAGATATTTTCTGATCCGGAGATATTATTTCATGTTAGTAAAAATAGTTTTTGGCCAAAACCAAAAGTAGATTCAACTGTTATTAGGTTAAGAATAAAACAAGACAAATTAAAAATAAATGAAGAAAAATTCTTTGAAATAATTCATGCAGGATTTAGCGCAAAAAGGAAAATGTTAGCAGGTAATTTAGCAAAAGGATTAGGACTTCCAAAAGATGAAATTTATGATATATTTAAGGGGTTGGGACTGGATGTTAAATGTAGAGCGCAAGATTTGTCTATTGAAAATTGGTTGAAAATTTCTAAAGAATTAAAATCATAAATTTTAAGTCCCAATGCCCAATAAAGCCCAAAGCTTAAAAAATAAAAATATAAATAAATTAGAATTTATGATTTAGGGTTTCAATGGTCATTGAGGTTTGGTCATTGGAATTTAAAACATTTTTATGAAGAAGATAAGCAGAATAAAAAAGATAAGACAAGAAATTAAGACGCTTAAACGTGTAGTTGGTCCCGGTGTTATTACGGGTTTTTCGGATGATGATTCTTCCGGTATCGGTACCTATTCTGCCGCTGGAGCAAAATTTAATCTCGGGCAGTCCTGGTTATGTCTTTATCAACTTCCGCTTATGATCGCAGTTCAAGAAATGTGCGGTAGACTCGGGATGGTGACCGGTAAGGGATTAGCAGGAAACATGAAAAAGTTTTTTCACCGCTATTGGTTATATATTGCGGTAGGACTTTTGGTATTTGCCAACACAATGAATATTGGTGCGGATATTTCTGCTATGGCAGAATCAAGCAAAATGATTTTGGGTGGCAATTTGGATCTTTGGGCAATTGGAATTACTCTCGGTATTATTTTACTCGAAGTTCTCGTGCCTTATAAAGCTTATGCCGGAATTCTAAAATGGTTAACTATACCTTTCTTTGGGTATTTTATTGTTGCATTTATGATACCGCAAGATTGGTTTGCAATATTCAAATCAGTTGTTTTACCTCATGTTGAATTTAACAAAGACTTTCTAGTTGTTATGGTAGGTTTTCTTGGTACGACTATCTCTCCATATCTTTTCTTTTGGCAAACTTCCGAGGAAGTAGAGGAAGAGGTAAAAGATGGTAAGATATTAGAAATGGGACAAAAGGTTGGTAAGATGGAAAAAGGTGATTTAAAAAGGATGAGAATAGATACATTTGTGGGGATGATATTTTCCCAAGTAATAGCATTATTCATTGTGGTGGCTTGTGCGGCGACATTATTTAAGAATGGGATAACTGATATTAATTCAGCACAAGAGGCTGCTCAAGCACTTAGACCCTTGGCCGGAGACAATGCCTACCTTTTGTTTGCAATTGGGATTATAGGAGCAGGGTTAATGGGGGTTCCAGTTCTTGCTGGATCAGCTGCTTATGCATTATCTGAAACATTTAATTGGAAAGAGGGGTTGTTTCATAAATTTAAAGATGCGATATGGTTTTACGCTGTAATTATATTCTCAACACTTATGGGATTAGCTATTAATTTTATCGGTATCAATCCAATGAAAGCATTGCTTTACTCTGCGGTAGTAAATGGTGTTGTAGCCGTTCCATTAATCGCATTTATAACAATTCTTGCGAATAAGAAAAAGGTTATGGGTAAGTATAAAAATAAACCAATATCGAATATCTTGGGGTGGGTTACTTTTTCTGTGATGTTGGTTGCTTCAATTCTTATGTTTTATTATTGGTAAATTATTTTTATGACTTCTATATATATAGTTGGTACACCAATTGGTAATTTACAGGACATAACATTTCGTGCAATCGAAATACTTAGAAATGTAGATTTTGTATTAGCTGAAGATACGAGAAAAACAAAAGTACTTTTGGAATATTATAAAATAAATAAACCAATCATTTCTTATCACCAACATTCAACAGAAGCAAAGGTAAGTCATATTGTAAATTTATTAAAATCCAATCAGAACCTTGCGCTGGTAACTGATGCGGGGACACCAGGTGTTAGCGACCCCGGCAATCATCTGCTCGATGCATTATGGCAGAAAAAACTAAATGGTTTGAATGTTGATATAATACCGATTCCAGGCGCAAGTTCGGTAACTACTATACTTTCTGTTTGCGGTTTTCCTACTGACGATTTTCTTTTTTTGGGATTTCTGCCAAAGAAAAAAGGAAGGGAGACATTATTAAAAAGCTTAAGGCAAGAAAAACGCACGATAGTTATTTTTGAGTCACCATATCGAGTTGTTAAATCATTGGAAAATATAGAAAAATTTTTAGGAAATATAGATGTAGTTATTGGAAGAGAATTAACGAAGAAATTTGAAGAGATACTAAGAGGTAAATTGAAAGATGTTGTGAAATATTTGAAAAGGAAAAATCCAAAAGGGGAATTTGTGGTAGTCCTAAATAATAGATAATTTGATGGTCTGTTAGTCTACCATATTGTTGAAATAGTCCTTTTTATAAGGTATAATGTTTTTATGGAAAATAATAAATTTTATATTACAACTACACTCCCTTATGTAAATGCTGATCCGCATATTGGTTTTGCATTGGAAATCATTCAAGCGGATGTGATAGCGCGCTACCACGCCAACAAAGGGGATGAAGTTTTTTTTAATACAGGCACAGATGAACATGGACAAAAAATTTATTTAGGTGCTTTGGCAGAAGGTAAGAACCCCAAGGATTATTGTGATTTTTACGCAGCTAAATTTGATGAATTAAAAAAAGCATTAAATCTTTCGTATAATAATTTTATTCGTACAACTGACCCGCATCATATGAAGGCTGCCCAAGATTTTTGGAATAGATGTGAGAAAAATGGTGATATATATAAAGCTAATTATAAAACCAAATATTGTGTTGGGTGCGAACTTGAAAAACAGGATTCAGAGTTAGTTGATGGCTGTTGTCCGTTGCATCCAAGTAAACCGCTCGAAATTCGTGATGAAGAGAATTATTTTTTTAAATTCTCAAATTATCAAGATAAATTATTGAAGCTATATAATGATAACTCGGAATTTGTAAAACCGGCGCACAGACAGAAAGAGATATATAATTTCGTTAAAGAAGGATTAAAAGATTTTAGTATCTCCAGGCTTTCCGAAAAAATGCCCTGGGGTATATCGGTGCCAGGCGATGAAAAGCATGTAATGTATGTATGGTTTGATGCATTAGTAAATTATGTTTCGTGTCTTGGTTGGCCCGAAGATAATAGTAAGTTTGAAGATTTTTGGGGTATAATTGAAAAACCTAATGCGATACAAGTTGCTGGTAAAGATAATCTTCGTCAGCAATCTGCTATGTGGCAGGCGATGCTTATATCAGCAGGTTTACCGAATTCAAAACAGATTTTTATTCATGGATTTATCAATGCGGCAGGTGGAGTTAAGATGAGTAAATCCCTAGGTAATACAATAAGTCCGTTTGATGTAGTTGATAAATTCGGAACAGATGCTCTGCGCTATTTTGTTTTAGCTTGCATAGCTCCGGATGAGGATAGCGAGGTATCGGAAGAATTAATTGAAGAAAGATATAATAGCGACTTAGCTAATGCGCTCGGTAACCTTGTGAGTAGAGTTACAAATATTGCTGAAAAAAATGATATTATTTTTAAAAATTCTGGCAGTGATGAGGTTGATGTTTCTGAAGAATTAAATGATTATAAATTCAATAAAGCTTTAGAAAAAATATGGGCTTTGGTTCATGGAGCAAATAAATATATTGACGATGAAAAGCCATGGATGATTAAGGATGATACAGAAAGGGTTTCAAGCGTGATCAATAAACTGCTCAATGACATAATGGTTATTGGGCAATCCTTAGAACCATTTTTACCGGAAACTTCTGAAAAGATTTTAAATATCTTTAAGCAGGAAAAAATTGTAAAAGCGGAACCGCTTTTTCCAAAAAAAGAAAAATAAAATAAAAAAATGTTTTTTTATCCTTTTGTTGCGGCGCTGTTAACCGCAGGCGACATAATTTATGAAAAGTATGTTTTTACTTGGAGTAAATTAAAAAACAAACAAAATGTCTTTGTCCCTGTTATGTTTATGTTTGCGTTTATTTTTCTAGCCATCTTTGTTGTGATATTTCCCGATATGGCGGAAATTAAGGCCGATGCTTATAAACCGGTTTTCTTGTTGCTGATGTTATTGGTAGTAGCGGTCGCATCTCTCCGAAATATGCTTTATTACTACAGTTTTCAAAGGGAAGGTCTTGGTGAAATTGAACCATTCATGTCATTTGTACCGCTGTTAACAATATTAATAGCCGGCATCGTATACCCGCAGGAAACAAATATTCAGATTTTTGCGCTTGCTATAATAGCCGCACTTGCATTGGTACTTTCGCATATTAAGAAAAGGCATCTTTTTTTCGATAAGGCTCTCTGGCCGATCTTTATTGCTATTATATTGGAAGCTGTAGAAAATAATCTTGTTCGTGAGCTTCTAAGGTTTTATTCTCCGGTTTCAATGTATATGATTAGATCATTTTTTATCGCGATTATGTTGATGATTTTCATAAGGCCGCAATTTAAAAAGGCGAATAATAAAGAGATTATCAATTTAGCTATCATTAGTCTGCTTTGGGTGTTTGTTATGGTTTTTACATATTATGCATATCAAACGGTGGGAGTGGTTTATACTTCTTTAATAATGATGCTTTCCCCAATGTTAATTGTTTTTGGCTCACGGTTGGTTCTTAAAGATAAGAAACTTACTAAAAGAAATTTTATTACTCTAATAATAATTATTGCTTGTGTTATTGCGGCGCAGTTTGTTAAATAAATTTATGAATAAAAAGATAATTACATTTTCGGCACCATCTGGTTCTGGAAAGACAACAATCATAAAACATATTCTTGAAAAATACCCGCAGCTTGGTTTTGCTATATCTGCGACTAGCCGTGAACCGAGAGGCAGTGAAGTGGATGGAATTGATTATTATTTTTTATCAGAAGAGGATTTTCGAAAAAAAATTGATGAAGGGGTCTTTGTTGAGTGGGAAGAAGTATATGAGGGTAGATTTTATGGAACATTAAAATCGGAATTAGAAAGAATATGGAATGATGGTAAAATTGTAATAATTGATGCTGATTTTAAAGGTGCATTAAATATAAAAAAAATTTATGGAGATGGTGTTTTATCGATATTCATCCGACCACCATCATTAGAAGTATTGGAGAAAAGACTAAGAGATAGGGGTACTGACAGTGCGGAAGAAATAGAAAAGAGGGTTGCAAAGGCTGGGAAAGAATTATCTTTCGAAAACGATTTTGATGTGATTTTAATTAATGATCAGAAGGAGGTTGCATTTGAAGAAATTAATAAGATAGTCGAGGATTTTTTGAGGAAATAAAATGTTTATTGATACGCACGCACATCTCAATTTCAGGGATTATAAAGATCTTAATGATGTTATAAAAAGAGCTCTTGATACTAATGTAAAAAAAATAATTTGTGTAAGCAGTAATATTGAGGATAGTATTATTTCTATTGAGATTGCGAGAAAATATCCTGGTATTGTCTTTGCTGCGGTTGGAATACATCCGCAATGTACAGATCCCGAAAACTCTGAAGAAATAAAAACGCAAATAAGTAAATTAGAAGAATTGATTTTGGAAAACCGTGAAGTGGTGATTGCGATCGGGGAGTGTGGCCTTGATTTCTCTGATGTTGGTGAGGGTGAGAGAAATAGAAATATAGATGAACAAGAGAAACTATTTATCGGTCAAATAGAATTAGCAAAAAAATATGATTTGCCAATACTATTACATTTTAATAAGGCGCATGACTATTTTTTGGATAATTATTCAGGATTAAGCGATATGAAAGGTATCTTCCATTGTTATGTAGGAGGTAAAAAAAGATTAAAAAAGTTTTTCGATTATAAAGATTTTCTTTTTGGCATTACGGGACTTATTACATATGACGAGGGGTTACAGCAGGTAGTAAAAAAAATTCCGCTTGAAAGAATTGTATTGGAAACTGATTGCCCGTTTCTTGCTCCTTTGCCATATAGAGGAGAACGTAACGAACCGGGCTACATTCCTTTAACTGCCTCAAAAGTTGCAGAAATAAGAAATACCTCAATTGATGAGGTCGAAAGAGTCACAACTGAAAATGCGATTAAATTATTCGAGATTAATTAAGAAATTTTAGATCGTGAAAATATAATATATATCCCAATGCACTCCCATTATTATTTTTTGCCATCAATGATGGTATACCGATTAGTTTACCCGTGTTATTTATTGCTAACCCTCCGGAAAAGCCGGGACCAACTTTTGCATCCGTCTTAATATAATTAATACCAAGGTAATTTATTTTGCCAAGATCATTGCCGAAAGTTACTGTAATATTTTCTCCTCCGAAACTTGGATAACCAAGTAAAGCCATAGAATCTCCAATATTAACTATAGTACCCGATAACTCGCCATCATTCAAAGCAATGTTTGAAACTCTGTTTACTCCAGCAAAATTCGATGCAGAATAAGGAATTTTTGCATAAGAAGCAATTTGATCGAAAACTATATCGTTCATATCAAATTCATTCCATGATTCGATATTTATAATTGCGAAATCAGTTTCGTTATTAAAAGTTTTATATCCTTCTGATTTATACAATAGATAATCATTTTTATCATCAAGAAAAACTTGTATAACACATTTTGATATTGAGTTATCATTTGTTTTCACAATATGAAGGTTGGTTGCAAGAAAAAAAGGTTTTGTTGTATATTTATTATTTAAATTTCGAAACAATGTTCCAGATCCTTGAGAAAGATATTTAAATTTTGCATCTTCTCGGCAGATAACCTTTGCAACTGTAAATTCTATCGTATTTACATTGCTAATTGGCGTAGATATATCTTTACCTTGTAATTTTGTCTGAGAATCATTTTCCAAAACTTCGATTTGCCAATATATTCCAATATCTTTCATCCAGGTTAGTCCATCTACCACCGGAGTGAAATATGCTTTGTATATTCCTGGGTTAGAAGGAGCTTTTATATCAAATTGAAAAGTTGCAATATCGCCAGGATTAATTTGTGATTGGTTAAGTGCTGCTGGGCGGTTCGGAGAAAGCCAATTGTTATTTACAAACTCTGAAGGATAATCTTTTTGTTGAACTGAACTGCCATACTGTGAGCCAGAACCAAGCCTAACTATTTTATTTCCATTATTTAGCCAGGCAGAAGTACCAATATTTTTTATCTCTATTGATACATTAGTTAATTCTCCCGTTTTAAGGGTTGAAGGATAAGGAGATTGATAAACTAATTCATAGTCATAATTGTTTTGAATTTTTGTTGCTGCGGATACTTTTGGAGTAAAAACAATAAATGAGCCCAAAAACAGCAGGTTTGATAGCGCGCAAAGCAATAAAACCTTGATTTTCACGTCTTACTCCTTTTGTTATTACCATATGGCCCTCCCAGACGGTTTTTTACTCCTTAATAATATCTCTTATATTTTATCATTATCAATAGTTAATGTCAATGCTTTTTTATATAAAAGTACTTTTAGTATGCCTTATTTATTATATGTCAATTTTATTGTTTTTTACTTTAAAAAATGCTACATTTTTTTTGAATATTCCTGTATAATAGATAAGTATATTTAACCTAATAGTAGCGATCTTAAATATGGAAGAAGATTATATAAAAACCAGGAAATCAAAAATCGAAAATCTAAGGTCCCTTGGTGTGGATCCTTATCCAGCGAGATTTGTCAGAACTCACACAAGTGTTCAGGCGTTGAAATTAAAAGACGGCACGAAAAAAGTCAGACTTGCGGGAAGGCTTGTTTTGATACGCGATATGGGCAGGCTAACATTCGCGCACATATTAGACGGTGAGGGCAAAATTCAAATTGCTTTTAATGAAAAAGATATTGGAAAAGATAAATATAAGTTTTTCAATAAAAACTTTGATCTTGGTGATTTTATCGGAGTAGACGGTAAAATGTTCAAAACTCACAAAGGTGAGAAGACTCTTCTCGTTAATAAATTTGAAATGCTTACAAAGGCGCTGCGACCACTTCCTGACAAATGGCATGGTATTAGTGATGAAGAAGAAAAACTTCGCAGAAGATATCTTGATATTATGATGAACCCTGAGGTAAAAGATATGATTAAAAAAAGATCTGTTTTCTGGAATAGCATCCGTGAGTTTTTATTAAAAAAAGATTTTATAGAAGTTGAAACGCCGGTTCTTGAAACTACTACTGGTGGTGCTGATGCAAGACCTTTTCAAACACATCACAATGCGCTTGATATGGATGTATATCTTCGAATATCAATGGGGGAATTATGGCAAAAGAGATTGATGGTTGGAGGGTTAGAGAAAACATTTGAAATTGGAAGACAGTTTCGTAATGAAGGGATGAGCCCGGAACACCTTCAAGATTATACGCAGGTTGAATTTTATATGGCATACTCTGATTACACCGATGGAATGAAATTTGTCGAAGAGCTATATAAATATGTGATCAAAAAAACATTTGGTACTCTGAAATTTGATATTCGTGGTTTTAAGGTTGATTTTTCCAAAAAATGGGAAGTTTATGATTATGTTAAAACAATTAAAAAAATGACGGGAATTGATGTTTTAAATACGAATTTAAAACAGATTGAATCAAAATTAAAAGAATTGAAAATTGACTATGAAAAAAAAGGTTTTAACATTACTCGTGCGATAGATAACCTGTGGAAATATTGCCGTAAGAAGATTGCCGGTCCAGGTTTTCTAATAAATCCGCCGGTTACTATGGAACCATTGGCAAAAAGATCAAAAGAAAATCCGGAATTGGTTCAAAGATTCCAGGTCTTGATTGCAGGTTCTGAAGTTGGCAAAGGTTATAGCGAATTGAACGATCCAACCGACCAGGCAATGAGATTCGCTGAGCAACAAAAACTTCGTGAGAGTGGAGATGAAGAAGCTCAAATGGCAGATTATGATTTTGTTGAGGCTCTCGAATATGGAATGCCACCAACCTTTGGGTTTGGAGTTAGCGAAAGACTTTTCGGCTTTCTTATGAATAAGACAGCAAGAGAGGCACAGATATTTCCATTAATGAAACCAAGAGAATAAGTCAATTAAACAATAAAGCAAGAAAACAATAAATCAAAATATATGTTAGATATAAATTTTATCAGGGAAAATTCGGAAAAGATAAAAGAAGCTGCGAAAAATAAAAATATTGATTTGGATGTCGATAAATTGTTGAGTTTGGATGATGAAAGAAGATCGATAATTTTAGAGATTGATATTTTGCGTGCAAAGAGAAATGAATTAGCATCACAAACTAAAGATGGTAAGCCAACCCCAGAAGCAATAGAAGAAGGGAAGAAATTAAAAATTCGAATAGCAGAAATAGAAGTTAAATACAATAATATTGAAAAAGAATATATTGGTTTGATGGTTAAAGTTCCGACAATACCATCACCTGATACTCCTGTTGCTAGTGATGAAAGTGGAAATAAAGAAGTATTTATTTCTGGCGATATTCCTAAATTTAGCTTTACTCCAAAAACGCATATTGAATTAGCAGAAGATCTTGGATTAATTGATTTTGATAGAGGTAAGAAAGTAGCGGGGTTCCGTGGTTATTATTTGAAGAACGATCTTTCTCTGATGACGCTGGCGATGATGAATTATGCTATGAATAAAATGTCAGAAAAGGGATATAATCCAATGATACCGCCAACTCTAGTGAAAGGGTTCGCACTTTTTGGTAGTGGATATTTTAAAGGATTGAATTATAATCCGGAAATTGATGAAATATATCAAGTAGCAACTTCAGATAAAGAAGCTACAGGAGAATTGTCCAAAGAACAGAAATTTTTAGTAGGAACAGCCGAACCATCTCTGCTCGCATATTTTTCCGGTGAGACATTAAAAGAAGAAGATCTTCCAATAAAAATTTGTGGCTTTAGCCCATGTTATCGCAGTGAGATAGGAAGTTATGGCAAAGATACAAAAGGACTTTTCCGTGTACACGAGTTTTTCAAAGTTGAGCAAGTTGTAATATCAAAAGCAGATATTGAGGAATCAAATAAACTTCAGGATGAAATGGTGAAGATATCCCAGGAAATTCATGATGAGCTAGGCTTCACACATCATTTACTACAAATCTGTACTGGAGACATGTCAGCAGGTAAATACCGAGCATTCGATATAGAATCTTGGTTGCCAGGGATGAATAGATGGGCAGAGACAGGATCAGCATCAAATTTTCTTGATTGGCAGGCGAGAAGACTGGATATCAAATATATTGATAAAGATGGAAACAAGAAATTCGCCTATTTACTAAATAATACTGCATTGCCTTCGCCTCGTCCCTTAATTGCAATTCTCGAAAACAACCAACAGGAAGATGGTTCAGTATTAATTCCGAAGGTTTTACAGAAATATATTGGGAAAGAAAGAATAGTTAAAAAGTCATAAAATTTATAAATAATAGGAGGTTAAAAATCATGAGCATCATAATTACAGGTAAGAATATTGATTTAACGGATGCGATTAAATCTTATATTGAAGAAAAAATGCGTAAACTTGATCAATATTTAAAGGATGTTGAGCCTGTCGAAGTTTCTGTTTGGATTCAGGTGAATAAAGGGAAAGGTGAGGACTGGTCCAAAGTTGAGGCCACTCTAACCATACCAAACCTTACAATTAGATCAGAAGAGTTAGCGCAAGATCTGTATGGTGCTGTAGATATCGTTCAAGAAAAACTGGAAAGAAAGATAAGAGAAAATAAGGAAAAAATAATTGAACAAAAGAGAGAAGCAACCGGAGAAATTAATCCAAAAGATCTTGAAAAAATTGTAAAAAGAAAAAACTTTGATCTTGGCAACCCAGTCGATGAAAGCGATGCAATAACAAGAATGGAATTATTGGGACACGACTTCTATATATATAAAGACATAAAAACAAACAAGCAGAGTGTAGTCTATAGAAGAAAAGACGGAGGATATGGAGTAATTTCCGGCAAGTAATAAGAATAAAATTTACCAGCATGTCACTATATACAAAGATTTTCGGGGATGTTAGTTCAAAGGAACTCAAAAGAATTAAACCATTAGTTGAAAAAACTAATAGTTTTGAAGATGCGATTTCTAAACTTTCTGACGCAGAGTTAAAAGAAAAAACATTTTATTTTAAAGAAAAAATTAACAAAGCCTCTGAGGCATTCAAGGATGATGAAAAAAATGAAGAAGGAGAGATTCAGAAAGATATCGATATGCGTAGGTTTTGGGCGGAACAAGAAGTCCTGAATGATATTTTACCAGAAGCTTTTGCTGTAGTTCGTGAAGCATCAAAAAGAGTTTTGAAAATGCGTCATTTTGATGTTCAGTTAATTGGTGGCGCTATTTTGCATAAAGGAGAGATTGCTGAAATGAGAACAGGTGAAGGTAAAACATTAGTTTCTACTCTTGCGATATATCTTAATGCCTTAACGGGGAGAGGCGTCCATGTTGTTACGGTTAATGACTATCTGGCAAAGCGTGACGGAGAATGGATGGGTAAAATTTATGACTTCTTGGGGCTTACAACTGGTATTATTGTTCATGACCATTCATATCTCGTAACATTTGATGAAGAATTAAAAAAGAAAAAGCAGCAAGAGATAAAAGAAGCATTAGCACAACTGGGCGGAACAGAAGGATTGGAAGTGGAACAGCAGGTAGAGATAGAAAAAGAAAATCTTATTGATGTTACAAGACGTCAAGCGTATGAGGCAGATATAACATATGGAACAAATAACGAATTTGGTTTTGATTATCTTAGAGATAATATGGTTTATGATCTAAATCAAAAATCTCAAAGAGAATTACATTATGCTGTGGTTGATGAAATAGATTCGATATTGATTGATGAAGCAAGAACGCCATTAATTATTAGTGCACCAGCAGAAGAATCAGGAGCGATGTACAAACAGTTTGCAGCCATTGTTCCGCAACTCGAAAAAGAAACCGACTATACAGTTGATGAGAAAATGCGCGCGGTTTCATTAACAGATGATGGTATTGGTAAATTGGAAAAAATTCTTGGGATGGATAATATTTATGATAAAGGCGTTGAGTTAGTACATCATCTTGAGCAAGCGCTAAAGGCACAAGTACTTTTCACGCGAGACAAAGATTATGTTGTCAAAGAAGGTGAAATCATAATTGTAGACGAGTTCACGGGTAGACTAATGTTTGGCCGCAGATATAGTGAAGGACTACATCAGGCGATTGAAGCAAAGGAAGGAGTTGAAATAAAAAATGAAAGTGTTACACTCGCGACAATAACTTTCCAAAATTATTTTCGTCTATATAAAAAATTATCCGGTATGACCGGTACGGCTATGACGGAGAGTGAAGAATTTTATAAAATTTATAAACTTGATGTTGTTGCGACTCCGACAAACAAAAAAATGATTCGTAATGATCTGAATGATAAGATATATAAAAGTGAAAAGGAAAAGTTTGATGCTTTAGTCGAGGAAATCCGAGAAAGGAATGGTAATGGTCAGCCAGTATTAGTTGGTACGATTTCGATTGAAAAAAATGAATTACTTTCTGGATTATTAAAGATCAATGGGATACCGCATGAAATATTAAATGCGAAGCAGCACGAAAGAGAAGCGTCAATAATTGCTCAAGCGGGAGCGAAGGGCGCAGTAACAATTGCTACTAATATGGCAGGACGCGGTGTAGATATTATTCTTGGTGGTAATCCATTTAATAAGGAAAAAGCAGATGAAGTTCGTTCTCTTGGCGGTCTTTGTGTTTTAGGTACGGAACGCCATGAATCACGTAGAATTGACAATCAATTAAGAGGACGTTCCGGCAGACAAGGTGATCCTGGATTTTCTCAATTTTTTATTTCGCTTGAAGATGAATTAATGAGAGTATTTGGCGGAGACCGTATAAAGATTATTATGGAAAGGCTTGGCATACCAGAAGGGCAGCCAATTGAAAATAAAATGGTAAGTAGTTCAATTGAAATGGCGCAGAAGAAAGTAGAGGGTCATAACTTTGATATTCGTAAACATGTGCTAGAATACGATGATGTTATGAATAAACAAAGAACAGCCATCTATGCGAAGCGCGCTAAGATTTTAGTTGGTCGCGATGATGATGAAGGGGACGAGGTTACGTTAATAGAAAAAACTAGATTGGTTTTCGCTGAAATTATCGAGAATATGATTGATAATTATATAGCAAAAAACGAAAATCTTGAATTAGCAAAGAAAGCTATTTGGGAAGGCTTTACATCATTTATAGAAAAAGAAAGGATTGGATTTGAATTTGAAGATTTTGAAAAAATAGAAAACGTACAAGAGTTGAAGAGGGTTTTATTGGGTGTCATCACAAATGTTCTTGATAAAATGATTTCAGATATGGGAGAAGCTGAAGCCACAAACCTAGTAAAATATGTTTATTTGAGAATTATTGATATGTATTGGATACAACACCTTACCGAAATGGATCATTTAAGAGCTGGTATTGGTCTCGTGGGCTATGGTCAGAAAGATCCGCTCGTAGAATACAAGCATAGATCCTATAATATGTTTAAACAATTACAGAGTATGATTGATGAAAATTTCACACGCACATTACTACGTATAAAAATAGAAATGAAAAATGATCACCCAAAGCAAGTTAATGAGAATAGGGAAGAGATCGAGGAGGGTCAGATGGAAGAAGAGAGTAAAAAGGAGAATGTTGTTTTGCAAAAAAACAAGGTGGGTAGAAATGATCCATGTCCGTGTGGAAGTGGAAAAAAATTTAAAAAATGTTGCGGAGCTGATAAATAAAAAATCCTCCCCATCGGGGAGGATTTTTTATTTAGAATGCAGTTAAAGAATTTTTTAACTGCGCGTCTATATATTTCGCCAATTTCATTTTCATTTCTTCGGAAGATATTTTTGTAACACCAGTCTGTTCTTGTTCTTCAAATATCACCACAAATGGTCCGCGGAGCAATGAAAGCCCTGAATAGTTAGTATTAGTTTCTCCTTCTGCAGTTGCCGTTTTTGTAATTAAATATGTGTATGCTTTATTTCCAATTTTAATATCATCAAACTTTTTAATACTAATACTACTATCCTGTGCACTTGCATTTTTTGTTCCATCATGTCTTTCGCTATATAGTTTTTCTGCTTCAGATTTAGTCTTACATAAAGAGATAGTAACATTGATAAGATTTTTTTCTTGTTCCATTTCGTTTAAAAACTTTTCGTCCAAAATTGATATGCATTCCTGAGATTCAGAAAGTGCTTTGGGGTCTTCCAAAACCTGATTCTGATCAGGATTTTTCAGCATATTAATATTTTTGTTTGGTACATCGATCGCTCTTGCAATTTTCTTTTTTGTTAAAAGCGAGTCCCAATCAACTGAACGGACTTTATTGTAATTGAAATCAAAACCATATTTATTTCTGTTCAAAGATGCTCCTAATTTGGAAAATAATCCAAATTGAATTGATAAAAATACTATTACTCCTAAAATTACTATTCCGATGGCAATCAACCAAGCTAATGTCGTCTTACTTTTGCGTCCCTCTTTACCACTTTCATTTTTAGCATCTACTTCTTTTTCTTTTTCAACCGCAATAATTTCTTCCACAATCTCCTTAACTTCTTCAACTTCTTCTTTTATTTCATCAAGTTCGTTTTTTTCTGTCATGATTTTCAAATTATTAATAAATCTATTTTACAAATTCAATTATCTTATCTAAAGTTGTTGGCTCTTTGTTCGCAAGGGAAGATAAAATCTTTCGGTCTAATTCGATTTTTTTATCTTTAAGCGCTTTAATTAATTTTGAGTAACTTAAATCATGCATTCTGGCTGCCGCATTTATTTGTATAGCCCAAAGATTGCGTGCTAATCTTTTTTTGTTTCTTCGGTCTCTATAAGCTTGGACTCCAGCTTTTAAATCTGCTTGTCGTGCACGCTTAATAGTAGTACGATTCAACATTCTTCGTCCCTTTGCGCGAGCTCGCAAAGCTTTATGCTTTTTCTTTGTTATTACTCCTCGTTTTACGCGTGGCATATCGTCTAAATTCATTTCGTGCTTATCGCAAGATTTTCATTAGAAAATTTTTCTTACAGCACTTCATAAATTTCTCCTCTTAAGAAAAAATCTTACTATATAATTCGGTGTAGATTTTTTCTTTTTATTTAATACTTTTTAATTATTTATTCTTTTTCCCGTAAGGCAGTAATTTTCTGATTTTCTGATTTTCAACTTTATTAACAGTATAAGTTTTCGCAAACTTTCTCTTTCTCTTTTTAGATTTTTTTGTTAATAAATGAGAACGGAAAGCTCTTCTTTTTTTGATTTTTCCGCTTTTTGTGATTTTTATCCTTTTTGATAATCCTTTATGAGTTTTTAATTTCATATTTTTTTCGTTTAATTGTTATTTTTTTGGCTGCTCTTTAGCTATTGGCGAAAGAGTCACTGATAATCTTTTGAATTGATATGCTATTCTATCTTCCGTTGCTGAAATATCACTCAACTGGTTTATTATACTATTTAATGATTCCTTTCCCTTATCGAGATATGCAGCTTCTCTTCCTTTAAACATCATTGAAAGTTTGACTTTATGACCTTTTTCTATGAATTCTCTCATTTTTTTAATCTTGATTTCAAGATCATGTGGTCCTGTTTTTGGTCGAAGCCTTATCTCTTTTAACTCAGTACTTTTTTGGCTCTTCTTATTTTGTTCAAGTTTTTTTGTTTGTTCATATTTATATTTACCCCAATCCATTATTTTTGCTACAGGTGGATTAATATTTGGGGCAACCAATACCAAATCAAGCCCTTTGTCATAAGCGTTTTTTAGTGCTTCACTTGTTGGGCAATTCTCTATTTTTTCACCTTCATCTGTCACTAAAGTTATAAAAGGAACTCTTATTTCCTCGTTTTTTTTATGAAGATGACTATCTTGTTGTGGTTTTCGAAAAAATCTCTGATTTTTCAATTTCGAATTAAAAATTTATTTTATTATTTACTTATAAATTTTAGCATATATTCGCAAAACTATCAATCTTTTTGAATTCTTTTATGGGATAATTACCTTCAGAGATTTTGTTATCATTTCTATATATGCAGGAGTTTTACCAAATGGGTCTCCATCGGCTTTGACAACTAATGAACTTTTTGATTGAATGTCGATCTTTTTTCCATGTAGGATAGTTATCTCTTCGTTATTTTTCTTTGAATTACTGGTTGGTTTGCTTTTAACAATTATGTTAAGATTTTGATTTTCTACTTCGTTTTCAATTTTGAAATCTCGTGGTGGTGGTATTGGTATAGTACTAATAAATATCGAAGACATGTTGCTTTGGATTTTTACATCCGTGTTTTCTGCTTCAATATTTATTGATACGGGAAGATATTTCTTTTTTATTTTACTTGAGAATAGACCGAAGATTTTCTTATTGTTTTCTTGTTTTACCTCTATCTCTACAGTAGAAAGAAATAATCTATCATTAACTATACCAATTCCAAGCGGAATAGTTTTACTATTTATTAATGATTCACATCCTTCGCGCCAATTTTTAATACCAATTATGTTTGCGAGTAGGTTTGTTTCTCCAATCGGTATAATACCCAGGGATACCTCAGTATTCATTATATAAGGAATAACTCTATTAATCATCCCGTCGCCACCGATGGTGACAATAGTATTATAACCTCTCTCCAAAGCTTGCGGAACAATGGTTTTTAGGTCATCTTTTTTTTCAACTTCAACAAATTCGCCTGAAATTTTTAATTCTTTCAAAGCATTTTTTATTCTCGTTTTTAGTTTTTGAGCCCGTTTTGCTTCGGGGTTAAATATAAAAAGAATCATATTATTCAGTTTCGTAAGTTGGTTTAACTATTTTTTGGTCTTCAATATTTGCATGCATTACAGATTTACCGCTAAAAATCCCACCCGGTTTAATAGTGAGAATCTTTGAGGAAATATTCCCAAAAACCTTACCTTTAGTAAGAATATCCAATTCATTCACAACATTAACATCCCCGTTAACAATACCAGCGATAGTTGCATTTTTTGCGCTAATTGGAGCGGTAACTTCTGCCTCTTCTCCAACTATAACATCGCCTTCAGCAACTATTTCTCCAATAAAAGTCCCATTGATTTGAATATTGTTTTTTGCTTCGATTTTTCCTGACAGAGTTACGCCCAATCCGACGATGGTTTCTGCGTGTGCAACTTGGGCTAGCATTGTTCTTCTCTTAAAAATGGCCATATTTTTAGATTAGTTAGTATTTTGTAATCGTATTCCATATTATACCTTTTTTGGTCGTTTGGTGCAAGAAATAGCTAAAAAAACAATACGCCAAGCTAGGCTTGGCGTATTTGCATTGCATTTTTTGATGTGAAACGGTTGGAACGAAAGTTAAATGTTCCATTTGTCTTTCAGGTAGTTTTTCAGGTGTTTGGTCTTTCTGCAGATTTTCTTTTCACTCTTCTGAAATTCTGTACGGACTGCTCGTGTGTATTTCACGTTTGCTTTTTTGAGCTTCCTGCAGCTTGCGTGAGGGTGGAAAACCTTCTGTGTTGCCTTGCGAACTGTTCGAGTGTAGATTACTTCTGATTTTTTGGCCTTGCGCATGCTTGCATGCGGGAGTGAAACTACGGTTACGCTGAAACTGAACAATGTTATCAGCGCTATCAAAACGACCAATAAAGACTGGTGACGATTCATTTTAACTACCTCCATGAAATAGATTTTTAAATCTTCATAATTTGAAAACTTAGCTTTTAGCTTATTATAGAGGATAAAATGATGTTTGTAAATATTTATTATTTTTACCAAATAATATTGACAATCTATTGACATGGGAGTATAATCCATTACTAAGTTTAAAATTAATATTTTATATGAAAAATACTATTTTAATCAAGGGAGCAAGAGAACATAACCTGAAAAATATTGATCTAGAAATACCGCGCAATAAGTTTGTGGTTATCACTGGACTTTCGGGAAGTGGAAAGAGTTCGCTGGCATTTGATACGCTTTATGCGGAGGGACAAAGGCGTTACGTAGAATCTTTGTCTAGTTATGCCAGGCAATTTCTTGGGCTCATGGAAAAACCGGATGTAGATAAAATCGAGGGATTATCTCCGGCGATATCAATTGACCAAAAATCAACAAGCTCAAACCCTCGTTCTACTGTTGGAACAATTACAGAAATTTATGATTATCTTCGTTTGCTATTTGCAAATACTGGTCAAGTTTATTGTCCAAACTGTGGTAAATTAGTTAGTTCTCAAACGATCCCTGAGATTGTATCGCAAATCTTGAAAGAGAAAAAAGGATCGAAGCTTTTGATATTGTCTCCGATTGTCAGAGCTGAAAAAGGGGAGCAAAAGCAGATAATCGAAAAGGCTAAAAAAGATGGTTTTGTCCGAGTTCGTATAAATGGTGTAGTAGTTGATCTGGATGATAAAATAGAGATTGATAAAAATAAGAAAAATAATATCGAAATTGTTGTTGATAGAATATCATTAGATGATCCAAAAAGCGATTCGCTTCGTGTCCGTTTGAACGATTCAGTGGAAGTGGCCCTAAGAAATAGTAATGAAATTGTTTCTATATATAATGTAGATACAAAAGAGGAAAAAGTATTTAGTGAAAATTTTGCATGTCCCGATTGTGGTATTTCATTACCAGAAGTTTCTCCAAGACTCTTTTCTTTTAATGCTCCTCAAGGTGCATGTCCAAAGTGTACTGGACTCGGTAGAACTTTGGAGGTTGATGCAGGATTAGCAATCCCAAACAAAAGACTTACTATTGCAGAAGGGGCAATAAGACCTTGGGCGCGCAGTTCGGTAAGTAATACCAGCTGGCACGTGCGCATACTTGAAACCGTAGGTAAAAAATATGGTTTCAATGTAAATACACCAATTGCGAAATTAAAACCCGAACAAATTGACATCATAATGAATGGAACAGGAAACGAAGAGTATGTCACTAAATATAAAACTGCATCGGGAAGAATCGCGGAATACCCAGTCACCTATGAAGGTGTAGTAAAAAATATGCAGAGACGTTATAAAGAAACTGATAGTGATCTTGCACGCAGAGAAATAGAAAAATTTATGCGTGAGAAAATTTGCCCCGAATGTAATGGCAAGAGATTAAAACCGGAAGTTTTAGCAATCAGAGTTGTGGATCGATCAATTGATATGGTGGTTGAAGATAATGTAGAAAACCTCATAAAGTTTTTTAATACTCTTCCAAAACAATTGAGCGAGAAGAATCAAGAAATCGCAAGAAATATAATAAAGGAAATAAATGCGCGGTTAAAATTTTTAACTGACGTTGGTCTTGGTTATATCACAATTGACCGAGCAGCTCATACTTTGTCTGGAGGGGAAGCGCAAAGAATTCGGCTTGCCACCCAGATTGGTTCGGGGTTAACGGGTGTGCTTTATATTTTAGACGAACCAACTATCGGGTTGCATCAAAGGGATACGGCAAAGTTAATTAAAACTCTTACTGATTTGAGAGATTTAGACAATACTCTAATAGTTGTCGAACATGATGAACAAGTTATGAGTGCATCTGACTATTTGATAGATATTGGTCCAGGTGCTGGAGAACACGGCGGAAAAGTGGTTGCAAAAGGAACGCCGAAAGAAGTTATGAAAAATAAAAATTCTTTGACCGGGCAATATTTATCCGGAAAATTGGAAATTGAAATTCCGAAGAAAAGAAGAAAGGGGAATGGTAAGAGTATAGAAATTATTGGAGCTGTAGAAAATAATCTTAAAAATATTGATGTAAAAATTCCACTGGGTGAGTTTGTCTGCGTAACAGGAGTTTCTGGATCAGGAAAATCATCTCTGATAAATGATATCTTAGCAAAAAGATTGTCTGCAGAATATCATGGGTCCCTACAAGAACCGGGGAAATGTAAAGAAATAAAAGGCGTATCAAACCTTGATAAAGTTATTAATATCGATCAATCGGCAATTGGTAGAAGCCCAAGATCTAATCCTGCAACGTACACCGGATTATTTACAACCGTGCGTGAACTTTTTGCTTCAACCAAAGAAGCAAAGGCGAGAGGGTATAATGAGGGAAGATTTTCGTTCAACGTAAAAGGTGGGAGATGTGAAGCATGCCGCGGCGATGGAGTAAACAAAATCGAAATGCATTTTCTACCGGATGTTTATGTGACTTGCGATGTATGCCACGGTAAGAGATACACGCAAGAAGTTTTGGATATTTATTATAAAGATAAAAACATTGCAGATGTTCTTGACTTAACAATCGAAGATGCAAGGAAGTTTTTTGAAAATATACCATTGCTTAAGACAAAATTAGATATTTTAAATAAAGTCGGTCTTGGTTATATGAAATTAGGGCAATCTGCGACAACATTATCCGGTGGGGAAGCACAAAGGATCAAACTTGCCACAGAACTATCACGCCGTGCAACCGGTAAAACTCTCTACATTCTTGATGAGCCAACAACCGGTTTGCACTTCGATGATACGAAAAGATTACTTGCAGTTCTCCAAGCGCTCGTTGATAAAGGGAATAGTATTCTAGTTATTGAACATAACCTCGATGTTATAAAATGTGCGGATCATGTTATTGATCTCGGTCCGGAAGGCGGAGACAAAGGGGGAGGGATAGTGGCGGAAGGTACGCCGGAGATGATAGCAAAGAATACAAAAAGTGCCACGGGGGAGTATTTAAAAAAGATATTGAAATAATTCTTAATAAGAAAAAGGCAACTAGTTGGTTGCCTTTTTCTTGCCATTAGATCCTACGAGGAAAGAAAATGGGTGTATGGCCCGAATTAACGGGGGGCCCCTAACTTGGGGATAGAGATACACCCATTTTCCTTGCTCGTAAAGCTGTTTTTTCTACTATATTTTTAATATATTGGTAAAATAACACAAATTTTAAAACACGTCAATAGTTTTTTTGCTATACAGAGCCATATATGCGGAAATGACAAATGATAAATATCAAATTACGAAAAAATATGCTAAAATGGACTTATGCTAAATCTAGATACGCCTATAAAAAATCTTGCTGGTATCGGCGATAAAACAGCTGAAAAGCTTGAAAGACTTGAAATTAAGACTGTTGGTGATCTAGTTTATCATTTTCCACGAAAATGGCAGGATCTATCACATGTGAAGAAAATTTCGGAAATAAAATCTGGAGATACTTTTACGGTTTCAGGTGAGATATGGGATGTTAAGGCTCGCAAAGCATTTCGGCGTAGAAGAATGGGAATGACTGAAGCGGTGATAAATGATGGTACCGGATCGATTGGCATAATTTGGTTTAATATGCCATACATAGCGAATCAGTACCAAGCCGGAGATACAGTGATGGTTAGCGGAAAGGTGAATTTCGGTAAAAGAGGCTTTCAGTTTACGAATCCGATGATTGAGAGGATCGACGTAGAGATTGATAGTGACAAAAACAAAAAAGGGTTCGGGATTATCCCAATATATCCTCAAACGGAGGGACTAAACTCAGGGTTTCTAAGAAAAACCATAAAACCCTTGTTAGTTAATGATAATCTGCAGTTTGAAGAATACTTACCAGTCGATATTATCAAAAGAAATTCCTTTTCTGATCTGAAAACTGCAATATCTCAAATGCATTTTCCTTCTTCCGTCGAGTTATTGAAATCTGCGAGAAAGAGATTAGCATTTGATGAAATATTTCTCATCCAACTATCATTACTTTCACAGAAAAAAGAATTGGCGAAGTTTAAGGCGCCGAAAATTAACGCAGATATTAATTTAGTAAAAAGTTTTATCAAAACCTTACCATATGAATTGACAGGTGCGCAGAAAAGGTCTATTTGGGAAATTCTAAAAGATCTCGAGAAAGAAAGGCCAATGAATAGATTGATAGAGGGGGATGTGGGAAGTGGTAAAACTCTCGTCGCGGCAATAGCATCTTTGATTACTTGCAATTCAGGATATCAGGTAGCGATTATGGCGCCAACTGAAATATTAGCGTGTCAACATTTTGAAACATTTTCGAAACTGTTAAAGGATTTTAGTCTAAACATATCCTTATTTACGAACTCAAAAATGTCATTCGCGATTGACGGGCAAGTTCTAGATTGTACGGATCGCGATGAGAAAAAATCGTTGTTAGAAGGCGAGTACGATATTTATATTGGGACGCACGCGCTATTTAGTGAAAAAATAAAATATAAGAAAGTTGGGTTAGCTATTGTTGATGAACAGCATAGGTTTGGTGTTGAGCAAAGAAAAAAAATAAAAGATAAATCTGGGTTGAAGGGAATGAACCCGCATTTTCTTTCTATGACGGCTACGCCCATCCCGAGATCATTAGCTCTTACGCTTTATGGAGATCTAGATATCTCAGTAATTGATGAATTGCCAAAAAACCGCAAACCGATTGTATCACGTTTTGTGGAAGGAGCGAAAAGAAAGAAAGCTTATGAGTTTATTTCAGAAAAGGTAAAAGACGGTGGGCAAGTATTTGTAGTGTGTCCGCTGATACAAGAAAGCAATAAAACAAAAAATCAGCAAAACAATAATTCGGATTCCGTAGGGGCAATTCATGAATTGCCCATGCCCGATGATCGTAAAACTGTTATTGCCGAAACGGCAAAACTAAAAAAAATATTTCCAAAGTTTAAAATAGAATTTTTACATGGGAAAATGAAGAGTGAAGAAAAAGAAAAAATCATGCAGGATTTTAAATTGGGCAAGATTCAGATATTAGTTTCAACTTCCGTAATTGAGGTAGGTGTAGATATTCCGAATGCAAATATTATGTTAATCGAAAATGCGGATCGTTTTGGATTGGCCCAATTGCATCAATTCAGAGGACGTGTTGGCAGGGGGACGAGACAATCATATTGCTTGGTATTTTCTGAAAGCAAAAACCCGGAGGCCATTGAACGCTTGAAAAAATTTGCGCAGATTACATCGGGATTTGAATTGTCAGAATTCGATTTGAAAAACCGAGGACCGGGAGAATTCTGGGGAGCAGAGCAATCTGGTTTCCCGATTCTCAAAGTCGCAAATATCTGGGATCAATCCTTGATTAAAATTGCGCGCGATGAGGCGCAAAAAATAGTGAATGAAGGAATAGAAAAATATGATAAAATATTTTTAAAAATAAAAGAGATAAATATAATTCAACATTTTGAGTAGATATTATATAAATAAAAAATCACCAAGAATATCTCGGTGATTTTTTATTTTTCTTAGATCTATTTATTTCCCATAATATTTTGAATCTGAGTTATTAAATTAGCTTCTGCTTGAGGTCCAACAATATTACCAATGAGATTATTATTTTCATCCAGTATAAAGAAGTGTGGAAGGCTGATAATCATATAGTCATCAAAGAACTGATCGCTGGCTTTATATGATTCAAGAATATATTGTCCTCTAGTAATATAATTTATACTAGTTTCTCCCGGTTCCATAGTTGAGATAGGGATGTAATTATACTTATCTCCAAATTGTACCGATACATTATCAAATATCTTCAACTGTTCTTGAGCTAAGGTGTTCCAACTACTATAAGCAATTATTATTGTTGGTTTCTTTGCCAATTTACTAAACATACTAATGCTCTTACCTTTCTTGTTAATCAATGTGATATCAGGTACTTTTTTGCCAATTTGCAAGAATTCTTTATGAGGCATTGGAGTTACAGAAAGTGGGAAATTTGCAGATGTGTCATCTCCTGAAGAAGCAAACAATCTATTCCATACTGAAAGTTGTTTCTTCATTTTTATACTTGCTGTGACACTACCGTACTGATCGACTTTTGTGATCAAAGAAGTTACAGAACCGTAATCCGGTGCGTCAACTTTCAAGTAAAACTCTCCAGTTGGCAAGAATAGTGAGAATCCACCATTTTCGGATGCGTTTTGAGGATTTTGTTGACCATAAGAAGAAGCGTTCCAAATTTCAAAACTGCCTGTATTCGCATTTCTTTCATAAACAGTTATAGTGGCATTTGTGATTGATTGGTTAGTATCCACATCAACAATATTTGATTTGATTGATACTGTAACGGAGTTTATCTCTCTTGAGTAAGAATCTCTACTGTTTGATATAAATCCAACAAGACTATAAGCACCAGGTTGATCGAATTTTATTTCTCCAGTCCAGAGTTTCAATTCTTGGCTATAAGTTAATGGGAATTTAATCACTGATGAATTATCGACTGCTGATATATTCGTCTTACCGCTAGCAGCTAATGTTGTTGGAGTCGCCTCAATATAAGCATCTGTCGCTCCTTGAGCTTCAAGATATAAAATTTGAGGTGTGTTTTCTACAAACTGTATCACGCCAGAGTTGGATAATGGTGATGACCTAGAAATCGTTACAAATTGATTTGCACCAAAGATAAGTTTTTCTAGAGCAACAGAGAAGTTACAAATAGGCGAGATAGTGATGACCCCCGTGGTAGAGATAGATCTGGCGAGCGCATTATAAACACCATCAGGTAATCCTATTGTGGCGAAAGTGTATAGTCCACCCGGCGCAGCTGGAGCAGGTACGGTGGCGACAGGAATCCAAGTAGTACCACCATCAAGAGAATACTGAATTGCTGTAATTGAATTTGGGACATTAGTTATCGTTCCAACAAAACCGATATCAGGAGTAGTGTAAACTCTGCCGTTACAGAATTCAGCATTGATGCTAATAACAGCTGGAGCAGGAGGAAGCACGGTTATTGTAACAGCAGCTGTAGCACAGAGCCCGGCGCCGTTACATACCTCATAGATATATGTATCAGCTCCAACAAATCCCACCGCAGGAACGTAGGTGATATTTCCGTTTATCGGATTGATGGTAGTTATGATTCCATTTACCGGAGGAGTAATAAGTTTTGTGGTAGCGGGGATCAAGTTTCCTCCTGGATCAACATCGTTGACTAAAACATCTGTTACAATTGGGGTATCAACAGGTGCTACGCCTACATCGGGGTTTGCTATAGGAGGAAGGGTGATGCCTACATTGATTGTTACAACAGCTGTGTCACAAAGTCCGTTGCTATTGCAAACCTCATAGTTGAATGTATCTAAGCCAATAAACCCTATATTTGGAGTATAATCAACCACTCCAGTTGCTGTATTAACATTCGTTATAGTACCATTGGTTGGGTTTTTTGTAATCTTTACAGTTGCAGGAACCAATGTACCACTTTGAGCTATATCGTTTGCCAAAATATCTATAGATGTTGGTGTATTTGGGTTGGTATTTTTCACATCATCATTAGCTACTGGTGGAAGTATGGTTCCAACTCCAATAGTTACGGTAGCAGGGTTAGAATCTAATCCGTCATTATCTTTGACTTTATAAACAAACGTATCTATTCCATTGAATCCTGGGTCTGGCTGGTAAGTTACTTTTCCAGTTAGAGGATCTATATTTGTAATAGTACCATGTAGGGGGTTTGTAATTACCTGGACAGTTCCGTTATTTAGCGTACCGTCAGGATCAGAATCGTTAATTAAAACATCAATAACAACTGGTGTTCCGATTGGAGTAGCTGCCGAATCATTAACTGCTACTGGTGGTACTTTTGGACTAATAGTTACCGTTACCAAAGCAGTGGCAGATAATCCATTGTTATCTAATATTTTATAGACGAATGTATCAATTCCGGTAAAGTCGGTATTTGGAGTGTAAGTGACCTTTCCTGTAGTTTTATCAATATTAGTAATAGTACCATTTTTTGGGTCTGAGGTTATTGTCACTGATGAATTAATAATATATCCACTTGGAGCAAAGTCGTTTATTAATATATCAATAACCACATCTTGATTTTTATTTGTAGTAACATTGTCATTTACAGCAACAGGTGAAGAAGGCCCGCCGCCACAATTAATTACACAGACCCCTGGTGGCCCCACATTAATTGTTGCTGTCGCAATATTTGATAATAATCCGTCATTATCTTTAACTTGGTAGGTAAAAGAATCGGTGCCATAATAACCTGTATTAGGAGTATAAGTTACCTTGCCGTTTGTAGTATCGACAATTATTGTTCCGTGAGTTGGATCAGAGATAATAGCAACCGTAGATGGGACAAGAGAACCATCAGGGTCGAGATCATTTCCTAATATATTTACAACTACAGGTGTATTATATGGCGTGTTAGTTTCGTCATTATTTGCTATCGGAGGTGCTTTTATTGTTATCGTGACTGTTGCAATATTTGATTCAAGGCCATTGCTATCTTTTACTATATAAGTGAAAACATCTGTTCCATAAAAACCAATGTTTGGTGTATAAGTTGCTTGGCCGGTAGTGCTATCGACTGTAACAATTCCATTAGCTGGGTTAGAAGTAATATTTACAGTAGCAGGGTTAATAGTGCCACTTGGCGCAGTATCATTAGATAGAATATTTATTACTACAGGAGTGTTTTGGTTAGTTGTAGAAGAATCATCATTAGCAACAGGTGGAAGTTTGGAAGAAACCCCTATATTTACTGTAGCCGTGTCACATAATCCGTAGCTATTGCAAACTTGGTATTCAAAACTATCAACACCAGTAAAGTTTGTTAATGGATTATAAGTTATTTTTCCAGTCGTACTATCAACTGTTACGGTTCCATTACTTGGGTTAGAAGTAACAACAACTGATGAAGGGACTAGCGTACCACTTGGTGTAGAGTCATTATTCAAAACATCTACTTCAACAGGTTTATTTTTATCAGTGAATGCGGAATCATTTTGAGCAATTGGTCTTGCCTTAACAGTAATACTGACTGTTGCCGTTGCGCAAAGGCCTTCATTATCGCAAACCTGATAAGTGAAATTATCCGTTCCATAAAATCCAGGGTTTGCAGTATAAGTTATATTACCATTAATTGGATTGATATTTGTGATAACACCATTTGATGGAGGGACAGTCACGGTAACGCTAGCTGGGTTAAGTGTGCCATCAGGGTCAGAATCATTTAACAATACACCTATTACAACAGGGTCTGTAGCTATAGTTGAGGCTGTATCGTTATTTGCGATAGGAGGTAGGTTTGCTCCCAACACATTTACCGTAACTGTGGCTGAGTCACAAAGTCCATTACCATCGCAAACTCTGTAGGTAAATGTGTCAGTTCCATTATACCCAGTGTTTGGTGTGTAGCTAATTATCCCCGTTATTGGGTCAATACCAGTAATAGTTCCATGACTTGGGTTGCTAAGTATGATAACGCTGGATGGCACAAGGGGGCTACTAACCGCAATATCATTGGCTAAAACGTTGATGGTTGTTGGAGTATCTTCATTTGTGTTTACAGAATCATTATTTGCGATTGGGGGAAGATTTGAAATATAATCACAATCATCTTTATAAACCTTTCCATCTCCGTTACGATCCGTTATTGGGATAATATCCAAAGTATGAGGTAGGTGGGTTTGCAATTGTGCTTCATCTAATCTCATAAATACATATAGGTCGCCAACTATTCCCGTGTAATGACATATAGGCACCTTATCTTTTTCTATTGTTATAGTGACCAATGCAGTATCACATAAACCATTATTGTCACAAACTTGATAATTGAAAGTGTCCGTTCCAGTAAAGTTGTTATTTGGGCTATATGTTATTTCTCCAGTTGTCGTATTAATATTTGTAATTGTTCCATTATTTGGGTTAACCGTTATACTAACAGTTGAAGGAATAAGATATCCATCTGGATCAAAATCGTTTACTAAAACATCAATTACAACGGGGTTATTTTTTATGGTTGCCGTTGTATCATCATTAGCAACTGGAGGTAGAGGATTTGCATTTATGCTTATCGCCACTACTGCTGTATCGCATAATGAATTAGTATCACAAACTGAATAAGTAAATGAATCATTTCCCGTAAAGTTGTTATATGGTGTATAAGTTATTTCTCCGTTTGCAGGATTAATATTTGTGACAGTTCCATGAGCTGGAGGAACTGTGATAACTACCGAAGAGGGGACTAAGTTTCCACTAATACCGTAATCATTGAGTAAAACATCAATTGTTGTCGGGGTATTTTTTGGAGTTGCGGCTGAGTCATCAACAGCGACAGGAGGTTGCGCAATAGCATTTACATTTACTGTTACAATCGCCGTGTCACATAAACCCCCGTCATCACATACTTGGTAAGTGAAAGTGTCTATGCCAGTAAAGTTATTATTTGGTGTATAAGTTATTACCCCAGTTATACTATTAATAGTAGTAGTCCCATGGTTTGGGTTAACAGTTACTGTAACAGTTGAAGGAACTAATATTCCATCAGGATCAGAATCATTGTTTAAAACACTAATAGCAACGGGAGTATTTTTTAATGTTGTAGCTGAATTATCATTAGCGATAGGGGGTAGATTCGTGACATTTGAACAAAGCGGAATTGCCTTGTAGCTTTCTCCAGCCATAACTTCCATCAAACCTACAACAAGTCCTACCTCGGTTTCTTTTCCGCTTGTTTCTTCTTCGTCACAGTCAGCGTCAAATGTAGCATTGAGGATTCCATTTATATAAACCTGAACACTATCTCCCAAACCAGAACCGCCATTGTATGCGGTAATTAGTTCGCCAGGAGAGACGGTTCCTTCAAAATATGCAGTAGTACCGCCTTCTTTAATAAATTTTAGCGTGGCACTTGTTGTGCCATTATATCTTAAGACGAGTTTGGTAAGTTTTTTGTAGCATCCACAAGAATTTGGGTTTTTATCTACGTAAATCTTTACTTCTGCAATATTTGAAATCAATCCAAGATTGTCTTTAACAGTATAATAGAATTTATCTTGACCGCTGAATCCTGGGATAGGTGTGTAGGTAACCTCTCCAGTTGTTGGATTAACACTAACTGTGCCATTTGAAGGGTTCGTAGTTATTATCACAGTTGTTGGATCGATTGTACCATCAGGGTCGGAATCGTTAGCTAAAATATCAATATCTACTGGTTCGTCTTGCAGTGTATGAACAGTTTCATTTTTAGCAACCGGTGGTTTATTATTTTCAGTTTTATTTACAATTATTGTAACTACAGCAGTATCGCATAAACCTTCGTTATCGCATACTTGATAAGTAAAGACATCTGTCCCAGTAAAATTGTTATTTGGTGTATATGTTATAGCTCCGGTCGTGCTATTTATTGTTGTAGTACCATGAGATGGATTTACGGTAACTGTAACTGTAGAAGGAACAAGGTATCCATCTGGGTCAGAATCATTACTTAAAACATTAATAGTGGTTGGAGTATTTTTCAGTGTGGTAGCTGAGTCATCATCAGCGATAGGAGGAAGATTGGTTTGGATTGAACCGCAGATCGGGTGTGCTTTATCACTTTGTCCACTAATAACTTCAAAGAAACCAACAACTAAACCAACTTCCGTTTCTTTTCCAGTTGTTTCTTCAATATCGCAATCAGCATCAAATGAAGCATTAAGGATTCCATTTATATAAACTTGAACACTATCTCCCAAACTAGAACCGCCATTGTATGCGGTAATTTGTCCGCCCGGTAAAACGTTTCCTTCAAAGTAGGCAGTCGTACCTTTTTCTTTTATAACTTTTATTGTAGCGCTTTGGGTCCCATTATATTTTAAAACAAGTTTTGTCAAGTGTTTGTAGCATCCGCATGCAGTTGGGTTTTTGTCGATATCAATCGTTACCTCTGCAATATTTGAAACTAAACCGCCACTGTCTTTAACTGTATATCGAAATTTATCTTTTCCGCTAAATCCAGAATCAGGAGTGTAAGTAACTTCGCCAGTCACTGGGTCGACACTAACAGTTCCATGAGTAGGATTTGTAGTAATAGTGACAGTAGTTGGATCAATATTGCCATCAGGGTCAGAATCATTTGCCAAAACATCAATTGTTACTGGTTCATCCTGAAAAGTTTTTGCATTATCGTTTTTGGCAACAGGTGGCTTTTTATTCGTTGTTTCTTTTTGGCAAGTTGCGCTGCATCCATCTCCATTGTTTGTGTTTCCATCATCGCACTGTTCTCCTTGTTCGATAGTTCCATTGCCGCAAGATCCACCACCGCAAGTATCAGGTATTATTTTATTTGTTCCTAATTTTGAAGGCGAGTCATGAACGTAAACCACATCAACACTTCCAAATCCATTTGCTCCAAAAGCATTTTTGGAAATACCGACTTCGTAAGAATCTTCAAAAATCCAGGAAGGGCAACTGCCATCAGTAGGATTATAGCTTGCATCCGCTGGAGGAGAGTTGGTTGTAAACGCGCAACCTAAAACATTAAGGTTATAATCAATAGATGTTTTTGCTCCTAAAATATTTGCTGCGCTGCCAACAGTAATTCCTCCTTCGCCACCCGCAACACCCAAACAGCCATATTTAGATGTTAAGGCATTATTTGATGATACATAATCAGAATTAAAAGTCAGAACTGTGTTACCAAGAGAATCTTTAATATTAAATTGAGCCCCATCGCTTCCGACAAGATCGCTAAAGCTATGGCTTCTAGACCAATTTACAATATTGGTTCCATAAGTATTATCAACTACGTTCTTCGATTGTTCATAATATATATAGAGGTTGCCCGAAGCATCGAGATATGTATATAGTGTTCCGACGGGCATATCCATAAAGCACTGAGGTGTTGCGTTTCCATAAAAGCTATCTTTTTTACCATCTATTATTGATCCCGATCCACCGCCAGAAATATTTACTGTTACATTTGCCTCATCGCAAAGGCCGAAATTATCACATGCTTTATAAACAAAAGTATCAGTCCCGGTATAATCATTACTTGGGGTATAAGATATTTCTCCAGTATTAGAATTTATATTTGCGATAATACCATTCGTTGGGCTTGTGGTTACTATCACTGTTGACGGAGATAAAGTCCCATCTGAATCTAAGTCATTCAACAAGACATCTACTATTACGGTAACATTTTTTGGAGTTGTCGCCGTATCATCATTAATAATAGGCGCTTGGTTGGTTGACGCGCCATTACAGATATGATCTTCTTTATCTGTATAGCCAACGACCGTAAAATTACCAAAAACTAACCCGAGCTTTATTTTGTCGCATTTTACGTATTGATCTATATCAGCAATCCCAGAATTTGGTATTTCAAAAAATAATTTATCTTTTATTTTTTCAGCATTATCTAAGCTGCCAGAAAAAGTCAATATATCACCATTAGATACGCCCGAGAAAGTTTTGAATAATTTTTTATGGTTATCTTCTTCATAAATATTAATAGTAACATCGCTCGGGCCAACATATTTAAGCTGCAATGTTTTTATCGCATCTTTGCATACGCAATTATCAGCTCCTTCTTCTGCGTAAGAAGATTGGAATTTGTAATTTGGTTTTTCAGCATAGAGTCGTTTTATCTCATTTCCACGAGTAATCAATTTAATTGAATTTAATATTGGTATACCTTTTGAAGTACTAGAAAGATAAGTATTAATTTTTAGATTTGTCGATTCAATTGGCAAACTTCCGATATTTTTATCTATTTCTTGAGCGTTATTAGTGCAATCTTTGCAGCTTTCAGGAACGATTCTCCAGTTCGATCCATCAAAATAATACCAGCTATTACTACTAGTAGTTACTCGGTAGGATATATCAGAATTTCCTTTTTTGTCCGATACTTCTTTAAAGCCTAGCAGCTTAACATCCTTTGGCAGGGTAATTGGTGTTGATGTCTCAACGAGCCCTTTTTCATTTATGTCGATTAATCTTGCACCACTTCCATCTATTGTAATTTTTTCTGGGCTGTAACTAAAGTTTAATGGGTCAGTGAAAGAGATTTTGTATGTATTAGTTTTATTCTGATCTAGAATTTTCGTGAAAGCAGGAATCAAAACCGCAATTACAACTAATAATATAGTAACCGAGAGAAATAACAGGACGCTTTTTTTGAAACTAGTTTTTGTATTCACTTGCTATTTTTTAATTATGATTTTTTTTGGAAACTTCGAAGAGGGTAATATCCTATCATCGCGATAAGTATTGAAACTAGAGTCATAATCAAGAATGTTGAGATAAGCTGTTGGCGGGTATTCTCAAATAGAATATTTGTTGGAACTCCAACAGAAACCATTCCAATGATTTGCCCATTGGTGTTTCTGATTGGTTCGTAAGCATTGTAATAGATAATCCCAAGGCGGTCTGCTGTCAAACTATATTCTTCGCCATTTTGTAAAACTGTTTTTACGACATTTTGATCAGTTTCTTCACTTCCAGTCCAGCGCGATACACCATCCAATGTTTTGATAGTAGTTGCGGATCTTTTTGAACCAGTATATATAGTAACATCCAAAGTGGTTTTTTCTTTCGCGAAATCTACATAAGCATTATCAAACTTGTAGCCGACCTCAACCATGCCAATAAGATTATTGTTTGATATAATAGGAACGATTCCTCTTGCGACAATTACATCAGAAAGAACCCCCGGTTCAACATCAAAAGATTTCGCTTGTTTCTTTTCTGAAATAGCGTTTTGTAGAAGAGAATCATTTGTTGCGGTTTGGTTTACATCCCTTTCATCCTGCGGGCTGGCTATTACCACCGCATCTTGGTTATAAATTTTTATAAAATCAACACCTGATTGATCAAGAAAATCTCTCATTTTTGTAGATAAGTCGGTCTTATTGTCGCTGATTATCAGACTTTTTGTACCACTGTCATTTGATATTGTTCTCGCGATAAAAAGAGCCGCATTGGAACGATCAACTAGAATTACTTGTTGAGCTTGGGAACCCTGGATCATTAATTGCAGATTATTTTTTTCAACAATTGTAAAAATTAAACTGGTGAATACTAATGAACCTAGTGTTGAAATAATAATTGCAACGGTCAATATAACAACATAAGTTCGCAGGAACACTCTGAGCTTAATGAAATTCCATGCCCAAATAAAGAGGAATAAAAATCCTAGCGCTGAGAAAAATACCGCAATCTGCCATACAGCGCTATATTCCAATTTTGCTTGTCTTAAGAAAACGATGTTCAAATCCGGAAGTCGGTAGAAAATATAAAAAATTCCACTTATTAGGAGCATTATATAACCGATTAAAGGATATATATTTTGCGCCCTTGTAGCGCGATCTTTACTTTGAGTACGTAACCTACGAACTTGGATTGGTATTGTAGCGGCAATAAATACTGCTACACCCGCAGCTAAAGCAGAATGAATATACTGCCTTAAAAATATATATATTAATACTGAAAGGGCAATAATCAAAACGATAGCAGTAATAGATACTATCCTTTCTTTCTTCTGTTTTTTGGACTGATTTGCTTCAATTAGGGTATTAGCCATAACTGATGCAGCTGGGTTATTGTTTATAACTGGTCCAGCGGGGATAGTGCCGGTGGGCGTGTACGCCATGTAATCAGGAGCAAGTTGTAAAGGGGTTAAATCAGGTTCGGATGAAACGCCTTTATATATGCTGAAAAAAGCGAACACTTCTGTTATTAGAGCAGCGATACCTATTATAGAATATTTTCTTTCTAGTATGAAAAGAAGAAAAGACAGCGCAATCAATGAGAAACCCAGTGCTCTCCAGATAGTTTTAAGTTTTTTCTCAGCGCGCATAGTAATTACGAAAAGAGAAGCCGCAGAAATGCCTACGAGAATCGCAAAAATAGAGACGACGAAATAAAGGTATTCAAGCCAAAATTGGTTCATGTTTTTAATTTTTATTTTTAATAAAATATTTTAAAATCTATACATTAATAACATAATATATAGAAGGGTCTTTGAGTTTATCTAAAATATAGCAATATTTAATTTGTTTGTCTATAGTTTTTAAATGATTTTTCAGACTATTTTTAAGATATAAAAAAGGTCCAAAACAAGGCAAAAAAAATGGGTGAAATTTGAATATAATAAATATTAAAAAATTATAGGGAAAAATATGATAAAATATTATTAATAAATTAAAATAATAATTTTATGAAAAAATTAAGGTTAAGGATGTCAAATTTATAATATTTAATCTTAGAGCAAATCAGTCTTTATATGGGCGTCAATTTTTGAGTGATTTTGGTATAGAAAAGTATTTTGAGAAAGTATACTTATCTGTAGAGATTGGTTACAAAAAACCGGATTTAAGATTTTTTCAATATATCCTTGATAATCTTCAATTAAAACCAAAGGAAGTGGCGATGGTTGGTGATAACCATGAAAATGATATCGAACTGGCGAAAAAGCTTGGCATAAAAACTGTTTGGATAAATCAATTGGAAGAGGAAGGGGAGGCAGATTTTGTGGTAAATAATTTAAAAGAGATACTAACAATATTATAATGATATGATAAATAAATTTATAATATTTATAAACCGAGTAATAATTTTTTATATGCACGCAATATACTTAAAGTATATGTGGAGCTTAAATATTTTAAGATATTTATGAAATATTAAATTCTTTGGTATAATGTTATTATGAAAATTATCGAAGGCTCTCTTGCTGGGGCAATAGTTAACTATAAAGAGCAAAAGGGGACTCGCGTTACGACGGATAAGGTGCGCAAGGCGGTTTTTGATGTGCTTAAAGGTCTGGTTGACCTTGAAAGCACGAATGTTGCCGATCTTTTTTGCGGAAGCGGGATGTATGGGATAGAGGCGGCAAGTCGAGGGGCTGAATCAGTTACATTTGTTGATGAAAGCAAAATGGTAATTAAGCAGTTAAAGAACAATCTTAAAATTTTCAATTTTAAATTTTCAATTTTAAATATTTCTTATGAAATATTTATAAAAAAAAGTGAGAAGAAATTTGACCTGATTTTTGCGGATCCGCCATATTATCAATTCGATTTCGGGAAATTAAATGATATATATAGAATTCTAAACAAAAACGGGATTTTTATTTTAGAGAGCAGTAAACGTATTAAAACAGGAAAATTAGAAAATCTTGATCTGATAGTTGAAAAGGTTTATGGCGATACGCGGGTAATGTTTTTTGAGAAAACATAATTTACAATTTTCAATTTCCAATCAATTTCCAATGATTCAATTTTTAATATGGGAAACTATCAAAAATACAAACAAAAAGCAGAAGAATATTTTGAAAAGAATAGATTGTATGTCGGATTGTTTTTAATCGTTTTTATTGTGTTTGGTGGAACTGTGCTAATGATTCAAGGCGCAAATGCGGGCAAAACAGATTCTAAAATAATTAAAAGCAGCGATATTCAACAAGAAATCAAGAAACCAGCAAATCAAGAAAACAATGGGGAAAAAATTTCAGAGGAAATTATATTCGATATAGAAGGAGCAGTGAAAAATCCCGGTGTATATAAATTAGCAAGCGGCTCTGTAATGATTGATGCTATTAATAAAGCCGGTGGTTTTAGTAGTGAGGCAGATGCAGAAAGAATTTCAAGAGAATTAAATCAAGCAACAGTGATTGGAAACAATGCAAAATTATATATATTTAGATTGAGTGATAGAGGAGTGAGGGTTATTAATAGCAGTTCAACTGCCGCAAACATTATTTCGGGCAGTTCACAGCCAAGTACGTCGAGTGCGCCTGCAACAAGAATAAATATTAATTCAGCAACTGTGGCAGAACTGGATACTTTGCCAAAAATTGGTCCGGCTATTGCGCAGAGGATTATAGATTGGAGAGTTGCAAATGGAGGTTTTGAGGTATTGGAAGATCTAAAAAAGGTAAAAGGAATAGGCGATTCACTTTTTGATGGAGTAAAAGATTTGATAACAATTGAATAATGGAAGATAATTTGATATAATGATAATTGAAAAATCGTTTCACAATTTTTCAATTATCATTATGCCCGGGTGGTGAAATTGGCAGACACGCATGCCTTAGGAGCATGTGCCGCAAGGCTTGGAGGTTCGAGTCCTCTCCCGGGCATTCTATAAAAATCGTGTAAATCGACCTGTTTAAGGGTGAGGAAAGGGCGACCTTTCCTAGGTAGGAAAAGGCACAAAAAAGAGAGCCTAACTCTCTTTTTTGATCGAATCTGTTTTGTTATTGTTCTAAGTGTATGGGTCTAAAGTTTCTTATACCCATAAATTAGCCTTCCTGATTTATTCATGACTATTGTTTTACGGATCGCCTCCCAAAACCTGAACCAGTTAACTGTAAATCTCAAAGAATGAAGCTGAATTTCTTTTGGCAATTTCAAAAAACTAGTGGTTATTTTCAAATCACTATTTTTTAATATTCTTATCATCGCTGGATTTCTGCTAGTAATGTAAATGTTTTTGTGTCTTTTGATCGCATCCTCAAAGCCTGTCCTATAAAGCAGTTTGCCGATTTCTTGTCTGCGGAACTTATGCAGTACAATAAAACCGCCGATTTCTGTCCAATTTTCTCCAAAATCAGAATTAATACAGGCTCCCGCAAGCTCGTTGTTTTTGTATGCCTTAAAAACATTCCTATGTTGTAAAAGTTCTGACAAACTATAACCAGTCATGTCGGGAGACTCTCTAATCTCTGACCTGATAATTTTTATCTCAGAATTAGTAAGCTTGTCTTTAATAATTTTCAAACCATCTTTCTGCATTTTTGGTTTTTACTTTTAACTTTATCCTTTAAAAAATTCCCAATACCTTCTCCAGCTACTATTACTGGTTGGGTGTATTAAATTTTTTAATTGGGGTAAAATTCCCCTCGTTGCTTCCTCGCCAGCCCGAATCATATCTTTGCCATTCAAAAATTTACCCCAGTTTGCATTGCCAACTTTAGGATTAATAACAAGATCGGCATCCTTGACATTCCAATAAGCGAGGTGATGGCGCAGGAGATTAATTGAATTATCAGCTATTTTATAAAAACCCAATTTCTTATTTTCATTGTTGCTGCTAGTAAAGTAGTCTGCATCTAAATTAACTGCTATTACCAACTCTGCTCCCATTTTCCTTACGACTTCAACAGGAACAGGCAATGATAAACCGCCATCAGCCAATAATTTACCCTCTCGTTCTATGGGCTTGAAAATCAGGGGGACTGAAATACTGGCTCTAATTGCTGAATCGATCTCGCCTTTGTTTATAACAACAGCATCGCCACTTTTTAAATCAGTTGCCACTATTGAAAGGGGAATCTTTAAGTTTTCAAATTTTATTCCATCCAAATTGCTTTCAATAAAGTTTTTTACTTTATTCCCACCAAGCAATCCTTGTCGGAAAGAGGGGTCTAAAAGAGATAAAATCAGTCTCCAATCAGTATCAAGTGCTATTTTTTCTACTTGTTGTATATCTTTCGTAGCAGCATAAAATCCACCAACCATAGCACCAATGCTTGAGCCGGCGATAAAATCAATCGGGATATTATTTTCCTCTAAAACTTTAATTACGCCAATATGTGCTAATCCTCTTGGACCGCCACTTCCCAATACCAAACCAATTTTAGGTTGCTTTGATTTTGTCATATTTATTACATCTCTTTTTTTGCACTGATTTTATTAACTATCTTATTATAAAAAGACCTTTCTTTTTCATGAGAAATATTATTATAATTGCTAAATTCATATTTCATCAAAGGAAAATCTTTACCCGTTAAGTTTTTATATACTGAGTAAGTAACATACTTTGTTGCCAAACCAAGCCTTCCTTCCTTTTCTAGTCTCCTGACGGATACATAAAGTTTCGGCTTTTTAAGTATCCTAAATGCCCCAAATTTACTTGCCCTGATACAGTAATCGTGATCTTCTCCCACTCTAATCTTTTCATCAAATCCTCTTGTCATATTAAAAACCCAGCGTCTAGATAAGATACAAAAGCCTGGTGCCTTTGGAGAGGAATATTGCAAAACTAACATATAAATGAAATATACTTGATGCAAAAGTATATCAATATACCTGTCACTTAATGGGTAAAATCTGCAAGTAGCTATATCTAGAGACCTTTCTTCAAATTCTTTTAGTGCTTTTTTTATAAAATCATTATGCAAGACAACATCCGCATCTAAAAATAACAGGTACTTTCCTCTTGCAACTTCTCCGCCAGCATTTCTGCCAACAGCCGGGAGGCCGCCTCTTACAATTTTACAATCAAATTCTCGAGCTATATCTTTGGTACTATCTGTAGAACCGGCATCGGCTATTATAACCTCATAGTTTTCATAATCTTGCTCTTTAATTGATTTTAATAATTTAGGTAAGTAGATCTCCTCGTTTAATGTAGGAATAATTATAGAAATCATTTTCTTCATTTATTATTCTCCTTATTAGCCGGTTTTTTTCTATAAAACAATACAAAAGTGCACAATATTAAAACCTCACCAACAATAAATAGTCCCCAATTATAATGGACTGGAATATAATGTGAAATTATTTGCTGGAATTCAGGATTTGATCCAAGGTGAAAAAATCCCTTTAGAAATCCTCCTTGAATAACTATCTTAGAATAGTCCCATATAAAAGAAATAAAAATCAAAAAGGCTCCAGAAATCATTAAGATACACTCATATAGATTTATTTTTTTTAGAAGTTCTTTTTTCTGTAAATAGATTATAGAGAAGCAAAGAGCAATCATGGTCAGGGAGCATATTATCGGAGCAAGAACGGGCCCTATCCAAGGCACAGGAATAAGAAAAAGAAGATCCCATGTCAGAAAAGATGTTGGCCATCCCAAAACCACTTTCAGCCAGACATAATAAGAGATATCCCATATAGCAAAGCTGTATAGAAAATAAGAAAACCTTCGGAGTAGGTCCTTGCTTGCCAATACTCCTATGGCCACAAGCATTATTATTGTGGAGGCTTCTCTACACCACTCCATAACAATAAAGTGGGGGTTAGTGTTCATGACGAGAGGAAAATCAAATCCGTTCGGGTAATACAGGTCTCTGAGATAAACAACTACCGTTGCTTCCAGGAAACCCATGGCTATGGCAAAAATAGTGAGCCAAACCAGTTGTTTGATTATTGTAGAGTTTTTCATTTTTTTATAAGCGTAAAATAATATACACAAATAATACCTAGTAAGAAAACTATTCCTCCAGATGCTTCGCGAATATTTGCTATAGTGTTTGTTACAAAACCCATATTTATTTTTTAATTATCATTTCACTTGAGTAAAATATTATAGGGCGCTCAATGTTATTTTTATTTAAGATATCTAGGTAATTGAGCGCCCCAAATACTATTTGACTAAAATGGCCACTGTTTTGATTTCCAAGCCCAAATCAGATAACCAGCAGCAGCTATAACCACAACTATTGCCACCTCAATCACGATAGTTGTTGGGCTTGACCAATTTATGTTTGATAGAAAACTCATTGGTATACTCCTTTTATATTTATTTAATTTAATTAATCCATAAAATCCTTATGGTGGATCAACCCTCGACCACTAAAATAAAACAGCAACAATCTGATCTGATATTTTTGCTGAATTTATTTTTTTGTTGAGGAATGAATATTCCAAAAGCAGTCCATCCATCATGCTGGTAAGCATTGATGTTAATAGGCTAGCATCAACTTTCTTGGTTAAGTTTTTACTTATTGATACCTCTTCAATTACTGGTTGAATTAAATAAGCAGCTTGTTCTCTCAACTGAGAAATCTGTTTTGTTATTTGAGAATCGGCTGGAGATAGCTTTAACATTAAGGCCTTGATTAGGTTTTTCTCTTTACAACCAAAATCTAGATAATTTTTTATTAGTTTATGTAGTTTTTTATCAACCGTACCTTCATTTAGTGCATGGGCAATAGTTAGGTTTAAATCACTAAAAACACTATCCAACACTTTTCCGTAGATTTCCGCTTTACCAGTAAAGTGATAGTAAAGGGCAGCTTTGGTAATACCTAGCTTTTTGGCGATATCATTCATCGAAACACCTAGGTAGCTGTATTCAGAGAAAAAACGACGAGCTGTGTTAATAATGTGTTTTTGGGTGTCTTGAATAACATCCCCGGATTGTTTTGCAATTGTTTCCATAATTCTATAAATTACTTTTATTTACTTACCGCTCGGTAAGTTAGTTATAGTATATCAAAGTGGATAAATACATGTCAAGTAAATAAATTCGCCAAGGTGATAATATGTATTATGCCCATAGCTCAGCTAATTATCATTCATTTTGTGTTGCTTGATCTGGGTTTTCTACTACCTCATTCTCTTTGATAAATATCTTACTATCTTTTATATATAGTTTCGTTCGCAGATTCATCAGCAGTTCTCGTTTTTCTTCTCTACCACCCTCGCGGAGGATGTAGGCGGCGTAGGATTTGATATCGGTCTTTTTGACTTTGATTTGTTTGTCTTGGTTGCCTTTGCCGAATACTACTTGGGAGAATTTGTTATACCTTTCAACTTCCTGCTGAATCTTGTCGAAGGTTCCTTTTTTATAAAAATCTATTTTATCCATTAGCTGAATCATTTGTTCTAATAATTCTTCTTCTTTTATTGGTGGTTCTTGGCAATCAACATCTACTCTCTTTACGCACCTGTAGTAGACATGCCTTCTCACACCGCCATCGAGCAGTTTCTTGAACTTTTCTTCAGCCGTGATCATCGCTCCGCATGTTCCGCAGAATACCAGCTTTGTGAATTGGAAGTCCTTGATTCCATATTTAATTTTCGGATCTACTTTGAGATTCTCTTGAACCGTTTCATAAAGTTCCTTTGTTATTATTGGTTCATGATTTCCTTTATACCAAGTATTGGATCCTTGCGGATATTCAAAGTCTCCATAATAGAATGGTGTATGAAGCATTCGGAAGATGTTGCTCAATGTTACTCGCTTTCCAGATTTGGTTTTGAAGTCCTGATCATATACCAGCCATCTATATATTTCTCTGCCACTAGCTCTTTCATACCCAACTTTTTCAAACATCTTTTTAACTGTTGGTGCTCTACTTGGATCAATCGTCACTTTTCTTTGTCCCTTTATCCCAGTGGGTTCATTTAGGTATCCTAGGGGAGTGACCCCCGGTCTATATCCCATTTGGCATTTAGCTTTTAGACCTCGCTTTACATTCAAGCTTTTATTATCATTTTCCAACTTGGCTTGAGAACATAGGATCATTAGCATGAATTTCTCATTTGGAGAATTAGTGAAGAATTGATTAGGTGTCCTTATCTTTACTAATACATCCCGATCCATCAGATCTACTAATGATCCTAAGTCCCCAGCATTTCTACTCAATCTATCAGGAGCCCATGTGAGAATCCCATTAAACATTCCTTCCCGCAGGTCGGTTAGTATTTTGTTGAACACTGGTCGTTGTCCCGATTCCTTCGCCGAATGGGATTCTTTTCTAATCTCTACCACTTCCAGATTTTCTCTTTCAGCCAGTGTTTTCATCTCGTGGATCTGAGAATCAATTGACAGGGCTTGTAATTCGTCCTGTTCAGTTGATTTTCTAGCATAGAGGCAGTATCTGATTGGTATTTCAGCTACCTCCTTGTTCCGATTGCCATATATAGTAGGAGGGCAATCAAGGACGCTTGTTTTTGGCATTTTTCTCCTTTCCCTTTATTTATATTTCCCGATATCTCTACCAGGCAAAGGGGAGGGTACCGCAAGCGTCCTTTCAAGTCCAGACTTAAAGCTGTAGATAACTAAGTCTTTAATAAGACTACAAACCACTATTAAAGTCCAGCAATCTAGAATCGTAAAAGCCCGATCGTTTTCCCTTCATATTCGAAGGTTTTCTCTATGGTATTCATCACCAATAGCGTGAAGGCATCTACTAAATCATCATGTTTTTCAACTCCGAATCCCAATATCTGTTCAATAAGTTTTTCAGCACCATGTTCTGGGAAGAGGACTCTGCCGGAGCTTATCCATTTATGGGAAACATACAATCTGCCTCTTTTATCCATATTTCCAACCTTTAGGCTTTTAACTAGATACGACTGTTCGCCAAGATGTTGAGCAAAGTAATCTTGAGCTCCTACATTTTCAACATAGACTTCGGTTTCAAATATATTTCCAAGACTGCTAATGGTTGCCTTGACCATATCCGTAGCTTGCGAGAAATCCAGTCTTTCGTTTACAGGATTTTCGAGAATATATATCTTTCTGTCTTTTCCTTGCCCAATTATCTTGGCAGAAATTATTGCAGTATAATCCGCAGACTCTTTTAGCGATACGGCTAGATCGGTGCTAATTACATTGTAATCTCCATGACCCTTTGGAGGAACTTCCTTATAATAGTGGATGTTTTCTCTGACTACGATAGCTTCTCTGCGATCTACAATGCTTAACATATATTCTCTTGCAAATGAGAATTTATCGCCAACTTTTAGTTTTTCAGTTTCGATTGCGTTTAGATCTGGGTATTTTCCTGGCCACAATATATTATCTCCATTATCCATGATGGGGTATTTTCTAAAGATTCCAGTTCGCTGGCCATCTTCCATCTCATTTATTAATCTCATTACTAAAGAATCTTCGTGAAGTAGGTTTCCTACAACGATAATTCTTGTGCCAATGTCTCCCAGTGGCACAATTTCACTATTGTACCATTCATAAGTTTTGTTCCGGCTATCCGACGTCTTAGTAGAATTTACATCCTCTACATCGTCTGCGATTATGATATCCGGTCTGTATGGTCCATGTTTGATACCACGGATACTTTGCTCTGTTGAAGCCACCATTATTTTTGCATTGTATTTTGGCAATACTATTGCTCCAGAACCCCATTCATTTTCCTCTTGAAATGGGCCAAGATCCGCCTTTAATAGATCATTTTCCTCAAGTTCTCGTTTAATATTTTTCAGATGTTGTTTTGCTAACTCTTGGGTTTGACTAATGATCACTATAAATTTCTTGTTTTGCGACCCCATAATACTCCAAAGAGCATAGCACAGGGTAATTAATGTAGATTTTGCGCTTCCACGAAAAGCTGTGATTACGACCTGCTTTTGACTCTCATCACTCATGATCTGAAATATCTCTCTCTGGAAATCAGCAATTGGGAAAGTGATATAGTGCGAGAAGTAAAGCCCAAAGAACCATAGCGGATTTCTTTTGGTGAGATTTGTCCTGAGCTTTTGATCGTTAATGACGCTTTCGATTACCTCAATAGGTAAATCTTGATTTTGACTATTTGTTATTTTGTTCATCTTGAACCTCCTGTAGATTAGGCGATATTAGTTCTATCGCTTTTTTAATTAATAATTCTTGTTCTTTACTTATTTTTCCATCAATCATCTTGTGATTGGCTTCGATTTCGATCTTCGTTCGGTATACTGGATGATTATGGTTGAGCCAGTAAATTAGGCTGGTTATGTTGCGGTCCTTGATTGCCGAGATTATTTGTACCTCGGCCATATCATTTATAAGTAGCCTGCCTTGTTCAATTGCCTTATCTACATCTTCTTTGAACTTCTTATTTTTCTTAATCATTCTGTAGAATGTAGCTCGGCTTATTCTGGTCTTATCTACTGCTACCTGAACAATTGGCATTTTAACCAATTGTTCTAGTAATGCCTTCTGAACCTTATCCTGCTTTATCATCTTTCACCTCCTTTTTGGAAATCAGCACAGCTTTCAGGCCTGTAAGGTTTTCCCACCTTTTTCTAATCACTTCCGCGTAGACAGGCGATTTTTCCATAAGGAAACAACGGCGTTTCAGTTTTGTTGCCGCTATTAAAGTACTACCACTACCGCCGAAGGGTTCTAGGACTAAATCATCTCTTTTGGTTAATACTTTTATATACGGAATTAGAATCTCGATTGGCTTGGTGCCGAATATAATTCCTTGGCCAGAACTTTTTTCATCGGCGGCGTTGAATTCTATAAAGTCGGTAGGACAATATTTTTTACCTTTTTCATATGACTCCCACGCTGGCTTCCCGGCTATAGCATAAAGCGCAGTATCATATTCGTTTTGCAATTCCTTGTTCTCTTGCTCAAAATTAAATTCCAAGTCTTTGGCTGTGCCAACCATGGCTATGTCATGCTTATTGAACAACTTATATTTTGATGAGAAGTTCTGAACACGGTTGGGCAAATGCCACACAATCATATTTTTGACCTTCCAATACTTTTCCATTTCGCCCCATATAGTCCTAATGTTCTTCCAGTTTTCATACACGATAATATGAAAGTCATCCTTTTGAACTTTATTAACATTGGCCATCCATTTTTCTGTGAAGTCTTCGGGTAAGAAGTCTGTTTCAAGATATTTGCGATCTCTTTTATATCCGAATCCTTCTGTTGCTTGACCGTGTTTTTTCTTGCCTACAAGATAATTTAGTAGATATGGAGGATCCGTCATGACCATGTCGGCCTTTTCATTTCCCATTAGTGCCAGCACATCTTCTTCGATGGTGGAGTCACCACAGTACATTCTGCTTCCATCAAGATCCCAAAGATCTCCTTTTTGGATTTCAATGTTTTTGATATCCAACTTTTTCAATTCTTTTTCCAAATCGAAGACCCCAGGTGTATCTTCAACTTCAAAAATCCTATCGAGGTCTTCGGATGAGAATCCTATATTCGATAGAAAATCCTCACCGAAACTTTTGAGCAAATCGAAATCGAATTCGCCTAAATTTTTATTCAAGCGAATATTCAACTCTTTCTCTTTCTCGATGTCTGGGATATTAAGATACACAACTGGGACTTCTTTAAATCCCAGATCCTTCGCCACCTTCAATCTGAAGTGACCCCCAATAACAATCTGCTCTCGACCTGGAGCAATGTTACATATTATGGGATCCACTAATCCGAATCTCTCGATGCTGTCTCGCAATTGCTTGATAGCATCGGTTGTCCAGCGTCTCGGGTTATAGTCGCTGGGCTTTAGGTTGCTGATTGCAACCTGTTCGACCCTAAGGTCGCTTGTCTTTGTCATTTTTTCTTTTGACATAAGATTCCTTTCCGTTTAGTTATTACTTGGAATCATTATATTTTTTTGGGAGCGACCTCTACATGGAGTTTTCCAAAACAAAAAATGGCCTTAATGACCATTTTCTATAAACATTATCCACTCCACTTACGAGGACATTTTGTCTTTAGATAAATTCTAGTTTATATTTTGGATTAATCCTGTATCCGCTACCGCCTTTACCCTCAATTATGTTGTTTTCAATGCCAAGCTTTATTTTCACTTGGCTGTTAATCTCATTAACTGCTTTTCTGACGGATCCTACACTTACACTATCGGTTTCGTGTCTAATATATTCCGGCTTTACAAAAGAATCTTTTAAAATTCTTAATATCTGAAATCTTAGAGATGATAATTTGAAAGAGTGTTTATGTTCTTGATCTCCTTTTTGATACAAGTCACCACTTGAATTGATATATAGAACAATTTTGTCTCCAGAAGCGTTGAGCTTTGCTGCGATCCCATCTATTATAATATCTGCCATGTTTCGATCTGGTAGATTAAGCTTGATTTGTGATGCCATATTTCCATGTGTTACTAATCCCTTTGGCATTAATGATTTCATCATATTAACTTCCGTATGCTTACTAAGATAATCCAAAATTACAGGTTTGTTCGACTTTCTCGAACCCCATTCAAAAAGCTTGGGAAAGGATACTGGTTCTATATTTTTATTTATAGTCTTTTTCTTCATAATGATATTTATTTCTTAAATTATGGCATAAAAGGCGTTAAAAGACCAGCTCAATAACGCTTTACTTTGAGTGTTTTATCTGCTAAGATAGGACTAACAATTTAGTTACCTAACCCCTGCAGTATATCTGTAGGATATGGTATAAAACCCGACCAAGGTAGAAAGCTCTCCATCAGAGCACCTTGGTCGGTCATGCCCCGAAAGGGGTGTGGGTCTCGCAAGAGATCGCTGGTGGGGAGCTTTGTGTTTTTCACCAAAAATTATAAAAACCGACCAAGAACCATGTTACAAAAATGTAATATAAAATTTAGAAATAATATTATCAAATACCACAAGTTTTTCTTGTGGTTATTTTAATTAGAAGGAGGTTTTATGTCTCAAGAAGAAATTAAAAAGTGGGGGAAGGGTAAAATAATAGCTGTTTCAGGCGCGGGTTTATTTGCCCTGATGATTATACTGGGGTTGTTAGTTAATATCGATTTTTTGGCAGTTCCGCTATTTGGTTTACCTGTTTATATAACGGGGTTACTTGTTTGGTGGTTATGGTCAAGAAAAGGTTTTTCCAAGAAAAAGAAAACCGTAATAAATGCTGTAGCGATCTTGCCAGTATTCGCTGTCATCTTTTTCTTAAACTTTCTTATATTTAATAATATAGCTTCGAGTCTCAATAAGCCGTCTTTAGTTCAGCAAAATAAAGATGAACTAGATTATGATGCAGTTAATATGGCCGCAGAAGCTTTTGAAAAATTGGCAGCAGAAGAAAAAGCATATGAGGCTACACCAGAAGGGCAGAAATGCAAATCAGCACATCCTGATTGGACCAAGAAGATATGTGAAGATGTTGCAAAGCAAAATGTTTGGATTGGAATGACTTATGAAATGCTAGTGGCGTCTGCTGGTAGAGAGCCTGATTCTGCTAAGCCTTCAAATTATGGAAGTGGCACTCAGTGGCAATGGTGTTATCACGGTAAAACCACGATGTGTTTCTATGATAATGATGGTGATAAGAAAATAGACGCTTATAACTAGAATTAGTATTCACTGTTGAAAGAGGGGCTCGTATAGCTCCTCTTTCAATTGTTTTTAGGTATTTTTTATGGTAAAATAGAAGAAATAAAATTAACTTAATTTTATGCCAGTCATTAAGAATGAAACTGAAAAAATCGGGTCTGTTTTAACTGGTGTAGCTGGAGAATATTTTGTTGCCGCGGAATTATCGAAGAGAGGTTATATCGCGTCAATCATTTTGAGAAACACCAGAGGAATCGATATTCTATGTTCAAACTCTGAAGCCAGTAAATCAGTAAATATTCAAGTAAAGGCAAGCAGTAGTCCAACTAGGAGTTGGATTCTAAATCAAAAAGCAGAGGATTATTTCTCAAATAATTTTTTCTATATTTTTGTTAATTTGAATAAACGCAAAGAATATCCTGAGTTTTTTATTGTGCCAAGTGAAGTTGTGGCAAAATATTGCAAAAAAGGACATTCACATTGGTTAGATACACCTGGAAAAAATGGACAAAAACATAAGGATACTATAATGAGAAAATTTGATGATCCAGATGAAAAGTATTTAAATCGTTGGGATTTTCTAAACTTATAAAAATATTATATGGAAAATAAATCTTCAAATAAAAACTTACACAAGGCAAGCGCTGCGAAGAAAGATGAGTTTTATACTCAGCTCGCCGATATTGAAAATGAGCTAAAACACTACAAAGACCAATTTCGTGGCAAAGTGGTATTTTGCAATTGCGATGACCCAAAAGAAAGCAATTTTGTTAAGTATTTCAGCATGAAGTTCGAAGAACTTGGTATGAAAAAATTAATTGCAACGCATTACAAAGAAGCAAATTTATTTACTCACGAACCGCCTTATAAATTGGAATACGCCGGAGACAAAAACGGCAATCGCATGCCCGACCCGGAAGAGTTTATAACTGAAATGATAAGCGATGGCGATTTTCGCAGCGAGGAGTGTATCAAACTGCTAAAAGAAGCCGATATTGTCGTGACCAATCCTCCGTTTTCGTTATTTCGTGAATATCTATCACAACTTATCGAATACGATAAAAAGTTTTTGATTATTGGTAATACTAACGCTATGACCTATAAGGAAGTGTTTAAACTTATTAAAGATAACAAACTTCGTACTGGTTATACAAACTTTAATGTTGGCATGTTTTTTATTGTGCCAGACGATTGGGAGCTTTTTCATCATATTGATAATAATGGCAAGAAAATTGCGAGAGTTTCAACTTCGTGTTGGTTTACAAATCTTGAGGTTGAAAAACATAAGCAAGAGATTACTCTTTACAAAAAATACACACCTGAGGAGTATCCAAAATATGAGAATTACGACGCTATCAATGTTGATAAAAATTCTGAAATTCCAATGGACTATAATGGTGCCATAGGCGTACCAATTACTTTCCTCGATAAATATAATCCGGAACAATTTGAAATAATTGGTTTAGGCATATCTAACTCAGGGATAGAAATTGGTGTCAAACCATATAAAGAAGAACATAAAAAATATAGAAAAGAAATTCAAAAAAGAGGCGCTGTTGACGGTGATTTATATATGATGACAGATGGGATTGTTGATGTTCCTTATGCGCGAGTTATTATTAAAAATAAGAAAGTAAAAAAATAATATGAAAATTGAATTACATCGAATTCCAATAAGGAAAGTAATTATCGGATATAAAGATAGTGCCGAAGAAGGCGTAGTTGCTTACGATGGCAAACTTGATATTCGTCCGAAATATCAACGCGAATTTGTTTATAACGGCAAGCAACGGGACGCCGTGATTGAAACAATCAAAAATGGTTTTCCACTTAACGTGATGTACTGGGTTAAGACAGATCAGGGAAATTTTGAAGTTTTGGATGGCCAACAGCGCACTATTAGCGTAGGACAATATATAAACGGAGACTTTTCACTCAATGATCGCTTTTTTCATAACTTGACCGACGAAGAACAAAATCAGATTTTGGATTATGAATTGATGATTTATTTCTGCGAGGGCACAGACAAAGAACGGTTGGACTGGTTTAGAATCATTAACATCGCTGGAGAAAAGCTATATGACCAAGAATTGCGCAACGCTGTCTATACTGGTCCATGGCTTTCTGATGCAAAACTAAAGTTTAGCAAAACACATTGTGCGGCATATCTTCTGGCAAATGACGGCGGGCAATTAGTTGGTGGTTCGCCGATTCGCCAAGAGTATTTAGAAACCGCGCTCTCATGGATTAACAAAGGCAAGATAGAAGATTATATGGCAAAACACCAGCACGATGCGAATGCCGACAAGTTGTGGGAGTATTTTCAAGAAGTGATTGCATGGGTGCGGGTAACATTTACGAATTATCGTAGAGAGATGAGTAGTGTGGAGTGGGGAGAACTGTACAATGAATTTAAAGATGAAAAGTTTGATTCCAAAAAAATGGAAAAGGAAATTGTCAAATTGATGCAAGATGAAGATGTGACCAAAAAATCCGGGGTTTATCCGTATGTCTTAACAAGAAATGAAAGATATTTAAATATCCGGGCTTTTACGGACAAACAAAAAAGAGAAGCATATGAAAAGCAAAAAGGCAAATGCGTAAAATGCAAGAAACATTTTGAAATAGGAGAAATGGAAGCAGATCATATAAAACCCTGGCATGAAGGCGGAAAAACAATTTCTAAAAATTGTCAGATGCTATGCAAGGAAGACAACCGTAGAAAATCTGGGAAGTAAAAACAATTGCCCCAATAGTTGCAATGGTAAAAAACTTTCAAATGATGGAATTGAACGTTATCAGAAGATGATTATGATATTACATGAGAAAGCTAAAATTGTGTTAAGGGTAGACAATTAGAAAAAATGATATACTATTATATAATAACAAAAACAGTCTGTATGGCTGTTTTTTATGATATAAAGCGCAATATTATATTAATAGTAGATAATAATAAAATACTATTGACCTATTATGGGGATATGTGATATAATGACTTATGAAAATTATTAAATAACGATAAAAACATGTATAATTTTAAAAAGTTTGAAGGAAGAAACTTAAGGCTTGAAGATCGCATCACTATTACAAAGTCAAACAGCATAGGGTTCCCTCAAAAGTTCTACATTGATAATGGGATAAAAGATATAAAATTTGTGGTGCTTTTTTGGGATGAAGGGAGTAAAGCGATAGGAATCCAATTTACTAACAGTGAAACAGAAAAAAATAAGTTTAGCATTTTACATAGTAAGCAAGGTTATGGCGGGAGTGTAGTGGCTAGAAGCTTTTTTAGGTCCAACAATATAGACCCCAAAGAGTTTCATGGACGCTATAAGTGGGAAAAGTATGATATGCCAGAAGTTGGCGAGGTGTATGTCGTTAATTTGAAGAAAAAAGAAGTTGCTTAGGAAACAAAAAATCAGGCAAGCCTGATTTTTTGAGTTATATACCAATCTGTGGTTTAAATGGTTTCTTGTAAAAACCGTGTCGATATTTTAAATATCCACAGGCCACAGAGGTTATATTTATTATATCCTCTGTGGTTAATTAAGGCAAGTTTAAGAGGTGTCAAATGGTAAAATTTGAAATCCGCAAAAGTAGTCGAGGACTATTTTACTGGCGATTAATCGCTGGTAATAATAGGATTGTTTGTTGGTCCGAAGAATATGACAGCGAACAAGGCGCAATCAACTCAGTGGCATGGGTTAGGAGCAATGCGCTGAAAGCCCCGGTTGCATAGGAGAAAAATAAAGGGTTGGGGTCAATTGATCCCAACCCTTAAATAAAACTAATTTTAGGAAGAATAAAAAATATGAATCAAGAAGAATTTAATGACCTTACAAATCGATATGTCAAAGCGGAAAATGAATTAGCAGATTATAGAGATAAATTTGTGGCGATTTCATGGGAAGGCGAGAAACAAAAAATGCCGGAGAAAGTATTAACCATTGAATCTCTTAATAAATTGGAAGAAATGCGTGAAGAAGTAAGAAAATTAGAGCAAGAATGGTTTAATGCGATAGGAAAATTAATGAATTAGAAATGGAGAAATAAATGGAGCAAAGTGAAATAGAAAAGATAGACGGTATAAAAAAAGAGATGGTGCGGAAAATAGTTTCAGATGAAAGGCCAGTCTCGTTATCATACGAAAACAGAATAATTTTACATTTGATTCCTCTGGGCACGCTTGACTATGAGTACAGTTTGGATTTGAGCACTTTATTTGATCGCACAGTATCTATTAGTCCGATACATGGAGGACCCGATATCAGTCGAATAAATGTAGATGGGGTTCTCGCTTGTGGCGGGAATGATATCAATAAGACAGCCTCATATGTTCAACTTTATAGGAATGGAATTGTAGAGGCAGTAGATTGTCTGTCCTTGGCATCATGTAGAGAAGGCAAAACAATCAAAGGCTTGGCACTTGAAAACGTATTGATAGATTCTTTAACGGAATATTTGAAAATTCTAAAAGATCTAGGCGTAAATATGCCCATGATGATATTTTTAACTCTTATTGGCGTTGGTGGTTGTGGCATGGCCACTGGTCCAGCGTATTCTTCTTATGATGGTGCACCCATTGATAGGGATAATCTGGATCTGCCGGGTATTATAATAAATTCTTACGATGAGAAACCGGAAACTATTTTGAGGCCACTTTTCGATCTCATATGGAATGCATGCGGTCTTGCTGAATCTCTAAATTATGATAATGGTGGCAATCACATAAAAGCTAGAATATAGGTAAAATAAGGAATATGAGTTCTAAGTCCTCAATTTCAAAACAACAATGGTCTTCTTTTTGGAAGAAGTCAGGTATTTATTTGCTTGCCAACGATCGTGAGTATAAGAAATATAGCTGGCAAGGTCTAAAAAGGAGGCTCTTATCTAAGGGCATAGATGATGAGTTAGCAGAAAAGACAAAGAGGATATTCGATAAATATAAAGCACCCGATTTGCAATTGCTCCGTTTTTGTAAGTTTTTCTTAAACGACTCACTAACTATTCAAATTTTCTTTGAGAAAAAAGATATCCCAAGCTCTTTTTTAAGTCTTTCTAATACTTTCAGGTACAAATCATATGAAAATTTGGAGAATATCTTTAAAAAGATTGTTTACTTGCGCGAACTAAACAGAAAGGGGCAGGGTTATTTATATACTACTAATACGAAAGTAATTAATAACATTAGTGGTTATCGTCCCAAGGATCTACAACGCTGGTTATCAAGATTCATGAATGATCAATATAGGTTTCTTGATAGAGTCGAGTTGCGTGGATGGAATGTATTCATATTTAGACGTGGGAAGGGAAACAATCCTATTTACAAATTTCTACAAGTCAAAAAAACACGCAATAAGCTAGATATTAAAATATCGGCAGATTCCAAGAAAGAGACAAATATTATTCGAAATCATCTAGCACGTTATTTTAATGCTTATATTGATTGTGTTGAAATCAAAAATGATTTTAAAAAAATTGAAAGATTTATCAAGACAGGTTCATCTGAATCATTTAATCTTTTGGGGTTAACTTCGTATAATGGAGATTTTGAAGTTACTATAATGCCTAAATTTTCAAAGTTTCGAACAGATCTCGGAGTTTCTAATAGTGAGTTTTTTCAGCAAATAAAAATAAAAGTTCCTAATCTAAAAATTATCCATTTGATTCACAATGAATTAAAGGGTAAAAAGTTAACCATTTTTTTACGATCATTTACTAACTCTGGCATATTGGGTGCGGTACTCTTTGATTTTAATGATAGAAAGCTAAATCCGCTTGATAGGCAAAAAGTTTTTCAAGATTTTGAAAAAGATTTTGATATAAGTATGGGAGCTTTTGTGAAAAATGATGAGCTTAATGAAAAGTATTTTTGTGAAACATTTTTATGTAATTCAGCAAAAAGATATACGCCATATAGCATAAGAGATAAGCGAGGGATGGAGGTATTGTCTTTGCTTAAGAAATTAAACTTTTTTGATAAGGAGAAAGACGAATTTTTCATAAGTTATTTTTGTTTTAATAAAGGGTGTCTTAATTATTGTAAGCCACAGGATGTTGGGTCTTTGTGTGGCATATGCAAGTCTCCACTCTATGCTAATAAAGAAATTATAATCAATAATATTAACGAAGAAAGCATTGCAAGATATATTAAAACTAAGTTCGATGATTTTGGTTATAGACTTATTAGCAATACCCCAAAGGAGCTATTAAAAAGAAAAATACATCTTATTGAGGGGGAAAAGAATGGAAAAACAATTTTATTACTACCCCTTACTGAAGAATTGAGCAATAATCAATTAGAGCTATTGTCTCATCGTTTTCCGGATGTTCATGTTGTTACTTCAAAAGATGATGTATCAAAACTAAAAAGCTACAATATTATGGCTATCGAATTACATAAGTTGTTTTATAAGATACAATATGAAAATAAAGACATTTTTACACTATTATCAAACGAGATAAAGAGAGAAAGCATTACAAAAATAGAAAATCTTGCGAATGAGGTTTCCAGGAAGATAGGAGATAACTCATTCTATAGTTCCAAAAATGCAGGAGGCAATAATTTAGGGGCAGAGCTTTTTGAGGCTCATTGCCATGTGCTGTTAAGATCAATGTTTGGCTTTTCTAGTTGGCTCGGAACAACTAAGCGCGGTAAGGCAGTACCTGATGGTAAATCGGCTTTCCCTATATTTCCTGGTGTTAAGAATGGACTATTTATTTGGGACTCTAAATTTTACTCAAAGCCTTTTTCTTGTGGAGGATTCAAAAAAAATGATATTTATGTCTCTAGCTTCAAGAAAAATAAATATGTTAAGAGTAAGGGTGGTCTTAAGAGTCTTATTTTCATTTCCAATAAAAAGCCTAATGGATCTTTTGCTGGAATAGCAAAGAAGCTTACAAAAAATAGGCGGCTTAAGATTGTTGTCGTTTCAAACAAGAATCTTTTGGATATATTTAACCATTTTAAGACTTACAAGGAGTCTATTAATAGCAATATAAAATCAAAAAGATCATTTTATAATTGGCTGTATTCCGTATTTTGTTCAACTAAAAAAGATGATAGTGGAAAGGTTTGTGTTTATGATGATTTAATGATAAGCAACAAGATTGAAATAAATAAAACTGAATTAGAGGAGTTGCTTATGGGTCAAAACTTGGAATAGGTTTAAAGTAATACATAAAATTATGTTATCAGACGAAGCAATAAAAGAATTTCAAGAAATCTACGAAAAAGAATATGGCAAGAAGCTAACATGGGAAGAGGCTTCTGACGCATCATGGCGATTGCATGAATTCTATAAGATTTTGTTTGATGTTGCCAAGAAAGAGCATTTTCGTAAATTAAAATTAAAAGATAATCCGAAAGGGTTCCATATGGAGGGTGGCAAATACTCCTGTTGTATTTGCGGTACCTATGTTGAGGGAGAGTCGAGTTGGTATGATAAAAACGGTATTAAGTGCTTATTGTGCCAAAAAGCAGTTGATCAGAAAATAGTCCCATCTAAAGCGTGCAAAGATAAGGATAGTTGGTATGCTATGTGGGAGCTTGATCATTATTTTAAAATAAGGACAGCTACTGCGAAAAAGATGATTAGGGAAGGCAAACTAAATGCAAGGATTGTGCCTACCGCAGAAAGTAGCCCTTATTATTATGTTTTTATGATCAAAGAAAACATAGAGTTGTTTGGTCCCAAGAAAAGAGAGCATAAAGTGACTAAAAATGAGGATGAGAGCATTACTATCCAACTTTAATACTTATCAAATTCCTTTACTCATGCTATAATGTTTCTAGTAAGTCAAGTTTGAGACATGAGACAGTCCCTTTTTATAGTGTCTCATTTGTCTCATTATCAGGTTAAAGCATTGTTTATACTGCCTCACAACGCCCCGACCTTTTCCCTGTAAAGACCCCTAGTGGAAAAGGCCTTAACACTCCTGTTAAGTGGGGTTCAAGACCTGAGTGGGGCATTTCAGAGGGATTTACAGAAGCTTTTCGCGGCCTCTTTTTTTTATTGCCAAAAAAATCTATTGTTGTATTATGTAGGTAATAAATAAAAGGGGGGATGATGCCAAAGAAAAAAATAAAAAAACAAACCGAAAAACCAAAAAAGAAATTAAATAAAAAAACAAAGAAAGTTTCTTTTCAAGAATATATTCCAATGGGTGGTATGGCGCTATCAAATGGTATTATGTTGCGTAGTTATAATTATATGGCAATTGCCATGACTGATGAGGTTGGCAAGATTGAAGTTCTATCTTTTAAACTGAAAAATATCAGAGAAAAATATAGCTTACTCTTTATCCCGTTTATTCGCGGCATAACTTATTTTATTGAAAACTTGGTTTTTTTAATAAAAGCAATGTGGCATAAAAGAGCTTTTGTTAAAAATCTATTAAGACGTAAGACTAGAGCGCAGAGACTTTTTATTAAAATTGATCAATATATTTTATATATAATCTATCTACTGCTTGTGGTAGGTTTTTTTAATTATCTCTATGGCAATATAACTCATGGTTTATCTAGTGAAGGAGTTACTTTTTGTTATAATTTTTTGATTACATTGGGACTCATATTATTTTTTGCGGTACTTTTTGCTCTCGTTACTATTGGTCGGAAAAGAGATTATCAATATTTCGCATATCATAGCGTGGAGCATAGGATTATTAATATGCACGAAAGGCATACTAGAAAAGATAATGATATCAGTATATATAATGACAGATGCGGGCTGGTCGTCGGTTTTTGGGTGGCTGTTTTTCTTTCTTTGCTTGTTACTTTTCTAAAAATACCGGAATACGGTGTTATTTGGGGGGGTTTAGTAGTTATTGGTTTGTTTTTGCTGTCTTCCTCGTTGGCTTATGAATTCGTAATGTTGTTAAGTAAAATCGAAGGTTCAATATTTAATTTTATATTTATTAAACCCATAAACCTGGTACAATATTTTTTTTTATCAAACCCCAGTGATATAAATATCGCAGTTGGCCAGGCGGCATTGGATGAGATAGTAAGATTGGAAAAAGCCAGCAAGTAGTAATGGGCAACAAAAGTCCTTGGAAAAGTTCTAAAAAAATTCTATAATAGTTTATATAAACTAGTAATATTGTTGGAGAGAAAAAAATATGACAGAATTGGATGATTATAATTTTGATAAAAACGTTGTTGATAACGAAAAAGTTTCCTTAGTAGATTTTTGGGCGCCTTGGTGTGGCCCCTGTAAAATGTTAACGCCTGTTATCGAAGAAGTTATGAAAGAAATAGGAGAGAAAGCTTATATAGCAAAGCTCAATGTAGATGAAAACCCGATTATTGCAGGAAGATATAAGGTAATGAGCATACCAACGCTACTGATTTTCAAAAATGGGAAGATTGTTGATCAGATGATCGGACTGCAATCAAAAGACACAATTATCAGTAGATTAGAATCAGCGATTAAATAATGGGGAAGAATTTAGAATCTGAAATTTAGAATTATGAATTATGAATAAATATTAATCTAAGAAAAAATCTACACCGAGATATATAGTCGGATTTTTTCTTAAAAGGAGAAACTTGCGATGTGTTTATAGAGAAATCTTTTTAGAAAAGATTTCGCGGAGAACACTGAGAAAGTTTGGACGCATGAATATAACAGAATATGAATGCAAAAAATGTAAATACACTTTCACGCGTCTTTTTAAAGATAAGAAAGAAAAAAAATCTTTGGAAGAGAAATGCGCAAAATGCGGGCATAAGGAATTGAAAGAATTACAGTCTTTCGATTTAAAGCAGGACAAAGGTAGTTGCGGCAGCTGTTCGGGGTGTTCGGGAGGAGGATGCAGTAAATAATTAGGATTATTTGAGCGACTGAAAAAGTCGCTCATTTTTATAAAGATTTAAATAAAATCTATCTTGTAATATTTATTTTAAAAAACTATTATGAATATAATAATATTCGTTAAAATTTAACCTCGTCAAATGGTTTTGCCGGAGCAAAATTACCGGTGATATTTGACTGGGTAAAAAGGGGGGATAGTGCGCTATTACCTAATTTGCAACTGGAAAATGAATCCTTCGAGCTTTGATAAAGCTCGCTCACTTCTGTCAGCTTATAATAAGATATTGTCCGAAAATAAAAAAGAGAAATGGGCAAACAAAAGAGTTGTTGTTTGTCCGCCATATCTTTATTTTCATCTTTTTGATCAAATGCGATCTAGAATGATCAAACTTGGGGCTCAAGATGTCTTTTGGAAATCTTCTGGTTCTTATACTGGGAAGGTTAGTGCAAAAATGGCGAAAGATTTTGGAGTGGAGTATGCAATTATTGGTCATTCAGAATTGAGAGTTATGGGGGATAGTAACCTAGTTGTAAATCTAAAGATTAAAGAATCACTAAGAAATGGAATTATTCCTGTAATTTGTGTAGGCTATAAAGATTTTCGAGTTGAAACAAGAAATGTGGTAAATGCTTTTTCAGCTGAAGACATTAATAAGATGATATTTGCATATGAACCTCATGAAGCAATAGGTTCCGATAATCCAGCATCGGTTGACAAAGTGGCGTATTCTATCCGACAAATTAGAAAAACAATTTTTCGAAAGTTTCGAAGGAAAGCAGTCTTGAAATTTGTGGGACTTGGCAGTAAAAAAGATATAATTCCAAGACCCGCGGTTTTGTATGGAGGAAGTGTAAATATTGACAATTATAAAAACTTTTTAGCCATACCAGATTTGAATGGATTTATTCTCGGAAGAGAAAGTCTAAAACCGAATTCTGTAAGCGAGATTATCGTAAATATTGATAAACACGTTGTCAATTAAACAAAAAAACAAAAATAAAAATGAATAGTTTAAAAAAAGTTTTCCAACAATTAGAAAAAGGTAAAAAAGCGATCGGCCATTTCAATGTTAGTAATCTGGAAACTTTTGAAGCGGCGGTGATGGCAAGTAAAAAAACAAAAACACCGATTATTATTGGTGCGAGTGAGGGAGCTATAAAACATGCTGGTTTAGACTTTTTTATTTGGGCAAAGGAATATTTTCAAGAGAAATACGCAACCCAAATATTTATTCATATTGATCATGGTAAAGATCTGGATCTTTTAGAATCTGCAATCAGGAAAGGTTTTGATTCAGTAATGATAGATGCATCTGCCGAAAAATTTCAACAGAATGTGTATTTGACAAAGTATATTGTAAAAATTGCGAGAAAGTATGGCGTTTGGGTTGAATCTGAAATTGGTTCTGTTGGAGGAGCAGAAGAAAAAAATAATAATCGTGGTTTAATATATACTGATCCGATTCAGGCAGAAGAATTTGTCAAAAAGACAGCATGCAATTCTCTTGCGGTTTCCATTGGGACAAGTCATGGCGCATATAAATTCAAAGGCGAAAGTAGATTGAATTTTCAAATTTTGAAACAGATAAAAAATCTTGTAGATATTCCACTAGTGCTTCATGGCGCGTCTGGTGTTAGTGGGGAAGTTACGAGAGGATTGAAAAAAATCGGAATAAATCTTGGCAGGACATCCGGAGTAAGTGATGCGAATATAAAAGAAGCGATTAAACTTGGAATAAGAAAAGTAAATATCGATACCGATCTGCAATTAGCAATGTTTTTGCAATTAGTAAAGGAAGTTAAAAAAGGCGATGAAACAAAACTATATAAAATATTGAATAATGTTGCTGAAGCGATGGGAGAAGAAGTGATAGGTAAAATCAAATTATTTAGCGGTAGATAATATGAAATATCAAATTATCACAATCGGCGGATGTCTGAAAGATATTTTTATCAAAGCGCCATCGGAAATTCTATTTAAAGGAAAATGGATGGGCCGGAGAAGAAAATATATTGCATATCCTTATGGTGATAAAGTTTCAATCGACGAACTAACTTATGATTTTGGTGGTTGTTCTTTTAACGCGGCAATAAACTTTTCTGGGCTTGGAATAAAAACTGCTTTTGCGACAGTATTGGGTGACGATTCACTAAGTAGTGAAGCATGGGAAAGAATAAAGCAAAAAAAAGTTCGAACGGATTTTATAAAAAAAGAAAAAAATTCATATCTGGGTTTTTCGGTTGTATTAATTGGTGAAGACGGAGATCGTAGTATTCTAACATACAGAGCAAAAAATGATTTTTCAAAAATCGATTTAGACAAAATTCTACGCAGCACTGATTCTATATATCTTTCCGGGGTCAACCAATCATCCGGTGTGTTACAGGACAAATTATTTAATAAGATTAATTCGAAAAAGAAAAAATTATATTTAAATCCAAGCGGTTTTCAACTAAAACAAAATAAAACAAAATTAAAAAAATTAATTTCAAAATCGGAAGTTGTTGCAATGAACCTCAACGAAGCTTCTGAATTACTCGAAGTCAAGAATGCAAAAATAAAAAATGTTTTAGGAGATATTTATGATCTTGGTGCGAAATCAATTATAATTACAAATGGTAAGGAAGGCGCATATTTCTATGATGGAAAAAGGTTTTTAAAAATAGGACTTTATCCTGCAAAAAGAATTAGCAGTACCGGCAGTGGAGATTGTTTTTTCTCAACATTTATCGCGGCAGGATTTAAGGGTTATAGTATTGATGAAAGCTTAAAATTAGCATCAATAAATTCTGCGAGCGTGATAAAAAATTATGGAGCGCAAAAAGGACTATTGAACTGGGAGCCTTTGATTAAAAGATTAAAGCAGAATAAAGTTAGGGTTACGGAAATTTAGTTTTTAATTTCTAAATAATAATTTCTAATATCAATAAAAAAAATTTATGGCTAACATATTTGATGATATAAAAGAGGGTGATGAATATAAGTTTTTTAGTGGTGGTAAGTGGATAAAAAGTAAAAGTGAAAGAACTATAGATATTATGTCGCCGATAGACGGGACTTTGATTGGGAAGATTCAAGCCGTACTTCCTGAAGAAATAGATGAGATGTTGAGTAATGCTGAGATCGCGCAAAAAAAATGGGCAAACTATTCTACCGAAGACAGAGCGGCATTAATAAAAAAAGCTGCAGAAATAATGTTGGAGAATAAAGAAGAAATTGCTGATATGAAAGTTTTAGAAGTCGGAAAAACTAAAAAGGCAGCTATATCAAGTGTTATTCGCAGTGCGGGCATTGTTTCTTACACTGCAGATCAAATTGCGGTAGTAAATGATAGTGAGATTTTCTATTCGAAAAATTTTCCCGGTGCTGATGACAAAAAAACATCTACATTTATGCATGAACCGATTGGTGTAGTATTGGCAATTTCTCCTTTTAATTATCCCGTCAATCTGCTTGTTACAAAATTAGCGCCAGCTTTACTAGCTGGAAATGCAGTAATAATGAAGGGACCAACGCAAGGAACAATTTGCACAGCAATGGTCGCTCAAGTTTTCCATAAAGCAGGATTTCCGGAGGGAGTAGTAAATTTTGTCAGCGGCAAAGGCAGTGAGATAGGTGATTATTTAGTTTCTCATAAAAAAATCGGAATGATTAGTTTTACCGGTAGTAGTGATGTTGGAAAAAACTTGGTCACAAAAGCAGGACTGAAGCCCCTTATACTTGAACTTGGCGGTAAGGACGCTGCTTTAGTCCTATCTGATGCAGATATGGATATTGCGGTCGCTCAGGTAGCTGACGGAGCATTTTCTTATGCGGGGCAGAGGTGCACTGCGATAAAAAGAGTTTTTATACTGCCCGACATACATGATGAATTTACAAAAAAATTAATTGAGGTTGTAAAAGAAAAATATGATAAAGTAGGGGATCCGAGAAAAGAAGAAACACAGATGGGTCCAATCATTTCTGAAAAACAAACTGATTATGTTCAAGAATTAGTTTTTGATGCAGTGGAATCAGGAGCCAAAATTATTCACGGAGGTATGAGAAAGGCGAATTATATGGATGCGACAATTATCGATGGCGTTAATAAAGATATGCGAATTGCTTGGGAAGAACAATTTGGTCCTGTTTTGCCTATTATTATTTGCGAAAGCGTCGAAGAAATGATAGAACTTCACAATCAAAGTCAATATGGCTTAGGAGGATCAATATTCACTTCGGACTTAGCAAAGGCAAAAGAAATCGCAGAAAGACTTCAAACTGGGGTGATTCAGATTAATGCGAAAAGCGAGAGGTATCCAGATAATTTTCCTTTTCTCGGAATCAAAGAATCTGGCCTTGGAATTCAAGGAATCCGCTGGTCAATTCAAGCGATGATGAGAGACAAGAGTATAGTGGATAATAAATTATAATATTGTAATTGGCGCTTTTACAACATTTGGAACAGGTGGTTTCTCATCTGTTTCTAATTTTTCCCAAAGCAGATTAAAAATTGCGCGTTGGGTATTGACGATTTGAGGGGATTCAATTAAGACACCAATCCGTTCATTTCCGAATGACATTATGGCAAGCTTATTTTCGTAAATATGCATTTCAATGGCAATTGGCAGTTTATCATAGGGAACTGTGATGATTTCTCGCAGTTCTTTTTTATTTTGCTTTTTTGTAATTTCTGTTGCCAGCTTATTCTCAGTAAGAATTGTACGAACTGAAATTTCTTTTGCTACTCGCCGAGCAATATAATCATTCGTAAACTTTTCATCAAATACTTTATAATATTCCTCATAATTCGAATAGCATAATATCTCCGAACCATGAGCTTGATTGAGACTTTCATTAAATAGATGCTTCAGGCCTTCTTCTTTTTCATAAAATCTAATGCGGGGTTTTTCAGGACTTTTCCTTGATAACAACAATAGTTCTGGCACTAAAATATCTACGGCTTCTTTTTGCCTTTCAATTAAAGCCTCAAGTCCTTCCGGTTCTAATGCCTCATACAATTTTCTTTTTCCGGATACTGTGATACTAATCAATCCTCTCGCAATCATATCTTCGATATATACATAGAGAGAAGTCCTTTTCACCCCCGTTTTCTTTGCTAGATAGGCAATAGTGGAGGAACCGATTTCAAGGGCGGTTAAATAAGTTTTTGCTTCGCGTTCATCAAGTCCCAAGGTTTTTAAAAGTTGGATAGTTTTTTGCATATTTTTATAATTTATTTATGACGTAAGATACATCACAATGATATTATATGCTTTTTATAAATACTAAACAATATGTAAAAATAAAACAGACAATATATTATTTTTAAATTTTAAATGAGATGCCACGAATGACGTTTATTGTGCCATACTTAAAATAAATTGATATTGATAATATAACACTTTATACTTAAAAGCGGTCATAATCGCGCCTTTATGGTATTTATGGTAAAATTATATTATGGGAATTATAGAAAATGAAAACATAGCAAAACATACAACATTTCATATCGGGGGACCGGCGCGGTATTTTTGTGAAGTGAAAAGCATTGAGGAGCTGAAAGAAGCTTTAGAATTTGCGGAAGAAAATAGTTTGTCATATTTTATCCTTGGTGGTGGTTCTAACGTTATTGCGAGCGACGAAGGATACAAGGGGATTATCATCAAAATTTTCAATTTTCAATTTTCAATTTTCAAAGAATATATAGAATGCGACGCAGGAGTATCATTGGCTAAGGTTGTGAGTGAGAGTATGAAAAATGGTTTAATCGGCATGGAATGGGCGTGGGGGATTCCGGGGACTGTGGGTGGAGCGGTACGAGGAAATGCTGGAGCGTATGGCGGAGAGATGAAAGATGGTATTGAAGCGGTTACGGTTTTGCGAAACGGAAAAATTGTTAAATTAAAAAATAAAGAATGTGGATTTGGTTATCGCGAAAGTATTTTCAAAAAGGATGAGAATATTATTTTAGGAATAAAGATTAAATTAGAAAAAGGAAATACTGAAAGATTAAAATCAGCAAAAGAAAAAATAGATAAAATAAAAAATGAAAGAGGAGATAAATTTAAAGGGGGGTATAACGCGGGAAGTTTTTTCAAGAATGTTGAATTAAAAGAAAGGGAAATAAAAATATTAAAGAAAAAATTTTCTGAAATACCCGATCAATTTGTTACAAAAAAAATTGTTCCTGCTGCGTGGCTAATCGATCAATGCGATTTAAAGGGATTTTGTGTTGGGGATATTTGTGTGAGTGAAAAACACGCAGGAATTATTTTAAATAAAGGCAAGGGGACTAGCGATGAATTATCACAATTAGTTGGAATTATAAAAATGAAAGTGCGCGATAAATTTAATATAAATTTAGAAGAAGAAATTCAATATTTGTGATAAATTTTTTAATATACATTATAGTTTCATGCAGGAGTAATGTTCCGAATACAAACTCTGCGATGGCTTTTTTTATTGCGAAAGAGCCGTTTTTTTGATACGATGTTTAAAACAAGTAATCAAGAAAGCAATAAATCAATAAATTAAAAGATATAATTAAATTAGTTCAAGGAGGCATTTTGGATTTCAAAGTAACAAAACAACCAAAGAGTAAAATTAAGTTTCAAATTACCGGAACTGGCGAAGAAGTACATAAGTATTTTGATAGAGCGACTGAAAAATTAGCTGCAGATCTTAAGCTGTCTGGTTTTCGTCCTGGGAAAGTTCCAGCTGATATTGCGAAAGATGCAATCGGAGAGGGAGCGATAAAAAACGAAGCGCAAGATCTTATAATTAACGATTCATATTTTGAAATGGTAACCAGTCAAAACATCACTCCGCTTTCGCGTCCGGAAAATATTAAGATTAATGAGCTGAGCGAAGAGAAAGGTCTGGACTGGGAAGGGGAAGTGGATATATTGCCCGAAGTCGAGCTCGGAGACTGGAAGAAGGAGTTAAAAATAAAACAAGAAAAGTTAAAAGTTAAAGATATAGAGATAGAAGATAAAGAAATAGAAGAAGTCATAGAGGGATTGAAGAAGCAATTTGCGGATCTAGAGAAAAAAGATGGAGTGAGCGAAAAAGGAGATTGGATTTCAATAGATATTGATGTTGCCGAAAAAGAAAAATTCACGCCGGAGCAATTAAAGAAATTCCAAGCAAAAAGTTTTGCGCTTGTAATCGGTGAAGCAAACTTTATTCCGGGATTCGAAGAAGAGTTAGTTGGATTAAAACCGGAAACAGAAAAAGAATTTGATTCAACATTCCCTGCGAACTATTTTGAAAAATCATTAGCGGATAAAAAAGTTAAATTTCAGATCAAATTAAACGAAATAAGAAAAATTATATTACCTGAGGTAAATGATAAATTTGCTGAGAATTTTGGATTTGAAAAGGTGGAGCAATTAAAAGAGGCGATAGCGGGAGATATTCTCAACAGAAAAAGAGATGCTGAGAGAATGAGAGTTGAAGATGAAGCTTTGCAAGCAGTAATTGGCGTTTCAAAAATCGAAATTCCTGATACTTTAATTGAACAAGAAAAAGATATGATCATGCAAAGATTTGTTCATGATCTGGAGCATCACAAAGGAATTAAGTTCGTTGATTATATCGCATCACTTGGTAAAAGTGAAAAAGAATTCCGCGATGGTTTCACTGACAATGCAATTAATAATGTTAAGATGGGACTCGTAATGGGCCAAATAAAAAAGGATGAAAAGGTTGATATAAGCGAAAAAGATATTGAAGAGGCAATGAGTATGGATATTGTTTCTCAAACTGCCGGAGCGCCGCATGATAAAGCTGTTGAGATAGAAGAGAAAATTAAAGAAAGATATAAAGATGAAGAATTTCTCGCGTCTGTAAAAAATGCGGTTTTGGCGAGAAAGACGATGGAATATATCATGGAGCAAGTAAATAAAAAATAAATATATAAGGGGTGAAAATCATGAACATTAAAAAGAAAGCATTTATTACGGGTGTTACCGGGCAAGACGGAAGTTATCTCGCGGAATTATTGGTAAAAAAAGGTTATGATGTCGTGGGACTTGATCGCAGATGTAGCGAGCGAGATTACTGGAGACTGGGCGAGACAAGAAACAAGATAAAAATTATCGAAGGCGATTTGATGGAGTACGAATCTCTTCGCAGAATTATCGAAACAGAAAAACCGGACGAGATTTATAATCTCGCAGCGCAGTCGCATGTCGGATCCAGTTTCAAAACTCCTCTGACAACGCTGGACATGACAGGCAAAAGCGTTTGGATACTGCTTGAAATTATTCGAGCGGTAGATCAGAAGATAAAGATATATCAGGCGTCAACCTCAGAGCTTTTTGGTGGTGATCCGGGGACAGAACCGCAAAATGAGAAAACGCCTTTCAATCCGCACTCGCCATACGCTATTGCGAAACTTGCGGCATTTCACATGATAAAACTTTATCGCGAATCTTATGGAATTTTCGCCTGCAATGGGATACTATTCAATCACGAATCGCCACGCAGGGGAGAGGATTTTGTCACTCGCAAAATCACGATTGCAGTAGCAAGAATCAAAGCAGGGAAGCAAGAGGTTCTCGAGCTGGGCAACATGGATGCCAAACGCGACTGGGGTTTTGCCGGTGATTATGTTGAAGTGATGTATGAAATGCTTCAACAGGATAAAGCTGATGACTATGTCATTTCAACCGGTGAGACTCACACGGTCCGCGAATTCGTCGAAGAATCGTTCAGAGTCGCAGGATATGAGATAGTTTGGGAAGGGAAGGATGAAAAAGAAATCGGTAAAGATAAAAAAACCGGAAAAGTATTAGTTAGGATTAACCCGGAATTCTTCCGACCCGGTGAAGTGCCACTGCTTCTTGGTGACAACTCCAAGGCGAAAAAAGTTTTGGGTTGGACACCGAAAGTAACTTTCAAAAAATTAGCAAAAATGATGATGGAGGATGATCTGGAAAAGGTGGAGAAGGGTTTGCTTTAGCTAATAATATCAAAAGGGGCTTTTTTATAAAAGCTCCTTTTTGTTGCAAAGATTTTTTAGACATAGTATAATAGATTGATAGAAAGGAGAAAAATATGCTAAATAACACAAAAAATTCAACATTAGTTCCAATGGTAGTAGAGCAAAAAGCCGGATATGAGAGAGCTTATGATATATTTTCGCGACTACTAAAAGATCGCATCATATTTCTTGGTTCGCCAATCAATGATGATGTGGCAAATCTTGTAATTGCTCAATTGCTTTTTCTCTCTGGCGAAGATAGTAAAAAAGATATACAATTATATATAAATTCTCCGGGTGGAGCGGTAACTGCTGGAATGGCTATTTATGACACCATGCAATATGTGAAGCCCGATGTCTCTACTATATGTATAGGTCAAGCTGCATCTGCCGCTGCAGTACTTTTGGCTGGTGGAGCTCGCGGAAAAAGATTCGCTTTGCCAAATAGTAGGATAATGATCCACCAAGTAATGGGTGGATCCGAAGGGCAGGCGACCGATATCGAGATTCAAACAAAGGAAATTTTGAGAATTAAAAAAATGATTAATGAAACTTTGGCGCGCGATACCAAGCAGCCATTATCAAAGATAGAAAAAGATACAGATAGAGATTTCTTTATGAATCCCGAAGAAGCAATTAAATATGGAATAATTGATAAGATAGTGAAGAAATAAAGAGTATTATTTATAGTCTTGTTGAACTGGATCCCCGAACAACTCTCTACTACTTCAGTGTTTGAGGATGACAACATTAATATTAAATAAAAACAAATATGTTGAGTGGATTCGCGAATGTATTCAAGAATAAAAATTTTCTGAAAATCTGGATAGCTCAGATTTTTTCACAGACGGCAAATAATCTTCTAAACTTTCTTCTCGTTGTTAAGGTATATGATATAACAGGTTCAAATCTCAAAGTAAGCATTCTCATACTTTGTTTTACTGTGCCTTCTGTTCTATTTAGTATTTATGCGGGGGTTCTGGCTGACCGTTTTTCTCAGAAGAAAATCATGTATACGGTAAATTTTTTGCGTGCTGTTTTGGCTCTTGGTTTTATTTTTGTTGGATTTAATCTATGGTTTGTTTATATTCTTACATTTATGATTAGCAGCGCAATGCAGTTTTTCTTGCCATCCGAGGCAGCAAGAATACCGGCGATAGTACATCAAAATGATTATCTCGCAGCGAATTCTCTATATATATCTACCAATTATGGTGCGATGATATTTGGTTTTTCTCTTGTTAGCGCTATTCAATATGTGCATGGGTATAATCAATTTGTGATAATATCGATTGGATTCTTATTATCGGCGATTATTTTGTTTTTTCTGCCCTATGATAAACCAAAAATTAAGCATGTTACAAAAGAGCTGCTTTTTGATGGTTTGAAAAAGGACTTTTTATCAGGTTGGCATTTAATAAAAAATACCGCTGGGGTTTATATGCCGATAATATATCTTGTTTTTATCTGGATTGCTTTTGGAGTAGCTTATGTTTTAGTACCGCCATTAACTAATGAGATCCTACATATTCCTACTGCAGATGCAGGTAGAATGGTGGTGCTGCCAGCAGTAATTGGTACTGCCGGAGGGGTACTAGTGGTAGACTACCTTTCAAAAAAGACAGCAAAAAAACATATTATCAGTTTTGGAATATTCCTTGTTGGTTTTTCTGCTATGGTAATTTCTCTGATTCCAGAGGTTCGAGAAGTTATTTTCAAAAATTCTCCTGATACATATGATTACATTCACACTTTTTTCAAAACAGGTATAATTGCGGTGTTGCTTGCAATGGTTGGCTTTGGGGCGATGGCAATTATTGCTCCTTCTCAGACGATTTTGCAGGAGAACACAGAGAAGGGGATGATGGGTAGAGTTTTTGGGTTTCTAAATATGATCACAAATGTAGTGAATATGCTCCCAGTTCTTATTATTGGATACATTGCAGACCGATTTCATATTAAAGCAGTTCTTTTTTCGATATCTTCATTCGTGGTAATTTTTGGTATTGCAAATGTTATTTATCATAGCGGGGGGAGAAAAAGATTTTAGAATAAGTAGTAGGTTGTAAATAGGCAAGTAGTAAGAAGGAAAAAAATTTCAAATAAATTTACTGTTGACAGTAATGTTTTTAGGATATAAAATAGAATATAGCTTTTTAATTGCGGAAAAAAACACAAAAACCAACATTCGAAAAGCGATTTTTGGAATGTGTTTATTTTCGGCAAATTATTGATTAAGGCAAATAGAACCTTAAGAACTCGAAAACGACAAGAAACATGACCTGTTAATTATTTTGAAATTTTTTTAAGAGCTTGTTAAGCTCTCAACTTTTTTGAGAGTTTGATCCTGGCTCAGGATTAACGTTGGCGGCGTGCCTAATACATGCAAGTCGAATGGGTTTAGACCCATGGCAAACGGGTGAGTAACACGTGGGTATCTGCTCCGAACTGGGAAATAACCAGCCGAAAGGTTGGCTAATGTCCCATAGTCCCGCAAGGGTAAAGATTTATCGGTTCGGAAGGAGCCTGCGTCCTATCAGCTTGTTGGTGAGGTAATGGCTTACCAAGGCTATGACGGGTAGCTGATCTGAGAGGATGATCAGCCACACTGGAACTGAGACACGGTCCAGACTCCTACGGGAGGCAGCAGTCGGGAATTTTGCACAATGGCCGAAAGGCTGATGCAGCGACGCCGCGTGGAGGAAGAAGGTTTTCGGATTGTAAACTCCTTTTCACTAGGAGGCTGCCATTTTAGTTTTTTTCTTTTAGAAAAAAACTAAAATGGCAGATACAGTACTAGTGGAATAAGTCACGGCTAACTACGTGCCAGCAGCCGCGGTAATACGTAGGTGGCAAACGTTATCCGGAATTACTGGGTGTAAAGCGTTCGTAGGTTTTTTTGTAGGTCCTTGATTAAATCCCGAAGCTCAACTTCGGATCAGTTAGGGAAACCACTTTAATAGAAGGGTATCGAGGTAAGTGGAATTTGTGGTGTAGCAGTGAAATGCGTTGATATCACAAGGAACACCAATGGCGAAGGCAGCTTACTAGGTATTACTTGACACTGAGGAACGAAAGCGTGGGTAGCAAACGGGATTAGATACCCCGGTAGTCCACGCTATAAACGATGGACACTAGATTTTGGCAGTATCGACCCTGTCAGAATCGAAGCAAACGCGTTAAGTGTCCCACCTGGGGACTACGGCCGCAAGGCTAAAACTCAAAGGAATTGACGGGGACCCGCACAAGCGGTGGAGCATGTGGTTTAATTCGACGGTAAACGAAGAACCTTACCGGGGCTTGACATGCAGCTGCATATACCAGAGATGGTATAGCCTTCGAGGGTGCTGCACAGGTGCTGCATGGTTGTCGTCAGCTCGTGTCGTGAGATGTTTGGTTAAGTCCATCAACGAGCGCAACCCCCATTTTGTGTTGTAATTTTCACAAGAGACTGCCCTGGTTAACAGGGAGGAAGGTGGGGACGACGTCAAATCAGCATGGCCCTTATGTCCCGGGCCACACACGTGCTACAATGGGTAGTACAATGGGTTGCCAAAGCGTAAGCTGGAGCTAATCCCATCAAAGCTACTCTTAGTTCGGATTGCAGGCTGAAACTCGCCTGCATGAAGCTGGAATCGCTAGTAAACGCGTATCAGCCATGGCGCGTTGAATACGTTCTCGGGTCTTGTACACACCGCCCGTCACGTCATGAAAGCTGGGGGTGCCCAAAGTGCCATTTATTTGGCCCTAAGGTAAATCCAGTGATTGGGACGAAGTCGTAACAAGGTATCCCTACGGGAACGTGGGGATGGATCACCTCCTTTCTAAGGAGAAACACTGTTATGAGAATAACAGTTGTAGGTCGTTCGTATATTTATATATGAAACTCAGGTTAAAAGTTTTTTGTCGTTTTCGGATTCTTAAGGAAAAAGAATTTGAAATGTTAACATGTAAAACGTCTTTTTGTAAGGACGTTTTTACTGTTTTAAAAACCCGGATTGCAGTTATTTTTTTAATAAGATAGAATGATTGGGATGTGGTTAATCACAAAGAAATTTATACCACAAAGATAAAAAATAGAATTTCTTTGTCAGAGGAAGGATAGCGTAACGTGAGAAAGAAAATCGTAATCGATTTTAGCTCGTATGTGGAGCTCATCCTGACGAGGGCGTGTAGCTCAGGTGGTTAGAGCGTTACACTGATAATGTAAAGGTCGGAGGTTCGAGTCCTCCCACGCCCACTTTGAAAAATCGTTAAGGTTATAAATAAAAATGCAACATGTTTAAGTTTTTTATCTTTATTGTGGGAATGGGTTTGGGGTTTGTTGTTATTTATTACCATAGATGGTTTGCAGGAATATTAGGTAGAAGCTCAATGGCAGAAAGATATTTTGGGCCGACAGGTACATATACAATGTGGAAGTTGATAGGTTTAATTATAATGGTGGTTACGGTTTTATATACATTTGGCGCGATTGATAAGATATTAAATTTAGCGAGTGTATTTGGTCAGTAAAATGATAGTTAGAAAGTTAAAAAATAATGAAAAAATCTATACAATAATATATTAGTAGGATTTTTTCATAAAAGGAGTGATTGCGAAGTTGCTGAAAGAAAAATTTTAATAAATTTTTATGAAGGCTAACGCAGTAAACCACGACGTGGGCCCTTAGTCTAATGGCTATAACACCTCGTTTGCACCGAGGAGATAGCGGTTCGATTCCGCTAGGGTCCATTAAGTGTATTGACAAATAGTATATAATATGTTATTTTTAAAAGTAATAGTAATAACATATTTTTAACCTGATAAAAAATGTTGTTGACCGCGGTCAATAATTGATATAAAATAGCTTTTACAGGTAAAAATAATTATATTTTAGCCTAAAAATAAATGTTTCTAAAAAACTACAATCAAAAAATATATAAGCGGAAGTGAGAAAAAAGTTTTCTTTGTGTGAAGAAAGCCGCTTATAGAGCGGTATTTTTTATTTTTAGGGATTAGTTTGTTGGCTCGATAACTTGTTGGAAAACGAGATATAAAGCTAGCAAAGTAAAGCAAGAGGAGATTGTCTAGCGAACGTTAATAATATATTCATATAGAATATCGTATCTGATTTTGATCAGCCGACAGTATTCTATGTGAAAATCGAGTAAAAATATATGTAACTAACATGAAGATTAACAAGGTTAGCAATATTAAGCAGTTAGTGCTTTGAATGTTGCAAATTTAATTCCATAATTAAGAGCATACGGTGGATACCTTGGGACATGTAGCCGATGAAGGACGTGGAAGGCTGCGATAAGCTTCGGGAAGGCGCCGAACAGCCGTTGATCCGGAGATTTCCGAATGGGGCAACCTAGCACGATGATGTCGTGTTGTTCTAATATAAATTAGAATCGGTAAGCGGGCGAAGTGAAACATCTCAGTAGCCCGAGGAAGATAAAACAATTTTGCACTCAATTTTTTAAATTTAGAATTCAAGATTCTTTTTTGCGTCTTGAGTTGTAAATTTAAATCGAGTGCTTGTGATTCCCTGAGTAGTGGCGAGCGAAACGGGAAGAGCCTAAACCTTTTAAGTGTCAAGCATACAGGCGTTGCTTGAAGGGTGTTATAAGATGCTATATTCCTGACTGTATAAGGGAAGCAGAGTAAAAAAATCAATATTTAATCAAAAGTTCTGGAAAGGACTGCCAAAGAAGGTGATAGCCCTGTAGATGAAAAGTATTGATCTCTGTCGTAGTATTCTTGAGTACTATGAGACACGTGAAATCTCGTAGGAAGTTGGGGAGACCACTCTCCAAGGCTAAATACTACATGTCACCGATAGTGAACTAGTACCGTGAGGGAAAGGTGAAAAGAACCCCTGTTAGGGGAGTGAAATAGAATATGAAACCATATGCTTACAAGACGTAGGAGCCTCGCAAGGGGTGACTGCGTTCCTATTGATGAATGCGCCAACGAGTTAGCTAGACGTTGCAAGGTTAAGGCTAAAAGCCGGAGCCGTAGTGAAAGCGAGCATTAAAATGCGACAATAAGTAGCGTCTACTAGACCCGAAACCCGGTGATCTATCCATGGCCAGGATGAACTCTCGAGAAATCGAGCAGGGAGGTCCGAACCCATTAGTGTTGCAAAACTACGGGATGAGCTGTGGATCGCAGTGAAATTCTAATCGAACCGGGTGATAGCTGGTTCTCTTCGAAATATATTTAGGTATAGCTCGTATTTAATTGGTCGGAAGGGGTAGAGCACTGGATGGATGTTTGCTCCCTCGGGGGTGACATCCAAACAAACTCCGAATACTTTCCGATTCTACATACGAAGTCAGACTGTGGGGGCTAAGCTCCATGGTCGAGAGGAAAACAGTCCAGACCGCCGTCTAAGGTCCCAAAATAATACTTAAGTGGGCAAGGATGTGAAATTGCTTAAACAACCAGGAAGTTGGCTTAGAAGCAGCCACCTTTTAAAGATAGCGTAACAGCTCACTGGTCAAGCGATTTTGCGCCGACAATATAACGGGGCTAAAAGTATTTACCGAAGACGCGGATGTCAGTGCTTTGCACTGGGAATGTCAAAAAGTGAAATGAATCTATATGTGATCACATAGGCCAATGTATAAGGCATTATAATAATGTTATAATAATCACTGGTTTATTTGCAATTTGATGCTTCCTGTGCAACGCGCTGACATGGTAGAAGAGCGTTCCTAGGGCGTTGAAGCTGAACTGTGAAGTTTGGTGGAGCGCTAGGAAGTGAGAATGTTGGCATGAGTAACAATAAGACAAGTGAAAAACTTGTCCGCCGCAAACCTAAGGTTTCCTGGGCAACGATAATCGTCCCAGGGTTAGTCAGTACCTAAGCAAAACCCGAAAGGGGTATGTGATGGATGACGGGTTAATATTCCCGTACTAGCAAAATGTCGCCAAGAACTGCGATTTGTGATTTGGGTTTTTTAAATCTGATGAGCGATGAGCGGTTAGCAATGGGGAGACGTATTGTCAAGCTCGGAGCATCTTTTGGCTATTGGTGTTTAAGTGATTTTGGTGGTTCGAATGGTAAATCCACGAATATAATCTGAAATCACGAGCAAAACCGTCGCAAGATGGGATTCCGGGGGAGATGATAACAAGAAAATCCTCTAGCGAGACATTTTGGTAACTGTACCGTAAACCGAATCAGGTGGGTGAGGAGAGTATCCTCAGGCGTTCGGAAGAACCTTCGTTAAGGAACTCGGCAAAAAAGCGTGCGTAAGTTCGCAATAAGCACTGCCTTCTCTTTATTTATTTAAAGAGTAGGCCGCAGCGAAAGAGCCCAGCCAACTGTTTAGCAAAAACACAGCTCTCTGCAAACTCGTAAGAGGAAGTATAGGGGGTGACGCCTGCCCAATGCCAGAAGGTTATGGAAGGGGGTTAGCTCGTAAGAGCGAAGCTTTCGACTTAAGCCCTGGTGAATGGCGGCCGTAACTATAACGGTCCTAAGGTAGCGAAATTCCTTGTCGGGTAAGTTCCGACCCGCACGAAAGGCGTAATGATCTGGGCGCTGTCTCAACGAAGGATCCGGTGAAGTTACATTAGCGGTAAAGATGCCGTTTACTCGCAGCAAGACGGAAAGACCCTATGAAGCTTTACTATAGCCTGATATTGAATTAAGATTCTGCCATGCGTAGAATAGGTGGGAGACTTTGACCTCGTAATTTTGGTTGCGGGTAGTCGCAATGTGAAATACCACCCTTGCAAAGTTTTGATTCTAACCCGAATTTATTTTGGGAACAGTGTCTGGTGGGTAGTTTAACTGGGGCGGTTGCCTCCTAAATTGTAACGGAGGCGTTCAAAGGTTGACTAACTCCGGATGGAAATCGGAGTGATAGTGCAAGAGCATAAGTCAGCTTGATTGTGAGACTTACAAGTCGAACAAGGTGGAAACACGGATTTAGTGATCCTCTACCTCAACGTGGGTTGGGTAGAGCTCAACGGATAAAAGTTACTCTAGGGATAACAGGCTGATCCTATCCAAGAGTCCACATCGACGATAGGGTTTGGCACCTCGATGTCGGCTCGTCTTTTCCTGGGGGTGGAGCAACTCCCAAGGGTTTGGCTGTTCGCCAATTAAAAAGGTACGCGAGCTGGGTTCAGAACGTCGTGAGACAGTTTGGTCCTGATCTGCTGTGAGCGCTTGAAATTTGAGGGAGGTCTCCTCTAGTACGAGAGGACCGAGGAGAACGAGCCTCTGGTGTACCTGTTGTCACGCCCGTGGCATTGCAGGGTAGCTATTGCTCGGAAGAGATAAACGCTGAAAGCATCTAAGCGTGAAACTCGTCCCAAGATTAGATTTCTTTGAGATTCCTGGAAGACGACCAGGTTGATAGGTGGCAGGTGTAAGGTTAGTAATAATTTGAGCCGAGCCATACTAATAAATCGACGGAATTAAAAATGCAACATTTAGAGCATTAAATTAATTTTCAAAAAGATATAGTTTTACTTGATTAAAAAAATAAGAAATAGATTCAGTGTCCTGGTGATTTTCAGCAGTGGGGTAACACCTCTTCCCATTCCGAACAGAGAAGTTAAGCCCACCAGCACCGATGATAGTCAAAAGCGAAAGTAGGTGATCGCCGGGACATTGAACCTATTTTTTTATTTGCAAAAATTTGTGGTATAATTTTTTTATGGCACTCGAAAAATATCACAAAAAAAGAAGTTTCAAAAAAACCACTGAACCGCAGGGGAAGATTGATATTGTAAAAGGCAAGAATAGATTTGTTGTACAAGAACATCATGCAAGAAATCTGCACTACGATTTTCGCTTGGAATTACCGGAAGAGTGGAGGAGCGGTTCAATCGTCCTCAAATCTTGGGCAGTGCCAAAAGGTGTTCCGACTGAAGTGGGAATCAAACATCTCGCAGTTGCCACCGAAGATCATCCGGTGGAATATATTGACTTTGAAGGAAATATTCCGGAAGGAAATTATGGCGCGGGAACTGTTAAGATTTGGGATAGTGGAAAGTTTTCAAAAATGAAAATGGAGTTTGAAAGAAAGAAAATTAAAATTTTGGAATTCACGCTTTCTGGAAAAAAGCTGAAAGGGGATTACGTAATGATAAAAACTAATTTTTCAGCAAATAGAGATAGCTGGCTTCTTTTTAAAAAATAAAATCGCGAATTATTTCGAATTAAGACTAATTTTCGCGAATGGGAGAATGTGTATGATAGTTGTAGATATCGAAACGAGCGGGGTTGATTATAATAAGTGTGGAATAATTCAGATTGGCGCTATTGATATTAAAAATCCAGGCAACACTTTTTTGCAAGACGCAAAACTGGGGGACGAATATACTATTGTAAATTCGGATAATATGCTGGATTCAAAAAGTGTTACGGATTTATTGGGAATAGGTGAAGAACAAATGAAGAATAAAAACGCTCAAAGTGAAAAGGAACTTTTGGAACATTTTTTTCAATGGGTGAGTGAAATCGAAGAAAAAGATCTGATTTGTCAAAATCCTCAATTCGATTATGCTTTTATGAAAACAAAGGCTGATAAATATGGATTGAGTCTGCCTTTTTCTTATCGATGTATGGATCTGTATACTGTGGCGCATTTAAAATACTTTGATTTAAAAAAAGATTTTTTATTTAAAAACGGGCATTCGGATTTTGGACTATCTAAAACACTCGAACTTTGTGGAATGATTGACAACAGGAAAGAGCACAACGCGCTTGAAGACGCGAAGCTTGAAGCGGAATGTTTCTCACGTCTTGTTTATGGAAAAGGTTTATTAAAAGAATATGCGGGAATCCCGGTTCCTGAAATTTTGAAAAGATAATTTTTAATTTTGCAATTTTTAATTTTTAAATAAATTCTAATTTTCAAATTTTTAAACAGAATATCTTCGAAGAGAATTTAAAAATTAAGATTTAATAAATTATTTACAAAATTCAAAAATTAAAAATTACAAAATTATTTAAAATAAATAAAATAGATAGAATGAATATTCAAAATAAAACGGAACAACTTAAAAAAATTAAAGACGAAGTTGTTGCCTGCACGAAATGTCCTCTTTTTGCAACGCGAACATTGCCAGTTGTCGGAGTGGGGAATCACGACGCGCATATTATGTTTGTTGGTGAAGCTCCCGGCGCAAACGAAGACGCTACAGGAGTTCCTTTTTGCGGAAGAGCGGGGAAAATTTTGGATGAAGTTATTGAATCAGTCGGATTAAAAAGAGAAAATGTTTATATTTGCAACGTCCTAAAATGCCGACCGCCGGGCAACCGCGATCCGAATCCAATGGAAAAACTAGCATGTGTTGATTATTTGAAAAGGCAGATTGAGATTATTCAGCCTAAAATAATTTGCGCGATGGGGAATCACGCAGCAGGATTCATTTTTGAGCAATTTGGATTAGGCGATAAATTGGTTGGAATTAGCAAAATTCATGGCCAGACTTTTGATTCGCCTTCATTTAGTTACCCAGTAAAGATAGTTTCACTTTACCATCCGGCTGTTGCGACGTATAATCCTAATATGAAGAAAGTTTTAATTGAAGACGCGCAAGTTTTAAAGAAATTTATTTAGAATATAAGTAAATAATTCGATATGCCCATAAACTATAGAGAAGAATATAATAGTTCAGAAAAAAAACCTAATATAGACACCATTTTAGCGCAACCCGCGACTTTCAAATTTCATTCAGTTGAGGTTGCTGAACCAAAAGACTTTAATGAAAGATCCGAAATGATTCAAAATTTTGATGATAAAATCGATACATTATCAGAATCAACTAATTCTTTAGGAAGCTATGATAAAAGTTATTCAAGATACCTCGATGGTTTAAAGAAAATTGGGGATCAAATTTACGGTGTTATGGATGAATTACTAAAACGCAATGGGGGAAGCCAGATTACTTTTTCCGTTCCAAATGAGAACGGATACGAGGTTAAGTTTACGATAAAAAGAAGTGGTGATGCAAATGATAGGCTTTTGCTGGAAGAAATAAAAAATAAAATTATAACTTCTGTTTCAGAGAAAATTGACGGTGTTTCCAAGAAAGTAGAAGCAAAAAAAATATTTTTAAATCCAAAATATCGCGGTAACATTGACGCTATAACCGTAACAAGCTTTGTTAATCAAAAAAAAGATGGCGTAGAGAAAGTATTACCAAATTCTAGAACTGAAGAAATACCGTCATCCGAAGACTTAAACGAGATATTTAGTAAATATGGGGAAAAAATAAAATCAAAATATAACGAGGTGTTGCTCATTAAAGAAAAAAAGATGGCAGCTTAGAAACTTATAATAATAATTAAAAAAATATGACAGATCAAACAAATCCAGTACAACCGATAATCCCTCCAGAGGAAGAGAAATTAGTAAAAGATGAAAAGGAAGTGCATGATGAATGGATGGAAAATAAAATTACAGCAGAAAAAATTAAAGACATTGATACTATACCCGAGCTTGAAATTGAAGCGGAAAAGGTAAAATTAGAAAAAGGAATTGAAACTTTATCTGCGCCAGATACGACTCAGGCTTTATCTCCGGAACCAGAAAAAATAGAATTACCGCCACAGGTAGAAATAAAAGATGAAACTTCTCCTGCACCGCAAGCCCCAAGTATTCCTGAAATTCAAGAGCCAAATAAAGAGGTTGTGGCTGAGATAAAACAAGAAGTTGCAGCGGAACCTGCAGTTGAAGTGAAATCAGAAATAGGCAAGATATAAAATAAAAATAGCGTAAAATACTATCTGAACTAGTATAATTGTGAAAATGCTTGACATACATAATTGTATGTGGTATTCTTTATGTACATTGCCATTATGGCATGTTCGTTAAAATAGATAAATTCGAGGGAGGTGAGATACTTGGATTCTTATGATAACGTAATTTCCTTGAAAGACAGAGGACCGGTAACTTTTGTAAAGTGGAAAATCCTCTGCATTTTTGAGACTTATGAAGATCCAGGTCTCACAATTCCCTCTGTTGAAAAAAAGAGGGAATATATTGTAAAAATGCGGGGCGAGGACTTCAATGCTATTGAAGCAAAAAGGCAGGCGATAATACGTCTGGCAAAAAAAGAAGTTCCGCTCTGCAAAAAAATGGGGCTCTACATAAGATTGGATCCGGAATCGATTGAAGTCAGGAAAATCAGCAGAGTGAATTTTCCTGCTTCTGGGCCTACTGTGATTAATCCCAATATTGAACAGTGGGAGACATCGCAAGATACATTTAACAAAGAGGGCGCAAATTAGGCGCGATCGCAAATTTTTATAAAGAGCGATCGCGCTGTTTTATTTTCTTATGGTTTTTTTTCTGCTATAATTAATATATGCCAGAATTACCTGAGGTGCAGACTATTGTAAATGATCTAAATGAATCTATCAAGGGCAAGACAATTATTGGCCTCAGGTATTGCGATGCGCCAAAATTGATTAAAGGAGCGGTGCTTGCTGATTTCAAAAAAAGGATAAAAAATAGGAAAATCGAGAAGGTTGAAAGAAGAGCAAAGAACATTATTATCTTTTTATCGGGAGAAATGCTTTTGACGATTCATCTCAAAATGACAGGACACATAATTATAATTTCCAATTCTCAATTTCCAATTTCCAATGGCAGAGTCGTTTCGCGACAATATATAAAAAAGGGGAGATGGGTAGGAGAGAATTTGCCGGAGGTTTTGCAGGATCCGAGGAATCAATATATTCATATCGTTCTCGAACTTTCAGGAGGCTACATTTTAGCTTATTCGGATGTGCGAAAGTTTGGAGAATGGAGGCTCGTAAAACGCGATTATCTTTCTTCTCTTGAGAGCAAACTCGGCCCGGAACCACTGGACCCTAAATTTACTTTTGATGTGTTCCAAAGCATAATAGGTCGTTCTACAGGTAAAATAAAGTCTGTTCTCATGGATCAAGCGAAGTTTTCCGGGATTGGAAATATTTATGGCGATGAAATTCTTTTTTACGCAGGGGTAAGACCGGATAGAACGATAAAAAGTTTAAAGACAAAAGAATTGGTTAAAATATACAAATCTATTCGTCCGGTGCTCGAAAAAGCGATTAAGTACCGCGGTTCATCGGAGTCAGATTTTCGTGATGCATTTGGGCTTAAAGGCCATTATCAAGAACATAGTTTCGTTTATCGAAAAGAAAAGCAAAGGTGCGGAAAATGTGGGGGAGTGGTGAAAAAGATCAGGATTGGCCAACGCAGTGCTCATTACTGTACGAAATGTCAAAAGTAGTTATAAAGTAGAAAATTATAAAGTTTTCCATGAATGAATCATATAAAACCCAAGGTATTGTGATTGGCAAAAGAGATTTTTTTGAAGCGGATAAAATTCTCACAGTTTTCACGCAAGACCTTGGTAAAATTCAGATTAAAGCAAAAGGATTGAAAAGAGCGCTTGCCAAAATGGCGGGGCATCTTGAGGTTTTCAATCTTGTCGAATTGGAATTGATAAAAGGAAAGAATATGTATATTGTGATTGGAGCTCAAATAATTGATAGTTTCGAAGATATAAAAAAAGATTTTGATCGAACTGGAGTTTATTACTATTTTTGTGAGGTACTCGACAAAATATTAGAGGAAGGTGTAAGACATAAAAACACTTTTGCATTTTTCCTTTCTCTGCTTGAAGAATTAAAAAAGAAAGAAACCAATCTGCTTTTGCTTACCGTATATTTTGAATTAAATGTTTTGTCTTATCTTGGCTTCAAACCGGAATTTCTGGTTTGTGTTGGATGTCGCGATGAGATATCAGGGCATAAATTTTATTTCAGCGAAGATAGAGGGGGAATACTCTGCGAAACATGCAGCGACAAAGATCTTTATTCCAATAAAATTTCTCAAAACGCGATAAAATTAATGCGCTTAATCGTAGAAAAAGATTTTGGTTTTATTGGTAAAGTAGTTATGGAAAAGGAGATTCAAGAAGAAGCAAAAAGGATAAACGCGTTCTTTCTTGAACACGTTCTCGGAAGAGAGCTAAAATCAAAGCAATTTTTGATGTTTTAAAAAAATACAAAATAATATAGAATATAAAGTATCGAATATAATTAGATAAAACTTATGGCAAAAGAATTAGACGATAAGATGGAAAAAATAGTTTCTCTTTGTAAGAGAAGGGGATTTGTGTTTCCATCTTCTGAGATATATGGTGGTTTGGCTTCCAGTTATGATTACGGTCCGATGGGGGTTGAACTGAATAACAATATCAAACATGCTTGGTGGAAATATTTCGTTCAGGATAGGGAAGATATGACTGGAATCGATGGAGGAATAATTCTATCTCCAAAGATTTGGCAGGCTTCTACTCACGTTGAAAACTTTACTGATCCTCTTGTCGAATGTAAGAAATGTCACAAAAGATTCCGCCCTGATAAATTAGAGGACGCCAGCAAATGTCCTGATTGCGGAGGTGAATTTACAGAAGAAAGAAGATTCAATGGAATGTTTAAAACCATTATCGGTCCAGTAGAGGAAGACGGATTAGTCGCATACCTGCGACCTGAAACAGCGCAGGCAATATTTGCGGATTATAAAAATGTTTTAAATTCTACGAACAAGAAAATTCCTTTTGGTATTGGCCAGATTGGTAAGGCTTTTCGCAATGAAGTAACGACGGGAAATTTTATTTTCCGAACTTATGAATTTGAGCAGGGAGAGATAGAATATTTTATCAAGCCGGACAGTGATTGGAACAAGATTTTTGAAGAATGGGTTGATTATATGTATGGGTTTATGGATATTGTGGGGCTTGACCGAAAAAAAATGTATAATCATGAAATTCCAGAAGCTGATCGCGCTTTTTATTCCAAGAGAACTATCGATATGGAATATCAGTTTCCTTTTGGTCAGGATGAGCTATGGGCGATAGCATATCGCACGGATTTCGATCTTTCCAATCATCAAAAAGCATCTGGTGAGAATATGGAATATTTTGATGATGAGGATAGTAAAAGATATATTCCTCATGTACTTGAACCAACATTTGGTATTAATAGAACATTGCTTGCGGTATTATCCGAGGCTTTTGAAGAAGAAAAAATGGAAGATGGCGAGACGCGGGTTGTTTTGCATCTCAAACCATTATTAGCACCGTTCAAAGTCGCAGTATTTCCACTTCTCAAAAACAAACCGGAGTTAGTTGAGAAGGCGCGAGAAGTTTACGGAACTTTGAAAAAACAATTTAATGTATTTTGGGATGATAGGGGAAATATTGGGAAGAGATATCGATATCAAGACGAAATCGGAACTCCGTATTGCGTGACGGTAGATTTTGATTCGCTGGAAAAGGGTACTGTGACTGTGCGAGACCGCGATACGATGAAACAGGAAATCGTTAAGATCGAGGAATTGGAGGGTTGGTTGAAGGAAAGACTTGGATAAATAAAAATTGATTAATTAAGGGCTCCGCGAAAGCGGAGTCCTTTTTTGTTATAAAATTATTTTATCTGTTGAAGTTATAATAGTGTTATAATATACAAAATAAATTTTCAATTCTCAATTTACAATTTTCAATCAATGAAACAATGTTAAAATTTCCAATTAAGTTCTCGCTTCTTCGTTGTCATCCTCGAGCTCATAGATGTACACATCATGAAATCGGGGATCCAGTTCAACAAGAATATAAATAGCTATATAATATTTTCTTAATGTTGTGGATCCCCGATTTACTGTTGAGTACAACAGTGCTCGAGGATGACAAAAAAAGAGATTTTAACCGAGAAAAAAACATGCGACTTATCCACAGTTTTGCTATTAAAAATCACTGTTTTTTGATAATAATTATCAATAAATAAAAATCATGTTTTTCCACCGTCAAAAATAACCCTTTTATTAGCCAATATTTTTGACTTTGCGTATATTTAGAAGTGGTGCTAAAATGAAATCAGGATGGAGTTGCTAAAGAAAGTAAAGCTGAGAAATGCAAAAAATTATTCGAAACAAAAATAAAAAGGGATTACTTTCTGTTCTGTTAGTGAGTATTTTTGTACTCGCTTTTTTTATTACTTTATTCGCCGATAATAATGCTAAACCAGTTGAAGCGGCGAGTAAAACATTTACCAGAAGCAACGCCAATTGTAGCGGTCTTATGAGTGATACGGATTGTTGGAGTGGTGCAGCGGCTGCAGGGAACACTCTCCAAATTGATGGTGAAGCTATTGTGGATGATGCTTATCCTGACTTGGCTTATGGAGCGTTGATTGTAGGTAAAAATATGGCCGGTTCTCTGGTCTGGCCGGTTGGTGGTACTCATACATTAAATGTAAAAGCTGTTTCATCTACAGTAGCGGGCAGTAGTATTGATATGACTAATGGTGGTAATTTAAAAATCCGTTCTTCTTGGACAACGACAAACCAAACTTTTATACCGGGGGCAGGTACTATCATATATGCTCATACTGCCAACACGACTCTGCCAGCAATAATTACTAATTATAATAATTTAACAATCGCCAGCACCGGTTTTACAGATAGTTTGAGTGTTAATACTATAGTTGCCGGCGACCTTCTTATTTCAGCGGGTACACTGGATGTTACTACTAGCAACCGCACTTTAAATGTTGGTGGGAATTTTACTAATAATGCTACCTTTACCAAGCGTTCCGGTACAGTGACTTTTAACGGTTCGGGAGCGCAGAATATTAGCGGTTCAACAGCGACCAGTTTTAATAACTTAACGATTTCCAATACTTCAAATATAGTTTCGGCTAGTACGAATTTCAATGTTAGTGGCACGATGCAGGTAGATTCAGGAGCGACTTTTGCGGCAGATGCAGGTGTGGTTGCCAATACTGCCGGCGCTGCCGGTACCATTACCGGTTCCGGTACGGTTCAAGTAACTCGAACTGCTGCCACGGCTGATTATTCCAGCCAATATAAATTTACAACCAATACAATTTCCGGATTAACTATAGAATATGCCGGGGCGAGCGCGCAGACAGTGAGCGCATTAACTTACGGTGGGTTGAAAATCAATAATGCATCTGGCGTGGCGCTTGGCGGGAATACGATTGTAGGGGGGGCTCTTAATTTAGCCCAAGGAACTGTGACGACGGGGGCTAATAATATTTATGTAAATTCAACCGGTAGTACGACACAAACATCCGGTTATATTATCGGTAATTTTAAAAAATATATTGCGACAGGCGCAACCAGCAAGACTTTTTATGTCGGTGATTCAAATTATGCTCCAGTAACAATCGCCTTTGGAAATGTAACTGTAGCAGGTGACTTAACGGTTAGTACAACAAATGGAGATCATTCCGACATTGCCAATTCAGGAATCAATTCAGCAAAAAGCGTTAACCGATATTGGACTTTTGTGAATTCCGGAATTGCATTTAATAATTATAGCGCAACTTTTAATTATGCTGCAGGCGATATAGACGGCGGGGCAGATACGAATAGTTTCTTAGTTGGAGAAAAATCCGGTACCTGGTCTCTCCCAACTGTTGGTACAAAAACTTCTACCAGCACGCAAGCAACCGGGTTATCTGCATTTGGTGACTTCATAATCGGTCAATCTGTTAACGTAGCGCCAAGCGTTCCAACATTGGTTTCGCCTGCTAATGGCTCAACGACAGCTGACAATACACCAACTCTATCAGCTCAATATATAGATCCGGATACGGATGATACCGGTACGACGAATTATCGTATCGCAACCGGCAGTGCGGCGAATTGTCTCAATAACACTTCAGTTGTTGCCAGCGGCACATCTGGGGAAACGGCAACTATTAATGAAGCAACTACATGGACACCGGGTTCAACAATCGGTTCAGATACCACCTATTACTGGTGCGCGCAGAATAATGACGGAGTAGCTACGTCTGCTTGGACGAGTATGGGGAATTTCATTTTGGATACTACCGGCCCTTCTCTTTCTTTCTCAGACAATGTAGCGGCCGGACCGATTCAGTCCGATACGATCACAGCCGGTTGGGGTGATGCATCAGTCAAAAAATGGGATTATGATGCTGATGGTACTTGTTCAACAACGGCAGGCGATTATTCCAAGACAGATGCCAATAGTATGAATCAATCGACCGAAGCGAATAATACCAAATACATTTGTTTATACGCTGAAGATGCAGTAGGAAATAAATCAACTTTGGCTTCTGCTAATGATATTAATATAGATATCACTGCTCCGACCGTAACTCAAGTAACTCCCGTAACAACTCCAACCAATGATACGACTCCAGATTATACATTTAATACTTCTGAAGCCGGCACCATTACATATGGAGGAGATTGTTCATCTGCTACAGGCAGCGCGACAGCTGGAAATAATACGGTAACATTTAATACACTTTCTGCAGGAACTCATTCCAATTGTACGATAAAAGTTACAGACTCTGCCGGCAATCAAAGTTCTAATCTTAATGTTAATTCTTTTACAATCGATACTACTGCTCCGGTCGTTACTCAAGTAACCCCAGTCGTTACTCCATCTAATGATACGACTCCTGATTATACATTTAATACTACCAAGGCCGGGACTATTACTTATGGCGGAGATTGTATTTCAGCTACAACGAGCGCAACAGTAGGCAATAATACGGTTACATTTAATGCGCTTTCTGCAGGCACTCATAGTAACTGTACGATAAAAGTTACCGATGCCGTAGGCAACCAAAGTTCAAACCTCGGTGTTAGTTCATTTACCATAGATACCTCTGCGCCAACCGCTTCAATCACGTATTCGGATGCAGATGGATCTGTAAAGGCGGGAGATTCTCTGACCATCACAGCAACCTTCTCCGAAGCTATGGCAGATAGCCCAATTGTAAAAATTGCTATCTCCGGATCAAACACTGTTTCGGCAACTGATATGACAAAGGTAGATAGCACACATTATACATACATACATACAGTTGGTTCTGGAAATGGCACCGCAACCATTGCTTTATCAGTCGGTACTGATTTATCTGGTAATGTTATAACTTCTGCTCCAACAAGCGGAGCAACGTTTACAGTAGATAATATTAATCCAACCGTCACTCAAGTAACTCCCGTAACAACTCCAACCAATGATACAACTCCAGATTACACATTTAATTCTTCGGAGGATGGAACTATTACATATGGAGGGGACTGTTCGTCTGCTACAGGCAGCGCAACATCAGGGAATAATACCATTACTTTTAATACTTTAGGAGCTGGTACTCATAATAATTGTACTCTCAAAGTTACTGATGCTGCCGGCAATCAAAGCAATACAATAAATATTACTTCATTTACTATTGATACCGGTGCGCCAATTATTAGCAGCGCTACTTCTACTACTCCAACCAGTTCTTACGGTCCAACATCGGAAATAAATATTACTTTAAATTTCAATGAAACAGTTTCGTCAGCTGGTTTGGCGATTACTTTAAATACCGGCGCTGTAATAAATACCGGCGCTTTAACAAATCAAAACAGCTATAGCGGGATATATATAGTAGGAGCAATGGGAAGCGGACAAAACACAAATGACTTATCAATTTCTACAGTTACCGGTACTATAACGGATGGATCCAATAATTCCACTGTCAATCCGACAATCAATGCGGGGCAAAACATAAATAATTCCAAAGATATAAAAGTAGATACTACCGCTCCGACAATTAGCAGCGCGGCATCCACAACGACAAATGGTTCTTACGGTCCAACCGCTGGCATAAATATTACTTTAAATTTCTCTGAGGCAGTTAATAGTGTCGGAGGCTTAGCAATTACTTTGAATAACGGAGCAGTTATTAACACAGGAGCGGTAAATAATCAAACTATTTATAGCGGTACTTATACTGTTGGAGCTACCGGGAGCGGGCAAGATATAGGCGACTTATCTGTCAGCAGTGTTGCAGGTACTATTACCGATAGAACGGCTGAAAACCCAAATAGCAATACATCTCCATCAATTCCAGGTGGAAACAATATTGCCAATAGCAAGGATATCGTGATAGACACCACAGCTCCGGTTTTACAAAACATTACTTCAACTACCAGCAATGGTACGTATGGCGCTGGGCAGGCAGTCAATATTACCGCAAATTACAATGAGAATATTAAAGCAGTCGGAAGTTCACTCAATATTACCTTGAATAACGGAAAGACTTTGGTTTTAAATAATGTTTCAGGGTCTAGTATTGCGGCAACTTACACTATTGGCGCTATTGGGAGCGGTGAAGATATAATGCCGATAAATGTTTCGGCTATTAATTCTTCTACTATATTAGATAACATTACAAACCCAAATACCGATAGCAGTACGGTGATACCTGCTGATAGCAACATTGATAATTTCAAGACTATAAATATAGATACCACTCTGCCGGTCATTGCGATTACCGCGTTAACCAAGGTTGCGCAGAGTTCCATTACAAACACAACTATTCATGTGACTGACAATCAGGGAATATTAAATACCAATGTAGTGGTGGATGCTTCTAGCACTACTACCACCTCAGCTCTCAATTGTACTCAAACTAATAGCACAACAGTAGATTGTACCATTAATATAGATAGCTCCGGTAACCTGGTTATTAAAGCTACTGACGGAGGCGATAATATCAATACTCAAGCTGAGAATGGTTACTTGATCGATAACACTGGTTCAGTTATTACTATAACTGCGCCAACCAAATTAGCAGGCTCATCTATTACTGACACAACGATTCATATCACAGATGATCAGGGGTTATCTTCCACTAATGTTTCCGTTGATGCTTCTAGTACAGCGACCACTTCAGCTCTCAATTGTACTCAAACAAATAGTACGACGGTAGACTGTACTATACATATAGATACTTCTGGTAATCTGGTAATTAAAGCGATTGATGGATCAAGCAATTCTACAACAGAATCAGAGAATGGCTATGTTATTGATACGGTAGCTCCGGATGTTACAATCACTGCGCCAACCAAGTCTTCTCAATCAACTATATCCAATACTACGGTACAAGTAACCGACACTGATGGAGTATTAGCTGCCAATGTTATTGTAGATGCTGCCACTACTGCCGGGACAGGAAATTTTGCCTGCGTTCAAACTAATGCTAATACAGTAGATTGTACAATTGATATAGTCAGTTCGGGAGATTTAACAATCAAAGCGACTGACGGCGGCGGCAATATTGATACATATAGCGAAACTGGTTATCTAGTAGACGGTACATTGCCTAATATTTCTATTACCGCTCCGACGAAGATAAAGAATACTTCGATTACTAATACTACTATTCATATTACGGATGATCAGGGGATTTTAAATACCGGTGTAACTGTAGATGCTTCATCTACCGCAACCGCTTCGAATTTAGTTTGTACTCAAACTGACAGCAAAACAGTTGATTGTACAATCTCAATTGATAGTTCCGGCAATCTGGTGATGAAAGCGGTTGATGGGGCGAATAATACTCGAACAGTGGCGGAAAATAGTTATACTATTGAAGCGGTTAACCCGGTAGTATCTATTACCGCTCCAACCAAGATTTCAAATAGTGAAGTTACCAATACTACTATTCATATAACTGATAACAATGGAATTCTAGTTTCCGGTGTAACAGTAGATGCTTCAACCACGGTTACGAGTCATAACTTTAATTGTACTCAGGTGGATAGCAAAACAGTTAATTGTACCATCCACCTTATTGGTATTGGAGATCTTTCAATTAAGGCCATTGATAAAGCCGGCAATACTATTATAACTACCGAAGCTGGGTATGTAGTTAGCGATGATGCACCGGCAATCGCATTTGACGCTCAAAACAAATATTCCAACGCGCCGATTACAAATACTGCAATCAATATTACAGATGATCATGGTGTCTTGGTTAGCGGTGTAACGGTGGATGCATCAAATACTGTTACTTATAATAGTTTTAGTTGTCTCCAAACAGACGCTAATACGGTAGACTGTACGATTGTGATTACTGGTTCGGGAAACTTGGCAATTAGCGCTTCTGATGTAGTAGCTAATAATTCAGTAGCAACTGAAAATGGATTTATCATTGATATGGTTAACCCAGTAGTTTCTATCACGGCTCCAACCAAGACTGCTGGCAGTTTGGTTACTGATACTACTATTCATATTACAGATAATGGCGCTATTTTTACCGGTGGTGTTTTAGTCGATCCATCAACCACAGTTGCTTATAGCAATTTCAGCTGTACTCAAACCAATAGTAGTACAGTAGATTGCGCAATCGAAATTTCCGGTTCAGGCAAATTGGTAATTCGCGCTGAAGACGGCGCATCAAATCAAATATCTGGGGAAGAAGATGGTTATGTCATTGATTCTTCAGCTCCAGTTATAATCATCAGCGCTCCGGATAAACTTTCAAATGCTGCAATTACCACGACCGAGATTCATATTACTGACAATATTGGGGTCTTGGCTAATAGTGTTGAAATAGATACTTCAACTACTGCCGGAACTAGCGGATTTTCTTGTATTCAAACTAATGCGAAAACGGTAGATTGTTCCATAAATATTTCTTCTTCAGGTAATTTAGTAATCAAAGCTCTCGATTCATTTAATAATCAAGGGACACAGACAGAAAATAACTATGTAATCGATAATACTGGTCCGGTAATTATAATTACTGCACCAACGAAAACTTCTAATAGTGCCATTACTGATACTGCAATTCATGTCACTGATGATAATGAAATATTAGCGGTCAATGTTTCTATAGATGATGAAAATACAATAGATGATTACGATAATTTAAACTGTACACAAACGGATATCAAAACCGTAGATTGCACAATCCGTTTATTAAGTTCCGGTAATCTGAAAATCCAAGCCTTTGATCTGGTTTCCAATACCTCTGAACAGAGCGAGAATGGTTACGCGGTGACTATTACGGTTCCAGTTATTTCGATTTCTGCTCCAACGAAAGCTTCTTCGGCAAATATTACAAATACGACAATTCATATTACCGATAGCGGGGGAGTTGATAGCGCCGGTGTTTCAGTAGATGGAGCTACTACCGCTGGTTTCACTGATTTTGCTTGTACGCAGGTTGATAGCTATACAGTGAACTGTTCGATTTCAATTACAAGCAGTGGTGATCTAAAAATCAAAGCCCTGGATTCTATTAGTGGCGCAGGTTTTGGGATAGAAAATGGTTATATAATTGAAAGTATCCCTCCAGAAACTACTCTATCTTCTACACCGGCGTTAAACGCAACTTCTTCATCCGCTACTTTCGTATTTAGCGCGGATGAGTCTTCAACTTTTAAATGCAAAATAGACGGTAGCTATTATACTACTTGTTCCAGCCCAAAGAATTATTCAGGTTTGGCAAATGGCAGTCACACATTTTATGTTTACGCGGTTGACCTGGCAGGAAATAGCGATGCAACGCCAGAAAGCTATACTTGGAGTATTAGTGTTAGCCAGCAAAACAATAGTGGTGGAGGAAATAATCTAATTCAAGATACAACACCTCCGACCAACACTTCTATCTCAATTAATAGCGGAGCAAGCTCAACTGCATCGGCAAGCGTTACCCTGACGTTGGGCGCTACTGATGCCATATCAATGATGATTTCTAACAACGCTTACTTTATCGGCAGCAGCTGGGAGACGTTTGTTAATTCGAAGGCTTGGGCTTTGGCAACTGGATATGGTACAAAAACAGTTTATGCAAAATATAAAGACGCGGCAGGAAATGTTTCAGGTTCTGTATCAGATTCAATAATATTTAGTGAAAATGTAGAGGTAACCGAACCGGAACCTATTATCGAAGAGCCGGAGTTAGAACAACCAGAAGAGATATTACAGCCAGAGGTAATACCTGAAATACCTGAGCAGCCGCAAGAAATAGTACAACCAGAACAGCAGATTGAGCAAACCATTCCAGTTGAAGGTTATAATTATCAATTGGTTTCTCAGTCTCCATATCCAAGTACACTAAAACCGGGTGAGACAACCGATGTCTGGATAGAAGTAAAAAATACCGGTACAGCTGTTTGGGATAGCAAAGTTCGTCTCGGAACCGGTTCTATGTATGGTAGTCCAAGTCAACAGAGAGATTATCCATCAGAATTTGCAAATATCAATTGGCTATCTGTAAACAGACCTACTTCGATAATTAATCCAAACTCTACTGCAATCAGCAGCTATGTTGAACCAGGCAACGATGCCAAGGCTCAATTTACAATCAAAGCTCCAACGACGCCTGGTACTTATCGAGCTTATTTCACACCGGTAGCAGACGGAGTAACTTGGATGACTGATATTGGTTTGTATTGGGAAGTTACGGTTGTAGGAGATGGTCAAGAACAGCCCGAAGTCCAACCTCAACCTGAGGTACAGCCTGAACCAATAGTTGAAATCCAACCGGAACCACAACTAATATATTCTTATGAACTGGTATCTCAATCACCATACCCAAGCACTTTAAAACCTGGCGAGACTACCGATGTTTGGGTTGAAGTAAAAAATACCGGTTCTGTTGCTTGGGACAGTAATGTCCGTCTCGGAACAGGGTCATCGTTTGGAAGCTCTGCCCAAAAAAGAGATTATATTTCTGAGTTTGCCGCTGAAAATTGGTTATCACCAAACAGAGCATCCAGTATCCCAGACTTTCTTATTGAATCGGGAGATACGGCAAGGTTCGAATTTACAATTAAAGCTCCAACGCAAATTGGAAATTACAAAGCATATTTTACTCCAGTTGCTGATGGAACAGGATGGATGAATGATATTGGTTTATTCTGGGAAATTTCAGTCAGAAGTGATTCAGGGATTTATACTGTTCAACCAGGAGAAAACCTTAAGACAGTTGCAGAAAAAGTTTATGGCGATAGTGAAAGGTGGAGAGATCTCGTAGAATTAAATAAAGATACATTCCCAAGTCTGGTTAGCCGACCTGACATTATATATAGTGAGTGGCAATTGAGATTTGGCAACATTCAACAAACATCAGAACCAATAGCAGAAAATCAATCACAGCCGGTTTCTCAACCAGTTCCTCAAGCTCAGCCAGAAGTGCAAAAAATAATAGGGGATTATTATATAGTTCAAGATGGCGATTCGCTGAAATCAATTGCCCGCGAATTATTTCAGGATGAAGAACAATGGACGCGATTAGTCGAATTAAATAAAGATATATTCCCTTCATTGGAAAGTGATCCAAGTATAATAGTTGCAGGATGGAAACTAAGATTTAAAGAATTACCTACGGTAGCTCCAACAGGTGAATTCGGCTACTATAAGGTTGAACCTGGTGAAGATCTGCAATGGATAGCGCTGAAACTCTATGGCGATCAGGAGAAATGGAGAAGATTGGTTGAACTAAATCAAGATCAGTATACTAATCTCAGTTTAGACGGTGGTGCAAATGTTATTTATTCTGACTGGTTATTGAAATATGATATTTTAGGTTCAACTTCAACTTACGGTTATGAGGTAGTCGGTCAGTCTGGCTATCCTACCCAGATTTCAGCGGGGGAGGAGATTGAAGTTTGGATTGAACTGAAAAACACGGGTACGGTTAGCTGGTTCAAAGACGGTGCAAATCCAGTTAGGTTCGGTACAGGCTCTATTTATGGAAGTCCAACTCAGCAAAAAGATTATACTTCGGAATTTGCGAATAGCGACTGGATAGCTCCAAACCGCTGTACTTCTTTTGATACAGCAGAAGTAAAACCAGGAGAAGTAGGAAGATTTACATTTAAAATTAAAGCTCCGGCGGACGCCGGGACTTATAAGTCATATTTTACGCCAGTAGTTGAAGGATTGGTTTGGATGGAAGATAAAGGAATTTATTGGCAGTTAACCGTTGAATAAACTTTTAAAGAAATAAAAAATGGAAAATCTTTTTCTAAAAACCATAAAAAATAAATATCTACGATTCTTTTTAATCGGAGTGATTATTTTTTTGCTGTCCGTCGGAGTTTATATGAGTCTGAAAACTGAAGCAGCAGCAAATGTAACCCCATCTTCTGGAGGCACAAATATTTCTGCAGACAAAGCGGCAAATGCCACAACTCCAGCATGGACGACGCTTGGCAATATTGTCATTACCGAGGGAGCAAATGGTGACTTTGCAGCGAGTCAAACAAATACCACTTTAATTTTAACAGCACCAAATAACTGGTCATTTAATCCTGGTGTTGGGACAGTTACTTATACGGCAGCTAGAGATATAACATCTAGTTCTATAGCAGTTACGGCCACAACAATAACAATTACTTTTTCTACAGATGGTACAGCAAATAAATCGGATGTAATGACTATTAGCGGGCTGCAAGTACGCGCTATTGACGGATCCGTTATTCCTTCTTCAGGAAATATTTATCGAACATCAGCAAACCCTGGAACGGGAGCAATCGTGGGGATAGTGAACGATTCAACTAGTTTTGGTGCTCTATCCCAAGCTATAGGAGCCAAAAATAAACTTATTTTTACAAATCAACCTTCGGCTACTGCTATTATTAATATTGGTTTTGCAGTTAAACCAGTGATTGCAGTACAAGATCAATTTGGTCATACAGTAACGACTGATAATACTTCTACAATTACGCTTACCCCGGTGCTTTCAGATCAGAATTGCGGGGGGACACTAGGTTCGGGTGTTTTATTCTCTAACCCGGCATCAGGCACAGCAGTAACTTCAGGGGTAAAAAGTTATACAATGATGAGATATTCTGCAGCAGAAAGTATAAAAATATGCGCAACATCGGGTACCCTTGTATCCGCATTAAGTAATGAGGTTGTTGTTTCGGCAAACATTGCGCCCGTGGCGACCATTCCTTCATTTATTTCTCAGCCGACTGATGGTACTGGTTATGTAAATATTCAGACTAATATTTCTGATGCAAACTTACAAAATACTAAACTAAAAGTAGAATATTCACCGGATGGGGGAATGAATTGGTATGCTCCTTATCTTGCTTTTGCAACACCCTCGTCTGGGGCTATTGATCTGAATAATAGTAATGCTTATCAGATAGGAACTAGCAATCCGATTGATACCTCCGGTGGCGCGGTAACATTAAATATAGTTTGGGATACCAAAAATGCTTCGAATGGTGGGGGATCTTTGGATGGCTTAGATCAAAGCAATTACCAGATTAGAGTAACTCCAAGTGATAGTCTGGTAGATGGATCTGTTCAGACTTCGGCAAGCTTCCGAGTAGATAATTTAAGTCCGGTTCTTTCCTTTGTGGATGATGTGGCAGCCGGTCCAATTCAGAGTGATACTATTATAGGCTCTTGGGGAGATTCAACTACTAAAAAATGGGATTATTTCGCTACCAACACTTGTTCTATTACCGATACCTTTACAAAACTGGATACTGATTCTATGAACCAATCAGATGAAACCAATAACGGCAGGTATATTTGTCTTTATGGGGAGGACGGTTTTGGTAATAAATCTATCTTAGTTTCTACTAATAGTATTAGTATAGATGCAACTCCACCAGCACTTTCTTTTACCAATGATATAGCTGCTGGTCCAGTGTCTTCTGATACTATTACCGGTGACTGGGACGCAGCTGTGGTGAAAAAATGGGATTATTTCGCTACCAACACTTGTTCTATTACCGATACCTTTACAAAACTGGATACTGATTCTATGAACCAATCAGACGAAACCAATAATGGTTTCTATATATGCCTTTATGGTGAAGACTCCCTTGGGAATAAATCTGTTTTGGCTTCTGCCAATAAAATCAATATAGATGCTACCGCTCCGGCTCTTTCCTTTGCAAACGATGTGGAAATAGGTCCAGTCGCAAGTGATACTATTACCGGTGACTGGGACGCAGCTGTGGTGAAAAAATGGGATTATTTCGCTACCAACACTTGTTCTATTACCGATACCTTTACAAAACTGGATACTGATTCTATGAACCAATCAGACGAAACCAATAATGGTTTTTACATCTGTATTTATTCAGAAGATGCGCTTGCTAATAAATCTGTTCTATCTTCAGCTAATCCGATAAATATTGATTCAACTAGCCCAAATACTATCATAGATTCCAACCCAGCTTTGGTAACTTATTCAACCGATGCAACCTTCACTTTCAGCTCCAGTGAAGCCTCAACTTTCGAATGTCGGGTTGACGGAGCTTTATTTGCAGTATGTACCAGCCCGGTTAATTATAGCGGGTTATCTTTAGGAGTTCATTCATTTGAAGTTAAGGCTACAGATCTAGTAGGGAATGTTGATTTAACTCCTGCTAATTATTCCTGGACTATCGAAACAGCTCCACAACCGCCATCTGTATATACTTTTATTCCACCAACTTCCGAACCTATTCCTGAACCTATCTCTGAGGCCATACCAACTCCAGAAGAATCCACTCCAACTCCTATACCTGAACCAACTCCAACGCCGATCCCAGAACCTACCCCCGAATCGATCGTAAACCCAATCCAAGAAATCGTTTATGGATTTTATGTAGTTCAACCAGGGGATTCCCTTTATAGTATTGCGGCGCAATTAGGTACTACGAGAGAAATATTAGTTGCGTTGAATAGCGAACAGTTTTCCACACTTGTCACGATACCAAATATAATTTATAGTGGATGGGTATTCAAATATCAGCTGTCAACACAAGGTGCTGGTGAAAATATTTATATAGTAAAAGGCGGTGATTCGCTTTCAAGCATCGCTTTCGTGTTATATGGAGTAGAAAATATGTGGGTTGATTTAGTTGAATTAAACAAATATAACTATCCTTCACTTCAGATCAATCCGGATATAATTATTGCCGGCTGGCAGTTAAAATATTAGTTAATATCAGCAATTTTACAAACATGACAGGAAAAAATATGAAAAACAATTCAAGATATAAATTACCATTATTAACATTATTGGTGTTAGCTGTTGTAGGGGTGGGTGTTATTAAGACTTCTGCTTTTTTAGCTGGTGATACTATCGCACCATTAACTTCCGCAAAAGTTACAGGTGCTAAAACAAAAACATCTGATGGAAGCTGGTATTTCAAAGACAAAGCAGAGGTGGTATTAAATGCAACTGATGAGATTAAAAAAGTTGGAAGAGGAAGCGCAGCTGCTGAAATCAATAAGATAGATGGCGAGCCTGATTTATCAATTGTCGAGAATATCAACGGTGGTTATGAACTAGCGCGAACTGGAATGTCTTTTAACGGGGTGAGCTATATGGATGAATTTTCAACCGGCGGTACGTATTCTCCTGCAGTTTTATTCTCCAGCAGCCAAAGTGGCAGTGGCTTGCTTCCTGCAACTTTATCATTAAATGAATTAGAAGCAAATTATTCCGGCGGACAACCTTTTTCAGAACCGCAGGACATTTATGTATATCTAGTTACAACAAACATTGGTTCTGATACGGTTCATATGACTCTATATGATACAAAAGATCCACAACAATTTTCTCAATACGGAATAAATGTTGATGCTTTTGCAAAAGCGTTTAGTTATAGTGGAAACAGTTTTTATCACCCCGCTTTATTGCCGGTACCAAGTGAAGGTAGAATTGTTTTTGACAGTATTTCTGGTCAGCCAGATTTATTATCTGCTCTTCCGCCAAGTTCAACAGTAAAATCTGGGGTAGAAAAAACTTATTATAGAACCGGAGAATCTGGAAATTTTAATGTTTATTCTTCGCCAATCAAATTAAGTGGAGCAGGCGAATATACGGTTTATTATTATTCGGTCGATAAGGCAGGAAATATAGAAGGTATAAAAAGCATAAAAGTTACCATCGGTCCAAAAAAGAATCCCAATAAAGCAGCAGTAAAGGAAGCAAAAAAGTTACTTGAAGAGTTACAGAAGCAGGAGGAAAAAAATCGTAAATTGAATCAAGAGATAAAATAAAATTTAAAAATCATCAAACTTAAGTCATATTAATATAAAAAGTAAAAAAAGGAAAAATAAAAAATGAAAAAAATGTTTTGTAAAAAATGCAAACCAAAGAAATGTACTCCAAAAAAGAACTATAAACTTTTTATTGGAATTTCTGCTTTGGCTCTAATTGCATCTTTTGCTGTAGTGGTAAGTCTAGACGGACTAAGTTTGAAAAAGCTTATGATGTTTAATACCAAAGCTTCAGGCACCGTGATCTTCACCCAAAACGACTGGACTGGAGGCGCGGATCAGGCGTCTATGGCGGTTCTCCCAGGAGATGCGGCTGGTTGGAATAAATACTACTCAACCGAAGGATCTGTCAATACCTCAAGCGCCGGAAGATTGGCTATGGATCTGTCAATATCAAAATGGCAGAATGGCGGTTTAAATATATCTTCAGATGCGCTACAATATATGTTTACAAATATTATTCCGGATGGCAATGGCAACACTATAATGGCGATGTTTGATAATACCAATGCTGATTTAGTAATCAAGAAGGTTAATCCGTCAGGTGGAGTTATGTGGGAAGTAAAACAGCTAAGTCTGTATGAAGATATAGGTTCAGAAAGAGATTACCATATCACCCCAGACGGTTTTGGAGGAGTAGTTGTGGTATGGGGTGACTATCGTAATTATAACGGTGATGATATCTATGCTCAAAGGATTGATTCTTCAGGTAATTTAATATGGGGCTCTGGAGTTGTTGTTTGCGCGGCGCAACGCGGTCAGGGCAAACCTATGATTATTCAGGATGGAAACGGTGGGTTTATTGTATCATGGTTTGACAGCAGAAATTGGCAATATCATGTTTATGCGCAAAAATTAGATTCGTCAGGTTCTTTCCAATGGGCAACGGACGGCGTCAAGATTTCTACTAATAATACTTATAGGGACTCAAATTCGAAATTGGTTTCGGATGGTTCAGGCGGTGCGATAGTGGTTTGGGATGGTCTTAATATCACTCAAAATGGTTCTGGTCTTTTTGCGCAAAGAATTAGTAGTTCCGGTTCATTGCAATGGGCTGAAGTAACGATAAATGGTGGTCAGGATCCGCAGATTACATCGGATGGTAGCAATGGTGTAATAGTAACTTGGTCGGATGATAGAGTAAGCCCAAATGATAATAATGTTTATGCCCAGAGAGTTGACAGCTCCGGGGCAATAAAATGGCAGGCAGATGGAGTTGGAATCGCGACTACGACAAGTATGGAAGTATATTCTAAAATTGTTTCAGATGGCAACGGTGGCGCAATAATAAGCTGGGCTGACGATCGCAATACGCCAACTACATATAATATTTATGCTCAAAAAATTGACTCTTCCGGTTCTTTAATATGGAATCCTGCGGGAGTAGCGGTTTCGAATTATTTTGGTCAAGTTCAGTTTGACCATCAGATTGCTTCTGATGGCAACGGAGGTGCTATAATCGTATGGAACGATTTTCGTTCCGGTATGAACTCTGATATTTATGGACAAGATATAGATTCTTTCGGCAACACTTTGTGGGGAGCAGATGGCTTGGCGATTGCCACTAAAGCTGCCGGACAAAGCTTTCCCGTTTTAACTACAGCAGAAACCGGAAGCGCAATCACTGCATGGGAAGACTATAGTATGCTAAACACACAAATTTACGCGCAGAAGCTGGGTCCGTTAGGTTATTCGGGTTCTTCATCTTTGGTTTCCTCCATAATTAATACTGGAGCCCAGACAGACTGGGGTACGATTGACTGGACTGCAAATACTCCTGCTGGCACATCAATAACATTACAGACTCGAACTGCTGCTGCTGATCCAATTACAAATATTATTTTAAATAAAAATCTTTCATCTAGTTCTGGAGAACCAAACTATCCATTTGGTGACGTATCAAATATCGCTGATGGTGATAGGGAATTTAGTGGTTGGCAGAGCGAAGATAATGGATCATCAATATCGCCATCCAATCCTCAATGGGTAGCGGTTGATTTTGCATCTCCAACCAAAGTATCTAAAGTTGATCTATGGTACGGCACAAAAATGTATCCTGTAGATTTTGATATTCAGGTATGTGTAGATGATAATAATTGTGAGCCAACCGTAGATTCTGATTGGAATACTGTCCAACAAGTTATTGGTAATAATTCTAATAATCATTTCTCAATATCCTTCAGTACAGTTGAGACAAGGAAACTCAGGTTACATATCACCAAACAAGTTGATGAAGGCGCAGTTAATACAGTAGCCATTAATGAATTTGAAATATATTCAGGCGCGTGGTCTGATTGGCAAAATCATGGTAATTCCGGAGAACCAGTTGGCTCTCCAACAGGACAGTACATTCAATATAAAACAATCTTAATGTCAAACGATCCTAATTCTACCCCTGAGATTAATAGTATTTCCATCTCTAATGCTGCTCCAACTAACCCTGCTTATGTTTCAGGATTGGTTACCAGTGCGGGGGCTACTCTTACAACTCCAGACACAAATGCTTCTATCACTGTTCCTGCTGGCGCGCTTTCCACTGACACAACAATCAGCATTGATGGAACAGGATCTAACTTCATGATCACCGGTCCATTCGGTATATATGATGGATTAACTTCATATGAATTTTCACCAGATGGTCTGACATTCAATTCTCCAGTAACAATAACATTAAAGATTGATAAGGCTCTTTTGGACAGTCTTGGCTATGCTATTACTGATGTCCATGTATTCTTTTCTCCCGATGCAGGGAATACCTGGGCTGATCATGACAACATTACTGATACTGGTATCTCTGGTTCTAACTACTATATAACATTTACTACAACTCACTTTACTAGATTTGCGTTAGGCGTTTCAGTAAAAGCTGCTATATTAGCTACAGGTGATCTGCATGTAGTGTATAGTAAAGATGTTGTAGGTTTTGCAGGCATAGTAAATGGTAAGGAAAAGAAATCAGCAAAAACTTCTCTAATTCCTGGGCCAGTAGGGGACTCTCGTGGAGAAGTAATCGATTCAGTTAATACCAAAGTCTATACCCAAGCAGCATTAATAACTGCATTAGGATCTAAAGACTTCGACAAGAAGGTTAAGGCTCAATGTGCTTCTATATATGATGGTAACACAGCAACCACCAAAGAAGCTGCAATTACAAAGAGTTCTCAATATATCATTCTTCCTAAGATTGATAACTATATCACTGCTACCCGTGTGGTTATCTCCGATCCGGTAGATAGTTCAACTCATACTACTACCATTTGTAGAAAATTAACTTCTGATAAGTTTAACTTCAATAAAGGACCGGTAGCAAAGATGAACAACAAAGTTATGAAGAGTGTGAAGGTTAAATGTAGCTCTAAAGATGCCAACAAGATTTGTGTAGCAGTAGACCCAGGTGATGAAGACTTTATTACTACTCCAGCAAATCTTAACCTGACTTACCCAGAATCTGTGGTCTGGGGCGCTGGTGTTAACTCTCATTCTTACGAATTTGTTCTTGAATCTACTACCAACTGGACCGTCAAAGCCTGCGCATCTATGCCATCAGGCTACAAGGTAGTTGGGGCTTCTGACGCAGACGGTAATCCATTAACAGTAAAAAGTAATTGTGTTACTGGGCTAGTTGTTAATAATGGTTCAACTGTGATAACCTTTGATGTTCAAGGGTTAACCACTGCTTCAGCTTTTGATACCAAATTCACGTTTGAAGGTAAATATGGTACCAACACTACTAAGATTGAAAAGATAATAAAGAATACAAGATTGAAATAATGATAGCTAAGTGGGAAATAGATATTTTTGAGAATTATTCTCAATAATTATCCACAAATCAATACCATTTAGAAAAAAATGACCCAACAAGGTCATTTTTTTCTACCTTTATTTTGCTTGCAAAGACTTAAAAAAAGGTTTATTATGTATCAAGCGAGTGGGAAATTGTGGATAAGAGTGGGGAAAAGTGGATAATCCATCAGGTTCACAATAAGTAAAAAAGAGGGCTAAAAGTACCCGTACTTCTAACGGGTGAAAATCATTAAACTTTAAACCAAGAAAAGATGTTCATTGGCGAGTATTCATACACAATTGATGACAAAGGAAGGATTGCAACCCCTCCAAAATACCGAGGCGAACTTCACGAAGGTGTTGTAGTGACTCGCGGGTTGGATGACTGCCTGTTTATGTACGGAAAAAAAGAGTGGGATGTGATTGCTGAGAAGCTCGGCAATATGCCAACTACTGATAAATCAGCACGTGATTACGCACGTTTAATGCTTGCAGGAGCAATGGATATCGTTCCTGATAAAACAGGAAGAATAGTTTTGCCACAATATTTGAGGGATTTTGCTCATCTAAAGAAAGACATTGTCGTTGCAGGACTCTATAACAGAATAGAGATCTGGGACGAGAGTGCCTGGAAGAAGTATGAAGCAAATATCGAGAAAAATTCCTCAGATATTGCGGATAAACTCTCGTCTCTTGGAGTTTAAAAAATCGCAAAATACGTAGCCGCATTTAAAAACTGATTAAGGATCTTTTAGGAGGAAGAAGAAACCTCAGACAAACAATGTATTTGTTAAAAATTTATCTTTTTTGCTAAAATTCTTTCAAAAATTTTTCGCTTAGTATCAACTAAACTCAAAATTTTATTCATGAATTTTATCTAAAAAATCTTAAATTTTATAACTAAATATTGCTTATCAGAGGCTTCTTAAAAGATTTTTATAACAAGCCTGAAGTCAACATTTCGACATAATAGTCGGGATAAAACAAAAACAAAAAATTTATCCCGCCCTTTCTTGCGAACAAATATTGTTCTCAAGAAAGGGCGGGAACCTCCATCCTAAATGTTTTGAACAAAAACAAAAACAAACCTACCGACTTCAGGCTTCTGCTAATTACTTACTTGAAGATAAAAAGTAAAAGTTAGAAAGCTTAAACCCAATCATAATGAAAAACATTCACACTACAGTATTGAAGAAAGAGGCGGTTGAAGCTTTGGAAATCAAACCTAATGGTATATATATAGATGCGACATTCGGGTTTGGTGGTCATACTGGTGAAATATTAAATAAGAAAGACTTTACCGGTCACGTAATCGGAATAGAAGTAGATAAGGAAATTTACAAAAATGCAAAAAGTAAATTTGGTGCTTACAAAAACTTGTCTTTATACAATCGTAATTTTTTCGATGTTGCTGACATTCTGTTATCAAATGACATTGGCAAAGTTGATGGGATTGTATTCGACTTGGGGACAAACCTTTATCAAATAAAAGAAAGTGGTAGGGGTTTTTCTTTTTTAAAAAATGAGCCACTAGATATGAGATTAGACCTTGATAAAGATTTTACTGCAGAGAAAGTAGTAAATTCATATACCAGGGAAAGATTGGAAGAAGTTTTAAAAAATGTAGATGAGAGATTTGCAAGGGTAATAGCAAAAAAGATTACTGAAGTGAGGCGAAAGAAAAGAATAGAAACAACAGATGACTTAGCGGCAATTGTCAGATCTGTAAAAGCGCAACACGGCAAAACAAACCCGGCAACGCTGACATTCATGGCTCTGCGAATTGAGGTAAACGAAGAATTTAAAAACTTAGAAAAAGCATTAGAAAATTCTTTAAAAGTATTAAAAAGCGGTGGAAGGCTGGTAGTAATATCTTTTCACTCCGGAGAGGATAGAATAGTAAAAAATTTTTTAAGAGAAAAAAACAAACAAGGTATTCTAAAAATCATAAATAAAAAAGTGATCATGCCGGGCAGATCTGAACAGATTGAAAACAGATTATCAAGAAGCGCCAAAATGCGAGTCGCAGAGGTCATTTAAACAAAAAAACAAATAAATACACATATGAAAATATTAAATAGAAGAAAACAAGCAAGAATAGGCAGATATCACTCTACATACCGTAAGAGTGGTTTGAGGCTTGGTCCCGTTGCTTTGAGCTTTATTACAATATTAATATTTTCATTAATTAGCTTATTTTATCTTGCGCAGTCAAACCAGATAACCACAAAAGGTTACGCTTTACAAGACCTGGAGCAAAAAAAAGCAAAAGTTCAGGCTGAAAATGAGAGATTGCAAGTTGAAGCTGCCAGACTTGAATCATTAAACAAGATCTCAGAGAAATCAAAAGATCTTTCGTTTGTGCCGATGAAGGAATTAAAGTACTTTAGTAGTATCAGCGGTTCTTTGGCTATGAAATAGTCTTAAAAGCCCTTTTGCTTGGCTTTCTCGGGCTTCTAGGCTTATAATGGTAGTATCTTAAAAACATAGGTTTTATTTTCCTATGTTTGTTTATTTTTTATTAAAAGATTAAAAGAGAATATGTTTGGGTTTAATGCTGTTAGTTCAAATTTGCGAATGGAAGAGCAGGGGAGTACAAAAGCGCGTATTACCTTTGTTTTCTTTATAGTATTGCTTGTTTTTGGAGGTATATGTATACGTCTTTTTCAAAAGCAAGTCATTCAGCATGCGCACTATGAACAATTAGCTTATGATCAGAGATACAAAGAACAGAAAATTATGCCGGCACGCGGTGAAATTTATGTTGGCGACATTTATAGCGATACCCATTATCCATTGGTAACAAATAAAACTTTTTGGTCTGTGATGATTATTCCACAGCAGGTTGAGGATGAAAATGCGGTGGCAAATGGTTTGGGACCGATAATAGATATGCCCGCGGCAGATATTTTAAAGCTTTTAAATGAAAAGAAAGTATATATACCGCCGTTAAAGCGGAAGCTGCCTGATGAAGTAAGCAAGAAAATTGAGGCCCTAAAATTGCCAGGAATTGTATTAATTCCCGAAACTTACCGCGATTATCCAGAAGGAAGTATGGGAGCAAAATTTTTAGGTTTCGTTGATGGTGAAGGTGAAGGTAAATATGGCATTGAGGGTTATCTAAATGATGTTTTAAAAGGTCAGGAAGGAAAGATAATTTCGGAACGCGATATTCTTGGACGTCAGATAACAGTTGCTGACAGCAAAGTAGTGATGCCAAAGAATGGTAAAGATGTAGTTCTGACTATAGATCGAGTCATTCAATTTATGGCAGAAAATCAAGTTAAGAAAGCTGTAGAAGACCACAAAGCAGACAGTGGGTCAATCGTGGTAATGGATGCAAAAAGCGGAGGGATTCTCGCGCTGGCAGAATGGCCGACATATGATCCAGCAAAATATACTGACGTAAAAGACTATAGTATTTTTCAGTGTAATGCGATTTCTGATGCCTATGAACCGGGTTCGGTGTTTAAATTAATTGCAATGGCAGCTGGTATTGATAGTGGAACGGTAACACCTGAAACCGGAGAATATTTTGATGCAAATGTTAAAGTGCAGGACGCGGTAATATGGAATTCACAGAAAAAACCTTATGGCTATGAAACAATGACTCAGGTTTTAGAAAACTCTGATAATGTTGGTATGGTCTGGATGATTCAGAAAACAGGAAAAGATAAATTTTATGATTACGTTAATAGTTTTAATTTCGGAAAGCGTACCGGGATAGAGATTGATGGCGAATCACCAGGAGCAGTGAGAGATAAAGAGGATGCGATACCGGTTGATTTAGCGACAATGTCATTTGGTCAAGGTATTAATACTACCGAGATTCAATTAGCTCAAGCAATGGGTGCGGTTGCAAATGGTGGGTTGATGGTTGCGCCACATATTGTTAAAGAATATATTGATAAAAATGGAAAGGTTCAAAAAGTTGATCCAAAAATAATTGGAAGAGCGTTGAGTGAGGATTCAGCAAAAAAAATTACCGAAATGATGGTTAGTGTTGCAGAGAGAGGTCATGGAAAGCAGGCGAGAGTAAAGGGTTATCGCATAGGGGGCAAAACAGGTACAGCGCAAATTCCTCGAAAAACCGGAGGTTATGAAACAGATAAATTTATTGGTTCATTTATCGGTTTCGGTCCTACGGATAACCCGCTTTTTGTAATGGTTGTAAGAATAAATGTTCCAAAGGATGTTATCTGGGCGGAATCTACAGCCGCTCCGGTTTTCGGAGAAATGGCAAAAGGCATTCTCAATTATTACCAAATTCCACCGGATGAGGTATGGAAGGAAGAACAGATCAAGAGAGAAAAGGGACTGGTAAAGTAAATTTCCAATTTTACAATTTACAATTTTCAATCAATTCTCAATGATTCAATTTTCAAATAAATACATCGCGAAGCGATACTTACAATGAAAATTGAAAACTGAAAATTGAAAATTTCTAAAACATTTTATGAAATCACAAATCAAAACATTAGCTCAATCCATTTTAAGAAAATGCGCCGTCAGGCTGCTAACCAAATTCCATCCGGATGTTATCGCTGTTACCGGTAGCATTGGCAAAACTTCAGCGAAGGATGCTATTTATGAAGTTTTAGCCCCAGTATTTAATACAAGAAAAAATGAAGCGAATTTCAATAATGAAATCGGTGTTCCATTAACTATTATTGGATCGAAAAGCGCGAAAAATATCTTCGATATTTTTCGCAGAACTTATTTCTCGAAAAATTTTCCGGAAAAATTGGTTTTAGAAATGGGCGCCGATCGAGTAGGGGACTTGAAATATCTGACTTCTTTTATAAAACCAAACATAGCAGTTGTCACTAGAGTTGCTTGTTCTCATCTCGAATATTTTTGTGATCTAGATGGAGTGGCAAAAGAAAAAGGAACGCTGGTAGAATCTCTCGATAAAAATGGTTGGGCGGTTCTTAACTTCGATGACAAAAAAGTCCGCGAAATGAAAACAAGAACTATTGGCAATATATTATTTTATGGGACAGATGATGGCGCAGATGTCGTTGCAAAGAAAATTAAATCAACGAAAGACGGTTTAAGTTTTGATTTAATTTACAAAAAAGAGAAAGAAAAAATAAATTTAAAAGTAGTTGGAAGACACAATGTATATAGCGCTCTCTCTGCCGTTTGCTGCGGTATTATTTATGGAATGACTTTAAAAGAAATAAAAAAGAATCTGGAAAATTATAGATTACCCAAAGACCGGACAAACATAATAAATGGAATAAACGGTTCAATCATAATCAGTGATATTTATAATGCAAATCCTGAAAGTATGTTGGCAGCTTTTGAAATAGTAAATGATATCAAAAATACTGATACGATAAAACGGAGAAGGGTATTTATACTTGCTGATATGTTGGAACTTGGGGATCAAAGCGATAAACTACATTTGAGTATTGGCAGACAGCTAAAAGGTAATGCGGATTTTGTTATTTTAGTTGGTGAAAAAATGAAAAAAGTTTTTGATAAATATAAAAAAGACCTTGGGCCAAAATTAACTTGGTTTGAAAATTCGCTTATAGCAAGCCAAGAAATATGGAGTTTTATACAAAAAAATGATATAATATTGGTAAAGGGTTCAAGGGGAATGAAGATGGAAAGGATAGTTGAAAGTATAAAGTTATAAAGTTGAAAGTTAAAGAATAATAGAAAGGAGAAAAAAGTGGATTTAAATTTAAACGAAATTATTAGAATCGGACTAACAACATTCGGCTCTTTTATTGTGGCAATGGTATGGACACCGCTGCTCACAAACTTTTTATATAAATATAAAGTTGCGCAACAAATCCGCGACAAATCTTGGGATAATACTGACGTACCGGTATATAAAAAATTTCATGAACATAAAGCTGGTACGCCGACAATGGGCGGATTACTCGTATGGGTTACGGCAGCGGTTCTAACACTCATTTTCAATTTTGATCGTACAGAAACATGGCTGCCACTATTTGTTTTAGTTACAACCGGAATATTAGGCGCGGTGGATGATGTGCTGAATATGCGAGGAAAGAGCGCGATAAAAGGTCTTGGCGCAAAACCAAAGTTTTTTTGGTTAATTTTACTCTCGGGTCTTGGCGCATATTGGTTTTTCTATCGAATGGGATTTGATGTTTTGCATATACCAGCAGTGGGGGATTTCCATATTGGTGCGTGGTACATTCCATTTTTTATGTTTGTAGTTATTGGTACAGCAAACGCAGTAAATATTACAGATGGTTTAGATGGGTTGGCTGGTGGACTTTTGGGTATTGCTTTTAGCGCATTTGGCGCGATAGCTTTTTTCCAAGGGCAACTTCACCTAGCTGCATTTTGCGGCGCAATAGTAGGAGCGTTAGTCACATTTCTTTGGTTCAATATTAACCCGGCGAGATTTTTTATGGGGGATACGGGAGCATTCGCGCTTGGTTCCACGCTGGCCGTTGTAGCATTACTGACAAATTCTGCAGTGGTTTTGGTAGTTATTGGTTTATTATTCGTGATTGAAGCTTCTTCTTCAATGCTTCAAATATTTAGTAAAAAAGTTTTTAAGAAAAAGATATTTGTTTCAGCGCCCCTGCACCATCATCTGCAAGCAAAGGGTTGGACGGAACCAAAGATTGTAATGAGATTTTGGTTGCTGGGAGCGATATTGGCTGTGATTGGGACATTGATTGGAATAATTGGGGGAGGAGTTCGATAAAATTACAAAATTAAAAATTGGATTATTTAGAAAATGAATAACCATTTACAAAAAGTTAAAATTATATATGAAGACCCCGATATTATAGTTGTGAATAAAGAAGCGGGGATTGAAGTGGATCAGCCGAGAGGAGAAAACGAAAATAATATCGTTAATTATTTGAGAAAGTATTTTAATCAGAAAAACCTATTTCTTGTTCATCGCTTGGATAAATTTACATCAGGATTAGTTGTTTTAGCCAAAAACGAAAAAGCGCAGAAAAATCTTGAACAGCAATTTCGTGAAAGGAAGGTGAAAAAAGTTTATCATGCAATAGTGTTGGGAATATTTGATAAAAAACATGGGGTCGTTGATGCATCGATCGGGCTTGATCGCAAGATAAAACAAAAGCGGACTGTTATGCGAGGAGGGGAGAAGGCAATTACAAATTATGAAACTTTAAAAAGAATTGGCGGGGAGTTCACATTGATCAAACTCGAACCGGTAACCGGTCGCACACATCAGCTTCGCGTGCACATGGAATACATCGGTCATCCGATTGTTGGTGATAAATTATACTACGGACGCGTTGAAGGATTGAAAACAAAAGGCTTTGCGCTGATTGCAAAACGGATAGAATTTCACCATCCTACCACAAATCGTTTAGAAAAATTTGAGATAAAATATGGAGAGGAATTTGAGAGACTATTAGAGGAATTAAAATGAAAAATAATTTAATCAAAAAGTATAAGGGTAAAAAAGTTCTTGTCTGGGGGCTTGGGCTTCATGGCGGGGGGATCGGAAGCGCGAGTTTTTTTGCAAAACTTGGTGCCAATGTTTTAGTAATAGATTCAAAGAGTAAGATTGAGTTAAAAGCTTCAATTGCAAAATTAAAAAAATTTAAAAATATTACTTATCATTTCGGGGAGCATCGTGAAGAAGATTTTAAAACGCAAGATTTCATTATTCGCGGGCCTGCGATAAAAGATGATAATAAGTTTTTGAAAATTGCGAAAAAAGCAAAAGTTAAAATAGAAAACGATGTTGGAATATTTTTCGAAAATTCTCCTGCTTTCAAAATCGGAGTTACCGGAACAAAAGGTAAATCAACTTTAACCGCGTTAATCTATGAACTCTTAAAACAAGAAATCAAGAAAACAAGGAAACAAAAAAACAAGAAATCAGGAATTAATCTTTCGAAATTTAATAAGGTTTTTTTAGGAGGGAATATTCGCAAATCAGTATTTGATTGTTTACAACAGGCTGATGGAAAATCGATAGTTGTTTTGGAGCTTTCAAGTTTTCAACTCGATCATGCGAGGTACGCAAAAGTTTCTCCAAATATATCCGTATTAACAAATATTTATCCGGAGCATATAAATTTTCATGGAACTTTCAAAAAATACGAAGAAGCGAAGACGCTCATATTTAAATATCAGAAAAAGGGCGATATGCTCATAATCCCTAATGAATTAAAAAAACTTACAAAAAATGTAAAAAGCGATATAAGTATTTTTGATAAAGATAAGCCAGAAGAAGTTTTAAAAATAATAGCAGAAAAATTTGGAATTAGCGATACGTCAATTGCTCACATTAAGAAAAGCTTCAAGGGTCTGGAGGGGCGCCAAGAATTTATAAAAGAATTACATGGCAGAAGATTTATAAATGACACTACTGCTACCCATCCGCTGTCAATAATTTACTCGCTGAAACGATTTGAAAACCCCATTTTAATTATGGGTGGGATAGATAAGGGTTTTGGTGAAGAAGTTGATGAGCTTGCTGATATCATTAATCAGCGCAACATCCGTGTCGTGATGTTGCCGGGAACTTTTTCGGATATTATAAAAAAGAAATTCAAAAAATCAGTACCGCTTTTTGATGTTTCGTCGATGAAAGAGGCGGTACAAAAGGCATACTCAATTTCAGCAAAAAATGATATAATTTTATTATCTCCGGGAGGCGCAAGTTTTAATTTGTTTAATAATGAATTTGATAGAGGAGACCAATTCAAAAAACAAGTTTTTGAATTAAAATCCTAAATCCTAATATCTAATTTCTAAACAAATCCAAAATTTAAAATTCAAAATAATATGATAACTAATCGTTTCAAAAAACCACAAGTTGATTTGATTTTAACCTTAGTTACTTTTGCTTTGGTTGGTTTTGGTTTGATAATGTTATCATCCGTTTCATCAGTTATTAGTTTTGAAAACTTCGGCAATCCCAATACATATCTATATAAACAATTGGTTTTTGCGGCTATGGGTATAGCGGCTTGGTTTGTAGCGCAAAAAATCGATTATCATTTTTGGAAAAAGATTGCTTTGCCTCTTTTTGTTATTTCATTTGTGTTAACTGCAGCGGTTTTTATTCCAGGAGTGGGTTTTCACTATAATGGTGCTACGAGATGGATAAACCTTGGCTTTACGCTATTTCAGCCATCAGAAGTATTAAAGCTTTCAATAATACTTTATGCGGCTACGTATTTTGATACTCATCGGAAAGATGTAAATTCTTTTAAACGAACCTTCATTCCTTTTTGTGTTTTAATCATATTAACTGCTGCGATGATGTTGAAACAGCCGGATCTTGGGACTTTCCTTGTAATTGGGAGTGTTAGTATAGCAATGTATTTTGTGGCGGGTTTGCGGTTAACATACATAGCTTCAGTTCTTGGTATTGGTGGAATTGGAATTTTAATAATGATTAAAAAATCGACCTATAGAATGCAAAGGCTATTAGTTTTCTTGGATCCAGAGAAGGATCCGCTCGGAATAGGATTCCACGTAAATCAAGCTTTAATAGCTGTAGGTTCAGGTGGGTTTTGGGGAAGAGGATTTGGAAAATCAGGACAAAAATATACTGGATATATTCCTGAAGCTGCAGGGGATTCAGCTTTTGCGATAATAGCGGAAGAGCTTGGTTTTTTGAAAATCGTTGCAATGCCGATTCTACTTTTTACGCTTTTTGCTTGGCGCGGCTATACGATTGCGAATAAATGCACAGATTATTTTGGTAAGTTAGTTGCGTTTGGTATAACCAGCTGGGTGATATTTCAAGCCATATTAAATATTTCAACAATGGTCGCTCTAGCTCCTTTAACTGGAGTGCCACTACCATTTATCAGCAATGGAGGTACATCACTTGTGATGATTTTATTTGCATCAGGAATTTTACTTAATGTATCGAAGTACCAGAATAAATAATTAATCAAGAAATCAATAAAACAAAATGAAGATAATTTTTGTTGGTGGTGGTACGGGAGGTCATGTACTGCCAAATATAGCGATAATAGATGATCTTATGAAGATATCTAAAAAGAAGGGAATAGATATCGATTTTATTTATATTGGAAGATTTTTTGGTATTGAAAAAAGAATCGTTCTTTCGAGGGGAATTAGATATAAAGGAATATTTGCCGGTAAATGGCGAAGATATGGCAACTGGCGTAATTATACAGATTTATTACTTATTGCGCTTGGCTTTATCCAATCTATTTTTATTCTACTTTTAAATCGACCGAAAATTATTTTTGCCAAAGGCGGTTTCGTAACCGTTCCACTCTGTATGGCTGCAGCATTACTGAGAATTCCATTTTTAATACACGAATCAGATTCCATCTTGGGGCTTTCAAATAAAATACTTTTGCGGTTTGCAAAAAAGATTTATCTAGGATTTCCTGTTGAAGAATACCAGAACTTACCAATAGGGAAATGTGTTTTTACCGGAAATCCTGTTAGAGAAGAAATTTCATCAATAGTAGAAAATAAACAAAAGTTTTATAAAAAGTATGGTCTTAATCCAAAGAAGCCCATAGTTTTTGTTTTTGGAGGATCACAGGGTTCGAGCGCAATAAACAAGCACATAAATGAGATTTTAGATAAATTAGTTGCAAAATATGTTTTAATTCATCAGACTGGCGTGAAAGAAGCGAATTATTTCAAACAAGGATATTTTGAATTGGACGAGAAGGATCGCAAAGATTATCTTATCTATTCACACATAGGAGAAGAAATGGGGGAAATGATGGCGAATGCAGATCTGGTTGTTTCACGTGCTGGAGCAAATTCAATCGCGGAAATAATTGCTTTAAAAAAGATTGCGATAATTATACCGCTACCTTCTGCTGCGGCTGATCATCAAAGTATGAACGCTCAATTTTTAAAAGAAATTGGCGTTGCCTCGATTTTGGATGAAAAATTTTTGGATGGCGAAAAATTTTTAGAAGAGATTGATTTTATGATTAAAGACAAGAAGACAAGAAATAGAATGATAAAAAATATGGAAAGTATTTTTCCTGAAAATAGCAGTAAAATCATTGCGGAAGAAATAATCAAGGAAATATCCAAATAAATTTTCAATTTTACAATTTTCAATTTTCCAAATTATAGAATTGAATCATTGAAAATTCAATGAAAATTGAGAAATGAAAATTGAAAATTTTTTGCAACTTTACCTTATTTCTGCTAAAATATTCTGGTATAATAAAATTTTTTTATGAATATAATTACAAAAGTCAATGGCGCGGTAAAAAAGAGAATTAGATTATTTTTTAATCCTTACGATAAGATTTTTAATAATACTCGTAGCAAGTGTTATTTTATTGGTATTGGTGGTATTGGGATGAGCGGATTAGCGCATATTATGAAAAGTATGGGTTTTAGAGTTTCTGGTTCGGACATGACCAGGTCTGCATTAACTGACAAATTAAATGATAGCGATATAAAAACTTATATCGGGCACGATGCAAAGAATTTAGACGAGGGCACGGATATTATAATAATTTCATCAGCAATTCCAAAAAATAATCCAGAAATTGAGAAAGCTTTAAAGTTCGGTATACCAATAGTAAAGCGCTCATTCGTTCTGGGTAAAATAATGAATCTAAAAAAAGGAATAGCGATTTCCGGTACGCATGGCAAAACTACTACAACCACAATGATATCTTTGATTCTTGAAAATGCTGGTATGGATCCGGTTGCGATGATTGGCGGTGAAGTAAAAAATATTGGAGGAAATTATTTGGCTGGTCGCGGAGAATATTTTGTTGCTGAAGCCTGTGAGTACGATAGATCTTTTCTTGATCTATATCCCAGGATCGCTGTTATTACAAATATCGAGGCGGACCATCTGGATTATTATCGGGACATTGTTGAAATTAAAAATGCTTTCAAAGAATTCGTGCGTCATCTGCCAAAAGATGGATTACTCGTGATATCGGCAGATGACAAGAATAATCTTGAAGTCGCAAAGGAAGCAAAGTGCAAAGTTTTTGCATATGGTTTCGGTTCAAAAAATCGAATGCAGGATGATGTAATCGATGAGTACTGGGAAGTGGAAGATATTCTGCAAGGGGATGGGGAAACGCGTTTTTCTTTATCTGAAGGCAAGGATCTCGGTGAATTTATTTTACGCATTCCGGGAAAACATAATGTGTCTGATGCTTGTGCCGCGATAATCGTTGCGAGCTATTTGGGTGTAGATATAAAAACAATAAAAGAATTTCTAAAAACTTTTGAAGGCACCAACAGAAGATTTCAGATAAAAGGAGAAAAGAATGGAATAATAGTTGTAGATGATTATGCGCATCATCCAACTGAAATTAAATCAGCCTTGGAGGGCGCAAGGAGATTTTACAAGGGTAAAAAAATAATTGCAGTTTTTGAACCGCATCAGTATAGTAGAACATATTTATTAAAAAAGGAATTTGGCGCTGCTTTCGGCAACGCAGACTTGGTGATAATTCCGGATATATATTCTGTTCGCGATTCAGAGGAAGACAGAAAGAAAATCACAGCTGCCGATCTAGTTGATGAGATAAATAGCAATGGGGCGGAAGCTATATATGTCCCGGGTTATGATAAGGTTGTTGAATATCTCAAAAAAAATACCAAGAAAGATTCTGTTATAATGACTATTGGAGCGAGTAATGTATATAAGATCGGAGAAGAATATCTCAGGAAAAGTTAAAAGTTATAAAGTAGAAAGTTAAAAAGTTATTAATATGTTATTCAAAAGAAACAAAAACAAAACGCCTAGATCTCAAAGAGTAGAAATTTATAAAGGTGCGCCAAAAAAAAGGGCGGCCTTAGTTTTTCGTGTAAGATCGCGCGCAGGTAATGTTCCTGCTCATTATGCAAATGAGGTTTATGGAAGACCGGAAAAAAACATTTACATCTCATTTACAAAGATATTATTAGTAATATTACTTTTGGCTGGCATCGCCTATGTTGCTTTATTTTCGAATGTTTTTAAAATTAAAAAGATTATTGTTGTAAATAACCAGATTTTATTGGAAAGCGATGTTGTGAAATTTCTGGAAGATAGAAATGTTAAAAATAAAAATCTTTTTTTAATAAATTCCAATCAAGTTAGAAGCGTGCTAATTGATTATTATAAAAGAATCGACGATGTACGAGTATACAAAGTTTTTCCAGCACAACTAAAAATAAAAATCCAAGAAAAACCAACTACATTAATTTGGCAGACCGGAGAACGGAAGTATTTACTCGATAATCAGGGTGTAGTAATTTCAGAAGTCAAAGAGGATGTGAAGATGCCTATAGTTGTAGACCTGGCTCAGGCGCCTGTGAAAACTGATTCGAAAATAGTAGCTACTGATTTTATCGATTTTGTAAACATCGTGGATGAATCATTGAAAAAAAGATTTGGGCTCAATGTGGTAAACTATTCTATTACACAGACGACGTTTGAACTTCGTGCAAATGTAATAAAAGATAAAAAACCAATTTATATTATTTTTGACACGACTGCTGATGCTTCGGAACAACTCGATAAGCTTGCAAAAATTTATCAGCAAGGTGAAAAAATAAATGAATATGTTATCCTTTCGGTAAATGGAAGAGTAATTGTGAAATAGCTATTATGCAATTTATATCATTAAAAACAAGGCTATTCGAGCTTTGTTTTTTTGTTTAATATAGAAGTATGGAAAAAGGATGGAATATTCAAAATTTGGCGGATGATAAATACAAAGAACAATTTAAAGGCTGGGATGATATTGTAGTGCAGATGCTTTTCAATCGTGGTATTAAAAATAAAAAAGAAGCGGAAAAGTTTTTTGATCCGAAGTACGATGAGATGTATGATCCATTTTTGCTCAAGGACATGGATAAAGCGGTAAAGAGAACTATCGAGGCATTAAACAAAAATGAGAATATAGTGATATTCGGCGACTATGATGTAGATGGTATTACATCAACCGCCGTTGTCTACAATATTTTAGAAAAATTGAAAGCTAAGGTGAGTTTCTATATTCCTCATAGGATGCAGGAAGGTTATGGATTGAATAAAAAAGCTATCGATTTTCTTAAAAACAAAAAAACAGATTTGATAATTACAGTAGACAATGGAGTTAGCAATAAAGAGGAAGTCGCATATGCAAAAAAGAAGGGGATTGATACGGTAATTACTGATCATCACGAAGTGCCAAATGTATTGCCGAATGCTGTGGCTGTTGTGAACCCTAAAAGGAAAGATTCCAAATATCCTTTTCGCGATCTCGCTGGTGTGGGAGTCGCATTCAAATTGGTTTGCGCTCTTGTGGCCGAAATTAATAAGAAAAAGAAGAAAGAAGTTATAAGTCCTGGGTATTTGAAATGGTACCTGGATCTAGTCGCGTTGGGAACAATATCAGATATCGTACCCCTAATAGATGAAAACAGAATAATAGCGCATTTTGGTTTAGTGGTTCTGACAAAAACTCGCAATGTGGGATTGAAGGCTTTGGAAAAAGTAGCGGGAATCGATTTTAAAAATTCTGATCCATATATGGTTGGTTTCCAAATCGCTCCGAGGCTCAATGCTGCCGGAAGAATGGCGCATGCGGCAACAGCTCTGGAATTGCTTCTTGCGACAGATGAGGGTGAGGCAGGAGTTCTGGCAATGAAGCTTGATAAGCTAAATCACGAAAGACAGGATACTATATTGCATAATATGGATATCTTGAGGAAAAGGTATTCTACGGAAAAAATTGAAAATATTATGCTACTGAAAGATGAAAAATGGACTTCAGGAATTATTGGCTTGATTGCTGGAAGAATTAGCGAGGAATTTTCCCGTCCCGTTTTTTGCATGGCGGAAGAAGCAGGGGTTATAAAGGGTTCCGTTCGTTCAAGTGTGGATCTAAATGTGGTTGAAACATTAAGAATATTCGAAAAGATTTTTATAAATTACGGGGGCCATCGAGGCGCCGGGGGATTTTCATTAAAAAGTGAAAATTATGAACTTTTTGAAATGCAGGTTTTGCAATATGGAAGGAATAAATTAAAAGAAGAAGAGCTGGTATCCGTTTTAGACATCGAAAAAGAAATTGAATTCAAAGAAATTACTCAGCAACTTTTCAAGGAAATTAAAAAGTTTGAACCTTTTGGTCATGGAAATAACGAACCATTATTTGTCACTTATGGAGTGAAAGTGAAAGAAGCAAAAAAAGTAGGCAAAGATGCGACTCATACAAAATTAAAGCTAACCAAAGATGGCAAAGAATTTTCGGCGATACTTTTCAATCACGGAGAAATGGGGGATCAACTTTATTACGGCAAAGATCTGGATATAGTTTATAAGATTTCTGAAAACGAATGGAACGGCAGGAAAAGTCTTGAATTAAAGATAGAAGATTTGAAGTAAAATTTCTAGCATGTCTTTTTATTGATTTAAAATAAACCGATTATCGAGAGCTATTGTATGATCCTCGTAAACCTTGAATGGGTTAATATCCATTTCTGATATTTGAGGATGGTTTATCATCAAATTAGAAACCTTAATCATTGCATCAATGATCCATTTTTTATTAAGCGCTTTTTTGCCGCGAGCTCCTTCAATAATTTTAACTGATTTTAATTCTTCAATCATTTTTTCAATGTCAAAGGTTGAAAGGGGAGCGAGACGGAAAGTAACATCTTTCAAAACTTCAAGATAAATTCCACCAAGACCAAAACCTATCATTGGCCCATAGAGCGGATCGCGTTTTGCGCCAATAAAGAAATCCATTCCGCCGGAAATCATTTCGTAAATAACAACGCCATTAATAACTGCTTTCGGATTTACTTTTTTAACATTTTTCATAATTTGCGAATAAGCTCTGCCCGCTTCAGTTTCGTTTTTTATTCCGACTATAACACCACCAACATCGCTTTTGTGAACAATATCAGGAGAATCGATTTTCATAACAACGGGGTAACCAATTTTATTGCTTTCTGCTATCGCTTTTGCGCGAGTTGCTGCAAAAACAGACTTCACAGTATTTAATCCGTAGTTTTTTATTATAATATCGGCTTCTGCACCGGCTATTAATGCTTGGCGACCAGAAAAATCATGCAAAGATTTTACAAGAATATTATCAATCTTTTGCTTCTTTGCTTTATTGATATATATTTTTTTTGGTTTATAAATTTTTTTGATTCCCATTTCACAAGACTGACAATAAGAAATTTTTTCCAGCGCCTTTACAGCTCTTTCCGGATATTCGAAAACCGCCAAAGAATTTTTTTCAAAAATATCAATTCCTTTATTTATTTTTCTACCACCCATAAAAACTGGGATAATTGTTTTATTGGAATTTTTAATTTTCTTTATTACCAATTTTGCTGTATCAGTAATTTGTGTTGAAGTTTGGGGAGTGAGTAATACAAGGATAGAGTCTACGCCGTCATCCTTTTCGACAATATTTAAAGCATTTTTATAACGTACTGCATCAGCATCTCCAATAACATCGATTGGGTTATGAGTATTTGCAGATGATGGAAGTGTTTTTTTCAGCTTTTCAGTAGTTTCCTGTGAAAGTGTTGCAAGTTCGAGGTGTGTTCCTTCTATCGCATCAGTAGTCATTACTCCCGGTCCGCCAGCATTTGTAATAATTGCTACGCGGTTTCCACCAGGTAATTTTGCTGCGCCAAAACTTTCCGCCCAATCAAACATATCCTCCAGTGATGAAGCTCGTATAACTCCGCTTTGTTTGAAAAGCGCAGTGATTGACTGGTCAGATCCCGCTAGAGAACCAGTATGTGAAGATATTGCGCTTGCTCCTTTGCTGCTTGTTCCAGCTTTTAATATAATTATTGGTTTTTTTATAGTTGTGTTGCTTGCTATTTTTCTAAAATCGCCGCCATTTGAATTCCCAGCTATATTCTCGAGATAAGCAATTATCACTTTTGTTTCATTATCCTTGGATAAATAGGATATCAGATCAAGTTCCGTTATATCGGGTTTGTTACCTAGCGAAAAAAATTTTGAAAATCCAATATTACTTTTACTGGCCCAATCAAGAATTGCGGTGCAGATTGCTCCAGATTGACTGATTACCGCAACGCCTCCTTTTTTTGGATAGGATGGAGCAAATGAAGCATTAAGATTAATTGAGGTATCTATATATCCAAGACAGTTTGGACCGAGAATTTTAACGCCATATTTTTTTGCGATTTTTAATAATTCATTTTCCATCGCTAGTCCTTCAGATCCAACTTCTTTGAAGCCAGCGGTAATTATAACTGCTAATTTGATTCTTTTCTTTCCGCATTCTTCGAGTGCAGCTGCAACGAATTTGGCAGGAATCAGAAATACGGCCATATCTACCTTACCTTTAATATTGGAAATTGAAGTATACGATTTTAGTCCAAGTATTTTTTTTACTTTTTGATCAATATTTATGGGATAAACCTTACCGGAATATCCGCCATCAATAATATTTTTCAATACTTGGAAACCAAGCTTTTTGGGTTTGTTTGATGCGCCTATAACCGCAACTGATCTAGGCCTAAAAATGTTTGTTTTTTTCATAATTATTTTTTAAAAATTATTTTAGACTATTAAGTAGTGATATACCTGTCATCTCCTCTGGTTTTTCAATGTTCATGAGATCGAGTATCGTTGGCGCAATATCAGCCAGCGCTCCGATGGGTTCGGAGATTGTTTGTTTAAAATCTTTAGTTTCTTTTTTATGTTCAAGACTTTTTATTATTAACATAAAAGGAGCTGGATATATATTGTGTTCCGTGTCATTTTCACCACTCTGAGAGTTTACCATTTCTTCAGAATTTCCATGATCGGCAGTAATAAATATAGCGCCACCGATTGACAAAATTTTTTCGACAATTTCTCCAATGCAACGATCTAAAAATTCAATAGCCTTAATTGCTGCTTTGAGATTGCCTGTATGGCCTATCATATCAGAGTTTGCAAAATTAATTAAATAGAAATCAAATTTGCCTTCATCTAATCTTTTCAAAACTTCTTCTTTAACATTTTCAGCGCTCATCTCTGGTTTTTTTGTATAACTAGATTCAGGAATTGACGGAATAAGTTTTCTAATCTCACCTTTAAAGGGTTTTTCTTGTCCTCCATTAAAAAAATATGTTACATGCGGATATTTCACTGCTTCTGCAATTCGAAATTGTTTCAAGCCTTTTTTTGACAATATCTCGCCAAGCGGATGTTCGATTTCTTTTTCGGGAAAAGCAACTTCAGCTTTAATTTTTGGATCATATTCTGTGAGAGTCGCAACATGAAGATTTGAAAACTTTTTAATTTTAAAACTATTGAATCTGTTGCTTACGAAAGGGGAGAGAATCTGGCGTGAACGATCGGGGCGAATATTGAAAAATAAAAGAGCATCACCATTATTAACTTTACCTATTAAATTTCCTTTTTCATCAGTAAGGCTATGGGGTTCAAGAAACTCATCGCTTTTTCCTTTACCATAAGTTTCAGATAATATCTGCGGGATACTATCACTTTTTACTTTGGAATTGCCAATTATAACATCATAAGCTTTCTTTGTGCGATCCCATTTTTTGTTTCTGTCCATTGAATAAAAACGTCCAGAAATACTCGCTATTTTTGCATTGATACCCAATTCTTTAATCTTTGCTTCCAAGCTGTCGATATACTCCTGAGCAGATTGGGGGGGAGCATCGCGTCCGTCTGTAAATACGTGAATATAAACTGTTTTAATTTTTTCGTTTTTGCACCATTCAAGAAGTGATAGAAGATGCTCAATATGAGAGTGCGCGCCGCCAGCAGAAAGTAACCCCATCAAATGTAGCGCTCCCTTATACTTTTTTAAATGAGCGATTATTTTTTTCATTACTGCATTATCATAGAGGTGTCCTGCTTCAATTTCGTTTGATACTCTTAAGAGAGGTTGATACACGATTCTACCAGAACCGATATTAAGATGGCCAACCTCAGAATTTCCAAATTCACCATAGGGTAGTCCAACTTCATTGCCAGCAGTATAGAGCAAAGCCTTTGGGTACTTTCTCTGATACGTATCAATATTCGGCGTTTCCGCCATATAGACAGCATTATTTTCTTTTATAGGAGAAATTCCGTAACCATCAAGAATTATCAGCGCTACCGGTCGCGGGATCTTTTTAATTTTTTCTTTTATTGGAATTTCTTTTTTCTTAAGTAGATTAAACATTTTTATTTTGGTTTTTTTGAGTTGCGAAGAAATGGCCGAAGTGGGGGTCGAACCCACATGGTATTGCTACCACACGATTTTGAGTCGTGCGCGTCTGCCAGTTCCGCCATTCGGCCAAATTACTGGCTATAACAAGCTAAGGGAAAACTTAGTTGAAAAATGAAACCTATTTACTGTATAATTATACTATGAATGATGAAACAAAAAAAGATTTTTCTTTATCTAAAAGAAGGGGGATTATTCCGTACTGGCTCAAAAGGGAAATAGCGGTTTTTAGCGGAATGTTTTGGGAAAGCATAAAATTTATTTTAGTTAGTATTATCGTGTTTAGTTCTGTTTTTGGGGTTATTAATGGTCCTGCCTTTTGGAATAATGTTAAATGGTGGTGGTATGTGAATTATGTTGATGATCATTCCGGCAGTTGGTGGGGGCTGGACCTGCCGAAGGTTTATAAAACAGCAGAAAAGGTTGAGCCAAATAATACATTAATAATACCAAAAATTGGAGTTTCTGCCCCGATACTTTTTGCTGATTCAAAACAGCCAGCTGATATTGATAAACTTTTATCGCAAGGAGTGGTACATTACCCTGATACCGCGATGCCAGGAGAGAAGGGGAATGTTTTTATTACCGGTCATTCTTCTTATTATTGGTGGAGTAAGAGTGCATATAGTAATGTATTTAGTATTTTGAACAAACTAGTTGTTGGAGACACGGTTTATGTTAACTATAATTACAAAAGATATACCTATATAGTAAATAATATCAAAATTGTTGCTCCAAATGACTTATCTGTTTTGAGTCAGGGCAATGGTAATATTTTGACTCTCATGACTTGTACTCCAGTTGGTACGAACTATAAAAGATTGATCGTAGAATCACAACAGACAGACCCGCGTCCTAATTCGAACAGTATTTTAAAAACAATGGGTACAAGATAATCTTAGAATGGAATAGTTATTGTTGTAACCCGAGATCTATAATTCCAAATTCTATAGTATTTTGGGGATTTTGCAGAATAGTTAAAATCTTATTATTTTCTAATACTTCTATTTCAATAAATGGATTTTTTGAGGAAATTATAAGTCTGTCGCTTTTCCCATCTTTTGAAATAATATTCAAATCATTTCCACTTTGGTAAATAAAATAAAGACCTTTATAAAATTCTTTGAGATTTGAGATAACTTTACTGAACCTGAGAACGGTTTTACCGCTGTTCAAATCCAAAATTTCGTAACCATGCGTGTAATAAAGACCATCTTTATTATTTGAAATAACTACTTCATCAATTTCTTTATCTATCATATCCAGATTATTTTTATCTCGAATAGAATATAGGTTGCCCTCATTCTTTATATATAAATTTTTTCCATTTAAAACAAAAATATCAAAATCCGGTGCAGGCTTGAAATTTTCGAGTAATATATTTTTTGCATAGATAGCTGTATCCAACTCTACTAAGACATTATTTTTTGTTTCATGATAAAAAATATTTTCGCTTCTTTGGATAATAAAATCTATACCTTCTTCTACTATATTTTTATCCAAAGGGCCGCTATTTATTTTATATAATTTATTTTCGAGCATTCCGAGTAAGTCGTTCGAATTCTTTGGAGAAAAGAATACATTTTCAAAATCAGGTAGATTGCTAAACTTATCTTTTAAATGAAACGATATTGAGGGATCAAAAACATCATAAATATAATAATTCATGATATTCTCGACTTTGTATTTTAAAATTATCTTTCTACTATCCTGGCTCCAGTTGAATTCCTCAACTGAGTTCGAGAAAACTGAAGAATCTAAAGGGCTGTCTTTTCTCGCATCAACATCATAAATGCCAAATGCGCCTTTTTTCTTTTGGTATGCAACCTTTTTATTATCTGGAGAAATTTTATATACAGCAAAATTATCACTTGCAATAACCTCATCCTTAATACTTTCTGGTAATAAAACTAGGTTACTGATTTGAGTGATTAATTCTGGACGAATGACAATATGTTCATCGTAAGCGGCCTTTCCATCAACCTTTAACTCCATGTCATATTCTCCCGGTAAGACATTGGCAACATAGCGTGCTGATGAAGCCAAAGAGATAGTTTTACTCATTTGCATCGTAATTTCTTTTTTATCAAGAAATACTTTTAATCCATTTTCTTTATAATCGATTAATAGCATTCCAGTTTTTTCTATTCTTTTGGATTTTGGATTAAATCTATATCCGGATGCATAAAAAATAATACCCAAACAAATTATTGAGAATATAATAGCGATAATCGCGTAAGCTATAGCAGTAAATAATTTCCGAATTTTACTTTTCTTTTTCATGGTACTATTCTAACAGTAATATGGGGTTTTGTCCAATTTTTCAAAGAATTTAGCTTTTTTTATTACATACAATGTTATATAATAGGTATATGGATAATTTCAGAATAACTGGCGGCAAAAAATTAAATGGAGAAGTGGCAGTATCAGGTTCAAAGAATGCGGCTCTTCCTCTTATGGGGGCATCTTTATTAACAGATGAGAATGTTGTGTTGCATGGGATTCCAGATTTGATGGATGTCAGGGTGTTAATGGAGATTTTGGAATATATTGGGAAAAATATTACTTTTAAAAACGGTACGATGATGATATCGCGGGGGAAAAAGATAAAGACTGAGGCGCCTTATGAATTGGTGAAAAAAATGCGTGCATCGATAATTGTACTTGGCCCACTGCTGGCAAAATATAAAAAGTGCAGAGTTTCTCTTCCTGGGGGTTGTGCATTTGGACCAAGACCGGTAGATCTACATATAAAAGGGATGGAAAAACTTGGCGCGAGGGTTGAATTGGAACACGGCTATATTACGGCTGAGGCCGAAAAATTAATTGGCGCTTCTATGATATTGGCGAGTGAATTTGGTTCTTCAGTTTTAGGCACAGATAATGTTTTGATGGCGGCAACTTTAGCTGAGGGTCAAACTGTGATAGAGAGTGCGGCAAAAGAGCCAGAGTGTACGGATCTGGCAAATATGTTAGTAAAAATGGGCGCTGATATTTCCGGAATCGGTACTTCAGTACTAAAAATTCAAGGAGTTGAAAAGCTTCATGGTGTTGAATACACTGTTATCCCCGACAGGATTGAATGTGGTACTTTTGTTGTGGCAGCGATATTAACCAACAGCAACGTAGTGATAAAAAATTGTATTCCAGACCACTTAAAATATCCGCTTGAGATTCTTAAAGATTCAGGTGCCAAAATTGAAATAGGAAAAGATTTTATAAAAGTTAAAAGTGGTGGTCAATTAAAACCTTTTTCGTTTGATACAAATCCATATCCATTATTTCCGACTGACTTACAAGCGGTTTTCATGGTTTTGGCATGTAGAATTATAGGGGTTAGTGATATCTCAGAAAAAATTTACCCCGATCGTTTTATGCATGTCCCTGAATTAGTTCGTCTTGGTGCAAAAATTGAAATAAAAGGGCAAACTGCAATAATTCACGGAGAGGAAAAATTAATTGGAGCCGATGTGCAAGCTTCGGACCTACGTTGCGGAGCAGCTTTAGTTCTTGCGGGGTTGATTGCAGAAGGGGAGTCGGTGGTACACAGAATTTATCACATTGATAGAGGATACGAGAAGTTGGAAGAAAAGTTGATTGCGCTTGGCGCAGAGATTGAACGATTCTAAAAAATAAAATCCTAAATTCTAAATCCCAAACAAATTCAAAATCACAAATTTAAATTTCAAAAAAATATGAATATAGGTATTGATGCATCAAGAGTAAATATTGGTAAAAAAACCGGTGTAGAATATTATTCTACGCAACTTTTACATTGGTTTAAAAAAATTGATGCGTCAACTAATTCCGAAGGAGATTTGCAACATGCTAAATACATACTTTACGTTCAAAACTCAAATGATATTGAGTTTTCCGACTTGCCAAAAAATTTTCATTTAAGAAAAATATATTTTCCTTTTTTCTGGACACAGATCAGGTTAGCAATAGAACTTCTTTTTTCGAAAAATAAACCAAAAAGGTTTTTTATTCCATCAAACTCAATCCCTTTCATACTTTCCTTTTTTGATAAAAAAATAAAAAAGATTGTTACCATTCATGATGTCGCATTCAAATATATTCCTGCGAGTTATTCAGCTATAGCAAGATTCTATTTAAATCTATCAGTATATTTTGCTGTAAAATTCTCAGAAAAAATTATTACAGACTCCCGATCTTCAAAGGAAGACCTAATTGCTTTTTATAACTGTGACCCGGATAAAATTGAAGTAATTTATCTTGGATTCAGTCCTCCTACTGAGACAGGTGATGAGTGGGAAAAGGGGAAGTGGGAAGAAGTTCAAGCCAAATATAAAATAGATAAGCCTTACTTAATTTATATCGGGAGACTTGAAAGTAAAAAAAATATTTTGAATTTGATTAAATCTTATTACGAGGTTTTATCTTCAGGTCATGATTTACAGTTGGTTTTAGTTGGGAAAAGAGGGCTTGGTTGGAATGAAGCGGAAGAGGTGGTAAAAAGGTATAATCTTGGTGATAGAGTGGTAATTACCGGCTATGTAAAGGAATGGGAAAAAAATATTTTATTGAAACACGCGCAAACTCTAGTTTTTGTTTCAAAATATGAAGGATTCGGTTTGCCAGTATTAGAAGCATTTTATGCTGGTATTCCTGCAATAGTCAGCCAGATACCAGTATTTGAAGAATTATTTTCAAATACATGTGTTTTTGTCGATCCAGAAAATCCCAAGGAAATAGCTGATGCGATAATAAAATTATCTAAAAATCCCATTAGACGTCTATCTTTAATCCGCAAAGGCAAAGAGAGGCTCAAACATTTCAGTTGGGAAAAATGCGCGCGCGAAACGTTGCAGGTTATTAAGAATGTTTAGGTGTAGTAAAGAGAACTTACTCCTAAAATTTTGGTCGCAGAAAATGGCCAATATCTAATGACCAATTTCCAATAGATATTTATTTAACGAGGTCGCTTCCTGAGTAAATAACAAAATCCATTATACTTAGAACCTGGCCTGAGGATCTATCAATGTTTGCAACTATTTTTCTTTGGACTCCGCCAAAATAACCAACTGATTCAATGAAAGTAGTTGGTCCGCCAAAATTGGTACCGGTAATTCCTTTGCTGGTATCAAGTGGGTTTGTAATTAATATTCCTGGTATTGAGCCATCGGTAGGCATAGTTGCACCAGTTGGGGAACTGGGAGGTCCTGTAATATACCAAGGTTTAATTCTGACTATTTTTGATGAGCCAGTCGCTGAAAATGCTTGAGTATTATTTATCGGATCAACAAATTTCGTTTCAATATTTGTAGTATCATTCAGATCATAAGTCGATATTTCAACTCCCATTCTATTAATAGAAGGTATTGTATTTACATCGGACCATTTAAAATCTACACTACTATTTGCCGGTAGTGAGATCTCTAAAACATCATCTTTATTTAATATAATTGGATCATTTATAGAACTAACCTTATACCACATTTTTACTTTATATAGACGATTATTATAATTACTTGAATTTGGCGTCCAAGTTTCACTACATCCAGATGTGACCGCAGTATCAGCATCAATATTCCAACATCTAGGAGGGTTGTTTATCTCAGTATCTTTACTGTATCTGTATTGTAATAATGCATCTTCAAGCCCAGACTCAGCGGCATAGTAGGCGATTAATGAATTATCAATTCTTGTAGAATTTCTTGTTTCGTCAATCATCTCACGGCTAGCCACAAAAACAGTAGTCAGCATGATAGCTGAAAGCATAATAGTAATAATGAGAGCTATACCTTTCTGATTTTCTGAATTCATGACTTTATTATAAAGTTTTTTTATTTTTTGTCTAATGTTTTATGGGTTTGCTGGAGAAGGGAGTGTGAGGGAAGATAAAATATTTAGCTCTATCTCATTAAATGCTGTTAACCCGATCTTATCTGTAAGTTGGACTTTAATTTTAACTTTTCCCTTAAGATTTGTAGGTAGCGCAAAAGCCTCGAGATTGAAAGAATTTCCTGCAACACCAGATTTCTTCTCTGCTATTTCTTCCTCATTAATAAAATATTTAACATTATCAATATCTTTTGGAGCTTTAAATGCGATAGAAACATCCAGCAAGCCATTTGATATTGAGTCGTTATTTTTTGGAGAAAGTATTGTTATAGTGGGTTGATTTTCTTTTTCAATATCTTTACAACTCATCTCTTCAGATGGCATATTATTATAACCGGCAGCTTTTGCCCAGGCAACAACCGGGTTTTCCCAGTTTGGATTGTCGGGCATTTCAGAATGAAACTCCAGGTAAGCTTTGTTTTCAGTCATCCCTTCCGGACAATCTTTTGCAGCAAGTTTATCTTCGCCTTTAACAACTTTGACGAATTTATGAACATTGTCAGTGTTTTTTACTGGGAACTTTTTCCAAAATACCTCATCTTTTGTTGGAAGTTTTGTTGCAGAATCACCGGAAACCGCGCCTGTATCTATTGGCAGTAGTCCAGTCAGAGCATCAACGTTTGCATGAATAATATCTGAAGGAACAGCAAATTTTTCAACAGGAGTATTTGCCAAAACTGCTTTCATGTAGCTATTCCAGATTGGCGCAGCAATCATCGCGCCTGAAGCATGACTCATTTCTTTATTGTCATTATTACCAACCCAAACACCAGTAACAACAGATGGAGTGTATCCCAGTGTCCATGCATCTCGGTATTCATCAGTTGTGCCAGTCTTTGCTGCTACGGGTCGTCCGGGAAGCGTAAGAATTCCGCCCATGCCGAATACTTCTGCTCTTGCAGAATCATCTGATAAAATATTTGTAGTAAGATAGGTGGCATTTTCATCGACAACTCTTTCGCCCTTATCTTCATCTGGTTTATATTCTTCAAGGGTCTTGCCGTTTGAATCTACAATTTTTAAAATTGGATGCGGGTCGTGTTTTATTCCTTGGTTTGCCAATACCGAATAAGCAGTAGTGGATTCCAAAAGTTTTACTTCGCCACCTCCAAGAACAAGAGACAAGCCGTAGCGGTTTGGATCATTGAGAGATGCAATGCCGAGTTTTTGTGCAAAATCAGTAGCATTTTTAATACCGACAAGAGCCAAAGTTTTTACAGCAGGAATATTTAATGAGTTTCCAAGAGACTTACGAATTGATACCGGACCGCGAAAAGCGCCATCATAGTTTTTTGGTTTGTATCCTTGTCCAAAATCCGTTTCAACATCCATCAACATGGTGGAGGGGGAGTAACCTTGGGTGAATGCCAAAGTATAAATTATTGGCTTTAGTGATGAGCCTGGTTGACGAGGGCGCAAAGCTACATTGACGTTACCATCGTTTTCGGTGTCAAAATAATTAACCGATCCGGCCATAGCCAAAATTTCTCCGGTCTTTGGGTCCATAGATACCAATGCGGCATTACTAGCTCCGCCAGATTTCAAGTTTGGAATATCTTTGGTGAGGATATCTTCTGCGATCTTTTGTTTATCAAGATCGAGCGAAGTTGTAACAGTAAGCCCGCCTAGATTTAGTCTGTCTTCGCCATATTTTTCTGCTAATTGTTCTTTTACATACATCACAAAATGTGGCGCAAGAATTCCTTGATCTTTCTGAACGAATTTGATATCCTCTTTTTTCGCTTGGTTAGCAAGCTCATCTGTAACAAGCTGAATCTCAATCATTTTATCCAGTACGGTATCTTTTCTTTTCATAAGCAGATCGGTATTTGAACCATATGGGTTATAATATGTCGGCGCTTGTGGAATAGCAGCGAGAGTCGCAGCTTCAGCGAGAGTCAGGTCTTTTGCTTCTTTATTAAAATATGTTTTGCTGGCTGCTTCGATACCATAAGCGTTATTGCCATAAGGAATTTCATTGAGATACATTGTAAGGATTTCATCTTTAGAGTAAATTTTTTCAATTTCAATAGATAAGATTAACTCCTTAATTTTTCTGGTGATGCTTTTATCAGAAGTAAGCAGAGCTTTTTTTACAAATTGTTGGGTAATAGTTGATCCGCCCTGTTGCAAATCTCTGGAAGCAATATCACGGAAAACGGCACGGACAATTCCTTTCAAATCAAAACCGGAGTGTTTGTAAAACTCCTGATCTTCTATTGCGATTGTCGCTTTCTTTACATTATCAGGAATCTGAGCTGGCGTAATGAGAGTTCTTTTTTCTTCCCCATAAATCTCGTAAAGTAATTTACCGTTGCGATCCAAAATCTTTGATGATTGGGCAACGGTACGGTTATTAATTTTATAAGGGTTTGGCAAATCTTTACTAAACCAAGCAAAAACAGAAGCGCAAAAAAGAAAAAAAGCTGCAACTATATATATAGCAATTTTCCATCTGCGGCGTCTTTTTTCTGGGTCGAATTCTTCCTTGGCTTCTTCAAAGTCTTTTTGCGCTTCATCAGTCACATCGGGAGTAAAAACGAAAGCATTATTTACTTGGAATGGTTTCCTTCTTCTTTTGAAAAGTTTGATTCTTCTCTGTGGTTTGTACATTATTGTTAGTTAATTATTGTTATATGAAACAACAATTATTATATCACACGAGTGGATTTTTGTACAAGAAAAATGGAATGTCAAATTTTAGGATTAAGGGTAAAATATATATTTGTTTTTCTGGTTATTTATTGTATTATTAGTATAGTTTCATTAATAATAAACGAAATAATATGAAAAAATTTGACGAAACAAAAATTGAACATCTTCTAAATCGGGGAGTAGAAAATATTTACCCAAATAGAGTATTTCTTGAAAAACTTTTAAAATCAGGTAAAAAACTCACCATATATCAAGGAATTGATCCAACGGGACCCAATATTCATATTGGGCATGCTATACCATTTCGGAAATTGGCAGAATTTCAAAAACTGGGACACAAAATTATCGTTTTAATTGGTGATTTTACCGCCAAGATTGGAGACCCAACCGACAAATTAGCGACCCGCATTCAGTTAACTGATAAACAGGTAAAGGCCAATATGAAAAACTATATAAAACAATTATCGTTGATCATTGATTTCAAAGGTAAAAATCCGGCAGAAATAAAATATAATTCAAAATGGCTGGCAAAATTGAGTTTTGCCGATTTGATAATGCTTTCATCCAATTTTACTGCGCAGCAAACGCTGGCGCGCGATATGTTTAAGAAGAGAATCGAAGAAGAAAAAGACCTATATCTTCATGAATTTCTGTATCCAATGATGCAAGCTTACGATTCAGTGGCAATGAATGTTGATGGGGAAGTTGGTGGAAATGACCAAATGTTTAATATGCTTGCCGGCAGAACATTAATGAAGAAAATGCTGAATAAAGAAAAATTTGTCATTACTACCAAACTTTTAGTTGATATTAGCGGAAAAAAAATGGGGAAAACGGAAGGAAATATCATTGCCTTGGATGAAACACCAGAAGAGATGTTTGGCAAGGTTATGAACTGGACGGATGGGATGATTATTCCCGGATTTGAGCTTTTAACTGATTTGTCGGACAGTGAAATTAAAATATTCTCTGATGCGCTGAAAAAAGGCGAAAATCCACGCAATCTCAAATTTAAACTTGCAGAAGAAATCGTCAAGGTGTTTTGCGGTTTAGGTGAGGCGCTAAAAGCAGGAGAGGCTTTCAATAAACAATTCCGCGATCGCGAGAAGCCGCAAGATATTCCTGAGATGAAAGTGAAAGGCAAAATTCATGGAATCGTGGAATTACTTTTCGATCTTGGTTTGGCGGGTAGCAAGAGCGAAGCGCGTCGATTAGTTGAGCAGGGTGGAGTAAAAATCGACGATGCAAAAATCACAGATGTTACTGCAAGTATCACAGTTTATACTGGAATGTTGGTTCAAGTAGGGAAGAGGAAGTTTGCAAAGATAAAAAGTGTTTAGATAAATACAAAAATGTTAGATTTTTTTCAACAAATCGACCTAAGCGTTTTCACATTTATTAATCATTGGACGCATCCAACGTGGTTGGTTGATGTCGCTTTGTTTTTTACCAATCTTGGGACATGGGGCGGAATTTGGATTTTGATCGCATTAGCAATTGCGATTTGGGGAAAGAAAAAAGGATTCCGTACATTTTGGTTGGTGATTACTGCTTTAATTATAGATGTTGCACTGAACGAATACTTGATTAAATTAGCGGTAAACAGACCAAGACCTTATCAAACTATCGGATTGACTGGATTAGATTTCTGGGATGTCAAATGGGTAGATTCATCTTTTCTTTCCGGACATGCATTTACCGCATTTGCTTGCGCATATATAATTGGGAAAAGATATCCGAAGCATGCTTGGTTAGTTTGGGTAATGGGAGTTCTGATCGCTTTCTCACGCATCTACCTTGGCGCGCACTGGCCAAGCGACGTTTTGTTAGGTGCGGGGTTGGGATTATTTGTGGGTTGGTTAATTGTGTTTATTGAGAATAAGTATTTCGTTAAGGAAGATCAATTAAACAAGAAATCAAAAAAACAATAAAACAAAATATGAAAAAAGTATTAATTGTTTCATTGAAAGCTGGTGCTGGGCATATTAAAGCAGCGGAAGCGGTGGAGCAGGCAATTAAACAAAAAAGCAATAAAGCAAGTAAACAAAGAAACAACAAAACAATAAAACAAGAAATTATTGTTAAAAATGTCGATCTGCTGGAATATTCCACTATTTTATCAAAAAAGTTTTATACGCAGTTTTATGTTGATGTGGTGAAATATGCGCCGAAGTTTTATGATTGGCTTTATCATAATATTCCTTCCTCTTCAACTGATTTTCGCCTATTATTTGACCGTATAAATGCAAACGAGTTCAAGAAATTTATTTTTGATTTTGATCCGGATGTTACAGTTTGCACACATTTCGTTGCCGCGAACATTATTAATTTTTGGCGGGAAAAATATGGTTTGAGAACCAAGACCTTGCTTACGGTTACGGATTATGAATCGCATAGTCTTTGGATAGATAAGGATGTAGACATATATAGCGTGGCAACAGATTCGGTAAAAAAAGAATTAACCAAGGCGGGAATAAAAAAAGACCGCATATTTGTCACCGGAATTCCAATCGATAAAAAATTCAGTAAAAAATATGATGGAGAAAAAATCAGAAAGAAACTTGAAATTGATAAAGGATTTACAACCGCGATTTTCTCAGGTGGGTTTGGAATGGGACCGCTAGAGGGGGTACTCAGAAATATCCAATACTCAATACCCAATATCCAAATATTAGTTGTAGCCGGAAAGAATATTGAGTTGAAAGAAAAACTTGAGAAAATAGCTGGGGATAATAGAAATATTAAAATTTTTGGATTCGTGGATAATATAGAAGAATTGATGGCGGTTAGTGATATCATTATTACCAAACCGGGAGGGTTGACTGTTTCTGAATCTCTGGCAATGGGGAACCCTTTGATTATTTCAAATCCAATTCCGGGACAGGAGGAAGCAAATTCCAAGTTTTTGCTCAAAAATAAAGCGGCTTTGAGATCTGATGATCCAAAAGGAATTGCAAAATTGGTAAAAAAAGTAATGAAGGACAAAGTGTTGCTGAAAAAATTGAAAACAAACGCATTGAAAATTGCAACGCCAAACGCGGCGGATGATGTTGCCAAGATTGTTGAGGGGCTTTTAAAATAGAAGAAAAAGATTAAAATACTAAACAAGCATCGACCATTCCATCTAAAGTTAGAAAATGAGATATATTTTTTGACCGTAAGGTGTTTAGATGGATTAAATATCTTAAAAAATAGAAAAGAGATTGTATTTGAAATATTTTCTAATATATTTCAAGATACGGATGTTTCTTTATATGCATTTGTGATTTTGGATAACCACTACCATTTATTACTTGAAATCGGAATGACATCCCGCAAGGGTGTCGGAATACCGAGAATAATAAATAGATGCAACTGCGTCATTGCAAAAAAACTCAATGAAATTGATGGTTGCAAAGGCAGAAAAGTATTTTATCAATATTGGGATTGGTGTATAAGAGATGAAAAAGATTTTTATTCACATTTTAACTATATTCATGGCAATCCAATCAAGCATGGGTTGGTTAAGGATTTCGAAGAATTGAAAAATTATAAATTTTGTAGCTATTCAGGATGGGTCAAAAAAGCGGGAGAAGAATTTTTGCATGATTGCTTGATGGCATATCCTGTGGTAGACTATCAGAAAGACAATTAATTTTTGACACCCTCACGGGATGTCATTCCAAAAATAGCATGAAAGAATTACTCAAGAAAAAAATTCAGATGGCGGTAAAGAGTCTTTATAAGTTAAAAATTGAGGACCTCGATATTTTGGTCCCGGAAAAAGAGGGATTTGGTGATTTTTCCAGTAATATTGCTTTTATTCTTGCAAAAAAAATTGGTAAACATCCAAATGAAATTGCAGGGGGAATTGCCGAGAGATTAAGCAAGGTTAAAGAGCTTGAAAAAATAGAAGTTTGCAATGGATTTATTAATTTTTTTATGAGTTCGGCTATTTATGAAAAAGAGATAAATATTATTTTGAAAGAGAAATCAAGGTATGGATCAACAAATGTTGGGAAAAAGAAAAAAGTGCAAGTAGAATTTATTTCTGGCAATCCTACTGGTCCGCTGACTATGGGAAACGGTAGGGGAGGATTCTCCGGCGATACACTGGCAAATGTTTTGAAAAAGGTAGGCTATGACGCTAGGCGCGAATATTATGTCAACGATGCCGGCAATCAAGTAAAAAATGTTTTAGCAAAATCAATATATGTTGCGCTGGATCTTGACGTAAAACTTGAAGAAGGAGAAGATATATATCGAGGAGATTACATTAGTTACGTTGCGCGAAAAATAAAAAGGCAAAAAGGGATTGATTGGATAAACTCGCATCTTGAAAAAACCGGAGAAATTGGAGCAAAGATTATAATGGATGATTTTATCAAAAAGGATATCAAGTTTTTTGGAATTAAATATGATAGATGGTTTAGCGAGCAGAGTTTATTCAAGGATAAAATAGTTCATAAAATGTGGGAATATCTCAAGGCAAAACACTTGGTTTATGAACAAGATGGAGCATATTGGTTGAAGACTAAAAAGTTTGGTGATGAAAAAGACAGAGTAGTGCGAAAAAGCGATGGAGAATTCACATATCTAATGAGTGATATTGCATATTTATATGAAAGATTGTCGATGAGAAAATTCAGTAAAGTCATCATGATTCTGGGGGCTGATCATCACGGATATATTTCCAGATTTAAAGCTGTTGCCGAAATACTCGGGCATAAGGACAAACTTGATATAATTATCACTCAATTTGTGCGGTTAATCGAAAACGGGAAAGAAGTGAGGATGAGCAAACGCAAGGGAACATTTATAACACTTCGCGAGGCAGTGGAAGATCTCGGAACCGAAGCGGCACGCTATTTTTTCATTTCTCGCGATAGCAACAGTCATATCGACATTGATCTTGATCTAGCAAGATCGCAAAGCAATAAAAATCCGATTTTCTATATTCAGTATGCGAGTGCGAGGATAAATAGTGTATTAGGCAAATCAATTAAACAAAAAAACAAGAAAACAAAAAATCTATTTGGAAATTTTGATAAATTTGAAGTTGCAGTTGTGAAAAAACTTAGCGGTTATCCGGAATTAGTGAAGCAAGTAGGGGAGAGCTACGAAGTTTACCGTTTGGCTACCTATATTCATGACTTGGCGACCGATTTTCATAAATTCTATGATAATTGTAGAATAATAGGAGACGAGCGAGAAGCGATCCGTTTGAAAATCATTAAAGCAACAGAAATAGTACTAAAGGATTGTCTGGGGTTAATGGGAATAGAAGCAAAGAAGAAAATGTAAGAATAGCTATAAAGTTATTAAGTTAATAGTAGGAAGATTTGATATGAAATTGGATAATATTTTTGGAAAACCTAAGCAATCAAAGTCAGAAAATAAATTTGGCTTAGAAGAAAAAAGTGGCGATAAGATTGACGTTAAAGAACTAGTAAAAGGTCTTTTGATGAACGATGGTAAAAGAAAGAGTTATATCGCGGCTTTAAATAAGGCTGGTACTATGATCGAAAATGCAAAAAACGATCTAGGCCAAAAGAATGAATGGGATAGCTTTTTTATCCCACTTGGATTTAAAGATATTACCGAGCTTGGGATGATTATAAAAATCTTTGCGGAAATATTAGAAAAGAAAGATTTTCTGAAAGCTCTAGGGCAATTTGATAACATAAAAAAAGTTGCTGAAAATTTTAATCAGATAAATACTTTTCTTGCTGAGAGGGGGCTAAATCTAGCAAAGGCTATTTAGTCGTATTTACTTCGAATAATTCTGTTCCTGAAAGAACGAAAACCTTATTTAAGTCTGGGGCAACCCAGATATCTTTCATATCTGTCCATTTACTAGATACATATTGAGTTTTGTATTTCCCGTCTTTATCGAATGCAATAATTTTTTTTGCGCCGGCATCAGCCACATAAATATTCTGCATATCTACTGTGGTGATGATACGGATAGGATTTATCATCAAAGCATTCGGGTCTTTTTCTTTAACGCTGCTGTCAGATGGTATTCCGGTAAGACCAAACACATCTTTTTTACCTGCTGTAAATCTCACCACATCGCCATTTTTTTGCAGTAGGTAAACACTTCCATCTATCGCCATATCAATTGAGTTAGAAATATCAACCCCAACATCTTTGATATAATTATTTTTGGCGCTGTAATTATTTACCAATGAAGCATATTTATAAATTTGACTGTCTTTTGGGACTAAAATATAAATATTCCCCAAATAGCTTGAAACAGCTTTGCCTTGCGGCCAGGCTTCATCAGTTATTTGTTTGGTTTTTTGTGTTGCGTCAACTTTCGCATTAAAAACATAAAGTCCATCGGGATTATTCGTCAACATGGCAACGGAATTTTTATCATTCAATAGTGTGATACTAGCAATCAAGCCATCGAAAGTAAGATTTGCTTCACTTGAAGTTTTCTTTTCATCAAGCGAATAAGAAACGCCTTTATATCTTTCACGGTCAATTGCAAAAACTTTATTTCCAACACGAAATATATTTCCCAGTTTTATAGTAGGGTCAACGGTATTAAAATTTGTTAAAGAAGTTGCGTCATCAACTTGTTGTATTTTAAATATTGTTGCGACCGAATCATCGATTTTTTTCTCTAAAGCAAAAATCTCCCCTTGCATATATTTTGAAGAAGAAATGGATTTAATCTCATTCTTTGCCTCCTCAAGAAGTGCTTGGGCATTTTTGATATCACCAAGTTCATTTGCTTTAATTGCGCCATCAACTTTATTTTTTAGATCCATGTATTGTTGTTCGATCCGCGTTCTTTTATTAGCAGCTGATTTTTTGCCATAAGAAAGGATGCCGGAGAAAGTGAGTATCACAATAAGCGCAATGGCAATAATGCCGAAAACCTGGCTCATTTTCTTTGAACCAGAGACTTTTTCCTTTACATGCCCTATTATTGTAGTAGTTTTACTAATAATTATAACGAAAGGATTTCTGCGCGGGCTGTCAAAAAGTCCCTGTTGAGGTGTGACAAGTTTTCCTTTTTTGGTAGGTTCATTAGAGATAAGTCCCAACAGATCTTTTGCGGCTTTTCCTTTTTTTTCTTTTTCGATTTTCGGCATTTCTTTCTGGGCTAATTTTTCATTTACTTTCTTACTTGCTTCCTCTGCAAATTTACTCACTGAAGGAGCTATTCGATCGCCATAAACTTCTTTTGTTTTGTCTTTTACTTGACTGACTCCTTTTTTCGATCTAGTCAGAAAGGCGCGCCAGAAAGGTAAAACTTTTGTTTGATATTGTTCAACGATATTTTCTTCATTAAAAATCTTTTTTCCAATCTCGCTAAATTTATTGTCGCTTTCTTCGCCTACGCCTAATTCTAAAATCAAAGTGTTGATTGATTCAATTTCTTCTTTGCGCAGCATCTTTACTATATATGCTGCGGCAATAGAAGGGGAGAATTTTGCAGCAATACGGCGCAGATCATCAAGAGAAAAATGATAGAAAAGCTCTGAGGTTGAAATAATAACTTTATCCCCAACGATAAGATCTCCCGATGCAATATTGATAAAAGTTTTTATGGGGTTTGGTTTTTCATTTGGAGAAGACAGGTTCTCGGTAATATGGGTTATCTGATGATTGCGAACCAGATATGCTTCGAGATTCCCGCTTTGCGTGACATGAAGAATATTTTGTTCCAAGACCGCAATAACGGCATTAATTTTACCAATCCAGCCGATTTCTCCTTCGTCAGCAAGACTGGCGAGTCTCTCATTAATTTTTTTTAAAGCGTTTTCAAGACTCGTTAGCCCATCAGATAGATTCTGGTAATATTCATCAATAGTAGTTTTTTCGATTAATTTTGCAACCCGCATCATTGAAGGATCAGTAGAAAGAATCTCGATAATAAAATATATTATCCCGTGGTTTTTTTCTTCGATAGTTTGTGGTTTCAAAATAGAAACTAAAGTATAGCGGTCAGGTTTTTTCTGACGTGATAAAATTTTTCCGACTTTTACAACATAGTTCTCATTTTCCATATTTGATTTTTATTTTCCTAAAACATTATTTACAGTATCATTTACCGCGCCTTTGGCACTATTTGCTGCGCTGTCTTTTATCTCATTTATGGCGCTGGTTGCAGCACTACTGGCAGCGGAATCGATCTCATTTTTGGTTTTGCCGACTTGGTTCGTGATCATATCTTTCGCGTTCTTAGTTGTTAAATTATTCTTGTTGTCTTTTACGAGTTGATAAGCAAAATATCCGGCACCAATTAATACAATTAATAGCACAACTGCAAAAATGGTTCCAAAAACAGAAAAACCGAGTTCATTTTTGTTTGATTTCATAATGATTTTTTATTGATTTTTTGTTTCCTTGCTTTATTGATTAATTGATTTATTTATAATATAACTCTATTTTGCAAAAGAGGGAAGTGATTTTTTTGGTCGCAACTATTGAACGAAGCGCGAAATTTTTATGAAGAAAACCCGAATAAGAATTTCTGAATCTCATTTTGGGCGGAGCATTCTGATGGGGGCAGAATTGTTCCGCCCAAAAACCCCGAATCCGAATTTTCCGCTCAATTTTCCGCCTTCGCTTCTTGCCACGATTTAGGAAATTGCGGCTATTTTGAAATTTGATTTATTATAGCAGGGATAGATAAAAAGATAAAGGTTTTGGAATGAAAAATAAAAGAATAAGATGTATAACAAAGATAGTTGCGAATAAAATGGCTTAACCGACTAAAATACTTTACTTTTATTTAGTTTCGTGGTATAATTTAACAGATAGACGGTTCAGATTTTATGAACCTTAAAAACCCGAGTATCTGGGTTAAAAAGCTGAAGAGCATTGTACTGAAAGGAGATGGTTCCGATGGAAGATAAAACATTGGCCCCGTCGAAAGTTACACACCGAGATCCGAAAGGTCGCAAGTGCATGTCTATCGTGGAGACACAGTATGACAAGGCTGAGCTTTCCGATGAAGAGGCTCAGCGTATTAACGAAACCCCGGGTCTTGCTGAAATGTTCGCGCAGTTTATTGCGAAAAACCGCACACCCAAGGATTTCGCCGACAAGGAAGTGAAGTCAAAATATACTTACCCGCCGGAGTACAGGGGACCGAAGCCAATCGAAAAGCAGGTGGAGATACTCCTAAAATATTTCCCCCGCCTTGACCCGGAGCCGACATTCCGCTATATGTGTGACGTGTATCCGAAACTCGTTTTGCCAAAATGGGTGGAGGGTCCTTTTGCAGTTCCGAACGAGTACGCGCTGGCAGAAAAGTTTTATCCGAAGGTGGAGGACCGCCCTGCGCGCTATTGCTCCGGTGTAAATCTGGTTCTGGAAAAGATTGCTTTATCGAGAGGGAATTTTTATAAATATCAAGGAGTGCAGATTACGCCGGGTTACTTTGGTCGACTTTCACGGACAGCCGATATGATAGATCGCCTCATCGAAATGCAAAAGGGAGCTGACATCATTATTCACCCCATGCAACTCGGCATGAGATGGCGAGGCAAGTCAGTTCAAGGGGGGCATAAGCTGTATATTCGACGAGAGTTCGGTGGGGAGTTCGGTGAGGGGTCTCTTGAGATCGGCTCTGTTATCTTAACTCACCATAAACGACTTTCTCGTTGGGAGGAGCTGGACATGGATTGCGCCGGAGATCAGTCTCTTTTTGATAACGATTTCAATCTCTGCAGTAGTGCGCCTTACTTCGACTTTGGCGGCGGCGGGGTGAGGTTCGGTGCGCGCAGTATTGACAGCTACGGCGGCTCCTATGCTTCGGTGTCTGGGTTTCTCCCGGAGTGATCCGAATCCTGAATCTTGGGTTCTTGAATTTTTTGAACCCTTGATCTTTTTCTCTGAAATAATAGAGCGATTTTTTCTCACGAAAATCTCGCTCTTTTTTTACTCTCAAAAAAATGCTATACTAAGCCACAGAATAGGCAATGTGTTTTAGTCTAAGGACTGGAACCGCCGAAAACTTAAGGCTCTATGATAAAGTCATAGTTTTGATTTTAATAAAAATCAAAAAAGTACTTTGAGACCGAAAGGTGCTTCTTGCTCGCATCTGGCGCAGGTTTCTGATTATATTTTGAAATGCTGCCAAATAAAATACAGATAAGATAGCCAACAACTGAATTCTTGCACTGAATTCGCAAATTGTTTCGGTTGGTCGGGGCAGGCGGAATCGAACCGCCGCTACAAGACCCCCAGCCTTGCGGACTGCCACTATCCCATGCCCCGGCACAAAAACTCTGCTTTAAGATAGGGCCAAATGAGAAAAGATCGTGACCTAGATAATCTAGGTGGGTGCTCTCATGACTTCACATCAGCGAAATCATATAGTGAGCTCCCTAATAAAAATTGTAGGTCGATCTTAAACCACTAGCCCCATCTCAAAACAGGGTTTGTTAAAACGTGAATTATCGTTAATTATTTAATGCTTAATTAAATCAATGAAGAACATAATTGATTGAGATATTACCCCGCTAACTATTCTTTCTCCTCCCATTATCAAGGGATAAAGAAGGTCAATTCCTGTTATATAATCTAGGGCAATAATTCCAATTAGAATTGCCGGTCCGCTTTTCCCAAATTTCTCAATAGAAGGCTGCCATGCATTAGGAGTTAAAGATCTGACAATGTTGAACCCATCTAGTGGTGGCAGGGGAATAAGATTAAAAACTCCAAGTAATATATTTACTTCCAATAGAGTTGAGAGAAATACTAGAATTGCATTTGTTTCAGGAAGGGATGAAAAATTCTGAAGAATTAATAAAGGTATTGCAACAATGAAGGCAAAGATTACATTCGATACTGGACCGGCGACGGATATCAACGCTTCGTCACTTCTTTTTTTCAATGCATTACTGTTTACGGGTACTGGCTTTCCCCAGCCAAATCCAGCCACAAGCATAAGGATAAAACCGATCGGATCAAGATGTTTTAACGGGTTTAAAGTTAGTCTTCCTTGGTATTTCGCGGTAAAATCGCCAAGGCGTGTTGCAGCCCAGGCATGGCAAAATTCATGAAAAGCAACCGCCAAGATAATACTTACGAGAAAGAAAACTAAAATTAAGGGATTCTGTAATAATTGAAAAATCATATTATGTTTTTATTTATAATTTATAGTAAATTTTAAATTTTCAATTTCCAATTTTCAATCAATTCTCAATTTTACAATATTCAATTGGATATATAGCATTGACTTAAGGGGAAAACTTTGATACACTTAACAAGTGGATACTTTCATATTAAATTAATTATTTCACCATGTCAAAGGTTTGTGATGTTTGTTCAAAATCAAAAGGTACGGGGAACAATGTTTCCCATTCCAATAGAAAAACTAGAAGGACTTTTTCTCCTAATCTTCAAGCTGTTACGGTAAATAATAAGGGGCAAAAGATTCGTCTCAAGGTTTGCGCAAAATGTTTGAAATCTCTTGGTAAGACCAAATAATTGGTTTTTTCTCCAAGTTTGATCAAAATATCAATTCTTTCGAAGGGAGGTTTTTTTGGTGCGAAAAAAAATCAAAAAGGTAGCTCATAAGGTTAAAGGGGGAGTAAAGAAAGGCATTAAGAAAATCAAAAGAAAGGTTTGCGAAGCGCAAAATCACAAGTGGGGTGATGAGGTCACATATAACCACAAAACGAATACCTACGAATTGAACTGCAAGAAGTGCGGCGCAACAAAAACATTTAAGCCCGGTACAAAAAGGGCTCTCAGGAAAAGCTTTAAGGCAAAAGTTTGACCTATTTCATATGCTTCGATCCTCAATAGAGGATCGGGGCTTATTTTTTGAAAGCTACACGAATGTCGCGAATGACACGCGAATGACGCTAATAAGAGTTATTCAGTTTTGACTTGGGTATTTGATGATGGATTTTCCCGTTCTTTTAGATAACAATCCATGCAATAGATTTCCTCTCCTTCTTTTAGCTCCTGTGAAGTTACCCCTTTTTTTCCGCATTTTATGCAAGTAATCTCTTTTTCATTCTTTTTTTCTTTTTCCTCTTCAATCTTTCTGGCCGCTCTGCAGGCGCGGCATCTTTTTGGAACTTTTTTAAATCCTTTTTTTGCAAAATAAGCCTGCTCGGAAGCATCCCAGACAAATTCTGTTCCGCATTCTTCGCAGGTTAACACTTTGTCCTCAAATTTTGTCATATGTGTAAAAATATTATTTGTAGTATAATGTTAATTATATAATAAAAACGTTAAAATATCCAATACTCAATGAATATTCTTGATGTTCACAAAAAAAACTTTGATTTCTTCAAAAATGCTGTGAAAAATGGCAAACTTCACCATACCTATGTTTTTTATGGTCCGGCTGGAAGCGGGAAATTCCTTTTTGCAATAGAACTTGCTCGCTACATCCAATGCGATGGTAAAGAATCAGAATATCCTTGTGGTGAGTGTAAATCGTGTAAAATGAGTAAAAATGGCTATATTTCAGGGGGATTTATACTGAATAAGGGCAAGGATGAAGAAATTCTTAAAGAGGATATAGTAGAAGCCAAGAAAAATGTCGAACTCTCATCTTATTATGGAAAGAAAAAAATAATCATAATTAACAATGCGCAGAATATTGGCTACCAATCAAAGGATCTATTGCTCAAGACCCTCGAAGAGCCGCCCTCTAATTCTTTGATAATTTTGATAACAGATAATAAAGAATTATTGCCAAAGACAGTACTCTCACGCTGTCCAGCGGTTTTTTTTGCCCGACCAAGCCTCAAAAAGATTAAAGGCTTTATAGATACAAAATTCAATACCAGTGGATTGGCCGACCTTTACTATTTTTTTAATCTTGGTAACATAAATACATTTTTAGACAGAAATATTATTGAAAAGGAGTTAATCGAAGAAAATTCGAGAGCTTTCGCAGAGGAATTGAATATATTATTGGTAAATAGTGACCTATTCAAAAAAATGATTCTAGCGAAAAAGATTGATGACAGGGGAGAAGTAAAAGAAACGATTCAAACATGGGTTTTGATACTTTACCACTTACTATTGTCAAAACAGGGAAATGAGCAAATGCAAGATATTAACAAAAAAGTGTTTGAAAGCTTGGAAAAAAATTTAGAATATGATAAAATAGTAAAGACGCTTACGAGCTTATTTTTATTATTGGCTAAACTTGAAACTAATGCCTCAAAGCGTCTTTTGATAGAAGACTTTATATTACAAATGTAGCAGGAGGTGGTCATGAAAGTTATCGCAGGAATTAGATTTCACAAAGGCGGCAGGATATATCATTTTGATCCGAACGGTATTGAATTAAAAAAAGGAGATATGGTGGTAGTTGAAACTTCTTTCGGAAAAGAGGTAGGAGAGGTTGTGAATCTTCGAGATATGGACTCGCGTTCAAAGGAAAGGGAACTTCTTCCTGTTATTCGGGCTTTTGACGAAAGCGATTATGGTATTATAAAAGAACAGGAAAAAGAAAAAGCAAGATATCTGAAAATAGCGGTTGAGTTGGTTGCAAAACATGATTTAAATATGAAAATATTGGATGCCAATTTTGGTTTTGATGAAAGCAAGGTAACATTCATTTTTTCGTCAGAAAGCAGAGTTGATTTCCGTCAATTAGTAAAGGACCTGACAACAAAGCTGAAAAAACAAGTAGTCTTGAGACAAATTGGGCCAAAAGATACGGCGAGATTTCTTGGCGGATTTGGGAGATGCGGTAGGCCTTTCTGTTGCTCGAGTTTCTTGCAAAACCTTGAAAGTATTACAATGGATATGGCAAAGTCTCAAAATCTTGCTGGAAAGGGGAGTGGTAAAATAAGCGGTGTATGTGGAAAACTAATGTGTTGTCTCGCCTACGAGGCTGAAGTTTATGAATCATTAGTGAAAAATCTTCCAGAATTAGGCAGTAAAATTAAGACAAAAAAAGGTATGGGTGTGGTAATAGACCAAAATATTATAAAACAGTCTGTATTGGTTGAGGTAGATAAGGATAAGAGTAGAATTGAAGTTCAAATAGGAGAAAAAGTTGAAAAAGATGATGAAAACGATTAAAATGTAGGGATAGAAATTGGGAAATTATGCTGGGTGCGAAATTAGGAGAAATTATAATTTCTTGAATTTCTTAATTTCTGAATTTCATGTTTTGAATAAGTTAATATTTATCAGACATAGAATATAATAGAAATAAAACAACAATAGGACAAAATAATATGGAAATAATAATTTTATTAATAGCGCTGGCGGTCATATTTATTATAATTGCCCGAAAGTTTCCCGCGGTATCAGGTGAATTGAAAAACATTCCGGAAGGTTCAGAAAATGGAGATGGCATGATCCAGCAAATGAATAAATTTGAGGCATCGGAAGAAGACTATTTTAATAAAAAAAGAAAAACCGGCAAGAAAATGCTTTCAATTAGAAAAGAAAAAACAAGCAAAGATGAAGCATCAATGGACCTATTAATAGAAAAGGCTGATAAATTTATGGAGAAAAAAGAGTATGGTGAGGCAGAAAGGGTTTTAATTGGAGGATTGGAGATTGACCCGACAAATTCTAAAATATATAATAAATTAGGAATTATTTATCTTGAGCAGGGAGTTTACTCCGATGCTAAAGAATCTTTTAAAATTGCTTTAAAGTATGATAAGCACAATGATTTAACTTATAATAATCTTGGTTTATCATTATTTAATCAAGGCAGATATGTAGAGGCCATAGATGCATATCAAAAATCTATTCAATTAAATAGTCTTGTTCCACACCGCTATATTAATCTCGGTCTTGCCTTTGCGGCATTAAGACGTTATGATAAAGCGATTGATGCTTACAAAAAAGCTTTGGTTTTGGATAAAGATAACGAAGATTACCAAAAATTAATCCGTGAAGTTACAGATAAAATAGCAGAGATGAAGGGAATTGAGTAAAATTTTTAATTTTTAATTTTGTAATTTTTAAATAAACGCACAAATGAACTATGATTTAGAAGAGAGGGTTGCGCGGTTTGGTGAAAATGTTATAAAATTTTGCATGGGGATTGACGGGAATGAAATATCGAGACCTTTAATTTCTCAGATAGTTAGATCAGCAACAAGTATCGGAGCTAATTATATGGAAGCTAATGGAGCAAGCAGTAAGAAGGATTTTAAGAACAAAACACGAATTTGTCAAAAAGAAGCCAACGAAACAAAGTATTGGCTAAGAATGATAGGAACTTCAAATGAGAGCCATATTGATCGATGTAGGAGATGTAGGATATTATGGTTGGAGGCTCATGAGCTGACGTTGATATTTGCGGCTATTTCGAGAAAATGTGACCGGTCAATTGAAGATTCGTTTTAAAAATTAAAAATTATAAAATTAAAAATTTTATGGTGGGATACTCAAGCGGTCAACGAGGACAGACTGTAAATCTGTTGGCTTCGGCCTTCGTAGGTTCAAATCCTGCTCCCACCATTTCGCCGCCCTAGCTCAGTTGGTAGAGCAGCCGCCTTGTAAGCGGCAGGTCATCGGTTCGAGTCCGATGGGCGGCTTTATAAAAAACCAGAATTAAATATTAAAAATTAAAAATTCGGTGTTGCTCCGCGACTATATTTTTCTTTTGCCGTTGTAGCTCAGTTGGCAGAGCGTCACCATGGTAAGGTGAAGGTCTCGGGTTCGATTCCCGACAACGGCTTTGGCATAGATAACTATTATGTTGTAAAGTTAAAAGTTATAAAGTATTAATTAAAAGGAGTCCCGACGTAATGTCGGGAAGAAGACATGGCAAAGAAAAGTAAGGGGCCAAGAGGATTAGTAACTCTTGAATGCACTAAATGTAAAGAAAAAAATTATCACACGACCAAAAACAAGAGAAATACTCCTGATAAATTGGAGTTGGTAAAATTTTGCAATAGATGCAGAGCAAATACACCGCATAAAGAAGCGAAATAAATAAAAATCTTTGAATTAGTAACGAAAAAATCTATACCAAAATATATAGTCGGATTTTTTCGTAAAAGGAGCAGTGTGGAATGCTTGAAGGAAAAATTCTTAATTGAATTTTTATGGAAAGCACGGAACTCACTGCGATGCGGGGGTGTCGTTCAATGGTAGGACATTGGTCTCCAAAACCAATGATGTGGGTTCGATTCCTACCACCCCTGTTAAATACAAAAAAAGAGTTATAAAAAACTCTTCTTTTGTATTTAATTTCTATTTAATCAACTATCTGTATTGGCGTTCCAATTGGAGCCCAGTCGTAGACTTGTTTTGCTGACCCAATACCAAGTCTGACACAGCCATGCGAGACTTTAACTCCGAGATGATTTGCGCCTTCTGTAACTGTGCCCCAAGAATATTTCCAATAAGGCAATTCATGAATTCCATAGGCTTCGTTTGGTGTGAAAGCCATCCAATAATTCATATATAGGTCATAAGCAGCAGAGTAGGCGACATCTCTTTTCTTTTCAACTTTGAAATTGCCGATTGGTGTATCGAGACCTGGGGCTCCGGAAGAAATCTTGAAATCACATACAATATCTGCGCCTTCATAACATTTCAGGTTCTGAGAACTAATTGAAATCACAATCTTTTTGACGCCGATTTTATTATAAATAGGAAGAGCAGAAATATCATCAGTTGGTTTTTTAACAGTAATTTTCCAAAATATTCCTACATCTTGCAGCCATGCGGTACCATCTATAACCGGTCGGAAGTATTCATAGTAGATGCCGCTTTTTTCTGGGGCTGTGATAGTAAAACCAAAATGCGCAAAATTTCCGGGCTCTACGATATCTTGATCCATTTCTATTCTATCAGCAGAAAGCCATGAATCATCAGAGAAAATGCTATTTCGGTCTTGTGAATGACTAGTACCAAGGTGAAATGTTCCTCTGTCCCAATAGGTAGTGCTGGTATTTTTTAGACTTAACGAAAGATCTGCGCTTTCACCCGGTGCAAGCGTTAGATTACTTTGGCTCTGACCAGCATAGAGGAAGCTATATATATTACCTGCGATGCCGGATATTTTAATACTTTGAATTCCAGATCCTTCCGGATTTTTGTTTAATTGATTTCTAAAAAAATGATTAGCAGAGCCTGCTTCGGCGCCAATCTTTAAAGTGCTCAATACTGAAAAAATTAGACACACAAAAAAAAGCATAGATAAATAAAAATGAAATCTTTTTTTGCTTTTTTTCTTCATGGATTCTTTATAATCTAATATTTTAGTACATGCAATAGTTTTTGATTTTTGAGCTGAGCATCAATTAGTAAATCCCATAAATTTCTTTGATCCTTTTTTTATTTTTAAAAAAAGCTTAAATTAGCGACAATAAAGTTGTTGTTATTTTATATTTATAATTCTATAATTTGATATGAAGGGATAAGTGTGTCTGTGTTTTTTGGTATTTGTAGATAATGGGGTGATAAAAAAATAAGAAATTAAGAAAATAATAAACTAAAGAAGCAAGATGCTAGATCAAAATGATTTAGAAAAAATTAAGGGAATTGTTGATGGTTCTATTAAAGAATCAGAGAAAAGGGTAATAACATTGCTTTCACAAAAAATTTCAGATGAAGTTAACGGTTTGGCTGTTATTGTTGATAAAAACTTTAAAAGAGTAGACAAAAAATTGGATGACATTGATAATAGATTTGAACAGGTTGACAAGAGATTTGGCATCTTGGAAGGTAAGCTTGACGGCCTTGCTGAAAGATTGGATTTTGTTGAGAAAAAGATTGATAGTATGGGAATAATGGAAAAAGCGATAATAGCAGAGATTAAAGCGGTTAGAGAGAAATTGAAAACAAAAGTTGATTCAAAAGATTTCTTAGATTTAGATATTCGTGTTAAGAAATTGGAAAAGGCAGCCTTTGCAAAAATACATTAATTAAAATTAAATTATCACATGAAACTTTTTCATCTAAAACTGAGACTAAAGAGAGCGGGATATGATCTTTTGCATACATCGGGGAAAAGTAAAACATTTATTTTTATAGTTATGCTTCTTATGGCTAGCGCGGTTTACGGTCTATCTTTGCGCGGTATGGCACAGGATGAAGGGAAGACGAAAACAAGCGCAGAAGTTTTTGATAAGATAGTTTATTATGACTGGAATAATAATACATGGAAAAACCCTATTAATATCCCTTCGAGCGAAGAGATTACTGCTATTGCGACTTCTCCTCAACCGTCTCCTTATCTCTTCTATTCAACAGCGACAAAATTAAAAAGAATCGATATTACTTTATTTTCCCCCGAGGAAGACATAACTGCATCATATCAAATTCCAGCCTTAGGTAATAATGTTTCAAAAATAGTAGATATAAGTTCTTTTGGGAATAGAATTGTTGTATTAGAAAATGATGGCGGTGCATACTATAGTGATAATAATGGTTCTAGCTGGCAATCATATTTATCTTCTTATAGCATAAGTAAACCGGCTTTTTCTGGTTTTTCCAATAATGCAAAAAGAATTGGTGTAAGCGATAGTGGTATGTGCATGCTTTATGGTGATGGTTATGTGGCGTGTTCTTGGGTTCTTGCTCCTAGTTCTATTGATAGACAATGGAAAGATGAGGGTAGAAAGTATGATACTAATATTTATGGAATAGCAAATAGCATCGATACTCATTCTACATATCGGTTTATCAGTACGGATAAAGGTTATATTTTAGGGGCAAATGACGGTAATTCAAATTATACTGCGAAAAAATATAAATCATCAGGAGGATATATATTTCCCAATATTTATTATATTCAAAGTGGTTCTGGTAGCGGTAATTATTTTATTTTTGGTGGTGCTATAGCAGCAGATAGACAATCGTCTGTATTTTTGACTTTAGATAATAATTCTGATACATCTGATCCGGTTTTAAGGGCGGTAATTCCTGCTTGTGAAACGAAATATTCAATTGCTTATCTACCAAATCCTACAAGTTCCGATTTGCGATATGCAGCAGTTGTTAAAAATTCTTGTAATCCGAATAACCCAACCCCGGTAATTTCTCCGACTTGTCCAACAACATCTGGGAATACTTATCAATATAAAGGCGTTTCAATTCATACGAAATTGGAAAATACTACTGATTCGACAATGTATGCTACTGCAAAAAGGGGAGCGAACCAAACTGTAAAAGTTACTTTAACAGTCAGTAATGGGGACACTGCGGACAAGTTAGTTGATGTGAAATATATCTTGCCGGCAGGTTTTAATTATACTTCTGGTACGGCAAAAAAAGACGGAGCAGCTTTGGCTGACCCAGTGGTTACGGGTAGTATTTTGCTTTGGAGCGGATTTAGCGCAAAAGCAGGAGACACAGTGATTACTTTTGACACAGTTTTGCCATAGAGAGGGACAATTAAACAAAAAAGCAAGAAATCGAAAAAGCGCGGATGTGGTAAAGAAATTATTAAAAAATAAATAAAATAAAAATCTGATGTTTCTGAACTTAAGACTAAGGTTGGGATTTTGAATACTACGATGATAACTAAATCATGCCTTGATGAAAAGATGGCAGATCTAAAGGGTTATACTACAGAAGTATTTTCAGTGGCAAATTAAGTTAACTTAAAAAATGGATCCGATAGATATAAATACAAATAAGAAAGCAAAGCAAAAAAGCAATATTTTATTGATGTTGATTTTAGTTATTGCAGTTTTGGTTTTTTTTGTTGGCGGTACGATTAAGGGGTTCGCGCAAACCACTTATAATCTTGCGCTTCAGGTTAATCCCAGTAGTTGGGGTACGACAAGCGGGGCTGGTCCCGGGGCAGTCGGTTCTACTAGGGAAATTAAGGCTACAGCTAAACCCGGATATGTTTTTTCTAACTGGGCGGTGCTTTCTAGTAATGGTTCTATTTCTGATCCAAACTCTAACCCTGCTATTTTTACTTTTGGCGCGGGGAATGGTCTTGTAAGGGCAAACTTTTCTGTTCAAACTTATAGACTTACTGTTACCAAAGATGGTACTGGTTCCGGGGGAGTCCTTTCTACTAATCCTGCCGGAGATATCAGCTGTGGTACAAGCTGTTATGTAGATAAAATGTATAATAGTTCAATAACGCTGAAGGCAAACGCTTCCGCTGGCTCTGCTTTTACCGGTTGGAGTGGGGCTTGTACCGGTACTAATAATCTCTGTACAGTGACGATGGATACTGCCAAAGATGTTAAGGCTACATTTACTTTGGCAATTAATGGCGCTTGGGGTAATTGGGGAAGTTGTGTACTTGGTAATAATGGGACACAAAGCAGGAATGTTTATTGCCGAAGATCGGACGGAGTTATAGTAAATGACAGTTTTTGTACGGGCGCTAAGCCTACTGTTACGCAAAATTGCACAATACCATAAAAAACATTTAAATTTTAATAAAAAATGAAATTAAGTAAAAAAACAATCTTAGTTTTAATTCCAGTTTTAATCGCGATCATTATAGCGGGGTATTTTGGTTTTGTTCAATATTCAAAAAATGTGAAATTAAATGTAACCCAAAAAGCCGAAACTGCCAAACAAGATATTAGCAGCGCTTTTAAAGGAGAGAAAGATGGTAAGAAAATATCCGGAGAAGAAAAGATAAATATTTTTAAATCTTCCGTAACTGATTTGGAAAAATATATTTTAATTAATCCTAATGATAAAGACGCGCTGTTGCAAATTGCCGCTGTTTATTACAATCTTGGGAATTATGATAAATCCATTTCTTATTACCAAAAACTAATTGCCTTGGAACCGGATGTTGCCATCAACTATACCAATATGGCGCATGCGTATTTAGCGGCCGGTAAAAATGATTTGGCAAAGGAAAATTATCAAAAGTCTATAGATATGGGTTTAAATAATTCAGTCAATTATGTCGGTTTGTCTATGATTTTGAAAGAGGAGGGGAATATAGAGGAAGCAAAAAAAGTTTTGGAAAAAGGCTTGGAATTCAATAAAAATGATTCAATGATAGAAAGCTTTCTGGAGGGTATTAAATAATGAATAAAAAAATATTATTTATAGCTGTTTTATTCATAGGGGCTATCTTTGCTTCAATTATTTCTGTTCCTCAAAAAGCAAAAGCGGCTTCAGCTCCTGCGACTGCTTCGATATCCACAACAATCACTGGTGTTGCCGGTTGGCCTTCTTGTGCTGCAAGTAATACATATAGTTATTTATCATCAGCTTATCCAAATGCGCCAAAAATGTTATATACGATTAAAGGCGGGGTAAATTCTATTAATAGTTCTTGGATTTTCGATGCAGATTATGGTCATACGAGTGGGATAACTTTCGCATTAGGAACTGGTTTTAGCGGTATGTCAAATTTTTATGATGCGGGAGCTTTAAGCGCATATGGTTGCTATGAAATAAATATAACCGTACAGTACCCAGTCATTCCGGAGGGTAGTTCAGTAACATATAAACCTTATTTTTATAGCTATGCTCCGAATGGCTTAGGCGCGGGGCTATATGCCTGGAATCTGCCAGCAACGAGTTATTTCAATCCGATTAAACCAATTGCTTTATTCACTTATACCAAAAATGACAATACTGTTAATTTTGACGCATCTTCTTCTTCGTCTCCATCAGGTTTGCCGATAACTAGTTATTTATGGAACTTTGGTGATAACAACCAAGGTTCAGGTGGTCCTGTTATTCAGCATACTTATAATTCCTCAGGTCCTTTTACGGTTCAATTATGGGTTGCGACCAGTAATGCATCTAGTAATCCATATCAATCAATAGTTAATAATTTGACTGTAACATTAAATGTTGAATCTAGTGATGGTAATGGAACGGTTTCGGGTGGAGGAGTCGGAGCAATCGGATCAAAATTATCAATTTCTGCCAGCCCAAAAGCAGGTTATGAGTTTGATAAATGGGTAATAATTTCTGGTGGGGGTTCTATAGAAAATAGCAGTTCTGCAAATACTGTTGTTACTCTTATTTCCAATGCGACCGTAATGGCATATTTTAAATTAATACCTTCTATTCCTCTTCCTACCATATCTTTTTCGGCTTCGCCCGCTTCGATTTCCTACAATGGTACGACTGTTCTGACATGGAATTCTTCCAATGCTACTTCTTGTACTATTAATCCTGGTAATTGGACGGGTATATCCGGGACTCAACCAGTTAATAATCTTACAGCCACAACTACTTATACAGCAACATGTACGGGTCCAGGAGGCAGTGCGTCCAAAAACGTTACCGTAACAGTTGGTTCAGCCCCTACTGCTCCCACTACCAATACTTATCCTCCTCAACCAAATATTAATAATTGTCCTTATACCGAATTACCAGCAGGAACCAAAAATTTTACTTTTAATTGGAATAATGTTTTTGACGCAGAAGACGGTTATATAACAAATTATCATTTCATTTTAACTGATAGTACAGCACCTACAGGATTAGCTTGCCGGAGAGACGACTATAATGCTATCAGCCCTTACGCAATTACCAGTGGCAATTGCGGTATAGATGGACTTGAAAACGGCCATGCTTATACGGCAAAAGTAGAAGTTACCGATAGCGATGGCAATAAAACGATTTCTCAAAATTGTTATTTTTCAATCGCAGCCGCTCCTTCTTATACTTATTCTTGGGTTACTGATGCGTGGGGGGTTTGCAATCAGTCAGGGGGTTATCTCCAGACCCGAACTTGCAATAATCCCGCGCCGCTTTATGGCGGAACAGAATGTCAAAGGATTGATGGTTCTCTAACAACACCAACTAATCGAGACGATACAAGAAGCTGCACTCCCTCCTCCGCCGTTTCAAACCTGATTTTTAGCGCTTCTTTGCAACGCGGAAATCAAACCTTAACCGGCGTTAATGGCGGAGGCATTACCATCGTGCAAGACGGAAACAACTATGACATTTGTTCAGATAAAACGAAATGTTCTACGCCGGTAAGAGCGGGTGATGATGTGATACTTGACTTTTATTTAGTAGATACAGACGGAGCAATATTTGCCAATGGGGAATATACGACGCAGTGTACGCTAATAAATCCAGACACTGGTGTCGAAAGTATCTGTTCCAGTACTATCAATCCTTCGATAGTTGCCGGCAAACAAAAAGCGGTAATTCATTTAATTGAATCAGGAATAATAAAACTGAAAATTACTGGAAATGGCGATGGTAGTACATTTAATAAAAACATAACCATCCGCGTACCAAGAATCAAATCATTTTAATAATAAATAAAATAAAAAATGAAAAGTCTATCAACTTCTCAAAAACTAATAGCATTAATTCTTGCCGCGATCATTATTATTATCGTGGGTATAGGATTAGTTTTCAAATTTACTAATAAAAAGAATAATACATCTGTAACACCGGTTCAAAATACCGTTCAAAATACAAATAACGAGCAAACCCAAACACCAGCCCAAGATGTGAAGAAAAATTATAATCAAATTGTTAAGGAAATTACCACAAAGCAGCAAAATGGAGCGGCGACTGCAGAGGATCTTTTCAATCTGGGTGTCGCATATTATAACTTGGGGAAACTCGATAGCGCTGAGAAAGTCTATCTCCAAGCCATTGAAAAAGATCCTACAGATGCCAGATCCTATAGTAATTTAGCAAATGTTTATAGAGATCAAGGAAAATATAGCGAGTCCGAAACTAATTATAAGAAATCAATCAGTCTGGATGCCAAAAACTATAAAGTTTATATTAGTTTAGCCTTTTTATATAATAATCTAATGAATAAAGCGCAAGAGGCGATAGGTGTCTTGAACCAAGGGTTAAGCGCAATTCCTGGTAATCCAGAAATGAAAAACTTGTTAGCACAGTACAGTAAATAACCAAAAAAGCAAAAAAACAAGAAATCAAAAAAATGACAAAAAAGATATTATTTATCATAACTATACTTTTAACGCTTGGGTTCTTTATGCCAACCCCTGCTTTGGCTGCTGCCTGCAATAGTTGCGCTGCTTGTTCCGCATATCTTTTTTGTTCTGGAATATCGGGTAGTTTGAATACAGAGTTGAATTTATCGGTTTCTGCTTTTGATGAAGATGGAGCGAGCCTTGCCGGCGCAAGCGTTACTTTCGATTGGCAAATAATTGACACTGCGCTTGGCACTTTTTCTGTCGGAGGTACTACTTGGTCAAATACAAACACTGCCGGTATTTCAACGGTTACAGTAAAAATTGGCGCGACAGTCTTTTCAGATGCCAGTCCAGCGAATGTGAAAGTCAAAGCCACTTATGCCGGTGGAGTAATTGAAAAAATTTTTATAATTACTACTTCTTGTGATAGAGATCCTATATTATATTATGGTATTGGTTCAGTAAGTGAAACTGGGGCGAACACTTGGACTTCTTCTACCGCGGAAATAATGGAAACATGCCAGCCGGAATATAAACTCTATGCTCCGGAAGGGGGAAGGGAGTAGGGGGAGAAATTTTCAATTTTCAATTTACAATTTTCAAATAAATAAAGAAAACAATTTTAAATGGCGAAAAATAAACATTTAAAACATGGGATGATGGTTCTAACTATAACCGCTATTGCGACCGCGGCTTATTTTACTTTGTTTGATATAAAAAAAATTGAGACAAAAGCAACCGAGACTGGAAACACGGAAATTTCCGCGGTTAATCCACAAGTATCTGGGAATACCATCACTTTTGATGGAACCATTCCAAACCCCATGAATCCGTCTGCATTTCAAATCTTGGCAAATAATCTATCTTATGAAGGAAAAGACATTATAATTACCAGTTATTTTATGAAAAACTTTGTAATTTCGGGCACTCATAATTTTAACAGTTTGACAATAATAAATAGCTCTGTTAATACGTCAAACCTTGAAAAAATGGAAATTCACGCAGTTGATATTACTTTAAATAATTCGACTATTAATGTATCAGGTCAAGGACAGCCTGGTGGCATAGTTGGAAAAGCTGGTCAGTTTTATAATTGTCCATCCAATCTGCCAGGCAATGGTTCAGGAATGGGAGGAGGTTTTGCGGCAACAAGCTGTTCACCATCTGATAATGGAGGTGGTGGCACTTATGGTGGCATAGGTGGTAAAAATGGAGGTTCTCAATTCAATACAAACACTTATGGAGATCCAAACAACCCATCTGACTTTGGTTCTGGAGGCGGAGGCGGAGCAAATTGTAATACCTCGGTGGATCAATACGCCGGTTCAGGAGGAGGTGTTATAAGACTATTTGCGACAGGTGAGCTAAATATTGTGAGCGGTGATATTATCGCTAATGGACAAGATGCATGGCAGACAGGATTGAACGGTAGCGGTGGAGGAAGCGGAGGATCGATTTATATTGAAGCAAAAAATATTAGAATGAATCCTGGGACAGTATATTTTTATGCTAAAGGAGGAATTGGCGGTCTCTCGAATGGGTCTTGTGCGAATGTAGCATATAATGGCAGTGGTGGCGGGGGTGGAAGAATCGCTATCAAAACCCAAAATTTTATTGATGCAAGCGGTAATAATATTAATAATGTATTACCTTCACAAATAATGGATGTTACAGGCGCTCCAAATTATGATGGGTCTTTAGGCGGTAGTTCTGGTGGCGCCGGTTCGCAGGATGGTTCTAATTTAATAATAATTCAAACGGAAATACCAACATCGACCTGCGGGAATGGGGTTTGTGATCCCGGTGAAAATTCAACAACTTGTCCATCCGATTGTCCTGTTGCGCCACCTTCCATTGTAAATAATGATTACGGTCTGACTGGAGTTCTGGTCTATCTTTCAGCGCAAGGTCCGTCATCAACAGTAGGGGATGCGAGTGCTTCAACAACTACAACACCCATAAATACTAATGCGATTACATATACTTTGAAAGTTTCGAATATGAGCAGTATTGAAAAGATAGTTAAACTAAAATTTAGTTTGCCGCCGGGATTTGCCTTCAATTCTATGGTTAGCGGCGCACCAAATCCGGACGGAATCACGGGAAGTCATATTAATACAACTACTAATTACGAAACACTTTATTGGTCAAATTATACAGCCAAACCAGGCGAGTATGATGTGGTATTCAAAGTAACGCCACCGGTAGTACCGTAGAAAAATTTTTTATTTTGTATTTTTTAATTTTTAAACAGATTATTAAAATCACGGATTACCAGTGTGGCTAATAATATCTTTTTTATAAATATTTAAATAAATATATGCCAAGAAAATGTAAAAAAACTATTTTTTTACAGAATAAACCAGTTGCGATTTTAATGTTGGCTTTTTTTGCGATTTTAATGTTGGCTTTTTTTGCGATTTTAATATTGGCTTTTTCTTCAAAGGCGTTAGCTCAATCAGATGATAATATGAGCTCCAATCTTAAAGCTCTGCCAATTACTACGGCTGAAACTTTACTTTTTACTCCTTCAGCGAAGAGGACTCTATCAAATCTTCAACTTTTGAAAGGCGTTGCAGAGATTTCGCAAAATGGAATTAATTGGTACCGATCGGCGGCAGAAATTCTGGCAATCGGCACTGCAGCCGAACCGCATATTTCCAAAACTGATCATAAAGAATATGTTGCTCCGAGGAGCAGCACTACTTATGATGTTGAATTTTATGTAAATAACACCAGCACCATTTACTCAGGCGCAACAATATCGGACAGTATTTATGTAAAAAACAATCAAGTGCAAAATTCAAATTTAAGTATTACAAATGTCCAATATTGTAATTCAGATCAAAGTATATGCAACAATATTGCTCCTACTTATACTGAAGCAAATCGCAAATTTACCTATATTCTTCCCGACAGTTTGGTTGGCGTGCATTATTTTTTAAAAGTAACGGCAAGCTATGGCGAGGGTTTATTGGAAACAGATGTGGTTGAAAATGATGTTGAGATTTCAGTAAACGGGAGTCAGGATAGCGCTTCTGATTTAAATGTTATCGTTAATGCTTTCGGGCAAGAGAATATTGGCGGTACGATTTATGCGAAAGGCGATCTAAACCTTCGTTCAGCTGATCCAACTAAAGGGGTATATAATGCGAAGTATATTATTGCAGCAGGAGGAGGTATCGCGCCAGCGAACTCAAGTGAGAATGACTGGAAGATCAAAGGTTATGAAATATTGCCCGGAAGCGGTTCTGATTTAGACCTGGATGGCTGCGTACCGGGGTCTGCCTGCAAGATAATGAAAAATAATATTTCAAAATTAGAAAAGGTTGCAGAAGCGAATTCTCTTGATGCGATAAAATCTTTATCATCATCATTTATTTCAAACAACTTTACAAGCGATCCGAGCGCTCCTCCAGAAGGAAAAGTTTGGTGGTATCAGGATGGATTGAATATTTCTTCATCGGAAACTATTTCAGGAAGACATACGATATTGGTTGATGGGGACGTTACTATTTCTGGAGATTTGACCTATGCTAATTCAAATAGTATGTTAGGAGTTATCGTGAGAAATGGGAATGTTACTATCAGCAGCAACGTAAAAGAAGTTGATGCGGTATTCTATATCTATTCAGATACAACGCATCTTAATCTCGGAAAGTTTATAACTGAAAGCGATCCAGCTGGCGATCAGGATACTTTGGTTATCAAAGGGGCAGTTATAGCTAGAGGATTTACACTTCTACGAAACTATCTTGGTATTTATGATATCAATGGAAATCTGATAAAACAGCCGGCAGAACAATTCCAATATGATGTAAGATTGTTATTTAATCCGCCGCCTGGGTTTAGCGCGAATATGTTTGGTGGATAAAATTTTAGTATTGCATTAATTTCTACATGTTATAAAATATTTATAAATAAACAAAAACAAATGATAGACATTGACGTATCTAAAATAGCTAGCGAAATAGGCGAGCCAACGGCGCGTTTTATTGAGAATGAAGAGTCAAAAAAGCAAAGGAAAAATGTTATGATTTTTTCTATAGTTTTTTTGACTATTTTTATTATTGCTGCGTTTTCGTTTCTGATTTTTTCAAATATGAATAAGAAACAAGTTGTACAGGCGCAAAAAGAAATTGCGCAACTAACGAGCGTGAATCAGGGGATGTTAAGCGTGGAAAGCGTGGGAAAAGAAATTGAAAAAAGAAATAATAGCGTCGCAATAATACTAAATAACAACCCAAATTGGTCTTTTGTTTTTGATGAACTTGAAAAAGTAGTCCCAACCGGTATTACTTTTTCCGGTTTTGAAGCCGATTCTCCTTCATCAATGAAGATTGCGGGACTAAGTCCTGACTACCCGACATTGTCCACTTTGGTTGTCGCAATGCAGCAAATGAAAGACGAAGAAAGTTCGGATCAATCAAAAAATGTTTTTGCGAATGTTTCGCTGTCTAATGCTTCTTTGGTTACATTAAATAATAATAAATATGTTGATTTTGTTATTAATTTTGGAGTTGCAAAAAAAATCAGTCATCAGGCGCTCTATCCGGCAGCTCCAGCAATTACACAACCTACGGTAGAGGAGAGTACGCCAGTCGTAAATGAAACTACACCAGCTGAAAATCCAACAACTAATACGGAAGTTTCTCCAGTTCCTGAAACCACTCCAACACCGGAACCTACGCCTGCTCCAACAACTACCCCGGAAAGTGGGAGTTCTCTGCCAGTATTATAGGAGAGAGGTTTGTAGCGCAGTAGGTTGAATAGTTATTTAATGCAAATAAAATATCTTTAAGAATATAAAAAATGGAACAACAAAATAAAAAGAAATCTTTCTTTTCAACAAGCATCAAGATAAAAGAAGAGGAAAAAATACCAGTCATGGTTCTTTTGGCTGCGATTGTTGCTTTTGTTGCAGTTTACTTCTTTTTGATGCCTGTTGCATCGGCATATCGTGCGAATAGGTTAGAGCTTGAAAATTTGAGCATTGATAAGTCTGTTTTACAGGAAAAACAAACAAAATTACAAAATCTTGAGAAGACAATAAAAGAGAAACAAGTTTTTATTAATCAAACAAAAGAGGTGCTGCCGCAGGATCCGCAAATTGCTGAAGCATTGCTGATGATTTCAAAATTGGCTACCGATAATAATCTTTTTATAAATAACTTCACTCCAAAAATAGTTGATGACACTCCTATCCCTGGTCAAACAGGTGTAGTAAAAACAGATTATAAAAGAGTTGCATTGCAGATTGATATTACTGGCAGTTATCCGAACCTAAAAGAGTTTCTGAAGAAGTTAGAGGTAAATATACGTCCGGTAAATATATCTAATATTTCTATCAAGGGAGGCGGCAATATCAAAGCTGGAGCATCTGAAGTATTGCGGTTTAATATCAGCGGATATATATACTATCAATAAATAAATTTTCAATTTTCAATTTTGCAATTTTCAAAAAAATAATTTAATAAAATACAATGGAAAATATAAAAAAGAAAACAGACTTGATAGTAATTATAGGAATAGCGCTAAATGCTTTAGCGCTTGTATTTGTCGGGTATATTTACTATACAACAATTCCGAGTTCCAAGGATCTAAAAACACGACCCATAGTTTCTATACCACAGATAGAAAATCCAACTTTAGAAAGCGAAATTAATGCTTTGAATAGACCGGAATCGTTGCCGATCAATGTTGATCCAAATGAACTGGGCAAATCAAATCCATATAATTTTTAATCAAATATGGCAAATCAATCTTTAACACAAAATGTCTCTGATGTTTTAATTTCAAAGGGGATAGTAACGCCCAGCGACATTACAAAAGCCCAACAAATCGCAGGTGAAAACAAAGCATATTTGGAAGATGCTATTTTTTCATTAGGGATTGGCCGTGAAGAAGATATGGTAAAAGCAATAGGCGAGGTTTATGGGCTACCTTACGCTTCGCTTTCTGGGAAAAAAGTTCCTTTTGTGGTTTTATCAAAATTTCCAGAAGATGTAGCGATAAAATACAATATGGTTGTATTTGAAATTACCGATGATCAAACTCTGAAGGTCGGTTTAGCACGTCCTTGGGATCCAGTAACCAAAAAAGCGCTTGATTTTATTAGCAAAGGCAATCATCTAAATATTGAGCCATATATAGTTAGTGTCAAAGGATTAAATGAAATTATTGAACAGTATAAGAGTCCGATAATGGTAGAAAAAGAAACTGGGATGGAAACAGCACCAAAGGCAGATTTAGCCTCAGGTATATTGAAAAAAATAGAAAAAAAACCTGAAGAAAAAGCTACTGATGAAGTTGATTTTTCGCGCATCGCTGAATTAGTAAAAGAAGACCTCAAAACAAAAGAACAATTAGAAGAAATAATTAAAAATTCTGCAGTTCCACGTATAGTGGCAGCATTAATAAAGTATGGTGTTGCTATCAAAGCGTCCGATATTCATATCGAGCCTTTGGAAGGCGCGGATACAAGAATACGATATAGAATTGACGGAATTTTAAACCAAGTTGCTACTATTGCCAGAAAAGATCATGCAGCGCTGGTTTCGCGCATCAAAATTTTGGCAAAATTAAAAATTGATGAACAACGTGTCCCGCAGGATGGCCGTATCGATGTTGTTTTTGGTAAAAAAGAAATCGACTTAAGAATTTCAACTTTCCCAACTATTAACGGCGAAAAAGTTGTAATGAGAATTCTCGATAAATCAGGAGGATTAATAACGATTGAAGACCTGGGGTTAACTGGTAAATCTTATGATAATTTCTTGGAAGCAATTCAAATTCCACATGGGATATTGCTCGTTACCGGACCTACTGGTAGCGGTAAATCAACAACTCTTTATGCGGCAATTTCGCGAATAAATAAAGAAGGTGTGAATATTGTAACACTAGAAGATCCTGTAGAGTATCAGATGGTGGGAGTGAATCAATCTCAGGTAAAGCCATATATTGGTTATACCTTTGCCAATGGACTGCGATCAATTCTGCGTCAAGATCCAAATATAATAATGGTTGGAGAAATCCGCGATCGTGAAACTGCAGAAATGGCGATTCAATCGGCTCTTACGGGTCACTTGGTTTTTTCAACATTGCACACTAATGATGCTGCTGGGGCAATTCCACGTCTCATAGATATGGGAGTGGAACCATTCTTAATTGCCTCATCACTTCATACAATAGTCGGCCAGAGACTTGTGCGTAAGCTTTGTCCTGATTGTAAAAAGCTGGTAGAGATTCCCGCAGCGGTTTATGACGATATGAAGGAAGAATACGATAAAATTCCAGAACATTATAGACAAGGATTGGAATTAAAAATAGAAGATAAAAAAATGTATGAAAGTGTTGGCTGTGCCAATTGCGGTGGCGGGGGATACAAAGGTAGATTTGGTGTCTATGAGCTATTGCGGGTAAGCGAGGAAATTCAAAGACTTTGTATCGCGCGTGCATCTGCTACAGATATATTGAATCAAGGTTTGAAAGAAGGTATGATCACAATGAAACAAGACGGTATTATAAAGGTTTTGAAGGGTATGACAACTATGGAAGAAGTATATAGAGTAACGACACTATAAACAATTAAGCAATAAAGCAAAAAAACAAGAAATCAAAATGGATAAATTCATTTACGAAGCGCGGGATCAAGCTGGCAAGATTGTAAAAGGCATTATTGAGGCTGACAGTATCGAATCAGCTGAAGATGTCCTGAAATACAATAAGCTTGCGGTTATTACGATAAAGCCATTTCTTTCGTTTGAGGCGAGGGTGGTTTCTTATGCTTCTGGTCTTTTCGGTGGGATCAAGGCAAAAGACAAAGCAATTTTTGCACGTCAGCTCTCAACGATGATTAATGCAGGTATGCCCCTAATGGACTCTCTTAAATATCTCACCAAACAAACCCCAAACAAAAAATTATCAGAGATAATCATTAAGCTTATTGGCTTGATAGAAAATGGCAAGAGCTTTTCTTTTGCTCTTTCTCAATTTCCCGATGTTTTTTCACAGATTTTTATAAATATGGTTAAATCCGGTGAAGCAAGCGGTAAGCTCGACAAAGTGTTACTCGATCTGGCTGATCAGCTCGAAAGCAGCTACGCAATGAAATCAAAACTCAGAGGAGCAATGATTTATCCCGCCTTCATTCTTGGAGTAGTAGCGGCTGTTGGAATTTTGGCGTTAGTGTATATTATTCCACAGTTGCAGGATATTTTTACCAGTTCTGGTGCGCAACTTCCTTTTTTAACAAAAATAATGATAGGTCTAAGTAATTTCATGGTCAATTATTGGTATATATTGATAGTATTGCTTATCGGGCTTGGGGTTTTGATAAAATATCTTTCCGCTACAAGTACCGGGAAAGACGTGGTGGCTTTTCTTGCGCTAAATATGCCAGTTTTCAAAACCATTAACAGGGGAATTTACATAACAAATTTTTCCAAAACACTGTCGCTACTTGTTAGCGGAGGAGTGCCGATCATCAAATCTCTATCTATGGTTAGCGATTCGCTGGGAAATTCAATTGTTGAAAAAGAATTAAAGCATATGGTCTTGGAGGTCGAAAAAGGAATACCACTATCAACTCCGATGATGAAAAGTAAGATTTTCCCAACTTTAGTATCGTCAATGATTGCGGTGGGCGAGCAGACAGGGCAGCTTGATAAAATACTTTCTGACGTTTCTCGAATGTATGAGCAAGATACAAATAATCTTCTAAAAGGAATCTCAGCATTGCTTGAACCAATAATTATGTTAATAGTAGGTGTTGCGGTACTTTTCTTAGTCTTAGCAATCATAATGCCGATATATCAATTATCAAGTGTTTATTAAAATTAATTGAGGAAAATAATCCTCTTGAGTTATAAATGAATGAGCCTATAATATAAATAATTATTAATTAATTTTACAAGGAGAAATCATGATGAACAAAAGAGAAAGGGGTTTTACATTGATAGAACTTTTGGTGGTGATTGCGATCATTGGTTTATTAACATTGATAGCTTTAGCATCACTAAATTCAGCTAGAACCAAAGCAGCTGATTCGGCTGTAAGGGCTGGGCTTGATAGTCTGAGAGCGCAATCTGAAATATTCTATGATACAAATGGAAATTATAATGGTAATGGAACGGTTGCAATATCTAGTTGTACTGCTGCCGGCAGCATGTTCATGGATCCAACGGTTATAACAATTCGTGATAATATTCAGAAAAATCTATCGGGTTCAGGAACGATAGTGTGTACGACTGACGCTATAGGTCAGAAATGGGCAGTAAGTGTTACAGGAATGAAAGGTGGAGGTACATGGTGTATTGATAACCAAAATTGGAATAATTCTACTCCGGTTAAAGCAGCAAATACAGGAACCTGTTCATAATATTTGTTGATAAGTTAAATTCAAAAGCCCGCTTGGAAACAAGCGGGCTTTTATAATGTCTTGTGAATTGTTATAGAATGATTATAATTAAATCATGATATTAAATACCCTGATATTTTTTGTTTTTGGCTTGATGATTGGCAGTTTTCTTTCTGTCGTTATATCGCGTTTGGAAACAGACGAGACTATTATATTTGGCAGAAGTAAATGTCCGAAGTGTCAGAATAAATTGAGATCTTATGAGCTGGTACCGCTGCTTTCTTTTGTCGTTCTGAAAGGGAAGTGTCGTCATTGTAAAGAAAAAATCAGCATATTTTATCCTTTTGTGGAGCTGGTTACAGGTCTATTATTTGCTTTACTCTACATTCGTTTTGCGGACGTTCTGATCGGCGCAAATCTTTATCTATTTTTTGCCTTTTATCTTTTAGTCATCATGATTTTTGTCGTAGTTTTTTTCTTTGATATTTTTCACTATATCATTCCCGATAAAGTTGTCATACCGGCTATCGTAGTATCTGCTGTATTAGCGGTTATAAACATAATCTTTCACCTGGATTTTTTTATTTTTAAGCCAGAGGTTCTCAATATTTTGTTAGGGCCTGTCATTGGTGGGGGGCTATTCTTGATATTGGTATTGGCAACAAAAGAAAAAGGAATGGGCTGGGGGGATGTGAAATTAGGTTTATTAATTGGCATTATTCTCGGTTATCCATTGATCTTAGTTTCACTATTTTTCTCATTTACTATTGGCAGTATTGTTAGTATAATTTTAATAGCAGCAAAGAAAAAAACGCGCAAAGACATAGTGCCATTTGGACCATTTTTGGTGATTGGCGCTTTATTGGCTTTATTTATTGGAAAATATATAGTGAATTGGTATTTGGGCGGATAATAAATATGAAAAATATAAACAAAAAACAAACAGGCTTCACTTTAATTGAATTGTTAGTTGTTATTTCAATTATGGGTTTACTTTTTTTGATGGCAGTCCCTAACTATCGGCAGCAGCAAAGAAGGAATGAGGTAAAAAACGCCGCAAAAGAATTAAGATCTCTGCTATGGGAGGCGCAAAGCCGTGCATTGGCGCCATCAAGCGCGAATACTACAGAATATAAAATCATACTGCCAAACGCAGGTACTTGCGGGCAGACGATTAACTTATCTGAAATACATAACGACAGTACAACACAAACTTTAAAAACTGTAATTCTTAAGAGCAATGTATGCATCAAAAACATTAAGGCGGATGGTTTGGATACCTCTGCTACGATTACGTATTTAGTGGGGGATAACCGTACTTCCGGTTTGGTAAGGTTTTATAATAATAACGGAACAGAGCTGGCAAAAAATAGTATCGATATTCAGGTTTATTCAACAACAGAAGGTTTGAATTATACTTATAACGTAAATATAAATAAAGCCGCGAATAGTATATCATTATCCTTAGCAACAATACCATAGAAATGAAAATATCAAATAAAAAACAATTTTCTGTTATTTCCTCAAAGCAATCAGGGTTTGGGTTAGTTGAAGTAATTGTTAGTATTGGGATAATGATTCTTATCCTTACTTTTGTGACTTTCTTAGCGCAACAAACTTTTCAAACGTGGGAAAACGCTCAAAGCAAAACTGCTGCTTATAATCTTGTACAAAGAACGATTGAAGAGCTGCATAATGTGAGAGATACAAATATTGCAAATGGTTTGAATTGGGACACAAATCTGGATGACGCGTGGTTAACTTCTTCATCATACAAAGATGGGAAGAAAGATAGAATTAATAATAAAGATTTTACTACTACGATCACGATAACTCCAATTCAGCAAGTGCCGCTTTATATTAATGGCGCATCAACTCCAACTCCAAAAGATGGTTTAAAGAAAAAATTTACTATTATAGTTACATGGAAGGATCGGAACAAAGATGGGGAACTGAAAGGGGAAACATATTTGACGGATTGGAAAAGCAAATATTAGAGGAAATGTCTAATATCTAAATTATAATATCTAATAAAATGTCAAAGTCTCAAATTAGAAATTATAATTTATAATTTAGAAATTATAAACTTTTAGAATGAAAAAAACAAAGAATAATAAAAGACAAAAAGAAAGTGGCTTTACTCTGATAGAGCTTCTTGTTGCTGTTTCTATCTTTGCGGTTTTTATTACTTTTGGCGCTTCTTCTTTGGTCGATATTATTAGACAAGATCAGAAGGTTTCCGTGCTAAGACAGACTCAGGAAAATACACGCTATATTCTTGAAACAATTACGAGAGAGGCGAGGAACGCCAATGGTGAACTAAATTCTGCCGGAGAGAGGGTCAGTGTTGCTTATAAGGTTGATAGCGGAAGACTTGTCATAGTAAATACTGACGTTTTGGCAGGAAAGGTTACAAAAAACGAATATTTTATACCGACAGGTGGAAATAACCTTCAAATAATCACTTCCACAAAAGACATTGGCGCAACAAGCGGTTGGGCAAGTGGCGCAGCGGTCATTTTAAACAACCCTGCAGATATAAAAATAAATGAATTTACTCCTGAAATTACCACAAATCCGGCGCCAGATCCTTTACTTTTGATACCTCCAAAATTAAACATAACTATCAAGTCGCAAAGTACTGATAAAAGGAATCCAACAGTTGTAACATTGACTACGTCAGTTAGCCCAAGAAATTATTAGTATCGAATAAAGAAGAGGAATTATGAATTACGAATTATATACAGATGGGGGAGCGCGCGGTAATCCCGGACCGGGCGCGGTCGGAATTATTTTGAAAAAAGACGGTGAAGTGATATTCGCAAAAGGTAAATATCTCGGAGACACACTGACCAATAATCAAGCTGAATACCGAGCAATTCTTGGTGGATTGCAAGTGGCAGCAAAAATGGGTATAAAAGAATTAAAATGCAATCTTGACAGTGAATTGGTTGTGAAACAATTAAGAGGGGAATATAAAGTAAAAAACGAAGAATTGAAAGAACTTTTTGCAAAAGTTAAAAAAGCCGAAGGCGATTTCAAAAAAGTCAGTTATCATCACATTCCCAGAGAAAAAAACAAACTCGCCGATGAGCTGGTAAATGAAGCTTTGGACAACCAAGCAAGAAAATAAAAAATCAAAAAATCTATTAATTATAGAAAAAATTTTTATGAACAAAAGAGCTGTATTCATTGCAATCATTGTCATCTTGGCAGTGTCAATGTCGCTGCCATTTATAGGGAGTTTTAATGTTAGTCAAAAAAAAGCCACGCCTGTTGATAGTTCTGCCCAAAAGCAAGTTGAATCTGACGATACACAAGGGATCGAGGGAATTGTTCGCGTAATGCCCGAAGGACAATTCAGCGAGGGAACGCATGTTTTGGAAGCTGGAGGAATAACGATTGCCGCTCTGGCAAATGGTACTGGTATCAACCTTGATAAATTCATTGGAAAGAATGTTCGAATATCTGGTGATCCGAAAGAATTAGGTACCGATGGGGGAGTTTTGATAACCGTTAGCGAGATTGAAGAAGTGAAATAGGCAAAAATAAATTTATAAAGGCGTTTTTAGACGCCTTTTTTATTTAATAGAAATTTTAGTAGGATTAATTTATAATACTTTTATGCAAACAAAAGAAATTCTTGAAGAGTTGAACGATGCGCAGAGGGAAGCTGTCACATACGATGGTGGCCCTCTTATGGTGGTGGCGGGAGCGGGTACCGGGAAAACAAAAGTAATAATCAGCAAAATCGCATATCTAATTTCCGAAAAAAAAGCCAAGCCATCGGAAATATTAGCAATCACATTTACGAAAAAAGCTGCGGCAGAGATGGAGGAAAGGTTAGATATCGTTTTACCATACGGATACAATGACGTAAAAGCGTGTAATTTTCATTCTCTAGCCGAAGAATTTTTGCGGGAAAACGCATATTCTCTCGGATATTCCACGGCTTTCAAGATTCTCACCGAGCCACAACAGATATTATTTATTCGTGATCATATATTTGATTTTAATCTGAAGGTTTACCGACCGCTAGGGGATCCTACGCGTTTTGTCCAAGATATGATCCACCATTTCTCGCATCTCAAAGACGAGCTTATTGGTCCTTATCAATACCTGGAATTTGCACAGAATCTTTCAAATAAAGCTGATAGCAAAATTGAGAAAGAGTATGCTGAGCAACAATTGGAGTTGGCTTATTCATATAAAACATATCAGGAGCTGATGGCTCTCAATGATAGAATGGATTTTGGCGATCTGATTTTTAATATGAACAAAGCATTGAGAGAAAAAGAACAGCTTCTCTCAAACTTTCGCAAAAAGTATAAATATATATTAGTTGATGAATTTCAGGATACGAATTTTGCGCAGAATGAACTGCTAAAGGTATTAACCTTAGAAATTCCCAATGACCAATGCCCAATACCCAATAAAATTCAAAATCCTAAAAACTTACAACTTACAACTTATAACTTACCAACTATTACTGTAGTGGGGGACGATGACCAGTCAATTTACAAATTTCGTGGGGCAGATATTTCAAATATTCTAGAATTTAAAGAAAATTGGGAGGATACTAAACAGGTAGTTTTAACGGAAAATTATCGCAATACTCAGGAAATACTGGATGCGAGCTATAAATTAATTCAATTCAATAATCCAGATCGTCTTGAGACAAAATATGGTATCAATAAAAAGTTAAATTCAAACATGCAAAATGGCAAAAAACCGGAATTGCTTTTCTTTGAAAACGCTACAGAGGAAGCAGCAAATGTTGCAGAGGAAATTAGGAAATTAAAAGAAATTAATAAAGAAATTAAATACTCAGACTTTGCGATTTTGATTCGGTCAAATAATCAGGCTTTACCATTTACCAACGCGCTATCTGGCAAAAAAATCCCTTATTTATTTACGGGAAACGAAGGGCTTTTTCGTAAGAGTATTATAAAAAATGTGATCGCTTTCTTTTCAATATTAATAAACCCAGCCGATAATCTAGCGCTTTTTAATCTCTTGGTTGGGGAATTTGTAGGGGTTGATTTCGACCGAATTAGTGTAGTATTGCACAAAGTCCGATCAAAAAACATTCCGCTTGAGGAGTACTTGAGAACCGAAGACGAAAAAGTATTAGAAAAAGACCTAGGAAAGGGGAATCTGGAAAATATTAAAGAAATATTAGAAATATTACAAAATATTAGGAGAGAGAGTATTACTGCGAGTGCGGGAGAAGTTCTCTACAAATTTATTTCAGACAGTGGATATCTGAAAAAGCTTGCGACAAATGAGAAAAAAGGAGATATGAATTCAGGCGAAAAAATAGTTTCTATTTCACATTTTTTTGATCGTATTCTTGGGTTTCAAGAAGCAAATCTGGATGTTGGTATTCAGAAATTTATGGAATATCTTAACCTTCTCTTAGAAATCGGCGAAGATCCTACGGATGAAATGGACGATCCGACATATGATGCAGTAAAGATTCTGACAATTCATGGCGCGAAGGGGCTGGAATTCAAATATGTATTTATGGTTGGACTTTCTGATTCGAAATTTCCGTCGAGAAATATGGGCGACCCAATAAGGTTTCCGAAAGAATTAAAAGGTGGTTGGGTTGGTGTTGACGAAAATGAGGATGAGCCGGACAGCAAAACTCTCCATCTTGCTGAAGAGCGCAGACTTTTTTATGTTGGTATGACCAGAGCAGCTGAAAGGCTTTATCTGACATTTGGTCGTGATTATGGCGGAAAAAAATCAGTAAAAATCAGCCGATTTGTTGTGGAAGCGCTTGGAACGGAAAATGTAAATCCGGAATATTCAAAGCAGACGGAGCTCGAGCGAATAGAACATTTTGCGCCAAAAGAAGTTCCGCTTTACTCAACCAGACTAAAACTTAAGGATGAGAAATTGAGATTATCACGCGCTGAAGTGGACGATTACCTGACTTGTCCACGCAAATATAAATTTATTCACATTACTCCGATCAAGCTCATGACCAATCATCAGATTATATTTGGTCGCGCTATTCACAAAGTGATTGAAGAATACTATAAGGCAAAAATTTCAAATGACAAATTACAAATTACAAACAAATCACAAATCCAAAATTCAAAAACATTAAATATGGATCAGCTTTTAGAAATTTATAAACAAAACTGGAGTAGTGAGGGGTTCATCTCAGCAGAACACGAAAAGCAGCGATATGATGAAGGTATTGGGGTGATAAAAAAGTTTGTTGCAGAATATTCAAACAATATTGAGGTTTTAGAAATAGAAAAGCCTTTTAAATTTGAAATAGAAAATAATATTATCGAAGGGCGAATTGACGCGCTCGAAAAAACCTCAAATGGGGGAGTGGGAATCATTGATTTCAAGACTTCTGAGATTGACGATCAGAAAAAAGCAGACAATAGGGCGCGTGACAATACTCAGCTGGGAGTTTATGCCCTTGCGATAAAGGAATTAACAGGGGAATTGCCAGAACGAGTGGGGCTTTTCTTTCTCATGAATGGTATCGTTGGGGCATTTACTCCGACCGAAACGTCGCTGGAAAAAGTAAAAGAAAATATTATTCGTGCTTCAAATGGTATCCGTGCGCAAGAATTTACAGCTACTCCATCGAAAATGGACTGTGAAAATTGTCCATTCTCCAGATATTGCGATGATTCAGTAGTTTAGAAAAGAGCCTCGCGGCTCTTTTCTATTTATCTTTTAAAACTTAAATGATTTTTCTAAGTTTACTGAGTTTTTATCAACCTTTATTTTCATTGCTTTGTTCTCCGACTCCTTTGAATAGCCAGCCGTGATACCTTTTTTTGGGTTTAGGACAAATTCATAACTCTTTGCTTCGTTTTTCTTGGGGTTATAAGATAAACCGCCATGTTCTATATATAAATTTTTTTCTGCCAACTTACGTTCTTTCTCCGATAGGAAATTGCGGATTTTACCGAGGTTTTTGCTTTGCGATAACGAACCAAAAATGTTCTGTTCAGTTAGGTTTTCTAATTCAGTTCCTTTAATATCCTGTTTAAACTGCTTAACCGCTATTTTTACTTGTCCCATATCAAGAAACTTATTTTCTTTAATAATACCTTGTTGTAGTGGTAATATTTCAGGATATTCATCGTTTGAAGTCATATTAATATTCCCAAGTCTTTGAGAAATAGCAATACCATCAGTTTCGCGATTTGACTCGTTTTTTAATTCGCTTGCTTCAATCTGGTGGGCTAATGACATTAGTAAGACGAAGCTCATTGTTGTTAGGAATCTTTTTAAAGTTTGCTCTTTCATTCTTTGTTTTTATTTATGTTTTTGGCTTTATCCACAGCTTTTGACAAAACCGTATAATTGTACCATAAAAAAGCGAAAAAGTCAAAGGTTTTTAACTGATGTAGAAAGTTTTAATTTTTTGTGGTAGATTATAAATATGGAACCAACAATTTTAATTTTAACAGTGCTTGTGGTCGTGCTGATTATCATATCAGTCTATATTTTGGTTTCCCTTAATAAAAAGAAGAGCGAACCGGTGGGGGATGATAAAGCATTTCTTCTTATCCAGAACCAACTGCAAGAATTGTCGAAGGTTATGGATGCAAAATTAGGCGAAAGTACAAAAAGCATGCAGATGCAATTCGGACAAAGCGCCAAAATAATTTCTGAAGTTACCGAGAAATTAACCAAGCTTGATGAGACGAATAAACAGGTAATTGGGTTTTCGGAACAACTGAATAATCTGCAGAAAGTTTTGACTAGTCAGAAACAAAGAGGGAATCTGGGTGAGGCTGGGCTTCAGTTAGTTCTCGAAAATATTCTACCGCCAACCGCATTTCAGTTACAATATTCCTTCAAAGATGGAGATACGGTAGATGCTGCAATATTTACGAAAGACGGGATTATACCAGTTGATGCGAAGTTTTCACTTGAAAACTATACGCGCGTTATTGCGGAAGAAAGCAAGGAAAAAAGAAAAGCGCTCGAAAAAGAATTCAAGAATGATCTGAAAAAAAGAATTGATGAGACCAGTAAATATATAAAGCCAAAAGAGGGGACGCTGGACTTTGCTTTCATGTTTATCCCAGCCGAAGCAATTTATTATGACCTACTGGTAAATGAAGTCGGAGAAGTTTCTGTTAATACGAGAAGTCTAATTGACTATGCATTCAAAGAAAGAAAGGTGATTATAGTATCCCCAACTACATTTGCTGCATATCTGCAAACCGTTTTGCAGGGTTTGCGGGCATTCAAAATTGAAGAACAAACAAAATCTATTATAAAAAAAGTTGGCGATCTTGATACGCATATCCGGAAATATGAAGCATACATGGGTAAACTTGGCAGTAATCTTGGCGCTACGGTAGGGGCTTATGAAAGCGCGAGAAAAGAGTTTACAAAAATCGATAAAGATGTCGTAAAAATTGGCGGGGTTGAAAGGGAATTAATTAGTACAGTGGAAGTAGACAGGCCGAGAGAGGAAGAGTTGTAATTTATCCCGTTGACTACCCATTTAAAATTTGCTAAAATATTTAAAAATGAGAGAAAAAAAGTTTTTGAGGAGGGCAAAAATTATTTTGTCCTTTTTGTTTTTCTAGGTTGTTTTTATAAAATAGCTTATTTTACATAAATATTATTGACGTTATTGAAAAAATGTGTTAAAATGGCCACATATCGTAAAAGGGATCATTTTTAAAAAAGCCAAAATATCTTTTATATGACAAAAAGCCAAGTCTATGGAAACATGGACAAAAAAAGCCAATACACAATGAAAACAGAAACTCGGGCCAAATAGTTATTTGTCTTGGGTTTTTGTTTTTATAAAAGGATATGTACATTAAAAATCGAGCAGAGTAAGAATAAATAATTCTATTATTATATTCAGTTAAGGACAACAAAACTTTCTTTCCAAATTTGGAAGGGGAGCAAGAAAATGAAAGGAGGTTACCTGATTCCTGATAGGCCCTCGATATTTTTGAGGCAGGGATCAGTAAACATATTTTTGATTCCAAGTGCTTTCCTGCGGGGGGACAAGCATAGGGATAGTACATAGCGAAAACCCCAACCACCGCCTCATTCACTTTTGAAAGAGGTAAATCTATGGATAACAGGAGGTAAAACGCTATGAAGAGGTTGCGCAAGGTAGCATTGCTACCGATGATTCTGATGATTGCGATTCTCGCCGGAGCGGTTTTTGCCGGCGGATGCGCCAAGACACAGAAGGTATCGAAGAACCCGACCGTCGTCACAAAGGACGCCGGCACGGGGACAGCGAAAGATGCCAGCAAACTCCTAAAGGATGTCGTTCCCAAGGGGAATATCATTAAATGCGAGGAGCTTGTGGACAAGGGCCTCGTGCAAACATGTACGATGGTCTGTGCCCCTGGGGGTAAGGTCGCTCAGCGTCTGGTAGCCCAGAAGGCAAAGCCGGACATGATCAGGAAAATGATTGCTAATTGCCCCAATGATTATAAGGCGCGTATCGTAGACCCTTGCATTTCGAAAGAGGGTAAGGACATTGAACATCTGACGTGCGTCTATACCGCCTTGACCGAGTTCGGCATTGAAGTCGTAGACGACAAACTTGGTGTACCCAGCGAAGATGTCCCAAATGTTTTCGACGCACTGCGCGAAAACAAAGCCGACCACAAGGAAATCAAATCCGGTATCAAGGACATCAAGAAAGATACCGCTGAAACCGTCAAGATCGTGCGGGAAACTAAACCAGTGATCATCAAAACCGGGAAACAGGTCAACGATATTCACAAGATCGTGACCAGCCCCAGCTTCGCGACGAACACGAAACCGACAGTTGGTTCAGTACCGCCAGCGGGCAAGAAGAAAAAAGCCTCCGCAGGCAATACTGCAAACGATCTGGACAATCAGGCGCGGGCGTTATATAACGCTGGTGACTGGAACGCTCTTTGTAAGATGATCGGCAGACTCATCGAGCTCGACCCGAACAACACATGGTACAAAAGTCTTGGCTCCTACTGCAACTCGCTCGCGGCCAAGCCGAAGAAGAACAAAAGAGATACTATTATCGGCGCAACCATGGGGACGCTCGGAGATATGTACATCGACAAGCCTCTGTGCGACATGAGCCTCAAGAAGTCGATGCACGGACGCAAGTGCGTGCTTAACCCAGCCGGACTTTTCTTCGACTATTTACTCTGGGATGCCACAGTAAATATTATGCCGAAGAAGATTCAGGATAATGTTTTCGGTAAGAATCGGCCTGTCCCTCCACCTCCTCCCGCATCGAATCCGAACCCGAATCCGACACCAGGAAACGGCAATGGCGGTGCCGGACAGTATTGCGAGAAATGCGGAAATGTTGCGGATACCACGAACGTCTCGGGTATAACCCCTGACGTTCCGAATTCTCAAGTATGGGATTCTGACTGGCAGCCCGCTCCCGGTACGACCGGTGGCGCAGGCACCAGTACCTCAGTTATCGGCGCGAACGCATGGCCGGAACCTTCTCCGCGATCCAATCCGACGTCGGCAGTGAAGACTTCTGGTTTTGAGGATTCAGGCAAGACCAATATTTCGAATGTGGCGTCGGTGGGGGTAGTTCCTCCGCCTCCGCCTCCTCCTCCGGCCGCGGAGAGCAACTCTTCTCTCTTCTGAGTTTTACCCTGCCTATGGGCAAAATCAGTCGAGAGAGGACATTCAACCCAATGGTTAGCGCTGAAACTGCTTCCCCGGAGTAGTTAAGTGTTTAACCGCAATTCCTTTTGAAATGTATGCGGCGAATGGGGGTTTCCCCATTCGCCGCACTCATATTTTTTATAAAGGTATTCGCAAAAAATTTGTTTTCCTTAACTGAATATATATAATAGAGAAATGCGAATTGTCGCGAATTTTTCACGAATTTCACGAATGGGTAATTTTGAATCCATTAGCGAAATTAGCGATTAATTAGTGATAATTAGCGAGCAAACAAACTTGATAACTTAAAATAATAATCTATATTAAATATTTTTTAGAATAGATTAATAATAGTTAACAAATAATAATAAACTTAAATTTGTACGTTTTTGTCTTGGGATTTTTTGAAGTGTCAGGTTGGTGAGGGTCGATGACACGAGAATAAGAATAGACGAAAATGTTATCAAAAGGAGAAAAAATGATTAAAAAATTAATAAATTATTTAGCGATTGGTCTTATGACTTTCGCTATTGTTGCTCCAGTTGCAACATCTGCTGCCGGTTTGTCTTTGACATCCGCTGTAGCAAATATTACATCTGGAAATAAGGTATGGACAAATTCTGTCAATGCAGCTAATGGTAATAGCGTGCTTTTTGCAATGAACATTACTAATGGTTCTGCAACTCCTGCAACAGGAGTAATGGCAAGAGTTACTATGCCAGCCGGTTTACAATATACTGCCGGATATTCAAAAGTATATTACAAAGATTTAAGTGGTGCTGACAAAGTAGCTCCAGTTGCTGATGCTATCGCTTCAGCTGCAGGAACTTCTCTTGGAATTGACATTCCAGCTGGAACTACTGCTTTTGTAACTTACAAAGCTACTGTTTCTGCTGCTAGCGGATCATTTGCCCCTGATAATCAGGTAATGGCAAATGGCGGAGTTGCATTATCAGCAAATAACGCATCAGTTGTTGCTGGTGGCGCGAGCGTACCTGCAAGCGTTACGACAGGTACTCCTGCTACTTCAAGCGTTGGTGACAATACAAATACTAGCCAACCACAAGTATATCTTGCATCATCTCTATACAATTTAACAAAAGGTGAGACTGCTTATAACCCTAGCGTTAATGCATCTGCTGGCGACGAATTAATCTACAGAATGACTATCACAAACCGTGGTAGCTCAGCTGCTACAATTCTTCACGCTCGCGCTATAATGCCAGCTGGAATTGAATACGTTCCAGGATTTGCAAAATTGTATTATGAAGATGCGACAGGTACTGACCAAGTTATTCCAATTGCTGACGCTATCAATGGTGCTGGTAATGGTGTTATATTACCTGATTTAGCAGGTGCTCACTGGTTTTACTTAACTTATAAAGTTAAGGTTTCTGGTAACACTGCTGCTGGTACATATGCTGCTGACAACCAAGTAATTGGTTCTGGAATTTCATTATCAGATAACAATGGCTTGATTGCTGTTGGTACAACTATCAACACAAATGTAACTTTGGCTTCATCTTTGTATAATCTTACAAAGGGAGACAAAGCTTACACACAAAGCGTTAATGCAAACCCAGGCGACGAATTAATCTACAGAATGACTATCACAAACCGTGGTAGCTCAGCTGCTACAATTCTTCACGCTCGCGCTATAATGCCAGCTGGAATTGAATACGTTCCAGGATTTTCAAAATTGTATTATGAAGATGCGACAGGTACTGACCAAGTTATGCCATTAGCTGACGCTATCAATGGTGCTGGTAATGGTGTTATATTACCTGATTTAGCAGGTGCTCACTGGTTTTACTTAACTTATAAAGTTAAGGTTTCTGGTAACACTGCTGCTGGTACATATGCTGCTGACAACCAAGTAATTGGTTCTGGAATTTCATTATCAGATAACAATGGTATTATTACAGTAAGCGGTGAACCTACAGCTGCAAAGAACTTATTCGTAAATGCTACTGCATATAATTCAACAGCTGCAAAATCAATTGGATTCAATAATGTTGTTTCTGCAAACAGAGGCGATGTTATCAAATTCCATGTTGATTTCGCAAACGTTGGAAATGCTGAGCTTGCTAACGTTAAGTTAACAAATGCGTTGCCAAAAAATATGGAGTTTGTTGCTGGTTCAGTAAAAGTAGTTTTATCTGGTAACACAACCTCTACTGCTGACAGCTCATTCTCAAATGGTATAAGTCTAGGCGACTTAAGCGTGGGTGCTACTGGGTATTATGAATTTTCTGCAAAGGTGAAGAGTGATACTCCAAGTAATATCTCTCAATTGACTTACTCTGCAAACGGTACCGCTGATGGCATTACATCTGTTTCAAGCTTAGTTACCATCAATTTGGGTGGTGGAGCTGTAACAACTTTGCCAAGCTCAGGAACTTCTGAAACAGTTCTTGCATTGATACTATTAGCTGCATTCATCTCTATCGCTTCTTACATCTATATGAAAGAAAGTGGTAATTTGGACAAAGCTTTGAAAGTAATCAATAGATAATTACACTCGCATTAAGTGAGACAAAAAACCTTAGGTTAAAACCTGAGGTTTTTTGTTTTGGTAAAAGCGGTTTGAAAATATTGTAAAATATTGTAAAATATTAAAGAAATAATATTTTGAAATATTCTGTAATATTTTCATAATATTTTAATTTTTTATGAACATACTTTCCCTCGAAGAATTATTACTCGAAATAGACCGCAACAAAACCTTTCTCAAAGAGAAGGGTATTTATGATAGGATATCAGAACTGGAAAAATTATCAACCGATCAATCTTTCTGGCAGAATAGCGAAACTGCCGGTAAGATTATGCGTGAGTTGGCTGATTTACAGAAAGAAGTAGGGGATTGGGAGCAATTGGAATTGGATTGTACGGGCGCGGTTGATAATACTGAAATAGAAAATCTTAACAAGCGTTTTGCGGCGCTTGAAGTCAAAACTTTTCTCAATGGAAAATATGATAGGGGAGATGCGATACTTTCAATCCATTCCGGAACGGGAGGAGTGGACGCGATGGATTGGTCGGAAATGCTAATGCGCATGTACCTTCGTTATGCTGAGAGCAAAGGTTGGAGCACAGAGATCCTGCATATTTCAGCAGGAGAGGAAGCGGGCATAAAAAGCGTAACAATAGAAATTAAAGGTGTTTATGCATATGGGTTACTGAAAAACGAATATGGAGTTCATAGGTTAGTCCGAAAATCGCCATTTAATTCACAAAATCTGCGTCAGACATCTTTTGCGCTGGTTGAAGTTCTACCAGTCTTGGCAGATGAAAGCGAAATCGATATTGATGAAAAAGACCTACGAATTGATACGTTCCGCGCGTCTGGAAAAGGTGGACAAAAAGTAAATGTCACTGATAGCGCAGTACGAATTGTCCATATACCGACCGGCATCACAGTCAGCTGTCAGTCAGAAAGAAGCCAGCATCAAAATAAAGAAAGAGCGATGAAAGTTTTGAAGTCGCGTTTGGCATTGCTTCTTGAACAACAAAAAGAGTCTGAGGTAAAAAAATTAAAGAGTGAAAATGTGCAGGCTTCATGGGGACATCAGATCCGTTCATATGTACTGCATCCATATAGAATGGTGAAAGATCACAGAACGGATTTTGAAGTCGGAGATGTGGACGCAGTTCTCGATGGAGATATTGAGGAGTTTATAGATGAGGAGCTTCGCAGGAAAAAATAAAATATTCTTTAAATTCTTTTTAATGACAAATTAAAAATGACAAATGTCAAATCAATGTCAAATGTTTAATGTCAAATTTATGAGCGTATTATTTTATCATTTGAAATTTAGTCATTAATTTGAAATTGGAAATTTGAAATTTGACATTTGCTGCCTTGCCTCAATTGTAATTTGATGTATAATGGTAAAAAAGTAATAACGAAATGCGATGATTGTTATAAAGAATCTAACCAAAGTTTATCCGCCAAAAATTATAGCGCTTGATGATTTCTCCGCGCAGATTGAATCTGGAGAATTTATTTCTTTGGTTGGCCCCTCTGGCGCTGGCAAATCAACTCTTATCCGAATGTTGATAGCGCAAGAACGTCCTACAAAAGGCCAGATTTTGATTGGGGATAAAGATATTACTCGTTTAAGCCGTCGTCATGTTCCTTATTATCGTAGAAAGATTGGCGTGGTCTGGCAGGATTTTAAATTATTACAGAATAAAACTATTTTTGAAAATGTCGCTTATGCGCTTGAGGTAGTGGAAAAATCTCAAGCGGAAATAAATGCACGCGTACCAAAAATATTAAAATTAGTAGGCCTTGAAGGTAAAGAAGATCGTTTTCCAAGAGAATTGTCAGGTGGAGAAATTCAAAGAGCGGCAATAGCCCGCGCCTTGGTGCATGACCCGCATCTGCTGATAGCTGATGAGCCAACAGGAAATCTGGACCCGGTAAATACCGAAGACATTGTAAAATTGCTTTTGAAAATTAATAAGCTTGGCACTACTGTAATTCTGGCTACTCACAATAAAGATGTCGTTGATAACCTGCGCAAAAGAGTGATAGTTTTAGAAGATGGAAAATTAATCAGTGATAAGAAATTAGGACGATACCAATTATAAAAAATATGTTTAGCTACAAAACTTTCAAAAATGCAGTTCATAGTCTCATACGAAACAAATGGCTTACATTTGCCACTGTTACTGTAATGACATTGACACTTTTTACGGTGAGTGTTTTTATTATTCTTAGTATTTTGATTAATTCGACTATCGATACAGTAAAGTCAAAGATCGATCTTGAAGTATATTTCAATGATAACATTGCCGAAACAGACATTCTAAATGTAAAGCGAGATATTTCAAATATGCCGGAGATCAAGGATATTAAATATATTTCGAAAGAACAGGCTTTCCAAGATTTTAAAGAATCGAATAAAAATGATCCGGCGCTTTATGAAACTATTACGGAAAAAGATAACCCAATTCCAGCCTCGCTTCGTATAAATGTAACCAAAGCGGAGGATACGGAAAAGATCAACGCGCTTTTCCGCGGAGGGAAATATGACGCGATGGTATACAATACCAGCTATGAAAAAAATCGAAATGTAGTGCAAAAATTAATTTCTTTTGGCGGATATGTAAATAAAGGCGGCATTGTTTTGAGCTTGATATTTATTATTACGAGCTTGATTGTGGTCTTAAATACTATTCGTATGACAATGTATACGAGAAAAGAGGAGATTGAAATTATGAAACTTGTTGGCGCGACGAATTGGTATATTCGCTGGCCATTTATTCTTGAAGGAGCTTTTTATGGGCTGATATCAATGCTTTTTGCTTCGGCCGCGGTTATTATAGCGCTGCGTCTTGGCGAGCCATCAATTCGGTCATATTTCTCTGAATTTGGTTCGAATTTCTATAATTCAATTTATTCATATGGTGTTATGATTATCGCTTGGCAGTTCGGCATCAGTATTGCTGTTAGCGTAGTCAGCGCGTTTATTGCAATAAGTAGATATCTGAAAGGGTGATAACCATTCTCAAAATGTGAGTAAGTGGGGAAAAGGTAACTGTGGATAACTCCACAGTTTTTTATTATAAAATACCATGCTATACTACTAATAAGGTAAATAAGCGAAATTTGGTATTTTAGGGGGGCACATCGCGCCCTTTTTGTATGGAAAAATCGCTATATATAGCTATTTTAACCTGATTTTCACATAAACTGAATGTAAATATATAACACGAAAAAAGTGTGTTAACCATCGAATAAGGTTGACAAGCTCGATTTTTTATGATACACTGATATGGTTTGCTCAAAAAGGGTTGTGGAGAAAATCCACACCCAAAAAGTAAGCCCTTTCGTATCAAATAATATATAAGGAAAGGTAATAATGAAAACAATACAAAACAAAAAATCAGCTACTGCCAAACTATTAATGGGGATTGTCTCTCTATCAATGGTTTTCTCAATTGGCGCGGCATTTATACAGCCAGCAAAAGCTGATGACCTATCTAATGCTATTGCTGCAAAACAGGCTCAGATAAATTCTACTACCAAAAAAATTCAAGAGTTAAAAAGCTTCATTGATAGCAAGCAGAAAGAAATTTCATCTTTGAACAGCCAGCTTGCAGTAATTGACAGCCGAGTGGAGTTAATTCAATTGCAATTGCAATCCACTCAAGCTGAAATAGAGAAGACGAACGCTGAAATAGAGAAGAACGAGAATGATATCAAGCAAAAAGAGGTTGAGATTGAGAAACAAAGATCGAATATTAACCTCGTAATCAGAGAAATATATATGGAGAAAGATAATAGCTTATTGGCAGTTATCGTATCTTCTACAAGCTTTTCTGAGTTGGTAGAAAGAACTGAATACCTAACTCGCATCCGCGCTCAACTAAAATTAAACATTGATAAACTAAATACTTTAAAGACCGAACTTGAAAAGCAAAAGGTAGAATTGGATAAGAAGTCAAAAGATCTGGAACAATTAAAGAGTGATAAACAAGTTGAAGAAACAGGTCTTGAAGATCAGAAAGCAGCAAAACTTCAGATTATGCAGGCAACCAAAGGTCAGGAATCTGCTTATCAATCACAATTAGCAAAAGCAAACGCTGAAGAGCAGGCTATTGCTTCAGAGATTACCAACCTTGTTCAAGAACAGGCAAGACGTCAAAGAGAAGCTGCGGTAGCTGGGCGTGAAGGCCGTGAGCAAGTTGTTAATAAAGGTGGATTCGGCTACCCATTACCTGGTTCAAATAGAATTAGTATTACTGGTGGTGACTATATGGATCCATCATATGGAATGGGATTCCCTCATACAGGAGTTGACTTAGCTGCAAAACAAGGTACTCCAGTATTAGCAGCAGGCGCAGGTACAGTATTGGTTGCTCACGATAGTGGCGGTACTGGATTATCATATATCGCTATCGATCATGGAAATGGATTAGTCACAAAATACTTGCATGTTAGCGCGATCTATGTGAAGAATGGCGATATAGTTAATACGGGAGATACGATTGGCGCTTCTGGTGGCGCTCCTGGATCACATGGAGCGGGTGTGTTTACCACCGGATCACACTTACACTTCGAGATAGATGACTACAAAGGAAATTCAATAAACCCACACAACTACTTAAGTATATTGCCACCATTGTTCTAAGGGCAAGAATCTAGAATCTAGAATTTAGAATCTAGAATCTAGAATAAAGAGGAATGCCTTAAAAAGCATTCCTCTTGTTATTTCTGAAAAAATAGGTTAGAATTTTTATATGGTACAAGAAGAGATCGTAAAAATTGATCCGAAAGAAAAGCGCAATGGATCAAACAGATTTATTGTTGTTATTGTGATAATGGCTTTTATCGCAAATGCCATTGGATTTTTTATTATTGGAGCATATTTTGCAACAAAATCTCCGGATATTGTTAAGCAAAAATTAGTAAATACGCAAGCCCCGGTAAAATATAAAGACATTGATTTTAGTAGATTCTGGGAAGCGGTAGGAATGCTTGAAGCTAAATATATCGGAGATGTTGATTACAGTAAATTAGTTGATGGCGCAATTGCTGGAATGACCGCAAGTCTCGGTGACCCATTTACAACATATTTTGATACAAAAACACTCGGACTATTTAATAGCGAGGTGACGGGTACTTTTGAGGGAATCGGAGCAGAAGTAACAGCGCGTGATGGTAAATTGGTTGTAATAGCTCCACTGGAAGGAGCCCCAGCCGAAAAAGCGGGAGTAAAGCCTGGAGATATCATCGGTCTGATTGATGGGAAAGATGTATCCAGTATGACTATTGATGAAGCGATTCTCATGATGCGCGGCAAGAAAGGAACGGAAGTCAAATTATCTATAATTAGAGGAACAGAAAAACCAATTGAATTAACCATAAAACGCGATGTTATTAATGTAAAAAGCGTGGAATATAAACAGCTTGATGGCGGGGTTGCTTATGTCAGGGTTTTGAGATTTGACAATACCACAAAAAGCCTATTCGATCTTTTTGTTTCTGAAATAAAAAAGAATGGTAGTAAAGGATTAATTCTTGATCTTCGGAATAATCCCGGAGGTTATCTGGACGCGGCGGTAGATCTTTCTTCTGAATTTATTAAAGATGGTCCTATTGTCATAGAACAATACAAAGATGGAAGGCGCGATACGATAAATGCGACAGGAAAGGGAAACTTCTTTGATATCCCAATGAATGTTTTGGTTAATGAAGGAAGCGCTTCTGGTTCAGAAATAGTTGCTGGCGCAATCAAAGATCTAAAGAGGGGATTGCTCATTGGTGAAAAAACATTCGGTAAAGGATCTGTGCAGGAAATGACGCCTCTAACCACTGGCGGCGCTCTTAAAATAACGGTAGCGAAATGGCTCACTCCAAATGGTACAACGATAGACAAGAATGGACTAAATCCGGATATTGAGGTAAAATATGAAGATAGCAGTGATATTAATAAAGACAATCAATTAGATCGAGCAGTTGAAGAGATTAAAAAACTAATTAAATAATTTAAAAGGAGAATGCCATGCAAATCGTTTTAGTAAAGAAGGTAAAAACATTAGGTAATCCGGGAGAGGTTAAAAACGTTGCCCGCGGTTATGCGACGAATTTTCTTATTCCACAAGGTTTTGCTACACCAGCTACGCCGGGATTAATTAAAGAAGCAAAAATAAGATCACGTAAATTCGATAAAGCAGCTGTTGTTGATGATTCTGCCATGGTAGCTTTCATTAAAGAGCTTGAAGGAGTTGAATTAGCTATTAAGGCAAAAGCAAACGAAAAAGGGAATCTCTTTGCTTCAATTCATGCGGCTGATATAGTTGAAGAATTAGCAAAAAAGATTAGCAAAAGTATTGACGAGGAATATATTATGTTGAAGGAGCCAATTAAAAAGGTTGGAGAATATGAGGTTGAGGTGAAAGCTGGCGATAAAAAAGGTATTCTGAAATTAAAGATCGAACCGCAGGTATAGTTCTAAATTTTTAATTTTGTAATTTTTAATTTTATAAATAAATCTTAATTTTTAAAAATTTGAATTTAAAGCATTCTTTAAAAATTCAAAAATTAAAAATTAAAAATTCCGGAGGTATTTAAATGTTTGACAAAGTAAAAGACTTATATAAATTGAAACAACAGGCGACCGCGCTGCAAAAAGTATTAGCGCAGACTATAATTGAAGCGACAAGCCCAGATGATTTGATAAAAATTGAAGTTAGCGCGGATCTGAAAATTCAATCTATCCTGATTGATGAGAGTTACCTTGTTGCTGAAAAGAAAGAGCAATTAGAATTTCAATTGAAGAATGTTATGTCTTCAGGCCTCTCCCAAGCACAGCAAGTCGCTGCAAATAAAATGAAAGAAATGGGCGGACTTGATGGGCTAATGGGGGGATTGGGGATGTAGGAAGAAGTTAAAAGTTTTGGAGTCGCTTCGCGACAATATATGAAAATAATAGTTGGGTTGGGAAATCCGGGGAAGAAATACACAAACACACGACATAATGTGGGGTTTTTGGGGTTGGAACAAATAATCAATAAAACAAAAAAACAAGAAAGCAAGGTTTCGATTATCCAAGAATTTAAGCTTGAAAAAAAGTTTGATGCGGAGGTTGCAAAGTTAAAATTGGGCAAGGAAGATATAATCCTCGTCAAACCGCAGACTTTTATGAATAATTCCGGAATTGCAGTGCGTAAAGTAGTTGATTTTTATAAAGTAAACCCAGAAAAAGACTTGATAGTTATATACGATGACATAGATATTCCTTTGGGGAAGATAAAAATGCGCGCTGAAGGTTCTTCTGCGGGCCATCGAGGATTACAGTCTATTATAGATAATCTCGGTACAGAGCGCTTTATACGCGTCAGAATCGGTATCGGCAGACCAGAGGATGAATTAACAAAGATTGAAGATTGGGTTTTGCAGGCTCTAAAGGTTAGTGAAAAGGAGATTATTGAAAACGTCATTGAGGATTTATTGATAAATGGAATTCAGTATTTGGGAATGTAGGGGAGACAATTAAACAAGAAAGCAAGAAATCAAAAAATCAAAAATAAAAACCGGTCGAATGACCGGTTTTTTTGTACGAGTAGTAGCCAGCTTGGCGCTGGCTCCGAAGGTGCTACTTCGGTGTTGAGAGATTTGGAGGTGGTGTAGATGTTTTGGACGGATCCTCCTGGGTGGGGAGGCCTCATATTAATGTATTTATAGTTTTATTTTTATTTTGGTAGGCTATGAGACCTTTACATCCGGGACGATCCGTCCAAATTACTCCTCACTAGCAGAATTCCCAAACTATTCTGTCTAGGCGACATTATTTTGACCCTAGCTCCTCCAATAGGATTTCTGAGCTAGTGCGTGGGTGCTAATGGGGAGAGTACTACTTGCGAGTAGGAATTTCTTAAAGGAGGGCTAAAAGATTTTCCGAATCTCAACTTGCGTTGAGAGTTCGCAAGTAGTTTTCTCTCCACAAACAACTTTGATATTTTTTCAAAAGGCGAACCTCTTGAAAATTTTTTCTAAGTATTGGTAGAGAGAGTGCTAACCGCGAGAAAGTTAGAGAGGAGACAAAGGAAATAAATTTTCTTTGAGACCAGACTGACTCTTCGTGACTAGCACTTTCTCTACCAACTCCATATGTCTAAAGTTAGTGAGAAGTGATATAGATTTTTTATGAATGTGCTTTCTTTCGATACTGAATTTTGCTTATAATATAGCACAATGATTTCTAATTGTCAATGGATAATTTGTCCACAAATAATATTGACTTAATTAAGCCATTATTATGTAATAGATGGACAAATATACTTGAATATTTTACACACTGGTCAATTAAAAAATAGCATATAAATTGACCACTGTGGATAACTTTTAGAATAGGTTACGGGGATTAGGATGATAGGATTTAGTACTCTTGGGCTATATTTAACTAACGATAACCTTGAGTTTTACATTGATACTGGTATAATATTTATGAATGAAGAATTTAGCAAAACAAATTTCAGAGAAAATAACCAACTCAAAACTATTTGAGGCGGGGGTTCGTGTACCTACGCCTTTTTTTATTGGTGAAGTAGGGGATATAAGCAAGTCTATATTGCTAAGTTATTTTCATAACGAGCTCTATGAAATACCCGGTAAAGCGGATAAAAAGAGAGTGGTTTTCCTATCAAGTAAAAAGATTCTCGATTCCGGGGATATAATTAGCAACACTAAAACTCTTGGGTTTGACAGCTTTTTTTGGTTAAGAACAGACAACGTTGAAGAATTGTACTTGCCGGAGAATAAAAATAAGGCGGTATTTATCGATTTCGAAACACTATTTACTCGCGTCATTCCAATCGAAAACTACAAAGAGAGTTTTTTTGAAATCAAAAAGGGCGAGAAATATGATATCGCGCATCAGATTCCGGATCAGTTGGTTAAAAACGGATATGAAAAAGTGAAAAAAGTCGGCAGTAGGGGAGAGTTTGGTGTGAAAGGAGATGTTCTTGAGATAAATATTTTTGAAAAGCAATATAGAATTGAATTTTTTGGAGATGAAGTTGAAAAAATTTCAGACTTGGTAAACGAAAAAGAGTTTGAGAAAATTGAAGTCTACCCAAATAAAATTACAGAAGGAAGTGATTTTTTTCTCAAATATCTTGACGGTTTTGTTTTTTTGGTTGATGGTGAAGATCAATTTAATAACAGTTTCTTTTCGTATTTTTCATCTGATGATTATAAAGTTACCGAAGACGAAATCGAAAAACTTAAAGATCTTGAGGCTTTTGTAAAAAAACAAAAGGTTGTTTATATTGAACCATTCCATGTAGATGAAAAAAAGGGTGTGAACCTTTCTTGGTTTGCGCCGAAAAACTATAAAGGCGCGGTGATGGAATTTGTTCATGAAATCAAGAAAACAATAAAACAAGAAAACAATAAAACAAAAGAGAGGGAGGTTTTTATTGTTACCGAGAAGATAGATGAGATGAAGAAATTTTTATTGGAAAACTCTATTGAAGTAGGGTCAAACAGCCATTCGGCCGTACAAATTATTGGAGGGCATCTTAGCGAGGGAGTTGATCTTGGAAGTCTTGGCATCACGATTTTTAGTGATAAAGAGATATTTGGCCAATTTAAAAACAGGAAGAAAAAAAAGATAGATTTTTCGGCAATTACAAACCTGAAGAAAGGTGAGTATGTCGTGCATATTGATCATGGTATTGGTATTTTTACCGGATTCGGGGAAATCACAGTAGACAAAATCAGCCGGGAATATATTTTCATTGAATACGGAGGAGGAGATAAGATTTTTGTTCCACTCGATCAGGCAGATAAAATAACAAAATATATCAGCGTTGGGAATCAAAGTCCTCTTTTATCATCTTTGAAATCCGGAAACTGGCTAAAAGTCCGTAAAAAAGTTCAGGAAAATGTTGAAAAAATCGCTAAAGAATTAATCGAAACGCAAGCTTTGCGATCTGGAGAAAAACCTTACCGATATATTAATGATGCGAAGGAGCAAGACGCTCTTTCTCGTAGCTTTGCTTACAAAACGACGCCAGATCAGCAAAAAGCGATTGATGATGTGCTTTCTGACATGATGGAAGCAAAGCCGATGGATAGGCTTGTCTGCGGAGACGTCGGCTATGGCAAGACAGAAGTGGCAATTCGCGCTGCTGCTCGTGTCATTGATTCGGGTGGACAAGTTGCAGTATTAACACCAACAACAATTCTTGCTGAGCAGCATCTGCAGACATTCCGAGAAAGATTGGAATTTCTGCATTGCAATATAGAATCTTTGTCTAGGTTTCATAGTACTACTGAGCAGAAAGAGATTGTGAAAAAAATTGCAAGCGGAAACGTGGATATTGTGATCGGGACCCACAGATTATTATCATCTGATATGAAATTCAAAAATCTCATGTTGATAGTTATTGATGAGGAACAAAAATTCGGCGTAAAGCATAAGGAAAAGCTCAAAAAATTGCGCGACAAAGTGGACATTCTCACTATGACTGCGACCCCAATTCCAAGAACTCTTTACATGGGTTTATCAGGGCTGAAAGATATTAGCGTTATTGCGACTCCGCCGGAAGGAAGACTGCCAATAAAAACCATCGTGATAAAAGGTGATGAAGAGATTATACGAGAAGCAATTCAAAGAGAAATTGATCGTGATGGACAAGTTTACTTCGTTCATAATGAAGTGCGGACAATTACTGCCTTGGCGGGAAAACTAAAAACATTATTGCCAAAAGTGACTTTTGGAATTGGACATGGACAAATGGGGGAGGAAGCTTTAGCTCACGTGATGAATGATTTTGCCGCAGGGAAATTCCAAGTTTTGGTTTGTTCTACGATTATTGAGTCGGGGCTGGATATTTCAACCGTTAATACTCTCATAGTGGACAAAGCGACAAAGTTTGGTCTATCCCAACTGCATCAACTTCGCGGGAGAATCGGTAGAAGCTTCCGCCAAGCATACGCATATTTTCTTTATGATTCGAAGGACTTGGTTGGCAATGCCGCAAGACGGCTTAAAACTATTACCGAAAAAGGCGATCTTGGTTCCGGCTACCAGTTATCACTTGAAGATCTTGATATCAGAGGTTCCGGAAACATACTTGGAAAAGAACAGCATGGATCGATGCAAATGGTTGGTGTTGGATACTACCTTCGATTACTCGAAGAAGCAGTGGGGAATATTAAAGAAGGCAAATCGACATTTGCAAAAAGCGAGGATGAAATTAAGATTGATTTACCGATTTCCGCGTTAATTCCGGATGGATTTTATGAAAAGGAAGAGGATAAGATAAAAATGTATCAGAAATTGGCAAGCATAGATGAAATTGAAGAAATTGAGGAAATTAAGGAGGAAATTATAAATCAGGAAAGTAAAATACCACAAAAGTTTGATAATTTATTCGAACTGATTAAATTAAAAATTCTTGCAAAGGCCGCTGGAATTAAATCTATGGTCGTAAAGGATGTTTTATCGATTGCGGATGTAAAGGTCAAAAAATTATATATCGAATTTGACCATGTTTTAACAAAAGAAGAATCACGAAAAATTGTTGCGACAAATGGCTATTGGTATTTTGGCAATATGTTGGTTCGTATTGATTTGGAAAAGTTAGGAAGTGATTGGCTGAGAAAGTTGGAAAACCTGATTGAGGATCTTGCAAAATAAAAATGCCTCCCTTTCGGAAGGCAATTCCCGGCAGTCTAAAAAGACTGAGGGAAAAGTGGCATTGTTATAGATCAAGATTTCCTTGACCCGGGATTGCATACCTTTCTTTCTTTCTACCTTTTTTCGCAGGAGTATTCGCGTTTGATGCTTTTTTTTCTTGATGCTCGCGCATTTCTTCCTCGATGGCTTTCGCGATCGGGAACTCTTTTTTCCAGCAGATATTTTTCTTGCAGGACCGAAGTGTTGGTGCGAATTCTGCTGATGTTCCTTTCAGCTCTTCTTTTGAGACCTTCATGTTGACGATTTCGCGGCCTGGGTTTAGTGCGAGCAAGACTTTTTTTTCAGAAGTGCCGATTCTTTTTACCGGGTAAAGAAGGTTGTCTCCGGAAATTATGAAAACGTATAAGATTTTTATGGAGCAGTCTTCTTCACGAATATGGGTATCGGCATCGATAAACCCCATTTTTTCTCCGGAGAGAGTTTTCTGTGCTCTTGTCAGAATTCTCCCGATGAAAACCGGTGAGCTAATACTTTCTTTTTCTTTCTTAGTTGCCTTGATGCGGAAAGTCAGCGTTCCGTTGGACAGTGAAAGGATATTCATGAACCATCCGTCCTGATGTTCCGCTAAAAACTTGGAGATTTTTTTCTTTTTTATTTCCCCATAGTCTTTTGGCGTCCAAGAAATTTCGAACACCCTCCAGTTTGGATCTGTCAGAAATACCTTCTTTTTTTCAGGCATTTTAGCCCTCCTTGAATTTGTAATGTTCTTCCTAATGCTTTAAATTATAGCATAAATAAGCCAATATGTAAAGATTATTTTATTTTACTTGGTTTGGTAAAAAATTTATGTTACGCTGAAAATATGAAAAAAGACGATCTAAAATATTGGGTTGGATTTTCAATGATACCGGGAATTGGGGCTGCTCGCGGGAATCGTTTGGTGAGCTTTTTTGATTCTATGGAAAATGCTTGGAAAGCGAGCGATTCCGATCTCTCTCGCGCAGGAATTGAAGAGACTATTATCACTGAAATAAAAAAAGCGCGCGGCGAAATAAATCTTGATATTGAGATGGAAAAAATCGAGAAAGAGGGGATTCGCTTGATTACGATCAAAGATAAAAATTATCCGAAATTGTTGAAAGAGATTTATAACCCGCCGTTTTTGCTTTATGTTCGAGGTGAGCTGAAAAGTGAAGATGAGTTTGCCTTTGCGGTTGTGGGAGCTAGACGTTGCTCTGATTACGGCAGGCAGGTTACTAAAGAATTAGTAACCGGTTTGGCGCAAAATAAAATAACGATTATTTCAGGGTTAGCTGCAGGCATAGACGGAATCGCGCATCAAGCGGCTCTTGCAATTAAAGATGCCAGAACGATCGCGGTCTTGGGTTGTGGAATTGACGATGCGAGTATTTACCCCACAGAAAACCGTGCTCTGGCAGCCGAAATTATTAATGGGAGAGGAGCGATAATATCAGAATATCCGATATTTACGCCACCGCTCAAACAAAATTTTCCAGCAAGAAATAGAATTATTTCCGGGCTTTCGCTTGGCGTATTAGTCGTCGAAGCGACGGAGGTAAGCGGATCGCTGATCACTGGACAATTTGCGCTGGAACAGGGGAGAGATGTTTTTGCGGTTCCGGGCTCGATTTATAATAAAAACGCATCAGGTCCAAATGCGCTGATAAAAAAAGGCGCAAAATTAGTTGAAAGAGTTGATGATATTCTGGAAGAGTTGCACTTGAAAAATGTGGCAGAAAATATTGAAGCTCATGAAATAATTCCAGAAAACGAAAATGAAGAAAAAGTTTTGAAGGTTTTGGAATTAGAAAGCAAGCATATTGATGAAATAGCGCGCGAAGCGGGGATTGCGATTTCAGATTTGAACGGTACGCTCGTGACAATGGAAATGAAGGGGTTAGTGAGGAATGTAGGCGGGGGAAACTACATGAGAGCGAAGAGATGATTTCTACTTTTGTAAAGTTTTTATGCATCATGGTATTTTGTTGCAAAAAATTTCTAAGCTCTAATTCCTAATATCAAATAATTAAATATTTTTTGACAAGACATTGGTAAGTGTGATATAAAGGGAAAGTTAAAAAATTTTCAATTTTCAATTTTCAGTTCTCAATAAATTTTCAATGTTTCAATTCTTAAATTTGAAAATTGTTAATTGTATCATTGATTGAAAATTGTGAATTGATAATTGAAAATTATAATAAATACTTTTATGAGTAAGAACTTGGTAATTGTAGAGTCCCCAGCAAAAGCAGGAACGATCGAAAAAATATTGGGGAAAGATTTTATGGTTCGTGCGAGTTACGGACATGTTCGCGATTTGCCGAAAAGCAAGCTCGGTGTTGATGTTGAACACGATTTTGAGCCTCAATATATAATACCGACAAAAGCGAAGAAAACTGTATCGGCACTCAAAGAAGACCTGAAAAAAGTGAAAACTCTTTATCTTGCGACGGACTTGGACCGAGAAGGAGAGGCCATCGCTTGGCATTTAAGTATTGCATTAGGATTAAATGCCAAGAAGTTAAAAGTTAAAAGTTCAAAGTTAAAAGTTAAGGAATCGCCAAGCGATGATATTAAAGTTCATAGGATTGTATTTAACCAGATAACTGATAGTGCGGTGAAGGATGCGGTTGCAAATCCAAGAGAACTAGATATAAATCTTGTGAATGCTCAGCAGGCTCGCAGAGTCCTTGACCGTCTTGTAGGTTACAAACTTTCACCATTTCTATGGAGAAAAGTAAAAAAAGGTCTTTCAGCCGGCAGAGTTCAATCTGTTGCGGTTCGATTAGTTGTTGAAAGAGAACGCGAAATTCAGGCGTTTAATCCTGAAGAATATTGGGAATTGATAGCGGAATTAATTAAACAAGAAAGCAAAAAAGCAAAAAAACAAGAAGAAAAATTTCAAGCGAAATTGATTAAGAAGGATGGTAAAGAATTAAAAGTAGTCAATAAAGAACAGGCGGATCAGATTTTAAATGAATTAGAGAAGGCTGATTATGTAGTTGGTGAAGTTCGCAGGAAAGAAAAAAACCGCTATCCATCTCCGCCATTTACTACCTCAACACTTCAGCAGGAAGCAGCGCGCAAACTTGGGTTCTCTGCAAAGAAAACTATGATGGTGGCGCAAAGGCTTTATGAAGGTATGAATTTGGGTTCCCATGGACATCTTGGTTTGATAACATATATGCGTACTGATTCGCTAAACTTAGCGAGCGAAGCACTAACCGCTATTCGCCAACAAATAAATGATAAGTTTGGCAAAGAATACTTGCCGGATAACGCAAATTTTTATAAAAATAAATCAAAGGGCGCGCAGGAAGCGCATGAAGCTATCCGCCCATCTCATCCGGAATTGTCTCCTGATGATGTAGAAGCATATCTAGATAAAGATCAGATTCGTCTATACACTCTCATCTGGAAAAGAGCCGTTGCATCTCAAATGGTTCCGGCCGTTATGGACACTACATCGGTAGATATTAATGCGAAAAACTATATGTTCCGCGCTACAGGTTCAGTGGTAAAATTTCCCGGTTTTATAAAGGTATATATAGAGGATATTGACGAAGGTGACAAGATCGATGAAGAGGATAAAGAAGGATTTTTACCACCTCTTAATGAAAAGGATAATCTTGATCTGGTAAATCTAGATCCTCAACAAAAATTTACTCAACCGCCGCCAAGATTTACCGAAGCATCTCTGGTAAAAGAACTCGAAAAAAATGAAATCGGACGTCCATCCACATACGCTCCGACTCTTGCGACAATTCAAGATAGGGGATATGTGACACTAATTGAGAAAAAATTTCATCCGCAAGAAATTGGATTAATCGTGAATGATGTTTTGGTAGAACATTTTCCGCAGATAGTTGATATTGGTTTTACAGCGAAGGTAGAAGAAGAATTTGATGATATCGCAGAAGGCAAAGAGGATTGGCACAAAATGATTAAAGATTTCTATGGACCATTTGAAAAAAATCTGGAAGAAAAAGATAAAGATATTTCAAAAGAAGATATTATGGGAGAAGAGAAAATTACTGATATAATGTGTCCAAAGTGCGGGAAACCGCTGAAAGAAAAATTTGGACGGTTCGGTAAATTTCTTGCTTGTACAGGATTCCCGGATTGCAAACATACTCAGCCTCTCGAAGAAACGAAAGAAGAAGCGGAGGCAGTTAAAGAATCTAACGGAGGAAAATGCGAAAAATGCGGTTCTGAAATGGTAATCAAGCAAGGACGATTTGGAAAATTTCTGGCTTGTTCGGCTTACCCAAAATGCAAAAATGTAAAGTCTATGAATGAGCAAAAACTTGATATGAAGTGTCCAGACTGCGGCAAAGGTGATGTTGTTGTAAAATTTACAAAACGCCGCAAAAAATTCTGGGGATGTTCCGCTTATCCTGATTGTAAATGGGCAAGTTGGGAAGATCCGACTAAGGGGCAAGAAAACATAAAAACAAAAAATCAAGAAAACAAGGAAGAGGAGAAAAAAGATTAAGATTAATTTGTAGGGGCGCATTGTATGCGTCCTTTTTATTTTTTATGTTATAATCATTTTATGCAGATACTTTATATTATTTTTATGTTGATACTTTTTGGGGCGACAGTCTTTATACTGTTCGATATTATATTTTCCATGATTATGATTCGCGTGCCGAGTCTGAGCAGCAACAAATTTGTTATCAAAAAAATAATCGATGACCCATATTTCAAAGACATATTTGTCCAGGGTAAGGTACTTTATGATCTCGGATGCGGGAGGGGAATGGCTCTGTTTGCTTTAACGAAAAAATTTCCGGTAAAAAGTACAGGCTTTGAAATCAATCCTGCTGTTCTGCTTTATGCAAAAGTCAAAAGACTGATATCGGGATCAAAGGTAAGAAAAAACTCAAAGATAAAATTTGGCAATTTTTTCAAAACAGATCTTTCGAAGGCGGATATAATATATCTATATTTATTCCCTGAGATTGTGGAGAAGCTTGAAGAAAAAATCAAAAAAGAGTGCAAAACTGGAACGTACATTATTTGCAATACATTTTGTTTCCAGAATATGGAACCAATCTGGACGTATTTTATCGCTAAGGGAAGCCTAAAAAACATCTACGTTTATAGGATATAGTTATCCACAGAAAATATTTTATATAGCTTGCTCTATATTTTAAATATGTTATTATAAATGCAAATGATTACCATTTGTGGATAACTTTTTGTGTAAAATATTTTAAAATTATTTAATTAAGTCATATTGATCCTGTTGAACAATTTTGCTTTTCGCAAAATCACTGTAAAGTGTTGTTTGGCAGGGTAAAAATACTAATAAAAACAAAAAAAATGAAGAAGAAAATGAATCCAAAATGGTTATGGGCAGGAGTATTGGTATTGGTAGTCATAGTAGCGGGAATTATTTATACTCGCGCTAGTTCAGACATTACCGCTCCCGTAACAACCGCAACTGTAACAGGCGATAAAGAAATAGCGCCTTTTGCTGATTGGTACAAAGACCAAGCGGTAGTAACTCTATCAGCTACCGATCCAGGTGATGGTGGTGGCGAAGTGCCGCAAATCAGTAAAGCTGCCGGTGCGCCCGATCTCTCAGCTACTTATCAAGAAGCTCAACCCGGCACACAGACTTTTTCTGATAATTTCGATGGTGGTTTCAATAGTAATATTTGGGACTATTCTACTAATGGCGATGCAAACTATAGCGTGAATAACGGTGTGTTAGATACAACTGTAAATGGAGTAAATTCATCAATATTTTTCTATAGTGATCCTTCATATTATGTTGACTTAAACAATAACCCAAAACCAATATTCCTTGAAACTGATCTTACGATTAATGAACTTGATATTGCTAATGGTAGAATATCTTTTGGTCTGGAAAGCGGAGGCAGTGATAATAGTAAAGCCCTGCAGTTTAGTATTGATTTTTCCCAAAATGGTAATGGCAGGGTTATGTATAATATAATGGATGGTGGATCGGAAGTACATGAATTCCTTACTACCTATCCGATTTCAATAGGACAAACAATTAGACTTCGACTTGAGATTAATGATCAAAGCCAGGTGCGATTCATGGTTGATACGGATATGGACGGCACATCTAACAGCTCTTCTCTATGGACCAGTTTTACCCCTTGGAGCGGTTTATCGAGAGTTTCATTTGGAGTACGCAATGATAATCAAAATAACAAAATCATTACTAGTTGGGATAATATCAACTCCAACCTGCTTGTTTCAAGTTCGGGCACTTCAGCCGGTTATCTTTTTAGCGCTACCGGTTTAAGCGTCAATGGAATTGATTACAATGAACCTTATCCGTTTGTGGATGGCAGTCCTGCCGGTGTTTTGGTTTGGGGTAATGAAGGACCAAAGCCTCTTCCCGCAGTGCTCCCAATTCCTCAGCCGCTTCCTGATCTTTACGCTTATTTAACCACCCTTACTATTCCTGCTGGCGCAATGGGCAACCCAGATCCGCTTGTGTTCCACTGGACTTGGTATAGTATGGGGCCAGATACTTTTGCAAGTATTATGATGCAATTACAAAGCTTTGGTTTTGATATAGTTACTGATGCCTTTGCAAAAGTTTACACTGGCTCAGGAAGTAACTATATCTCAGCGACACTTCCGGTTTCAACAGAAGGTTCAATAATAATACAAAATTCGGTTCCAGTAATCATTCCTCCAACCACCACAGGTCCTGTCGTTTCCGGTGTAGATAAAACTTATTATCGAATAGGAGATACGGGGAGTTTCTCTGAATACACTAGTCCGGTTACAGTTAATACTCTTGGAGTAAACAACTTCTACTATTACTCTACTGATAATGCTGGCAATAGGGAAGAAAACAAGATGTTAGTGATTAAGATCGACAAAGACTCTGATGGCGATGGTATCTATGATAACTTTGACAACTGTTCAAATATGAATGGCAAACCTGAATTCCAAGGATGTCCAGCAGCTATTTCAATTAAAGGATATCTACACATTGTCTATTCCGGTAAAACTAGCGGTTATGCCGGAACTGATAGTAATGGCAAACAAAAAAATTCAAGTAAAATCGCTATGATACCGGGACCAGTAGGGGATTCTCGAGGTGAGATAATTAATTCAGTAACTGCAAAGGTGTTCTCTTATGAAAAAGTCAAAGCTAAATTCGGTAGTCCTAAAAATGACTTTGATAAGGATTATGAAAGCAGTTATAAAAATTCTTGCGCAGATATTTATGATCAAGTCACAACTACTTACAAAAAGGATATAAAGGTAACTCCTGTAACTCAGGCGCAATTAGATTCAAGTCCAGATCTAGTTGGTGTATCAGCAAAAGATAAATACATTGTAGCTGAAAGAGTGGAAATAGCTGACCCAATTGATGGTTTAACTAGAATTGCAACTGTTTGTCGTAAGATTAGTAGCCCCGATAAGTTTAATTTTGATTACAATGGCGATAAAATATCCGATCCAGTAGCTCAAGTAAAGACGACAGTTCTTAAAGCAATAAAAGATAATTGTGTAAAAAATAACCCATCCAAGATTTGTATCCAGATTAATCCAGCTGATGAGGATGAATATACAGGTTCTTTGCTATCGGTTGTTTACCCGCAAAATGTAAGTTGGGAGGAAGGCGTTCAGAACTATATATATCCATACATTTTTACTTCTGATTCTGATTGGTCAGCTGATGTCTGCGCATCAGTACCAAATGGTTACAAGGTGGTCGGGGCTTATGATGAAAATGGGCAGTTGGTTTCTACTTCTAGCTGTATGCAAACATTTATTGCTAATACATCGAAAATAGTCGCATTTGAAGTAAGTGACATTGGTAGTCCAAAAGAATTTAATGTCGATTCAACGCTAAAACTAAATCATCAAGGCAAAATAAAGACTGTTAAAATGACTTCTGCTACCAAGAAGAAGACTAAGGAACAAATGGGAACTAAGACTACTCAAACCGCAAGTACCTCTGAGAAGAAACAAACAAAGACCAAAAGTATTAACTTAAAAGATATATTTAAGTCAAAATAAAAACTTCTTGGAAAAATCGTTAATAAATCCCCCGAGTAATCGGGGGATTTTTGTTATTCCCATTCATTTTATTTGTGTTATAATTTTTATATGCTAAAAGAAGTTCGCATACATGGCAGAGGAGGGCAGGGAGCTGTGACGATGGCAGAGATGATAGCTCTTTGTGCTTACAATTCTAGGAAAGTTGTTCAAGCTTTTCCTTCTTTTGGTGTAGAAAGACGAGGCGCTCCCGTGGAAGCTTATGTGCGAATTAGTGAAAAAGAGATTTCCAGACGCGATCATATTGCAAATCCGGATTACCTGGTAATTCTCGATCCGACATTGCTTGAAAACAAAGGTATGTTGAATGGTCTTGATAAAGGAGACATGGTTTTGATTAACTCTTCCAAAGGCGAAGATGAGATAAAAAAGATATTTTCAATATATCCGGATGTCAAAATTAAGTGTATTGATGCAGTTACTCTAGCTATCGATATCATTGGAAAACCGATAGTAAATACGGCATTGCTTGGCGCGTTTGCATTTTGCACAGGGATTTTTGACATGAAAGCTGTGAGGGCTGCCATTGAAGAAAAACTTGGCGATAAAGGTCCCGAAATGGTTAATAAAAATATCGAACTTGCGCAAAAAGCTTATGATCATTTTGATCCGCACAAACAGTTTGTAGTTATACCGGGGGAACAGCATCTGGCTGTGGTTGATGAAGACAAAATGGTGGTAGACAGTTAAAGCAAATTTTCAATTTTACAATTTCCAATTTTCAACCAATGTTTCAATAATCCGATTTTTTAATTAAATATATCGCGAAGCGATACCTACAGTGAAAACTGAAAATTGAAAATTTCAAAAATAATTTAGAAAAAGAAATAATTATGAATAAAACAAAATATCAAAATTTTGACAACCCGGGCGGTTCGCTGAAGAATAAAACTGGCGGTTGGAGAACATATTATCCTATTGTAGATAAAAGTAGTTGTATTAATTGTGCAACTTGCGCCAATTATTGTCCTGAAGGTTGTATCCTGCAATTTGATAGCGTAAAAACAAAACAACCAAGCCTGAAGGGGAAATATTACGAAGCGGATCTGGATTATTGCAAAGGCTGCGGTATTTGTGCTGAAGTTTGTCCAGTGAAATGTATTAGAATGGAGAAACAAAATTAATATGAAAAAACTTTTAGAAGGTTCACAAGCTATCGCGCAGATAATTAACCGGTGCAAACCGGGAGTTGTTAGCGCGTATCCGATAACCCCGCAAACGCATATAGTTGAAGATTTGGCAAAACTCAAAGCCGATGGGGAAGCGGAGTATGAATTCGTGCGCACCGAAAGCGAGTTTGCGGCTGCTTCTGTCGTACTTGGCGCATCTGCCGCTGGCACACGAACATATACTGCGACAACTTCCCAGGGGTTACTTCTCATGCTCGAAGTTTTATACAATATTGCCGGATTGGAATTGCCGGTAGTGATGACTTGCGCCAATCGAGCGGTCGGCGCGCCGATAAATATTTGGAACGATCAGCAAGATGCGATGACGGTACGCGACACTGGTTGGATAATGCTCTTTGCCAAAAATATTCAAGAAGCGGTTGACCTTCATCTTGTTGCTTATAAAGTTGCCGAAGGGATAAATCAAAGCGTGATGGTGAATATGGATGGTTTTTATCTGACACATACGATGGAAGAAGTGAATATACCAGAACAAACCAATGTTGACAGGTTTTTACCAAAATTTAAACCGGTAGATTTTCTTGATGTAAAAAATCCCAAAACTTTTGGTTATCTTGCAACGCAGAAAGAATACCAAGAGATCCGCCTCCAACTACACGAAAAGGTTAAAAATTCAAGGTCCTTGATTATTAAAACGATGAAGGATTTCAAAAATAGTTTTGGAAGAACCTTAGAACCTGTTAGCACTTATAAAACGGCTGGAGCGAAGACAGTTTATGTTTGTATGGGTTCGATTTATGGAACCGCCAAAATCGCAGTAGATGAATTGAGAAAATCCGGAAAACCGGTTGGGTTGGTAGCGATAAATATGTTCCGGCCTTTTCCTGATAAAGAGATTTTGGCGGTACTCAGCAAGATGAAGAAAGTGATTGTGATAAACCGCGCAGTTTCTCTTGGCGCGGAAGGAATTCTCACCACTGAAATAAAAAAAGCTCTTTATGGAAAATGCAAAGTGAAAATTGCCGATGAGATAGTTGGGCTTGGTGGAAGAAATGTCAGTGTGGAAGATATAAAAAATCTATTAGTATGAAAAAAATATTTTTTATAATTTTTTTAATTATTCTTGCGGCAGGGCTTTCCAGCTACGGAGTATGGTATTGGCAAAAAAGTATTTTTGACAAAGAGAAAGCTATGCTTCAAAAAGCAATTGATGATTTGAAGGCGAATCAAAGCAATCTTAATCAAAGTATTACTGTAAAACCGGAAACGAATAACGGAGCATCTCTTAACTGTCCTAAAAATTACACTGAATATATTTCTAATAATTTGGGGGTTGGCTTTTGTTACCCCAAAACAATAAAAAATCCTGATTCAAGCATCGGAGTTGTTGTTATAGAAGAGGGCGATAAGATTTTTATCAATTTTGAGGGTCGTCCTATTTCAGATGGGCAGTTTGTAGAAGTTTTTAATAAAGATAAACGTGACACTTTGGTTCAAGCGATTGAGAAAAAACTTTTGCAGGGAATTTCAAAAGATAAATGCTGGGCGAACCAGACTGCCGCCCCATCGGGAACGCTTAATTTTTTTAATGCGGTTGAATATCCAAAAAGCTATATTTTTACGAGTGCGTTAAAATACCCAGTACCAACAAATCCAGAAGATCCTTTTTTTGTAAATATGGGTGATTGTCCAAAAGAATACGCAGCAACAAACGGCATAAGAGCATTTATGATGGATCAAAATAATCCCGACAGATTCTTCTTTTTTAGTATTGGCCAGTATTACATAGCAGTTGAGAATGAGCCAGCTTGGCAGGAAACATTTAAAGTATTCGCGAAATAATAAATATTAACTTAGAACATGGCAAAATACAAAAATAACAACTTACTTTTTCCCGGCCACACCGCTTGCGCTGGTTGCGGGCAGAATATGACCGCTATCCATGTGATCAACGCTTTTGGACCAAATACTATTGTATCTGACGCGACAGGGTGTCTGGAAGTTACAACGACGAAATATGGTGAAAGCGCATGGAATGTTCCATATATACATTCACTTTTCGAGAATCCATCCGCGGTAGCATCAGGAATTTTGGCAGCGTTGAAATCAAGAAAACAAGAAAACAAAAAAACAACAAATCAAGAATCAGAAATGCCGAATGTAGTTGTCTTTGCAGGCGACGGTTCAACATTCGATATTGGGTTTGGGCTGCTTGCGGGAATGTTTGAAAGAAGAGAAAATATTACATATATTTGTTTTGATAATGAAGGGTACCAAAACACCGGCGCGCAGGCTTCTGGGTCTTCACCGCTTGGTACAGAGACTACAACGACTCCAATAGGAAAAATGTCTTGGGGGGCAGATCAACAAAAAAAGAATATGGTCGCATTTGCGGTTAGTATGGGTGCGGTTTACGTCGCGACTTCTACTGCTGCTTATCCGAAAGATATAGAGAATAAAATCCGCGAGTCGATGAAATATCAGGGTCCAAAATATATCCAGATTCTTGTACCTTGTGTTCCAGGATGGGGTATAGATCCATCTAAAACAGTTGAGGTGGCACGGCTTGCCGCAACAACTGGATTTTATCCGGTTTTAGAAATTATCAATGGAGATGTAATAAAAGTTTTAAAAACTTCAGCCTTAAAACCAAAGATTGAGGATTACTTGGCTTTACAAGGACGCTACAAGCATCTGTTCAAAAATGATGAAGGAAAAAAAATTATTAAAAAACTGCAAAAAATATGCGATGCTAACATTGAAATTTATGGACTATGCCCGACGTGCGAAGAGCATCAGATATTAATGCAATATCGGGACAAGTAATCAGGAAAACAAAAAAGCAATAAATCAATTAAGAAAATAAAAATGAAAAAGCTTGATCATAAAGCAATTGGATTATTTTTTTTACAATATCTTTTTAAGACGGGTGTTTTTGCTATAGTTTTTTGCGCAGTAATATTTTTCATTATCACAGCAAATTTCAGTACAGCTTCTGGGGTTAGCGCAGATCTGATTAGTAGTTCATATGCGATGCCTCTAACAGTATCTTTAATAGTTTTCTTTTTATACATTGGCGCTTTATATACATGGGCATTGTTGTTTTACAACAGCTATAGTTATGAAATGACGGCTGACAGTTTTAAGCAAGAGTTTGGAGTTATTTCAAAAGAATTTATTTCTATTCCCTATGATAATATTCAGGATGTTGAAGTTATCCAAGATATATTTCTAAGATTATTAGGATTAGGACGAATGGATATAAAGACTGCGGGGGAAGGGGAGGAAGAGGAAGCTGCTGCAGTCTTGGTTGCGGTCGCGATTAATGATGCAAAAACGTTGAAAGACGAATTAATGAAGAAGGTAGATGAACATAGATAATTAATAAAACAAAAAAGCAAAAAACAATAAAACAAAAACTATGCCAACAATTAAAGACATTCGTGCGAGAGAAATATTAGATTCACGTGGAAACCCAACTGTTGAGGTTGATGTTACATTTGACGACGGTGGATTTGGTAGAGCTAGCGTTCCATCAGGCGCATCAACCGGAATACACGAAGCATTAGAATTGCGCGATGGCGATCCAAATAGATATGGTGGTAAGGGGGTTTTAACTGCTGTAAAAAATGTTAATGATTCGATCCGCGACTTACTAGTCGGGCAAGATGTAGGAAAACTTCGCGCAATGGATCGGATGATGATAGCTCTTGATGGTACTATTAATAAAAGCAAACTTGGTGCTAATGCGATACTTGGCACGAGTATGGCTTTGGCAAAAGCAAAAGCAAGTTCAAAAAAAATCCCACTTTATCAATTCATTCGAACTGTGTTTAACCTTGATGTGCGCGATGTGTATCGAGATGTATATACTATGCCGGTCCCTATGATGAATGTTCTAAATGGCGGAAAACATGCTGACAGCAGTGTTGATATACAAGAAATGATGATTGTTCCGGCAGGATTTAATTCGTTCCGTGAGGCTCTAAGAGCTGGTTCAGAAACTTTTTACGCCTTGAAAGATATATTAAAAAAAGAAGGTTTATCTACTGGTGTTGGAGATGAAGGGGGATTTGCGCCTAATCTAAAAAATAATGAAGAAGGATTAAAGTTTTTGGTCCAAGCAATAAAAAATGCAGGGTATCTGCCTGGTGAGCAGATTTTTATTGCGCTCGATCCAGCTGCTTCGTCTTTCTTTGAAAATGGCAAATATATATTTAAAGATGGTTCTATCCGAAACAGTAATGAAATGATTGCGCTTTATGAGGATTGGATAGGTAAATATCCAATTATTTCGCTTGAAGACGGTTTGTCCGAAGATGATTGGGAAGGTTGGGTAAAATTGACGGAAAATCTTAAGCATAGAGTACAATTGGTTGGAGATGATCTTTTTGTGACAAACACGGAAAGACTGCGAACTGGAATTCAGAAATGTGTGGCAAATTCAATATTAATTAAATTAAATCAGATTGGCAGTGTTTCCGAAACCTGTGAGACTATAAATTTAGCTTTAGAAAATAAGTATACGGCCATTGTTTCACATAGGAGCGGTGAAACAGAAGATTCCTTTATAGCAGACTTTGTTGTTGGCGCTGGCACTGGACAAATAAAAACGGGGTCATTATCACGTAGCGAGAGGGTATCAAAATACAACCAGATTTTAAGAATAGAAGAGGAATTGGGTGATAGAGCGATATTTAAGGGGAAAGGTGTTTTTGGTTCTATTAGGTAAAATATAGTAATAAGTATTGACATATTTATAAATTAGTTCTAAAATAATAGAAACTAGCATCTTTTATGATGGTGCAAAGACGTTGTTTAAAAATTGAAAATAAGGAGAATAGACATATGAATACGAAAGAATACTGGAAAGTAGCATACCCGCCACCGCAAGCAGTCTATGATTACTGCAAACGATTTTCGATTGCTAAATTTGTTTGTGAACTGGGGTGTAGTTCCGAGATAGATTTGTCAGTCTCGGGTTTAGCTCTTGCCGAATTGCAGAAAAAAATGGCATCGGTCAAAAGCTTTATCTTCATTATTGATATTACTGCTCTCGATGATCTGGATGAAAGCAAGATTAAGTTAGCAAAGTTCGCGGATTTTTTACGGATCTATGCTAATATGTCCTCTGCGTTTCTTGTGATCACAAGAAGCACTGCGCGAAGAAAGATGCTAAACAAGCTCATACATAAAGGAGGAACTTCAAAAGTTTTCGCCTATGCCGCGCTTGCTGACCAGCTTATGCATCATTTTGATGTAGCATATAAAACTTTCAACGCAGACTCTCTCATGAAAGACGTCAAACAAGAATGCGCGAATGACATCGAAGATGTTATCAGCTATCTTGATAGGCGAGATAGTGAAAAGGGAGCAGACATTGATAAAGCAGTAAAGAGGATTGCGGAAAAATTTCACAAAATTAAGAAATTACCGGGAGAGGATCTTGATATACATCCAAAAAAAGGATCGCGGGGCAATGAGGATGATAACGCCCAAATTATTAAATTCAGCCATTTAAGAAAAACAAAGGGAAGGGATTGATGATATCAAAACCTTCCCTTTTTTATTTACTAAATATTATTATTCATATATAATAGAAGCCATGAAAACACTACCTGAATCGATACAAAAAGCCATAGACGCATTTGGTTCCCTTCCTGGAATTGGGCCAAAAACAGCCCAAAGGCTTGCTTTCTATCTTTTGCGAAGAGATAAAAAATACAGCGAGGACATTGGCCAGGCAATAATGGGTCTCAAGAAAAATATAAATATTTGCGCAGAGTGTCAGAATATTTCTGACTCGGGGAGATGCGCTATTTGTTCTGACGCCAGTCGCGATAGATCTATTATTTGCGTTGTTGAAGAACCGCTCGATATATTAGCTTTTGAAAAATCTGGTTATTTCAAAGGACTTTACCATGTATTACAAGGATCGATTTCACCAGTTGACGGTATCGGTCCGGATGACTTGAAAATTAAAGAATTACTTGAGCGTATTGGAAAAGATTCTGAAATTAAAGAAATAATTCTTGCAACAAACCCAACGACCGAAGGGGAAGCGACTGCTATGTATATTCACCGCCTCATATATCCGCTTGGAATTAACATCACTAGAATTGCGCGTGGGATTCCTTTTGGCGGAGATATAGAATATGCAGATGAAGTAACTTTGAACAAGTCTTTGGAAGGACGTAAAGCCTACTAACGTTTTTTGACTTATAAAATATTTATTGCAAAAAATTTCCAATTTCCATTGTAAGTATCGCTTCGCGATGTATTAAATTGAAAATTGTAAAATTGAAAATTTATGTTATATAATAATATTCTCGAAACAATTGGCAATACTCCGTTAGTGAAAATTAACAAGCTTATCAACAAGCCTGGTGTTAATATTTACGCGAAAATAGAAGGAGTAAATCCGGGTGGAAGCATTAAAGACAGAATTGCTTTGAAAATGATTGAAAAAGCTGAAGAAGCGGGTTTACTCACTAAAGAAAAAACCATTATCGAAGCAACCAGCGGCAATACGGGAATCGCACTGGCTATGATTGGCGCAGTAAAAGGTTACAAAGTTGAAATTGTCATGAGCTCTGCTGTGTCGATTGAAAGACAAAATACGATTAAAGCTTATGGCGCAAAAATCACTTTAACAGACGGAAGGTTTGGTACAGATGGGGCAATAAAAAAAGTTCAAGAATTAGTTAAACAAAATCCGGGCAAGTATTATCATACCGATCAGTTTTCCAACGAATACAATGCGGTCGCGCATTATGAAACAACAGCGCGCGAAATTTGGGAACAAACGGGCGGAAACGTTGATTATTTTATTGCGGCCATCGGGACGTCTGGGACTTTGATGGGAGTTTCAGAAAGCTTAAAGAAATATAATCCGAAAATAAAAGTAGTGAGCGCAGAACCGGTAGTAGGGCATTATATCCAAGGTTTGAAAAACATGGAAGAGGCGATTGTGCCATCAATTTACGATAAATCAAAACTTGATGATATTATAATGATTGATACCGAAGAGGCTTATGAAATGGCGCGAGATATCGTTCGAAAGGAAGGAATTTTTGTAGGAATGAGTTCGGGCGCGGCTATGTTAGCTGCGAAAAAAATAGCTGATAAAATTAAAAGCGGGAATATTATAACTATTTTCCCGGATAGGGGAGAAAAATATTTGAGTACGGGATTATTTGAAGTATAATATTAAAAAAGTAAATTAAATAATAAAAATAAAAAATAAAAATGAAAGCACCACAAGAATTTGATTATGCAGAAAATGCGGCATGGAGAATGTTCCGCATTATGGGTGAATTTACAAATGGTTTCGAATTTATTTCAAAACTAAAAAATTCGGTTACTATTTTCGGTTCGGCAAGAATTCATGAAACCAATCACTGGTACAAAGAGACACAAAAATTAGCCCTAATGTTAACAAAAAAAGGCTACCATGTGGTAACTGGTGGAGGTCCTGGTATTATGGAAGCGGCTAATCGCGGGGCATTTGGTGGAACTCCAGGGGACAGTATCGGATTAAACATTCAACTTCCAAAAGAACAAAGGGTAAATCCATATGTCGAGAGATCAATGGCTTTTCATTACTTTTTCACGCGAAAAGTTTGTATGAGTTTTTCAGCAAATGCTTTCGTATATTTTCCGGGCGGATATGGTACTTTTGATGAATTTTTTGAGATTGTAACTTTAGTTCAGACAAAAAAAATTGAAAGTATACCTCTGATATTGATAGGAAAAGATTTTTGGAAACCATTTATTGATGTACTAAAAGAAAAAATGTTAGATGATTATGCAACGATCGACAAAGCAGATTTGAAACTATTTGAGCTTGTAAATACAGCTGAAGAAGCTTTCAAAATTATAGATAAAAATTTCAAGAAGAAGAAAAAGAACGGAAAGAATAAATAAGTTAATAATATCCAATAACCAATACTCAATATTCAATCAATATCCAATGATTTAATATCTAATTGGGTATTGGAAATTGGGCATTGAGTATTTTTTTGCAACTAATGGCTAAAGAAAATTTAAACATTGTTTATCAAGATCCATGCTTACTTGTTATTAACAAGCCAGCCGGTCTTATTGTTGAATCACAAAAAAAAGATGACCAAACGCTTGAAACTATATTGAAAAAAGACTTTGGAATCGATCTGCCCAGATCCGGTATAGTCCATCGGCTTGACCGCGATACATCGGGTTTAATGGTCATCGCAAAGACAAAAGAGGCTCTCATAAATCTACAAAACCAATTTGCTTCTCATAGAGTTTTGAAAATTTACTCAGCATTAGTATTTGGAAAGCTGGAACCAAAGAAGGGGACTATAAATATTGCATTAAAGCGGGATCTGAAAAATAGAACAAGATTTGTGGCTTCTAAATCAAAGGATGCAAAATTAGCAATAACTCACTACGAAGTATCCGATTACAAAAAATATCCGATATCCGATATCCAATATCCAATATCGTTATTGAAAGTTCAAATTGAGACCGGACGCACTCATCAAATTCGCGCGCATATGTTTGCGATTGGACATCCGGTAGTTGGGGATCAGGTATATAAAAATAGAGATTCGGAGGTATTTTCAAAAAATATTGGACTAAGCCGGCAATTCTTGCATGCAACGGAGTTAACGTTCAAACATCCTGTTACTGGAAAGAAATTATTTTTCAATTCGGATTTGCCGGAGGATTTAAAGAAAATTTTGAAATAAAAAAGCGGCCCTTGCGGGGTCGCTTTTAAATTTAAAAGTTGATGTTGTTGCCGAGGTTATTGCTCCTCGGTTTCTTCTTCGGGCAATCCGCCGTCGGAGATAATATCTCCTTCCAGCGATTTGATACTGTTATTAGCGGTTATTGCGTTGTAGTCGTAGCCGAGGAAATCGGCTCCGGCCTCAACTGCCCGGCGCGTGTCTTCGTCCTTGATGAAGGATGTGCCGAGGTTGATAATTCTCGTCACTCCCATCTTCTTGTAGGACTTTTTCACGGCTGCGACGCGAACTTTGTTCGCTTCACCTTTGTTATAAGTGTCGGCTTCCATGTTGTCGAGAATTTGCTTTTGGTTCGCGACAATTTTCCCGTTGACCGTTTTCTGTCCGCCCATGAACTCGTCCATGTCGCCAAAGGTTGCTTCCCCCATACTTTCTTTTTCTTGGAAGAAGATATGACTGCCATTCATTGCTGAATGGCAATCCATAATGACGAGTTTAGCGTCTTTTCCGCGCATATAAACCGCTGTGCGGTTTACTCCCGACTTTAGCGACTTGCAGGCGCGTTTATTATACTGGGCGGGTGAATCTCCGGAACACACTCTCAGGGCATATGTAATGCCGTAATCGGATTCGGATTCAGCGCCCTGAATAGGATCTACAGCGCTGAGGCAAGCATATCCTGTTGCCTTGAACGCGCCGCCGCTCGGATCGGCATTGTAAGCTGTAAATACAGCCTGTGAAATGTCGTCGGCGCGGACGGATGTTGTTCCCGTGATGGCGATGGTGCTTAACACGATTGCCACGATTGCTATAATGGTCAGTTTTTTCATTACTGAACCTCCTGTAAAATTTTTTCATCCCTGTCCAGCGGACGAGGGAAGTTATAGCTTTTGTTTATATTAAAACCCAAAAATAGGGTTTAATAGCCAAAAATTAGATATTAAGTTACAATACGGATTAAAAAATTATATAATAAATATATCATAAAATAGCTCACGTGTCAATAGTTTTTAATTAAAACAAGCTATAATTGGCGATACAATGGATTGTTAAAATATGCAGATTGTTATCTTGTTTATAATCTCTTAGCAAGTTAGCAAGATAACAAGCTAACAATTTCCCGTTTTTCTTCTTGCAAAATGTGAAGAACTTCATTACAATGCATATATAACTAAAAGTAACTTCTTTACTATGCGAAAGAAAATCTGGATTAATATTGTTTTGATTTTGATTATTACAGTAGTTGCGGGATTGCTAAGCTATCCCAAGGAACCGAATATAAAGTACATCAAGAACCTGAAAGTTCATCAAGGGCTTGATCTGGTTGGCGGAACGGAGCTTACTTATGAAGCGGATGTTTCCAAATCAAAAAATGCGAGCGCGGATATTGAAAATCTTTCTGGGGTATTTGAGGCGCGTATAAATGAGTTTGGTGTTTCAGAACCATCGATTCAAACTGCTGGTTCAAACAGAATAATTATCGGATTACCAGGTATCAGTGATATAAATCAAGCGATTGAAAGAATAGGACAGACCTATGACCTGAAATTTATGACCGAAGGCACAAAAGAGGATGGTCAGATCTATAAGGATTATACAAACGCTAATGTTACATATCCCGGATACTGGAAACCATCTGAATTATCAGGTAAAAATCTCGTTAGCGCGTCAGTTCAATCTCAATCTGATTTATCAGTTGTAGTTGCAATAAAATTTGACGATGCCGGAAAAGAACTTTTCAAAAAATTAACTACTGATAATTTACAAAAAAGGGTAGCAATTGTTCTAGATAATAAGATTGTATCCGCTCCAACAGTTCAATCCGCGATTGAAAACGGTGAAGCAGTGATTACTGGTAATAATGATATAGCTGAAGCGCAGAATCTTGCAAAAAGGTTAAACGAGGGTATGCTACCGGTTCCAGCAAAATTAATTGCGCAGAGAAATGTTGGCGCTACTCTTGGTAAAGATTCTATTCATAAAAGTTTTATTGCAGGACTTCTTGGTATTCTATTCGTAATGTTATTCATGGTTATCCGCTATCGTTTCCCAGGGTTTATTGCTTGTATGGCTCTGATTATTTATTCATTAATTACTCTTGCTCTATTTAAAGTATTTGCAATTACCTTAACTTTAGCTGGCATTGCCGGATTTATCCTCTCGATAGGTATGGCTGTGGACGCGAATATCCTAATATTTGAAAGAATGAAAGAAGAACTTCGAAGGGGTAGAAATTATTCTTCGTCTATTAAAACGGGTTTTGCAAGAGCTTGGACATCTATCCGTGATTCAAACGTCTCATCTCTTATAACCTGTACAATATTATTCATATTCGGTACGGGAGTTGTAAAAGGTTTTGCTGTTACTCTTGCACTTGGTATATTGGTTAGTTTGTTTACAGCGATAACAGTTACCAGAAATCTGCTTTATTTATTCTTGAATAATAAAGTAAATAAAAAAGATTACTAATTAATAATTAAGCAAATAAATATGATAAAAATTATTGAAAAATGGAAAATATGGATTGCGCTTTCGCTTATAGTAATTATTCCTGGGGTTATAGCATTGTCTGTTTATGGTTTGAATCTTGGTATTGATTTTTCTGGTGGTACTCTTATTGAAATCCAATTTCCAAGCAAACAAAGCGTAACTGTTGATGAAATTAGCAAAGTGTTTGCAGATAAGGAAATAAAAAACGCGCAGATTTCATTAACGAGTAAAAATTCTTTTCTTTCCCGAACTCACGTTATTGATCATGCGCAATATCTTGATCTGAATAAAGCTTTGACAGAAAAAATAGGAACCACAAAAGAGGTAAAATATGAGACTGTAGGGCCAACTGTTAGTAAGGATCTTGCAACAAAAGCTGTCTGGGCATTAGTTTTGGCCTCTATAATGATTATTATTTATATCGCTTGGGCTTTCCGATCCGTACCAAAGCCTCTTAGCTCTTGGAAATTTGGTATCTCAGCCGTTATTGCGCTTGTTCATGATCTGATTACCATAATTGGCATATTTGCAATCCTAGGGCATTTTATGAATGTTGAGGTTGATACGCTTTTTATTACCGCGCTTCTGACGATTATGGGTTTCTCAGTGCATGATACGATTGTGGTATTTGATAGAATCAGGGAAAATCTGAAAACTACTTCGGGAGATTTGGTTTATATCACAAATAAAAGTATTACAGAGACGATGAGCCGATCGATCAGTACTTCAGCAACAGTTCTTTTTACCCTTTTAGCGTTATTACTCTTCGGCGGAGCTTCAACTTTTTGGTTCATATTTGCACTATTTATCGGTATTATAGTTGGTACCTATTCATCAATATTCGTTGCTTCAGTTATAATGGTTCTCTGGCACAAGGGCACGAAAATTTAGGAATCGCGAATTATCTCGAATTAAGACGAATTATCACTAATGGGTATTAGATAATAAATAAACACAAAATATGCTTTATGCACTTCTAGGGATTTTAGCTGGTACAGTTCTTGGGGTTTTTATACCTTTCAATATTCCTGTAGATTATTCTCGCTATACTGCCGTAGCCATTCTTGCAATACTTGATTCAATAATTGGGGCCATCTGCGCACAGTCAAAGAAAGAGTTCCGCATTGCAAACTTTATTGTGAGCCTTTTATTCTATATGTTCTTGGCAACCTTTTTTGTTTATCTTGGTGATAAACTTAATCTTGATCTATACCTAGGAATAATAGTGGTTTTTATGTTCCGAATTATGCAAAATATTGGAGTTTTGAGTGATTTTTACTTTAAGAGATTTCTCAAAGATAAAGAAAAAGATGAAAAGGGGACTATTCTATAATAATGTTTTATAAGGTTTATGATTAAGGGCCAAAAGCCCTTTTTTGTTATATTTTGTACAGATTAGCAGTACTGAAATAAAAAAGTGTTGACAGGGTTTTTCTGGCATGTTATAATATTCGCATAAATCAAATATGGCTTGATTTGCCTTATTTTTTTAAAGGAGAGTTTACTTATAAATAAGAAGTGGTAATATGGCTAATACAACCAAAAACGTAGGAGGAGAAATAAGGATCAAAGATTCTCATTTTAATCAGTTTGCTCGTGATCTTGTTTCCAACCTGAAAGAAAAACAGCAAAAGGTTCTCATGAAACGTTTTGGTCTTTCTGGCAGAAAGAAAATAACTCTAGATGCAATAGGGAAGGAGTTTGGTGTTACCAGAGAAAGAATTCGTCAGATAGAAGTTGCTTCTTTGAATAAGTTAAGAAAACTTGTTATTTTAGAGCACAATAAACCGGTTTTTGATAAAATAAAGACTATTATCGAAAATAATGGGGGAGTTATCCAAGAAGATAAACTAGTTAATGAATTAATTCTTGATCTTGAGCAGAACAGAACCGAAGAAATCAAAAAGATTTTAAAATTCCTTTTGCTTTTGAGCAATGAAATTCAAACTATCGAAGAAACGGAACATACTAAATCTGGATGGGCTCTTGCAACTTATAAAAAAGAGGTGATAGAAGACATTGTGAAAGCTTTTGGTGAAATTCTTGATAGCAGAAAAGAAACTATGAATGATGAAATTATAATGGCTGAAGTTTTAAAACATGCTGTGGCACAAAAACATGCGAAATACGTTAATCCGGAATTCCTAAAATCAACTATTGATATATCAAAAAAGCTACACGCTACTGAAGATGGTAAAAGAGGCTTGACAAGCTGGCCTTGGGTAAAACCAAAAACCATTCGCGACAAGATATTCTATGTTTTGTCAAAAAAGAATGAACCAATGCATTTTACTGAGATATTTAATTCAATAAAAAACGCTTCCTTTGATCAAAAGAACGCTACTGTACAAACAATTCATAATGAACTGATCTCTGACAAACGCTTTATACTTGTTGGCAGGGGGTTGTACGGACTATCCGACTGGGGATTTGAACCTGGAACTGTAGAAGAAGTTATTGAAAAGATATTAACTAAAGGGCAGCCAATGAGTCAGGAAGATATAGTCGAAGAAGTTATGAAGAAAAAGAAAGTTAAGAAAGCAACGGTACTCATAAACCTGCAAAACTCACCAAAATTCAGCAAAACAGCCGAAGGTTACATAGTGAAAAAATAAACATAAAAGCAATAAAACAATTAATCAAAAAATAGAATAATTCGGGCCGCGCTTTTAGCGCGGCCCGAATGATATCAATCTTGATATCAAATCCACTTTAAATACATTTACAATTCTGGTATTATAATATTATGGAATCAATATCTAATGGTTTTAGTTTCTCCGACATCTTATTCGGCGCATTTCGAATCATTTTTTATTTACTAATCATAGGTGGTTGGATTTTTGGTTTTTCGTTAATTATAAAAGCTTATAGCAAGCGTAGAAAAAGACTTTGGCTAGTAAAGCAAAAATACACCACATTACTTATTAAGGTTCCTCGGGCGAACGAAAAAGGGCCACTTTCGGCACAAATGATGTTTGCGTCTCTTCATGGTATTCATAAAAGTACCAAAGAAAAACTAGAAGAAGGATCTTTTCAGGAGCATATCAGTTTTGAAATCGTATCTTCAGATAAATACCTGCGGTTCTATGTTTATGTGCCGGTACATCTTGTTGATTTTGTTCAAGGTCAGATTTATGCTCAATATCCGACAGTAGAAATATCAGAAGTTGAAGACTATACATTAGTCAAAAGGCCGGAGGGAATACATTTTGTCGGAACAGAATTGATATTAAACAGAAATAGTTTTTATCCGATTAAATCTTTTCAAAATTTCGAAGTGGATCCCTTGGCGAGTATAACCGGAGTAATATCACAATTGAATGAAGGCGAGCAGATTTGGATCCAGATTTTGACCCGTCCTGTCGATGATTTATGGCAGCAAAGTGCAATGAAATATGTATCGGATATTAAATCTGGTAAAAAACCTGATTCTAAATTTACCTTTACAGGAATGGGGATAATTAAGAAGTTATTTTCAATAGTATTTTTATTTTTTAAATTGTTGGCATCTCCCGAAGCTTTAAGTAAAGGATCAAAAGATTTTAAATTACCCGGTCCAGTAGAACAAGCAGTGAAAGCGATTGAAGAAAAATCAACCAAACTTGGTTATGAAACAAAAATTCGTTTAACATTTTTATCAAATAAATCTTCAGAAGAACTGAAAATAAAAATGCAGTCAATCGTTGGAGCTTTTAAACAATTTAATGCTTCAAACCTCAATGGATTTGCGGCAAAAGGACTTTATTTTGATGATTTCGAATACCTTAATGCAGTACAAGCCAGACATTTTGAAGAATCTGGGTTCATATTTAATATTGAGGAGTTGGCATCACTTTTCCACTTGCCAACTGTTACTGTAGAGACTCCAACCATCGATTGGGCAGGCAGCAAAAAAGGCGAGCCTCCTGCAACATTGCCTTTGGAAGGAGTTGTGGATTCACAGGATTTGACTGTTTTTGGTAAAGTTAATTTCCGCGATAAAGATATGAATTTTGGAATTAAGATGGATGATCGCAGACGTCATATGTATATCATTGGTCAAACTGGAACCGGTAAAACAACCGTGATGAAGAACATGGTACTTGATGATATTGATGAGGGCAGGGGATTGGCGATTATTGATCCGCACGGAGAATTTGTGGATACCGCGCTCGATTATATTCCGGAAAAACGTATTAATGATGTTGTCTACCTAAATCCTGGAGATAGAGAATACAGTCTTGGATTCAATCTGCTCGAAAATGTGGATGTTCATAAGAGGGAAATATTAGCATCCGGGATGATGAGTATATTCAAAAAAATATGGGAAGGCGTCTGGTCTGCGCGTATGGAATATATCATGAAAAACATCATTCTCGCTCTCATGGAAACACCTGGAACGACAATGCTTTCAGCCACCAAGATGTTGACGAATACTGGTTATCGCAAAATGATTGTGGATAATATTGCTGATCCAGTCGTAAAAGCATTTTGGACAGATGAATATGAGGTACAACTCAAAACCAATCCGCGTTTTGCTACCGAAGCGATTGCTCCGATTCAAAATAAAATTGGACAATTTTTGTCTGTTCCATCGATTCGTAATATTGTTGGCCAGCCGCAAAGCACTTTTGATATCAAAGATATAATGGATAATCAAAAAATCCTCTTGGTAAAAATTTCCAAGGGTGAAATCGGTGAAGATAATATGGCTCTACTTGGTGCAATGATTATTACCAAAATTCAGCTGACCGCTATGGAAAGATCAACGATGAGAGAAGAAGATATGAAAGACTTTTACTTATACGTTGACGAGTTCCAGAACTTTGCGACCACTTCTTTTGCAACAATTCTTGCAGAGGCTAGAAAATATAAATTGAATCTAATAATGGCTCACCAATATGTCGCGCAAATGGATCCGGAAATCCGTGATGCCGTATTTGGTAACGTAGGAAATACTATCGCATTCCGTGTGAGCGTGGATGATGCTCCAGTATTTAAGAAAACATTTGAACCAGTGTTTGATGAAGTTGACTTGGTAAATCTTAGCAACAGACATATTTACGTGAAGATGACAATTGACGGTGCGGTAAACCCAGCTTTTTCTGCTACTACCGTTTATTTCAAAGATATTAGAAAGTTTCAAGGTCTTGGAGATAGAATAATTGCAGAGTCCCGCGCAAAATATGCTGTGCCAAGAGCTGATGTTGAACAAGCTATTTTAACTTGGTCAGCTCAGATGGCGGAGCTTGAAGGTAAGAAAAAAGATTTCGGAGATAAAAAGGGATTTGGCAAGTTAATTGACGCTGAATCTTTGCCAGAAGTGACAGAAAAACCAGGCGAAAAATTCCGTGAAATTAAGGATAAAGTAGGTGGGATTTGGTATGCAAAAAAGAAGGCGGAGAAGAATCTAGAATCTGGAATAACGAATTTAGAAGAGAAACAGGGAAAAGGGGAAAAGGAAGAAATTAAAGAGGAAATTAAAGAAATTCCGCAAGAAAAAACGGAAACTAAACCTGTTCAACAGGTTCAAAATCTAATGGAGAGTGGGGGAGTGGTAGTAAATACCGAACCAGCCGATAAAAAACCAAACGAAGAAGAACTTGCAAAGGATTTTGGCAGTATTGAAATAATGAAAAAAGATTCAAACGAAGACCAGGGGACGGTAGTTGTAAATACCCAAGTGCCGCAGCCAGAAGAGGAAGATAAAAAAGATGAGAACGTTATTCATCCCGGTGGATCAATTCAATTGCATTAATATTTGACAAGACTTTGAATATTATATTATAATTAATTTTATGAAAAATATAGTTAGGTTGAATAGCTGGTATTTCTTTTTCTTTACTGACCAACCGATCAGCTAACTTTTATTTATCATCGATTAAATAAGTATAAAGCTGATCGAAAACGGTCAGTTTTTTATTTGTTCATTAAAAAATCAAAAAATACAAGGAGGATAGGAAGAAGATGGTTATTATTATGAGAAGTGGCGCAAGCGAATCACATATCTCTACGGTTCGCAAGGAAGTTGAGGCAAGGGGCTTTGAAGTGGTTGAGAATAGGGGAAAAGAAAACGTTGTGGTTGCCATAATTGGTATAATTGATACCAATCAGAGGCAGCCACTAATCGATCATTTTTCCCAAATGGACGGGGTGGAAAGAGTAACTCCAATAACAAAGCCTTACAAGCTTACGGCAAAAGCGGCGAAGATTCAAACAAAGATTCATGTAGGGGATGTAGAAATAGGCAACGGTAGATTTGTGGTAATTGCCGGTCCCTGCGCTCTGGAATCGCCGGAACAGCTCATGAGCGCTGCAGCTGGGGTAAAAGCGGCTGGTGCCGCAATGCTGCGAGTTGGCATTTACAAGCCCAGAACTGGTCCGTATGCTTTTCAGGGGATGGAAGAAGAGGGCATAGAGATCGTTCATGGCCTTAAAGGAGAAATTGGTTTGCCAATTGTTTCAGAGATCACAAGACCTCAGATGGTCGAGAAAATGAGTGAAGTAGTTGATATTTTGCAAATTGGCGCGCGTAATGCGCAGAATTCCGATCTGCTGAAAGAAGTCGGCAGGGGAGTCCGTCCAGTGGTTCTAAAAAGAGGACTTTCAATGACGCTGGACGAATTAATGCAAAGTGCAGAATACATTTTATCGGAAGGTAATCCCAATGTTATTCTTTGCGAGAGGGGAATACGTACTTTTGAAACAGCTACGCGCAACACCCTAGATCTTGGTGGCGCGGCATATCTGAAAACTGTTATGACACACCTGCCTGTTATAATAGATCCTTCGCATGGTACTGGAATACGCGAGCTGATCGCTATTAGCACAAAAATGGCGGTCGCAGGGGGGTTTGATGGATTATTGGTCGAAGTTCATCCCAAACCATGGGAGGCACTTTGCGATGGTCCGCAAAGCCTTACGATAGAAAAATTTGGAAAACTTATGAGCGAGCTGAAGCGCATTGCTCCGGTATTTGATAAGGCTATCTAAGTATTTTTAAATTTTCATTTTTAAATGGGGCGCCAAAAGCGCCCTGTTATTTTGAAAATAGTAATACTTGACAAAATAGGGGAATATGTTGCAATATATAAATACCGAAAAATCTGGAATTTTATAGGAATGATTGAGCTGGGGAGTAGGGGGGTCAAAAAAATGCGCATTTTGTTGCGCATAAAAAAACGTGACAAATTGAGATAGGGTAACAGTTTTAGTACGTCGCACAATATATGTTATGCGACACTGAAGAAGGGTTTCATTTAGAAAAGGTTTATTCCCCGCTATTCAAATTTACAATAAATATTTTGGAAATTAAAAATATTTTTGCTTTCGCTCCCCTTCTTCATTGTCACATAACATATCGTAGATTTTGCGCACATTCGTTTGGATTCCGCGAATGTCGCAAAATCTACTCTAGTCTCCCCTACTCATTTTTTAATTTTTTTCTCAAATGTCAAAAATGTCTTAAAAATCCTATAAATCCTACTAATCTCACCCTAATTGAACCTGGAAAAATGACTATTTCGCGTTTAAATGCTCTAGAATCGATTTTCTATAATTTGACGAGTATTTGTTCATTTGAGATTGAAAATTCAAATAGGAATTATAGAGAATGTTAAAAAATACAAATTTTGGAAATGCAAAAACCGCCATTCGGCGGTTTTTGCATTAGATATAATTTTCTTTGAATTATTTTAATTAGCAATCATCAAGTATGCTGGTGCGCTGCTGACTTTTGCATACTGCCAAGCAACTGTGCCAATAATATAGTACTTATTATTAAACTCTATTGCTAATTTATTGCAAGACGTTCCGGCTGCAACTGGATACGGAAAGGTTTTAGTATCTATCAATGAATAACTTGTGCCATCATAAACTTTTACTTGATATCCAGTACCGTCATGAATTGGTGCAGAAACGGAATCTTGAAAGACATAGATTTTACCTGTTTGCTGGTTTGCTGTGATAAGGAAATTACGATCGGTGCTTGTAATTGTGGTAATATCAGCCAAAGTGCCGGCATTAATAACGATAATCTTGTAGCTAGTTAATATATAAACCTTGCCGTGGGCTGAATCTATTGATAACCCTACAAAAAAGTCTGGTAAGGTGATAGTTTTAGTTATAGTATCTGATATACCGTCAATCGCAAAAACCAATCCGCTTGAAGGATATGCTGATACTGGAAAATTTACATACACTTTTGCATTTGTGCTATCTAAAAATATCTGTCCTCCAGGGTTTAATTTTCCCGTAAAAACCATTGATTTCAAGATTTTGTATGTAGCTCCATTTACTACAGTCATGGATTTTGTTTTTGCGGAATTATTATAACCAATAGTATAAATTTTGTTTCTAATGGGATCATATTCAATATCTGTTGCTACATAGGAATATCCAGTAGAAACCGAAAGTTCAGTAACTGTTTTATTTGTTGAACCAGAAATTACGGTTATTGTTCCGCTGCCGTCAAGGACAAAAATTCGATTTCCAGTCTCATCGACAACGATTTTTTTAATATCAATTGAAGCAAGATTTTTAAAATCTTTTATGGTTTTAAATGTGTTTTCGTCTATAATAGCCAGATTGTTTTTCATTGATGAATTGGGTTTAGAATATGGGAGATAGATCTTGCTTGTTGTCGGGTTGATGGAAAAATGAAGAGCAGCAGTTTCTTTCGGCGCAAAACCGGAAACATTTTTATAAGATACACTTCCAGTTGCATGGTCAATAATTGCGAATTTAAAAGTGTCCAGTGCCATTAGCGCGTAAATTTTTCCTTGGTTTTTGTCACCTACCATATAGTAAGCCCCACCTTGCAGGTTTTGTAATGGACTTGAAGGAACAGTTACGGTAAAGGATATTCCATTACTCGTTCCCGCGCTTGTCGTTACAATAACATTTCCAGTTGTTGCTCCAGTTGGTACTGTAACAACAATACTTGTTGCTGACCAGCTGGTAACTGTCGCAGTTATACCATTAAATTTAACTGTGGAAGTTCCCTGTACAGACCCAAAACCAGTTCCAGAAATCGTTACAGAAGAGCCTACAATACCTGAATTTGGAGTTAATGTCGTGATAGTTGGAATACTTCCATCAAAGATTGAAACGTTACTTCCGTTTTGATTGAGAACATAAATTTTACTTGTAGCTTGATTAATTCCGATAGCCATTGGATATGCTCCGGTAGTCAAAGAACTTACCAGATTATTTGATGACCCATCATAAACTTTTAATAAATTGGTAGCGGAATTCGTTACGTAGATTTTATTTGTTATGGGATTATATGAAACGTAGCGCGGGCTGTTTCCTGCTCCCAAACTTATTTGAGTAGAAAGAGCATCGGTTGCGCCATCAAGAATAAAAACACTATTTGCAAATGGATCAGCAAGATAAATCTTATTAGTAGTTATGTTGACTGATGGTTTATACATCCCAAATCCTCCTGTTACAGCTATAGTTGAGGAAAGAGTATCAGTTGCGCCATTGATAACGCTGATATTTCCATTGCTTGTTGTAGATAAATAGAATTTATTTGTTGCTGAATTAAAAGCAATATAAAAACCAGCCGCGCTGATAGTTTTGGAAACTGTCCCTGTTGCGCCGTTAATAACGCTTACAGTGCTATCGCCATTATTAACAACATAAATTTTATTTGCTGCTTGGTTTACTATAATATCGGTCGGATAAGTTCCAACACCAACATTTGTTGTTGTAAGAGTTGCGCCGTCAATAATAGTAACGTTTTTACTTAGTCCGCTGTTTGCAACATAAACCTTATTTGTCGCAGTATTGATATCTAATGATAAAGGATTATTACCTGTTGCGATATTTGAAATCAGAGTATCAGTTGATCCATCAATAACTGATACATTATTTGAGCTAGTATTTGCTACAAAAATTCGATTAGTAACTGAGTTAACCGCGATTGCTCTGGGGCCCGTGCCGACAGTAATGTTTTTTATCCACGCATTAGTTGCGCCATTAATAACCGAAACATTGCCGCTTGTTTGGTTGGCCACATAGATCTTATTCGTCGTCTGGTTGACTGCGATCGCGACCGGTTTTGTTCCGGCAGCAATATTCGATATTAGAGAATCGGCTTTTACAGAAGGAATGCAAAGGAATAATAGCGAAAAAAATAGAGCAATAAACAATGTTTTTGTAGCTTTCATTTGGGTGGCTTATTATTATTTTTTTAATTTAAAAACTATAAATAAACTTTTATTCTTCTTGGTTAATTGCCGCGCTTTCAATTGCCGCCCAATCAGAATCATCTTCGGATGGAACTGCTACAGTAACACTGTCGCCCGGTTGCAATTTGAAGTATGTTACAGAAGCTAAAAGCACTTTATATGCTTTGCCACCGGCCAGAACTTTGTATTGCCCTTCTTCATACAATAATGAACCTACTAGGCGCTTTCTGTCAACTGGCTTTATTTGTTTATAAATAAAAGATCCATCATCTTCAATAGTTAATTTTAGAACATCTCCAGCAACAAATTTTGATTTGCTTGCGTAGTTTGCCGGTACGGGATATTTTTTCTTATCAGGTCCGATCATCATTTCACCGTCAAAAATTCCTTCAATAATTCGTCCTTCAGAAAGAATATTCAAATCAGCTGCTTTCTCATCAAAATTAGTTCTTTTTAATCTTTTGGTTGGTTTACCGTCAGATTCAGATAAGAGTTGTTTTGCCGATCTTATTTGGGCCTCGGCAGATTCTAATAAATGTCGCACAATATCAAGGTCGATACTCGCCTCTTTTTTGTTGTTTGGTGTCATATTTGTCTTATTTTAGTTATATTTTTGGGTTTATTTGAATTAAGATGAGTGCGTTCGAAGCACTCTTCCCCTCCCCCATTTGTTTGAACATCAGTAATTATAACACAAATAAATAACCTTGGCAAGTATTTTTATTAAAAACTGACTTAAACCGCTATTTTTATAAAATAGTTTAAAAATGAACCTAATAATTAGGTTCATTCCTGCCTACAGGCAGGCAGGTTCATGTATCTCTATACCCTATCTAATATAATTTATTCACAAACCGGTGGCGTATATGACCATGAAAAAGTTCCTGGCGCTAATTTGTTCCCAATAAAATATACAAGCGCGAATGACAATAACGTGATGATTGCGCCTACTATAGCGGCAGTAATTGCCGAAGTCCCTCTTTTTACTTTGCTTGGGTCTCCGCTAGATGTAATATACATAAACCCGCCATAAATAATCATAATAACTGTACCAAAACCAGCTAATGGAGCCAAAAATTTAAATATTTTATCAATATAGCAGTAAATAAAATTTGCAACTGGCGCCGCAATATTGTCTTGGTCTACGGCAAACACAAGATTAGGAATTGCGATTGAAGCCAAGGAAAGAAGGGCAAAAGATTTTTTTATAATCTTTTTCATAAAAAGTATTTATTAATATATTTATGTAAAATTTCAAATTACAAATGTCAAATTTCCAATCAATTTCAAATGTTTTGATGTAAAATGTCAAAAACTTAACTTCGGATTTTGGGCTTGATTTGATATTTGAAATTAGATATTTGACATTTCCTACTATGCTCTTTCCCGAATTTCCTCTTCTACTATTTCGCGGTCGCGTCCGTATTTCAAGCGAGATAATTCTTTTATTGCGTTGCCAATTTCCTGGCTTCTTTGAATCTTAGTAAAATCAAGGTAGGTATTTAATGAAAAAGGTCTTAGTGATGAATTATCCGCTAATAAACTAATATATGCATTTCCACTTTCGATATTTGAAATATCATAAGCATTGAAAACCGGTTCAAATTTTTTCTGCAAAAATTCAGCATCTTCAACACCAACGCGATATGTACAAATTGTTCCGACGTTTCCAAATACAGCATCGCGGATTTTGGCATCACCTTTTACTACAAGCTGCCCAATGTATTGGTGTGCAATAGTTAAAGCGAGTTGGTATTTTCTTGCTTCTGATAATATTCCAAGAACAGAATCGGTTGTAAAATTCTGAAATTCATCTATATATAAATAAAATGGTTTACGGTCTTTTTCTGGCATATCAGATCTACTCATTGCGGCAAGATAAATTTTGGAAACCATAATAAGACCCAATAAGTACGCATTCAACTCCCCTATCTCGCCTTTTGCGAGCCTTAGAATTAAAATCTTTTGGTTATCCATTACTTCACGAAGATTAAAAGCGCTTTTTTGCTGAGCAATAATTGGACGCATAATATCATTTGCGAGAAACTGAGTTAATTTCGAAGAAATGTATGGCACAATATTCGCCAATGCAGCGTCTCCTCCCGCTTTTTCTGCTTCTTTCAGCCAATAATTTTTAATAATTGGGTTCTGGCATTTTGATAATTTAAAAGCGCGAAAATCTTCGTCTGCCAAAACCTTTGGGATTTCAAGGAGTGTTGACCCGCTTTCAACATGTTCCATCACAAGCAAAGCAGCATTTCGAAAATATTGTTCAAACATTGGACCGCCAGTAGCTTTGAGATCATAAAGTTTGTCAAAAACATTAAGCAATTCTCCTACTACAAGTGTTTTTTCTTCTGGACGGTTAAACTCCATCAAATTTAGGCCTAACGGTCTCTCAAAGTCTGCAGGAGAAAATATTATTACGTCTCCAGCTCTTTCTTTTGGAATTCTAGTTAAGATATCATCTGCATCAGTCCCATGCGGATCGATATAGCAGCATCCTTCACCGTTTTTAATATCTTGAATTATCATTTCCTTGATGAGAGTAGATTTACCAGTACCAGTTTGGCCGAGAATATAAAAATGTCTGACCCTATCTTTTGGTTTAATATAAATGGGAGTTTTTACAGAGCGGAAAATATTGTATCCCAAAAATAATCCTTCCTTTGGCACTTCCGGCGGAGCGGGAGCACGTTTGCTTACTAGCCATGAAATATTTGGTGTCTCAACATGCTTATTGGGAAAATGAAAAATAGAAGCAAGTTCGTCAGAATTCAAAATGTTTTTATTATAATATGGGAAAAACCGGAAAATAAAGTCTTCAATAATATCGCGTTCACTTCTTTTTTTATCAGAAACAAATTTATTTCCAACTGCGTGATTGAAAACGGAAAAAGAACTGGTAATATTTGCCATTTGCATTTTTGCGTTTGCTTTTGTAGGAGAATTTACAACAATCCTGATAACCGTTTCAAAACCGACCTGAGCGATTTTTTCACCAATCAATTTTATTTGTTGTTCCCCTATCGGAGTGGCGGTTTTTGGTTTGTCTTTGTTGGCATCCGGAGCTTGAGACGCTTTTGCGATATCACCGAAAACTTTTCCAGTACCTTTCAAAATATTTTGCAGCGAGAATGGGTTGAAAGTAAGAGGTTTTCCTTCTTGTAAAGATTTGACATAAAAATCAGCGTTTTTCTGCCATTTAGTTTTGGTTGGGCGGATTATATATTGTACCGCTGCTCCTTCATCAGATCCAAGCTTTGATAATGCGGTTGTTACAATATTGAGAGTATCCTCTTCAAACTCTTTATAAACGCGTATTGGAACAATAGATGGTTCGGATAATATCAGTTCAGTAGCGACCTGCTCAGCGCCTTCATGAAAAATATTATACCTTTCCGTTTCTTCGATCACTGCATCCGGGTAGAAAGAAAAAACTTGTTTTTCGATTAATGTAGAAATTTGTCTGGGGGCGGCAATATAAAAAGCGATTTTTTCAGCATGTGATACTATTTCAAAAGAAATATAAGCGCCTTTTTCGTAATTAAAAACATCAATTTTATTATCGCGGATTGAGTAAAGCGATGAGAACATTTGAGATGCTCTGGCAGCAAATTCTTTAACCCCTTTTTTTGCAGCCTCGGCGGATCCACCTGATTCATTTTTAGACACATCTGATTTTGGTACCATTATTTTATAAAGTACCATATTAAGCGACCTGGCAATCTTGCCTTTTTCATATTGCAGTTTTTTATAATAGCGGTAAGCATAAACCGCAATTACAACCAATGCGACTATTCCAACGACGCAGTAAAGGAAAATAAAAAAACTACCAAAAGTATCAGCTGAATTTGATGCGTAATCTAAAGAATAATCCACTTTTGTTTCTGTTTAGTTGTTGCTATTTTCTATTTACAATTTAACATAATACAAATAGTAAGTAAATAAAAAAACATGCCGCAGCTGAATGCTGCGGCATGTGGGTAAGAACTTTTGAAAATCGGTTACTCGATCGGTGGCCAGACGACCCCTCCGCCACTGTTTTTATTGCAATGGAAAGTAAAGGTGTCGTTGTTGGCAAGATTTGCAGATGCCGGCGAAGCTATATAGCCCGATGGGCATGCGAGTGTGTAATTACCCGCGATAGGCTTCGGTGTGAAGTTATCCAGATCGTATGTGCAATTATCGCATCCGATCGTGAACGTGAAAGTATTTCCAGAGCCCGTTACCGTTGCTGTTGTTCCGGTCGGGAATGCGACATCCGCCTGCACATATATTCGCGCATGTGTTGTCGGTGCGACCACCTGCGTGTGACTGCACATAAACTGTTGACTTCCTCCGGCTGCGAGTATCGCCGAAGACGGATTCGGTGTTACTGTGTAACCAGTCTTGGTGTCGCATGTGAGCGAACAGGTGCCGGCCGGAGCGCTTGTTGACAATGTAACCGTTCCGCCATCTGTTGTTACTTTTCCAGTATAGGTTTGTCCGCCGCAGACGACAGTTGCGTTATTGTCCATCGCAACGTTCGAATAGAACGTTATTATTCCCGAGTTTGCCGGTGGGTTTGCGATAAATGTGTACAAACAAGTAAAATTAATCGTGGATCCATTCGAGAGAATAGCACTTGTCTGGTTAATGACAAGCGTATAATTTGTCATCGCATCGCATGCGAAAGTATGACTTCCTGTGTTGGCATTTGCGAATATATACTGGCCGGAAGCATTAGTGAAGTAATGAGTGCCGTCGAGAGTGAACCCGGTTACGGCCATATTGCTCGCAACGTTGATTATGCCAGTTGTTGTCGCCACGACAGTATATGCGCAGGTGAAAGTGATATTCCCGCCCGAAACCAGTATTGCTGATGTGGGGCTCGCGACGACAGTGTAACCGGACTTTGCATTACATGAAAAAGAATAATCTTTTGCCGTCGCAGTCGGGAATGTCGCATCTTCTCCAGCCGTGTTAGTTGCGTATGTTACGCCGTCGAGGACGAAACCTGTGTTAGGCAGGTTCGATCTGACAGTGATTCGACCGGGTGTTGAACCGCCTCCTCCGCCACCGCAGCCTGCGGCTGCGGTAATGAGTATGAGCGTTCCTATAAGGAGCAACATCAACGTATTTCTTTTTTTCATGTTAATCCCCTTTCTTTTCTGCCTGTCCCGAGTATAGTTGAGGGGCTCAGGTCTTACGATTTATGGGAATTTTTTAACTAAATTTATTTATGTAAAGGTTCATATTAAGAATATTGGTCTGAACCGCAAACCTTAATCTATGTAACTAATGTAGCATATTTTAATCAGATTGTCAAGCATTTTATTAGAATAAACGCTAATATTGCCAAATTAAAATATATACTCCCCTATTTTGGAGAAATGTGATAGAATATGATAAGAATATTATCAAAATATTAAGAAAATATTTTTTTAATATTCGTTTAGTATTTTAATTATATTTATGCCTCAAAAAACTACAAAAAAAAGAATCGAGCTCCTCTGTCCTGCTGGTGACATTGAACGTCTCAAGACCGCTGTTATATTTGGCGCGGATGCGGTTTATTGCGGGCTTCCATCTTGGAGTATGCGCAATATGCGTGAAATTACTTTTACTATTACAACACTAAAGGAAGGCATTGAATTTGCGCATGAAAAAGGTGTAAAAGTATATCTAACTTTCAATATCTATCCTCATGAGAGCCAGATAAGACAGGCGGAAGCAGATCTTAAAAAAATAAAAAAATTAGGTTTGAAAATGGATGGAATTATCGTTTCCGACTTGGGGATGTTTAGTCTTGTGAAAAAATATTTTCCAGATATACCGATTCATATTTCAACTCAAGCGAATACGATAAATTCTAAAGCGATCGAGATGTGGGCAAAGCTTGGAGCAGATAGAATTGTGCTGGCGCGCGAACTAACATTAAAAGAGGTAAAAGATATTAAACAAAAATTGAAAATTGAAAATTGTAAATTGAAAATTGAGTGCTTCGGTCACGGCGCGATGTGCATGGCTTATTCGGGCAGATGCCTGTTATCAAAATATTTTACGGGTCGTGAGGCAAATCTTGGTGAATGCGCGCAGTCTTGCCGTTGGAAATATAAAGTTAAAATTGAGGAAGAAACGCGTCCCGGCGACCTCATTGATGTTCAGGAAGATTCGAATGGCACGTACTTTATGAATTCGAAAGAGATTTGTTCTCTTGATATTTTAGACAAATTTATTGAAGCTGGGATTGATTCTCTGAAAATTGAGGGAAGAGCGAAAACGGTTTATTATCTCGCGACTGTGACAAGGGCATACCGAAAAGCGATCGATGCATATTATGAAAAAGAAAAGAAATTAAGAAATTTAGAAATTAAGAAATTAGATAAAGAAAAAATAGAAAAAAAATATAAGAAATTAATTAATGATTTAAGAAAGGAATTTGACCTAATTCAGAACCGCGGATACAGCCATGGATTTTTGCTCGGGAGACATGACTACGAGCAGGAATATAATATTGCAGCATTTAAACCAAATGTGTTATTTCTTGGTATCGTTTTGGAAAGTAAAAACCACCAGTTAAATACTGCTGCGCAATTTGATGGGGTAAAGGTTGAAGTAAAAAATAAATTTAAAGTTGGCGAAAAGATCGAGATAGTAACTCCGGATGAAATTATTAAAACAAAAATTAAAGAAATCAAAGATCAAAAAGGAATAATACTGCAAGAGATTTTGAAACCGCAAGAAAAAGTTTGGATAAAATTTGACACAAAAAAAGATATTTCAGAGCGGTCTATTCTGAGAAAAATAATAAAAAAGGAGTAATATATTATTACTCCTTTTGGAATTTGCCGTTTTCACGGACTTGAAAAAGATTAGAAGATGATAAATTCTTGTGTTGTTCTGTTGTAACCGATCGGTCTATTTTCTTGACCGCGCAGTCTTCTTATTTCTCGAACCGCATCAAGAATATTCGTCGGTAATTTCAAAGGGAATATCTCCCCTGATTTTTTATGCACCGCTACCGGTACAATAAAGGGGAAACGAGAATCTTGCCCCCATGTCAGGCGAAAACCGCTCTCAAGATTCCCATGGGATTTCCTGATTGGTTTTCCTTCTTTCTCTGCTAATGCGCTTTCCATTTATTAATGTGCCCCTTTCAAAAAAAATTTGCTGCCAATAAGCAACTTGGACAGTTTAGCATATAGAAAAAATATAGTCAAGCAAGAAAAAAAGCGCTTGCGCGCTTTTTATAAAAATCGTTGGCAAATAGTAATCTTTTACCTTTTCTTTTTGCGAGAGGACTTGATTTCCTTGTCTCTCAAAGAAATGATAGAATTAACAAACTTTCGGAAGATCGGGCTGGCGGGGTTGTACTCCATTTTTCTTGAAGTACAGATGGAAATATTTACTGCATCATCCTTGCCGTTTTTTGGGTTTGCGATTCTTTTGTTGATGTGAAAATCGATATTATCTTCCGTTATTGCTGATTTGAGACTTCCATTTTTTAGGATACTATCTATCGTTTCTTGACCTTTTTTATTCAATGGGTAAATCATGATTTTTGCCCACTCGAGTCCGTCCGTTCCTTCTCTAAATTCAATTTCTGCAGTCCATCTTTTTCCCAGAACGAGAATTTCGTTCATTTTTTCCCCTCCTTTCTTTTTCGAATCGCTCTTTGTCGCGTTCCTCGTTAATGCGGATTTTTCTGAGTACTACATCAGTGAGACTGCAACCTTTTCGTAATGTAAAACAAGTTAATGCGTAAAAAATATCGGCTATCTCCATTTCCATATCGGGCGGTGCTTCGCCGGGCTTAAGAGGTTTTGTCAAATCATCCTTATTCATGGCATCGCCTAGCTCCCCCACTTCAGAAACAATTTGGCGATAAATCGCATTTTCCTGCCAAAGCCCTCCACACTTTTGCGTTTGCTCAAAAATCTTTGCCTGAATTGCTTCAAGTGATATTTCTCTATCTTTTTCCATTTTTCCCTCCCACTTGTTTTTTAAAGTTCTTTTTCTTATTATCGCGTATTTTTAGCGATTTTGCAAGAAAAAACGCTACTTAATAAATAAGTGGCGTTTAATGTTTTTGGTTCTTGAAATTAGAAATCTGCGCCTGAGTGAGGACCATTATAAAAAGGTTTATTCATTTTTTTCATTTCATTAAGATCTGCGATAATATTATCTAGGGTTGGTTTTTTTCCAGTTGTTGTCCTGTAGAGTTTTTTTGCTAATTTTGATTGTTTCCTTAAGGCTATTGCTTCGGGCGATCTTCTTTCTCTTCCTTTCTTTTGGCTTCCTTTCTTTTGGTTTTTTTTCTTAGGCGTTTTTGGCATTTTTCACCTCGCATCTGTATTTGAGTTCTACTTAAATCATTCCGCAAAGCCATCATAGTTACAAGAAATTTTCTCTGTCTTGTCTATAAACAATGATTTTTCCATCTGGTGCGATTGATCCCTTAGATATCCCAGTTTTTAAGGAACGCATTCTTAAACTGCTCGAAAGTTCCTTTGTCTATATTTTGCCTTATTTTGCGCATTAAATCAAGGAGAAAGTTTAAATTATGTAAAGTGGTGAGCCGTATTCCGAGAACTTCTCCTTCTTTGAGTAGATGATGGATATAAGCTCTAGAAAAACCGTTTCGACAAGAATAGCAACCGCAACCAGACATGAGAACTTTTTTATCATTTTTAAATTCTGAATTAAGTAGATTTAATTTTCCGTTTCTTGTTTTCTTGTTTTCTTGATTTTTTGTTTTTTTATCGTAAACCCAAACGGTGCCGTGGCGCGCGAGGCGCGTTGGTAGAACGCAATCAAACATGTCGATGCCGCGTTCGACGCCTTCAAGCAGATCTTCGGGAGTACCAACTCCCATGAGATACACCGGTCTTGGGTGACCGGTAATGCCCAATGACCAATGACCAATTCCCAATTTTTTGGATTTAGAATTTGATTGGATATTAGATATTGGATATTGGATATTTTCTACGACAAGATTCTCATTTTTATGTAAAATATCGGTTACCCAATTAATAACTTTATACATCTCCTGCTTTCCTTCGCCTACCGCAACGCCTCCAATAGCGATTCCGTCAAATGGAAGAGAAGAAATATATTTTGCGGATTTTTCGCGCAGGTCCTTAAATGTGGAGCCCTGGATAATTCCAAATAATAAGGGGTTAGGGTTTAGGGTTGAGGGTTTAGATTTATGATATTCCAAAGCTTGGAGAGCCCAGTTATGAGTTCGCTCCATAGCTTCGGTAGCATATTTTTTAGTTGCTGGATATGGAGTACATTCATCTAAAACCATCATGATATCGCTTCCCAGATTTTTTTGAATATCAATAACTTTTTCCGGTGTAAAAAAATGTTTTGAGCCATCGAGATGAGACTGGAATTCAATGCCATCCTCTCTGATTTTAACAAGGTTCTTGACGTTATTTTTCAATTTACAATTTACAATTTTCAATGAATTTTCAATGTCGCAATTTTCATTTTTTAATTTTGAATTTTTACTTTGAACTTTTAACTTTGAACTTTTAACTTTTTCTCGCCCCAGCGAGAAAACCTGATATCCCCCACTATCAGTTAATATCGGTCCGTTCCAGCGCATGAACTCATGCAGCCCGCCGAGTTTTTTTATTTGCGTATCGCCAGGGCGCAAATAGAGATGATAAGTGTTTCCCAATAAAATATCTACTCCCAATTCTTTTAGTTCATCGGGAGTCGTTGTTTTCACTGTGCCCAGCGTTCCGCATGGCATAAAGCAGGGAGTTTGAATTTCGCCATGCGGAGTTTTCAATGTTCCTAAACGCGCGGATGATTTTTTGTCAGTTTTGATTACTTTAAAACTCATAATTTTCAATTACCAATTTTCAGTTTTCAATCAATTTTACAATTTCGCAATTTCCAATAATTGAATCATTAAAAATTCAATGGAAATTGAGAAATTGTAAAATTGAAAATTTCTACAATACTATTATATCAAAAAACGAGACAAAAGTCCCGTTTTTATAAAAAAGTTTTGAAATTCTTAAATAAAAGTTGTCTGCGCCGCAATCATAGTTAGCTTTGCGGCATCATACATTTTATCAAATGATTCCCGTGTGAGATCTTCCAATTCTCGGATGATCGCATCACGATCCCAACTTTTGCTGCCTTGTGCAGTTTTTGATGAGCTCATATTGCCACCTCCGCAGATCCCAAAATTAATTTGTGCGATAAAATCCACGACCTTCTTGTCGCCTCATCAAATTCCGCAAAAGCATTTTCTGTTAATTCGCCCAATCTTTCGTTAACTTTGTGCGCCATCTCGTCTGTCATCTGGTAACATTTTACATTCTCGTCTTCAAATGCCAAGCTTTTTGGAGCTTCACATCTTACCCAGCCCATTTCAAGCATTTTTTTATCATAGTCATCTAATTCTTCCGGAATACCCGCTTGCGCAGGCAGGCTTGATTCATCATTTTTCATTTTAATGTCCCCCTTTCGTGGCGTATTTTAATATTATCATGCGTCAACAAAAAAATCGAGAATAAATCTCGATCTTTTTGTTGGCCCCAACTTTTGACGGTTCGAGCCATCATATAAGGTGCGATTGGTTTGTAAAATTATTTCAAAGTTACTTTTCCGCCTGCTTCCTCTAGTTTCTTTTTCATATTTTCTGCATCTTCTTTCTTTACGTTTTCCTTAACCATTTTTGGCGCGCCGTCAACTAAATCTTTTGCTTCTTTTAGTCCCAATTCAGGCACTACTTCTCTTACGGCCTTGATTACAGCAATCTTTTGTTCTCCGCCTGATGTTAACTCAACATTGAAAGATGTTTTCTCTTCAGCTGGTTCTCCGGCAGCAGCTCCGCCCGCAGCAGGTGCAGCCATCATTGGCATAGCAGCTGACACTCCGAATTCTTCTTCCAAAGCGCTAACCAATTCAGCAACCTCAGTTAATTTCAATTTCTTGATTTCATCAACCAATTTTCCAACTTCTTTGCTAACATCTTTTTTTTCTGTTGTTTCTTCTGACATGTGAATCTCCTTTTCTAAATGATTATTTAGATTTATTATTTATAACTTTTTAATCGCAAATTAATTTTCAATTTTCAATTCTCAATTTCCAATCAATGACACAATGTTCCAATTCTCAATTTGAATCATTGATGCATTGAAAATTGTTTTTATCCCTTCTCCACAATCGCTTGTAACGTTCTTACCAATTTTGGCGCTTGTCCACCAAGATTTCCAACTAATTTGTATAATGGAGATTTCAGTGTGCCAAGTAGTTTTACAATCAATTCTTCTTTTGAAGGTATATCAGCCAATCTATTCATTTCACTAGCAGTTAAAAAGTTTCCTTCATAGAATCCGCCAAGAATCTTGATGCTAGGATTTGTTTTTGCAAATTTCTTGATTTCTTTTGGCGTAGAAACTTCGTCATTGATAGAATATGCAATTGCCAATGAAGCTTTATTTACAATCTCTTTGACTTTTGCGCTATCAAAAGCTTTCGTTACCAAAGTAATTTTTGCAACTTCAAATTTACCACCTTTTGCTTTAATGTTTTTTCGCAACGCTTGTAGGTCAGTCATTTTACTGCCTTTGTAATCAGTAAAAACAACAGATTTCGCATCAGCGATTTTCTTTTTTATCTCTTCTAATGAATTTTCCTTTTGTAATTTGGTCTTTGGCATAGTGTAATTTAAAATATAAAGTAAATATTTCAAAATATTATTGAGAATATTTTATTAATATTTATTTAATATTTTTCTAATATTTTGTAAAAATAAAAAAATCTGCGCTTCCGCAGACGTTATGTTCACATTAAAAATGTGTCATTCCTGCGTAGGACTTATATTAACCGCCTACGGTCTTTGGAAACTATAACCATTTTAACTTAATTTTTGAAATAAGTCAAGTAGTATTTAATCTGGAAGTAATGCGATTTTTATGATAAGATAGAAGTGTTTTAAAAACGATCTTTAAAAAGGAGAAAATATGAAAAAATACGAAATAAAATACCCATACTTTTCGCAAAACTTGATTGAGGGCTTTGATTGGATTAGTAACACTGGTGTTGCGACTCTCTGGACGGAAAAGGAGAGAATGTTTGCAGGATTTGATAGGGGAACTTTTGCTGTCATCGGTCAGCTTTATTCAAAAAACGGCATCAATCCCCTGTTGCGCAACATTCTTGCCAATCCATCAATTCGCTATATCGTATTATGTGGAAAAGAACTTTCCGGTTCCGGGCAAAACCTAATTAATTTTTTTCAAAACGGGGTTGATGAAGAGTATAATATCATCGGCTCAAAGGATGCAAAGGTTGATAAAGAAATTCCGCTGGAGTATTTGGAATTGGTACGTGCAAATATAGAGGTTGTGGATCTGCGTGACGAAATAGATCCGAAAAAAGTAAATAAAAAGCTAAAGGCTTTGAAAAGCGGACTTCCTGCTTTTACGGAGAGAATTATTTTTCCTGAAGCGCAAGCAAAAGCGGATGTATTCCCTTCGGAAATATCGGGAATCAATGTGCGGGGAAATACTGTCAGGGAATGTTGGATCAAAATTGTCCGACTCATCCGTTATTATGGTTTCGTGAAAGAGTCTCAGCATGGTGATCCGCAGAAAGAGTTGGTGGGATTCACAACGGTTATAACCGGCGAGGATCCTGATAATATCGATTGGTTTAGTGAATTTACCAGAACGACCGAGGAACTTTTGAAATATTATCCTCAAGTTTTGACTCCTGATCCAATCGAAGGCGTTCACTACACATACGGCCAAAGACTTCGCGACCACGACGGAATTGATCAGATAGAGTCAATGATTGACCAGCTCAAAGGCGCAATTTATTCGCGCCGCGCAGTCGCATGTACGTGGAGAGTTGCCGAAGATCATAATAACTCTAACTCGCCGTGTCTGGATCTTGTGCAAGCTTTGGTACAAGGAAAGAAACTGTATCTGACAGCCTATTTTCGCAGCAATGATATGTATCGGGCTTGGCCGGAAAATGCTTTCGCTCTGCGCAAGCTCCAGAAAATGATTGCAGATGGCGTGGAGTGCGAGCTTGGCGATCTCGTTATTATATCCAATTCGTCGCATATTTATAAACAGAATTGGAATGATGCGGATCGGCTCGTAGAAAAATATGGGCGGGAAGTTAAATGCTCGTTTGATCCTCGCGGTAATTTTATTATCTTGCTCGATAGAGATAAAAAAGAAATTATCGTAGAACATCAATCCCCTGCCGGTTTGCCGCTGCGACAACACAGGGCAAAGAACGCTATGGAAATGTTCGGTATTTTGTACACGCACGATTCGATCAGTGATACACTTCATGCACTCGATGTCGGAGCAGAGCTTCAGAAAGCGGAAATCGCTCTAATAAAAGGCATTGATTACATTCAAGACAGAGATCTGGAAATCTAATTTAAAGAGAAAGGAATACGGCCATGATTGAAGTCGATACCCCGCATGGGAAAAGAAAAGTTATGATGATCGAAGAATTCAACGAACTAAAAAAAGAAACCGAAAAGTTTCTGGAAGAAGTTGAGAATCGCAAGTGCGATAAGTGCGGTGGAGAGCTCATGGTGACAAGAGTAAAGTATTCCCTTTGGGACTCTCCTGCGCAAACAGCCGGCTGCTGTGCCGGAAGATGCCTTATCATTGAAACTCCTTTTTGCCCGAAATGCGAAAAAGAGCCTACGGGTTGTCCCGTCGCCGACAAAGGCAGCTATCATTACATAACTCCCGAAATCGCTGCAATCTAATATTTCAAATTTCAAAAAAAATCCGCCTCCGATAAAATCGGAGGCGGTATTTTTTTAGTAAAAAAGTATTATTCATCCCATTCTTTGGGGTATTCGAAACTGTCAACTTCATAACCAAGCTCTATGAGCCGATCTTTGGGGATCATTTTCCCATGGCCTGTAGCTTCGGCTTTATTCTGTGCCGCTGCGAGGCGCCGCGTCGCAATAACCTCTTCGTGGAAATTCAGGTTCGGTTCTGTGATCTCCCACGAGAGTTCGTAGTGGTTTTTTTCGCGCATTCTCATTACAGCGCCTTCAATGTCATGTGCATAAGCTCCGTATAGATGAAGGGAGTTGCTGATGTCGATGTATTTCCCGACGAAAACCGGAAAACCGAGTTCTTCACTGATCCATTTCGCTACGAGGCGCTGAAGGTCTGTCATAGCGTATACATTCATGCACCACGCTTTGAAAAGATCGCGCGATCTCCAGTGTGTTGTCATATGCAGGAGGTATTCGCCTTCATTCTCGCTTTTGAAAAGCCGGAAGTGAATTCTCTGCAGACAGGGTGGATCATCAACAAAAGGATCGTTCCACGGCATCCACGTGCTGACTTGGAAATCGCGTCCGGAGACCCTTCCCTTTTCTTTGTAATTGCTTTTTATGACTTTGATCATATTGGCAATTTGGTTTACTCTGGAACCGTCCGGCAAACGATACTCGAAAATTCTTTCGTGGTACGTATAGTCCCATCCATCTCCGACCCAGTTGTTATGGATGCCCCAGACTGCCTCGAGTCTGTAGACCTCGAGTTCCGGTATGAAACCCGGGATGCCGATCTTATGAATTCTACGCAACGATTGCGGATCCGCTATCTCCACAGTGACGGTAGCGTCCCAACCCAATGGTGTTTGAGTGGTATGTTTCGGCGTTTCTATCCGCGCGCCGTTGTCAAAAACGGCGAGCACAGCATTTTGATACCCTTCGCAGATATCATTCCCTTTAACATGAATTACAGGCAGGTCGCCTTGTCTTGTGGTCACTTATTCATCCTCCTTTTTTGGTTTTTCGGGCAGGATCTGGATGTCTCTTTCCATATCCCATTTTTCCAGTTTTACTCCGAGGCGTCCCAGATACTCGAATACTTCCTGATCTCCATCATAATCATGGAGATAGACGACTCTTTTTATGCCTGCGTTGACGATTTGCTTGGAACAAGACTTACATGGTCTGTAAGTAACATATAGGATGCAGTCCTTAATTGATACTCCCAGAAGCGCGGCATTTGCGATTGCATTAAGCTCTGCGTGAGAACCGCGGCATTTTCCGCTTCTTTTTTTCTCCTCACCGTCTACAACCCTTGCGCATCCGACCTCATCGCAATGAACATCTCCTTTCGCCGGACCATTGTAACCGATGGCGACAGCATTATTTTCTCTCGCCAAAACTGCACCGACTTTGTAATTTTTGCAATGAACTCTTTCTGAAGCGTTCTCAGCAATTTGCAAATGAGTTTTTTCCCACGAAGGCATATAATTAGCTCCTTGTTAAAGTTCACCTGCTTATAAACAGGCTAGGATTTTTATAGCAATACAAAAGGGGCCTATTAGCCCCCTAAAAAAATTATACCTCAATAAGATTTTTGTTCAATCCTTGACTTTTAATAGAAAGCGGGCGTGACAAATGTCACGCCCGCGGAGAGGTTGTATTTAGAAACACGTATTTAACGCGGAATCATATATAGGATATCTTCCTCAAACATTGAACCTGCGCGCAACGTTCGAGTTTTGAAAAATCCCCTGCTATCTTTGTATTTATTGAGTTGTACTTGGTAGTAATGATCGCAGTTGACGAGATTTCCGCTATTATCAAATTCGAAATTTCCGTCGATTTTGCAGGTGTAAAAACTGTTGCTTGGAGAAATATTCTTATCTCTGGTAAAGACATGTGAAATATCTTCAAGTGCACTAATGTGGACGCTGAAATAGCTATTTTCATCAATTGCGATCACATAACCTTGCTCTTTCATCTTCTTCGCGCACTCAGTATCGTTGAAAAATCCATCCCACTTTTCACCGACACATTGCTGTCCTTTGAATCCTGCGCGCATGCTATGTTTTTCGTCGTCATTGGTTGCGACAATCATATAAGGTATGCGGCATCCGGCGACGTTACCATCCGGAGTATAGAGCAGATTGGTGACGCAAACAATGTAAAGCGGCAGAGCTTTCCTTTCACTATCTCTCTCAGTTACGATCGTATATTTACCTTTTGTAAAAGATGCTTCAATAATTTTATAGACATTTTGAGTATTGTTGCTAGTGGATGGTTCTTGGTCAGATGAATCAGAGTCAGAATTATCGGTTGGTGATATTTCGGGGGTTTCGATAGAAATATCGCCGCCATTGGAAGCTTTAGTCTTTAATTCGTCCGTTGCCTCAAAGAAAACAGAGACACCACCATAGCCCTTGTCTAAAATCACCGGATTTCCATTGGAAGTTTTTCCGATTTTAGCAGTTCGAACATTGCAATCACTGGTACCGTACTTGAACGCAACAAGATACTTATGCTCCGAGTTTTCCCCTACCTGCGTTACCTGTGTTAAACAAATGTCTCTTTTATTAAATATGGCATATACATAAGTATTCGATGCAGAAAATACAGTATACCAAACTTGACCGGAATCGCTGCTATTATTTGCAGCGCTGTTGCTTTCCGTATTAAAATCGTCCGGTGAAACGGTAACATCCATGGGGCCGCTATCTTGACTTTTTGCAATGTTTATCAAAAATAATAGTGCCAAAATCACTGCTGTTAAAATCCTTTTCATATCTTACCTCCCGGTTTTTTATCAGTAGCAATATGGAGATGTTACTAGGTATCCGACCATTTCGAATACGTAGCAACCGGATTCTTTGGGCATGACTTCTACCGCATAAACACCTTTTTGTTTTGGCGACGGTTGAGCGGTGATTTTTTTATGCAGATTACCGTTTTTGTAAATATTAACAGTAATCTTTTTCGTCACATTGCCCAGTCCTTCTTTCAGTTTGATGATGATTTGAAGCTTATTCATCGGTTGATTGAAAGAAGATGGCGGATATGAGACATACACGCCCCAGACGCCGCGCGTAGCGATAGTTTTTCCATTCTTGATTGCTTCGATGGTACTTTGCTTTGTGAATTGATCAGGGAAAATATAAGTTTTTACATTGAGCCAAGCATTAGGGTAAAGCATGCTGTGCAAATCCATTCCACCGACAACGAATCCACGCCATCCTTTTTTAAGCGCTTTCAAATAACAGTTCATATCAAAGGTGGTATGATATTCATTGAATATTTCAATTCCGGAAAATTTATTCACCTGATCACACCACAGAAGACTGGTGTGCGGATGATTATAAACCGCAAATCCGTCTTCGTCAGAAATCACTTTTTTCAAAACCTGATCGAGTGTCAAATTCGGATTGAAAAGATATGGTGTAGAATTTTCCGAATAAGCGTTCAGGTGATGATTTGAACCTTTTGCCGATCCGATCGTGATTTCTCTCCCAGTCAAAACAATAAAGGCGCCTTCCTGATTAAACTGCTGTGTTTCTTTTTGGTACCACCAGAATGAGTCAGAATGATCACTGATATGCATGTCAGAATGATCGGAGTAAAAGACTCCTTTCATCCCTCCACTTCTAGCGTTTTTTGCGACCTCGGTTACGGTCGAAGATCCATCGCTCCAGCCCTGTGTGTGAACATGCCAAAGAAAAGGCAAGGTTTCGAAGCACAAAGTATTGGTGCCTAAAGCAAAAACAAATACCAAAACCAGAAACAATTTTCTTCTCATAATTTAACCCCCAATATATTTTTTTAAAGGACTATAAACTAAAAACCAAGAAGTTGCCTCCTTGGTTTGTTTTTCTTTTTTATTATTTAATCTTTGACAAATCCAGTTTTATACCTGGTCCCATTGTTGATGAGATGAATGCAGAGCGGATAAAATTCCCTTTTATGGTTGATGGTTTTGCTCCAGTCAATGTTTTATAAAACTTATTAAAATTTTCAAGCAAGTCTTCTTTTGAAAAAGATACTTTTCCAATTCCGACATGAATTCCTCCCAGTGAATCAGAACGGAATTCAATTTTTCCTTTTTTGATTTCATCAATTGCTTTTGCAACGTCTGTTGTTACTGTTCCAACTTTTGGGTTTGGCATCAATCCTCTGGAACCTAAAAATTTTGCGACTTTTGCAATTTTGGGCATCACTTCTGGCGTAGCAATCGCGATGTCAAATCCTAACCAGCCCTTTGTAACTTTTTCTACCAAATCTTCTAACCCTACAAAATCAGCTCCGGCATCTTTGGCGATTTTTTCATCCTTATCTCCTACAAAAGCAAGAATCCTTTTTGTTTTTCCTGTGCCTTTTGGCAAGACTACTGTTGAACGAACGTTTTGTTCCGGTTTTGACAGATCAATGTTTAACTTCGCGTGGAATTCAATAGTCGCGTCAAACTTGACAGTATTGGTTTTTTTCAACAGCTCTATCGCTTCATCGGGTGAATAAGTTTTTTTTAGATCCAATCCTTCTACCGCTTTTTTATACTTCTTGCCATATTTATTTGCCATTTGATTTCTCCTAGTGGTTCAAGCGAATATTCGATATTCTCCCACTTATTAAATATTAATAAATTTTCAATTTTACAATTTCCAATTTTCAATCAATTCTCAATGACACAATTCTTAAATTGAATATATCGCGAAGCGATACCTACAATGAAAATTGAAAATTACTTCTCGATTTCCACTCCCATTTGTCTTGCGGAACCCGCTACGATTTTCATCGCAGCATCCAGGTCTTCGGTATTTAAATCTGGCATTTTTGCCTTTGCAATGTCGGCTAATTGCACTTTTGTGAGTTTACCAACCTTAGTTTTATTTGGTGTTGCAGATCCTTTTTCGAGTTTCAAAGCTTTCTTAATCAGGTCGGTCATTGGAGGCTGTTTGGTAATAAAATCAAATGATCTATCTTCATAAACAGTAATAACAGCAGGGATAACCATATCTCCCATTTGAGCGGTTTTTTCATTGAATGCTTTACAAAATTCCATAATATTCACACCATGTTGACCCAACGCGCTGCCTACTGGAGGTGCAGGATTTGCTTTCCCGGCAGGAATTTGTAATTTGATTAACGTTTTAACTTTCTTAGCCATAGTTTTTTCGTTTAATAGTTTAATGCATTTCAATCAGAAAAATATTTTGAAATATTATCGATCCTGAATTTTTATATTTTCCTAATATTTATTTAATATTTTGTAATATTTTATTTAAATTACCTGGCTTTTTAAATATTGAAAATATTATTTTTTCTATATCTTCTTCACTTGCAGAAAATCTACTTCTACTGGTGTTTCGCGACCGAATATATTTACCAATACTTTTAATTTACCCTTTTCTTGATCGACTTCATTTACAATCGCTTCCATATCTTTGAATGGTCCGTCATTAATTTTTACCGGATCACCGATAGATAGGTCAATCTTGTATTTTGGTTCTTCAACTCCCATTCTCTTCAAAATTATATTCACCTCATCTTCATTAATCGGTACAGGGTCTGTTCCTGTCCCAATAAAACCGGTAACATTCTGAGTGTTTCGCACAACATACCATGAATTTTTGGTCATAATCATTTTTACCATGATATAACCTGGGAATATTTTCTTTTCTACTTTCTTTCTTTTCCCGCCCTTAATTTCAATTTGTTTTTCCTTTGGTACTATTACGTCAAAAATCTTATCTTGCATATCAAGAGTATCACGTCTTTGTTTGAGCGATTCAGCCACCTGATCTTCATAACCAGAATAAGTATGTACTACGTACCACTGGGGGTTACTATCTCTCTCTTTATCTTCAGTTAGAACCTTTCCAAGAGATTTCCTCTCGCTTGCTTCTTCTTTTCTCTCGGTTTCAACTGGGGTTGCATCAATCGCTTCTTCACTGGTAGGTTCTTCAATAACCCCTGTTTCATCCGTAGGATTTGTGTTTGTGTTGTTTTCTGTCATAAAAATTATTTATTTAAAGCAATTAGATACTTAACGCCTGCATAAAGGCCGTAGTCAAGCGCGCCTGTTATTGCAGCGATTATTATTATCGAAAATATAACCAATAATGTTTTGGTTACGACCTCTGATCTTTTTGGCCAAGCGACCTTCTTGAGTTCAACAAAGGCCTCCTTGACAAAGCTAGTTAACGGATTATGTAATTTTTTTGCCATATGTTTTATTAAATTCTAAGCACTAATTTCTAAATTCTAAATAAATTCAAATTTTTAAATTTCAAATCCAAAACTTTACATTTTGAATTTTGATATTATTTAGTATTTAGATATTTAGAATTTAGGATTTTATTGATACGATCTTTACTTTTGTTTTCATCTGCCTATGTCCTGTTCTGCGTCTATAACCTGTTTTTCTCTTGAATTTCTGGATTACTACTTTTTTATCTTTGAATTGTTTTACGATTTCGGCTTCTATTTTTGCACCTTCGACAGTTGGAGTGCCAATTTTTATATCTTTTCCATCTGATATCAAGAGGACATTATCCAAGTTTAATTTTGAACCATCTTCTCCTTCGATTTTTTCAACATCAAGAATATCACCTTCTTTGACAATGTATTGTTTTCCACCGGTTTTTATTACAGCAAACATGGTATTTCTCCTTAAAGAAATTAATAATTTCGCCCAACTAAAAATAACCTTAGCGGTTATATGTCAAGTATAGCAAATAAATTTTGATCGGTCAACACAATAATAAAATAATTAGAAGCGCTTAATTTAAGCGCCTCTAAAGAGAATTTACACTGCTGCCAGAGCCATTCTTTTGGCTACCGGCATGCGGCTTTCACCTACGAGAGTTAAAACATTTCGAGTTTCGAGTGTGTCTGTGAAAATCGCGACAACAATTTTTCCAGTTGCCGTTTTAAGAATCGCTTCTCCGTCATTAAAAAAATTACCGCGGACTGCTTTTACGGATCGGATTACGTCCATTTCAGTCAACCCAGCTTGATCAGGCTCGGCTAACCGTGATTTTGCGTGGTCAGTGAGCCTGACCCTACGAAACTTTGGACTGTAATTCCGGCGGACAGTTCTTCGAACACTATTTCCACTATTTTTTCTGGGCATTTTCTCCCCTCCCTTTTTTTATGGTTTTAATATATAAATTATAGCATAAATAAGCCAAAAAGTCAATGATATTTATGAAAAAATAAGAGAGCATTAATACTCTCTTTATTATTGGCTAGTTGGGTTATAAGAGTTTAGAAACCATCGCAAACCTCTATTTTGTAACGTGTTCCGTTATCAATTTCATTTTTATCAATAATTTTGAAAAACTTTTCTTGTCCGTTAATTTCAACCATATCTATAAGATATTGGTCGACATTCAGCATGAGAAATTTTCCACCGGATTTGCGAACCTGCTTTGCAAGCTCTCGCAGTATTGCCAAAGCTTCGGATAGGTAAATCGCTGATTCCTGAAAGTCCAAAGTAAAAATATTTGTCTCCCCATCTTTTAATTTATTATCGATAATAGTTCTGGTTGTGGTAAAAAAAATTTTTAATGATTCTCTTATGTCTGTCTTTGTCTCTCTCTCAGGATAGACATCTGTTAATTTAATAACATGTTCTCTTTCCATTGGGGCCTCCTATTTTTTAACGAGCAGATTATCTTGAAAGTGAAATTTTCAGATTGCTTTCTCCAATTTTACCTTCTTTCTCTATATCTTTTACTGTAGCAATACCGGTGTTTAACTGTGATAATACGGTTTGTTTTTTTATCTCTTCATTGTATTGTTTTATAACAGACTTCAAATCTTCGGAGTCAGTTTGGTAATAACAAATAATCTGATCAGTAAAAGCATATTTTGCTTCCTTGCGCGCATCTTGGATTAATCGGATCACTTCACGCATTTCGCCTTCAGCTTTTAGCTCAGGTGTTATTTTGATGTTTAAAGCAATTTTGATGCTGTTCTCTTCTTTTACTGACCATTCTGGGGATTCTTGGATAGAACTAGCAGAAACGGACTTTACGTTTAATTCGTCTGCAATGATTTTTTGTAGTTCATCGTCCAACCCCGCCTTTTCAATTTTTAATTCACTGAGAGGTTGTCTGACACGGATTCCTTGCAGTTTTCTAATAGAGTGTCCCATCTCAACAATAGCTTTTGCGGTATCCATATTTTTTTCAATCTCTTCATTAATCATACCCTCATCAATTTCTGGCCAATTTTCCAGGTGTACAGATTCTTTTTCACCATTAATAACCGAGTAAGTAGCTTCTGCTAAGAAAGGCGTAAATGGTGCCATGACCTTGGAAAGCGTTAAAAGCACCCATCTCAAAGTTGAAATAACTGCTTTTTTGTCTAATTCGCTTTCACTTCTGAATCTATCTCGTGATCTTCGGAGCCACCAAGTAGATAGTTCTTCAATAAATTTCTTTATCGGACGCCCAGCTTTTATCGTATCATAGTGATCCATCCAATGTGTTGTCTCATCAACCAATTTTGCGGTTTTTGCTACAATCCAAACGTCTAAGATATTGTCAGATTTTTTATATTCTTTGGTCTCAAATGAGGACGAATATTCCTTATAAAAAAGCACAACATTCCAAAGTGTGTTTATAATCTTATTATAACAGTCCTTCAGATCTCTGTCGCTAAAGTATAAATCGTCTGCTTGCATTACTACGCATGTCATAAGGTAATATCTTAGCGCATCAACACCAAATTGATCAATGTTTATCCATGGATCTGTGTAGTTCATTTTTGACTTAGACATCTTCTCGCCTTTTTCGTTGAGAATAGTGCCAGTCGTTACACAATTCTCAAACGCAATGTTATCAAAAAGGATTCCACTCACAGTATGAGTATAGTTAAACCATGCTCTGGTTTGCGCGATATATTCCGCAATGAATTGACCCGGCATTCTGCTCTTAACCTCATCTTGATTTTCAAATGGATAGTGAAATTCGGCGAAAGGCATCGAACCCGATTCTACCCAGCAATCGATTACTTCTGGGATTCTGGTCATATTCCCGCCGCATTTATCGCATTTTATGTTTATTTTATCGACAAGGTTTTTATGAATATCTATTTCCTGAACCTTATCCGTAGAATATATGGAATCGAAGTTTACGGCTTTTTCTTTTAATTCTGCAACTGATCCTATACAGGTTACGTTAGTACATTCTTTGTTATCGCATTTCCAGAAAGGAAGTGGTGTTGCCCAGTATCTATTTCTTGAGATATTCCAATCCGGAGCCGTTTCAAGGATATTGAGAAATCTTCCGTGTTTCAGATTATCTGGATACCAATTTACTTTCTCGTTTAACTCAATCAATCTGTCTTTAATCTTTTGAATATTGATAAACCAAGCTGATATTGCGTTATAAAATAAAGGTGTTTCACATCTCCAACACTGTGGATATGGATGCGTGTATTGTTCGCGTGCAAATATTAGGCTGTGGGCCGCTAAATCGTCCTTAATGGTCTTTTCTGACTTTTTGAAATACTCCCCTTTTATAATGTCTGGGGCATTTTCGTTAAATAACCCACTATCTGTTACAAGGGGAATCATTGGTAAATCGTTTTTTACTCCTAGAGCATGATCATCTTCGCCATACATTGGAGCAATATGCACTATTCCCGTACCATCAACCGTTGTTACGAAATCAGCTGCGACTACGCGATATACTTTTTTCCCTGATAACTTAAACTTTTCAACATCAAAAAGAGGCTCGTATTCAATACCAACCAGTTGGCTTCCTTTGAATTCAGCTAAAACTTCGCCATGCTTTCCCTTGAAAACTGCTTCGAGGCGTTCTTTGGCCAGAATAAAGTTGTCAGGTTGCTCTCCTTCTCCACCTTTAACCAAAACGTAATCAATGTCATCTCTTACGGCCAGAGCTACATTACTCGGCAATGTCCAAGGTGTTGTAGTCCAAGCAAGAACGTAAGTATTTTCAGGTAAAGAATGCGCAGATGGATTAATAACCTTAAATTCTGCGGTTAAGGTTTCTTCGGTAACGTCTTTGTAACTATTATCCATCGCTACTTCTGATTTTGCCACCGGAGTTTCACATCTTGGACAGAACATTAGAACTTTGCTGCCTTCATAAATTAAGTCTTTGTTCCATATTTCTTTCAGAGCCCACCAAACACTTTCCATGTAGGTGGAATCCATCGTTTTGTATGAATTTTCAAAATCTACCCAGCGACCGATTCTATTAACCATTTTCCCCCATTCCTTGGTATAGGTTAATACCTTGGAACGACAGGTTTCATTAAATTTATCTACCCCTATCTTTTCTTCTATATCTTTTTTACCTGAAACTTGTAATTCTTTCTCAACGATATTCTCAATCGGCAAACCATGGCAGTCCCAGCCCCATCTACGACGCACATAAAAGCCCTTCATGGTCCAATAGCGTCCAACAACGTCTTTTATAACAGAACTCAATATATGACCGTAATGCGGCAATCCTGTGGCGAATGGCGGGCCATCTAGGAAAACATAAGGACGGTCTTTTGGGTTTTTATCCAAAGATTTTTTAAATATTTTTTCATTTTCCCAAAAATTTAATATTTCTTCTTCAATTTTTGGAAAGGATTCTTTCGGATTTGACAGTTTGAATGACATAAAAATACTAGGAAATTAAAAGGAAATTAAAAACATATTTCAATTTCTTCTTAATTTCCCCGCCCAAGCGGGATAATTTCTTCTAATTTCTTTGTAGTTTAGAAATTAAATGAAATTTTATTAATAAAAAAAGTTATTTTCTATTGTGCTTATAATACAATACTGTTCTATTTTTTTCAATTCCCTATTTTTTCTTTTCAAAAATAAATATCTATGGTAGAATGTATAAGGTTAATTTTATAACCGATTGTTCATTAAAATATCTCACATAAGGAGATTAGAGATGCAAATTAATCCGTATAAAGGTAAAAGTGAAGAAGATATTCTTGCGGAAGCGCAAAAAGTTTTTGATGATCCGTTGCGTTCGAAAGAAGATAGGTTTCGAGAATTAATGTTGATCTGTAAATATTCTCGTGATCCAAAGAACCGGAAGGAGATTTCAGTTATGGCGCACAAAAATGCTTCATGCCCGGAGGAGGCAATTCCCGCTCTCAAGATTCAGATGAATCCGGAATTTACCGAACCTGCGAATATTGTTCAATAAGTAGCTCAGTAGTTTTGAATAAATTAATCTCTTTGCCCTCCGTTTATGCGGAGGGTTTTTTATTTATCAACCTCAATGATTTTGTTCCTGGATTTTTCACCAGTAACTATACGAACTTTGCTTTTTGATACATTATAATGTTTTGCGAAGAATTCTATAACTTCCCTATTTGCTTTGCCTTCTACTGGCGGGGCGGCAACTTTTAGCTTCATAACCTCATCACCAAAAAGAGTCTGGTCTGTTCCGACTATTTCGGTTTTTTTTGCATTTGGAGTTATACGGATTGAGAGTTTCATTGGGATGAATTATGAATAATGAATCTAGAATAAAGAATATAAATCATTATAGATTAAAAGCAGTTAATTTTGAACCATAATTTTCTCCTTTACAAAATGGCTGTACTGTGCTATAATATAAAAACCGATTTTGAAAATCAAACAGGAGGGCGTTATGCCTACATTTACCTTAAAAAAGAAAGTAAATGATTTTTCTCAGGTTGTAAATCTTTTCACTAAAGAAGAAATAAGTCAGTTACCACGGGAAGCTGTGGTAAAACCGCGCAAGAAAAAGGACAAAGTGCCTCGCATCTTTGTGGAACAAGAGATCGCGAAGCTTATTCCCGAAACCAACAAAGTTGGCGATCTCGGATCGCTGGAGAAGCTTTTTACACCAACTGAAATAAAAGAGTTGGGACCTCCGGTTGTGAAAGTAAAATGCTCGGATGCGGTTGAAGACGAAATTCCTGAAGGTGATTTCTCGGATATCGAGGAGGCGCTTCTTCGGGGAACTCAAGCTCATGCTTTCGAGATGGAACCGGTAATACCTTCAGTTCCGGCTGAAACAATACCGGTAGTAGTCACTAAGAATAGTGTAGCCGAAGAGATCGCTGTTGTTACGGAAGAAATTTCCGTTGAGCAACACGAGGACGATTCGGTTCCTGAAACTGCTCTGCTAATTACGGAGCCGGAAGTCCAGATAGTGACGAAACCTGAGGAGGTTGTAAAACCGAACAGCGGTTTAGTCATTGACATGCTTCCGGAAAAGCGCAATACTATATTAGCTTGGAATCCAGAAAAGCCGATTTGCAACTGCGGATGTCCCGTTTTTCAGGGGGGTCTCTGCAAGCATCACTGGCGTCTTCTCGTTCGCGAAAAGAAAGCCAAGTAATTCACGTTTCAATTAAAAAGAGGGCATCTGATTTATCAGATGCCCTCTTATATTTGTAGAGACATGCCAAGGCATGTGTTATTAATAATCTATCCCCTTCTTCGCTTTAATGCCTTTTTTGAATGGATGTTTTATCTCATTTATTTCGGAAGTTAAATCCGATAAATCAATTAGCTCATTTGAAGCATGTCTTCCAGTAAAAATCACATCCATTCGCGAATTTTCTCGAATTAATCTCGAATTGTCGCGAATGAAATCAAAGATATCGCTTTCATTTAGTAATTTTAAATATATTGCATTTATAATTTCATCTAATATGATCAGATCAAAATTTTTACTCGAAATTTTTTCTTTTGCAAATTCCCAAGCTTTTTCGCAGGATTTTTTATATTCAGGATTGTCGAGAATACTTTTTTCTGAAATTGAAAGCTTCTCATCATCAAAAAACTGGTGTATCTCAATTTTGCTTTCTTGTTTTCTTGCTTTCTTGTTTTCTTGAACAAACTGCCATTCGCCTATTTCTTTATTACCCTTTATAAACTGAATTATGCACACTTTCTTTTTCCAACCAGAAGAACGTAGTGCCGTTCCCAGCGCCGCGGAGGTTTTACCTTTGCCATTTCCTGTAAATACAATAAGCATATAAACAATTAATCAATAAAATAAAAAAACAAGAAAACAAAATTTCATAATAATAGTTTAGCATTTTTTATAAAATAAAAAAACTGGGGTTTTATTTCCCCAGTCGAGCGTTGTATGGATTAATTTAAGCGGAAACCTTGATCGCGAATAGTTTTGTGTAGTCAACGTTTGTCGCTTCGACGCGAAATTTGTCTTGAAAAATCTCACCGCTGTCTTCAAGATCATCAAAAGCTTTAGCCAACAAAGTGTTTGGAATTTTGCGTCCGAGATCAATAAAATATAGACCTTCAATATTTTGATGTTTTCCGTGTTTCTTCTCGAAGGCATCAATCAGTTCCCGTTCGGAACTTTTTGCGCATATTTCCATCACGCTGGACACGAGAACCGGCTGAAAGTCGGGATCATTCAATATCTTTCTGAGCATCTCAACTAATTCCTTTTTCCTTTCTTGGAACTCTTTGCTTGTCAATCCTTCATCTTCCCATTTTGGTCTTGTTTTCAACATGTTAAGATTGCACTCCTTATCTTTTTCTTTTATTTTAGCATATTTATCTCAAAAAAAACAGGGCGAATGCAATTCGCCCCTACAAATATTTATCCCAACAATCCCACAAGTCCTATTCCCCTATCCGCATTTACTAAATCCGCAGACGTTGCAAAGCAAACAGCCTTCTTTGTGTTCGAGAGATGCTCCGCAATCCGGGCAAGTCGCCATGGTTTTGCTGCTGCTGTTTGACTCGCCTGGTTGTTTTTTTGCTAATTCCTGTAAAAATTCTTGTTTTTCTTCCTCCTTATTTAATTTTAAATCGAGCGTATTTAATTTATCTTCGCCGTTTTCAAAAAGCTTTGGCTGGTCAATTTTTACGCAATGGTTTTCCAAAACTTTTGCGATAGCGTCTGAGCAAGAAAGTATTAGTTCCCCATCCTGCCAGATTGGCGAAGGACAGCGGATAGCCTTCATTTGGTTAATAATTTCTTTGACTGATAATCCTGCGCGCAGTGATGATGATAGAATTCTACTTAAAGCTTCGAGTTGGCTTGACGCGCAACCACCCGCTTTTCCCATCGCGGTGAAAACTTCAAAAGGTCCCTGTTCGTCAAAATTGATTGTTACATATAGGCTTCCGCAACCGGTTTTCATTTTTTCTGTTACTCCGCGGACAACCTTTGGTCTTTTGCGTGGTTCAATTTGACGCGGTAATAATGTTTCAGCCGGTTTCGGTTCATCTTTTTTATAAGTAGATTCGGTTGTGAAAACTTGCATATCTTTACTACCATCGCGATATATCGTGATTCCTTTGCATCCCAATTTATAAGACAGTAGATAAGTTTTTCTGATGTCATCAATAGTTGCTTCGTTTGGGAAATTAATGGTTTTGCTTACTGCATTTTCAGTATATTTTTGAAAAGCCGCTTGCATTTTGATATGCCATTCTGGAGAAATATCGTGGCTTGTTACAAAAACATTTCTCCATTTCAAAGGAATTTCTTGAATATCTTGGATTGAATTGGTCTTTGCAACTTTCTTTACCAATTCATCCGACCAGAATTTATCTTTCTTAGCATAATATTCAAATAGTGGATTTACGAAAAATTGTTCTACCTTTGCCGTACCCTCTTTTGTATATAAAGATTTTTTGCTATATGCTACGGCAAATAGCGGTTCTACTCCACCCGAACAATTACCAATCATAGAAAGCGTTCCGGTTGGCGCGATGGTAGTGATTGCCGCATTTCTGATTTTGATTTTTTTGTCAAACCAGATACTTTTATCCCAGTGTGGGAAAACCCCCCTTACTTGCGCAAGTTCACGAGAGGCTTTGTGCGATTCATTATTTATAAATTTCATAATCTTTTCCGCAAGTTTGATCGCTTCTTCGCTATTGTATGGTATTCCCATGCGGATCAACATATCCGCCCATCCCATTACTCCAAGACCGATTTTTCGGTTACCCTTTGTCATCTCTTCAATTTCTGGGACAACATAATTATTCATGTCGATAACATTATCGAGAAAGTGTACGGCTTTATGAGTAGTTTCTTTGAGATGATCCCAATTTACTTCTTTGCCTTTCAGCATATTTGATAAATTAATCGAGCCAAGATTACAAGATTCGTAAGGCAAAAGCGGCTGTTCCCCGCAAGGATTAGTACTTTCGATTTCTCCTAATTTTGGAGTAGCATTGTCGCGGTTTATTCTATCGATAAAAATAATTCCCGGATCTCCCGTCTTCCAAGCATTATGTACCATTTTTTCAAAGACTTCTTTTGCATTGAGTTTGCCAACTTTTTTCTTGTCTTTTGGGTTAATCAAATCATAATCTTCTGCTGATTCTACTTTTTTCATAAAATCATCCGTGATAGCAACCGAGAGATTGAAATTTTGATAAGATTTGTTATCTTGTTTTGCGTCAATGAAAGCGAGGATGTCCGGATGATGCACTGGGAGAATCCCCATATTTGCGCCTACGCGAGTGCCGCCCTGCATCAGTTCCCCGCCAGTTGTGTTAAATATTTGCATAAATGACAGCGGACCGCCGGCGACACCTTTTGTTGAGCCTACATGCGCTCCAGCAGGTCGCAGTCGTCCAAAAGAAAACCCTGTTCCCCCTCCGCCCTTGTGGACTAGGGCCATATTTTTCAGAGCATTAAAAATACCTTCCATTGAATCTTCAACCGGCAATACGAAGCATCCAGAAAGCTGGTGAATCGATCTTCCTGCGCCTCGCAGTGTCGGAGAATTTGGTAGAAAATCAAGATCTACCATCAGATTATAAAATTCGACAGCGGTGTCCTTAACGTTATTTTTTGTCTTTTCGTAATTTGCTTCCGCTTGAGCAATATATTCGGCAACACGCCAAAACATGTCTTCGCTCTTTTCTGTGGGCTTTCCTGATTCATCTCTTTTCAGGTATCTTTTTTCAAGAATTTCAACCGCATTTGGCGAAAGGTAAAGTTTATGCTTGGTAGCTTTTTTGTTTGGGTTCTTTGTTTTGGTAGATTTGTCTGTGGTTGCCATTTTGTTTATATTAAATTTATTGCTATCTTGTTATCCCGCTGGGAAAGATTTTTTACCAAGTTAGCAAGGTAACAAGCTAACAAGTTTCCGTAATTAAAAAAACAAAAGTAAACGAACAATAACTTTTGTTTTTGATGTACCTCTATCCCCAAACCCTGTATCTATAGTACCAATCCAGAGAGCAACAAACAAGATATTTTTTTTAGGCTTAACTAACCGCTTTACTTTTCCTGTGTATAAATCATGGTGTTGAGTCGGCCATTCTCGAATCAAAAACCACGCCTTAAGTTGGCGCGGTTTTGGTGGAAATTGAATTTCATATTTCATTTTCCTTAGTTAAAAAGTATATTACCATTACAGTAATGCCGTTTATAGGCATTCCTTTGATTGGGTTGATTGTTCCCCAGACAAAAGTGCCAATCACGACAATTAAACAATAAAAACACATAATTCTTTGCATTTTCTATCTGGCTCCTTTGCGATTTTTTCTACTTCGTCTTTATGTCGCGTGCCGAAAATTATCAGTATAAGATCTCGGTTTGCGTTCAAGAGTCAATTTGAAATAGAGTATTATTCTCCCATATAACTAGCGGACTACCTATGTAGGTGGCAATAAAGACATTTGTATTAAAGAACTTCTTAATTTATTCTATCAAAAAAAACCACTACTTTACAATAGAGAAAGCAAAGACACGCAGCCGCGTGTCTCTACAATATTTATTTCAATGGTCCTAATAATCCTTCCTATTTCATTTTTCTGCGGATGAATGCTGGAACGTCCAGCTCATTCTCCTGGTCCTTTCTGCTCTTTGGCTTTTCCTCTTCATCACTTTCAGACTTTTCTTCATCGATAGCTCTTTTCTTAGTCTTTATATTATCAAATCCTGTTGCTATAACAGTAATTTTTACTTCGGATTGCATCGCATCATCGATAACCGCACCGAAAATAATATTTGCATCTTTGTCAGCAGCTTCGGTAATAATCTTTGCAGCTTCGTCTATCTCATACATTGATAAGTCAGGGCTACCGGTAATATTAAATAGAATACCCTTTGCTCCTTCGATTGATAGCTCAAGCAATGGTGAGTCAATAGCAGCGCGGGCAGCTTCGATAGCACGGCTTTCTCCGGTAGCGCGTCCGACACCCATTAAGGCGCTTCCTGAATTTTCCATAATAGCTTTCACATCAGCAAAGTCAACATTGATAGTGCCGTGTTGCGTTATTAAATCAGAAATACCTTGCACTGCTTGTCGAAGTACATCATCAACAACGCTAAATGCATCAATCAAAGATGTTTTCTTATCAATAACTTGGAGTAATTTGTCATTTGGAATTACGATCAGGGTGTCGACTTTATCTTTAATTTCTTCAATTCCGAGTTCACTTGCTTTTTGGCGTCGCAAACCTTCAAATCCAAATGGTTTTGTGACTATTCCAACGGTTAGCGCTCCTAATTCTTTTGCAATCCCAGCAATTCCCGGCGCTGCTCCCGTACCAGTCCCGCCACCCATGCCGCAAGTAACAAAAACCATATCAGCGCCTCGAAGCGATTCGTAAATCTCGTCTTTATTTTCTTCTACTGCTCTTCTACCAAGCTCTGGATCAGCTCCGGCTCCAAGTCCGCGCGTAGTTTCTTTTCCAATTTGAATTTTGATAGGAGCTTCTGAATGATAGAGTGCTTGAGCGTCTGTATTTACAGCAATAAACTCAATACCTTTAAGACGTGCCGAAATCATGCGGTCAATAGCATTGCATCCAGATCCGCCAACTCCGACTACTTTTATTCTTGCAAACACATCAGCGCCATCATTGTCAATCATGGAAATGTTTTTTTCTGAAGTAGTTGCGCTTTCTTTTACGCTTGTTTTTTTCATTTTCATAATTATTAATCTCCTATCTCTAAGTATTAATTCGCCCTCCTTAGCAGTATTATTTTAAAAAATGATTAATTATCTCTAATCTCTAAGACATTTTTAAAAGCGACACTAATTCGCAATGAAGCGAATGGCGCTAATGGATAGAAATATATTAAATTTGTGACATTCGTGCGTAATTCTTGTCACGTATTCAAAATATACCATATTTAAAAGGAAATGTAAAATACTTTTGAAATCTTACCTTTTTTTGAAAACATTTTTAATTTTTCCGAGTATTTTCATAGAGCCTCTGAAACCTTCTATTATGTTTTTCATTCCACCCTGTTCGCGAGCCAGATCAAATCCCCATAGAGCTAGCCCAATCGCGGTTGAAAATGAAGGATTATCTATTGTTTCTTTGTCAATTGAAACAATAGAATCGTTAGTTTTGCCTAATTGTACAGGAAGTCTCAATGATTCTCTGGCTACTTCGACAATATCTTCTATTTTTGATCCACCGCCAGTAAGAATCGCTCCTGCAGGTAGAAGCCCATCGCGGTTTATTTTGCGCAATTCATCTTTTACCATCATGAAAAGTTCTTCCAGGCGCGCATTTATTATTTCTACTATATATTTTCGGCTGATTAATCCTTTATCAATAGATGGATCTATCTCGGACAGATCAATTGTATCTTTTTCTGACACGCGATTTGTTGTTGCCGCGCCATATTCTACTTTCACTTTTTCTGCAAATTCAATTGAAGTTTTCAGCCCTATCGCAATATCATTTGTAACATGAGAAGCTCCGACTGGTATAAAGGCGGTGTGCAAAATTTCACCTTCTTCAAAAACGGCAATATTTGTACCGCCTCCGCCGATATCAACCAGTACAACCCCAATTTCCTTTTGTTTGCGAGTTAATACTGTGCGTGAAGCTGCCAAGGAACTCAAAACCATTTCTTCTACATCTATACCAGCCTGATAAGCGCATTTCAATAGGTTTTTTACGACAGGCGAAGAAGCAGTAATAACGTGCGAATCAACTTCAAGTCTGATGCCTTTCATGCCGATCGGGTCTTTGATGGCATCTTGGCCATCGACAATAAATGACCGAGGAATAACGTGAATAACCTCGCGATTTGCGGGCATCGAAAATGCTTTTGCGGCATCGATGACGCGCATAATATCGTCTTTTCCTATCTCTCCACTTGGGGAAGAAACCGCAACTACTCCCCTGCTATTTGCTGAGCTAGTTTGTCCTCCGCCGATTGATACCAACGCGCGTTCAATTGGTATGCCGGACATTCTTTCCGCTTCTTCAAGCGATTGCGCGATGGAAGCGATTGTTTCATCGATATCTACTACCATTCCTTTACGCATACCGTTTTGCGCAACATTGGAATAGCCCAAAACAGTTAAGTCGCCAGTCTCATGATCGCTTGACATAACTATAGTTACAGTTCTTGTATTTCCTATATCAACACCAACTTTGGTTTGTTTAGTATTTTTGCCCATTTATTTATTTTAATATATTTCGAAGTAATATTGAACCTATGATTTTTATAGAGTGGGTAGCGTTTTTTCTGCTGTTGTGGAATTCTCTTTATTTTCAGTGTTAGTATTTCCATCCGTTGGCATGCTTTTCAAAAAAGCATCATATGAAGACGATGCGGATGAAGCGGGTGCTTTTTTTGCCATACTTGGGAAAAGATATTCTTTAAGTCTTTCGGTAATTGAAATACTATTATTATTTTCTATTTTTTTATTACTCCAAAGGCCTTTTCTGCTTTCTTGCGCTTCTTTTTCATAGATCGTCCAGTCGCCCGTGCTGATCATTGACGGAGTTGATATATAAATATGTGCGAGTCCTGCTCTTAATATTTCCGTATTAATATTTTTATTATCTAGGTAAATAATCGCCCGCAATCTGCCAAAACTGTCTTCGGGATTTTTATTATCTAATTGAAGATATATCTGTTTACCTTCCACGATATTTTTCAAATAATCAGCGGCTTCCATCCCCCACTCCTCGTCTTTTTCTGGCGCTTTGATTCCGGCAAGCCTTACTCTTTGATTGTTTTCTAACATCACAATGTTCCCATCTACAACATTTTTGATCAAATAGGTAGGTAAGTTTTTTGGACGAGATAAAGTATATTTTTTATCCTTATTTACCTTTGCATCCGAGTTTGTAGTACTATCTGATTTGGCTTTAAAGCTTGGCAAGTCATAGGCTGTTCCCACTTGGAAACTAGCTTGCGGAGCCGGTTCAGCAGCTTGAGAAACAAAGTTATTACCTGTTCCGATAAATAAAACAGCACCCACTATAGTGAGAAACATAAAAGCAAATACCGTCTGCTTTATCCCATGCTTATGATGGCTTATGTGTTGAAGCATTTTTGTTATATTCTTATTGTTTTGTCTTTATCTTAAAATATTGGTACTTAAATGAAGATTCTATAATTAACAATGTAAATTTCTAAATCCTAAGCTCTAATTTCTAAATAATATCAAATTTCAAATTCTCAAATAATATTTAGGACTTATAATTTAGATATTAGGATTTCCGGGCAATTATCTCCTTAAATTATTGCCCGGGCGTGCTTCTTTAAATTTCAATAATATCTTTCTTGAAATTGCTTCCAAGTCTAGAAAATCATCAGCACGGTTAATTAAATTCTGGCTTGAACTTCTGCCAAATGCAACAACTTCAACGATCTTGCCATGATTTTGTAGATATTCTACCAATGGAATATAATCACCATCTCCACTGACCAAAATGACCACGTCAATATTTGGAGCCATTTTTATAACATCCATAGCCAGACCCACATCCCAATCGGCTTTTTTTGTACCATCTCCAAAAATCTGGAGATCTTTCGTTTTTACTTCAAATCCACTTTTCCCCAATGCATCAAAAAAAGAACCTTCTTCTGGCATTGATGCTTTTACAGCATATGCAATAGCACGGATCAATTTGCGTTCGCCCACAGCTTCTTTGAGAATTGCGCCAAAATTTACTTTTGATTGGTAAAGATGACGCGCAGTATAGTACATATTTTGGATATCAACGAATACCGCAACACGTTGTTCCTTGTTTTTTATAATACTCATTTTTTCTTTTAATTATTACTTGTCATATTTAGTTTACTCTATATTATTTTTTCTTCAATAGGATTTATTTAATTAAAGAACCCCGAAAATTATTAAATTTTCGGGGTTAAGATACACTCATTTTAAAAAAGTTTAAAACATGTTTGAACAATACATTCATAATAAGATTAGCGTATTTTAGGATGCCGTTTCAATAATTTCTCTGCTAATTTTTTGGCTTCAGACTTAGTTTTAACTCTTTTCTCTAATTGTGCGTCATAAACTTTTGACAATATCTCACCAACTATCTTATTACCATGCGTGATTCCCATGATTTTCATCACGACATCTCCACGGATTAATGGTTTTGGAAGGCGAGGTTTGTTATTTTCCGCTTCGAGAAATTTTTTTCCGCGATTATACGCAGAAAGCTCCGGAGGCAAAACTCGTCCGGATGGAGTTGACCGTACAGAGCTATTAGCATCTACCCAAAAAAGCTCAAGTAACTTTGGAAATCTTGGATCGGCCAGGTACATGATGCGGCGTGCTTCGCGCATTTTAAATAAATTGGAAAACAACATGTGAAATTTTATCATCCAAGTTATCGTATTAATTTCATCGTTTCCAAATTTCAATCTACGCAAAATTCTTTCCGCAATCTTTGCGCCCTCACTATCATGTCCATTGAAACGAATCCTGTCCCCTGATCCTTTTGACGGCATCATTAGTGTGAAAGCTTTGCCAACATCATGCAGTAATATCGCCCAGTTGATAATTGGATCGTTGGTCCTTGATTTTTCTAGCCCCAATAAAATATGATTCCAAACATTTCCTTCGTAGTGGTAATTCTTTGGTTGAGGGGTTAGCTTCGCATTCGACAATTCAGGAATAATCAAATTAAGAAGTCCCGTTTTTTCGAGTTGTTCGAATCCCCTTCTTTTATTATCGGAAGTTAAAATCTTCGTAAGTTCTTCACGTACCCTCTCTGCTGAAACTTTTTTTATCAATTCCTTATTTTTTACAATTGCATCATATGAATTTTTTTCAATATCGAAATTGAGAGTTGAGGCGAACCTTATTGCGCGAAGCATTCGAAGGGCATCTTCGCGGATACGTTCGTTGGGGTTTCCAATAAAACGGATCACCTTCGCTTTAATATCTGCCAAGCCATTTACATAGTCTATAACCTTACCATCCTTTAAAAACAAACCGTTAATCGTGAAGTCCCGACGTACCGCATCTTCCTTTGGATCGTTAATTAATTTAATTTTTTTGGGATGTCGGCTATCTATAGAACCAAAATCTTGACGAAATGTGGCAATCTCATATATATAGCTCTCTTTTTTTGTTTTTGGAACAACAGCTGCGATAACACCAAAAGCTTCCCCTATCTCAATAAACTTGATTTTGTTTTTGGTTAAAACTTTTTTTATCTCTTCCGGCTTTGCATTTGTGGCAATATCAATATCTTTGGTAGCGCGTTTTAAAATCTTATCGCGAACATAGCCACCAGCAAATAGAGCGATGTAACCAGCGCTTTCGAGATGTTTAACTATTTTTACCGCATTTGTTTCGAGTTTTGTCATTATTTATATTATACCTTAATTATTTCTTTTAGAAAATAAAAAAACCGTTCTTAAATTTCAGAACAGTTTTTTTATAAATTTTTATTTTGTAATCGAAAATTCAACTTCTCCCGTTTCGCCAGTGGTTATTTCCGCTTGAACGGAATAATCCCCTACTGGCCAACCACCAAGGGGCTGCTGAAAAGCAAAATTATACGCTACCGTTCCTTCCAGTGAAATATCCTTGATTATTGGGCCGATCCTTGAATCGCTTCCTTTCTGTTGCAGTACCACGGCAATCTTGGTTCCACTTTTCGCACCGTCAATAAAAACAGACGCATTTATCTCGGAAGCTGATGAAGGAAAGCTATTACCATCAACCTCAACTATTCCTTTATCGCCTACTTTTTCGTTCAATTTTATACCAAGTATTTTTGTCGCAACGCCAATTTGGGAATCTTCTGCTACCGAAATATTCTCGACTTCAGTTTCTTCTATCGGATTATTTTTTACTACATTTGTTAAATATTCTACAGATCCAAATTTAACCGCGATTGCCAATAGAACTAATAAAGCAATCAACCCAATGATTATTTTCCAAAAAGACCTTTTTTTTGGCTGGTTAGTTGGTTTTGAGGAAGATATTAGCCCGATATCTTCTTTTGATTTTTTGTTTTTTTGATTTCTTGCCATATATATTTTGTTGTGATAGATCCTTGAACAACTTTCGAGTACATCAGTGCTCGAGGATGATAACTATTTTACTGGAACCCAGTCTATATTTCCAACGTCGACTGTGTTTCCATTTGCGTCAACCGCAGTTACATTTGCCGGTGCGCCGCTTTCAGTAGTTGCGCTTACTGATGGTGTAGCTGTATTAGTTTGTGGTGCGGTAGCTGGTTTCGCTGAGTCAGTTCCATTTACGATGTAAGCTTTCTTGATAGAGATCGCCTGTTTCGGCCGGTTATTTGTTGAGTCAGTTTCAGCAGCTGCGATTTGTTTTACGATATCCATACCTTCAACCACTTTGCCGAAAACTGTGTGTTTCCCATCAAGTTGTGGCTGGGCTTTTTCTGTAATAATGAAAAATTGGCTACCGTTCGTATTTGGTCCGGAATTTGCCATTGCAACCATTCCCGGTTCGTTTTTCAAAGAAGCAAGATTTTTATCATATTTGTAACCAGCATCCTGATATTGTTTGATTGTCTCTGGGGTCACATCAAGAACCCAAGGATTTATTTCATCGTCAAATTTTCCACCGGCTGCTGACTCTCCACCTGTTCCCCATTGCGCGATTTTTGTATCATCTTTTGATAATGGATCGCCAGTCTGAATCATAAAGTCTTTTATAACTCTGTGAAATTTTACCCCGTCGTAATATCCTTTATTAACCAGTGCTACGAAATTTTCCACTGTTTTTGGGGCTGCGTCTTTCATTAGCTCTATGCGGACAATACCTTTATCGGTTTCGAGCACGGCTACTTGGTTTGAAACTTGTGTTGCTGCTTTTTTATCTTCCCATACTTTCTTAAAATGGTATTTCCAGCTTGCAAATGAACCAGCTCCCAAAACCGCTAGAATCGCAATTGAAATAAGTGAAATTTTTAAAATCTTTTTTCTTTTAACTTTTTTTGTTTGCGCATTTTGGATTTTGAGTTCTCGATTAACAATCTTCATCCTGGACTTTTTTCCCATTTTTGTTGTTCTCCTTAAAATTAATTATCAGTTATTTTTGAAGTTGAATACTTAATATCCAATACTTAATACTCAATCAATATCCAATTGGGAATTGGTTATTGGACATTTGGCATTTTTTGCAATTAATGCCATATGATATGAAAACATTATTTAAGATTTTTTAATTTTGATCGCTTCCCGTACTCCTCTTCTTCTTTTATTCTCTCTTCAACCATAGTATATATTCTCTTATTCAGATCTTCAAGTTCAACTGTTTCCTGCACGCCGTCGCGCATATCGCGGATTATTGCAGTATTGGTTACCGCTTCTCTTTGCCCTATCATTATTGAAAAAAGAGCATTTACTTTATCGGCGGCCTTCAATTGCGCTTTTATCGTATCTTTTCCAATCGCCATACCCGTCGATAAACCAAGTTCTCGCAGTTCTCGAGTTCTTTTTATCGCAACTTTCTTTGCTTCATCGCCAAGCTGAATCATAAAAATATTGACTTTGGAATTAGATTTTGGAATTTTGACAGAATTATTTTGTAGATAATCTACAACGCGGTCGATTCCTATACCAAAACCAAAAGCAGGAGTACTCTCTCCTCCCATCGATTCAATCAGATAGTCGTATCTTCCACCGCCGGCAAGTGAATTTTGACGTTTTGATTCTTCTGTGGTAACTTCAAAAACTGTTCGGTTATAATAATCAAGCCCTCTCACTAAGTTTGGTGACAAATTGTACGGGACACCTGCTTCGTCCAAGTATTCAAGGACTGACATAAAATGCTTTTTGCAATCTTCACAAATATAATCAACTGCTACTGGGGTTCCTGCGATGATCGGCTGGCATTTCTCATTTTTACAGTCGAGAATTCGTAATGGGTTTTTTTTCAATCTTTTTTTACAGTCTTCACAGAGCTTAGTTTGTTTTTTCTTAAAATGGTCAGTTAATAATTTTTTGATTTTTGGGCGGCATTCATTACATCCGATTGAATTAATGTGAATTTCGATGTCGGGAATTTTTAATTTTCGGAAAATGTCCCAAACCAAAGCAATAACATTCGCATCAATTGCCGGGTCTGCTTCGCCAAAAGTTTCAACATTGAATTGTGATAATTCTCTATATCTTCCTGATTGAGGGTTTTCATGTCGGTAGCATCTGCCGAGCGTATAGAGCGTAATTGGTTTTGGCCAAGTCTGCATACCATTTTCAATGAAGGCGCGTACCATACCAGCGGTAAATTCTGGTCGCAGCGCTACCAAACTTTCGCTTTTGTCTTTTTTCTTATCTTTTCCCCCTCCCATTTTTGAGGCATCAAAAATATACATTTCTTTTCCTACTATGTCGGTTTCTTCTCCCACGCTTCGCATATAAAGATCAGCCTTTTCCAATGTGGGGATTTCCATTCTTTCAAAACCGGCTGAAAGAGTCAGTTCTTCCATAGTGCTAATTGCAAATTGCCAGTAATACCAGTCTTCGGGCAGAATGTCCCGAAAGCCTTTTAATCTATTGATTGTCTGAATTTTAGGCATAAATTTTTTCTTGTTAATTTAATATAAATTTAATATATGAGACGGGTTCATTATACTCCCCTTTTCCAGAAAATCAACAGCAATTATTTATCTACACAAAGCCAAAATATTTTTTTGTATTTTTTAAAAAATATTGACTTAAAAATAATAAAATAGTATAATAAGTAAATATTCCTTACCTTAACAAAAGAATACGAAAGCGAGGGCATGAAGATGAAAGCGATCTTTGATACATTTATGCATAGCCCATATATGGGCTTTATGATCGCGTTGGCGTTCCTGTATTTTCTGATTCTTCTTGACTGTACGAAAGACTACCGCAAAGAGCGGTCGCGGAAAAATCTCTTTTTTATCACCTTCTGGTTTCTGGCCATGGTGTTAAACACTTGGTCGTTGAAAAACGTATGGGTGGAGCAGATATGGACAGAGCGGGCAAAAATCTCATATCTGGTCAAGGAAGGTGACGGAAAGCTTCACTGCGCGAGCGGAAAACTGCTCAAAGTTTATATTCATGGCAATGTCCCGCGTCAATATGACGAAGCTGTGAAGTGGGCCATCGAAGAATGGAATAGATCTCTGGGTATCGAGGTATTTGTTTTCGGAGGATGGGCTACCGGCGGCGATACACTAAATGATCTTCAGGAAGACAACGCTGTGCTGGTGGCTTGGCATCCGATAGATCTGCGGCAAGATGGCTCATATGTAATGGGCACTGCTCAAAGCGGCGCTGCACATACGGAAACAGGGATAGGATGGAAATCGGTCGTTGTGATGAATTCGGAATGCAAGTTTTTTACAGGCTCTGAAGCTCCCAACTCTCAGCTTTTCGATTTCGATTCGGTTGTCCTCCACGAACTTGGTCATTCACTCGGGATTAACGATCACCTGAATGATGGTCAACCGTCAAATCCCGGCAAGCTCGTGATGTATCGCGCAACAGAGCTCGGTGAAGTAAAACGGGTTCTGCAAAAAGCAGACCTGGATGCATTTTCCTGCTCGATTGACGTACGGCGGTAAATTTTCTTTTGTTACATACGGGGGCCACCCACAAAGTGACCCCCGTTTTTATTTTAGTAAACTTTCGATTTCTTTTTTATAATCGCCCAATTCGAAATCCGGTCCATGGCCCGGATAGACATGCGTATCATCAGGTAACGTTAAAAGTTTTTCTTTAATAGAAATTTTAATTTTAGCAAAATCCCCACCTTTGAAATGAGTTACACCGATAGAGCCGGCGAAAATTGAATCGCCGGAAAATAATACCTTTTGTTCAGGATTATAAAGACAAATAGAGCCGGGAGTATGACCGGGAGTAAAAATAATTTTCAATTTACAATTTTCAATTTCCAATATGGAGCCCTCATTAATAAATTTATCAATATCATTTTTTTGTAAAAGATTCTCGTCGAGAATCTCAAGGTCTTCCTTGTGGCAAAGAACTTTTGCTCCACTAATTGACTTTAATTTACTAACTGCTATAATATGATCAAAATGAAGGTGCGTTAAAATAATGTATTTTATTTTTAATATTCCAATCTCTTTAACAATTTTTTCAACATCATCTCCTGGGTCGATTACAAAACATTCACTTTCTTCTGAAATGATATAGCAATTAGTTTCTAGTATCCCAACCGGAATTTTTTTTATCTTCATAGGTTTATTTTTTGCGCTATCTTTATGATAGTGCTTTGAATCTTATTTTTAATCCCTGGATTTGGCGCGTGATGATTGCTCATTGCGCGCCCCTTTTTCAAAATTTGATGAAAAGGGATAATGGACCCTTTTTCGATTTTCTTAGAAATCCTCCTCTTTAATTACTTAAGGGGAGGTATTTTTATTTACGAACCGAAACTTTCTTTTCTACAAAAACTATTTTATCGTTTTTCAGATCCATAGAAACCTTCTCTCCCTCCTCTATCTCGCCACTCACGATTTTTTCTGCTATTTGATTTTCGACTTCATTTTCGATCAAGCGTCTGATTGGACGCGCGCCAAATTCCGCATCAAAACCGTTTTTTGAGATCCAATCAATCGCTTTTTTTGTGATTTCAAGAGTTATTCCCTTTTCGTTTTTCAATCGTAACTTTAACTCAGCAAGATTTATTTCAACAATTTTTGCGATCTCTTTTTTACCAAGAGGTTTAAAAACAACGACTTTATCAATACGATTTAGGAACTCTGGATTAAATTTTCTCTTTACCTGTTCAAGAACAATGTCTTTCATTTTCTCATAATCGGTATTGTTAGACGCAAGATTTTGTATCTCTACGGAATCATTATCTTCAATCTTAAATCCAAGCGCGGCGGAACGTGTTAGCTCATTCGCGCCAATATTCGAAGTCATAATTATTATTGTATTACGAAAATCAACCTTTCTTCCTTTAGCATCCGTTAGAACCCCATCTTCCAGAATTTGCAATAAAAGATTGAAAACTTCCGGATGCGCTTTCTCGATTTCATCAAAAAGAATTATTGAATATGGTTTTTTGCGCACAGCTTCAGTCAGCTTTCCGCCATCTTCATAACCAACGTAACCTGCCGGCGCGCCAACAAGGCGGCTAACATTATGCTTTTCCATAAATTCACTCATATCAATCTTAATCAATGCATTATCACTCTCATAAACTTCAGATGCCAAGACTTTTGCCAATTCTGTTTTTCCTACCCCAGTCGGTCCAAGAAATATAAAAGATCCGATCGGTCTTCTAGGATTGCCAATTCCAGCACGGCTTCTTTTTATCGCTTTGGCGATAACTTCAATAGCTTCATCTTGTCCGATAATTTTCTTTTTCAGGATATTTTCAATATTTGAAAATTTATCATAATCTGATTCAATTAATTTCGAAACTGGAATTCCAGTCCAAGTATTTACAACCCTAGCAATATCTTCTTTAGTAACTATTTTTCTTTTTTCTCTTGGGATGTCATTTTTTTCTTTTCGCTTTTTTTCAATTTCCTCTATTATGAAATTTTCTTGATCGCGTAGCTGAGCAGCCAATTCGTATGCTTGTTCAGCTATCGCTTTGTTTTTCCCTTCGATAGTTGTTTTGAGTTTTATTTCAAGCTTTTTAATTTCAGCGCTCTCCCCTATCTTTTCTTTTATTACTACACCAGACGCAGCTTCATCAATCAAGTCAATTGCCTTATCAGGAAGGAACCTATCGGCAATATATCTATGCGATAGTTTTGCTGCGATCATGACAGCTTCCGGTTCAATCACAACTTGGTGAAAATCTTCGTAGTTTTGCGCAATACCTTTCAAAATTTCAATGGTGTCAGCTACTGTCGGTTCTTCAATTACAACAGGCTGAAATCTTCTTTCGAATGCCGCATCTTTTTCAATATTTTTGCGGTATTCTTCAATCGTAGTCGCGCCAATGCAAGTAATCTTACCGCGAGAAAGAGCAGGCTTTAACATATTACTCGCATCCATTGAACCCTCAGCTGCTCCAGCACCAATTATCGTGTGAATTTCATCGATAAAAAGAATCGCATCGCGGTCTTTCTCTACTTCATTAATTAATTTTTTTAAGCGGTCTTCAAATTCACCGCGGAATTTCGTACCGGCTATCATACTCCCCAAGTCGAGCGAATAAATCTTTTTATTTTTTAGTTTTATTGGTACTTCGCCTTTTATAATTTTCAAAGCTAACCCTTCGACAATAGCAGTTTTTCCAACGCCTGGATCGCCGATTAGCACAGGATTGTTCTTGGTTCTGCGCGAAAGTATATGAATTATTCTTTCGATTTCAGTTGTTCTACCAATTACAGGGTCAAATCTATTATTTTCTGCTTCAGCTGTCAGATCAATTGAATATTGGGCGAGCATTGATTTTTTCTTATTCTGGTTATCCGGTCCCATTCCTGATGTTTCACCCATCATTTCAATGTCCTGTTGAGGTGCATTTTGCAATAATTCAATTAATTGTTTTTTTATGCTATCAGGATTAACATCGATGTTTTGAATGATTTGAAATGCTTTGAAGCTCGGGTCTGCTAATATTCCCAAAAGCAAGTGTTCAGATCCAAGATAAAAATGGTTAAATCTTTTTGCAGTCAAAATCGCGGCTTCGAGAGCTTTTTTTACTTCTTCATTAATATTGACACTTTTCTTATTCGTATAGATATTATTAAACTGTGGCATAAAATTCATCGCGAGTTCAGCTCTGTCATGGTCAACGCCAAAACTTTCCAGCATAGAATTTGCTAGACAGTTTTTGTTCATTAATATTGCAAGCAGAATATGCTCTGTTCCGATGACTCCAGAGTTGTTTCCCGCGATGCCTTGCGCTTCAGTAAGGATATTGCGAGCGTTTGAGCTAAATCGATCAAAACCAAAAATATTCATATAATTAATCCTCCTGTAGTTATAATCTTACTATATAAATTTTATTTAAGTAATACTTTGTTTGAATAAAAATGTTTAATATCCAATGACCAATATCCAATCAATATCCAATTTTTCAATATTCAATTGGGTATTGGTTATTTAGAGTGCTTTAGCACTCTGTCCTGTTGAGTGCTAACTCTATTATATAAATACGCAAAATATTTGTCAATATTTCATTGAAAAATAAAAAGCCGCTTTAAAGCGGCTAAGGAAATTATATCTTTGAATCTCAGACTTTTAATTTAAAAATATGGATTGCAATAAATTGAATAATCAAGAAAAATAGCGCCCAGACAGTAAGATCAATTAGAAGGTGTGCTGCCTTCCACTGCCACCCTCTTTTTTCTTTATAATCTATATAATTCTTAATTAATAATCCGATATATGAGGCGGGAAAGGCGGCAATAAAAATAAATATAAGATATAGATTGATATCGATAGCAACCACCTCCTATTCTAATTTTTCGGTTTATTTTAAACTATCCGTAAAAACCGTTATGTCGGAATTAACCCAATAACTAACAAGAAAAACCGCTGCGAAGATTAGGATTACATAGATGTATGACCTCAGATATTTTACATCTTTTTCCTTTTTTCTATATATCCATATAAATAAAAAATCATAAGCACTGGCAATCACACACGCAGGTACAAATGCTTTCAAAAATAGCGCGATGTTAAAATACGCCATTAAAAGGTAACCTCCTTTTATAGTGTTTTATTTTTTCTCAGTTTCTTTTTTCTTTGTTGCAGACTTTTTCTCTTTCTTATTTTTCTCCGGTTCTTTCTCTTTTCCCTCCTTTATATTTTTCTTTTTCTTTTTACTTTCTTCTTTTTTTACTTTCTTCTTTTCTTGTTCTTCATCTTTATCTTCTTTAAAACTTTTTGCCGCCTCAGAACCAACTTCAATAACATCTATTTTCCAATCAGTTAATCTAGCGGCAAGGCGAACGTTTTGTCCGTTTTTACCGATTGCTAAAGATAATTGGTCTGGGTTTACAATAACTAAAGCTTCTTTTGCTCTCTTATTTAATTTAACACTATCTATTTTGGCCGGAGATAATGCATTTGCAATATATGTTTCCGGTTCTTCATTCCAGAGCACAATGTCTATTTTTTCGTTGCCAATTTCACCAAGAACTGCTTGTACGCGTGTGCCACGTTGTCCAACGCAAGATCCAACTGGGTCAACACCTTCCTGAAGCGCTCGCACTGACATTTTTGTTCTTACCCCCGCTTCTCTTGCGATTCCCATTATAGCGACTGACCCAGCTTCAATTTCTGGAACTTCAATCATAAATAAATATTTAATAACATCATCAGCCGCGCGGCTAACCATAATTTGCGGACCCTTGTTTGTTTGTTCAACTCGTAGAAGTAGTACTTTTATTCTTTGTCCCACCCGGTAATTTTCACCGGTGATTTGTTCTGATGGAAACATAACGCCATTTGCTCTTCCCAAATCAACAATAATATTTCCGCCTTCAATCTGTTGGACAACTCCATTTAAAAGTTTGCCTTCAAGTGTTTTGTATTCATCAAATACAACTTCGCGCTCAACCTCCTTAAGCTTCTGGATAATAACCTGCTTTGCAGTCTGCGCTGCTATTCTGCCAAAATCTTCTTTGGTTGGCAGCGGGTATTTGATAACACCATCGATAACCGCATCTTTGTCTTCTTTTAGCGCGTCAGCAAGCAATATTTCTGCGTTTTCGTCGGCAACTTCTTCGACAATCTTCTTCTCCAACCAGAATTCTGTAGTACCTTTTACGGGGTCGATTTTACATCTGATTGTCTGGGACGGCTTTGCATAATCTTTACGGTATGCTGCCGCTAGGGCTGATTCAGTAGCCTCCAGAATAGATTCTTTGCTAATTTTTTTCTCTTCAGCGATTTGTTCGAGAGCGGAAATAAATTCTTCGTTCATTCGTCACAATTTTACTCTCACTTTCGCATCCAAAATTTAAAAAATTTTGTTTGCTCCAGCTTTCGTAAAATTCCTCCTCTTAAGAAAAAATCCTATTATAGTATATTAATTATTGGTATAGATTTTTTCTTCGTATTAATTTTAAAAACAAAAAAACAGAGTATTTCTACTCTATTATATTTCTATTTTACAACATCCAAATTTACTTGTCAAATTATTTACCCCTCCAAACTTTCCAGACAAATTTTGGAAAAGCGTTGATAATTCTGCCGATTCGAAATGGTTGGCAGACAAGTCTCCATAACCATTCAATTCCGAATCTCCTCATAAATCTTGGCGCTCTTCTTGCTAGCCCAGCAATAAAATCAAATGTTCCACCGACTCCAATAACAACTTTTGCATTGAGCTTATCCAAATTGTTATAAATGAATTTTTCCTGTCGAGGAGAGCCAAAAGCAACAAACAAAATATCCGGTTCATATCCGGCAACTCTATCAGCAATCCCCTCTTCTTCCGGGCGGCCTGAATAAGTACCGACAATATTAATTTTCGGGAATTTTGATTTCAATTTTCCCGCAACGTTTCCCGCGACTCCCTCCCCTGCTCCAAGTAGGAAAATTTTCCAGCCTTCATCTTGCGCTTTTTTTGCTATTTTCCAGATCAGGTCTGCTCCGGTAACACGCTCCGGAATTTCAGAATAGAGCCAACGACGGTTAAATAAAATTGAGAACAAAGAAATTTTCAACCAGAATATCTTTTTGATTTTATAAATAAATCGCGAAGTGATGCTTAAATTTTGAGATTTGAGATTTGATTTTTGAGTTTTCGCAAGATATTTACTTGCCCATACGATTCCGACGCCATCAGCTGTATTTAAGTTCGAATTTTGTAGTGCTTTTTTAAACTCGCTATCTTGCGCCGCGTGCATAATAAACTCTGGATTAACCGTTGCGATATAGTGATACCCGCCTTTTTTTATATAGTATTCAATCTTATCTAAAACATCAATATAACCTACCCGATCGATAGGAATTCCTAAAATATTTATGCGGACATCGTCTTGATTGCTCATTGCTATATTATATCATTTAGAGCGAATTAGAGCTATTTTTTATTTTTGGTGATTTTTACTTTTCGTTTTACTTTCTTTACTAACTCTTTCCTTTCCTCTTCCGGGAAGAATTTTGGAGTTTTCTTTTTCCTCTTAAATATCGCAGCAATTAATAATAGTAATGCCAATAACGCAGCACCAAAAATAATATAGGAAAGAAGATTGTCTTTCTGCCATGTGGTTGTAGTAGTGCCTGGTATTGGTTTGGGGGCGAGAACTTCAACAACCAGAGTAACTCCCAACTCTTTCTTTACTAATGAACCGCTATCTGACCCCCCATCAGTTTCTGTATTAAATATAGCTGCAAAGTATTTGCCTTCTTTTGCATCAGAAGGAACATTAATCTGAAAGTTTACAGTTGCTTTCTCCCCTTTCTTAACACTCATACTACTCTCATTTAATTTAATCCAACTGGTTAAGGGTGAAGTAACCTTTTTTCCATCTTTGTCTATAAATAGCGGGGTTCCATGTTCCCCATTACTAGGAGCAAAGGCTCTAGTGCTAATAGTAATTATAAGATTATCATCAGTACCATTGACATACTCATAAGAAGAGCTTTTAGTTTCTCCTTTATCTAATTTGAGACTAATTAACGCTGGAGAAACAGAAGAGCTGATAGTGTTAGTAGTTTCTTGCGCCAAGGCTTGGTTGGAGAATATTAATATGGAAGCAGTAATGAGAAGGGTTGTAGATATTTTTTTTAGCATATTTGATTTGTTGTTTTTTTTGTTTTCTTGATTAATTGTTTCTACGGATTCGCCATTATTGAGAAAGTAATGGTGTTTTGATAAGTTCCTGCTGGTTGAGGACTCTTGGTGGATAATTTGAATAAAACATCATCATCATGAGTCCCGTTTATCTGTGTTACTATCGGTAGGTCAGACAAAGTTAATCCTGCCCAATTAACGCCATTTGAAAATCTGGAAAGATTGATTGATGAATATCCAAAGAAAGAACTAATTGGAGTTGGTGGCCATACTTGCGGACTAGCGTTAGTAGAGGTAAGGGCAGGAATAGTGTTGCCTCCTGATGTTAAATCTTGGTCTTGTCTGATATCAATAGTATATCCATTAACCAGATTTGTTGTGCCTTGTAGATCAAGCGCTCCAACCTTTGTATCCCCTACTGTAGTACTGCCAAAAGGAATTGTTGTAGAAGTAGTAGTGATATTAGTTGTTTCAACTCCAACCGATATTCCACTGGCAATACCAAGAATATTAAAGCTTAATATTGAAGCTGGTGTATGAATAGTTTGCGATGTTGCGCAGGTAAAGTTCATAAAAGTATCATGCAGGCAGATATTATAAGTATAATCAGAATCTGGCGTTAACCCCGAATCAATAAATACGTCATCTGGTATATAAGGATCATATAATTTAATTGGAGTTAGAGCAGGAGAGAATGGATCCGTTGGGAAAGTATTTCCATCAACCCTATATACATGCCAATCATCGGCATTAGTATCGCTACCGGAAATAGTATTTGTCTTTACACTAACCTGATTCGCAAAAGTAGTTCCTGCTGGGAATGATAGGTTTCCTGGAGAGACAGGATTTTTCGTATCGATAGTAAATGGATCTGAATCAATAGTTGCTGTATGTCCGTTTCCATCATCCGCGCTAATTCTGATCTTGAGGTCAGACTGATCCGCTCCATCACAAGTTAATTTCGCATTCCAGCTGGAGATAATTGTTGCAAAAGTACTGGTGGAGGATACAGGATTGGTAAACCCAGTAACGCCAGAGATACTGCAACCGACTGGATTATTAATTAGTGAGAATGTGATAGTTAAACCATCCGAGTCTGGATCTTTTACTTCAAAACTGAAATTGATATTACCAGTACCAGCAGCTTGGACTGGTTGAGCAACATATTGTACTACTGGTGGTCCGTTGAGACCGCTGGTAGTTGGCTTGACTGGATCAGTATATGCTGTCTTATGTCCATAGTTATCATAAGCCCAGATATTAAATGAATATTGTGAATTAGATCCTAATGGTGTGGCCGTATAGTCTTGCCCTAAGATATAATTATCAAAGGCAGCTAATTGTGTATCGGATTCTGAAACGGTACTGTCTTGTTTGTAGTAAATCTTAAAGCTATTTCCTCCTCCTTTTAGATTTTGATCAACACTCAAAGGATTTAAGAAGAATGTATTGGTGCTTAGGCGTACTACAATAGTATCTGCGGTTGGTGGGTCATATGTTAGCCCCTCTATTAGTGTAGGCGCTTTAGTGTCGAGTAAAAAACTGCTTATCTGCGCAGATGAATAATCTATCAGGTCGTGAGCAATAAACTCTAAACCAGCATTAGATAATTCAAGCCCAGGGCAAGTAGTATCGGCATCAGTCCAAGTAACCGAATAACTACCATTTGATAAACCAGTCAAAGAACCAGATATTGTACCGATACTGCATCCTTCTGGAGGGTTAACAATTGATAAAGCGACTGAGAGATTGCCAGCGTCAATTCCATCCGGATCATTAATAGTAAATCCGATTACAACATCGTCACTACCTATTGTTTGAACAACAGAAAGAGCGGAAAGAGTCGGAGGATTATTTGGAGGAGTGATTTGAAAGTACATTTCATTAGAATAGATAGTATTAGTAGTTTCTCCATTATACTCTACGAACATCTTGTAGCAGTAAGTATGGCCAGTTATTGTAGTTGAGATATCAGACATACCATTAGGATCAATGTTTGATTTATAAATAATCGTTCCCCCATCTACTGAATCAAGATAATTATATACCGTACCGTCTACCAGATTGCCATCAGTAGTACAGCTAGGTTGTTCTTTCTTCCAAATAAGATAGTTCTCGAAACTGAAATTATTTGTTGGTGGAGTGTCTATGTATGTGACTACTGGCGCTGGGCTTGAGGTTGCGCTGAATGTATTTGGTCCTTCCGCCACTGCAATCGCATTGCCAGCCAAGGCTGGTGAGAAATTGCCATTTGAATAATGCGCATAAATTCGGTAATAGTAAGGACCGTCATCAATATTATCATCGTCAAGGCTTGTCCCGGTTGAATTGTAGACTACCATTCCCCCGCTCAAAATATCCCCCAGGTTGTATGTAGAACCATTAGCGGGAGCTATTATTGGATCTGAATTAGCTTTTCTAACTATCAGATAATAGTCTGGGGTTCCACCGACAGGAGCCGTCCAAGTAAGTGATAATCTCATTCCATGCGGAGTTACAGAGAAGCTTGCCGGAGCAGGCACAATAGTTGAATATGTTACGGAAGTCGCAGAAGTTTTATGCCCATATTTATCATAAGCCCAAATATTAAATGTATAGTTTTGTCCCGGTGTTAATCCGGTTACCGAATATGCAGCTCCAGGAGTAAATGCTATAGGAGCTCCTGTTATGAGTATTCCTGTTTCATCAACACTTCCCCCAGAAGCATAGTATATCTTGTAGTTAAGCGCATTAGTATCAGTTGTTGAATTAGATCCTAGATTGAAGAATATCTTATCTCCTGTTGATGAAAAATTAGTTAAATTAAAGTTAGAAACAGTTGGAGTTGGAAGCCTTGGGGATAGAGTATCAAGCAGAAATGGAGCGGAGTTTTGCGAAACAGAATTAAGACTATCGCTGGCAGTTACTTGGATAACAGCATTTGTTACTTCAAATCCCGGGCACTCTCCTGCCAGCCCTGCATTCCAAGTAGCGGTATGAGTATAGTAAGTGCCATCAATCCCCGCCAAATTATCAGTTAAATTCATTTGGCAAGTGGAGCCTCCCGGATCAATCATGCTAAATGTAATATTCAAATTGGTTGAGTCGGAATCTCTAACACGGTAAGCTATAACAATATTTTCAGTTCCGGTAGTTTGTAGCGCTGTGACTGAACCAATCTCTATCTCTGGAGGCAGATTTGGCGGTACATAGGTAGCGGCAATTCCAGCGGAATAAACTAAGTTTGTTGGAACCGCTAAATCATCTCCCAGATATTGAGTAAAGATCTTATAGCAAACATTTGTACCAGAAGAAACTCCCGTTCCTCCCATATTATCAGTAGTAGTGGTTCCGGTTCCGGAATAGATAATTTCTTCATTAGTAAAGCCGGTTGGATCTAATGCATTATAGTTATTATCCTTGGTTGGCGTCCATTCGATTAAACAAGTAGGAGACCCAACTTCTCTAACTACTACATATTTTTGTAAACTGTAACTTGGTGTGGGGGCTACCCAGTTGAGTGCGATATCATAATTTGATCCATTTGGTATATAGGCAGGAGCAGATAACGACGCGTTCAGAGCATTCGGTGTTATCGATGGAGCTGAAACCCCCTCTGAATATAGATTTCCAGAATAGTTGGCAAAGATAGTATAGGTATAGGCTGCTCCATCAACTGCATCATCATCCAGAGTGACGCCTGTGCCATGGTAAACTACTATCGTATCTGCATCTACCGTGTTGCCAGCAGCATATATTCCAATACCATCTGTTGGCGTCCAAGTAGACGCGGATGTTCCTTTCTTACGAATAACCAGATGCTTATCTGGCGCCGGCAGCATTGCGTCCCAACTCAGATGGACTCTCATACCTTGAACTATAGCTGTAAATCCTGTAACAGATTTTCCTTTTGTGCTGACATTTAATACCGTAGCAGCAGTTTTATGTCCATAGTTATCATAAGCCCAGATATTAAATGAATATTGCTGGTTAGTTATTAGCGAGGAAGCAGTAAATATCTGTCCCGCAACATAACTATTAATATTTGGTAGTATTTGCGTACCGCTTACTTCGTCTACCGTTGATCCTTGCTTGTAATAGACTTTATAGGCAGCGGTAGTTTTTATGTTTCCATCAGTAGCCCCGGTAGCTCCGGTAGCGACAGTAATGGAGTTGCTGTTTTTGGAGGACAAAATAAGGCTGGAACTTGCAATGGGAGCTTTGGTGTCAAGAGAGAAAGTTGGACTAGCGGTACCGGTGGCTCCGATAAAATCGGAAACAGTGGCTGTCAGTTGAGCAGAACCGGCTAACATTTCTACGCCTGGACAATCCCCCGCGGTTCCATTAGTGGTAGTGGCGGTCCAAGTAACGCTATGAGCTCCGACACCGAGGTTAGTTATTGGTCCGGTTAAAGTGCTAATACTGCATCCTGAAACCGGATTTGTAACAGCAAAGCCAACAGAAAGCTTGCCATTATCAGATGGATCAATATCATTTACATTAAAGTTAATTACCACATTATCCGTGCCGATCGTTTGGGTGATGCTATTTACGCTAATTGTTGGATTATGATTTGGCGGTTGAGTCCAAAGACTTAATCCAGAAGAATACATTAGATCAGTAGTATTGATTGTTTCACCATTATATTGGACAAAGATTTTGTAACAATAACCAACGCCATTTGTAACTGCAGTATCAATATATGATATTGGCGCTGCTGGGTTTTTGTAAATGATATTTCCAGTTCCTTGCACTCCTGAATAGTCAGCTCCATTGGTTGGCGTCCAAGCCCCTGAGCAATCAGCCGGAGTTGTTGCTTTCCAGACAAGATAATTTGCAATCTTAAATGTATTAAGAGGCGTGTAAGGTCCTGATAGATTGTCCAGTGTTACACTTGGTGTTGCTTCATTGGTATTATCAAACTTTTGGGGGTTTTCCGGGTTAGGATTTCCGCTTACTGCCGTTGAACCGACAGAATAACTGAAGGGAGCCGCGGTTCCATACTGAGCATAAATTTTATAATAATACTGGGTTGGCAAAGTATTTACATTTACATTTTGATCAGTGCATGAAAATCCTTTACAGACAACAACACCATCGCCAACCGTATCACCAATATTATAGTCAGCAGTTTCCCCGGTTGGATTCCAGTTTGGTTCTGTTGTGCCTTTTTTTCTAACAATCAGGTAATTATCAGGATTGCCGGAAGGTGGCGCTGTCCATCCGATATTTATCATCATTCCTTGAATCGTGATAGTTGGGTTGACTGGCGGATCAATAATTGATGTTAGAGTGCTGCAAGCAGAAGTCCCTACCGAATAAATATAACCAATATATTGAGCATAGATTGTATAGCAGTATCTGGTTCCAAAAAATACATTGGCATCGTCAAAGTTTTTTACTTCACTTCCCGCCCCGACATTAGTGCTGTCATAGATCATCTCTTCTCCGGTTACAGTAGTATTTGACCAGGTATTATAATCCGTCCCATCACTTGGAACGAAAGTAGGAATACTATCGATACCTCTAACGATCAAAGTTTTTGTTTGCCCGATATTATCAATTGGATTATTCCAGCTGAGATTTAATTTTCCGTTAGTCGGAGTTATTGTTAAAGGAGAAATAACAGGCACAGTTGGGTTGCTAGCTGGTATAAGAACTTGAGATATTGAAGGCGCTGAATAATTAGAGGTTTCGTTCTGGGTATAGAAATTATAAGTTTTATTAAATGTATATATACCATAATTTCGCAATCCTGATGGAATAGCGCTGGTGCTCAGATCATCATTACATCTTATTTTTGTTTGGGTATAGTCCGCTGTATTAACACAAACCACTTGATAATCTGTTGCCACGCTGCTAATAGTTCCGTCGCTATTCAAATAATCACCTCTTTTATACATTATGTTTTTATCAAGGTAAAGACGATATGGCGCGGATGCTAATGGACCTCGAACCACTAAATTACCACCCAAATCTTGTTGGCTCTGACTGGTTCCTTTGGAATTATTTATAATACTAAAACCGGCTCCCATTGGAAAAATAGTAGCGCCAGCAGTTCCTTTAGTAATACTTCCTGCGGGGGCAGGACCTGATGGTATTGATCTTTCTGGGGTTCTATCTTGAATTTCGATAGCTCCGGTTATTTGATTATTATTTATATAAGATACATTTGAAACGGAGTTAATTTTTAGCCCTGAAAAACCGTGATGCTTTATCTGCCCATCTCTTTTGTCTTTTACTTTTACTGCTAAATTAGCAATACCATTTATGAATCTCGCTGTAACTTTTGAATCTGAAAAAGTACAGTTCGCTCCGTTGCAGCCGGAAAAAACATATTCACCTGCAAGATTATCTATTATGCCAATATCTACCGTTCCATTGAAAGACGGGTCATCATAAATTTCATAGGGAGTTGTAGAAGGAGTAAAATTATTACTCCAAGCCGCTCTTCCCTTTATAATTCTAAATTCATCCAGATAGCCCTTAAAGGCTGTAACAGACCCAAAATATTGCCCTATATATAAAGCGCCGCTATTATTCCATAAACTTAATGATGACATAAAAGAGTTTACAGTAGTACCATTAACAAAAAGATAAAAAGTATTTCCATTCCTTGTTAGCGCATAATGTACCCAAACGCCTGGTGTTACCGGACCAAATGTTTGGCCAACTGGTTGACCGCTAGCGATATCCCAACTGCTACCATTACTAGTCATGTAGACGTTAAGATTGTTGCTTACTACTTCAAAAGCAATTGGAGCATAAGCGCCGGAGCCGATGGCAAGAACACCTTGCCTGACATTATCTGAAAAGTTAGCCCAAAAATCTATCGTAAAATCACCCGCGCCAAAAGTCCAATCATTAACATTATCATTAGCATAAATATAATCAAAGTATGGAGAGGTTACTCTCGGGAAAGCGCCTGACGCGCCGCCAAATTTACTAGTGTTAGTGGAAATTGTTGGTGTGTTGTAACGCAATATTGTATGGTTTGAAGGAGAACTGTCAGTATAGGTAGTTGATCCATTTGTTCCATCGAGATGAAGCAAAAGCTTAGTATCGGAGCTAGGGTTAGTCCTTGTTGCTCTCAAATTTAATTTTTCCCAGTTGCCATCATCAGATAATGGAATAAAATCAGAGGTCCAGCGCGCCACTCCTTTACTGATACGGAACTCATCCATATAGCCATTATAAAATAATGTATTAGTAGACTGGTATAAACATCCGATACCGACATCGCTGAATTTGGAGTATGTAGACGACTGTGTTCCTACTACGGAACCATTATAAAATAATCTTTCAACCCCTAAATTATCTCTAACTAAAGCAACATGTTGCCATCCGACATCACTGCCTAGTTTTATAGTACTGACAGGAGAAATAATAGAAACTCCATTTTCAGTATATTTTAGCTGACCGGTAGTAGTAATTTGTAATGATGATGCATTAGTTGTTGGTGTCGCGCTATTTTTTTGAGAATAAATTGTTTGAAGTGTCGTAACAGATTTTGGATAAATCCAAGTATCAATAGTAAAAGCTCCGGTGCCATACTGGAAATTTGATGTAAAAGTACCATCAGGTATTAAACGACCTGTGGAACCATTAAATAATAGTGAATGCGTTCCAGTTTTCAAAACAGTATCAGAGAAGGAAGTTGTGCCATATTTAATAACAGGTATTGATTTTGCGGAAGAATCATAAATAAGACCATCTCCCCAGTTATCCATTTTCAAAAGAAGTGAGGTATCAGAATCTGGAGTATATCCAGTGCTAACTGCATTGCCTTCATCAACACCTATCGTTGTTGCTGAACTATCGGCTTTTATATATGGAGTATTATTACTTAATTTTGTATTATAAGTTAATGGTGTTGCGCTCGGACCATAAGTCGTAGGGATAGCCAGAGAATCATAAATAGTACCGTAATTCGCTCCAGTTCCACCTCTATTCACAGAGACGGTGCCGCTGTAATTTTTTTGCGTAGCTATGAGAGATATTCTGCCACCTCCGCCAATATTCCCGCTTGTCAAATTAGAACTAGCGGAAATAGAACCGGAGCCAAGAATACTATTTGCTATTAATTTTATACCGCCTCCTGAAGCGCCGTCAAAAGATCCGGCAGATGTTGTATCCGAAGAAATAAAGCCATCAACTGTTATATTACCGTCTGCCCTAACTCTTACTAAACCGCCGCCGGTATTATCACCATAACTACCGGAATAACCTCCACTGCCCAAATCATTAGGGTTATCCGCTAAACCATAGGTACTGTCGCCGCTTGACGCAGCTCCGCCATAACTTCCGGCAGAATTAGCAGACCCATTATTACCCGGTCCTCTACCCATGTCATAGCCCTTGCCATCAACATTAATAGCGCTAAATTTATCAATTAAAGCATTGTTTGCATGTATTCTTAATGTATAAGCCTGATTGTAATGCATTCCATTGCCATCACCCAGGTCTTGGTTGGTACAGGAAGTATTCACGCAATTTACCGTTAAGTAATCATTTTGAGTATGCGTTAATATTGCTCCATTCTGGATATAAAGATTGCCAAAATTCTGTTCAATATTATTCTTATTTTCAAAATTGGCATTGTCCAAAATAACTTTAGAAGTACTATTCGCGTTAATGCCAGGAGAGGCGGTAGGTCCGATATTAATAAAATTTGATTTTCCCTTTATAACTAAATTTGACGTTCCGGCTAATAAAGAAATAGTTCCGCTATTAGTTAAATTAGTTTGGTTAACTTCAAAATTCCCACCATCTTGCATGACAACGGATTGTCCAGAAACGATTGCGGCTAAAGTCAGGTCAGTAAGAGTTGGCGAGGTATTCTTTACGGTAATATTTTTATACGTACCGCCTCCTATTTTGGTTGGATTGTCGTTTAAAACTGAATTAGAAATAACAAGTTCTTTATCAATTAAGGCTCCCGAGCTATTGTTTGCAAAAAGTATCGTACCGGGTCCCCCATCAGTAGACCCTCCATAAGCGGTAATTGGACCATAAAAATCTTTTGTGGTTTTGTATGTGATCGCGATCCTTCCGCCTCCTCCGCCGCCTTTCGCAAGATCTATCGTTCCGGGCATGCCGTTGGCAGAAATTTTTCCAGCTCCGAGAATCCGGTCTGCATCCAATCTTATGCCTCCTCCTGACCCACCGGCAAAACCATTTGAAACCGTACCTGAATTTGATAATATAGAGCCATTATTAACAATATCGCCCAAAACTGTTATTCTTACTAATCCTCCGGCAGTATAGCCGGTATCACCGCTGCTTCCCAGATCATTTGGATTATTCAGGTCTCCATCCGAGTCGCCATAAATATCTGCGCTTACTCCCCCAGTATTATCGTTACCACCTCTGCCACCATAAGAACCTCCCGCGTAACCACCGATTGAGTAAGCCGTACTTGACCCTCCCGGCCCAAAACCTGATGTTCCAGGTAATGTTTGAAATCCCTTTTGTGAAACATCTATCGAACTTTTGTTATCAATATTAACACTTGTGGCATTTATCCTTAAGGTATATTTTTGATTCCAATGTTTCCCATAGCCATCACCCCAATCCTTATATTCGCAAGGAGGGATCGCGCCGCCAACTGGATTATCAATTGAATTCCTAAGACAATTTGTCACACCGGTAGCATCATTGACGGCATGGCTCATGACAGCCCCGTTAGAGATAGTTAAATTGGCGAAATTTTGGATAATATTATTTTGGTTCTCAAAATAAGTGTCTATGCCGTCAAATATAGCGTTTGAGTTCGCGGACAGGCTAAATAACCCTGTACCGCTATTAAGTATCCGAGCGGTATTTTTCGCCAGAAATTTTTCTGCGGAAGTCTGTGAAGCTAAAGTGCCTTTATTTTCAAGTTTGGAATTATTTACTTCAAAAGTACCACCATTGATGTTTACTATATTACTAGATTCAATAATAGCGTTTGCTCTTTTATTAACTGTGATATTCTTATATGTGCCAGAATCGATTTTTGTTTTGCCAATTTTTGTATATGCATATGGAGTATAGTCCGGAGGGTTATCGGTATGATCCTGATAATTATTTGTAATAATTAAATCACCATAAGCCTCGATATTTTTTTTCTTGAATACAGTGCCAGCTCCTCCATAGGCGTTAGCAATAGCTTTGATATCACCGCCAAAATTTGATGAATTATAAAAAAGCGCGATTCTGCCGCCGCCACTGTAATAAGACCCACTACCGCCATTTGCTGTAATAGAAGGTATATTTACGCCGTCAATTGTACTACTAATAGTATTGGCGCTGAGTCTTACTGAACCGCCCGATCCCTCTCCAATGCTGTTTGCCGTAATTTTGCCTACGCCGCGAATTAATATTGTTCCCGCGGCAGTTATATCAACTACTCCGCCTCCTACTCCCAAACTACTGCCGCTGCCGAGTTCTATCGGGTCAGAAACCGAACCGTAATATTTCCCATAACAATTGGTTCCATCCGGACCAGCCCCACCATATGCAGCGCCTTGTGAACCGGGTTCAGCCACACCTGCTCCCGGCCCCTTACTATGTTCATACCCTTTGCCATCAGCTGATATCCATCCGCCGGATTCAACCAAAACATTTCCACCAACCATAACATTCATACCATATCCTTTTCCATCATTTGTTATCCCAGTGCCATTGAGTCCGCCGGTATTATATATATTGCCGCCATATAGATTTAGCGTTCCACCGCTTGCGATATTCAAATCACCATCAAGAACCAATCTTCTATAATTTGTGCCGCCTGTTTTACTTGCACCGGTAGTTTTTGGCGATATATCTAAAGTCGCTCCCGTTTCTATCGTTATGCTTTTACAATGAATTTCTTTGCTGGTACTATCATAGAAAGTGTCACCAAACACAGCATTATTGTAAGCCGGAATAATAACATTAAGATTCGCGTCAACTACATAACCAGCATACGTGCCAGCTGTCTTGCAAGGATTAGAATAAGCCGCTTTTATTTTTTCATTTGGTTTTAAACCCAAACTCAAAGTAAACCCAGCTATTAACACTAAGAGGATTAAAAACGGTCTTAAAGGTATTTTCTTTTTCTTTACCACAATCATATTTTTTTGTTTTTATTGCTCATGCTATTTTAAACTTTTTAATGGAATATTAAACCTTAAAACCTCATTCTCTTCTACCTTGAAAATCTCGCCATGATAGTTTTTATTGCCGCCTAACTCTTTTGCTTTTAAATCTATCTGATAATGAAAATCAGCAATTTTGAAATAATACTCCCCTTTCGGTAATATGAAAGTAAATCTGCCAGCTTCATCGCTGACGCGCGTTTCCAACAATTTATTGTATTTTTTATCAAATACTTTAATCGGCATACTCTTGAGCGGTTTTTTAGTCTTTGAATCATAAATAATACCCCATGGAATAATGGCTGATGTGCGAATGCGCCTCATAGTAAGAATCATCAATATATATAGTATGATCAATATTTCATTATATAGGGTTGTATTTATCCAAAGCATAACCAACGTGACCATCAGACTTACCACCAAAAAAGGACGCGATATCTTTTCTGAAAATGCTTTTAGTCTGTCTATCAATCTTAACCGAGCAGTTACCGCGGTTGCTAAGTCAATTGGTACAGAAATAGTAAGTTTTTGATTCTTTTTTAAATTAAACTTATCTCCGAAATATAAACCGTGATATTTACCGTCAACTACCGCTCCTTTTAGTAATTTTGAAGGAAACCCAAACTGGTATTTAGCAGCTGTTAAATAGTATTTGCCTGATAAAGGTGGAAAACCAAACCTTCCGGACTTATCGGTTGTTGCGGTTTGAACGATATTTTTTGTTTTTGCGTCAAATAATCTGACAGTGCCAAGATCAATCGGCTCTTTTGTCATGCTGTCATAAAGTATTCCCCAAGGTTTTTGTTTTCTTCTGATACCAAAAAACTGTAATATTACGTTAAATAGGTAATTCAAATATGGGAAAATAGAACTTAATAAATTAATAATTGGAGAAAAGGCGCTTACGGCGATTACAGCTGTAGCCGCAGGAGCGACAACATAAGCAGCAGCCTCTTTTGTGGCGGTATTATTTTTGAAATCCGCGATAGAGTTAACGGTCATACTAAAGCGGCTTTGGCTCAAAAACTTTATTGCTACCACATTACTTGAATAAATCTCACCGCTGGTAGGGTCTCTAAGGCTAAATTGAAAATTGGAGATATGCTCTTGGGTAGAACTGACTTTGAAATATGCAATGCCATTATTGTCTGTGGTATTTTCCGGTGGATTAATTATATCCCTACCGCCTGAACTGAATTTAATATTAATTCCAGAAATGCCTTGTTTTTTACTATTTGCGATTCTAACTTTTAAATTTGCTATGTCTAAACCATTATTAAATACTATATTTTTATCCGAAGAAATAGAAATAGTTAAAGGATAATCAGTATCCGCGATAGAAATTCTTGTAATACCAAAATTGTTGCCGCTTTTTTTGGCCAAATCAGCCGCATAGCTGCTAAAAGGCGTCATCAGAGCGCAAAAAATCAATGTGGACAAAAATAAGTAGGCTATTTTTTTAAACGTTGTTTTTTTCATATTTGTTTTGATATTGGGTCGATAGGAATTTTCATCTTAAATCCTTTTTTAATAATCAATTTAGTTTTTCTTCCGAGATAGACTAATTTTGGTATTGTAGTCTTTCTTCCAAAAACTTTGGATGGAAAAAGATACCCTCTTTTTTCAACCGCAACAATATAATCCCCATCTTTAAGATTCTTTAAAATAAATCTGAACTTTCCTTTATGGTCGGATAAAGTCGTTTGGAGTATCTCGCCATTGGACGCTTTGCGGATTTCAATTTTTGCGTCCGATATGGCGCGACCTGAATCTGCATCAAAGATATAACCCCAGTTTTTGGAATTTTTATAGTATAAAATCGATAAGTAAAGGACCATCAACAACAACAAAGCGGCAATGATAGTGGATAAAACATTCTGCGCAAATGTTTTTGGCGGACCAGAAATCAAAAAAGCTTCCGTCAGGCCTAGCTTGTCTATTATTTCAGATGGGGTTGGAACATATTGCAAAACTTCACCAGACGTTACCGCTGCTTCCGGAATGATTTCTGATTCTATGATGTTGAAAAAACCCTCAATTTTATTTGGTTCGGTTACGGTAATCTTAGCATAAGCAACTGTTTTTTGTCCTTTTTGATTTTCACAAGTCAATACATAAGTATAGATTCCGGTTTCAGCCGGAACTGTAACAGTTTCACTTCCATTAACTGGCTTGTTTCCTGCCCAGCCGTCAACACCCGAAGCGCTGCAGCTATCAGCTCCTTTGGAAGTCCAGGATATTTTGGTTGTTCCCAATGCCCCAATTTCTATCTGAGGATTTTCGGTTGTCATCGTTACTTCAATACCGCCGCCTGCGCCGCCAAATGTTTCTTCAGTTGGTTTAGTAACTTCTATTGGGTTAGTAATTGGCATTGGAGGTTGTTCTTCAATTGGAGGTTTTTCAGCAGTTGAAACATTGATATTGATCGTACGGCTGATAGAGCCAAATACATTTGAACAGCTTAATTTATATGAGAAAAACCCAATAGTGTCTGGTAAAGTTATACTACTTGTACCAGATAAAGATTTGTTTCCGCTCCAATCAGATGCTCCGGAAGCCTCGCAGGTGTCAGCTCCGGTTACATCCCAAGCGAGTGATGCGGTATCACTGGGAGCAGTAGTAGTTTTATTTGAATTAAAACTGATAAAAACCGGCGGCAATCCAACGTTTATCGTTACAAAAGTTGAACTTTCATCGCAAGTTAGTGTATAAACATAAATACCCGGGGAACTTGGTAAAACCACATCTTGCGCTCCGCTTGGAACAAATTTGCTACCGGACCAACCAGCAACTCCCGAAGCGGTACATACTGCAGCCCCGGCCGCAGTCCAGCTCAAAGAAATGCTATCACCTGGGGCAACCAAAGTCTTATTTGCGATTAATATTGGAACCACATTAATCTTTACCTCCACGCTAGCCATGTCTGAGCTGATTCCGTCAGTGCAAATTAGATTAAATATTTTATTTGAAGTAATATTATTTAATGTAATAGAACCGTTTGTATTTGAGCTTGATCCAACTGAAAAATCAGGACTGCTACAAGAAGTGGCATCCTGCGAAGTCCACGAAAGCACGGATGATCCGCCAGAATCAACTAGAGCTGGCGTCGCAATAAAAGAAGTAATTTTTGGAACAGTTGGAGTTGGGGGGGTAGAAGTATAAGATGGTCCGCCACCCGCGGAGATTGTTACCGTAACGCTACTAGTTGCGTCAGGACCTCCAGGACCAGAACAAGTAATAGTAAAGGTAGTTGCAGTGGTTAACGCGCCAGTTGGAACACCGATCAAGTTGCTAATCGCGCCGCCTGTTGCAAAATCACTACTATTGCAAGATGTTGTATTAGTAGAATTCCATGTTAATAGCGATGAATCCCCCGAATTCACAGATGTTGGCGTCGCAGTAAAAAAAGTAATTGCCGGAGCAGCTGAAATTATATTAACCGTGGTATCGACATTACTGGCGGCAAACATGGAAAGCATTCCCAAAAAAAGAACAAGAACAGCAACAGAAATAAATCCGAAGAAAAATTCATTTTTTACTTTCTTTTTTATTATCATGAGGGCTTTTTATCTATACGAAAATAAAGATATCCACAGTTAAATATCGGTCTATTAAAATATACTATAAATTGAAATATAAACAAGGTACTTTATATCTTATTTTTTGTTTTTTTCAGTTCGATAAAATATTAACTATTTATCATTCGTGCTAATCTCAAATCGTCATAAGAATGTCTGCCCTTAAAATACTCAAAAACCGGAGTTAGCTTTCTAGTTTTTAAATCTTTAAAAGCCTTTTCAATTTTTGGCAGCGCGCGTTTCAGGTCTGTGCTTGCAAGACGCATTAGTTCCTTGCGTTCCACTTTTCCTTTCTCAACCAATCTTTCAATATGTGAAAAAACAGTATTTTCACTCAAGGCGCGGATTTCGGCAATTTGGGTAATCCCCTTCCCTTCCTTCCAAAGCTTCAATGTTTCGTTAATCGTATGCGTTTTTTTACCTTTTTTCTTTGGAATGACGTCTTCGGTATTTATTGCACCGCCACAAAATATAATGAAATCATTCTGTGTTTTTACTAACTCTTGCTCGGAAAAACGCGAGAAAAAAGCTTCGGCTTCTTTTGAGTCGCGTCGAAACTCTTGATCTTTTTTCAGTACTTCAGGGTCAACTTGAAAGGATTTATCATTCCATCCTAGAATGTAGATTCCGCGTAATCTGCGCACACGTGATAATGCCACATACCCTTGGCCGAATTCAAATACGCTCGAAAGATCAATAACCGCTTCATCGAGCGAAATCCCCTGGCTTTTATGCACCGTTATCGCCCAAGCTAACCTTAGAGGAATCTGTGTGAGGCGTCCTTTCACTTTACCATCTTCCTCAACCGTCCAATCCGCGTAAGAAACTTCGATTTTACGTCCGTTTCTCAATTTTACAATCGGCATTCCATTATCATGGTTGAATGAATCAACTACTCCCAAAGTTCCATTTACATATCCGTCTTTCGGATTATTTCTGGTAAACATGACGGCAGCGCCGATTTTTAATTCCAGATTTTCCGGTGATAAACAACCTTTTTTCATTATGGCAACCAGCGCTTCATGACCTTTTGTAATCATGGGAAAGCTCTGTTTTGGCTCGCGAATTTTTTCTAACATCTGATTATTAACAGTGTCCACATCGATATTATGCGAAAATAGTTTTGGCGCATGATCAGGAGCCTTTACCGCATCTACCCGTCGTCTTTGAATAAGAGCTAACTCATTAACTCCAAAAGAATTGGAACGGATTTTCGATAAAAGATTAACAAGTTCAAAATCATCCTGACGGTACTGCTCATCAATATAGCAAGCGATAAATTCCATATCGCGCCAGGTGCGTGAATCATATGCAAAGCGCGCGGGCGCTCCTTCGTCAAAAAGGTTATCCTGTAAATATCCACTAAACTCATTTTTTTTGATAGGCGGAAGCTGAAAAAAATCTCCTACCAGAACCACCTGCATACCGCCAAATGGAGCTTGGTTTTTCTTAACCCCACGACAAATCGCGTCTACCATTTGTAAAGTTTCGGGAGGGAGCATGGATATCTCATCAATAATCAAGACTTTGGCCTCCCCCACTCTTTTCTCGATATAATCGTTCGTGATAATGTTATGAAAATCCGATTTGCTTAGATGATTTTTGATTCCAATACCAGACCAGGAATGAATTGTCATCCCACCAATATGCGTAGCAGCAATTCCGGTTGAAGCAGTGATCGCCGGTTCAATTCCGTGAGAACGCAGATATGCCACATATTGGTTAATCGTGTAAGTCTTCCCAGATCCCGGTTCTCCGGTAATAAAAACATTAGCTCCGGATTTCAAAATTTTGAGAGCATCAGCTTGAGTCATGGTTTAATATAATAAGTATAACACAAAATTACTTTGCCTTAACCGGCTTTTTATCATGCTTGTCAAAGCGAAATATCTTAACTCCAAAATACACAACGAGCGCGATTACAAGAAAATCAATAACCACGCCAATCATATCTCCATAAAGAATCGTAGCCGAACCTACGGAAAAAGAAGCGGATTTAATATCCCCTACCGCACCGAGCCCTAACCCAATAAATGGATTAATAATATCTGTTACGAGAGCCGAAACAACTTTTGATACTGCGCCGCCGAGAATAAAACCAACAGCTAACCCGACAACCCCCTGCTCTTTAATAAAATTAATAAAACCTTCCACCCGTCGTAATTCCACTCCCACTTTTGAGAAAAAAATTTCAGTTTTATTCTCCGTAAGCTTTCGTGAAAATCCTCCTTTTAAGAAAAAATCATACCAAATAATCTGGCATAAATTTTTTCTTGGTTAAATAATATTTTAAGAAATACATCTATTTTTTCATTATAGCATAAATAATAAAATGCAAAAGGCATTGAAAAAAACTCTTATTTGTACTATTATTTAATTATTAAATCTGAATATTCTGCGTGTTTTTTAAAAAATCAAAATGGAGGGTATAAAAATGGCTGGATCGGAAAAAATCGTGGTTTTTTGCGGCGCGGGCAGGGTCAATCGCCTCGCAAATCTGGTGTTGCGCAATGTCAATAATTCGCGTCCCGGAGAAAAAGACCTTAATCTTTCTAATATTAATTTTGGTTTTTGGAGCGATGGCGAGCCGGACGACCGCATTGCCACTCCGGCTAAAATTAGCGGCAGACACGCGGTTCTTTTTGTCAACTGTTCTACCACTCCTTTAGTAACCCAAGCGCTGCAACTGATGTGGGCTATCAAGCGCCAATATAAAGCGGAGAGCCTCACGGTCGTGATGCCTTTCATGTCCTACCGCAGACAGGACCATCCTGAAGTAACACATGAGATTCACCGCAATCTCTGGTTTATGGAGATGCTAAAAGCAAATGGGGTTGACCGTCTAATAGTTTGCGATGTTCATTCGGATCAGACCAGAAAAAATGCCGAAAAAATCGATCTGGTTTTTTTCAATGTAGATCCGACTCCAGCTTACGCAAAGGCAATGTTTGATCTGGTTTCTCGGCTGCGGGGCGAATTGATCCCGACATTTATTGATGCTCCAGATAAAGGTTCTATACCGCGCGCGGCAAGCTTGGCGAAAGAGCTGAATTTGCCGATATTGTTCGACTTAAAGAAATTTAAGACACGATCCCAAACAGGCAAAATCACTATGGATAAAGAGGCTGACGAACAGATTCTGTCATTAATTAAAAAAGTCAAACAGGATTATGGCGTTGAATCAGTATTAATGAAGCCGGATTTGGTTTCCGGAAGCGTCGTAATTTCACGGGAAGATGAGCTGGATACCGGCGGAACAGCAGCAATGCGCGGGCGTTGGTATCGTGAAATGGGCGTAGCGGAACTCTACCTCGCAGTTACACACTTGGTACTCTCGCCCGGCTGGCGCCGAAATATCACTGATAATTCTCCGTACACTCATATTTTCGGCGGCAATACTATCTATCGTTCATACGAGAAAAGTACGGGCGGATTGATAAAAGATGTTGATATGTCGCTGGTTATCGGATCAACGCTCAATTCTGTACTCAATTTACTTTAAAACTTCAATTTACAAATTGAAAAACCTCCGAAATTTCCGGAGGTTTTATTTTTCATGATTTTTTTACTCGGTTGTTGCCCCGTCAAATTCAGGACTGTCAGCCTCAGCTTCTGCTTTTGTAGCTCTGACCACCCTATCTTTGTGGTGAGCTGGAGAGTAAATAGTGTACAATTTCAATTCATCGGTTGCAGAAGTATTTATAATATTGTGCTGCGCTCCGGCTGGAACGATGATCACAGATCCGTTTGCCAATTCATATTCATTGCCATCAATAATTGCTTTGCCTACGCCTGCTTCAAAACGAAAAAACTGATCATTATCAGGATGCACTTCCATCCCGATGTCTTCGCTTGGTTTTAAAGCCATCAAAACCAATTGTGAATGCTTTGCCGTATAAAGCACTTTGCGAAAATTAGAGTTCTCGAGAGTATCCTTCTCGATGTTTGCGTTAAATCCTTTTGCCATATTTTTATTTTTACTAATATTTCTAATATAATATTAGTCTTCTACATTCCAATATATTGCATCAATGTATAAACCAGAAGTGCCGGCCAAACAACCGCTTTCAAAAATCCCAAAACTCCAATCCAAAAAGTTGCCGCGGTTCCAATGTAATAAACCGCTGCGCCTATAAATCCTAAACTGTAAACACTCCATCCACCGCCCATCTTTTTATGATGACAGCGGCATTCACATTTTTCGTCTTTTTTTACCATTTGTTTTTATGTTAATAATATTACTATATTAATTTACTATTTTCGTCAATCCATTTTTTCACTGCGTTATAAGCGATATTCAGACGGCTGGGAAAAGTTTCATCCGTAATATGCACTATGACGTCGTCTTTAAACCTATTCAAAAAAGTATTGTGTTCCAAAACAAAATTATCAATGACTGTCAATGTTTCGGTATAGTTTTTTATCTTACATAATTGTTCTAGAAATGAAATAGAAAGATCAAGACTGACAATGCAATATTTATACCCGGCAGCCAACAGCTGCGCTTTTCTCATCTCCCAAGACCGATCCACGCTCGCATCATAAATAAAAGAATCTCCTTTTGCAATAATCTCTCGCAGCCTCTCATCTCTGCGCTTTGCATATTCATTCACGTCCATTTTCCCCAAGTCTTCCTTCACTTCCGTGCGGATGACGTCATGAATAAAAATCGGCAGATCAAGTTTGAAACTGAGATAAGTCGCAATCGGGCTTTTGGAACTGCCTACTGCGCCAGCGAAAAGAATTACGAATTTATTTGATTTATTTTCCATAAACGCATAATATCACTTGTCGAAAACCTTGTCGAGAGGCATCATACAACTCTATTGAAATTTTCATATTGAACCACCCTGCAAACATTAATAGCGCATATTTATATCGCAATTTTTAGTAGGATAGTAATAATGATAACTACAGAAATCCATCCAACAGTATAACCAAGTAATTTGACAGCATCTTTTTTCTGTCCGTCGATGTATAACATTATCGGTTTAGCAAAGACTAGAATTCCCATAACAGCAGCGGAAAGAACGAAAATAAGTAGCATGATAAATGGCACCAAAAAACCATCCTCTTTGCCAAAAATGTTCTCACCATGAGACATAATTAATGCTATAAGAGAGACATAGGCCGCTGCCAAAACCGCGTTGATAAGACCTTGCAGATACAGGCTCATTTTTTTCATAGAAAAATTTTATTAATATTAAAATCAAATCCATTATAGCATTTATCCCGTCAAATTAAAAAAATATTCAATGAGACAATAAAATCCGCTTTTGCGGATTTTATTCATCTTTATTCATCCAGTAAGCTTTTTTGATCCAGCCAATAAGTTCTTTGTCAATTTCTTTTTTATCCTTAATATCTAGGTAATAAAGATAGCGGTTTTTTGAGATCTTTACCATCTTCCATGTTTTTTTACTTTTGATTTCAAAATCAGTTCTAAAATCAATTCTAATCCGATCTTTCATCGGAAAAACCGCGCCAAAAGTGTAATTACTAACAAAGTGAATGCAGCAAGGCGGAGATTCAATCTTTACTTTGCCAATATTTTTTTCTATTTCATCTTTCAGGTGTAAAAATAGTTCTTTGGCAAGTTCTTTATTTTTAAAATGTTTTTCCAAAGGAAATTTAACACAAGAATGTGATTGATTCTGGTTTTTGAACTCCCTTTTGCATTTCGGACACTTCCAAAGTTTCTTCAAAATCCCCTCCTTTTTTACATTAACAATATTATTCTTTTAGAAAATCACGGTATTTTTCCGGAAGACGCCCTATTGAGCGAAGGTAGGCTATATCTTTTGGTAGATTTTCTCTGACGCCCATTACCGTATCTTTAGCTACATCATCAGGCAGGTTATCAATTATATCATCTTTAAAATAATTATAAAATTTTATCGAATAATCCAAACGTTCCAATATCTCCTCATCGCTCATTAGCTCCCCAAGAGTCTTATCCTCGTCTTCTTTGCATTTTATTCTACGAATCAGATCGCCAGGTGGCGTACTATAAATACTATGATGTTCTCTTATATTCAGCCCGAGCTCACCAAATTTCTTGATCTTATCCGAAACTTCAGTAAAGCCTTCTCTTGAAGCCATCCTCTTTTTTATTTCCGAAACATTCAGTTTTGACATATTATTTTGTTCATTATTCATATTTGAAATATATTACTTTTTATAATTTTATTTTAGCACAATATTATCGCTTTCGCATCTACTTTATAATTCCATTCCCAGTTCTTACATTCACCCGCATAATCAACTCCTATACGTTTTGATGAGATAATTTTTTTAGACACACGAATCTGTGTTTCTACAGGTTCGATCCAAATATGATTACTGGCAACCAAATCTTCGCCATAAAGAGATTTATCAATTTGGAGCGCTTTACAGGTTCTGCCAGGACCGTTTATTTGAGTTAAGTTTTTAATTTTTAATTTTGTAATTTTTAAATAATTTTCAAAATCTAAATTTTTAAACTTGGAATTTCGGGTTTGAGATTTGTTTGGACATTGGGATTTATGATTTGGGATTTTGAGAGCAACAGCTCGAATCAGTACTGCTGCTGGAAACCCTTTTCCCATTGTTGTAAAGTTCAAACAATAGTGCATTCCATAGATTAAATAAACATAAACCAACCCTGCCTTATCGAACATCACTTTATTCCTTTCAGTTTTACCGCGGCTTGCGTGAGAGGCTTTATCATCAAATCCATGATAAGCTTCGGTTTCGGTTATAATAGCCTCAATTCTACTGCCATCAGGCAGAACCCGGACAATTTTTTTGCCGAGAAGCTCTTGCGCAACTATATTTGTATCGCGATTAAAAAATGATCTTTTTAATTTCATGGATATAATTATAAACAAAAAAGCCGTTCTTTACCAGAACGGCTTGAAGAGTTAATTTGAATTGGTTACTTGCTGGCGAAACGAGATTCCTCCGCTTGTTTTACATGAAGGTTCAAGATCGCTCTGCTAGCGAGGGTAACGAATTTCTCATTTGGCGCGACAGTAATGTGAAAATGATTGCCTTCTCTATACCAGACGATATCGCCGCGCCATTTCAGCTGATCAAGAAACCATGACAACTGATCGTTCAACTTGTCGGAATTGTAAGGATCGATATCAATACCTTCTCCCCAGAGATGCGATGAATAGACCGAAGGAGAAAGTCCCTGGCGAACTAACTGTATCTGCTTTTCGTATGTGCGCAGAGCAGAATTTACCGTAATTCCGTGTCCGGTTACTTGCCTCATCTGACCAGCAAGATGGTAAAGCACGCCGGCAGCATTCTGGGACAGATATGGCGCGCTGACTTTATTAAGCTGGATGTTTAGAAAATCACTGGGTTCTATTTTTGCAAAAAGTCCCGACTGAGCCCACCTCTCTACCTGCGCCATTGTATATTGTGGCATTTTTTCTTCCGGATACCAGATGGTTTCAGTTACCAGTTGAGTTCTGCGAATTGGATTATTTAGCTGCTCTACTTTTTGCGCAAAGACAGCCTTGTCCATTTTCCAAAGAGATCTAGCCTTCATAGCTGAGCGGACGCGAAAATAGTAGGACCACGAGTAATCTTCCAACTCATGGAAAAGCAGCCGATGGGTCTTGGGGTGTTTTGAAGGAGAAGCGTCAAAAACGATATCTTCCCAAGTAATTTTTTCGGGTGATTGCCAACCGGCTCGATATTCTCTGATAACATTACTCAAATTGCTTCCACCCATATGGTATCCCGCAACCGCGAAATCGACCTCGCCATATTTTTGCTGTAAGGAAGCTATGTACGCGGCTTGAGCACCAATTGCTTTTATGGGATCAAAGCGTTCATCGATGCGTGAAAGCGTGATGGCGTCCTTATCTGCGCCGCTTTTTTTAAACCGGAGGTAAAATCGATACCAGTTTCCCGCCACTTTCAGTCCGTATCCGCGTGCCGTGGAGGGAGAAAACTGCGCAATTCCTGCGCAAGATGACCCGGAAAGCGCGTAAATATCCCCGCCGCTTTCAAGATAAATAATTCCTTTAAGCGTCAGCGCATCGACGCCGTGTTTGTTGGCTGCAGCATTAATAGCCAAGTCGTATTGATCGATTCGTTCCATCATTGCCTGCGGCCCGCCATTTCTTTTTACATTGAAAATAATCGGATCGTAAGTTTTGATAGCCCCGGCAATCAAATTCTCTTTGCTGAACTTAACCGGATAGTCCGAGGTAAAATACCGCGGTAGAATCACTTTTTGCTCCCGAGGAGACTGATTGCATCCTTTGTCACGAAAAGTGATAACCATAAGAATCGCAAGCAGAAAAATCGCTATAACCACCTCATGCGGCCAAAACTGCGCAAAGTGTTTTCTAAGTTTAGAAAGTGGCATTTTCAATTTCTCCTTTTTCTATAAAATTTAATGTTCGCGCACAATATGCGAATAGAATAATTCTAACATAAATTAAAAAGAAAGTCAATAGAAATATTGACTTTCTCCGGTATATTTATATAATTCTTTCCTAAATTATCTCCATCAATTCAACTTCGAATATTAAAGTGGCGTTTGGTGGGATTTTGCTTCCTGCTCCAGTTGCACCATAACCAAGTGAAGGCGGTATTGTAAGTTTTCTTATCTCCCCTACTTTCATACCGATCAACCCTTGGTCCCAGCCTTTTATTACCTGTCCAGCCCCAAGATCGAATTTGAATGGCGTTCCACGATCATAAGAAGAATCGAATTTTGTTCCATCAACCAGTGTGCCGGTATAATTAACGCTGACACCGTCGCCAACCTTTGTAACTTCATCCCCTGTCCCTTGTTTCAACACCTCGATTTTTAATTCCGTTGCTTCTGCTGCGGTATCAGAATCAGTCGTTGCAGTCTCTTCTTCTACTGTAGTATCATCAGTTGGTTCCTCTTCTTCAACAGGGTTCAAAGCAACAGTATTGTTTACTGCTTCTTTTTTTACTTCAGGAACTTTTTTACTATTCAGAGCTAAGTAGCCGATGATAATTCCGGCGCCAATTATTAGCACGAAAATGATTGCGAGAGTTTTAGACATACAGTTAAATTTAATGGTATTATTTATTTAGTATCCATATCATAAAATTGAAATAAGTCGCTACTAACACCCATGCGGTATAAACCAACCAAAGCGCGAAAGCAATTTTATTCTTTTTCCATAATATCACCTCTATCCAAATATTTGAAGCTTCTAATAACAGGATACAAACCAGCCCCATGAATGGTGAATTAAGACCAAAGAAAAGCACACTCCATAATACATTCAAAACGGCATTGGTAATAAAGGCATCCGAATATAATGCTTTGTTTTTGTCTTTGGATAGCGTTTTGGAGTTATAAAAAAGAATCAGCGCGATAGTGGAAAGCGTAAAAATTATCGTCCACATTGTGCCGATAAAGCTTCCCGGTGGCGTTAAGTCCGGAGTATTTAGTGAATAATACCAGCTCATTCCAACATTCGTTGCCAGTGAGCCCAGCACTGCTACGGCTATGACAGCCAAAGGAACCGCCCAATAATGTGTTTTTGTTTTCATTTTTTATATTTATTATTATTAAACTATTAAAGAATTGTGATCATTTGAAGCTATTTTCTTTTTAAGATATTTTAATATTCCACCACCATCAATTATAAAAAATTCTACAAAACCCATCAAAACAATCCCCATTATATATGGCGCTATCACCATTCCATAAGCGCCAAGTATTGCGGGAGCAGGCCAGCCGACAGTCAGGCCAAAGATGAGCCCGAAGAAAATTCCAATTACAGCGTAAGTAAGGTATTTTGGGTTCATCTTAAAATATTTCCTAATAAATATATAGGAAACTATCGTTGTAATAATAATTATTATTGGAAAACTAATTTTGTCCATATTTTCTAAACCCTATCCCCTATACCCTTCCCATTGACTCTTTTAGCGTTCTTACTTCAATAAATTTCACTTTTCCCACAGGCTTCAATTTGCTTTGACTATTTTGCTTCGGAATGACTATTTTGTCAAACCCCATGCGGATTGCCTCCTCGATTCTTTTTTCCAGATTTGGAATAGAGCGAATTTCGCCCGAAAGCCCGAGTTCTCCGAAAATGGCTGTGTGGTCGTCTATTGGCTTGTTTTTTGCCGCCGAAATTATCGATAAAGCAGCTGCCAAGTCAACTGAATTTTCACGAATTCTGATGCCTCCAACAACATTGAGATAGCAATCAAATTGACTCATATCCACACCCACGCGTTTTTCAATAATTGCAATTAACAAATTCAATCTATTTAAATCGATTCCTGAAGACGTTCTTTTTGGATAACCAAAATAACTCTTGGAACACAATGCTTGAATTTCAACCAGAAACGGACGGTTACCCTCGATAATCGAACTAACTGCAACACCGCTCGCCCCTTCAAGACGTTCTTCGAGAAAAACCTTTGAAGGATTTGCAACTTCAGTCATGCCATTTTCTTCCATTTCAAATATTCCAACCTCGGAAGTTTTGCCAAATCTATTTTTTATCCCGCGCAGGATTCGGAAAGATTGATAGCGGTCTCCTTCGAGGTAAAGAACAACATCAACAAGATGCTCAAGCGTTTTTGGACCCGCTATCCCCCCATCTTTTGTCACATGTCCGATAATAAAAATCGGCACATTCGTGGCTTTTGCAACGCGCATCAGGGACTCGGTAGCGTTTTTCACCTGTACTATACTGCCTGACGCGGAAGCAATTTGATCGGAATATACGGTTTGAATAGAATCAATAATAACCAGGTTTGGTTTTTCCATTTCAATAGTTGCAAGGATTGATTCCAGATCGCTTTCAGCAAGCAGAAATATCTTTTCATTTTTAATTTTCAGTCTTTCCGCGCGAAGCTTTATTTGTTGCGCTGATTCTTCGCCGCTGACGTAAAGAATTTTCGTCAGACTTTTATTTTGTGAAATTCCAACGAGAGATTGGAGAAGCAAAGTACTCTTTCCTATCCCCGGATCTCCACCTAAGAGAACCAGCGAACCGAGTACGATCCCCCCGCCAAGCACGCGGTCAAATTCACTTATATTAGTTTTGATTCTTTCAAAATTTTTACTATCAACTTTATCTAAAGAAATAAGTTGCGCAGCAACACCGCCACTTTGAACTTTTAACTTTGAACTTTGAACTCGAGAAGAAATTTTAATTTCTTCGAGGGTTTCCCATTCATTACATGCTGAGCATTTCCCCTGCCAGCGAAGGAACTCCGCCCCGCAATTATTACAAACAAATTTCAAATTCGTTTTAGGCATAGACATTTTGATTTATTGATTTATTGCTTTTTTGTTTTCTTATCTCCTATTCTATGCTAAATTTAAAAAAAGTCCAATATAAAGCGCATGGTTAATTTTACGTTATAAAAGCCAAAGAAAGAACGGTTTTGTAGGAATGCTACACATAACGCCCCAAAAAAAGGGCTTAAAATTTTGCGCCCCTACAGGATTTCTAATCCTATCGGGCAATGATCGGATCCGAGAATGTCTTTCAGAATCCAACTCTTTTTCACTCGTTTTGAAATATTTTCAGAGACGAGAAAATAATCAATGCGCCAACCGATATTTCTTTCGCGTACCCCTGTCCGCCAGCTCCACCAGGTATAGTGGCCATTTTCTTTTACAAATTCGCGGAATGTATCGATATATCCGTGGGATAAGAATTTATCGAAAAAATCTCTCTCATCCGTCGTAAATCCGGCGTTTCCCATATTGGCGCGAGGATTGGCGAGATCAATATCTTTGTGCGCAACATTCAGATCCCCTGCAATTATAAGTGGCTTTTTCTTTTTCAAAGACTCACAGTATTCGAGGAATTTTTCGTTTACTTCACGTTTGAATGGAAGTTTCTCAAGTTCCCTTCCTGAATGTGGTAGATAGGTATTAACTAAATAATAATCCTGGAATTCTAATGTCTGCACTCTCGCTTGTTCGTCTATAACCCTAAACCCTATACCCTCCTTGTATCCGATTGGTTTGTTCTTCGTTTTCACGTATGCAAGAAGTCCGGAATATCCTTTTTTTGCTGCTTGGTAAAAATATGTTTCGTAACCCGGAATTTTCCGCAAAGAGTCATCAATAGTATCCCAGGAATTTTTTACTTCTTGGAACAAGTAGATATCGGCATTTTCTAGAGATATAAAATCCCGCAAACCATATTTGATGGCCGAGTTGATGCCGTTAATATTGAAAGAAATAATCTTCATGATAAATTTAAAATTTAAAAATCAAAATGTAAAATTTTGGTATGCCTTTGGCATATTATACATTTTTAATTTTAATTTGTCATTTTACACTTTGATATTTGCATTTTGATATGTTTTTATGATATAATAATAAAACTATGAAAAAAGAATCGAAAACTTTATTTCGCAGTAAAAAAGACCGAATTTTTTTAGGCGTTTGCGGAGGATTAGCCGAATTTTTTGACATGGACTCAACTTTGGTTCGTGTCATTTTTGTTTTATTAATATTATTTAGTGGCGTTGGAATTATTATTTATATTCTTTTAGCGATTTTTGTACCGGAAGAAGATGCTGTTGATGCGAAAGAACCGGAAATCAAAGAAAAGCTGAAGGATTTTGGGCAGGATGTAAAAGACAAAGTGAATGATATAGCAAAAGAAATCAAAACCCAAAACCGCGAGATAGATTATTCCAAGACTCGCAATATTGTGGCAGTTATACTGATTTTTATTGGTGTGGGATTGCTCCTTCAGCAATTTCTTAATTGGAATATTTGGGATATCTTCCTTCCATTGATTATTATTTTATTAGGCGTAGCAATTATTTTTAAAAAATAAAAAAATGACTCATCAATGCAACGAAAATTGTAATCATGATCGTGGGTTTTCACCAAATAGATGGTTGATCGGTATCCTAATTATTGGTATCGGTTTAATACTTTTAGGACAAAACACCGGTTTGCTAAGTCTCAATATCGATATCCAATGGTGGAAGCTCTGGCCAATTCTGATCGTTTTTTTGGGATTATCAATGCTGAAATTCAAAAATATCTTGGCGAATATCGCAAGTTTTGTAGTGCTTCTGATGGTTATTGCCGCAATAGCCTTTATGGTTATCAAAAGCGGCGCTGTAACTATTGGAGAGCAAAAGCCTATTAATCAAGATATGAGGTTGAATGGATCAGTTGGTAACAATGATCCTTTTGGACAGGAATTTTTACCATTTGAGTTGCAAAATGGACCGGTAACAAAGAGTTAAAAAAAATTAGGAGGAACGCCTATGAAAAACACTAACACCCAAAAAGAAGATGAATTTCAACCTGGGTGGGAAGCAATTAAGAAGGCTGCGCTTGAATTAACTGGGGAAGATCATCCTTGGACTCCCAAACAATTCGATATCGAACTAAATGATGCGACATTAGTTCGTGGCATAAACGGCGGTGGCAGAATTATAAAAGAAGGTTCATTCCAACTAAAATTCAACGAAGAAGACCTCGATTTATGAGGTCTTCTTTTCGTTTAATTAGCAGTAATATTTCAGAACATGGAAAATAGCCGGCTAATGATTGGTACAAAATTACTCTCGAGCATGCTGATATGCCAAATACCAGCCTTTTTTGGCGCGGTCTTTGCTATTCCGCATAGAGCCGCCTGGTATGCTGAGACTAATACGCCATTTTTTATGCCTCCTGCTTGGGCGTTGAGTTCCATCTGGGTTGTGATATACATAATGATGGGACTGTCTCTGTTTTTTGTTTTAGTTCAAAATCATAAATCAAAAGAGATTTCTCATGCAATGCCATATTTCATAGCTCAGTTCGTTCTGAATATGATGGTTGCGCTATCACTATTTGTCGCAGGATCCTTGGGAGCGAGCTTAATTATCCTAATTCTTTTATTGGTTTTTATCGCGTTAACTATATATAAATTTTCAAAAATATCAGAAATAGCAGAACTGCTTTTAGTCCCCTATCTGATAGTTATTATTTACGAGATCATGATTAATATAGCTCTAATATTTCTAAATTAGCTGTTATTTTATTGAAAAAAGCTAAAAACAGCATAAAAAAGTCCAACTATAATAAAAATAGTCGAAATGAGAAGCCCCATTTGAACACCAGTTATGGTTGAAGTTTTGGTTTTGGTACGTGTTTTTTTAGACAATTTTAAAAATTAAAAATTATAAAATTAAAAATTGGACCCTTACCTGACCACATCTATTACTGCTTCAATCGTTGTCATGCCGTTTAGAGCCTTCAAAAGTCCATCTTCAAACATCGTCAGCATTCCTTGGCTTTCGGCATGTTTTGCGATCTGTGATTCACTTTTACCGGTCAAAATCATTTCTTGAATGTCTTTGTTGCTATTCAAAATTTCAAATACACCGATTCTACCGGTAAAACCTTTGCCCCCGCATCTTGGACAGCCATGGTTTTTGAATAAAATAATGTCTTTGTAGGTTTTATAACTAATCAGCCCCATTTTTTTCAGTTTTGCGAGAGATGCGTAAACCCCAACATCGCGATCCAATTTATCAAGGTATTTTTTCTCCGGTGTGAAACTTTCCCGGCAATAAATACACATTTTCTTTATCAATCTTTGCGAAATCGCCAAGTCGAGCGTTGGGGATAGAAGATAGTTTGGAATTCCCATATTCTCCAGTCTTGAAATCGTCCCTACGGCAGTATTCGAATGAATAGTTGATAGCACTATATGACCCGTCAGAGCGGCGTTTACGGCGATGCTAGCAGTCTCATTGTCGCGTATTTCGCCAATCACCACAATATCAGGATCTTGGCGTAGAAGCTCTTTCAACCCTCGCGAAAAGGTAAACCCATTTTCCTCATCCACTTGGCTTTGATTAATATGCTTGATCGGATATTCCACCGGATCCTCGATTGTCGCAATACTGGTGCCTTCAATATTCAAAAATTTCAAAACAGAATAAAGTGTCGTAGATTTGCCGCTGCCGGTTGGACCATTGATTAATATTAGTCCATAAGGTTTTTCGAATTCTTTTTTCAGCATCACAATATCCGAGTCGTTGAAACCCAGATCGTGCAAAGATAATTTTTGTTTGGAATCATCAAGAACTCTGAGACAAACTTTTTCACCAAAATAAGTCGGTATTATTGAAACACGGAAAGCTAATTCTTCATCGAATACCTCTACGCTAAATCTTCCGTCGTCAGTTTGATTGTCTTCGTCGGTAGTGGTTTCAGAAGATTTTTTGATTATCTCAACCAGCTTTTGAATCAATTGCGGCGCCATTTCAAATTCATCATGGAGAAAACCGTCGATACGGAATTTTACCACACCGCTATTTGCAAATTCTTCGACATGAATGTCGGAAGGTCTGGTGTAGTAGCAGTATTCCATAAGAAGATCAAAACAGTCCTCGCACTGTGTATGATCGTGAGATTTTTTATCAATAAGAACTTTCAGTTTTTCGGCGACTTCTTTTTTGTAATAAACAAATATTGAGCGGAAACTGATATCGTCTGTCAAATAAGGCTCGATTTTTCTTTTTGCTTTAATTTGCAAAGTTCTTAAGATCTGCTTGTCCCATTGTTTGGTAAAAGCAACCTTCAGTTTTGCTCTGCCCAAGCCTTTTTCTTTTGAAATCTCGAATGGAATAGCGCCGTACTTATTAACAGTGTCGCCATTGAAAATATCGAGAACTCCTTCATCAACCTCGAGGCGCTTCAAGTTTACGTATTTTACTCCCAAGCCTTTCGCCAATATTTCATAATAAAGATGACCGGAAATAATGTCTTTCTGACGGAGTATATCTTCAGGAGAGACCTCCAATCTGTGAGCGTTTTTTATCACATCTTCCCAAGCAGCCTCGTCAACTATTCCAGCGTCTATTAGAATAGATTTTAGTTTTTTCTCGTCAATTAACATGATTAAAAAGTTTTGTTTTTATTTTAATAATTATCCCATGCAATGTAAAATGTAAATATCAAAATGTAAAATGACAGATGTAAAATTAAAAATTAGATATCATTCCGCAGGAACCCCAATTTTTTGCACTTTGATTTTTAATTTTTTATTTAAGTTAAAAAAGTTATTTTAAAATATCTTTAACTTTTTTTACTATCGCCTCCGTATCGAAATCTACTTTCAGCCAAAAATCTTTTGCCCCCATTTTTTTTGCTTGTTTCACGTCAGATTCTTGGGAAAGATTTGATAACATTATAAAAATTATTTTTTTCGTTTTCGCGTCTTTTTTTGCCGCTTCAAGAACCTCAAAACCGTTTTTCTTTGGCATTATGATATCACAAAGCACTAGATCAGGCATTTCTTTTTTTATCATCGCTATCCCCTCTTCCCCATTTAGCGCCGCGCAAACATCATAAGTCCCCTCTTTCGCAAAACTCGCCGCAAGATATTTATTCAGCATTTTATCATCTTCAAGTATGGCGACTTTCTTTTTTTTCTTTATGGTTTTTGTTGGCATAGTTTTTGTTTATTTCTAATAGCTTGATTATAGCATAATGGATTTGAATGACAAATTACAAATGTATCTATCTTCTCACAACCCTATAACCATCTTTCGTATCTTCTACCTCATATCCGGCTTCGCTTATCTTTGCGCGAAGACTATCTGCAAGCTCAAAGTTTTTTTCCTGTTTAGCATTTTTTCTATCTTCTGCAAATTTAATCACATCCTCCGGAATATCGATGGTTTCTGATTTTACTTCATCGAGCCGTAATCCTAAAACTTTATCAAAATCAAGAACCGTTGCGAGCTTATCCGCATTTGTAATATCTGATTTCAAGACTTCCTGTAGGACTGCGAGAGCCTTCGGAGTATTAAGATCATCGTTAATCTCATTTTTGAAATCATCAACAAGACTTGCGCTAACCTCCCCTATATCATTTCCTAATAATAAAATCTTATTTTTTAGATTGCCCAGACCATTTTTTGCCGCTTCTAGAGCATCCCAGGTAAAGTTAAGTTTCTGATTATATCCCGTAAAAAGCATTAAATAGCGAAAAACTAAGGGTTCATAACCTTTTTCAATAATATCATTCAGTCGGTAATCGTTTTTTAGTGACTTGCTCATCTTTTGTCCATCAACCATTAACATTTCATTGTGCATCCAATAATTTACAAAAGTTTTTTCATTAGCAGCTTCAGATTGCGCAATCTCATTCTCATGATGAGGGAATATAAGATCAATTCCACCAGTATGAATATCAAAGGGCTGTCCAAGGTTATCCTCAGACATTACTGAACACTCTATGTGCCAACCGGGCCTACCTTTACCAATATCTGTTTCCCAAAAAACATCCCCATCTTTCTCGTCCCAAGCCTTCCAAAGAGCAAAATCATGCGCCTCATCTTTTGCATATTCATCATTTGATATTCTCGATTTAGTGTCGCGTTCAAAATCGACACCGGACAGTTTACCATAGTCTTTGAATTTCGAAATAGCAAAATATATTGATCCATCTTCTGCTTTATAAGCAAACCCTTTATCCAAAAGCTTCTTGATTAGTTTCACCATACCATCAATATTTTCAGTTGCGCGTGGAAAGATATATTCTTCTTTATTAATATTTAATTTTTCTAAATCTTCAAAGAAACTCGTAGTATATCTGTCTGTAAAATCTTTTAGTGTCAACCCATTGGATCGAGAATCACGAATCGTTTTATCATCAACATCAGTAATATTCATTATGTGTTTCACCTTATATCCGTTGTAAAGGAAAGTTCTGTGCAATATATCAGCAAAAATATATGCTCTTAAGTTCCCAATGTGAACAAAGTTGTAAACCGTAGGTCCACAAGAATAGATGCCAACTTCACCTTCTTCGATAGGTTTGAATTCTTCTTTAGACCTTGAAAGTGTATTATATACTTTAATCATAGTGTCGGTTTGCTTAGTTTTTGTAAATTATAGTAATATTAGCATAATTTATCGATAATTTAAAGGTTAAAATATGTAATGTAAAATGTAAATGTCAAAAATCAAAATGACATATAATAAATGTAAAATTATTTCTTTTTTCCTTTTAAAGTTAATATACTTGATGCTAAGATGTTTGCAATCTCGCAAAGTTCTTTTATCAAAAAAACATTCTCATTGTTTATAGGGTTTGTATCGCGGAAAAGTGTTAACCAAACCTTTGATTCATTGGCAGATTTTAAGCTATGATTAAAAAAGTTCGTAAAATCTTTTTTACTGCTGGCTGAATTAGCTTCTATAAAATTAGCCAATATACTCGTACCACTTCTTAACAGTTGTTTTCCTATAACATCGTTTGATTGTGATCTTGGGAGACTATTTATATATTTAATTAATCGTAAAACGAACGAGTACAATCTTTTCTTAAATTCATTTTTAAAATTTGCATCTGTCATTTTACATTTTGATTTTTAATTTTTAATTTACTTTAGACCAGGCTCTTTTCTCCTCTCTTCGCCCTACTGCCTTTCAGTGGTAATGTCACAAAGAAAGTTGTCCCTTCATTTTCTTTTGATTCGAACCAAACCTTTCCTCCGGAGCTTTCTACGGCGCTTTTGGCAATATAAAGTCCAAGTCCGGTTCCTTCGGTATTTGAAGTAGCAGCATTAGATGCTCTGTAAAATTTCGCAAATAGATTTGCCTGCTCGGCTTTTGGTATTCCGATTCCCTCGTCGCGAACCTTGATAACCAGATTATCTTTATCATATTTCTCGACATTTATCCAAAGACGGCCTTCGTCTTTATTATATTTTATCGCGTTTGAAACGAAGTTATGTATCGCTTTATTAATAACAACAGGATCAAATTTGATTTTTGGCAATTTATCATAGTGTGTGATAACTTTCAAATTCTTGTGGCGCGCAATCGGTTCAAATTCATGCATGATTTCTTTCATCACGGCAACTATGTCAGTTGGTACTGGCGTGATAGAAAGGCGTCCCTCGTCAATACGGGAGACATTCAGAAGTGAATTGACGAGTTTTATAAGTTTTGAATTTGTGTCTTCCAGCTCATGAACGCTCTCAAGCTGTTTGCGGTTGAGTTTTCCTTTATTATCTTTAATCAGAAATTCCAGCGCCCAGCGCGTGGCGGTCAGCGGAGTTCGCAGCTGATGGCTGGCGACGGAAATAAATTCGTCTTTGAGCTTATCGAGTTTTTTCAATTCTTCATTCTTGTGGCGAATTTGAGCCGTTGCATTATCAACCTTTACTTGCAGAGTTTTTGTAAATCTGCGTGTTTTTTCATATAAAATAGCGTTTTCAATAGCAATTGCCGACTGCGCGCTGACAATTCCCAAAAGCTCAATATCCTGTTGATTATATGAATCACCGGATTCTTTTGCTCCGATTGCGATAAGGCCGATTGTCTTATCTTTAACGTTTAACGGCGTTAAAACTTCTACGTCAAATTTTTCCAATACAGAAACCGTCTTTTTATATTTGCGATTATCTCTAATTTCGGATGTCAGGAAAGGTTCATCTTTCATAACATATTTTTTGTGCAATCCCTTATCGCCGAGAAATCTCTTTCTTCCCTTGAACGCAAACCCTTTATTATGGACAAGGTTGTAGTCCCCGGTTCTTCTGGAATAATTCAAAATTCCAATCGCTTTGCAATGAAATGCTTGGATTAAAGCATTCGTAATATAGTCATCAATTTTATTTATATCAAGGGTTGATCGCAGTTTATCAGACAGGTCTGCAATCACTTCGGCGCTATCATAGAGTGATGAGAAAAAATACTTATTCGCGATTTTGTAAAAATATTCTTTAACTTTTGGAAATACAGCAATGGCAAAAATAACAATGATTAGATCAATCCATCCAGTTGCTTTAAAAACTGATTCCCCACCAACAATAAACTTAATTAATACTGCAGGGATAATAATTGTAATAAGAGATGAAATGTAAACAAAAGAGGAACGAAGAACGAATTTGATGTCTAAAAACCGCGTCTTTACAATCGCGTAGGCAGTAAATACTACAAATGAACAAGCAAGAATATTGAGATAAGGAGGTATATTAATTTTATACCATAAAAAATAGTTTGTTGATCCCCCGAAAAAAGCCAAAACAAAACCAACTAAAATATATAGAATTTGGACCTTTTTTACTCCCAATAATTTTTTATAACTTTTAAATAACAAATAAGACGAATATGCAAAATATCCAAAAAAGTGCACAAGATAAAAATGGTACAATATCCCAGGAACTGCCCAAAAGCGCATTGAGAATATTGGAACCATATCAGCAATAAAATATGGAGTGAAAATAAATGGAACTAGTATAGATGCTAAAATATATCCAATTATAACTATTACTTTTTTTTGCTTATATACATCCAGGAAATTACAAACAAAATGTAAATAAGCAACAGAAACATAAGCAGCGCCAATATGCAGTAATCTAAAAGACAAAAGTGTACCTTCAGCGTTTTGCGATAATGGCCAAAATATATATGCGGCAGACCACATCGTAAAAAATAAACAGAAAAGAGCAAACGAGCGATTAATATTGTTTTTTGAATTATTGAAAAATACAAAAATACCTAATAAAGTGCTAACTATAGCATTAAATAATCCTGTAAATGCAAAATACAAATACATAAAAACAATCCCTCCTAAGTTATAATAGAATTATAACAAAGTTGGGATTGTAATAAAAGATGTTTTTTTAGTATTAAGCTTTTAAACGCGCTCTGACAATTGCGTACTGCCCGGGGACTCTTTCTGTCTCCGTGTCGCGCTCACTGTGGATGTCGATAATTTCGTATCCGGCATCATTAAAGACCTTTCTGACCTCTTCCTCGGTTTTCGGTTTGAGATGCCAGCCGAGTTTCGCGAAGATTCTGAAGCATATCGGATCCTCTTCAAAACTCCTAGTCAGAAGTGTAGCAGCGTAAATTTCGCCGTTACGCGTTTCGATAAAGCGTCTCACTTTTTCGAGGCATGTTACCGCAACCTCCGGTGTCATACCACATAGAACACCGATTAATACTACGAGGTCTGCGTCGATAGTGGGAAACTTTTTTGACATAAAATTTCCTTCCTCGAAAAAAACTTGTCCCGTAAGTCCATCAGCTTTAGACCGTGCCTTACCGAGTTCGATTGCGCCGGAGTCAATATCTACGCTTGTCCATGAAATCCTTTTGACGATCGAATTGAACCCTTTCATTTTTGACAATATTTCTATTGTCTTAAATGCGTAAGAACCGGAACCGCCTCCGAGGTCTACTATGTCGCACGATTCGTGTTCGGTTATCCATTTTGCGAGTATTTTACTTGCGGCTGGCAACCGGTTAAATAGTGCGCGGCCGCCAGGGCTATAAACAAGCAGGTCGTCAATTGAATAACGAGGCGGCATCTGTGGCAGAGTAGAAGCGTAAACAGTTCGAGTTATGAAATCGCTTGCAGGGTTTGTTGCGATCTCTCCAGCCACAGGCGAGTTTTGTTTAAAAAACTTTATAAGATCCTCGTCATAAGGTTCCGTAGATGAAAGCTCCCGCCTTATCCTTTCTGGGAAACATTCTACATTTGAGTAATCAACGTACATTTCCATCAGTTCCTCGAATCTTTCCTTCCTTCCGTTTTCAGACATTGTGTTGCCTCCTTGTTTGATAGTCCCCTCAAGGAGGACAGTATTTGACTCAATATGTTTTTAAGGGTCGTGCATGTAAACGAAAAATAGCCTACATAGCCATTATTTTACTACAAAATCATAGTGTTTGTCAAGAGGGAAATGAAAATATGCTATAATCAAAATAAAAATGTCAAAAATCGAACGAAATAGAAAATCGATACGGATTAAAGAATATGATTATTCCGAACCTGGAGATTATTTTGTTACGATCTGCACAAAAGACAGAGAATGTTTGTTTGGGGAAATTGTGGATGGGAAAATGGAATTAAATAAGATTGGAAATGTTGCAGAAAAATGTTGGTACGAAATTCCGAATCATTTCCCAAATACAAAATTAGATATTTTTCAGATAATGCCAAATCATATTCATTTTATATTGCGGATATTAGAAGAGAAAAACGATATTTGTAGGTAACAAAAACAATTTAATTCAGGGCGGGGAGACCCCGCCCCTACGGGATAAAAAACCAACATTAGGACAAATAATTGGGTATTTTAAATATCAATCAACGAAAAAGATAAATATTATCTTAGACAAAACAGGCAACCCCATTTTTCAACGCGGCTATTACGAACACATCATTCGCAATGAAAAATCGTACGATGAAATTTATAGTTACATAGAATCCAATCCGCAAATGTGGGAACGAGACAGCAATAATCCTAAGAATATTTTAAGGAAAAATACCATGAATTTATAATTGCCAACACCTACAAAAGTACTTGACACATCGCGTTATCTATGATATAATTATAAATGTATTATTTTGCACCATAACAATCTGCAATATCCCCCGCATTTATGCGGGCAAATCTCCCAAAAATGGGAAAAATCGAGGTGAAAGAAATGAAACGAATAGTGCTATTTTCCATGCTTGCTACGGGTATTTTAATTTTAGTTGTCCTGATGCTCATTAGAACGGAAAAGTCCATGGAACGCACGGATTCACCCAAGACCGGCCGCTACTACTACACTCTGGTCGGGTCTGACTGCGGGCTGAAAGATCCCGAATGGATAGGACTTAACAAACACTGCAAGACCCGCACGCTCAGCGCAGAGGATATCGAGAGCGGTCACCATTTCACAGTATCTCTGTCAAAAGACGATCTTTTCACTGCCGTTGGTCTCGCGTACGACTGCGAAACCATCCCAGACGGCAGAGTAACCTGCAAATGGCGATCCGGCGACAGTGAGGAATTCTCTGGCGTCCAAATGCAGTACTTTTCGGAGATGGACCGTTGGAGAAAGTCATCAAATGCCACACCGATAAACACAAAGATGACTATTTCGCAGTTCATGGCGGCGCGCCGCTATCCCAAGGGGCAGAATTTCGCAAACATTCCCAATGCGGAAATCTACGGAAAGGATTGGGACCACCCCGAGCAGAATCAACCCTAAATTTCTCTTGAAACACAACGCCGCGAAGGCTTTAGCCTTCGCGGTTGTTTTTTTAATAAAAATATCCCAAAAATCTATTTTACTGCAACGCCCGCCTCTTTTACCCTCTTTATATCTTTATCATCAAAAACTTTCTTCTCTTTCAAAATCTCTACGGTTTTATATACTTTTTCGTTTGTTTCAACTCTGAAATTTGCCATTACATCAGTAAGAAAGGATTTTGTAACCATAGTTGTTTCGATTCTATCGAGACGTCCTTCGATTTTCTCAAATCTACCATCGATTGCGCCGAATTTAGTAGTTAAAAAATCTACAAGTTTTTCATCTCTTGATTCCATGAAATTAATGAATTTTTCATCATCCATAATACTATCTTTTTGTTCGTCTGTATTTCCCATATGAATTTATTATTTATTGTTTTTGTAATATACAACATTTCAACAATCCGCGCAAGAGAGGAAAAGTCTGGACATAGAGCCAAAAATGTGCTATTATTATGGTGTCCACAAGGACAAACAAAGTTGTTTAACAAAATACCTTTCAAAGGAGATTGGTTATGAAAAAGCTGTTTATGTTGTTTGTGTTCGGATTGCTCTTCGTTTCAGCGAAAGCGTTCGCCTACAACGAAGCGGACGCCACGGCTTTCTACAGAGTAATGCCCTCGCTGGTGCAGTACTACTCGATTCCTGACGGAGGCAGCAAAATCGTCTTCGGGAACCTGAATGTACTCAATGGTAAAGCATGCGTCGGTGTGAAACAGTACGTTTTCCGCGACATGCTTTCCGGCAACCACATCTCTTTGAGCGCGAAGCTCGGAAGCCGCGTGGACGCGACGATTTACACGATGTCTCTGCAGGTGACGGGCGGTCCGACCGTGATTACACACACGACCGCGGTTGATTACCACGCGAACGGCGCGGGTATCGGCGTTTTGATGCCGCTGCAAAAAGGCGGTACGGTAAGAGTGACGGGTAGATATTCGCCGAAAGCTCTGACCAGTCTCACAGTTTTTTCCACGATGGACGTGAAAAAAAGCGCGAACGATTCGATTATCGGATTCTCCTATGCCGGCAAAAAATTGCCGTTGGTGGAAGTATCCCGGAGCAAGAATCATACGACGGATATCCGCATGACAGGGGCTATCGTAACCGACGGATTTATTTTCAACGTCGGACCGTATTTCCAGAAAAGGAAGGGCGATTCGTTGGAAACAGGTTTCATGGTCGGCGTGATCCCGACGAAATAGATTTAATTTTTTTAAATTTTAAAAAGCATCGGAGAAATCCGATGCTTTTTTATTTGACAAAAAGTTGTTGACAAAAATTGAGATTTGATATATACTTATCGCATAAAGAGAATTTCAGCCGTAGTTTATACACTACACTTTTGGGCGGAGATTCTTTTTTATTTGTCATCGTATGGGAATACCGAAACAAAAAATTTTTCATCGGTTTTCTTATCCTCCTTGACTTGTACACAAAATTTTTCATCATCCGGAGTGATTCCATAAAATCGATGTAAAATTTCAGACTTTTTATTTGGGTTATCTTTCGATTCTGGATTGAATTTTGTATTTTGCATTAGATCTATTGCGCATGGGAATAATTTTAGCCGTCTTTCTCTATCTCCCCATCCGACTTTTTGAAATAAATGCGGCCAGAATATTCCTAAAAATATTTTCTCCTTATTAAAATATATTGAGCGAATATAAGGTCTTCGTTTTGATTTACTTACTATTTTCTTATAAAAGGTTTGTGAATTTCTGTAAACTTCAGGGTATGTGCTACCAACTAATTTGTTTAATTTTGTTCTGTGGAATTTCATTTTATAATTTTTGTTTTCTTTTTATCATCTCATATTTCTGTTCGGTTCGCAAGCAAAAAGCGGATTATAAGTGAATAATGCAATATGATCGAGAATATTATACGAAAGGCTTGACAATGTTAAATAAAAATGATAATATTACGAGTGTAACATTTGTACCCTAACAATCAGTTCAACGCGAAGATTTTTTCGCTTATATAAATGTTTGGCCTCCTCCAGTTGGAGGATACAATTCTACTCATAGAGGTGAATGAGGTGAAAATGAATAAGTTTCCTATCGGAGCATTGATTGTCATTATCGCTTTTATTTTGATGATTCCGGCGATACCATTTATTGCGCATAGTAAAATTATGAACAGGATCACGCATAATGGTAATGATATCATTAGCACGGGCATGTTCGGCATAGGTTTTACGCCTGAACAGTCGCAGAAAATTGATGAATTATATAATACTACGAAAGAAATTAACGGAAAGGTAAAACAGATTAAGAATTCTCAAGATAAAAGCATTAAAATGTTGAGAAACTTGAGCAATAATGCAAAAAAGCCAGTGTCGATAGCGTACAGAGTAGAGCCATCTTGCAAGAATGCTTATATGCTTATGAAAAAGATAGACCTTTGCCTTAATTCCAAAGAAGAACCGACCTTCGACTTACTCGGTTCTGGTTGTGCAGCTACAATTTGCGAATCATCCTACAAAGTTGACACACGTTGCCTTAATACTAAGGGCAATAATGGTATCAAATTAATTAGAAAAGAATGCGACAAAATGATTGATGATCTTGAAAAATAAATTTATTTTTTTATCACGGTTCTTAGGTGGCTTGACGCCAAAACGTCAAGCCACTTTTAATTTTATAATTTACTTGCATTTATAGCCATTTTTTGCTAATATTTATGTATTCGGGAAAGCCCGTGCAATCTTAAAAAAGGAGACAATAATAATGAAAAGCAAATGGTTATTTGCAGTCCTTACAGTCATCGTGCTCATCACCACTTGCGCAACCAGCTCATCAGCGAAGCTTGAACGCAAACGCGACGGAAACGGTTTCTGGCAGCTGTTCGATGGCGCGAAACAAATAACTTTTATCAAGCCTTATACGCAATTTGTTGAAGAAACAGAAAAAGAAAGACTGAGTAGTTTTGGAGTAACGGACTTAAAGATTTCAGGGAGCAAAAACGCGCTTTTCGTCTTTCGCGAATCAGGGTCTCCCAGTTGGGACGATCAAATTAGCGTCTATTATCTCAACTATACCACCGGCAAGTATTCAAAAATAATCGGGGTTAATGTTGTGGGAAGGGCGCCATTTTTTCTCTCTAGCGGAGCTATAACTTTTTCCGCTTCCACCAAGGCTGAAATCAGAGGGGCAGATCATGCCGTAGTTTTTGACTCAAAATATGAGATCTATTTGATTATGGCCAATGCGGATCAGAGAGCAAAAACTTCCAACAGCGATTCCTTTTCGAGAGCTTACGCTTACGCGCGAAAGTCGGTCAGAGAGAAAGATTATGATTGCATTGTTTACATCAGAAATACCGACACAGTCGATGAGAATGATGGCTGGGATTATATTGTTGGAACTAAATATGTAACAAGCACAGCCCTTCTTATTAACACCGCTACTGCAAGAATAGTTTCTTCAGCCACAATTAACTCTGATGGGGTCGTCGGAGGAACCAGATTAAATAATTAAACTATAAAGTTTCAAAAACCCTCGTGGGATTACTACGAGGGTTTTTATATACTTGGCAATTGTTTTATTAATGCTTGCCGATCTTTTTCGCGTAAAACCACAATCCCCTCCTTCTCTATTTCACCAATAATCTTTGGATCTATTTTTTGCGACTCTTCAAATAATCTCATAATCCCTTTCTCATCGTCATCCCCCGCTATGCGGTTAATTGATATTTTACCGCAATTGGTACATTGATGAATAAACATCAGCTCGCCTTGGCGTTTTTTGCCATATTTATCAAAACCTTCATTTTTGAAAGTTAATCCGATTGGTTTCATTTTTCCAAAACAATCAGATCTGCGATCCCCGCTTTTATCGCGGTCAACATGACAGGAGCAAAAACAAAATGGACAGTGGTTGCGATGCGCCGTGCCGATGCTGTCGGCCAAGTTTACCCACTGTCCGCAGTTAATACATTTAAAACCACCAGCCCTATCTTCGGCAAGTAATTTTTTGTCAACCTCTTTTTTTTCTTTTTTATACATAGTATTTTTATGCAAAAATTATAATACCCAATTTCCAATGTCCAATGACCAATAAATATCCAATAATTTAATATCCAATGGGTATTGAGTATTATAAAATTGATTGAGTATTGCGTATTGGGTATTGGATATTTATTATACCTCCTCTGCGCTTTTTTTACAAAAACCTTCTTGTTAAGTCAAAAAATTAGTAGTATAATATGCAAGTCGCACTTGTTGCGCGTTATTTTAAAAACAGAAAGGGGTGATGCGTATGAAGCTATATTGTGTCGTATTCTTGATGTTACTCATCTTGAATAATGCGCCAGCCTTCGCGGCTGAAAACGACACGGAAAAAGCTGTGCCGGGAACCATTCTTTTTACACCGGTGCCGGCAACTGACGCAACGGGAACGCCAATTTTGGACGGCATTATCGAGCCACCCAAAAAAGCCGAAAAAGCTCTGCCTCCCGAAGTAGCCACTGCAACACCGGGCGGAATGCTTCTGGATGGCATTCGCATAGATATTTCCATAAAGGAGCAGAGACTGCGGGTCATTGAGAATTACCGGATTATCCACGAATTCAAAACTTCTACGGGAAGGTACAAAGGATCTACTCCAAAAGGTGTTTCAAGAGTTTATAATCATGCACCAAATCCTATCTCGAGAATGTATAAATGTCACTTATATCGATGGCTTGCGGTAACTCCGGACGGAAAAGTCGGTATCCATGGACTTTTCATGTCTGGGTATGAAAGATTACTCGGACGCCCCGCATCTCACGGATGCATTCGTCTCTCACGGCCGAATGCAGAAGTGGTTTATAACTGGGTTGTAGCGCTTCTCAAATCAGGGAAAAGCTATCCCCAAGTTTATATCTATTAAAAATCTTTACAACGAAACGGTTCCTTTAAAAAAGGAACCGTTTTTATTTTTACCAATTTTCTGATAAACTATACATATGGTTAAACTCAAAATTGAAAAATTAGTTGATGGCGGCCAGGGTATTGCGCATGAGAATGATTACACTTATTTTATTTGGAATGCTTTACCGGGAGAAGAAGTTGAAGCGGAAATTATTAACAAACGAAAAGGAATTTACGAATGTCTTGCGGTAAACTTTGTCAAACCTTCGCCCCATCGAATTAAACCAAATGAAGATCATTTTCTATCATGCTCTGCTTGGGCAATGATGGACATTGATTATGAAAACGAAATGAAGAAAGAAGCCGCGAACGAAACATACCGACGAATTGGAGGGATATCCGTAGGGGCAGGGCTTGCCCCTGCCAAAAAAGGGCAACCGCAAGGGTTGCCCCTACAGATCGAAACCAACAATGTTGAATCCGGTTATCGCAATAAAATGGAATTTTCTTTTGTTGAAGGGGTGGATGAAAAAATTTCACTTGCATTTTTCAAACGCGGACAAAAGGTTAGAATTCCTATCGAAAGTTGTGAGCTTGCAACAGACGCGATAAACGATACCGCAAAAAAGATATTGGATTGGGTTAACTCTACATCGCTAACCATGCGCAATATGAAGGCTTTGATCGTTCGTTCGAATATGAAGGGCGAAACTGTCGCAGGGTTATTTATAAAAGATAAACTTACTTTCGATAACTATCCTATGCTCGATAAAAAATTTATCGGATTTAATCTGTACTATTCGACACACAAGTCCCCTGCTTCTGTGATTACGGAAGTTTTATACCAGAAAGGACAAGATTTTCTAATAGAGGAAATCGCGGGCAAACAATTCAAATATGGGATAAATTCATTTTTCCAAGTAAATATTCCCGTTTTTGAAATGGCATTAAAAGACATTTCCGATTCAATTCGCGAAAATTCGCAAAATTCGAGTAATTCGCGTATTATCGATTTTTACTCCGGCGTTGGCGCTATTGGTTTATCCATAGGCGCGAACCAACTAGTTGAATCTAATATGGAGGCAGTTAGTTTTGCGCAAGAAAATATTGGATTAAATAAAATCGGTAATTGCGAAGCCACTCTATCCCCTGCTGAAAAAGCTCTTGATTATATTGAAAAAGATAAAACCATCATATTTGATCCGCCTCGAGCTGGACTCCATGATAAAGTATTAGATCGACTGATTGAAGTAACCCCCAAAAAAATAATTTATCTGTCATGCAATATCGCCACACAAGCCCGCGATATCAGTATTCTCAAAGATAAATACGATATAAAATTTATGAAGCTCTATAATTTTTTTCCCCGCACTCCGCATATTGAGGCTTTAGTAGTACTCGAGTTGACAAAATAGTTCTAACGTGATAATATCTCTTTAGTTAGCCAAAATCTAAAGAAAAGAGAGGTAAAGTTCTTTGAAAAAAATTTTTCTATTTGTCGTAATATTCATTGTGATTGCGTCGAACGTCAGAGCCGAAAAATTAAAACTCGTTTTTACGGGCGACAATCTGCTCGGCGCGCGGATGGCGGGTTACATAGCGAAAAACGGATATGATTTCCCGTACGAGTTCGCGAGCTTAACACTTCAGGATTCCGATATTTCTTTCGGGAACCTCGAATGTCCGCTGACTGAATACCCGCATGCAACGCTGGGAAAGTCAGCCGCATCGCTGCGGGCCGGAAGAAATTTTATTTTTAAAGCCCCGCCGAAATACGCTGAGATACTTCCCAACGCCAGATTCGATATAATGACACTGGCGAATAACCACATGATGGATTATCGTGCGCAGGGGCTGCTGGATACTATGGCAGCTCTGAAAGCGCACAAGATACTATATGTCGGAGCTGGGAAGAATGCCGCCGAAGCAGCTGCGCCTGCAATAATTACTGAGAAAGGCTACCGCGTCGGGTATCTCGGTTACACCATGGTAGTTCCGGGATATTCAAAGGCCGGTATAAATTCACCCGGTTTAAATACCGCGATGAAGGGCTTTTCCCCTGAAATGGCTGATGCGATAAAAAGCCTCAAAACGAAAGCAGATATAGTGGTCGTCACGCTTCACTGGGGCACGGAATGCATGTACTATCCAAATGCATATCATAAGGTGGTCGCTCACAAGCTTATCGACGCCGGGGCCGATATCGTCATCGGCCACCATCCACATCGGATTCAGGGAATTGAAATCTACAAAGGCAAGGTTATCGCCTATTCTCTCGGAAATTTCCTTTTTACCGGCAAGTCTTCGATTATTGAAAGTATGATTCTGCGCGTTGTATACGAAGATTATAAACTCAATAAGATTGAGATTATTCCGGCTTGGGATAAAAACGGCCGTCCGATTCCGGAATACGACCCAAGACTTATCAACCGAATCACATCAATCAGTAAGGGTTTCGGGACCAAGTTTGATTCTAATAAGTATTCACTGACAGTCAAACTTCCTTAAACACGGTTTATTTACAAACTTCAAAAGTTCCGCTCCAAAAGCGGAACTTTTTTTATACCGGGATTTAAGATATAATCGTCTTAGAGCTGTCATCCCAGAACCAGCCTACCGGCAGGCAGGCTCATAGATGTACTCATCAAAAAGTCTGGGAATGGGGATCCTTCGCAGATTATAGACTTAACTTCACATGACAAAAAAATAATTCGTAAATAAATTGACTAATTACTGAAATATAAGTTATAATATTAGCATGATAAAGCAAATTATTCAGAAAACCACTCAAATGTTTCCAAAGATAAAAAGACTTTTTGGTCGGGATAAAAAGTTCTATATACTTTTATCTATGTTTTCTCTAGCAGCGATATTGTTTATTGCTGCGGTGGTCATAGCTATTGCAGGTATGGCAAGCACAAAAAACAATACAAAAAAAGCCAATCAAGAAGCTGCCATGCTGCAGGATAAGAAAATGACTGTGGAAGTGGCAGTAAATAGTTTTTATAACTGGTATATTCATGGTAATACCGATGTATTTTCAGATGTTAGCTACAAAGATCGCGGCACATTGACTCCGGATTTAATTGCCAAAATCGAAAAAAACGTAGCTGAGCAAAAAGAGTCTGATAAAAAAATAGACCCCGTTATTTGCGGTGTTGGGATGCCAGACACAGTAGCTTTTGGTGATATTACTGTTAAAAATGATGCAGCTACAGTAGAAATGAATCTGAATTATATAAAATCCAGGAAAATAAAATTAGAGTTGATCCTTCAAGATAACCAATGGAAGATTAATGAGATTATTTGCCCATAAAAATAATAATTTTCCCATAATATCTAAATTATAATTTCTAATAAAAATCTTAATGACAAAAAATCAAAATATTTAGAATTTTTCTTTGGACATTTTATTAGATATTATAATTTATAATTTAGAAATTTTAAATTTATCACTATGAACCAAAACATTGCAGACTATGATAAAGCCGGGTATGACTATGAAAAATATTGGCAGGACGAAAAAGTAGCGCGTGGTTATGAAAATCGCATTGAGAGCTCAACGATCCGAAAGTTTCTGCCAAAAGAAACTACTGATGGCTGGTTCTGTGACCTTGGCGGTGGGTTTGGACGGCTCTATGATGTTTATAAGAACTCTTATACCAATACAATTATTGCCGATTATTCACTCGACAGTTTGAAAAAAGCGCATAATAGAATAATGAATCACGAGTTAGGAATTATGGATAAGGGCAATCCTAATCCGAATGTTTTTTTTATCGCGATGAATGCGTACCATACGCCTTTTAAATCCGATGTTTTGGACTATCTGCTTTCTATCCGTATGATGCACCACATGGAGGATGTGCCAAGCGTGATAAGTGAGATTTCAAGAGTTCTAAAGCCAAAAGGAAAATTACTGCTCGAATTTGCAAATAAAAAGCATTTCTTTGAAGTCATCCGCGCTTTATTTGGCAGATCGAAAATGAAGCCTTTTTCACTCGAACCTTCACAGCGGGGCGATCTTTTTTATGGTTTTCATCCAAAATTCATGCGAAATGAAGTTAAGAATAAAGAACTTCAAATCAACAAAGAGGTTTCGGTATCGAATTTAAGAAGTACTTTGGTTAAAAAAATTCTTCCAGTGCCTATAATGGTTGGCATTGATAAACTCTTTCAACCAATCTTTAGTTTATTGAAATTTGGGCCAAGTATTTATATTTTTGCCGAAAAGCATCCGAATATTCCGGAAGTAATTCCAACTGAGTTGACTATCCAAGATATTTTAAAATGCCCAAAGTGCGGTTGCCAAAATTTGATTTTTCTCAAACCCGAAGTACGATGTAAAGAATGCGAAAAAACTTATCCTATCGTTGACGGCGTGTATGATTTTAGAGTAGAATGATAAGGAAATTTTCAATTCTCAATTTTGCAATTTTCATTGTAGGTATCGCTTTGCGATAGCATTTAGAAATTGAATCATTGAGAATTGATTGGAAATTGAGAATTGTAAAATTGAAAATTAATTAATATTTATGGAAACTGAAAACAATTTACAAGAAGATGACGATGTAGAAGATAAACCAGAGAACTATGATGTTCCAAATATCGAAGGAGAGATCGATACAGTTGATGAGGAAATCGAATTCCTGGAAAAAAAGAAAAAGATTCCGGTTTGGATCTGGGCATTTCTAATTATTGTAGTTTCCTTTATTGCCTTCTACCTTGCATCAAATCAAAACCCGGCGCTTATAATTTCTCAATAATTTTTTGTTCTCAAAAGTCTGTTCTAAAAATAAGTTTTTGTAGTATAATACGATGGAATGACCAATATCCAACACCCAATACCCAATTGGATATTTAATTTATTGGTTATTGATTGGATATTGGATATTGAGTATTGGATATTTTTGTTAGCTGCGAAATAATTATTAAGTAAATATAGACCATGTCAACCAACTACAATCCTCACGAAATCGAAAAAAAATGGCAGGATATCTGGGAAAAGATTCCCGATCTATATCATGCGAAAGACTTTGATAAAAAACCAAAGTTCTATATGTTGTTTGAGTTCAATTATCCATCCGGAGATGGTCTGCATATGGGGCATCTTCGAGGTCAGACTACTTCTGATATTATTGCGCGCAAGAAAAGGCTCGAGGGTTACAACGTGATGCTTCCGGTTGGATGGGACGCTTTTGGTCTGCCCACTGAAAACTACGCAATAAAGCATAAAATCCACCCGTCGGTTGCTACCGCTCAAAACATTGCAAATTTTACGAAACAACAAAAAAGTCTTGGTTATTCTTTTGATTGGTCTCGCGAAATCGATACTACTGATCCGGCTTATTACGAATGGACACAGTGGTTTTTTCTAAAATTTTATGAAAATGGCCTTGCTTACAAAAAGAAAATGGCGATTAACTGGTGTCCAAGCTGCAAAATAGGGCTAGCCAATGAAGAAGTAATCGATGAAAAATGTGAAAGATGCGGAACTGCCGCAAGTAAAAAAGAACTTGATCAATGGATGTTGCGTATTACAGCTTATGCAGATAAGTTACTCGAAGGGCTAAAAAATGTTGATTATCCGGAAAGAGTAAAACTCATGCAGGAAAACTGGATAGGAAAATCTGAAGGAAGCGAAATAGAATTTAGAATAAAGAATTTAGAATCTAGTATAAAGGTTTTCACTACTAGGGTAGACACGTTGTTTGGTTGTACATATATTGTCTTGGCACCGGAATCGGGATACATAAAGAATTTAGAAGATAGAATCTCGAATTTAGAAGAGGTCAAGGAATACATTAATGAATCAAAGAAAAAGTCAAATATTGAAAGAATGGTTGAGGATAAGGAAAAGACGGGCGTAAAATTAGAAGGTATTACTGCTATAAACCCTATAAATGGACGCAAAGTAGAGGTCTGGGTTGCTGATTATGTGCTTGCAGATTATGGTACAGGCGCTATCATGGCAGTTCCCGCTCACGATACACGCGACTATGCTTTTGCCGTTAAATATGGAATTAAAATCGAAGAAGTAGTCGTACCAAATATTATTGATGAAAGAAACCCGCCAGTTGAGGGTAAAAAGACCGTTGAAAGAAAAAATATTCATGCCATAGTTCGCGATCCAAAAACTGGAAAATATCTTGGACTTAAATGGAAAAACTTTGATTGGACGACTTTTCCAATGGGTGGCATTGAAGAAGGCGAAGACGTGGTAACTGCTGCAAAAAGAGAAGTTGCCGAAGAAACTGGGTTTACAAACTTAAAATTAGACAGGGTTCTTTTCGGTCAAACGCGAACCGAGTATTTTGCTAATCACAAAGATTTAAATCGAATTTCTTATACCACTGCTGTGCTATTTGAATTAGTCGACCACACACAAGAAGATATTTCGCAAAAAGAAAAAGATGACCACGATGTGATTTGGCTTGATGAATCGCAATTGAATTATGCTAATATGACGCATGCCGAGGTTGGCATCTGGCAGGAAAAAATGAGCGCGAAAATCCCGGCGTATACCAGAGATGGTGTACTAATCAATTCGCAAGATTTTACCGGATTAAGCTCTGAGGAAGCTCGAAAAAAGATTACCCAAAAATTAAAAGATGAGAAGCTTGGTGATTTTATAACCACCTACCATCTGCGCGACTGGATATTTTCACGCCAACATTATTGGGGCGAGCCTATCCCAATTGTATATTGTCCTAATTGCGGTGAAGTTGCTGTACCGGAAGATCAATTGCCTGTGCTATTGCCTGAAGTGGAAAATTACGAACCAACCGAGGACGGGCAATCCCCTCTTGCAAAGATTACAGACTGGGTAAATACGACTTGCCCAAAGTGCAATGGACCTGCTGTAAGAGAGACAGATACTATGCCGAACTGGGCAGGTTCGTCATGGTATTTCTTGCGCTACATCGATCCTCATAATGACAAACAGTTCGCTGATTTTGAAAAGTTGAAATATTGGATGCCGGTGGATATTTACGAGGGCGGACCGGAACATACCACGCTTCATCTGCTTTATTCTAGATTTTGGAATATTTTCTTTCATGATCTTGGGCTTGTGCCAACTTCTGAGCCTTATGCCAAAAGAATTAATCATGGAATGATATTAGCAGAAGATGGGAAAAAGATGAGTAAATCCCTTGGAAATGTAGTAAACCCGAATGAAATTGTCGAAAAATACGGTGCTGATACCGCCCGCGCTTATGAAATGTTCATCGGTCCTTTCGAGCAAGATGCGGCATGGAGCAGCCAAGGAATAGAGGGTGTTTCGAGATTTCTAAATAAAGTCTGGAATCTTGGCCAAGAAATTGCGCCTCGGGTTGAAGAAAAAGATCCGGCAAAAATAATTACCGATTCTTTTGAAATTGGAGAAACGGAACTGGAAGTGATGACACATAAAACAATCAAGAAATTTAATGAAGATCTGGATCGCCTGCACTTAAACACTCTCGTATCGACATTAATGGAATTTACCAACTTTTTAATTAGCAAAAAAGATCTGTTATATAATTACCCGCAGCCATACATGGTTTTGATTCTGCTTCTATCTCCTATTTGCCCTCATATCGCGGAGGAAATCTGGCAACAATTCGGATTTGAAGAAAGTATTTTTAGCGGAAAATTTACTTGGCCAAAACACGACCCGGAAAAAATAAAAGAAGATATGATTGAAATAGTAATTCAAGAAAACGGCAAACACCGCGGTAATATTCTGATGCCTTTTGATGCGAGCGAGGAAGACGCATTGAAAGTCATTCAAGATACGGAGAAATTCAAGGAAATTTCAACAAACTATAAAAAAATAATTTACGTCAAAAATCGATTGGTAAATTTTGTGAGATAGTTCTCAATTGTTCTAATGTAAAAAGAAAACAAAAACAGAAGGTCAATACGAATAAAAGGTTATGATTATTCCGAACCCGGAGATTATTTTATTACAATATGTACACAAGATAGAGGGTGTTTGTTCGGAGAAATTGTTGATGGAGGGATGAGATTGAATGATATTGGGATAATAATTTTCCAAACGATAGAAGAAATCCCAAAGTATTATTCAAATATCGAGGTAGATATATTTTCTGTTATGCCAAATCATATACATTTGATTATCTGTATCGTAGGGGCGGACCCCTGTGTCCGCCCAATTAAAAACGGGCAAACACGGGGGTTTGCCCCTACAGAAAAACAACTGTCATTGCCGCAAATAATTCAACGTTTTAAATCACTAACAACGAAAAAATGCATTGATGGGGTTAAACAAAATATATTAATACCATTTGAAAATCGTATCTGGCAACGCAACTATTATGAACACATTATCCGCAATGAAAAATCTTACGATGAAATTTATTCTTATATAGAATCAAATCCATCAACGTGGGGTCGGGATATGAATAACCCTAAGAATATTGCAAAAAGAGCTTAGAAAACGTAAAATAGTTTTGAGAAAATTGGAATTAAAAACCCCAACCGCCCCAAAAGGCGGTTTTTTTACTAAAAGCGTAAAATACAAATGGATTCTAAGGGGTTTACTTAAGTTTTATTTTATTGTAAAATGTATTAGTTAACAGAATATTAATTTAATCAAGGAGAATAAGATCGCTGGAAATGTTTAACGCGATCCTGACGCTATGGCAGAACCCAAAAAACGTATGAGTAAGTCCCGTACTGCGAGTCGCAGAGGGCAGAATATCAAAGTAAAATTAGCAGGCGTTTCTATTTGTTCAAAATGTAAGTCACCAAAAATATCACACCAAGTGTGTAAAGTTTGCGGTACTTATAATGGCAGACAAATGAAGAAACCCGGTATTGCTAGCGGTAAAGTAAAAACAAAAACTAAATAATTAATAAAATGTCTCACCTATCTATTAGACATCAGTCAAGAATGGTTGTTTTACAATCTCTTTACGAGTGGGATTTTGATGAAGAAAGAGATATTGCTGAAATTTTAAAACGGAATATTGAAAATTCCGGTTTTAAGGTTGATGAGGAATTTTGCCGTAAGATTATAAAAGGAACGGTGGAAAAAATATCAGAGATCAATGACTTAATCAAAAAGACTGCTCCCGAATGGCCTCTTGAACAGATTGCCACTATTGACCGCTCTATATTGCGAATTGGTATTTATGAGTTGATTTATGATGCAGAAGTGCCTCCAAAAGCGGTTATTAATGAGGCTGTGGAGCTTGGTAAGGAATTTGGCGGAGAAAACAGTGGTAAGTTCATTAATGGTGTATTGGGAACAATTTACCGCGCAAGTAGTAAGTATGAAGAAGAAAACTTGATAATTAGCGCTGGTGGAATAATATACCGCGTAGAAAATGGGAAAAACTTTTTTATAATTGTCAAAAACCCTTATGATAAATGGACTTTTCCAAAAGGTAAAGTTGAAGAAGGAGAAACTTGGCAAGAAGCAGCTGTAAGAGAAATTCAAGAAGAAACAGGTATAACTGAGGCTGAAATTCTTGGTGAAGTTGGCGAAATTAAATTTACTGATAAAAGCGGCGAAGAGGTTATCAAAAAAAGCGTGCACTTCTATCTTATACGAACTACTCAGGTAAATACTATAATTAATCCGGAAGCTCATATTAAAGAAATTAAATGGGTGGAAGAAGGAGAGGTTTTGAATCACCTAGATTATCCAAACTTAGTAGATTTATTCAAAAAGGCAGTAGAAGATATCGGCAGACTAAAATAATAAAATTAATAGAAATTAAAAGAAATTGGAGAAATTAGATATTAGAATTTCCTCAATTTCTTAGAATTTCAGCAAAGCGAATTTCAAATGAGCAATTTAAATGAAATAGAAAAGAAAATAGGTATAAAATTTAAGAATCAAGATTTACTCCAGCAGGCTTTTGTACATAGATCCTATTTGAATGAAAATAAAGATTTCAAGCTTGATCATAATGAAAGGCTTGAATTTCTTGGCGATGCATGTATGGAATTAATTGTTACAGACTATTTATACAATAATTACCCAAATCCTGAAGGAGAATTGACAAACTGGCGCGCGGCATTGGTAAGAGGAACTATGATTTCAAAAATAGCAAAGGAACTTGGTTATGAAAGCCACCTACTCCTATCGCGCGGAGAATCAAGGTCTACTGGAAAAGCAAGAGAGTTAATACTTGCTAATACCTTTGAGGCAGTACTTGGCGCAATATATCTTGATCAAGGGTATGAGGCAGCGGGTAAATTTATTAAAAAGTATTTAATTCCCTATTTACCGGAGATTATTTCAAAGGAACTTTACTATGATCCAAAATCGAAGTTTCAGGAAATAGCCCAGGAAAAAGTAGGTATTACACCAATCTATAAGGTTGAAAAAGAATCGGGCCCAGACCATGCAAAAGTTTTTGTAATGGGTGTTTATCTTGAAGATAAAAAGATTGCCGATGGAACCGGGTCTTCAAAACAAGCTGCGGAACAGGAGGCAGCAAGGATTGCTCTTGACATTTGGCAAGAAAACCTGTAATATAAATTACATAACACAAATAAAACCAAAATGCTGGTTTTTTATTTTTTATTTGATGCTCATTTAAAAAAAACAAGGGGGGTATAATATCTATGAGAAAGAAAGGGATTTTGATTGTTGAACGAGAGGACTATTATCGAGCCCACTATGCAATCTCACTAAAGGAACATGATATCTTTTTCAAAAGAAGTAATAAGGATATAAGCGTTTTGGAAGAATTTAAGTATGACATTATCGTTTTGAAGTACACCTCAAAGGACGCTATTCGCGGATTTCGTTATAAAGAATTAGTTGAAAAAATCCGCGAAAAAAACCCTAAAGTAAGAATTATTATACCCACATCCTTTGAAAAGAAGGGGGGAGAACTACTTAAATTAGGATACTGTGACTATACTTGTACCAAAACTACACTCCCCGCGACAATAAAAGGAATACTGAAAAACTTGCGGAAAAACCTTATTCCCAAGTAATGTTTGCATCTACCCATTTTACAATTTCTTTGGTTTCACCGAACCTATCCATAGAACCAAGCACAACGGTTATGATTTCATGACCGTTTTTTGTTTTCGCAAAAGATAGAAGGCACTCCCCCGCTTCAGGTGTAGAACCGGTTTTCAAACCCAAAAATTCAAAGTCTTTATCAGCGAGCAATTCGTCGGTAGTTTTCAGGTAATGAGTGCTTGTTCCTTCAATATTCTTTACTCTCTTTTCTTGAGTTTTAACTGTTTTAGCAATAAATTCATTCTTTAAAGCATAATTTGCTAGATATACCAGGTCTTGTGGAGTTGAGTAGTTTTCGCCATTATCAAGTCCCATAGCGTTCGAAAAACGCGTATTACTCATCCCAATTTCAGCCGCTTTTGTATTCATCATTTGAATAAAAGACTTATAATTACCTTTCCCGATATAATATGCGAGAGCTTCAGCAGCATCATTTGAAGAAGAGATAAGCAAACCATTGAGAATATTCTCAACTGTAATTTTTTCTGTCACGTAAAGCCCCATTCTGCCATCCGGAGCGTCTTTAAATGTGCTGTTAATCGTAACCACATCATCCAGTTTTGAGTTTTCAACCGTGATAACGGCGGTCATCAATTTTGTGATACTGGCAATTTGGACCTTTTTTCCAGCATCTTTTTCAAGTAATGGCGTCATAGTCGCGCGATCAGCTGCAATATAAGTTTGCGCTTTTATAGCAACATGTTCATTTGCGCCCTCTTTTTGAAATGGTATTTCGACGCTATCGACAGACGATAGTTTTGTTTCGGAACCGTTTTCTTTCATAAAACTTTCACCATAAAAAATCTTGGCGGAAGCGCTGGAATAAGCTTTATCGCGTGAAAAAATACAAAAACCACCTACTATTAATAATGTTAATAGTAGCAGATATCTTTTTCTTATTCGAAATACTTTTTTGTGTCTTTTGGATTTATTTTTTGCCACATTCCCTCTTTTATATTTCCTAATAGTAATTTACCAATCCTTACTCTTTTCAGTGAAATCACGTCCAAACCTACAGTAGCGCACATGCGTCTAATTTGCCTATTCCAGCCTTGATGAAGTGTTATATTAAATGTTATTATATCGCCTTTCTGGCTTAAAACTTTTACATTATCTGCTTTCGCAACCCCTTCTTTCAATCTTATTCCCTTTAAAAATTTCCCCACAATTATTTTATCGTTCATAATCCCTGATTCATAATTCATAATTCTGCATTTAACCTCATAAGACTTTTCTTTTTCAAACTTTGGATGAGTTAGTCTATATGTTAGGTCGCCATCGTTTGTAAGAATCAGCAGACCACTGGAATCATAGTCAAGACGTCCTACGGGGTATACTTTTGGGTATTTCGGCACTAGATCAACTACCTTTTTTCTTCCTCTTGGGTCGCTCATAGTTGTGATATACCCAACAGGTTTATTGAGAATATAATAAACTTTATCGTCTTGAATTTTAATCTTTTTTCCGTCAATAAAAACACTGTCCTTTTCAGGATTAATCTTTATTCCCAGCTCTTTAATCTTTTCACCATTTACCGTAATTTTACCTTGTATTATCAGCTTATCAGCAGTTCTCCTTGAAATCAAACTATTCTTTGATAAAAATTTATTTAATCTAACCAAACCCGGATTACATTCATTCATATCCTTGTTTTATTGTTTTTTTTCTTTCTTGTTTAATTGTTCTTATTATAACAGAATCTACACAAAACAAAAAGAGTTCTTATAGAACTCTTTTTGTTATATTTCAATATAACTTGTTTTTCTAGATCTTAGAATACTTTCTTAAACCATTTACTGATTTTACTTGGTATGCTTCTTTTAGTATCAGCATCTCCAGATACATTTACTTTTATATACGCATAACTGGTTTTTGATAGATATGGATCAACCTTGCTAACTGCATAAATTTTTAGTGTCAGCGGCGCGTCTTGAACATTTGCGGAATATACTCGGAATTTTGCATCATAAGTTTTTGTATCTCTTGGATCGAGATCAAGCCCTTTTGGGTTATTAGTTATCTCAACTCTATAGTCATAGTTGGAACTCATATCTTTATAGCTACCATTCAAAACTCTTGCGTCAATCAAGATATCTCCTTTATAACCTACATTCACAACCATATTCTTTGCATAAGCAATGTTGTTTACTTGAACGGCAATTGTTTTTGGGGTTTTGTCATAACTATCCGTAAATTTTGAAACACCAAAATATCCACTATCTGAACCAATTAAACCACCTGAATTATATGCTTTAACGGTTACGATTATTTTGGCGTTTGTTCCAATATTGCTGGCATCAACGATCTTTAAAGTTGTATTACGAGAATTTGGGTTTGTAAAATTAAAAATTAATCTTCCATTGTATGACGCGTCTTGAGCAACCGCAGTCCATTTATAAGTAATGTTTCTGTCATCAGCTATCTTACCCGTTGAAAAGTTATAAACTCGCGCAGAAAGCGACTTTGAACTGTTCTTTGAAATTCCGCCAAGGTACCCGTAAGTACCTTTATTTAATATCCCGACCGTGAAAGTATCGCTTGGCAATATAGTTGCGGCTCCAGCATAACTTGGAAAAGTACCAAAAACAGTAAAAAGGACCGATATCGCAACCAGTAAAATAACGACTTTTTTTGTTATGTTGCTTCTTTTCATATTTATTCCTCCTATCCCCAAAATATATATTTAGGGTATTTATTTTTATACTTTAATTTTATCATAAATATTATAATATGTCAATACTTTTTTCATAAAAAAAAAGACTCAAAGCTGAGTATATTGAGCCTCTATTTATTGCTGGTTTTCGCTATTCCCAGATAACATTTAGGGATTTATCCCCTTTTGACCACTTAAAATGAGTTTTGCCATTATAAGAATGATCAAGTTCCTTTCCTATTCTCTCAGCCAAAAAAACACTCGCAGTATACACTTTCCAAAAGGTCTTGGATTTTCTAATTTTTACAACCCGATTCTTTGTATCTACATGCCTTTCTTTTTCCTCGATATCATTTATCATTTCCTCAATTTGCCAAGGGACTACTTGTAAAACCTTGTTTTTTAGGGTTATTTCACCTTCAATCCACTCATTTTCAATCGCTTCACAACCAGGGCATAGTACCTCGGTATGCTCTACCCGTTTACTTTCTTTTATCTCAGAATCCCAAAACCATCTTTTCTTCTCGCGGATAGCGCCACATTTAGGACAAACCGTAAGAAATTTTTGGCCTCTTTCTTCTTTCTCTTGTTTTACATAATCTGCAATCTTACCATAAATTGGTTTTGGGTTTCCTTTTGGAAAGAATTTTTGCATGCTCATTTGATTTGTTGTTTTATTGATTTTTTGTTTTCTTGATTTCATTGTATCATTTTTAAAAAATAAAAAAACTGCTTTTTATGAAAGCAGTTTTTTCTATATTCTTTTAAATCTTATTCGCTTTTTATCTCTTCTTGTGGTGCTTCAATAGTTTCGTGCTCAATCATTATACTCTCTTTTATCTCTTCTTTCTTTGGCTCTTCAACTACTTTCCCATCCTTTTTCTCTTCCTTCTCCGTCTTTTCTTCTTTGATTTCTTGATTCTTTGTTTTCTTGCTTAATTGATCCAATTCTTCAACACTATCAATCGTTTCAACTTTTTCTTTGCTGATTAAAAGATAAATTATTTCTAAAATTCCCAATGTGTTAACAAATAGTAATATCCAGAACCAAACGACTTGCCCTTTTCTTGCTGATCTCCAAAGAGCTAAACCCTTTAATAAAAGGATTATTACAAGCGCAATAATCAAGAGTACATTAAACGCGATAAAATACTGTTGTGGTAGCATAAGACTTTTTGCTAATTCATTCATGGCGTCTAAATTCACTACGTACTTTTCGCAAAATCTTCGTTAGAAGATTTCCCTACAAGTACTTCGTAAATTTCTCCTTTACAAAGAAATCCTACTATATATTTTATTGTATAGATTCCTTTGTTAGTTATTTTTAATTCTCGCCCTCCCTAAATTTTTAAATATAACTCAATTTTACCTTTTTTTCGCTTAGCTGTCAATCTTTTTTGGGGTCTGTTTTATTTTGATAGCAAAACGTCTATTCTGTTTAGGTCCCGAGGGAAAAGAGTAGCCATTTTAATATTATCTAAATTCAGTAATTTTGCCGTAAACCTTTCAAGCCCAAACCCAAGACCACCATGTGGAGGCATTCCATATTTGAAAGCTTCTAGATAGAAACTGAAATTATCTACTGGCATTCCCCTGCCCTCTAATGATCTTACCAAAGTATCATAATCGTGAATTCTTTGTGCCCCAGTAGTGATTTCAACTCCTCTAAATAGCAAGTCGAAACCCTTTGCATAACCGGGATCAGCGGAATCTTCCATCGTATAAAAAGGCCGTTTTGTTATCGGAAAATGAGTAATGAAAATAAAATCACTGCCAAATGTTTCGCGTGAATATTCGCATAGCCACCTTTCATGTTGAGGATCAAGATCGGGCGCCCTTAAGCAATCTTCTCCATATTTTTCTTTAATAATAGCTTGGGCTTCTCTTAATTTCATTTTTGGAATTTCAGTTGGAACAATCGGTATATCTGCGCCCAATAATTCAAATTCTTTCGCACATTCTTTTTTCAGAATATCAATAGTGTATGCCAAAAAATCATTTTCCATTTTCATTACATCTTCATGGGTTTCGATAAATCCCATCTCGAAATCCATACTCGTGTATTCATTAATATGACGCGAAGTACTGTGTTTCTCTGCTCGATACACATTGCCGGTCGCAAATACTCTTTCAAAAACCCCAACCATAATTTGTTTGTAAAGCTGTGGGCTTTGAGCCAGATGAACTGTGTGTCCGAAATATTCGACATTAAATGAGTTTGCTCCGCCTTCCGCATCATCACCGATTAATTTTGGCGCTTGAAATTCAGTAAAACCTTGAGAGTTCAGGAAGTCTCGGAATGCTTTTATCACGACTGATTGAACACGAAAAATAGCTTGGGCTTTTTCATCGCGTAAAGTAAATGGAAGATTGTCCAGATATGTATCAATCTGTAGGTTTGTTCCAAGCTCAAAAGGTATCTCTTTCGCTGTACCAATGATAGATATCTTTTTTGCCAATAGTTCAACCTTTCCGGATATAATCTTGTCGTTTATCATATTATCAGGCCGTGCGTTGACTTCGCCTTCAATTTCAACTACATATTCCGGGTGCAGACTCCCGCCAACCGCATATGCCTCTTTTTCACTTGGAACAAAAACGACTTGAGTAAGTCCATCTTTATCACGTAGATCAATAAAAATCAATTTGCCATGATCTCTGCGGGCATGAACCCAGCCACACATTTTTGCCGTTTTACCTGTGCTTTCAGAAATTTTTGATGATAAAATTCTTTCCATAATGTTATATGATTAATGATTTTAAATACCTTTGTCAGATTTCATTTTTCTTCTTTCTTCAAGACTAATAACATTCCCGGCCCTCTCAATAAAAGGAGTTTCACTTATTTTCTTACTTAATATTACTAAAATTGCAGTTATTTTATCAAACTTTGCATGAATATCCCTATATTTTCTTCCAGATCTATCTAATTCAGCCATTTTTAACCTTAGATTGTTGAGTTTGCTGTTAAGCGCGTTTTCTACTGCTAAAAGCTCCTTAGTATCATTGCTTTGATTAATAATATCTTTTATATTGCTTAAGTCAGTAATACTTTCATCTTCTATTGCTTTATTAATAGCTGATAAGATAAATAAAAAGCCATTGTCATAACCATCATTTTTATGTTCAGCCTTTTTAAATGGTAATATTTCCGCCATATATTTACCTCCTTAATTCTGCATTAAATTTGTTACTTAATATTTTTAAGACTTTATCAAATAGCTCATTCGCCTCTGTATCATTCAGCGTTCTATCTGATGCTTGAAAAGTGAGATGATAAGCTACGGATTTTTTTCCAGCGCCAAATTTGTCCGAAACATATTCATCGAATAATTCTGCACCGACAACTTTTTCGTCTGTGTTCTTTATTTCTTTGATTATATCAATAGTATTCGTACCCACATCAACTACCACGGCAATATCACGCTTGCTAACCTCAAAACGGGAGAATTCTTTATAAATCACCTCCGATGGTTCTTCGGCAAATCTGTTTTCAACGTCAAGCGCATCGTCAACAAAAGCTTCAAAATTGATCTCGGCTACGCAACATCTATTCTTCAGATCAAGGTTTTCAGACACAATTGGATGAACTTCAAATATGTTTCCAATCACTTCCTCTTTATATATTACCTTGGCGCATCTTCCGGGATGCATAAACTCCTTTGGTTTTGCATCGTTTTCGTATTGAAAATTTAATCCATAAGCACCAGCAAAATGATCGATATAGTTTTTAAGTATCAATATCCCATCTTCATTCTTTTCTCCGTAAACTAAGAGTGAAAGCATTCTATTCTCTCTAGATGGCGCCTCTTCTTTATCGGATGGCAAATAGATTTTTGATAATTCAAAAAAACTAAACCGTTCAAATTTCTTTGCGTTATTAGATGCAACAGCCAATAGCCCCGGAACGAGAGATGATCTCATAATATAATCATATTCGTTCATGGGGTTTGAAATCTCAAAATAGTGTCCCAGAATCTTCGATTTTTCCGCGGTTTCTGAAGATAGAATAGACAATGTATAAATCTCGGTTAAGCCAAGAGAAGCAAGATATTTCTTGGCGGATTGTTCAAAATATAAAGCTTTTTCAGTTTTTGGTTCTATTTGAATTGATAATTCGTGCTCTTTTGAACGATCGAGCCCATAAATTCTGCCGACCTCTTCTGCAATATCCTGCCAGATACCTACATCTTTTCTCCAAAGCGGCACTGAAATATCATTTCCATCAATTTCAAATCCAAGATTTTTTAGTATTTTTATAGATTCTTCTTTAGAAATATCCATTGAAAGATAGTTTCTAATTTTTTCATAGTCAAATTTAACGATTCTTTTTTCAAAAGAGAATGCTCCTGCCTTAACCGGTCCGCCAATCAATTCCCCACTGGCTAATTCAACAAGAAGCTCTGCAGCACGCTGCAGACATTGGAAAGCGAGATATGGCGAAAGGTCTTTCGCGAATCTGCTGGAAGCTTCCGTAGCAAGTCCAAGCTCTCTTTGAGATTTACGAATGTATTTCTGATTAAAATTAGCTGATTCTAAAATCACGATTGATGTGGTTTCGTCAATTTCAGAATTTTCCCCGCCCATTACGCCCGCTACCGCAATCGGTTTTTCATGGTCTGCAATTACCAAAAGCTCTTCCGGCAGCTCATGATCCTGCCCATCCAGCGTTCGGATCACTTCACCCTTTTTGCTAAGGCGAACAACTATTTGATGTTTTTTAGGATAATTGCCTTGTGTTTCTATGGTTGGAATTTTCTTCGCATCAAAAGCATGCAGAGGATTGCCATATTCTAACATCACATAATTCGTGATATCGACGACATTATTGATCGGTTTCATCCCGCAAGCCAGAAGTTTTTGCTGCATCCATGTTGGGGACGGGCCTATCTTAATCCCTTTAATGGCCTGGGCTGTATACAAAGGGCAGGCCTCTAGATTATTAATCTGAACATCCACAGGACCCGAATTCTCAATTTCCAATTTCCAATTTTCAATATTTTGAATTTCTTTAATTTCCTTTCCATATATCGCCCCGATTTCTCTTGCTAATTGCATATGGTTTTGTAAATCCCCTCTATTTGAAAGAATATTCCCATCCAAAACCCAATCACCATAGATTTCTGATAATTTTTTACCGAGAGGTAAATCAGGATCCAGGATCATTATGCCTGTATGATCGTTTCCGATTCCTAATTCATCTTGAGCGCAAAGCATTCCAAATGATTCAATATCGCGAATTTTAGCCTGTTTGATCTCACCCATAGGAAGCTTTGTACCGATTAGAGCAACCGGAACCTTTTGTCCAACGGCAATATTTGGGGCGCCACAGACAATTTGCAATGTTTGCGACCCTATATCTGTTTTGGTTATCTGCAGTTTATCCGCGTTTGGATGCTTATTAATCTCTAAAATCTGCCCAACCACAATAGTGTCCAAGAAATCCCCGCCAAATTTCTCAATATTTTCAATTTCTATTGATTTGCAACTTAAATCATCCGCCAATTCTTGCGGAGTCTTATTAAAGTCTACTAATTGTTTCAACCAGTTGTATGAAAATTTCATTCTATAATTAAATACTTCTAAATTTTGCTAAACATGCGTTTTTCTCATTATCATAGCGCCAGCGCAGGTTATTACATATACCATCCAGTTTTAGGTTTTCAAATTCAGCATTGGTTAAGACGCTGAAGCTTTCGCTCAAGCATTTACTATCATAACCATCGGGATTATACATTGGGTTTGTATTAAATCCATATTTTTTAAGATTTTTGCAAAGCTCGGGATTTTTAAGATATCTTGCGGCTCTCGTATAACAATTGTTCAACATATCATGGCTGCCTCCTCCTCTCCATTGCCATACAGTCTCACAAACTTGCGAACCATTTTTGAAAAGCTCGTTGTCAGTCAGTCTTATTAAACAAATACTTCTCATGCTATTTTCTGGCAGTATCAAACATTCACCCAGAGTGTTTTTACCTTCAAATGGCGCTTTTGACATCTCAATTTGGCGCAGAAAATATGTGTAAATCGTTGCGGTAACAAAGATGAAAGCAAAAAACCACGTAACCAGAAATGCCCGCCAGAAGACCCTCCTTATCTGCTTTTTTTTCTTTTTAATATATTTCTTCATTTTTTAAAACTGTTCCAGAAATCTGATATCGTTTTCATAAAGTAATTTTAACGAAGGGATTGCGTGTTTTACCATAACCATTCTCTCTACTCCTGTTCCAAATGCAAACCCGGAATATTTTTCGCTGTCTATTCCGCCAGCCTTCAAAACATCAGGATGAACCATTCCAGCTCCAAGCAATTCCAGCCAACCAGTGTTTTTACAGACATTGCATCCTGAACCTTTACAAATCGCACAAGTAACATCTACCTCTAGCCCCGGCTCAACAAAAGGAAAGTAACTACTTCGAAAACGAATCTTTGTATTTTCGCCAAGAAGCTTTTTCATCGCAATCATTAGTGTACTTTTCAAATCTCCCAAAGTGATACCTTCCCCTACTACCAAACCTTCAAATTGGTGAAACATCGGAGAATGTGTTGCATCATTATCTCTGCGGTAGGTTTTTCCAGGTATAATAATTTTTATTGGAAGCGGATGTTTTTTCATGTATCGAACCTGCATTGCGGAAGTTTGAGTTCGTAAAAGCAAGTCTTTTTTATCAGGATGTTCGAGATCTTTTATATAAAATGTGTCCTGTTCGTCACGTGCGGGATGGTCTAGATGTGTTCCAAGAGCAGTAAAATTATAGTAATCAGTCTCTATCTCGTAACCATCGACTACTTCATATTCCATTTCTTCAAAAACACGGTTAATTTTGAATAGGAAATTTGAAATAGGATGAATGTGGCCGAGGGTCGAAGGTGGAATCTGGAATCTAGAATCTGGAATAATACTATTAATATCTTGTTTTTCCTGTTCGCCTATCAACTCCCATTTCTTCATTCTAAATTCTAAATTTTTTATTCTAAATTCTTCTGCGATAAATTCTTTCAATTCATTCGCAGCTCCACCTATTCTCTTTTTTTCAACAATCGTTAAATCAGATAAGCCCTTTAAAACGGTTGTTAATTTACCTTTGCGCCCAAGAAATTCAACTTCAAGTTCGGCCAAATCCTTTTCAGACCCAACTTTCGAAAGTGCATCTATAAATTGTTGTTTGATTTCTTCTAAATCCATTGCGGTTATTTATTTTCACCTGACATAAAATTGCCTCTCGTCAAAAAGTATGCCTCAAAAAGCGCTATTGCCAAAACAAACATCACAGCGTCCCAAACTTTCAAAACCCTCAATCCTTGCATAAATAGTAACCCCGAAATAACAAGTGAAGTCATAAAGCCATGACGGAATGAATTTGAAAGCTTTCGGTTTAATGCATCCATTCCACGATATTTCGTAACTAATCGAAACTCGGTAATCGTCCAAGTACCGGCAAGCGCAATTAAAAGACTAATAAAAAATAGTATAAAAATCTCCGCTTTGGCATTATAGGGATTGATAAAAAATAAAATGGATAGAAAAACAACCCAAAATACACAGGTTAGTATTTCAAATATCCAAAGGAAGTTGTTTAATCGCATTTTGCCGCTAATTTATTAATATTTTTCTACCAAACTTTAACTGCACCAAAACATAAAATCCTAAATTCCAAACTCTAATTTCTAAATAATACTAAAATTCAAATTTATTTTTTGAATTTTGAGATTTGCGCTTGTTTAGTATTTAGAATTTAGATATTAGAAATTCTGTATTCATTTTACCCTCAAATCTATTTTTAAGCAATAAAAAAACCGTTTTTGAAAACGGTTGAAAATAAAACAGCAGGCCTCTCGGCCTGCTTGATTTGGATTTGATAGCGTTAACGTAAGCCATCTACGGTCTGTTTGTATACCGCGGTGACGACCGCGCTTTTTTGGTTTGTGCGTTATCTCGCCGAGACCACAACTTTCGTGGCATAGCCATATCCCTCTTATGGGACGTGGACTTTTAACCGGCGAATGCACATGACCCGGATAAGGGTCAGTTTTTCCTTTTTTCTCGGCGCTTGATCGAGGTTATGACCCATCGTGCCCTATCGGGCGGGTCTGCCTCTTTGTTTGCCGAGTTTAAATTAGAAGGATGCGACCGCGCTCACACCGTCGGTCTATCTTGCGGTGACAGCCTTTTCGGCTGCTTTGGTATTTTCGGACTGATAAAGAATTAACCTCATTTTTCACCTCGCCGAATTCACAGCAGCGGATCCCGGGAGAGAGCCCGCCGGCGTCGCTCGCTACCCTGACTATTAGCCAGGACGGCGGCGCCGAATCTTGCTCTCTCCCGCAGCTCAACTACTTCCGGTCCACTCGGGAACCGGTAATTTTACAGTGCCGCATGGGCTTCGCACTGTGTGCCGCGTGCGTCAAAGAAGCCGCCGCTGTTTGCGCGTGCGTTCGGTACGGGTAAGCCATTTGGCGCCCGTAGCGAGAACGGTGTTAGCGAGAAGCAATACTTTTATTTACGCCTTTGGAATCTCCTCGCGCAAGCCGTATAATAGCCCGTCCGCGTGCACCTTTAAATAGATTTATTGGACCCGTTTCGTCCGGTTACGTGGCCGCGATCGCGCCGGCGGTGCCGATGTGAGTCGTCATCAATATAGTGTGTTTGACTTTCGCCCCGATCGGGGGCCCCATTGTGCAGAACGTGCGCATAGGCAATTCCTCCTAAATTTATAATGTACCTCCTACAAAGTAGTGAGGCATACTTCTATTCAGTTTTAAAAGGGCTCCTTTCTACCCTGCGGTAAAATCACACGCAGGGGAATAAAAACAATATAACATAAATTTTAAATTGTGTCAAGTATCTTATTTTAAATAGTGTTCTACTCTTCTATTTTCTTAAATACTTCCTCTATTTCACTCGCATAAACTTCCGAAGTATCAACTTTAAAAGCGATCTTTGGGACAAATTTCAAGAATAATTTTCGATTTAAAAACTTTTGGAGATGGCCTATCTCTTTGTTTAAAGTTTCTAGAGAGCTCCCTGTCTTGCCTTCCGGAAAAATACTTATCCAAACTGTAGCGTTTTCCAGTGTATCGGAAGTGGAAACATGAGTTATAGTAACTAAAACTCCGGGTTCAAATTCAATATTTTCGAGAATTATTTTTCCTAATTCCTGCTGGATGAGTTCATTTACCTGTTCTATCCTAGTAGAAGACATAAATTAACGCTTAGAGAACTGTGGAGCTTTACGAGCACGTAGTAATCCCGGCTTCTTTCTTTCTTTAACTCTTGGATCACGGGTCAGAAATCCTCCTTTTCGAAGAGTTGATTTGAGAGTTTCATCTTTTGCCATAATAGCACGTGCTACACCAAGTAATATCGCATCGGCTTGAGAGCTAACTCCACCGCCGTTAACAACCGCTTTAATATCAAATTTTCCCAATTGACCAGTCAGGCTCAGCGGAGATTGAATTTTTGTAATTAGAGATTCGAGCCCGCCAAAATATCCTTTTTCGTCCTTATCGTTTATGGTAATTTTACCATTTCCACTATAAAGGCGAACTTTCGCAATGGCAGTTTTTCTGCGTCCTAAACCATAGAAATATTTCTCATCTTTCTTCGTCTCTTTAATCTCTTTTGTTGAAGTTTCTTTTTTTGGCATAGTTTTGTTGATTAAAATATTAAGAAAATATTTCGAAATATTTTAAAATATTTTTATAATATTTCTAAACGTCTAACTTTATATCACCATCTTTAACAGTATAATCATTTCCTACTATAATCGTCAGCTTTTTTATAAATCCATTCTGTAATTTATTCTTTGGTAACATTGATAAAACAGCTTTTTTAATAATCTGCGTAGGGTCTTTTTCCATTAAAGCTTTGTATGATATATCCCTTATTCCACCTGGGAATCCGGTGTGATGATAATAAATCTTCTTTTCTTCCTTGCCGCCTGTAACTTTGATCTTTTCGCAATTTATCACGACAACCTTATCACCTACATCCGCATTTGGTACGAAATATACTTTTCCTTTACCACGCAAAAGATCAGCTATCTTGGTAGCTAATCTACCAAGAATCTTATCTGTTGCATCAATAACATAGGTTTTTTGTTCTATCTTTTTCATATTTAAAAGTTTATACCAACTCAATTATCGCCATTTGCGCGTTATCACCCGGCCTTGGACCAGTCTTTACTATTCTAGTATACCCGCCATTTCTGGTTTTGTATTTTGGACCGATTTCTTTAACTAATTTATCAACTACCAAGTTATCAGCTAATGTTCTCATCAATATTCTGTATGAATGTAGATCATTATTTCTGCTTCTAGAAATCAATTTTTCTGCAAATGGACGAATTTCTTTTGCCTTTGCAAGGGTCGTCTCTATCTTTTCATGCAAAAACAAAGATTTAGCCAAGTTTTTCATCAAAGCTTTCTTTGGTCCCTGTTTTCTACCTAATGTTCGTCCTTTATTGAGGTGTTTCATTTGTTTTTTTGATTTCTTGTTTTATTGTTTTCTTATTCTAAGTATCCCAATTCTTTCATCTTCTCTTCAATTTCTTCTTGAGCTTTACTTCCCATACCTCTTAGACTGCCGATTTCTTCTCTGTTTAGTTTTGATAATTGACCGATAGTCTTGATATTATTCTTCAGCAACGCATTGATAGTTCGAGTAGAGAAATCTACTTCTTCGACGCTCAAGTCCTCATTCTTATCATCTTTTTTGATGCCAGTGATCTTCTTTTCTTTAATCTTGGTTGGTTCACGATTTCCAGCCAGCAGGCTAAACTGTTCAACCAATATATTCGCAGCATCAGTCATAGCTTGTTTTGGACTAATTGTCCCGTCTGTAACAATCTGCAACGTGATTTTATCAAAATTTGTTGCTTGTCCAACGCGAGTATTTTCAACTATATAAGACACTTTTTCAATTGGCGCGAATAGTGAATCAACAGTAATCTCGCCAATAGCTCTTTTCTCTTTTTTTTCTTCTGCAGGTACATAACCGCGTCCAACTTCAACCTCAATTTCCATTTCGATATTTGCTTTATCAGAATTTGTTGTGAATAGGTAAAGATCTTTGTTGATAATCTCAACATCAGCATCGCCCTTGATGTCAGCAGCTGTAACGGTTTTGCTGCCTTTTACATTCAAAGTTAATTTGTGCTTATCACCTTGGTGAATTTTTACCCGAAGCATCTTCAGATTCAAAATTATCGATAAAACATCTTCTTTCACTCCAGAAATTGTAGAAAACTCATGCGCAACACCTTCGATTTTAACAGAAGAAACAGACGCACCAATCAAAGATGAAAGCATGACGCGGCGTAATGAATTGCCGACTGTCATTCCATATCCAGGCCAAAGCGGTTCAATACTAAAAATTCCAAGGTTTTTCTCTTCTTTGATTGTTTTTATTTCAGGTAAGATTATTTCGTCAATTTGCATATTTTGTTCCCTCCCCCTTTAAATATACTTATTTATAAATTAATTTGATTTGTTGTTTTTTTGCTTTTTTGTTTAATTATTATCGTGAATAGTACTCGATAATCAATTTTTCATTAATATCCTCACCGATATCCTCTTTCTTTGGTAATGAAGTAATTTCCCCAGTTAAAGCTTCAACATCTACTTTTATCCAAGAAACCGGAGTGGTGCGTTTCAAGTTATCTTTTACATTTTTACTTAAATCCTTATTCTTTTCAGCTCCCTTTACAGCGACTTTATCGCCAAGTTTTAATTGTGCTGATGGAATAGATAATTTTCTACCATTAACTGTAAATTTTCCGTGTAAAACCATTTGTCTTGCAGCTCTTCGGGAAACTGCAAAGCCCATTCGGAAAATCACATTATCGATTCTTTTTTCTATTAGTGATAACATGGACTCCGTTCCGCCTTTTCTTTTCATCTGCTCATAATATCTGCGGAATTGTTTCTCTAAAATGCCATAAACTATCTTTGCCTTCTGTTTTTCCCTTAATTGGCTGGCATATTGTGAATTTCTGCTTCTACTATTTGCTCCGTGCATACCGGGAGCATAACTTCTACGTACAAAAGCGCATTTGGCACTAAAACAACGCTCTCCCTTTAGGAAAAGCTTTACTCCTTCTCTTCTACATTTTCTACAAATTGGTGATGTAATTCGCGCCATATACTATTTAATTTCTTACTTATTACTTACTTGCTTATAACTTATACCCTACGTGGTCTTGGCCTCTTGCAGCCATTATGTGGAAGCGGTGTAATATCTTTTATGGTTGTGATATTTAGCCCAGAAGATTGAAGAGCTCTGACAGCTGATTCACGTCCCGAACCAATACCATTTACATATACATTTATATCTCCCATGCCAAAGCCCTTAACTTTCGTAGCGACAGCATTTGAGATTAAACCAGCTACATATGGGGTGCTTTTCTTTGAACCTGAATAACCCATTGAACCAGCAGAACCGCTAGCCAAAACATTGCCCTGTAGGTCGGTAATTGTAACTATAGTATTATTAAAAGTAGCTTTTACATAAGCATTACCAACAGCGACGCTTTTCGCGCCCTTTTTCTTCCTCTTGGTCTTTTTTGCGCCTTCTTCAACCTTTTCTTCTGCTTTTTCATCAACAACAGCGTCAGACGTAGGTTTCTCAACCACTTCTTCCACTTTTTCGATTTTTTCTTCTTTTTTCACTTTTTTATCTTCTTTTACCATTTTTCTAACTTATTTGGTTATTATTTCTTCTCTGCTTTTGCTCTACCGCTACCCATTGTAACTCTCTTGCCTCTCTTGGTTCGAGCATTAGTTTTGGTTCGCTGTCCTCTTACAGGAAGGCTGAGCTTGTGTCTCAAGCCTCGATATGAGTTAATTTCTTTTAATCTTTTGATATCTTGAGATAAAGATCTGCGAAGGTCACCTTCTATTAACATTCCTTTTTCAACCTTATCTCGGATCGTATCCGCTTCTTTATCAGTTAAGTCTTTTGTTCTTTTATTTAGGTCGATCTTTAATTCATTTAAAAGCTTGGTTGAAGCGCTTTTGCCAACACCATAAATATAGGTGAGAGCAATCTCAATTCTTTTGTTATCCGGTAAATTTACACCAGCGATTCGTACCATGCGTCCAAACTTTCTCGGTGCTTTCCGCGAGCTCTTCCGGTGAAGATCTCTCTACAAGCACTTCGCAAGTTTCTCCTTTTAAGAATAAATCCGACTATATATTGTTGTGTAGATTTATTCTTCTATTTTAATTTCTTACTTACTACTTATTTACTTACAACTTACTACTTACTTTTGTCTCTGCTTATGCTTTGGATTCTCACATATAACTCTAATCCTGCCTCTTCGGCGGACTATTTTACATTTCATACAAATTTTCTTCACACTGGCCCTAACCTTCATAATTTTGATTTGTTGTTTTCTTGCTTTTTTGATTAATTGTCCATTTCCCAGACTAAAAATAAAACCGTCTTCCTTCCTAAACAAAGGAAACGCTTTTTTAATATCTATATTTTATATTAAAATCTCTAAAAAACCAAGTACTTTTTTTCTGAACAATTATTCAGTCGGTTCTTCACCTGGCCGAACCTGTCCAGCCTTGAGGCGATACGTGATTCTTCCTTTTGTTAAATCGTATGGTGTCATCTCAAGTGTAACTCTATCCCCAGGTAAAATCTTGATAAAATTCATGCGCATTTTACCGGACAGATGACCCAGGATCTCATGTCCGTTCTCTAATTTCACTTTGAATAAAGCATTTGGCAAAGTCTCAATAACCTCCCCATCCGCTTTTATAACATCTTTTTTTTCGTCGGATCCCATTATGTTTCTTATTATTCGCGACATTCGCGTGTCATTCGCGTAATTCGTGCCGCTTTTATTAATTTTAACAGATATACTGCTGTTAAGCAATAGGAAAATATTACTAACCCGTCAAAATCATTGAACCTTTATCGGTAACAACCACAGTGTGTTCCCAATGCGCGGAGTTACCCCCATCTTTGGTTTTCACGGTCCATTTATTATTTTTATCTACAAATACTCCCTCTTCACCAATTACCAACATTGGCTCAATAGCCAGAATCATTCCGGATTTAAGAATGTCTCCGCTATTCTTTTTGCCATAATTCGGGATCGATGGCGGTTCATGAACGCTATAACCTACCCCATGCCCGCAATATTCGCGCACAATCCCAAATCCATTATCAAAAGCATGCCTTTCAATAGCATAACCAATATCTCCGATAGTTGCCCCGGAACGAACCTGCTCAATTCCTTTCATAAGGGATTTATATGTCGCTTCAACTAAATCTGTATCGATTTTCGAACCTTTTCCAAGAATAAAGCTAATCGATGCATCAGTAAATAATTTTTCACAAATCACACCTAAATCGAGACTAACTATATCGCCTTCTTTAAGAATTCTACTGCCTGGCACTCCATGGACTACTTCGTCATTAACTGAGATACATAGCCCCGTTGGAAAACCAGCTGTTGGAAAAGCCGGCAAAACACCGTATTTCGCCATCAATTCATCGGATTTCGCATTTACATCTGCTGTTGTTAGATCACTATTTTGATAATTCTCCAGAACGAAGACCTTCAGCTCACGCAAAATAGAGGCGAGGATGGAACCACCGCGTTTAAGTTTAGTAATTTCTTCGGGTGATTTGATAGTAATCATAGCGAATTAGGGTATATGGTGTAGTAGAATATGGACTTAACTATACCTTGTACCCTAAACCCTTAACCTTGAATTATTTTTATTAATTCCTCTACTCTCTCCGGTTTTGGTATTGTTCCGTCGATTTCAAAGAATCGATTGCGTGATTTAAAATATTCTTCAATTATTTTGAATTGCATATCAAACAATTCAAATCGTTTTTCAATAGCTTCAGGCTTATCATCTTCTCTTTGAATTAATTTTCCACCACACTTTGGACATTTTTCAGCATTTTCCAATTCATAAACTTGAAAATTTTCTTTGCAGAGCGAACAGACTCTGCGAGTAGAGAGTCTATCGATTGCTTCTTGCTTCGATATTTTTACGTAAACTAATACAGGAAAATCAATTTGATTTTCTTTAAATATCCCATCTACTATATTGACTTGCCCAAGGCTTCTGGGGTATCCATCAAGAATAATTGATTTGCTTTTATCGACTTCACGCAAAGCTTTTTTTACTAACTCTGTAATAAAAAAATCATCGAGAAGATCTCCTTTTGCCATTGTTTCGCGTACTTTATTGCCAAGTTCTGAATCTTCCTTACTAATGTCACGTAAAATCATTCCAACACTTATCAAGGAATATGGCAAATTCTTCTCGGTTAATAACTCAACTAATGTGCTTTTGCCTGCGCCAGGTGAACCAAATAATATTATATTGCGCATTTTACAATCCTTTCTTTCAGTTTAATTTGTATTGTCTTATCTATCTTACCACATCAATATAAATAATTAAACAAAAAAACAATAAATGGCTCGAAAGAATCGCTTTTTTATTTAGATAATTCAAAGGGGCGATCCAACGGCTCGCCCCTAAAAATATCTACCTAAAAAGTTAATAGAGCTACAAGCTATCCTAATAATCTTCGTAGCTTCGCATAATCATCTGTGCTTGAAGCTGACGATAAGTTTCAAGAATTACACTGACGATAATTAGAATTGAAGTACCACCGATCAGCGTATCAACCGATTGGTGACCAGATTTAATTAAATCAACAATATTTGGTAAAACAGCGATGATACCAAGAAATAAAGCTCCTGAAAATGTTAAGCGTAAAATTATAAAACCAAGATATTTTGAAGTTTCATTTCCAGGTCGAATCCCTGGTACAAACCCGCCTTGTTTTTGAATATTCTCGGAAATTTCTTTTGGATTAAAAATAACTGATGTGTAGAAAAAAGTAAAAGCGACCACCAAAACGAAGTAAAGCAATGTATACCAGATAGTCGGTGGGCTAATACTAAAAGTTGAACCTACCCATTTTGCCGCATGCGCAAGCCAAGGAGTACGGGCGTTGGATAAAAACTGTGAAATCATATTTGGGAAAATCATAAAAGACAACGCAAAAATGATTGGAATCACTCCGGCAGTATTTAATTTCAGAGGTAATTGCGTATCGCCGCCGCCATAAAGCCGATTTCCTTGCACTCTTCTGGCGTAAGAAACGGGAATCAGACGATTTCCTTCATTTGTATAGATAATTGAAACTATTACGATAATTGATAATATAATTAGACCTGCGATTGAAATAATTCCGCTAACACCAGTCCCCTGATTTGCAACCCACAAGCTTTGAACGATTGAAGGCATACCCGCAATAATACCAAGCGCGATGATAAGCGAAATACCATTTCCAATCCCCTTTTCTGTGATCAGTTCTCCTAGCCACATTAGAAGTACTGTTCCGGTTGCTGTAATTAAAATGACTGAGAGGAATTGACCGATTCCAAGATCGCCAACTAACCCCTGACCTTGGCTTCGTAATAACATTATCATTCCATAAGATTGCAGAAATGCTAATGGTACAGATATCCATCTAGTCCACTGATTGATTTTCTTTCTTCCATCTTCTCCTTCTTTCTGTAATGCCTCAAGAGAAGGTACGACATGGGTCAGCAACTGCATAATAATAGACGCATTGATGTATGGACCAACACCCATCATGGCAATTGAAAAGTTTTTCATCGCGCCACCGGAAAAAATATCTAGCAATCCAAGCCCTTTGCTTCTAGTAAAAAATAATTGTAATTTATCAACATCAATTCCTGGAATTGGTATATGAGATAAAATACGAATCATTAATAAAAGTAAAATAGTAAATAAAATTCTATTTCTGAGATCCTTAATTTTAAAAGCCTGTACTATTTTGTTCCACATAATGAGTTATTCCCTAAATAATTTTTATTAACTGTATAATATCACAATTTCAAAAATATTTAAATTTCTAATTACTAAATTGCAATTTCTAATAAAATGTCTAAAAAAATAATATCTAATTAGAACTTATAATTTATAATTTAGAAATTAAAGAACTATTTTTTACTCTCTTCTTTTTTTCTTAACAACAGCTATTATTGCCTTGCCCCCTGCCTTCTCTATCTTTTCAATGGCGCTTTTCGTAAAAGCATCTGCCTCAATATTTAATTTTTCATTTAATTCTCCGTCTCCTAAGATTTTAAGATTAAATCCTTTTCTTAAAATGCCATTTTTTACCAAGATTTTTTTGGTTATTTCTCCGCTAACCGCATACTCCGCAATCTCACCAACATTAATAACTTTAAGATTTTTTGTGTTAACAACCTTAAAACCTTTTAGTTTTGGTATACGTGAAATAATCGGCATCTGACCACCTTCGTAACGAAGACGTGAGTTTGAGCCGGTTCTTGCTTTGTAACCTTTGTGTCCTCGTCCAGAAGTCTTTCCTTTGCCACTTCCCCCTCCTCTACCAACTCTTCTTTTGGAGGTTCCACTTTTAATAGATTTTAGTGATGATAATGTATTCATTTTATATATAAATTATTTTTTCTCTTTCTTTTCGACTGGTTTTACTGCCGTTTTCTCTGCTGGCTTTTCATCCTTTTTTTCGATAGCCTTCTTTACTTCCCCTTTAAATGTTCTGCGCTTTAAAAGATGTTTCAATCCGTCGATAGTTGCAATAACACTGTTAATCTTATTATTTGATCCGTAGGATTTTGCTACAATGTCGCTATATCCAGCCAATTCTAATACAGATCTCACTGCTCCACCAGCAATAATTCCGCGGTCTTTTTTGGCTGATTTTAATAATACTCTTGCAGTTCTTGATTTGCCAATAATATCATGCGGTATCGTACCATCGCCAAGTTCTACTGTAATCAGGTCTTTTTTGGCGCTAGAAACAGCTTTGGCAACAGCCATTTGTACTTCATTACCTTTTCCAAGACCATATCCAACCTTGCCTTTTTTGTCCCCTACTACAACCAATGCGCGGAATCTCATTCTGCGTCCACCTTTTACTACACGTGTAACTCGGTCAATTGTTATTACTTTTTCTTCGAAGCCGTCTTTATTCTCTTCTCTGCGCGGTCCTCGTCCACCCGGTCTTCTGCCGCCGCCTTTACCTCCGCCGGCTCCGCCACTAAAACGACCGCCCCTACCTCCGCCTGTTGGCACTGCGTCTGTTCGCGGAGGGACAATCTCTATTGGAGTGCTAACAATAGCCTCGGAGATATCAGCCTCTATTTCAGCTTCTTTCTCCGCCTCTATTTTTTCATCCTTGATGTCTTTCGTTGGTTTGTTTTCTGACATTTTTCTTATTTTAATCTTACTTTATAAACTTTGTAACTTTCTACTTTATAACTATTTATTTCCTATTTGCAATGTTACTGGAATGTTATAAAAAACTTTTTTCTCTTCATTCGTTAACTCCGTTGTTGAAGAAAAAATTATATAGTTTTTCTTATCAAATGGGATTGATATTTGAATGGCATAGTTTTTATCTTGGATGGCAATATTTCTTGATTCTGATATTCCAACGCTAACTGCAGTATCCGTACCATCATCTTTTTTGTGTAATATTAAAAAACTACTCTGCGGTCTTTCATATGGCGTATCAGTCAAGTCAGTAATGCTCCAGCCACTTTCTTTTTTTGGATATTTGAATGATATCCCGTATTTCTCACTTTTGAAAGTCTGCCAGTTATCCGTAAAATCTTTTTCGATCTGAACTTCTTTTGTTGTCTCAATCTTTGTTCTTTGTTTATAAAAAAGCAATCCTATTATGACAGCAGCCAAAATCAGTACTACCACCCAAACATACTTCTTGAATTTTCCTACTTGTCCTTTATCTTTTTTAACAGTTTCCTCTGCCATATTGCCTCCATGCCCCCTTTGTTACTTAAAATTCTAGCCCTCCTTCTCTTGCTCCATCTGCAATCAATTTAACTATACCATGATAATTATACTTATTTCTATCAAAAACTACTTTTTTAATTTTTTTCTCAATAGCTTTAGCCGCAATAATCTTTCCTAATTCTGAAGCTATATCGATTTTTTTCTTATCTTTTCCCTTCACATCTTTATCCGATGCGCTTACCAGTGTTACACCTTTTATATCATCAATAATCTGTAAAAATATATGCTTATTGGTTTTTGAAACACAAAAACGTGGTCGAGTAATTCCGCCGCGTTGAATCTTGGCTTTTACGCGATTTTTTCTAAGAATGTTTCTTTGATCTTGTGTTGATATTTTCTTCATTTGTTTTCTTGGTTTATTGTTTTCTTGTTTAATTGACTATTTGGCTGCTTTTCCGGCTTTACCTGCTTTTCTTCTTATATGCTCATCGATATATTTAATTCCTTTACCTTTATATGGTTCTGGAACTTTGAGTTTTCGGATATTTGCAGCTGCTTCACCTACTAATTGCTTATTGATCCCGGAAACGTGTATAAGATTTTTCTCAATATCTACAGTAACTCCCTCTGGAACCTTGAATAACACAGGATGAGAGAAACCAATATGAAATTCCACATCGTTTCCTTTTTTTGCTACGCGGTAACCAACACCGTTTAATTCAAGAGTTTTCTTGTATCCATTTGTAACGCCCTCAACCATGTTGGCAATAATCGCCCGGACAGTCCCTTGAAAAACATCCTGCTCTTGCGAATTATCTTTTTTCTCTGCGGTTATTTCACTGCCATTTAATATAATATTTGGAATCGGACCAAAATCTTGAGTTAGTTCACCCTTTGGTCCTTTTATTTTAACAATTCCGCCATTGATTTCGGCAGTTATTCCACTTGCTAATTGTATCGCTTTCTTACCTATTCTCGCCATAGTTTTGCTTTATTGTTTTATTGATTTCTTGTTTAATTGTCTAGTATATTTCACAAATTATCTCACCGCCGATATTTTCTTTTCTTGCGGATTTATCCGTCATTATTCCTTTACTTGTAGATACCACTAATATTCCCATACCTCTCAAAACATATGGTAATTTATCTTTTGTGCAATAAACCCTTCTACCTGATTTACTAATTCTTTTAATACTGGTAATTATTGAATTGTTATCATGATCATATGCTAATATAACACGAATATTTTTTCTGTCATTTTTTTCTTCAATCTTATAGTCTTTAATATATCCAGCACTCTTTATCGCTTTCAATATCTCTTCTTTAATTTTTGAATAGCGAACTAGGCAGGATTTTTGTCCTACTAGTAATGAGTTTCTAATTTGTGTTAGCATATTTGCTATTGGATCCATTCGTCTAAATTTCACTTTCACTTTCGAGAACAAAATTAGTAAATTTTATTCTCTCCAGCTTTCGTGAAATTTCTCCTCTTAAGAAAAAATCCGACTATATATCTTGGTGTAGATTTTTTCTTTGATTAATTGATTTATTGTTTTTTTAATTTATTTTTACCAGCTGTCTTTCTTTACTCCCGGTATTAAGCCTTTATGGGCCATTTGCCTAAAACAAATTCTACAAATACCAAACTTCCGCATGTAACCGCCATTTCTACCGCAAATTCCACATCGGTTATATACGCGAGTCTTATATTTCGCTTTCTTTTTTAGTCTGTTTGTACTTACAATCTGCGATGTTTTAGCCATAAATGTTTATTATTTTTTATCTTCTTTGAATGGGAAGCCGAATTTCTTTAATAATGCTGTGCCCATTTCTTTGTTCTTCTTGCTCAGTGATATATTTACCTGTAATCCATGAGTTATTTCATTACTTTCTTGTACAATCTCAGGGAAAACCATATATTCTTTGATTCCAATTGAGTAGTTTCCCTGTTGATCGAAACTGGTTGTTTTTAACCCTCGGAAATCACGGATTCTTGGCAAAGCAATATTTACCAACCTGTCTAGAAATTCATACATTCTTGGGCCACGAAGTGTTACTGAAACCCCTACTGGCATTGCCTCTCGAAGCTTGAAGCCAGCAATGGCTTTCTTCGCCTTTGTAACAACCGGGCGCTGACCAGTAATCTTACTGATATTATTTACAACCTGTTCTATTGCCTTACTATCAGCTACCACGATTTTACCAACGCCAACGTTAACTGATATTTTTTTTATAGCGGGAACCGCCATCCTATTTTTTATACCAAAATCAGCCATCATAGCCGGAATTATGGTTTCGTTGTAAAGTTTTTTTAGTCTTGGTGAATTGTCTTTGCTTTTCATATTATTTATTTCCTTAAATTTCTAAATCCTAAGCTCTAATTTCTAATCTGGATTTTTGATTTTAGATTTATTTAGATATTAGATATTATAATTTAGATATTTTATGATGTTTGACCTAATACTTCACTACATCTTCTGCATATTCTAACTTTTTTACCATCTCCCAAAAGTTTAAAACCTACTCTTGCCGGTTTTGCGCATTTATCGCAAACCAAAGCGAGATTTGATAAATCTATCGGAAGTGTAATATTAATTCTACCAACCTGTTTCACGCCTCTTTTTGGCTTTTGGTGTTTTATTGCCGTATTAATACCAGCAACAACCGCCTTACCTTTATCTGGGAAGACAGCTTCAATCTTACCCGTCTTTCCGCGGTCTTTTCCTGCTAATACTTTTACATTGTCGCCTTTTTTCAATTTCATTGTTTTTTTACTTTCTTGATAAATTGATTATAATACTTCTGGTGCTAATGAAACTATTTTCATAAAACCTTTATCTCTTAATTCTCTCGCAACCGGGCCAAAAATACGCGTTCCACGAGGATTCCCATCTTTATCAACGATTACTGCAGCATTTTCATCAAATCTTATTGTTGTTCCGTCTTTTCTTTTAATATCTTTCTTTTGTCTGACAATAACCGCTTTTACAACCTCTTTTTTCTTAACAACCCCGCCTGGTCTTGCATCTTTAACTGAACAAGTAGTAATGTCCCCAACACGCGCATAACGAGCTCCGGAACCGCCTAACACCTTAATACAGTACAATTCTTTTGCACCTGTGTTATCTGCTACTTTTAAACGTGTCTGATTTTGTATCATTTGATTTCTTGATTTATTGTTTAATTGTTTTCTTGTTCTTTTTCCTCTTCTACCGGTTCTTCTGCGCCTAATACTTCTTCACCAACTATCTTGTCTTCTTCAACCGATCCAACCGAACCAACATTTTCCACTACTTCAAACCTCTTTGTTTTGCTGATTGGCCGACATTCTTTAATTATCACAATATCACCTACTTTAAATTTATTCTCTTTATCATCCGCAAGATATTTTTTAATAACCTTGAAACTTTTCTTATAAATCGGGTGCGTCTTCATCAAAAAGGTCTCCACAACGGCTGTGCGGTTATCTAACTTTTTGATTATAATTCCCTGTTTGCTAACTTTCATGCGTTTAAATTATTATTCCTAAATATTATATCTAATTTCTTAATTTCTAAATGGTTTTGAAATTGAGAAATTGGGGATTAATTGAGAAATTATTATTTAATTGATTCCACTATCTTTGCGTATTCTTTCTCATGAATTACCGTCCAGTAGCGCGCCATTTTCTTTTTCAATTTCATTTTTTGGTTAAAATCCTTTACTTCACGATTTACTGTTTTAAATCTAATTTCTCTCAGTTCTTTTTCAAAAGAATTGATATCTTTATATAATTGTTCTAATGATTTTTCTCTAATTTCTTTAATTACTTCTGTCTTCATATTGATTTATTGTTTTCTTGATTTTTTGCTTAATTGCTTATTTGTGAATAAACTTAGTCTTTACAGACATTTTTTGAGCTGCTAGTCTTAATGCTTCTTTTGCTGTATCGAGCGGTATTCCATCAAGCTCAAATAGTATTCTACCTGCTTCTACATTTGCTACGAAATGATCTAGCGAACCCTTTCCTGAACCCATTGGCGCTTCTGCCGCATGCTTGGTTTTTGGTCTATCTGGGAATATTCGAATCCATAGTTTCCCGCCACGGGCGATAAATCTCGTTATTGCGCGTCTACCCGCCTCGATTTGTCGTGCCGTAATATAACCTTCTTCTTGTGATTTTAAACCGTATTTGCCAAATGAAAGAGTAGCTCCACGAGTCGTAACTGCTCTAATCTTTGGGCTGAACTGTCTTCTGTATTTTACTTTCTTCGGCATTAACATACGTCGTATTTATTGTTTAATAGCTTCTTTTCTTCTGTATATCCAAACTTTTATTCCAATTACTCCATATGTGGTGTTTGCTCCAACATGCGCGTAATCGATATTTTCTCGTAGTGATGATAAAGGAATTTTTCCCATTGAGAAAGGTTCGCTTCGGGCAATATCAGCACCATTCAATCTCCCACTTACTCTGACTCTAATACCTCTAATACCTGTCTTATACGTGTTCTCCAAAACATTCTTTACTGCGCGTCTATATGGGATTCTTTTCTCAATTTGATCCGCAATGTTTCTTGCAACCAATACTGCATGATCTTCCGGAAAATCTACTTCTTGAATTACTACACCCGTTTTCCTTTTAGTAAGTTTTTCAATTGCCTTTCTCAAATCTTCAATACCAGCGCCGCCTCTGCCAATCAAGACACCAGGTTTACTCGTATGAATAGTAACCTTTGCGTCATTTGCTGAACGGCTGATTTCAACTTCTGCAACTCCTGCTGCTTTGTATTTATCGGCGATCATCTTTCTGATTTTGTGATCTTCCAATAAAAACTTCGCATAGTCTTTTTCAGCAAACCATTTGCTAGACCAGTCTCTTGAAATACCTATTCTAATTATTTTTGGGTGTACTTTTTGTCCCACAGGTGTTTTTTTACTTGATAATTATTATTTAGCAGTTTTAACTTTTGTCTTTACTTTGCCAGTCTTTATCGCTTTTTCCTTTTTAACCGGCTTTACTGTCTTTTCCTCTGTTTTAACTTCTTTATTCTCAACAACCTTTTCTGTGCTTACTGGCTTTGCTTCTTTCTTCTTTTCATGCGCCTTTTCTTCTAATATTATACTTAAATGTACTGTTCTTTTCTTTATAGGTAATGCTGTGCCACGTGACCAAGGAATATGCCTCATAGTTGACGGCCCCATATCTGCTCGAATGCTTTTGATAAAAAGATATTTTGCATCCATATTCTTGTTTTTTGCATTTGCAATCGCGCTATCTAGTGTTTTTGAAATGAATTTTGCGGCTTTTTTTTGTGTCCGGATTAATATAGCTTTAGCAACAGCAACATCCTTACCACGAACCAAACTACAAGTACCCAGCATTTTTCGCTGACCTATTCTCAAATATCTAGATTTTGCAATTGCTTGTTTATTTTCCATTTTTTCTTAATTATTTCTTATCCTTGCTAGCTGCTACTGATGTACTTGCCACCGCAGCTTTTGCCTGATCTTTTGCCATCTTACCGCTATGCGCACGGAATTTTCTCGTTGGAGCAAATTCTCCAAGCCTGTGCCCTACCATATTTTCAGTAGCGTAAACTGGGATAAAATCCTTGCCATTATGCACTGCAAAATTAAAACCAACCATTTCTGGAGAAATAACGCAGTGTCGAAGCCATGTTTTGATGACTTTTTTGTCTCCGATACTCATTCCATCAAGTTTTTTTAACACCCTCGGGTCAACGAATGGCCCTTTCTTACTACTTCTGCTCATATGATTTATTATTTATTCTTACTTCTTCTATTTACTATAAACTGATTACTATATTTCTTCTTGCGTCGAGTCTTAACTCCCAATGCTTTCTTGCCCCATGGAGTCTTTGGACCCTTTTTGATACCTACTGGTGCTTTACCTTCACCACCACCGTGTGGGTGATCAACCGGGTTCATTACAGATCCTCTTACTGTTGGTCGGATACCTTTCCATCTATTTCTTCCCGCCTTACCAATAGATATCAGGTTATGTTCTGTATTGCTGACTGAACCAATTGTTGCAAAACAGTTTTTGTGGATTTTTCGTATTTCTGATGATGGCAGTTTTACAGTAACCCAATCGCCTTCTTTTGCCATTATTAATGCCTTACCGCCAGCGCTTCGAATGATCTGTCCGCCTTTACCAATACTTAATTCTATGTTAAAAATCGGAATTCCAGTTGGTATATGACCCAATTTTGCTCTATTTCCAGTTTTTATTGGAGCTTTTGGCGAAGAAACAACCTCATCACCTACTTTGATTCCTTCTGGCGCAAGCAAGTATCTCTTATCGCCATCTTTATAATTAACCAACATTATATATGCGGTTCTGCCTGGATCATACTCAAGCGCAGCAACGCGTCCCGAAACATTCATCTTATCTTGCTTCCAGTCTATTGTTCTGAGCTTTCTTTTTGCTCCGCCGCCGCGATGTCTTACCGTAATCTGACCACCATGACCGCGTCCGGCGTTTTGTTTTCTCTTTGATAATAGCGCTTTTTCTGGTTTTTTCTTTGTCAAATGCGAAAAATCAGCAATTATCATTTGCCTTCGTCCGGGGGTTGTAGGTTTTTGGTGTTTAACTGCCATATCGTTTTGACTTAAATTATTCTAACTGAACTATTATCTTTTGTTATTTAAACCGTTATAATACCCAATGACCAATTCTCAATTTCCAATCAATTTTCAATTCGCAATTCAATTGGGTATTTCTTCATATTGGGTATTGATTGAGTATTGGTTATTGAATATTGGATATTTACTCTTTTGTTTCTGCTTTTTCCTCTTTAACTTTCGTCTTCGCCTTCTTCTCTTCCTTCTTCTCTTCGCGTAATTTGATTGATTGACCTTTTTTCAAGGTTACTAACGCTTTTTTGAAACCGCCGACTGTCCCGAATATTCTACCTCTTCTTTTGGTCTTTGATCTTGTATTTATAATATTTACATCCGCTACCTTAACTCCAAATATCTTTTCAACCGCTTTTTTGACCTCAATCTTGTTTGAGTTTTTCTCAACTTTAAAAAAATACTTGCCCTTGCTTTCCGCAATAGCCGATTTCTCTGTAACCAATGGATGTATAATTAACTTATCAAATTTCATACGTCTATATTAAATTATTCTGCTTTTACTTCTTCTTTTTTTGCCGTTTTCTTTACTGGCTTTTTTACTTCAATTTCAACTTTCTCTATCACTTTATTATTCAGGTCTTCTACTGCTTTTTTTGTCATAATAAGCCATTTATGCTTCATTATCATAAATGAACTTGCTTTTTGTAGGGAAGTAATATGCAAAAAGCTAATATTTCTTCCGGCAACATAAACAAATGTGCTTTCGGGAGAATTTGAAAAAGCATCATCAATAACCAAAAGCGCACTATCGTTAATTCCCAAAGCAGATAAAAATCTTATCATTTCTTTGGTTTTTGGCTGTACAAGTTTGATTTCATCTACTATTTTAAGATTTCCACTTTCAGCTTTTTGATTAATTAAATGTAATAATACTGCTGTCTTTTGCTTTTTATTAACTCTTTTATAAAAATTACGGTTGCTCCTAGGACCAAATGTTGTTCCTCCACCAATCCATAAAGGTGATCTATTTGAACCAGCTCGAGCACGTCCTGTACCTTTTTGGCGATAAGGTTTCTTGCCGCCGCCTCTTACTTCGCCCTTTGTCTTGGTATGAGCAATAGCTGTTCTTTTATTTGAAAGGTTCGCCAAAACCGTAGCTGAAATCATAGCAGAAGATACCTTCTTGACTTTTTTTAAGCTAATCGAGTCTTTTGACTCTCCGCTGGTTGTTACTACATTTATATTATTCATAAATTTTCAATTATCAATTTTCAATTTCCAATCAATTTTACAATGTTATAATTCTCAATTAAATCCATCGCGAAGCGATACCTACAATGAAAATTGAAAACTGAAAATTGTAAAATTATTATCCCCTTATCTCCAACAGTCTTCCTTTTACTCCTGGGACTGAACCCTTAACTAATAAAAGATTGTTTTTTACATCTACATCGACAATCGTAAGCCCAAGAATAGTCTTGCGATCTGGGCCACATCTGCCTGGCATTTTTTTACCTTTGAATACATGTTGTGGGTATCCTGAACCAATTGAACCAACTCTGCGCTGCTGCGGATGACCATGACCGGCTGGATGACTCTTGAACCCCCATCTTTTTATTCCGCCTTGGAATCCTTTTGCTTTAATATTTCCGGCGATTTTTACCTTTTCTCCCTTTTCAAAGATTGAAACATCAACTATATCGCCTTCCTTCATTTCAATATCATCACCGATTCTGAACTCTTTTAATGTTTTGGAAGCTACCCCAGATTTCTTTGTATGACCAGTTAATGGTTTATTTGGCTTTTTTTCCGTACCAATACCAATCTGCAATGCTTTATAACCGTCTTTTTCAACTCCCTTTACTTGAGTAACTACACATGGACCAGCCTCTATAACAGTAACAGGAACGAGATTGCCGTCCTCGTTGATTATAGAAGTCATTCCAATTTTTTTCCCAAGTATAAATTTTGACATTGTTATCATTTAAATAAAATAACCGGCATAAATCCATTTCAACCAGTTTTGCCGGTTACCTATGAATTTATTTGTTTCCGCCAATCGTATTGACGGGCTTAAATAAATTAACTATATTTTAATCTTTATTGGGCTTATGCAATAAGCCCTTACATTACATTTTAATCTCGATATCAACTCCGGCCGGAAGATTTAAACTCATTAAAGAGTCGATTGTCTTCTGCGATGGTTCAAATATATCAATTAATCTCTTGTGAATTCTTAAAGCAAACTGCTCTTGTGCATTTTTGTGTACAAAAGTAGATTTCAAAACAGAAAATAGACTTCTTTCAGTTGGTAAGGGAATAGGACCTGCAAGCTTTGCTCCTGTTCTTTTCACGGTTTCTAGGATTTGAGCAGCGGACTGATCCAAAACCTTATGATCATAAGATTTTAGTTTTAGTCTGATTCTTTGCTTTTCCTCTTTCTTTACCGGCTTAGCAACTGTTGTTGATTTTTTAACTTCTGCTTTTGCTTTTGTTGGCATCTTTATTTGATAATTTTTGTTACGGTTCCAGCTCCTACAGTTCTGCCACCCTCACGGATAGCGAATCTCATTCCTTCTTCCATAGCTACTGGTACAATCAATTTTGTCTTCAAAGTTACTGTGTCCCCTGGCATTACCATCTCTGTACCTTCTGGGATTTCAACATCACCGGTCACATCTGTGGTTCGGATATAGAATTGTGGCTTGTATCCTTTGAAGAATGGAGTATGTCTTCCACCTTCTTCTTTGGTTAGAATATACACTTGTCCTTCGAATTCTGTATGTGGGGTAATTGAACCTGGTTTGCATAGAACTTGTCCTCTTTCAATATCTTCTTTTTCAATACCTCTTAAGAGTACTCCTACATTATCACCAGCCTGACCTTGATCTAGCATTTTTCGGAACATTTCCACTCCAGTAACAACGGTTTTCTTGGTTGGTTTGATACCAACTATTTCAACTTCTTCATTTACCTTTACAATACCGCGATCAATTCTACCGGTAGCCACCGTTCCTCTGCCTTTGATGGAGAAAACATCTTCTACTGCCATCAGAAATGGTTTGTCAATATCGCGAGTTGGCTCTGGAATATATGTGTCAAGCGCTGCAGTTAGCTCAAGGATTGGTCCACAAGCTGGACAATCGCTCTTACCACAACCGCATTCCAATGCCTTCAAAGCTGAACCTCTGATAATTGGCGTGTCTTTACCAGGGAATTCATATTTTGTTAAAAGATCTCTTACTTCTTCCTCTACCAAGTCAACTAATTCTGGATCAGATACTTGGTCAGTCTTGTTCAAGAATACTACTATATATGGTACGCCAACGTTTCGGGCAAGTACGATATGCTCTCTGGTCTGTGGCATCGGTCCATCAGATGCTGCAACTACTAGAACTGCGCCGTCCATTTGAGCCGCGCCAGTAATCATGTTCTTGATATAGTCAGCATGTCCTGGACAGTCAACGTGAGCATAGTGCCTGTCAGCTGTTTCATATTCTACGTGAGCAGTATTAATAGTAATACCACGAGCTTTTTCTTCCGGTGCATTATCAATAGCATCGTAGCCTTTTACTTCTACTTTTTGTCCTGAACCAGCTAAACATTTTGTAATAGCTGCGGTTAATGTTGTTTTACCGTGATCAACGTGACCGATTGTTCCCACATTTAAATGCGGTTTGGTTCTTTCAAATTTTTCTGCTGCCATTTTGTTTCCTCCCTGCCCAAAAGTTGTGGGCAAAAATTATTGTTTTATTTTACTATATTTATAATATATAAACTCGCTACAAAAAAGTAACGACTGTTTTTTACACAGCTGATATACATTCTATAATAGATTTAGAAATGATGCAAGAGGTTTTTTTAGAAATTTTCAATTTTGCAATTTACAATTTTCAATCAATGACACAATTATTAAATTTTCAAAATTGAATCATTGAAAATTCAATGGAAATTGAGAATTGAAAATTGAAAATTTGGTGTATAATATTCCCATGAAACAACGCGGCGCATTTATCGCCAACATCATCTTCTCCGCACCCGGCATAATCATTCATGAATTTTCTCATGAGCTTTTTTGCGTGTTATCAAATGTTAAAGTTTTTAAAGTAAAATATTTTCAGCTCAAAAATCCCGCCGGTTATGTCGAGCATGCCCAACCAAGAAATTTTATTCAAGCATTTTTTATTTCCGTCGGACCTTTTATATTTGGAACACTTCTGTCTTTTGGATTGTTTACATTTGTGTTAATGTTTATTCAAAAAATTTACTTTGGTTTTCTCCCTCTTTCTATTTACAATGCAATCCTTATACCTATCGCTCTTTGGTTTGGTTTTTCTATTAGTTTGGGTTGCTTCCCTTCAAATGGCGATGCGCATGTGCTACTGATGGAAGCCAATCGTCATCTTTTCCAACGTTTCAACCCATTTGCCATATTTTTATATCCCTTTGTCATAATAATTAAACTTGCTAATGGTTTACAAAAGTTTTATTTTGACTATATATATAGTATAATCATTTTAGGATTGGCCGTATATACAGTTTTATTCCTGCTAAAATAATCCGAAAGGAGTGATCCTCAACATGGTAGAATTCAGACATTTTGTTCCGAAAGATAAGAACGGAAAAATTTTGGAGATAGGACAGCGAGTAGTTGTTATTATGGGAGCTCCGGGCTGGAAAAGCACGGGGAGAGTAAGTGAGGTTCACAGCGGTTCATCAAGTTTTATTGATGATAATGGTTGCCCTTGCCAAAGGCCACATGATTTCGATCGAACAACACTTGGATATGATTGCAACTGAAGCTATCACACAGGATTCGCATCAATGCAATAAGTGCGGACTTACATTTTTACCAAATGAAGATGGATGCCCTCATTGCGGCACTAATGCACCGGTTTCACTTATTCCAGAATTACAAATAAAGCAGAATAAAAGGAACGCATAGCGTTCCTTTTTTATTTGTTTAATATCTATCATTTTTATTATTAATATTGACGCTATCGTTAATTTATATTATTATTAATATAGCACATTAACATATCGTGCAATTTATTGAAGGAGGAAAGAAATGAACACGAAATGGTACTATGCAATTATTTGCGTTTTTTGCATAACAACAGGTTTTGTGCTAAATTCGCAGAGACACACAATCGTAATACTGAGAGATAATGTGAAAGTCTACAAGCATGATTCCGATATAATTTATAATCGGCTTATAAAAAGCGAAAGAACCATGAAAGTTGTTGTTCAAACATGCCGCGAGAAATACGACTTTGAAAAATGCGGAAAAATGCTTGAAAAAGCCAAGTCTTATCTCGAAGAACGCAAGAATGAAGGTCGTTAAATCCACACAAGAATGATACTACTAGAAAGAAACGAAGGTGAAAGGTATGAAAAACGCTCCGAACTGGAAAACCATTATCACTATTACTTTAATATCATCTTGTATCATCATCTCACTTGCATTGCTGCCTGGCTGCATTCAGAATAAGGAAAAATCCTCGGTGCCAATAGTAGATGACTTTTCGCAAGCAGGAAATTTTACATCATTTTCTTTCTGCCATGCAGAAAGACGTTTACCAGAAGTAAGAATCAAGGAGGGCTGGCTGATTTGCGAAACACTCCGTAAAGCCCACAAAGTCAAAAATAACGATCATATTTTTATTATTATGGAGAGAAACAAAAAAGGAGTAGTGGTCACAACAATTATGGTTAAAAGAAAAACTGTAAGATACCCCCTCTACTATCTTGTTCTGAAATCAAGGGGTAAGGACAAGGAGTCTACAATATCGCTCGCTGATGCATTAGTAAAAGCGATATTACCCTGATAACTATTTACCATAAAATGATCTATAAATCTAAAAACTAAACCCCCGCAGTTTATGCGGGGTTTTTATTTTCAAGATTTATTTTATACCGATTTTCTTTGCCAATTTAATCTGAGTTAATTCTTCCGGTTTTATTCCTGCTAATGAATTGCCCTCATATTTTTGAATAGTTTTGATTCCTTCTATGTCAATATCTACTCGGCTGGTTGAAGCGAATATCAAACCCGGTTCTCTCACCTCACCTTTTGCAGGACCTTTGGTGATAAAACATTTCCTGGCATCCATTATAATCAGATCCGGATGAATCACGGTATTCAATTCCGCAACTTTCTCCTGCAGATGCCCCATATGGAGCCTAACTCTTTCTACTGGCTTCATAAATCCAACTGAAATTTTCAAAGCCCCGGTATAGCCCGCATACATATGCGTTTTGCAGCAAGGCAGCAGTATCAACTTATCAACTTTTTCGAGTGACTCCGGAACCGAAATGGTTTTCAGATATTTTCCGTTCTTGATTTTTTTGACATTCCATTTCCGCTCTTCAAAAACAATTATTCGAGGCGGATATTTCATGTTTTTATCGAGATCAAAAACTTTTTTCTCTTCCATTACTTTGCGAGTATTTAACATCATAGTTGATGAATCCCCAACTATAACCGCCTTTGCTCCAGCATCATAAACTAGTTCCACAACATGTCTTAGAAAATCAACATCTGTCGAAGCCGGCGGCGGATCGGCAGTATTAAAATTTGGTTTAATCAGAACCGCGTCGCCCTTTTTTATAAATTTTGAAAATCCCCCAATCTCATCAACTGCCGATTTAATATCTTTTTTAAGATTTTTTGTTGCTTTTATGCGGCTTACTTTTGACATTTTTATTTTTTATTTGTATTAAGAATATTATAACACGAACTCAAAGTTAAGTGATTAATAAATTTATTGACTTATTTAAGCCATTTTGGTATAATTTAGCTATACATATTTATAATTATTAAGACGCAATTAAGTTCAAAATCGACCCAGCAACACTGAGATTAAAAGGTGCTAAAGGATTTAGGATTGTATAATTTTTTAGACTGACGTTATTCTAAAACCGCTGACAACAGCGGTTTTATTATTTTTATTTAAAAGGGGCGAGCCAACGGCTCGCCCCTACAATTATTTATCTCCCTTCCGCCTTTGCCTTTGCCCTGATGCCAATAATCGTTTCCGCAACATTGCGAGGTACTTCGCCATAGTGATCAAATTCCATTACCGCGCTGGCTCGTCCTTGACTCATTGAACGAAGATTTGTCGTATAACCAAACATTTCTGATAGTGGTACATATGCATCGACAAATTTAATTTCGCCTTTGTCACCGGACTCAAGGATTTGACCGCGTTTCGCGTTCAAGTCCCCCATTACATCTCCCAAGAAGTCTTCCGGCACTAATACTTCTACTTTCATGATCGGCTCAAGTATTACGGGATCAGCTTTTTTCACACCATCTTGGAACGCCATAGAAGCTGCGATTTTGAACGCCATCTCAGAAGAGTCAACTTCGTGGAACGAACCGTCGTATAAAGTCGCTTTTACATCAATAACCGGATAGCCGGCGATAACACCGCGATCCATAGCTTCCTTGATACCCTTTTCACTTGGAGCGATATATTCTCTTGGAACCGTTCCACCAACGATTGCATTAACGAATTCAAAACCCTTTCCTCTTTCAAGAGGTTCAAGTTTTAGTAATACGTGACCATATTGTCCGCGACCACCTGATTGACGAATAAATTTACCTTCGCACTCAACAGCTTTGCGGATTGCTTCTTTATAAGCTACTTGTGGTTTGCCAACATTGGCTTCCACTTTGAATTCTCTTTTCATACGATCTACTAGAATTTCAAGGTGTAATTCTCCCATGCCTGAGATAATTGTCTCACCCGTATCTTCATCTGTATGAATTTTGAAAGTTGGATCTTCTTCACCTAATTTTGCAAGAGCTAATCCCAATTTTTCCTGGTCTGCTTTGGTCTTTGGCTCAATGGCAACTGAAATAACCGGTGTTGGAAATGTGATATTTTCCAAAATTATTGGATTAGCTTCATCGCAAAGTGTATCGCCCGTAAATGTTGATTTGAGCCCCACCGCAGCTGCGATTTCACCCGCAGTAACTTCAGCAACATCTTCACGTTGGGCGGCGTGCATTCGTACAATTCTTCCAATTCTTTCTCTCTCCCCCTTGGTAGAATTATATACATAAGAACCGGCAGCTAATTTTCCAGAGTAAACACGGAAGAAACAAAGTTTTCCCACAAATGGATCGGTAGCAATTTTGAATGCCAAAGCCGCAAATGGTTCTTTTTCGTCTGCATGCCTTTCTATTTCCTCGCCTGTTTTTGGATTAGTACCAGTTACTGGCGGTTTATCCAAAGGTGAAGGCAGATATGCTACAACAGCATCAAGCAATGGTTCTACAATTACCCCGCGTCCATCTCCTCCCATTACCGGTGAAAATCCTCCGGAAATAGTTGCTTTTCGGATCGCAGAAACCAATTCTTCTTCTGTTGGCTCTGTTCCGCCAAGATATTTTTCCATTAAAGCTTCATCATATTCAACCGCTTTTTCAACTAATTTACTGCGGTATTCTTTTGCTTTTTCCATCATATCAGCAGGAATTTCGCCTTCAACTAATGCTTTATCGGTATATTCTTTATATGTATACGCTTTCATTTTTACCAAGTCCACAATTCCATTGATGTCTTTTTCGAAACCGATAGGCAGCTGAATTGGTAAAGCATTTTTGCGAAGTCTTTTATTAATACTTTCGAGTGATCGGTAAAAATCTCCGCCAGTTTGATTGATTTTATTAATGAAACAAATTCTTGGAACATTGTATTTATCTGCTTGCCTCCAAACAGTTTCTGATTGCGGTTCTACTCCCATTTTCCCATCAAATATAACCACAGCTCCATCAAGAACGCGAAGTGATCTTTCTACTTCTACCGTAAAGTCCACGTGTCCGGGAGTGTCGATAATATTGAGCCGACAATCTTTCCAAAAAGCCGTGGTAGCAGCAGAAGTGATCGTGATACCGCGTTCTCTTTCTTGCTCCATCCAGTCCATCGTCGCTTCGCCTTCGTGCACAGCTCCGATTTTGTGTTTTTTTCCGGTAATATAAAGAATGCCTTCCGTTACAGTAGTTTTGCCCGCGTCAATATGCGCGATTGTTCCAAAGTTACGAACTTTGTCTAAGGGATACTTAATTTCGTCTGTCATATTTGTTTTTTACTCTTAATTATTATTAATCAAAAAAATAATTTACAATTTTCAATTCTCAATTTTCAATCAATGAACCAATGAATCAATTCACAATTTTGAAACATTGAAAAATTGAAAATTTATTGAAAACTGGAAATTGTAAATTGAAAATTCTATTAAACAAAAAGAAAAATAACACACTTTTTCGTGTTGCTAAATAATTATATATAATCCTGCCGACAACTGCAAGGACTTTATAAAATAAAAAACCCGGGGCGCAATGCCCCGGATGAAATTTTTTGATTCTTGATCGTCTGCAACCTACCCACTTATTTTCTGACAATGTTCGGGACAGGTACCTGCTGGAAATTTCTCGAAAGGCAGTTCGAGAAAAGAAATGTTGATAGGAACATCGAAAGGCCAACACTTCCGGTAAGAATTCGTAAAGGCAATAACACCCAGAACTTTGGTTCTATCGCAGCGAACTCTTTTAATCGCAGTATCCACCGATAAACCCGTATTAAGAAAATCTTCGATAATAAAGGCGTTGAACTTCCCGGGATCGAAATCCGGTATGTAATGGTTGGAATCGTATTCCATGGTCATTTCTCCACCTGAAACTACCCGATTCATCTTAATACTACCGAACTCCAAAAAAATGCCATATTGACCTAGGTAAAGAAGCAGTTGCTTTGCAAAAATATTTGCTCCTCCCATAGCGATCAATATATTCGGTTTGGCGCCAGTATTTTCGATTTTTTCCTTTATCCAAATCGTAAGTACCCGACAATAATAACGGAAATTCTCCCCCGACCTTTCGAGAGGTGTGAGGGAAAATCGGTAAGGGCGACAGATCTCTTTGTGATTCCGGTCATGAATAATCGTGTGGTCAGGAATAGTAATTTTTTGAGTAATCTTCTCTTTGCATTTAATCCAATTTTTTAGCGACTGGTCGCAGGAATAATCTGGATTATGATTTTTTATGTAATATTCAATAACACTAAAAACCTCTCCATCTTTTTTAGACATAAATGGCTCTCCTTTCGATGTTTTTGAAAGATCAAATATAAAATCTGCCCTTTGAGTAAGCAAGATACGTTTTTAATGAACGTGTCCAAACTTTCTCACTTTGGATCATTTCCCATTATATTCTTTATTTTTTAATTTTCAATGGAAATTTTAGGGGAATATTAAAAGGGCTCCGACATTACTCGGAGCTAACCTTTAAACAAATTCATTTTTGGGCGAAGACACTTCGCCCCTACGGATATCATATTAAAATTTCGCGTAGTGAGCGTATGCTCTGTTTGCCTCTGCCATTCTATGCGTATCTTCTTTTTTCTTCATTGCAGCACCTTGATTTTCAGCTGCTAACATCAGCTCTTCTGCCAATTCTTCAGGTGTAGATCTGCCTTTTTTCGCTCTGACAGCCTCAATTATCCATTTCGTAGCAAATACTATTTTCTGATCTTTTTTCACTTCCATCGGAATCTGGTAGTTTGCGCCACCGATTCTTCTGGAGCGAACCTTTAGAGTTGGCGAAACATTTGCGATAGCTTTATTGAAAATATCCAAACCTTTTTTACCGGTTTTTTTCTCTATTATATCAAAAGCATCATAGACTAATGATGTGGCTGTGGATTTCTTTCCAGCCCACATAAGATTGTTTATGAATTTACCAATAATCGCAGAACCGAATTTTGGATCTGGTTTTGGATCATGACGATGTACCTTGCGGTTACCTCTAGGCATATATTCTTAGAATTATTATTTTTAACTTTTCACTTTAAACTTTTAACTCTTTTTTGCGCCGTATCTACTTCTGCCTTGTTTCCTCTTATCTACTCCTCCGGCATCCAACATTCCGCGTACTATATGATATCGGACACCCGGTAAATCTTTTACTCTACCACCTCGGATGACAACTACTGAGTGTTCCTGAAGATTATGTCCGATTCCCGGAATATAAGCAGTTACTTCCATTCCATTTGATAATCTGACTCTGGCGATTTTTCGCAAAGCTGAGTTAGGTTTCTTTGGGGTCATTGTCGTAACTTTCGTACAAACTCCACGTTTCAGCGGTGAACCTTTTGGGTTATCAATAAGTTTGTTCTTTATGGAATTAAAATCCTTGAGCAAGGCAGGTACCTTACTCTTGTTTGGTTGTGTTCTTCTTCCTTTTCGTATTAATTGATTAATGGTAGGCACGGCGTTTTAACTTAAAATTTTATATTACTAAGACAGTTTATCACAAAAAAATAACTTTTACAACCCAAAAAACATAATTTCCAATTATCAATTCACAATTTTCATTGAATTTTCAATGATTCAATTTTCAAACATTAATACATTGTTTCATTGATTGAAAATTGAGAATTGTAAAATTGAAAATTCCCCCTTACTGTATCATCCCCCGAAACCCTGTTCCGGCTGGTATTAATTTACCAAGAATGGTATTTTCTTTTAATCCTCTCAGATAGTCAACCTTTCCTGTCGTAGCAGCATCAATCAAAACTGAAGTTGTCTCTTGGAAGCTGGCTGCTGATAAGAAAGAATCGGTATTGAGCGAAGATTTTGTAATACCAAGCAATAATTCCTCCCATACAATCGGCTTTTTCTTATTAGCTTTTGCATTTATATTATACTGCTGCGCTTGGGTTTTACTAATTATTTCTCCTTCAATAAATTCACTGTCGACAGAGTCAATAACTCTTACCTTTGAGAACATTTGGCGGATAATAATTTCAATGTGCTTATCATTAATTGACTGACCTTGGGAGTCGTAAATAGCCTGAATTTCTCGGACAATGTATTTTTTCACTGCCAATGAATCTCGTAGCGATAACAATTGATGCAAGTCAATATGACCCTCTGTAATTTGCTCACCAAGCGTAATTTCAGCCCCATCTTCAATCATTAATTCCATATCTGGATCAATCTGATAAACTTTTTCTTCTTTCTTATTATAAACTAAAACTACTTGATTATTCTCTTTATCAACCTGAATCATTCCCTTGCCATGAGCTTTCAGATTCTTTTGCTTGCCAACCTCAATTATTACTTGTCCTTCATCTACTTTGTCGCCATCTTTGACTAAAACCTTAAAATTTGGCTTCATTTTTATAAAATCTTTCTTTGGTTGATTAGAAATAATGCGAACCATTACACCTAGTTTTTCATCCTCAATGATCTGAACCTTACCCGCGATCTCAGCAATAATAGCCTTGCCTTTTGGAGTTCGCGCTTCAAGAAGCTCTTCCACACGAGGAAGACCCGATGTAATATCTTTCTTCGCAATACCACCGGCGTGGAAGGTTCTCATTGTCAACTGCGTTCCCGGTTCACCAATAGATTGAGCAGCGATAATACCTGCCGCTTCACCTAATTTTACCAATCTTCCGCGCGCGAGATCTCTTCCGTAACAAGCCTGACAGATTCCCCATGCGCTCTTACAATTTAGAGGTGACCTAACCTTTATATTTGTAACATCAGAAGCAAAAATCATTTCAATTTTAGTAGGAGTCAATTCTTCGCCGCGATTAATTAGGACTTTGCCTTTCTTGTCTTTGATATCATCAAGCAATATTCTACCATCAAGACGTCTTTGGATTGATTCTTTATTTGCTGTGAGCTCTGTTCTGGAGAATTCCATTCCTTCATCAGTACCACAATCAGGCTCAGATACTATAACTTCTTGCGCAACATCCACCATACGTCGCGTTAAATAACCTGAATCGGATGTTCTCAAAGCCGTATCAGTAAGTCCCTTACGTGCGCCATGGGAAGAAATAAAGTATTCTAAAACCGTCAAACCTTCTTTAAAGTTTGATTTCACTGGTAATTCAATGATGTTACCACCAGTATCCTGAAGCAGACCTCTCATTGCAACCACCTGCGAAACTTGGTCACGACTTCCTCTGGCCTTTGATGTAAACATCAAACTCAAAGGATTTTTCTCATCAAATCCTTTCAACATTTCTACTTCAATAGCTTCTTTGGTTGAAGTCCAAATCTCAATATTCTTCAGGTATTTTTCATTCGCAGTGATCAAACCTCTTTTATACTGACCGTCAATCTCGTCGACTTTCTTTTCTGCTTCTTCAATTAACATGGACTTAGCTTCCGGAATTTTCATATCAGAAATTGATAATGTAAGGCCTGACATTGTAACATATTGCATACCAATACGTTTTATATCATCTACAAAAACAGCTGTTTTTTCGATTCCTAATTCTTTAAAAGAACGGGAGATTACTTTTTCCAAGTTTTTCTTGTCCATATCTTGATTGAGAAATCCAAGCTCTTCCGGAACTATTTCATTAAAAATAATTCTACCGATCGTTGTTTCAATAACTTCGGAGTTAATCTTTAGTTTTACTTTTGCTCTGATGTGAATATTATCTCGATAAAATGCTAACATCGCTTCCGAGCTGTCTGAAAAATATTTACCTTCGCCTTTTACGCCATTTTCAAATGTTGTAATGTAATAACAACCCAGTACAATATCGAGCGAAGGTGTCACTGATGGAGAACCATCAGAAGGTTTTAGTAGGTTTTTTGAAGAAACCATAATATCGCGCGCTTCTTCTTGCGCCTGACGTGATAATGGTAAGTGAATAGCCATCTGATCACCGTCAAAATCAGCGTTAAATGGCGAACATACCAATGGATGAATCTGGATTGCTTTACCTTCGATCAAAACCACTTTGAAAGCTTGGATACCAAGTCTGTGCAGTGTTGGAGCACGGTTTAGAAGAACATAGTATTTTTTGGTAACATCTTCCAAAATATCCCATACTTCGGGAGAACTGCCATCAATCATTTTCGCAGCATTTTTGGCGCTATGTGTAAATCCTTTTGCGATTAATTCTGAAATTATAAATGGTTTAAATAACTCTAAAGCGATACTCTTTGGAACACCGCATTCGTCAAGTTTCAAATTGGGACCCACTACGATTACGGATCGACCTGAGTAGTCAACACGTTTTCCGAGAAGATTTTGACGGAAGCGTCCTTGTTTACCCTTTAGAGATTCAGATAATGATTTGTATTTCTTCTTACCGGCAGCAAGATTCGTCTTGCCGCGCTGGCTATCATTGCCAATCAAAGCATCAACTGCTTCCTGAAGCATTCGTTTTTCATTTCTTTGAATGATTTCCGGAGCGCGCAACTCTTGTAATTTCTTCAGTCTATTATTTCTATTAATTACTCTACGATATAGATCATTAATATCAGATGTCGCAAAACGTCCTCCATCAAGCTGAACCATTGGACGCAGATCTGGCGGCATTACAGCTATATGAGTCAAAACCATCCATGATGGATCAATTTCGGCTTTTTGGAAACCCTTGATAAATCTTAATCTTTTCAAAACCTTCTTTCTTCTTTGACCTACTGATTTGTCGCGTTCTTCTTCGAGTTCTTTTGCAAGGTCATTAAGGTTTATTTCTTTGATTAATTTCAATATTGCTTCCGCGCCTATCCCAGCTTCAAAGAAATCCCCGTATTTGCGAGATAGATCCATGTATTTTCCTTCAGAAATAACGCTATATTTCTTGATGGAATTAATATCAATCTTTGCTTCGTCGAATGCCGTAGCCATTTCTGATTTCTTTTCTTCCATCTCTTTCTGCCATTGTTTAAATTCGTTTTGTACTTTTCCTTCAGCAGTTTTTTTGTCCGTCCCTGGATTTGCTTTAATATATTCAGAAACCTCTTTTTCTAAGCCTTTTTTCTTTTTATCAAATTCTTTATCAATTTCTTTTTTAAATGTTTCGTATTCGTCTTTAATATTCTCCAAAATTTTTGTTCGAGCTTTTTCATTTACTGAACTAACGATAAAACCGGCAAAATAAACCACTTTTTCTAGATCCCTGACAGACAACCCAAGATAAAGACCGATTCTAGACGGGACAGAACGTAAGTACCAAATGTGAGTAACTGGAGCTGCTAATTTGATATGGCCCATTCTCTCGCGACGAACCAAAGATCGAGTTACTTGGACTCCACACTTGTCGCAAATAATGCCTTTGTATCTGATTTTCTTATATTTACCGCAATAACATTCCCAGTCTTTTGTAGGACCGAAAATTCTTTCGCAAAAAAGACCATCTTTCTCTGGTTTTTGCGTCCGATAGTTGATGGTTTCAGGCTTGGTTACCTCGCCATGAGACCACGACAATATATCTTCAGGACTTGCCAAAGAAATCTTTATCGCGTCAAAGTCTATCATCTTCTCATTTAAATTCTCATTCATAACAATATATTTTATTTTTTCTAAATGTTTATGAAATTTTCCTCAATTATTCCGCTATCCCCATCTCATCTTCAAATTCATTCAATCCTGCTTCGTCGAGCGGGACTTCGTCTTCACCTTCTACTCCTTCTTCAAGAATCTCCTCTTCGGTCGGGAAATCTTCTCCCTCGCCGATATCCAACCCTCCTTCCAATTCTTCATGCAAAGCAGCGCCAGTGATATCTTTTAACTCCTCTACAAGAGTTTCTTCATCGACAAAGGCATTTTCTTCTTGAATTTTTCTCATTTCCATATCAGAAGCCAACTCCGCGTCAACGATTTCCAATCCTCCACCCTCACTCTTGCGAATCAGATCAACTGATAATCCTAAAGCTTCTAATTCTTTTACTAATACATTAAATGATTCGGGAATTGAAGGCTTTCTTATCTCTTCATTTTTGATAATTGATTCATATGCTTTACGTCTGCCCCAAACATCGTCGGATTTAATAGTTAACATTTCCTGTAATGTATGCGCCGCGCCATAACCCTCGAGCGCCCACACTTCCATTTCTCCAAATCTCTGGCCGCCGAATTGCGCTCTACCTCCCAAAGGTTGCTGCGTTACCAATGAGTACGGACCAATAGATCGGGCGTGAATTTTATCATCAACTAAGTGATGTAATTTCATCATATACATGATACCGACTGTGGTTCTTTGTTGGAATGGCTCTCCTGTTCGCCCGTCAAATAATTGCTCTTTGCCATCTTCTGCTTTACCTGCCTTGATTAATTCCTGTCCGATTTGTTCTACCGTAACTCCCGAGAAAACTGGTGAAGCAACTTTATATCCTAAAATACTTGCTGCATAGCCCAGGTGAGTTTCAAGAAGCTGGCCCACATTCATACGCGAGATAATGCCTAAAGGATTTAAAACTATATCAATCGGCGTACCGTCAGCCAACATCGGCATATCTTCAACTGGCATAATTTTACTTACAATACCTTTGTTACCGTGACGTCCTGCCATTTTATCTCCAACTGAAATCTTGCGGAATTGCGCTACCGCAACTTGGATTCTTTTTATAACTCCCGTTGGCAATTCATCGCCATAGTCGCGACTAAATTCTTTGATACCAACTACCTTTCCGTATTCACCGTGAGGAAGCTTCAGCGATACGTCTTTAACATCTCTGGCTTTCTCGCCGAATATCGCACGAAGCAGTCTTTCTTCTGGAGTTAATTCTGTTTCACCTTTTGGAGTAATTTTACCAACAAGAATATCACCGGCTTTTATCTCAGCTCCGATTCGGATGATTCCTTCTCCGTCAAGATTTTTCAAAGCTTCGTCACCAACATTTGGAATATCGCGAGTGATTATTTCCGGTCCAAGTTTTGTGTCACGGACTTCTACTTCATGATGCTCAATGTGAATTGAAGAGAATCCGTCTCTGTGAATTAATTTTTCACTAATAATGATAGCATCCTCAAAGTTATAACCACCCCATGGCATAAATGCAATCAAAACGTTTTTGCCCAATGCGATTTCGCCGTTTTCAGTAGCATAACTATCAGATAATATCGTTCCTTTTTCAACCTTATCACCGACATCAACATTGATTCTCTGGTTAATGCAAGTCCCGGTTGTAGAGCGGATAAACTTCTTTAGGTGGTATGATTTATTTGTTCCATCTTTATAATTAACAATCACTTCATTGCTATTTGCTGAAGAAACTTTTCCTTCACCTTCAGCAACCAACATTTCGCCCGAATTTGCCGCAACTACTCCTTCCATACCAGTTCCCACGATTGGCGAGTCCGGCTTCACGAGAGGTACGGCTTGACGTAACATGTTTGATCCCATCAACGCTCTTTTTAACTCGTCGTGCTCGATAAATGGAATTAGGGCTGTAGCAACAGAAACAACTTGGCGTGGAGAAACGTCCATATAGTCAATTTTTTCTTCCGATACTACGTCCGGTTCGCCGCGATTTCGGGCAGCAATTCTTTTTTCTGTAAAATATCCTCGTTCATCAACTTTTGCGTTTGCCTGCGCGATAACTGTTGTCTCTTCTTCACCAGCGTCAAGATAAACGACTTCACCGGTTACGCGAGGCTTAATTCTGATTTTATCTTGTGGTAATTTCTTTAATTTTTCAGCCAATTCTTTGGTAATCTTTTCACCGTCTTTGGCAACTATCTTTCCTTTTTCATCCGTTATATCAGTACGAATATAGTGGCCAATAGTTTCTTTACCGTCGTTTTTTGCCTTTCTTTGTATCCAAATGTAAGGCGTTTCAATAAAATTATATTCATTTACTCGCGCAAATGTTGAAAAATAGGAAATCAAACCAATACTTGGTCCCTCTGGAGACTCAATAGGGCAAAGTCTGCCATAGTGAGACACATGTACATCACGAACTTCAAATCCTGCTCTTTCACGCGTTAACCCTCCAGGACCGGTAGCGGTTAATTTTCTCTTATGTTCCAGCTCGCTTAGTGGATTTACTTGATCCATGAATTGAGATAATTGTGAGCTGGCAAAAAATTCCTGTAATGAAGCTGTAATAGGCCGTACGTTAATCAACTGCGCAGGAGTCGCGCTATTAATATCAACCACACTCATTCTATCCTTAATGTTTCTTTCTACTCTTAAGAACCCTACGCGTACTTTTTTGGCAACTAATTCGCCCACCGCCCGAACGCGTCTGTTTTTCAAGTTATCAATATCATCCGCTACAGCATTTGGATCATTATTGAGCCTCATTATTTCTTTTAAAATCGCGATTACGTCTTCTCTCTGTAGTACTCGATGCTCTATATCGTTTGGTGTTTCAAGTTTCAACCTCTTATTAATTTTGTATCTCCCAATCTTACTCATGTCATATCTGCGGAAATTAAAAAATGTATTATCAATTAAAGTTTTCGCATTCTCTACTGTTGCTAAATCTCCTGGTCTAATCCTTTTATATACTTCAAGAATACCCGTATCAACTGAGTTTGCTGGATCCTTTTCCAGTGATGCTTTGACATAATTTCTATCTGGGTCTGTATTGACATCAGCAAATAGCGAATAAATTTCTTCATTCTTGCCAAAGCCAAATGATCGCAGGAGCGTTGTAAAAGGAATTTTTCTTTTGCGATCGATCTTTACATATATAACGTTCTTGGCGCTGGTCTCAAATTCAAGCCAGGCGCCTCTTTCTGGAATAATCTTTGCGCCAAAATAATCAAATCCGGCAGTATTGTCGGAAGTGAATAATACACCGGGAGCTCTTACAAGCTGAGAAACAACAACTCTTTCAACACCATTAATAATAAAAGTACCCTGAGATGTCATTAAAGGAAAATCACCAAGGAAAATATTTTGTTCTTTTATCTCGCCGGTATTTTTATTTACCAATTGAACCTTGCATCGCACAGGAGCGCGATAAGTAAGGTTTCTCTGTCGTACAGCTTCTTCGGAATATTTTGGAGCCTCTACATTATAGTCGAGAAAGTTTAGCTCTAAGTTTTTACCGATGAAGTCTTCGACTGGGTTTAATTCCGCAAAGATTTCTTTGAGCCCCTCGCGCAAAAACCAATCATAAGAATCAGTTTGCACTTCAATCAAATTAGGAGGCGTTATAGCCTCATTAATTGGTTGGAAATATTTTCTTTTTAAAACAGTTTTAGAGCTCATAAAAAAATCTTCCACCATCATGAAAAAAACAAATGGGGTAAGTGGTTATTACCTTAATTTTGGATTAGTTCGAACAAATTGTTCACACAACTAATATAGCATATATAAAAAGGGTGTCAATAACCTTTTTTCCACAGGAGCATTTCGATCTGCAATAAATGCTCTCATCTAAAATAATCATCAAAATTTATTATTTATTTTAGATGAAAATAGTTTATAATGACCAATATCCAATGATCAATGCCCAATCGATTTTTTAATCCCCAATACCCAATTAAATATTAATTAACCGACCAACATCGTGAGAGACAACACATGGTTAACTGAAAAATTAATTTTCATCCATCAGACATATTTTTCGGATATTATCGATGGTAATGAGATCGAGGTAAAGTTCGGACGAGCGAATCGTACCCGTCTGGGCTCTATTGCTATTCGCGAAAAAGCGAATAAACGTATGCAGCTAGACCGGCGCAAAATGAAGTTTTTAAACGCCGATGAAGTGGTTAGTATTATTACAATCAACGGTTATTTCGCGCGTGAAGATATTCCAGAAACAGTCGTGGAAGGAATTCTGGCTCATGAATTTTGCCATTTTGTTCATGGATTTAATTCCATGCGACCAAAAAGTTTCCGCAATCCCCATGCTGGTGGCATCATTGATCAAGAGCTGAAAGACCGCGGATTTGGAGATATTCTGAAGTTTCAGAAAAGATGGATCAGAAAAAATTGGAGAGAGTATATAAAAACGCATCAATAAAAAATTTAAACCCGCTCATAAGAGCGGGTTCTTTTAATTATTCCATCCAATTTAAATTGAAACGGTTCTGAAACGTTAAGTTGAAAATAGTTTTGGCCTGGCGCTAGGACTAAGCTCTTTGGCTTTTACTTTGATGTATGGCGCGTATTCATTGTCGATGTCTTTGATTTTGAACGCGGGATCCCCATCTTCATCGAAATCATCAGGGCATAGTATCACGCAGTGAATCATTTTTCCATTCGGGTCGATCCATGTCGCGTACTTGCCAGATACCGGATGAAATTTTTCCGCACCAACGTTTTGATTCATCCGCTTTTCTCCTTTTCATTATATTTTTGTGATTAAAATCAAACAAGCTATTAAGGAACTGCTTTGGCCAAAATATATTAGCATAACAATCATTTTTTTGCAAGAAAATTTTCCATTGTATTTTGAGTCTTTTAATATATAATGAAAATCAAATGGAAAGAATTTCCTGCATAATTCCTGCATACAATGAAGAGTTAACCATCAAACAAGTGATCAATTCGGCCAAGGAAAGTGATATTTTTCACGAGATAATTGTGGTTAATGATGGCTCAATAGATGGAACTTACGAAATCCTTCGGAATGAGAAAGGTATTATTTTTGTTGACTTGGAACACAATGTCGGAAAAGGAGGGGCTGTCTGGCATGGTTTACAGCATGCAACTGGAGATATTATTGTAATGTTAGATGCGGATCTGGTTGGAATCGAAAAACCCCACATCGAGAAACTTCTTATGCCAATAATCGAAAAACAATCGGATGTGTGTATCGGAATAATCGCGCATAAAAAAAGATGGTGGATGACTTTCATTCAAGTTACGGGTTCAAATCTCTCCGGACAACAGGCTTTCTGGAAGTATCTAATCGAAGACGCCAATATAAAAAATAGCCGGTTTGGAGTTGAAATCGCTCTGAAAAATCATTTTAAGAAAAAAGGCGCGAAATCAATGAAGGTTTTCCTTCCCGGAGTAGGGCACCTCATGAAAGAGCAAAAAATGGGAATTGAAAAAGGACTTAAACATAGAGGGAAAATGTATAAAGAAGTTGGAAAAGAAATCGGGGTTGGGATAAAGAGAAAGTTGAAAATGAAAGAGAAAGAATCAATATAATATAAAAGAACCACTAGTGTAACTAGTGGTTCTTTATAAATCTTGTTTATTTCTTAATTATTTTCTTTGTTAGTTCTATGGCCTTAGGCAAGAATAATTTAAAATCACCTTCTTTATCCCAAATCTTTTTTAATTTTTTTCGAAAATCTTTATGTTGCGGGTAACCACGATCGGGTAAAAGAGTTATTGCTTGAAAATCTTTTTCATTGAGCTGAAATGTTAAAGCTTCTTTAAGGTTTTGAATCTGATTTTCAGACAAACCTGATTCCTCAAGAGTCTTGCGATAGACTGATAGAAATTGCATATGATGCATTTCATGAAAAATTATATTAATTTGACTAGAGATATTGCCCCAAGTACTAATATAGAAATAACCTTCTTCGACATTGGAACGACATAATGTAAAAGTTGATAAATAAGATATAAAACCACCGCGATAAAGTGGTGCTTTTAGTATTTTACTCAAAATATCAAAATAGTCGCCTTGAATTGTCTTCCAAATTTTTTCTAATGTTTTAATATTTTCATGAATTGCTAAAAATTTTATTTCAGAATTTTTTGGTGATTTAATTTTTTGAATCATAAACGCCAAAGCTTCTTTTTTATCTTTGGCTTTTTTTAATCCTTCAAGAATATTTTCCGTATAGTACGAATGAGTATCTTCTACTGATATAAACCCTTTTTCAGTACCAATAATTTTATAAATCCAGTTTTCTGCGTCTTTTTCTAACGAATATTTAAAAGATATTTTTGGTTTCATAAATTTATTATTTATTGTTACTGTCTATTATACAATAAAAAACCCTATTTGCGAACAAATAGGGTTTTTATTTGAATTTCTGAAATATTCGCCCGGTTTTTCTTAGTCGTCGGCGTCAGTGCAGTCGCAATCGCAATCTACGGGGGATGTACACTCATCGAGACACTGAGTGGTCATCCCTGCATTTGAGCTACTTGAAAAAATCCCGAGTTCTGCTGCCATAACGATTCACCTCCTTTCATTTGGAATTTTTGTTAATTATCTGAAGCCCGTGAATACGTAACAGCCTTGGAATCATTTCTTTAAACACTTCACAAAAAGGTGATCTTGCACTAAAGCTACCATTTTTTAATGTAGTGAGTAGCGGACAACCACCCGTACAGACATACCTCCATATGCAAGAATTGCATTCCGTGTTTTTATCAACCGAATATGAGCCTATTTTATATTCGCTCTGGTTTCTTACGAGTGTTAAAGGGTCACCGCTAAAGACCGTTCCAACTGGATGATCCAACAGAGCTTGGCAAATAGCTATTTGCCCATTATGCCCAACAACTACTCCATTACTACCAATCCCGCAGTTCCGCATCCTTTTTCTTGTAATATCGATATCACAAAGTTTATGAAATTGCGGTAGTTCTTTTTTAGGAAGCATGGTTTCGATAATGTCGTAACATTGATGAAGCGTTGTTATGACTCTATGGTTAAAATTGTCATCGCTTTTGATGGGGCTATCATTTCGAACCTCCAGCTCCCTAAATAAACTAAATCGGAAGGGTAGTCCTCTATCCAAGAGGTATTCTGTCAGCGCAGGTAACCCCATTAGACTTAACTCCGAAACTGTCACCAAAATACTTGGAATAACCTCATTATCTTGCAACACTGTTATGCCCCTTTCAACTCTTGAAAAACCGCCTCTTTGACAGTTATGGTATTCCCCAATGCCATCCAACGAAACAGAAACTGACATTTCCTCAGATTTAATATATTCTGAGATATCTTTCGATATAAGAGTACCATTTGTAATAATATTAAAGATGAAATCAACACCCTTCGTATCTCCTGCCCAACGCGCGTAAGAAACAATCCTTTTGATCAAGGGGAACTCAAGAAGCGGCTCACCTCCTGCAAATTTTACTCGAATCGAAGTTTTTCCATATAATACAGCGCTAGCGATCAAACTATCAATCGCCTTTTTTGCGGTCTCAAAACTCATCGATTCATTAGTCCTATTAATGTAACAATATTTACATGCTAAATTACAATTGTTCGTTATATGAAACCAAGAATCGAGTTGTTTTTTTAAATGTTTTTTTGAAAATGATGCGATAGATGTATCACCTATCCTAATAATTCCCTTTTCATACAGCGCATTTACCACAGCGCTTGTATAATTGATATCTTCTTCACATTGAAACGATATTTCAGCAATTGACTTCAATCCGCAACAAAGGTTAAAAATTTTTGTTGTTCGATTATCAAGAACATGGATACCGTTCATATCAAGAGGGTTGCAAACCAATAAAAAACCATTTACGTCATCCTGATAAATTCCCTCAATCTTCGAAGGTACACTGATAGCGCCTATTGAATTCATTTTATTCCTCCTTTATTAAATTTTTAAGTTACAACTGGTATTCACTTTTAAATTAAAATTAAAAAAAATCGGCGCTTGTAGACGCCGATGCTAACTTACCTTATTTTTAAGTGATAAAATCATGAGAGAAAATTTTTCCTCTTGGCAGAAAAACTGGTTTTGCAGAATTAGGTTTTCTGACATATTTTTTATTGTTGATACAGTGACTTTATTCACTTTCGCACATTTTATCACACAATAAATATTATGTCAAGTATAATATAAATAATATGGCTTTTTTACCATTCAATTTTCTTTTCCCCTATCCACACTACATCGCCTAGATTTATTCCTTGCTTCTCCATGGCTTTTGCAATTCCAAGTTTCTTCATAACATCTCGAAGTCTTTCAACCGCTTCATCGTTGTCAAAATTGGTTCGGGTAGCGATATAATCCAGTTTTTTACAATATACGCGGAAACCGGATTTAACTTTTCTTACCTCAAAGAAGTTCGGATCGATATCCTCAAAGGTGAATACTTTTTCCTGATCGACTTCATATTTTGGAACAGGAGTTTTTGAAGCAATTTCAAATACATCATCAAATAATTCTTTGACTCCCTCGCCGCTCACCGCTGAAATAAGATAAATCTTTTTTAATTTTAATTTCTTGATTTTCTTTAATTTCTCCTTAATTTCTTCTTTGCTAATCGCATCGATTTTATTTATCGCAACGAGCTCTTTTTTATCCAAAATCGTTTTATCGAATTGTCCAAGCTCCTTCTTTATCTCTTTGTATCTGGCCGCCCAATCATCTTCCAATCCATCTATGATGTGAACGATCAAGCGCGTTCTTTTTATATGGCGTAGAAATTCGTGTCCCAATCCTTTACCCTGGCTGGCACCTTCGATCAAACCTGGAATATCAGCTAATACGAGTGATGATTTACCGCGCACAACCACGCCAAGATTTGGAACAATAGTAGTAAATGGATAATTCGCAATCTTTGGTCTGGCTGAAGTAACACGAGCAAGTAATGTTGATTTCCCGCAATTGGGAAATCCTACTAGTCCCACATCTGCGATTAATTGCAATTCAAGCCTGATCGCAAATTCCTCTCCCGGGCTGCCAAGCTCGGCGAATTTTGGCGATTGGCGAGTCGAAGAAGTAAAATGCGCGTTTCCGAATCCCCCTTTACCGCCTTTGGCTAATAGAACTTTGACGCCCGCTTTATTTAAGTCAAAAAGAAAAACTTCTTTATCGTCCAATAATTTGAAAACCACCGTTCCGACAGGAACCTTCAGAATTATATCATCGCCTTCTTTACCATGACATCTTTGCTTGCTCCCGGGCTCACCGTTCGGCGCTTCAAATTCTTTTTGATGAATATAGTCAGAAAGCGTATTTTCGCTATTTGTTGACTCAAGATAAATATCCCCGCCATTTCCGCCGTCTCCTCCATCCGGTCCTCCATGAGTAATACCTTTTGTACGGAAAAACGAGACAACACCGTTGCCTCCATCTCCCGCTTTAATTTTTATTTTCGCTTCATCGTAAAACATCGTGTTTGAATTATGAATCTAGAATTTAGAATTATGAATTTATTATATCATATTTTTTGGATTATTCCTATCCCGATCCCAGGTTTGAGAATTAGACTCTATGTAAGAATAAATTTCATCGTAAGATTGTTCGTTGCGAACGATGTGTTCGTAATAGTTGCGTTGCCAAACAGGATTACCAGATGTATTTTTCATTTTATTTATTTTTCTTGCAGAGAATGTTTTGAACCCACGAATTATCTCGAACAATTGATATCGCTTCCCCGTAGGGGCGGGTTTCAAACCCGCCCCTACAATATGATCATCGCACAATATTGTTAATATAAAATGAATATGGTTCGGCATGATTGTAAATATATCCAAATAAATTCCCGGGTAATGATTTTCTAAATCATTCCAACAATCATTAACTATTAATCCCATTTCATTTAAAATCATCTTACCGTCTACAATCTCCCCAAACAAACATTCTCGATTCTGTGTGCAAATTGTAACAAAATAATCTCCTGGTTCAGAATAATCATATTCTTTTAAACGGATTGATTTTCTATTTTTATTTTCGTTTTGCATTTTATAAGATAAATGAAATTTACAGCGGGCTTTTTATATTGCGTACCGCCGGGTTTGTCACTTTTGTATAAATTTGAGTCGTTCGAATATTTTGATGTCCAAGCAATTCTTGAATGTAACGAATGTCTGTACCGTTTTCAAGCAGATGTGTAGCGAACGAATGGCGAAGCGAGTGGAATGTCGCTTCTTTTTTGATTCCCGCTCTCCTCAACCCATTGTTGAAAATGACCTGTGCAGTCCGATCGGTCAATCCCCCGCCTCTCTCGCTTTCAAAAACCAGATCATCAATATCCTTGCCCGCAACCGCATTGCGCAAAGAATTAACTAATTTTACCGGCAAAACCGTAATTCTGTCCTTTTTCCCCTTCGCATTTTTTAGGTGAATCGTTAAGCTATCCAAATCCAAGTCTTTAACTTTTAAACTTATGATTTCGCTCACTCTCAACCCTGCGCCATAGCTCAGCGAAATAATGAGCCGATGCTTTGAATTTTTTGTTACTTCAATAATTCTTTCAATCTCATCATGCGAGAGGACTACCGGCAGCTTATTTGATTTCTTGGCAAATCTAATATCGATACTTTGTGGTGATTTCATGATTTCCCGATAAAAAAACTTTATCGCATTGAGATAAAGATTGATCGTTTGTGATGAGGACCCTTTGTTATGTTTATCAAGAAGAAATGATTTGAGAATATCCTGATCACCATCTTCAATTCTTGCGCCATTTCTTTCCACAAAATAAAAATAATATTTCACGCACGTCAGGTAACTTTCGACCGTGCTGTTACTATAATTTCTTAATCGTAATTCCTGCGACAATCTATCTAAGTATTGTTGCATATAATAAAAAATGATAATATTAAATCGATAATATCAAAGATGTTGAAGAATGTACACAATAACCGCATAAACTACCGTAACTCGTTTTTATCTGAAATATATTCAGATAAAAACGAGTTATGTGAAATGCATGTTTTACTTTTGGGCTATCGCCCAGCTCTAAAAAAGAATTTAAATTTTGTTTTTTATTAATTAGAAAGGGGTATAAGGTGTTTTCTCCGCTCCGCTACGAAAACGATTTATTTTTAAATGGAAAAATGTAATAATAAAAATATGACTACTACTGCATCAAGACAAATGACAACTGGAAAATCTTTTGAATATGCTTTACTTGTTCAATTTGAAGAAAAATTGAAAGATAAAACAAATCTTGAAGTTATCAAAAATTCTTCTTTTGAAATTGCAAAAGGATGTTTTGAAAATGTGAGCGAAACAGAAAAAAGTGATTATTTACTCACCGCTAGTTTTGCGGTTAATTTTCTAATGGATATAGAGCCACGCCTCACAAATGATGTTGGTAAAGATGATATTCTGCAACTTGAAATTTTATCCGATCAACATGGAAAATCAGGCGATGTTAGAGATGTTTTAGCAATTCGTTTGTTGCAAAAATGGGAAATTGGAGTATCGGCCAAAAACAATCATCATGCAGTAAAGCATTCCCGACTATCTTCAAATATTGATTTTGGTGAAAAGTGGCTTGGAATAAAAACATCAAAAGAATATTTTGAAACAGTAACACCTATTTTTAACAATTTAGAGAAAATTAGAAAAGAAAGCGGTGCAAAGAAAAAGTGGAGTGAGCTTGGTGATTATCATTCATCAATCTATATTCCAATTTTAAAAGCCTTTATTAAAGAACTGAAAAATCTATACAAAAAAGATTCTAAAAAAGTAGCGTCTAATCTAGTTGCATACCTCGTTGGAAATAAAGATTTTTACAAAGTTATTAAAGGCAAAAATAGTGTAGAAATACACGCATACAATTTGAATGGAACATTAAATTTGCCTTTTAACGACATTCTTCCAAAATACAAAACACCAAAAGTTCCATTGCCAACAGAAATTGTTGATATTTGTTTCAAAACCGATAGCCAAACAACGGCAATAGTAACCATGAATAATGATTGGACTCTTTCTTTTCGTATTCATAATGCAAGTTCTAGGGTTGAATCGTCTTTGAAATTTGATATAAATCTTTTGAAATCGCCGAAAAAATTATTTAAAAACACACTAAATATTAGTCACGAATAATTATGAAAATAGCTTCATTGTTTACAGGTGCAGGAGGACTTGATTTAGGCTTTGAAAAAGCTGGTTTTCATGTCGTCTGGGCAAATGAATATGACCCCACAATTTGGGAAACTTTTGAACACAATTTTCCAAAAACAAAACTTGATAAAAGAAGTATTGTCGACGTCCCTGCTTCTGAAATTCCCGATGTTGACGGAATCATTGGCGGACCACCTTGTCAAAGTTGGAGCGAGGCTGGGGCTGGACGTGGAATAAATGATAAAAGAGGAAAATTATTTTATGATTACATTCGTTTATTAAAGGAAAAACAACCAAAATTTTTTCTTGCAGAAAATGTATCGGGTATTCTTCACCCTAAACACAAAGAGGCTTTTTCAAATATAATAAAAGAATTTGAAAATGCTGGATATGAAATTTCCTGCAAATTATTAAATGCAAATGATTATGATGTTCCTGAAGATAGATTGCGTGTCATTATTGTTGGATATAATAAAAAACTAAAGAAAAAATTTGAATTTCCAGAACCGCAAAAATATAAACCAGTATTGAAAGACGCTATTTATGATTTGCGTTTAGCAAAACCTGCGTTAGATAAAAATAAGACAAATGGCGATGTGTTAAAAATTCCAAATCACGAATACATGAATGGCGGTTTTTCTTCAATTTATATGTCGCGAAATCGTGTTCGCTCATGGGATGAACCTTCTTTTACCATTCAAGCCGGTGGTCGCCATGCTCCAATTCATCCCCAAGCTCCGAAAATGAAATTTATCAGTCAAAATAAAAGAATTTTTGTTCCCGGAAAAGAACATTTATATCGTCGCTTGTCTGTTCGTGAATGTGCAAGGATTCAAACATTCCCTGATAATTTTATTTTTAAATATCGTGATATTGCCGACGGATATAAAATGATTGGAAATGCTGTCGCAGTAAATTTTGCCCACCATTTAGCAAAAAAAATAATGGCTGATTTGAAATAAACATGAATACCGATATAATTGCAAAAATAAATGAAAGAGACCATATTTTTGGGAAATTATGTTTCGAGGCACAAAATTCTTATGAACAAGAAAATTACTTTTCTGCGCTTGCTTGTCTATTTGTTTTGTCAGAACAGATTATAAAATTTTCTGTCAATAAAATTGACGGCAATTTTCATAGAATAATTACAGAAGCTAAAGAAAAGGATTTAATTGATGACGCGGAACTTAAATTTTTAGAATCTTTAAGAGAAATAAGAAATAAATTATTTCACGAGAGTCATTATCCTACTGGTTTAGAAATTAATGGTAAATTTTGGTCATTTGGTGAGGACGAGACGAGAGAGTTAATTTATAAAGATTTTTCACCAAAAATATTTAGCTTAGTGTTTAAATTATTAGCAGAATAAGGAGTTTTGGATTTTGGGCATTCACCCCTAACCCCTCTGCCCAAAATCCAAAACAAAAAAACAAAATTAAAATTCTTTTTTAGAGCAATCCCGATTGCTATCAGGATTAAAGTAAAACATGCACATCACATAACACGGCATATCTGGTTACGGCTTTTATACAAAAGCCTCCACCCATATTTGCCTTCGCTACGCTACGGCAAACATCAGATATGCCGAAACGTTAGGCGAAATTTCAAAAAACAAACTTTTTTATATTTTAATTAGAGCTCTTTTGGGATTTTTAGGGAAGAAAAAAGCGCCGTACCCGTAGGTCGTGCGCTCAATTAGCAGGACTTGCTGTCGATTCTTAGGCAACAGCATTGAAATGCGAAGCTCCGCCGGTGATCAGCTCACCATCGCTTCTGCGTGCCACGACGATACCGTCGAACGCAGCAACAACTTCACCCCGATGTTCCTCTCCGCCCTTGATGATGACGGATACACCTTGGTGTTTAGAGAAGTTTTTGCCTCGAGACTCCCGAGGAATGGCAATCGCTGATGGATAGACGACCATGATTTGGCCTACCTCGTCTTCTGTAAATTTCCCGTTGTGCTGGAATGGTGCGAGCAAGGTACTCATGACTTCGAGTACGCCATCCTCAATACCGATGACAGCCGCCTGAACTTCCGGAAGCGGAACAGCCTCTGTTTGAAACGCAACAAAGTCGCCTGTTTCCAATTGTAAGTTCTTAAAGATCATCGATTTTACTCCTTTCTATTGGATTATATATCCGCAAAAACCGATAATTAATCTTATCATATTTCCCAAAAAATGTCAATAGGTAGCCAAAAAATCCCAAAAGAGCTCTTAAATAGAGGTGAAGTTTGTTTTTTGAAACTCAAGGGGGCGCTGCGCTTTCATTTCCTTTTTATATTTAATCTAATAATGAAGGGGAAATGAACCCTCGCCTAACACATAGTATCTGGTTCGGGGCTCGGCTCGCCCCTCAACCCATATTGCTGATTTTTCTTCTGTATAATATAATCAAGGTAGAAATAATCAGCAACATCAGATACTATGAGACATTACCCAACATGTATCTTTCTTTTTTACTTCTAAACGCTTGTACTGAGCTTAACGAAATTCAAAACAGAATTCTTTATATTTAAGAGGGGCGTAGCAAAGCTACGAGTTGAAGGACTATTTAATAGTAAAAAATAAATCTATGACAGACCCAAAATGGCCAAACCCAAATACAGAACCACCTAAGCCAAAAATTGAAGTTGAAAACACTGTAGAAAAAGAATCAGAAGAAAGTATTTTAAGACCAGTTGAAGAGCTAGTTCCCGGAATCAAAGAAAAAGAACAGAACACTGATATTGGTAAAGAATTTAAAAAAACTGGATACGATCTTCCACAATCTTTTTCTGATAGTGCATTCAGATGGATGATTAATCCTTTGAAATTTTTTGTTAATTTAAAAAATGCAAATCCGGATTTGACAGAGGGAGAGCTTATTGAAAAATTTAAAAATCGTAATGCAGGAGTAAACGAACAAAACACAACCTTTGCGACTACGCTGGAACATCTCAAAAACCAAATAGTAATTGACCTAGGAGCCGGTATGAGCGGTAGAGATGCGTACTACATCCTTGACATATTGGGAGCAAAATCATATGTCGGTGTAGATAAATTTTTCTCTTCCCAACTTAGTGAGACATTAGACAAAAGTAAATCAGAATTAAAGAACTCACTATCAGAACTGATCAATACGAATAGCAACTATACACAAGGGAAGATAGAATATTTTCACGGGATTCCTGCCTCAGTAGCTGATGAAGATATGCTTTCCTTTTTAAGAAGACTTCCTGATGACTCGGTTAGTATTTACGCTTCAGGTATAGACGATTGTGTAATGCACGATGCAGACCCAGAATATGTTAAGGCTATAAATAAAGAAATTGATAGAGTACTAAGCCCAGAAGGATGCATTATACTTCATCAATCTCTTGATCTATCTGGTTATAAAACACATCATGAAGGTATTTTTGGTGTTGCTGGTCCAAATGCAGTGCATTTATTTACAAAAAAGAAGGATTAAATTATCAAGGTTTTGGGCTTCAGTCATTCACCCCTGCCCCTCTGACCTCGCCCAAAAATTGAATAATTCTGTTTTGAATCTCTTCTAAGTATTAAATCTAATAACAATGAACAGAAAGATACACGCTTCGCCCTTGAGGGGCTTGCCCCGTTGCACTCTCGCCCTTCTTTGCATATAATAAATAAGGTATCAGGGCTCGGGTCGGGTAACACAGTATATCTGACTCGCTCGTGCCCTCGCTCGGTCCATATTTCTGCTCTTTCTCTATCAAGTGAATAAGGTGGCGAGCTGAAACATCAGATATACTGAAACATTACCCAGACATGTATCTTTCTTTTTTTCTTCTAAATGTTTATGCTGAACCTGAATAAAATCAAAACAGAATTCTTATATTTAAAAGGGGCGTAGCAAAGCTACGAGTTGAAGGACTATTTATTAATAAAAAATAAACTTATGACAGATCCAATAAAATGGCCGACAGGCGACAACACTAACCCACTAAAAGAAGAACAACCCAAAGTTGATAATATTAATGTGGTCGAAAAAAGAGCAGAAAAAAGTGAATTTATAGAGAAAACCATAAAAAATATAGAAAAATTTTTAGAAAAATATAAAAATGAATTTAGTGATGAGAAAATAGGTGAAAAGATTGACGAATTAACAAGGATGCTTCCACCAATAGATGTTATAATAAAGAATCCTACCTTTAACATATCCCCTTCTAAAGACATTAGATTTATAAAAGTAACGGAATTTCCAAAACTAAGAGAAGAATTAGAAGGTAAGTGGCGCGAGGCTAAAAATTACTTTGTTAAAAATGTTGAACCAATTATTAATGATGCGATTTTAATAATTGATAAAAATCGTGATCCCAAGAATGAATCAGATGCGAATTTTAGAAAAAAAATTTACGATAGAATTGCAAATGATGCAAAAGGCGTGGAGGATTGCTTTCAATTTCTATCAAGACCATTTAATCCGGAATATTTTGATGACTATCAACAAAAGTTAAGAATCAAAATGGGAAATGCTTTTTATTTTCTACAAGAATTCTTGCATTGTTTGAACGCGATGGTTGATAATATTGAAAAAATATTTTTAGATAATCAAGGAGATGTTGCCTATGGAGAAAAATCTTTTCGCCATACAACCTTTTCGAATATTTATAGAAATTTTTTGTACACAGATTCTAAAAGCGATTTATGGGAGGGTTTAGAAATGGCAAAAAAAGAAAAAGAATCGTGGGAAATAGAATGTAACAAATTAGCCGAAGTAGGGATGGTGCCACAATATTTTAAATAAGGTTTTGGGCTTCGGTCATTCACCCCTGCCCCTCTGACCTCGCCCAAAAATGGAATAATTCTGTTTTGTTCTCTTTTAAGTGTTAATTCTAATATCAATAGTCAGAAAGATACACGCTTCGCCCCGTTGCACTCTCGCATTCTTTTACATATAATAAAGATGAAAGAAATGCTCGGGTCGGGTAACACAGTATATCTGACTCGCTCGTGCCCTCGCTCGGTCCATATTTCTGCTCTTCTTTTATCAACTAATTTGGTATCGAGCGAAACATCAGATATACTGAGACATTCTACGACATACATTTTCTTTTCTTATATTTTGCTGGCAAGGTTTGTGATGACTGAATATTTATTCTTTTCTAACAAAGGGAAAATTTTGCTTTTTTATTTGATTATAGAGGGGGCACGGCAAAGCCGTGAGATGAAGGACTATTTAATTTGGTTTTTTAGCTCTGTTGTGCCAAAAAGCCATTGACAAATCCAAACATTTGTGGTATTATTGAAATACCTTAACATATCAAAAAAACCAAAGGAAGCGAGGAATCTGAATTATGAAAAAAACTGCCCTCAGCACAGAAGAACAAAAGGGATATCCCTTTCTTGTTATCGAAGTCCTCCCCCACAGTGTCAGAGTTTCTCTCGGAGATGCAAAAGGCAAAAGACATCCCATTTTATTTAACAGAGATTTCTTGAGAGAAGTGGATGCTGATGTTGTCGGCACAAGTGGGACGATGTTTTTCACGGAAAAAACCAAAGGATTTGAAGTTCCGGTGAGAATCGAGATTGAAACCCACGGCAAAAAGTCCTTACCAAAAAAATCCAAGCTTCGCAAAACCCTGAAAGACTTCGAAGATTTTTTTGATCAAGAGCACAAATGAAACCTTGTGCTCTCCGTTCTGTAAACGATCCCGCGCCCGGCGGTAATCCGGGCATATTTTTTTGTCCAAAATTCATTAAGGGATTTTGGGCTCAGGTCATTCACCCCTTTAATTCCCCTCTGACCTTCGCCCAAAAAATGGAGAAGCAAAATTTTCATTTAATAACTAATACTCTGAGTGGTTACAGCCAGCAATAAATAATAATGAAAAAGAAAATGTACGGCTGACGCCCGCGTTGCACTCTCACCCCGATTTTACATATAATAAATATTGAATATCGGGCTTCGGGTCGTAGAACAGCGTATATCTGACTCGCTCCGGCTGTCGCTCGTCCATATTTTTGACTTTTTTCTATATTTAATTTAACATTGAAGCAAGTCAAAAACATCAGATATACGCATACATTACCCAGACATGTATCTTTCTTTTTTGTTTCTAAATGTTTGTGCTGAGCCTGAACAAAATTAAAACAGAATTTTTATATTTAAGAGGGGCGTAGCAAAGCTACGAGTTGAAGGACTATTTATTAATAAAAATAATTATATGACAGAAAAAAATTGGCCAGAGAATAAAAACGATTCAACCCCAGCGCATGAACAAATTGAAAAAAATAAACCGATTACTGAATATGTTTCAAATGTTGATAATTGGGAAAATTGGGAAAAAGAATATCGTTATGGACTCATTTTAATCATGCCGCCTGAACCGGTGCTTTCATTGGTCAATTCCCTTCGCTCGAAGTATGATCCTAAATCGCAGGCTAGTTGTGATACACATATTAGTATTTCGGTGCCCGTACCCAAACCATTAACCGAAGAAGATTGGCAGGAATTGCAGAACATTGCTTCTGAAATTAAACCTTTCGAAATTAATTATGGCAAACCCAAGGATTACCCACCATACCCAGGAGTTGCTTTCCCTTTGGAAAATCAAACCGAACTAAACGCAGTACGAGAAAAAATTGAAAGCGCTTCATTATTTTCAGAAGCTGTTCCAAGAAGATTTCCGTTCAACCCGCACATGACGATTGCAGAATTCATTTCGAAAGAAGAAACCGCAGATTTATTGAAAGAATTGGAAGATAAAACAAGCGCAGGAGAATTTTTATGCGATGGTCTTGTTTATATTGTTCCTGACGAAAGTATGCATTTCAATGTAATTCGCAAACTTAACTTCGGACAGAAAAAATAAAATTCATTTAAGGTTTTGGGCTTCGGTCATTCACCCCTGCCCCTCTGACCTCGCCCAAAAATGGAATAATTCTGTTTTGAATCTCTTTTAAGTGTTCAATCTAATAACAATGAGCGAAAGATACACGCTGCGCCCTTGGGGGGGCTTGCCCCGTTGCACTCTCGCATTCTTTTACATATAATAAAGATGAAAGAAATGCTCGGGTCGGGTAACACAGTATATCTGACTCGCTCGTGCCCTCGCTCGGTCCATATTTCTGCTCTTCTTTTATCAA